>Ga0307405_10000014_pt1 | contig 226733 bp, 200 predicted proteins | sample 322Cmetagenome_2_FD_203311 | JGI IMG/M metagenome (GOLD analysis project Ga0307405, IMG submission 203311) | Maize rhizosphere microbial communities from greenhouse at UC Davis, California, United States - 322HYB-C-1 | ecosystem: Host-associated > Plants > Roots > Rhizosphere > Soil | place... | reverse complement strand
CATACCTGCTACGTTCTGTTTATCGCCTTGCGTTAAAATAAGCTTCACGTTACCACTCACCCAGATCCGATCAAACTTTGATAAGGAAGAAGTTTTTGTTTCTGATTTAACTGGCTCAGTGGCAAAACTTGCCATGGCTGATGAAGTAAATAATATTGCTGTTAATGCTGCTGCGAATATTGTTTTTGCTAAAGTTTTCATATCGTTTATATTTTAGGTTTTTGCTGTTGTTTGTTATTAAGACGCAGCTACCCCCCAAACGTTGCAGGCAAAAACCCGGTATTATACCAGCGTTGGTAAGCACCAGACCAACGCCTGTAATTTATAGACGAACCGTTGCGAATTCTATAGCCAGATTTGCCAAACCCAGTGTTTGCTGGTTCTTATTTTTGCCTTTATTGGGAAAGGAGTTGATGTTTATTTGTGTGTTCATGTATTATGAACAGGATGATTTTTTGAACGCACTAAAATAGTATACCCGATAAGGTACAATCTACCATTAACATTTAAAAAAATTGTGCGCTGGCTAAACGCGCTAAAGAGAATTGGCGTGAAGGGCGGTAATGAACTTCGTTTTGCGGATACTTAGGGAAGAAAATTGGTTGAGCCAGCTAGTTGTTTGCAATCTTACGTGCACGCGTTGGCTTGATGAGGTACCTGGATACAAATTCCGAAAAACCTTTTTTGTAATGGTCTCTGACCGTAATCTCTACTCCGTTTGCCATCCTAATTGTATTCCCATTGATGTGCTCAATGTAGTTATAGGCGATGATAAAACTTCGGTGGAATTGCAGAAAGCCTTTTGACTGGTTGAGGATAACAAACATTTCAGTCAGCGACATATAAGTGGTAACTTTTCTTTCTGTGGTGTAAATCGTTACATAATTTAACTTACTTTCGACCGCAATTATTGAATCGAACTTTATACTTACAATTTTATTGTTGTCTTCTTTACTCTTGACAAGAAATGCATGTTGGTTAAAACCTATCTCTTTGTTTGTGATCGCTCCAAACATTTTCTCTATACAAAGGATGAACTCTCCTAAGGTATAAGGCTTCAGTAAATAGTCATCGGCACCAACCTTAAATGCATCGTAACCATACTTGGTATGCCCGGTGGTAAAAACAAGTTTCCCTTGATTTCTCTGGAAAGTTCAATGCCCGAAATCCCTGGCATATCTACATCCAGAAGAATAAGGTTAACCGGGTCGAGTTTCTTGAGTTCAGTCAGCGCCACTACAGCATCGGAAAAGCAGGCAACTAATTCGAGTATTGGCACTGCCTCCAGGTACTTTTTCAGCCCCTGAATAGCATGTTCCTCGTCGTCAATAATTATACATCTGTACATAGGGAAAAATATTGTTTTAAAGGTAAAATAATATTTTTACTATTCGAAAGTGAAAACGTATTTGGGCCACCTTTTTCCGAACGGAAATATTGGTGTGGGCCTGTCGATGATGATTTATAAATTGATAAGGGCAATGATGTATTTAATTATTGAATAGGCCAGGTATTTCCAAACTAGGGTTAGGATAACACCTGTAAAATTAACAGGGATCTTCTATATCCTGATTTTTAGACCCCAATATAAATGCGGCCTCGGGAATGAATTTTTCGAGCTTCGAAAGTACCTTTTTACCAGCTATAGTTCTTGATTTGAAATACCGCTCAAAATACCTGTAGTCGTATAATTCATCTTGCACAATTACGCTTCCGGTTGCCAGGTTTAGGATTCTGTAACTTTCAAATTCTCTCAATGCTTCGGTAATCTCGGTAACAAGCATATCGGGTGTTTGCGTGTTATAAGGCTCACCACCACTTTTGACAACAACTTTAGCCTTTTCGATGAGCAGCCCGAGATAATCATTGTCTTCAACTACGATAATCGCATTTCTGAGGATTTTCTCCCGGAAAGTCTTTATTTCTTTTTTCATAAACCGTTAACGATTAATAGTCAATCACAGATAACCAGTAGCATCCGGCTTGTTAAAGGTAGAGCGGAAAAAACCGTCGGGAGCTGAACAAGCTGGCTATTGACCTGGGACACACAAATCTGCAGGGATACTTGCTTACTTCGAGATTTATTTATATGGAAAGGCCGTTGGCTGATATGGAAATGAAAATTCCAGGGAAAAGAAAAATAGACGATTTTTTAACTTAAATATATAAGTACATCTGTAACACCAACGAGGTATTATCCGGTATTGGTATGAAGGAGCTTCTTTGGAATAGTGATACTGAGCAGGAAATGGTTATCATCATCCTCATAATATTTGAAACTTACAGATTCTCCGTAGGCAAATTTTAGCCTGTTCTCTACATTCTTTAAACCTGCACCAGACTGTATTTTTTTATGATGACGATCAATCATATTCTTAGTCTTAATCACAAAAAGCCCATCAGCAATTTCCAGTTTCATGTAAGAAGAATCAGATTGCACATTGAAACGGCCATGCTTAATCATGTTCTCTGCAAGGGTGAGAATCACCAGTGGAATAAAATTCAGCGAAGCGACCTCCTGACCATAAGTGATTTGTGGTAGATTGATGTCTTTTTTTCTTAAGCTATAAAGATCAACTAAGGTTTGAACGTGCCTGATCTCCTCTGCTATGCGGATAAATTCTCCCTGATCATTGGAATCGATCGCGAAACGCATCATCCTGGAAAGATAGATAACTGCATCAGCCGCTTCATCAGGATTGGGATGAATATTATGGTATACGAAATCTAGCGTATTAAAAAGAAAGTGGGGATTAATCTGCGCTTTTAAAAATGCATTCTGAGTTATAGAAAGCTCTTTTTCGGTTTGCTGCTGCTTTAAAAGCGTCTCAAAATTGAGTGTCTTCAGCCGCTCTCGCTCTGCTCTCTCCAGATCCCGCATTTTCAATAGATAATAACCGGTGGAGAAGCCCAAAAAGTAACTTCCACGGTACAGGTTTTTGAGTATAAATTGATAGGAAAGCTTGTAGGGGCCATCACTGGTAATTACCCCAAGTCCGATCAGTGCCAGATCTGCAAGGTAATGGAGAATTATATATATGGCTTGTGCAAGGAGAAAAAGAAGTGGAAGCCTCCACCAAATTACTATTTTTTTTTCGAAAGCCCAGGGAAGCCCCATGTTAGACCATGCATAGAAAAAAATTACGATTACGATGTAGTGTAGAAGATAGGTTAAAGGATTTCCAAATACCCCATATACCAATCCAATTACAACCGTTTCGTAGGCAATGAATATTGCCCATACAATGATGTGGATCTTATATTCCCGAAGCCATTTTGGTGTAATCTTTATCATGGTTTTATACCTGTGTATGTAGGGAATATCGCTTTCCATGTACACTTTTTCTAAGCACTTTTTTCAGTGGCTAAGTTGCCGAAAAAAAGCAATGAAAGCAATAAAAACAACAACCAAGATTACCGCCCGCACGGTCTTCTTCTTCAAAAAAGCAAAAGATACAGCCCCATCAACCACACCAACAGAACCTACATTGACAATGATGACCACTTCGGTTAGTGGCATTTTGTAGAAAACCATGGCCGGAGGCTTAACGCCTTCCGGTCTTGATTAATTTTTTAGAGACAAATTGGGAAAAATCCTTGCGGTAGTATTCTCCAACTGTCATTTGCAGACCAGTAGACATTTGGATACAGTTGCCCGTAATCGAATCGATATAGCGTTCGGCAATGATAAAACTCCGTTGAAAGCGCTGAAAGCCAGCGTGCCTGGAAAGAATTTGCGCCATTTCTGAAAGGGTCATGTATGCTGTGACCTTCCTGTGGATGGTATGGATCATGACGTAATTCATTTTGCTCTCCACAGCAATAATATCCTCAAAACGAATATTTAGAATGGTTGAATTTTCTTCTTTACTCTTTACAAAGAAAGAACCTACAGGCACTTTTTGCTCATCATTTACATTCAAGACCGGAAAGAGCTTACTAATGGATAAAAAAAATTCTCCGAATGTATAAGGCTTGAGTAAAAAATCATTAGCATCTGCCTTAAAGGCCTCATAACCGTAACGGCTATGGCCGGTTGTAAAAATCAGCCTGCTCGTTTTACCGCGCAGTGCACCGGAAAGTTCGAGCCCGTTAATTTCAGGCATGTCTATATCCAATAAGATAAGATCAATATTACCAAATGTAGGTATTGAATTGAATGCTTCGATCGGATCTGTGAAGCAAGCGATGAGTTGAAAGTTAGGCAACTTTCCCACATATTTTTTAAGTGCGTCAACGGCATGTTGCTCATCATCAATTATTATACACGTATACATATGAATAAGTCAAATTAGTAACGCTAAAATAGAAGATTGTATACCGCTGACCAAAGGAATGCATAAAACAACTTCATGCTATTTCCGCCACACTTTAACATCCCCATTGCAAAATATAAAAACAAGCGCTCAAGTTCTTTAAAGGAACTCATCTAACCAGAGCATAGCCTGTACTCAACGATTTCTCACCAATCACTTCTATCCCTTAAAATGACACTTATATATAGCCTCCTTGCCTTTGTGTATAATTTGCGCAGTAAATAAAATGCATTGTGCAACATTGATTTTTTACAACTGTCGTTTAAGCACTCAATTGTTGCTGTAATTACCTGAGAAAAATACAGTTAAGAATGGCATGTATACTAAAAGTTGGCAATCTTGGATTGAATTTACAAATACCTATTCTAAATTATATCTTTAAAATCTACCAAAATAAGCAAAATGAAAAAAAACTTCTTCGTGCTGATTCTAGTCCTTTTAAGCCTTGCCCTCCAGGCGCAGGACAACAACCTGAGCGGAATAGTTTCAGACGCTTCTTCGAGTCCTATTGTTAATGCCACTATCAGCATTTACAGACCTTCTGATACGAAACCCTACGCCAAAACTTCAACAGACGGAGCCGGAAAATTTAACATCACGGCTAAAGTAAATGATATTCTGCAAGTTAGCCATCTGGGTTACCTTAGCTTTCGAACTAGCCTGACAGGGAATGCTTTGCCACCTATCATACTTAAGTTAGACGAACTTAATCTGGGCGAAATTATGGTAAAGGGCGAAAAACCATTGGTTGAGCAGCAATTCGACAGGACTGTTGTTAATGTTGAAGGCGACTCAAAAGCGGGAATAAACGCCACAGATGTGCTGCGCAAAGTTCCAGGACTAGTGGTGCTGAACGGAAACGAAATCCGTTTCGAGGGAAAGGGTATTACCGTAAATATTGATGATAAACCAACCCGCTTGAGCGGCGCTGACCTCATCAATCTACTAAATTCGACCGCTACACGCAACATAGCAAAAGTAGAGGTGTTATACAATCCCTCTGCCAAATATGACGCACAGGGAGAGGGGGGAATCCTTAACATTAAAACACTTAAACGGACCAAACCAGGATATGACGGTAGCCTAAGCCTAACGGGAGGACATGGATGGAAATACCTTACAGGCAATAACGCCGCTCTATCGCTTAACTACCGCAGCAACAATGATTACTTTTACATGAGCCATAGCGTTAGTAAAGGTAAACAGTACCAGGAAATCAAAACCGATACGCGTATTACCGGCATTGGCCAGTCTTTACAAGATTTGGGCGTATATAACTCTCCTTATACCAATCAAAATATTCGTCTTGGATATGATCATTACTTCAATAAAAAAAATGTTTTTGGGGTATTGCTAACGGGTTACTATAATATCACCAATCCATCAAGGGAATCTACTACTGATATCTACTCCACGTTTGCCAACACAATCGACTCGACAAGGATATCATCGAACAATAGCAACCGATTGAGCAAGGGCTTTAATATTAACCTAAACTATAAGCTTACACTTGATTCGGCGAAACAGCAGGAAATTACAATGGATGCGGATGGTGGGCTATTTAGTTACCGGGATGATAACTTTTTGACGCTACGCCTCAACAATCCGGGCGGAATCCTGATTGGAGATCCTTATAGCCTGATCCAGGACGGTAATACCATGACCAGGATACTTAGCTACAAGGCCGATTATAGTCAAAAAATAAAAAAAGCCACACTCGAATCAGGCCTCAAGGTTAGCAATGTTAAAATCGAAAATGGTTTTAATTCCCTCCGGCGAAATGATGCAGGAAACAGTTTTGATAACGGAAGTAATGACTTCGACTATAAAGAAACTATAGCAGCAGCCTACGTTAGTATGAAATTTGATGTGGCAAAATTGACCATTCAGCCAGGACTGCGTGCTGAACAAACCTTTACACATAGTTATTCCCCTACAATAGACAGCACTATAAAAAGGAACTATTTAAGCCTTTTTCCTAACCTGGCAATAGGCTATAAAATTAAAAGCCACTCCCTATCAGCAACGTATTCCAGAAGGATCGGCAGACCTAACTACAGTTACCTAAATCCATTCAGGATTGTGAGAAGTGCTTACTCCATTCTACAGGGTAATCCTTACCTCTCTCCTTCTTATACCGATAATTTTCGCCTCGGATATTCCTATAAGGGTAAGTACACCTTTTCAGTAACCTACAGGAACGCGCAGGACGTGATTACTGACCTGAGCACTGTTGATGACCAGAGCAAAGTGATTACCGATACCAAAGCCAATCTTTCAGAAAACCAAAACTACGGCGCCAACTTTGGCTACTATAACAAGTTTTTCAAACTCTGGGACCTTGGAATATCCTTTGGATTTTCAAACAGCCATTACCGGTTCCCTTACCAGAACCAGTTGGTAACAATAGCACAAAGTTCCTTCACCTATTCCATGGACAACAGGTTTACGCTCCAAAAATCATGGTGGATTAGTGCTTTCCTATATGGCCAGACCAGGGTAACGTATGGCAACCAGATTAATCTGCCATATTCCTTCCTAAATTTAGGCGCAGGAAAAAACATATTAAAAGGCAAAGGGAGCCTAAGTCTATCCATCAACGATATTTACTACGGCAGCATTACGCGCAGCGAAACTCGCTACGGCAATGTTAACTACGATACCTACAGCAAATATGACAGCCGGAACGTACGCTTGAATTTCAGCTATAGTTTTGGAAATAGCCAGGTGAAGATACGCAAAAGGGTAGCTGGCTCAACAGAAGAACAAAACAGAAGCAACTAAAACACATTTTAACAATTCATCGCCACGCTAAGGCGATTATAAAAATCGACTCTAAGTTCGCGGCGATGTTCAGGATAAAATACCACTACCTCATCACTTCCAAGCTGGCTGCTTAAACGAATTATATACTCTACAATAAACTCCATCGGGCCGAAAGGATTAGCCTGGTGAAGTTTGTTATAATTCACATTAAGCCGCTCTAGCTGTTCCTTATCAGTGGTATCGCTGGCACAGATAAGTATTGAGGTTAAGGGAAATACGCCATACCTATCAAAAAAAAGCTTCTTAAATTCCTTGATCACGGATGCATTTCTTTCGATATCTGCACCAGGGTGCATTAAGGAAAGACAAAAATTGGACCGATGCTTAAGGGCCAATTCAATACCGCTTCCGCTCGTTCCTAAAAACCAGGTTTCTGGCAAGGTAGTTCCATGTGGCGGTATAAGCAGGTTAGGAACAATGGTTCTAGTGGAATCATCCTCTTTTAAAAAAGCAAACAGATCATTCACATGCGCCTCCCATTGAATAGCCTGGCCTGCCTGGGGGTGGCGGTAGAGGTATCTGGATATATCATCGGGAACGCCAGCTCTGGCAATTCCGAGGTCAATACGTTCGGGATACAAAGCACTGAGTAACCTAAAGTCGTGCGCAGTCTGGAGGGAAGAGTGGTAGTTCAACAGCACGCCGGCTATCCCTACCCGGATACGTTCGCTATAGCCTGCCAGAAGCGGCAATAGCATCCTTGGATTAAACCATGCAAATTCTGGAGAATAATGTTCACTTAGCCACAGGCGTTTGTAACCCATCCTTTCATATTCTCCGATTTCATTGAACAGGCTGTTGATTACCTGATGAGCATAGAGCTCAGGGGTTTTCAAATAACCAAAATCAAGTATTCCAAGAGCCAGATTAGACATTTACCTTAAAGGATTTTTTTTTATAATAAGCATATAGCAAGCTATACGCAAACAGTTCATTTTCTCTGGGCTTGGTTTTGAAACCTCTAATTGCATGCATGTGCATTAGATTGGGCAGAATACCCAACAAGGTTTGCTTATCGACCGCGTAAGATGTAGTTATCTTTAAAACCTGATCAAAAAGTTTGGTCTTCATTGAAGAGATTGCATTGAAGGCCGGCTCTTTAAGGATATTTCCTTCCCTTTCTTCCAGCATATCCTCCAAAATCTTTCGGTGAGCCTTCTCTTTGCCGTTTACCAGCTTTTGAAGTTCTTTATTGTCTGTAACGCCGAATTCACGCTCATAGCCCTTTGCCATTTCGCCCAAAACCTGCATCTGCTCCCTTGCAGTGAGCCCCATCCCTTTGAGCAAACTATCCAGAGAATACAAAAAAATCATTGGAAGGTAATAATCAGATGAGCGGGAATCTACCGAAAGATAACTCAACCAGAAATTACTGGAAGCCTCAAAAATTGATTCGCAGAAAAGAATATTTTTCTGACCATACCGCTCCATTTCCCTTGAATATGTATCCAGAGCTATCCGGTAAACAATATTCATCTGTTGATAATCTTGTAGCAATTTACCGATCCGTTCCATCACCTCAGCGGTGGCTTTAGCATCCAGGCACTCAAATCTCAAGCGCAGATGGTAAAGAGGGTCGGTATACCGGATGAAAAAGAACTTTTTGACCAAGCCTTCCCGTCGGAGTTTAACAAGCTCTGTAGCGATAAACGATGATAGAATTTTGTCACTATAGGAAACACTACAATATACTTTAAGGTATAACCATTCATTTCCGGGGAAGATTTTAGCGGGAACAAGGCTGCCATTTAATATACTTCCAACTGTTTCTGGCTTCATAATGATATGCTCCCGTTCCAGGTTCTCGCCAAAGGCGATAAATTGATTGAGCACAACTTCTCCGTTTTTATTGGTTAATACGTTATTGTCCATATCCAGACAAAACTCAAAAAAAACGACTTCCTTTAAATTTGATATTGCATCAAGAAAATGCGACACCAATATCGGATTCTCCCAGTCTAGGAAAGTCTCCGTTTTCCCGTCGATAAAATGTACAAACCGGGGTATCCGCCATTTTGCCCTGAATGCAGACATTGTTTCTGAATGCTGCTCATTTTTGCGCCAGAAGGCAATCTCCTTAGGCCCAAAGACCCACTTTGCGCGGCTTAGAATTACCCGGCCACATTGAACCCGGGGAATAAAGTTGCCCATGTAATTTAAGTCGCCTAAATTCAGCGAAATACTGGGAATCATATCCTGGTACTGTAGTTCAGAGAGTAACTGATAAACAGGACTGGTATGCCGGTTATAATTATGTGCGGAAGTTAGTTTCGGAACAACCTCGCAAGCCCGGCTTTTGGAAAGTAAAATTAGTCTTCCAGATCTAAGCACCAGATGGAGGTCTCCTAGCGCTATCTGTTGCTCACAGCTGGTAGTAGAATGGTTAATGATGGGAATTTCCAAGTCCCTGATTTTTGGCCGGTAAGATAAGTTTCCTATTCTCGCCTCCGGAAGGTGAACAATTTCTGCAACTGCGGCTCCAGGATAGGAGCGATCCTCGCAGTTGGCAATCTCCTTTAGTGTTTTCTGAATCATTTCATTGCCATACCCAAAACGCCCTAGCAAATTCCCTGCACTCGCATGTCCCGCTGTATGAAAATTTATCAGCCCACCCTGAGAACCCCATAAATTGAACATGACCTGAAAAGTCTTTGCCATCCTGTTGCTTGCCGGCTTGATATGTTCAAAATCCTCAATATTAAGATTCATGCTATACTCTCCTTTACTCAAGGTGGAAATAAACCGGGAAGTTAATAACAGCTTTGCAGATCTATGTACCGGACTCGTGCTCCCCGTTTTGGGTTTTGTTCTTAACACGACAGATTCATCTAAAAGTACGTTATCTGAACGGTGAGTAAAGTGACCAAAGCCTATACCTGCATCAGTATCTAATGCTTCTAAAAGCGGCACAGGGTTATCCTCATAACGCTCATAAAACAATTTCTTGAAAGTTTCCAGCTTGGGTACGTATTCAGGCTGCTCAAAATAGTTTAATATCTGGATGGCGTTTTCCAACTCTCTTTGTATCCCCATATCCAGAAAACCGGGTTCAGCTTCTTCAGAATCGAATATATCAGTCTGAAGTAAAAACTTTTCTTCTACCTTAATCCCAAGCCGCTCAAAAACATTATAGATTTTAGTCCTCGCTGCCAGGATTTGTTCACTCCCTTTGTTCGCCTCCATCAAAATCAAAGAAATTTCAGTTAGGAGTGGATGATCTTTTCCGGTTCTATTTAAGATAAGAGCAGAAATATAAGAAATGGGATCATCGCCTGTTACATTGAGCTGAAGTTCGGAGCATAACACCTGAGAGGAGATCATCTCCTGTAAAAATGAGTTGAGTTCTTCTGCACTATAATCAGAATAATCACCCGATCTTAAAAACAAAATCACCTCTGCTAAAGTCTTTCCCAAAGCAGAATATTCAATGATGCTTTTTACAATATCCGAACATGCAATTGCACTGATGTTAAATGTTGATTTATATCGGTCTTCAATTTTCTCGATATAGCGATATTGGCCATCAAATACGTAAATGGTATTATTAGGGAAATATTTAAAGGCAGCCATAAATATGCTATCGCGGTGAAGATAAGACAGAAGCGCATGCAATGCAGACATATCCAGACGCGTTTTGGCAATAACGCGAGAATGCGGTAAATCGGATAACCCATCCGCCCAGCTAACCGTCCCCAGCTTTGCAAAAAGCCCAAAAGGAGTAGGGTTTGTTGACATCCTTAAATAATAATTTGTTAACGCAACTGTAATGGCACTTTTTTTCCCGGGATCTGTGATCTCACCATTCAGCAAGGAGATACAAAGGCCATATATTTCTGGATTGGCTACACAAAGCGCTTCAATAAAAGCCTGGTTATTTCTGATGGCGTCCAGGATATCCAGCGTATCGAGCGTTTGCACACCAAAAGCTGGCGTTCTAACCACCACAGTTTTGAAGAATCTGACTTTTTTCATCTATAGTAAAATAATTTTGCTCCAGTGTGCAAGGCTGGGCTGATATGCAGATATGAGTGACAGCAAAGCCCCAGTGTTGCCATACAGAAATGACTTAACTGTTGGGATAGTGAAATCTCCGCTGGAAACTGGTTTAAAGTGCTCAAGCCCCTTTTTAAGCCAGCTTTGCGAAGCAGAATAAAATATTGGGTTCTGGGATATTGAATTTAAAAGACTGTAGTAATGCGATACCCCAAGGTAACCATGACAAAGAAAGGGATCGTTAACCAGACTGGAAGTATAATCTAATCTGGAAACAATATTTACGGCCTCGGAGTTTGCAAGTTGCGACCAGGCAGGTTCATTAAGAACCTTAGCTCCAGTGTAAAGTACCTGTAAAATATTGAGATCGCCAGAGCACCAACCTAATCGGCCCACATAGAAAGCTTTTTTTTCCTCCCTGTTTTGAGCATTAAAAAAACGCTGGCACACCCGATTTGAACTTCGCCCTTCATTTTCCTTAATAAATAAATTGATACTTTCCTTTATCGCCGATCCCAGCTTTTGATCTCCGTTGTGTTTATATAACTGCAAAAGGTTCAGCCATACTGCCGTCATGCCATGGGCCATTGTATAATTGATTTCCTTTTCTGAGCGTTTATCTCTTAAGTTATAACTGTTGTTGAGCAGATAACCCTGAGCACCCGGGGAAACCAATCGCTCACAAACCCGCTCGCCTATTTGTGTAGCATATTCAGCCACCTTTTTATTACAGCTTCTGGAAAGAAAATAACTTAAAGCACCCATTGGGCCGTATAGAAAATCAATATTATTTTCAGTGATCTGGTTAAGGGCATGCTCATAAACAAGTTTATCCATTTCCGCAAAATATTCGAGTTCAAAATCGAGCAAGTCATGATTAACCAGGTCAGCTGTAGCAGATAGTATCCCTACCAGACCATCGAGCAAACTCATATCGGTTATTCGATAGTTTGGGCGGGTAAGGTCATTAAAAATCTCTTCAAGTAAAGTTAGAGAAAGTTGCTTTTGGTACGGATCGTCAAAACATTGCCCAAAATACATCCTAGCATATGCTATACCCATGCGCCCACTGCCCAAACCATTGTTTTCCTTATCCCACTCTAGAGCGGAAATCATCGCTGATGCGAGTTTTTTGATATCGTCTTTCATGAGCTAATTCAAATTGAAATAGGCCCTGTGATATTGCCCGATGATAGGTGATATACCAGATAATAGTGTAACGGCAATACCGGCAATACCTTCAATAAAAGAAAAGTTAGTCGTTTCGATTTGTTGGTTCCAGTGACCGCGGTAACCGCGGAAATCGTCTTTCGCATCATAAGCAGCTACCAAATCTGCAAAAATCCGGGCTGCAGATCTACCGAGTTCAGGAGAGTCTAACTTTTCAGAAAGATGTGCATATAGCGAATATAAACCGGCCTTACCATACAAAAGGGAATAGCCAGAGGAAAGGTAAGGAAAGCTAAGGTCTCTTTTTGCCGCGAGACAAGTCATTTTGCTCAACATTTCCATCTCATCGGCACGATTCAAAAATTGTAAAGCAGTCAAAAGCCCATAAAGCGTTCCTGGGTCGCCATAACAAAGGTTATTTGAATAGACTTGGTCATCCTTATAACGTTCGCCAACTTGTACAGGAAAAAAAACAGGATTATTCTTAATTTCTTTAGATAGAATATAATTAGTAGCAGCTGAGATCAGTTGTTCTTTATCCTTACTAAAAAATCCGTTCTTTGATCTGGTAATCAAATAATTGATGATAGCTGCAGACCCGTGAGAAAGGCCAAGATAAACTGTTTCTTTCTCTTTGAGCTTAGATTTCCAGTATGCCATATTTCCCTCCCATATTGCAGAGTGCATTAGAAATTCATCTAAGAGTGCCAATGCCGCTGTGGCAATTGCAGAATTTTTACGGGATAAAAAATAATTACCCTGGGCCATAGCACCTGTTACAGGATCGTAGTTCCCCTGATGAATTTGCTCTTTCATCTCGTTAAAAAGGACATCATCGAAATCTGCAAGAAGGTCATCAAGGTCTTCGCCGATCAAAGCCACATTCCGCGATAGTTCCAGCATGATTCCCATCTCAGCGATTTCGCGAAAAATAATCCTGGAGCCATAGTCGTTGTTTAGCTTCTCAATAGCATCAAAAATTATTGCGCGTGCTTTATCAGCATAAGATACCTCACCCGTAGAATGGTAAAGGCAAATATAAAGTAAGGCTATTCCGGATATCCCATTGGATACTCCGATCGTTGAGAAGTGATGCTTATTTTTTTCGACCGCTTCAAGCAGGTCCATCACAATCGGGAACAAATCTTCCTTAACCATAAAAACAAAATAATAGACCGGCCAATTTATAGGTTGGCCGGTCTTCAAAAAATTAAGCTAAACCAACTTCTTCAGTTTTAGTTTCACAGTTGCATGATTCAGTTGAACATGATCCTGAATTTGCCTGTGAATTACAAGAAGCGTTTTCACATGAACGGTCGCCTTCAGCAGCAGTTCCACCTACAAACTTTGCAAGTTGGTCGTCATTTAACCTGGTAATGGTTTCTTTCTTTAGAGAAAGTTTTGGAGTTGTTTTGTTTTCCATAACATTTAATTGATTAAGGTTGTGAATTATTGTGATTTTATTAAATCCGAAGCTGTTGAATTCAAGCGAATACAGATCGAAATTAAGTGATCAATCGGTGGCGACTGCCAACTAGAAATTGGCATTTTTACAATTTTTTCAAGTTAATGCCTAAAAACTCGTCTCGTTTCACAGGCATTTAAGCCCTAAATCCTCACTTGAAACATTTCTATCCTTCAAACCCACCATTTAGTATATCAAAATACATAAAGCCAAAATTTTCCCTTAACCTTAACCATAGTTATTTAAGTTAACAGCAATCAAAATTATGGGTATAGGAATAGAAATACGCAAGCTCCGTGTACAAAACCACTATTCACAGGAATATGTCGCTTTTTACCTGGGCATTACCAGGAATGCTTATATGAAGTGGGAGAAAGACGGGGTGAATCTTAATTTAAAGCAACTGAGCACACTCGCCGAACTCTATGAGATTGAAATGATCGATTTTTTAATCAAAGTCTTGAGAATTACAGGCATGAGTAAACAGACAGTTTAGACACATAGCCAAAAATTAGATCACTTACACGCTACATCCTTATGGCATTCAAGAACTATATTCAACATTACATCATGGATTGCGGGCCAACGTGCTTGAAAATGATTGCCAGGTTCCATGGTAGGAGCATTTCACTGGATACACTTAGGGAAAAAATCAAAGTTAGCAAACACGGAGTGTCGTTATTTGGGGTAAAAGAGGTTGCAATATCTTTGGGATTGGAAACAGAGGGCCTATCGCTTTCCCTGGACCAGCTTGAGGAAACCATGCTCCCGGTTATGGCACACTGGCAACAAAACCACTTCCTTGTCGTTTACAAAATCAAAAAGAACAAAGTCTATGTTTCCGACCCGGCCAAAGGTAATCGAATTTACACAAGGGAAGAATTCATCCGGTCATGGTCGAGCTATAACCTTGATGGAATACCACAGGGGGTAGTACTTACTTTTGAGCCCACCGAGCGTTTCTACCAACTAACAAATGAACGTGAGTTTGGCAATTCAATGGGTATCATGCATCTGGTATCATTGTACGCGCAATACAAAAAGGACATTTATTTCGTGCTCGCTGCAATAGGCCTGAGCAGTGGACTTCAGTTCATGTTCCCGTTTCTTACCCAGCTTATTGTAGACCGGGGAATCTCAACTAAAGATATTGGGATAGTAGGCATGGTACTCTTTGCCCAGTTTTCCCTCCTGGTAGGAAGACTTTTCATTGAGTATATGCGCAGTTGGATGCTGCTGTATATTGGCAGTAAAATCAATGTTACCATTCTATCAGAGTTTTTGATAAAACTGCTAAAGCTACCTATCTCTTTTTTCGACACTAAGATGTCAGGCGACATTCTGCAGCGTCTGAACGATCAGCGACGGATCCAGGACTTTTTGACCGGACCTGCACTTGATCTCCTTTTTTCGACGGTGACTATAATGGTACTTTCTACAACACTCTTTTTTTACAGCCCCAAAATTTTTTCGGTGTTTTTGGTTTCCACCCTGCTTTACATAAGCTGGTCCTTGCTGATGCTAAAATCCAGGCGGGTGCTGGATTACAAACGGTTTGAATACAGCGGACAAAACCACAATGCAATTCTTCAGCTTATTTCTGGTATACAGGAGGTTAAGCTCAATAACGCTGAAACCCGAAAAAGGCTTTCATGGGAGAAAATTCAGGCCAAACTCTTTGGAATTAACATTTCTTCGTTAAAAGTAGCACAGACACAGCAATCTGGCTCATTTCTGATTAATGAGGGAAAAAACATCATGATTACTTACCTAGCCGCCACAAGTGTAATCCATGGGCATTTTACACTCGGGGTTATGCTAGCCATACAAGCTATTATCGGTCAGCTAAATTCACCAATATCTACACTTATAAACCTTTTTCAAAACTTTTACGATACCAAGTTAAGTATCGAAAGATTAAACGAGATTCATAAAATTACCGAGGAGATTCAATCGGAAAAACACTACAAAGATACTTTTAACGTTTCCAGGTCTATACATATTAAAGGTTTGACTTTCAGCTATCCGGCAACCTATGGTCAAATACTTAAAAATGTTAGCCTGGAGATCCCTCAGGGTAAGGTAACCGCTATCGTTGGATCAAGCGGAAGCGGAAAAACCACTCTTCTTAAACTCCTGCTTAAGTTTTACGAAGATTATGGAGGGAACATCTATGTTGGCAATACCAATATTAAAGACCTGGACCACTCTTTCTGGAGGGACAACTGCGGCACAGTGCTGCAGGATGGCTTTATTTTCTCAGACACTATCGCCAGAAACATTAGTATAAGCACAGATGAAGTTGATAAGGAAAGGCTAAAAAAAGCAGCTATAACGGCCAATATCAGTGAATTTGTTGAGTCGCTCCCCTTAGCATACGAAACCAGAATAGGGGGAGACGGTATGGGGCTTAGCCAGGGACAGAAACAAAGGATATTGATTGCCAGGGCAGCCTATAAAAACCCCGAGTACATATTTCTGGATGAGGCCACCAATTCTCTTGACGCAAACAACGAAAGCCAGATCACCGAAAACCTTTCAAAGCTTTTTGAACACAAAACAGTTATTATAGTCGCCCACAGACTCAGTACAGTTCGGCATGCAGACCAAATATTGGTCATAGACAAAGGCGAAATTGTAGAACGCGGTACACATGAGTCCCTCATCAGCCAACAAGGGTTTTACCATACGCTTGTATACAACCAATTAGAAATCGAAAGAATTGCATAAATGAAAAATCAAAATATCCATAGTCTGGAAATGATCGAAGTTTTAGGCAAAACGCCAACCCGAGTCTACCTGCTTACTGTTCTCTCGATAATTTTGGCGATAATATTGATATTCGCCGTAATCTTCAGCTTAAGGACACAGAGGAAAATTCAAATAGCCTGCAAAGTTAATATCGCCGGACAAAACTACCGTATAACAACTCAGGATAGCATACCTGGTAAAAACAGTATATCGAAAATCTCATACATTAAACTTTTCTCTGGTAAAAGAGAAATCAGCATCCCTCGAAATAAAATCTCCTACGTAGACGGTTACCAGTTGATTATCAGTACTGAAAACCAAAACAAGAGCCATTCTATTGAAAAGGCAGACCATATGGAGATCACCACAATGGAGTACCTGTTGTTGGGAAGGTTTCAGAAATATCTATAAAGCGTTGTTTCCAGCCATGGTGACAACCTATGGTACTAAAAACAATATCTATTCTACTGCCCTTGCAAAAAATGAAGAGATAGTAGGTCATAAAAAAGAAAAGCCTTCAGATTAAAATTTCTGTGAGCACCAAAAGTATTCAAAAGATAAAAGTCCTTTTGGTGGTGGATAAAATAATAATAAAGATCTGGAAAAGGTGACCGATTTATATTCAGTTTCAAGTATTCCACTAACAATACTGGTTTATCCGGGCGGACAGATGGAACGACTGGATGTTAGGGATAAAAAGGTGCAGGAGAAACTATATCGTTTAAAGTATTGATTGGGAAATTTCATTAATGATGTTCTTTTCATCTTGGGTTATACCCAAATTACGGTGAGGTAAACTAAAAGCACTCACCCTTAAAAATTTCAGAATTAATATGGGTAAATTAGAGGAATGAAAAGGGCGTTCCAAAAATTTTTATCCATGCTTTCTGTGTTGTTCTTGATAGTTGTTGCTCAAACAAGAGCACAGATATTATTAAAATGTTCTGATAAAATAAATAGCTCAAAAAATCTGAGCTATACGGATATTGTGGAAACGAAATTTTCATTTCAGGATCAATTTTATGGCGATACAATTAAATCCAAGTTAATAACCGCAAAGGAGAAAAAGCATAAAATAGGCAAGTACGATTTAGAAGGAAAAAACGTCAGATATGCTTTTGATGGTATTAAACTCGTAACATTAAATTACTCAGATAGTACATATTCCGTTCAAAAAGAGGCTATATCAGGACAGGATACCAGAACCCTGATTTATTGGTCTGATAAGATGAAAAAAGTAATTGGCTCATCAAAAAACAAAGCATTTTCAATAACAGATACCGTAATCAATGCCAACACCTATGCCAATGTAAAAGTAATTGAGAAGGATACCATAGATAACAATCAACACCATTACATTATAAGTAAATTTATAATTGATAAGAAATCCCTGCTACCGATCAAGATTATCAGTATGTACAAAGGCAAAGCGAATGATGGCAGTGATTTCGGGTTGATTGAGATTCATAATTATAGTGGGTATAAAATTAACCAAACAAATTTTCCTGATTTGAACTTGGCTACAATCCCAAATTATTTCAGATTACCAAAGAAAAGAGAGCCTGTTAAATTTCTGGAAAATGGATTGCTTGCACCTCAGCTGAATGCCTTTGATCTGAAGGGGTTGAAACTTGACAATGAAACGTTAAAAGGAAAAGTTGTTCTTATAAACTTTAGCCTGATAGGGTGTCCGCACTGTGTTGGGGCAGCACAGATGTTGAACAGGTTACAAGAAAAATTTAAAGATCGTAATCTAAAGATTATAAATATTTACCCCATTGATACCAGCGAAATTGTTGCTCGTTTTGACCGAAGGGAAAATGTTTCCTCACCAAGTTTTACAGCAGATAGGTCTGTACAAAAGGCTTACCCCTTTGATGGCTATCCATCTTTTTACCTGATAGATAGAGACGGGAAAATTGCGCAATCATACAATGGATATTACAAGGAACTTGAAGCCGAGCTCCAGAAAAAAATAGCGGCAATACTTTAAAAGTTGAAGGCAAATCTTGAAAAATAATTTAATAGCATCCCCTCTTAAACAAAAAAGCCGCCCAATGGGCAGCTTTAACTTATCTGATCGTTATTTATTATTTTGCTAAATTCATTGCATTTTGTTCGGCATCCATAATCGCTTCAGAAGCATACGATGCAGATTTAAGACTGGCAAAATCGGCTAATTTTACATTTTTCATGTTGCCTGCAATCATTGTACTTTCGCCAGCAGTACCATTTAATTTTAATACCGCATCATCTTTAACGATGGTATATAAACTGCTTGCTGTGGTTCTGATTTTTGCTGTGGCACTTTGGCTCAAAAATAACTGAAGGTTTTTTACATCGAAATTATTGCTGGTAACCACAACCGATTGGCCATAAGCTTCGATTCTTTCTAAATCTTTTACCGTAATGTTCAGTGTAACCTGACTGGTTTCCATTGAATTGATGAACAAGGTTTTTCCATCAGTTGATACCGAGGTTTTTGAAGCATCATAGTTGCTCATACCTGCTACGTTCTGTTTATCGCCTTGCGTTAAAATAAGCTTCACGTTACCACTCACCCAGATCCGATCAAACTTTGATAAGGAAGAAGTTTTTGTTTCTGATTTAACTGGCTCAGTGGCAAAAGTTGCCATGGCTGATGAAGTAAATAATACTGCTGTTAATGCTGCTGCGAATATTGTTTTTGCTAAAGTTTTCATATCTTTTATATTTTAGGTTTTTGCTATTGTTTGTTATTAAGACGCAGCTGCCCCCCAAACGTTGCAGGCAAAAACCCGGTATTATACCAGCGTTGGTAAGCACTAGACCAACGCCTGTAATTTATAGACGAACCGTTGCGAATTCTATAGCCAGATTTGCCAAACCCGGTGTTTGCTGCTTCTTATTTTTGCCTTTATTGGGAAAGGAGTTGATGTTTATTTGTGTGTTCATGTATTATGAACAGGATGATTTTTTGAACGCACCAAAATAGTATACCCGATAAGGTACAATTTAGCGTAAGTAGATTAAACTTAACCTATAGGGTATAATCGATAATAATCCAGCACCAACATTTTAAAATTCTAATTTAATTGGTGTGAATTTGGGGAGGTGTACAGTTACACACTTATTGACCATTTTTAACCCAACAGGAAGATCAAAATCATGTAGGAAACCAACCTATTATCCTTTCTAACAGTTTATTTACACCTGTAAACAACTTTACAACAATCTGTTTTACAACGAGATACATTTAAATAATATTAAATTCGTAGTATGAGAAAGTTATTTTTGTTATGGGCTTTGTTACAGTTGATTTTACTAATGAGCTGTAAAATGGATCTTATTGATTTAATAGGTAATGGTTCAAATCAAAAAAAATATACTGTCAATTTTCGTATTGGCGGGCTAAATCACACTATTGGGGAGCCTAATGTTGGATTCCAAAACGAACCGATAAAAAACTATATTACGCAACTCAGCATTATTGCTTACGATGCTTCTAGCGGTGAAGAAGTAGCAAGGCAAACGCAAAGCTCAACTGATTTAAATTTTGGACAAATTGCCTTTAACCTACCATCAACAAATTACATTTTTGTTGCAGCAGGATCAAATACACCTTTTGGCATTAATCTTTTTTATCAAACGCCTGCTACAACGCCAGCAAAACTACAAATTGCACAGGCTTATATGCAGTATCTTTATCCAGATCCTTCCGAGGGCGAAAAAAAATATAAAACCACTGATACATTTCTGGCAAAAGACACCGTTAACATTACGGGAAATAAAACTGTTGATCTGATGATGCAGCGTGTAATCGGCGAAGTCGAAATTTCTTTTGCTGATGTTCATACTTTTAATGCAGAGCTATTCCTTGAATCTACCGCTATAAGTTTTGATACTTATAATCCTTTTAATGGCATAACCAGAAGGCCTACTTTTCAGGTCAATACATCAGCCGATGGGCCATTTAAACTTAAGCTGCTAACAACCGGAAGAACGCTTTTTATAGATATTAATCCACCAGGGTCACTTCCAATCCCCGTTTTCATTCCAATTGAAAGAAATAAGACAACAAAAGTTTCAGGAAATGTTCTAAGTGGAGAAATTAACATTACCATCCAATAACATTAACAATCCAAGAATTTAATTAGGCGTTATATGCTTAAAGGCCGGAAGAAATTCCCTGTCTATTTTTGGGGCCATTGCTTACGGCCGCATTAAGTACTATGCAATATTTTCAAGGTACCTTAATACCTCTTCTTTTTTTCTGCTCGAAACCAATATATTTTCTTTGTTTTCCATTTGTAAATACCCTTCGCGGTAATATTTTTTAACGTATTTAAAATTAACCAGAAACGATTGGTGGCACCTTAAAAAACCAAAGGGTGTTAGTAAACTTTCATATTCCTTTAAGCCCTTCGAAACCAATATTTCGCTGCCGCCATTTAAATAAAATGTGGTGTAACCCTTATCACTTTTACAGTACATAATATCTTCAATAGCTACTACCTCGATATATTCAAGGCTTTTTAAGGCAATTCGTTTAGCGGCAGCTATGCCCTGGGCAAGGTAATGTTCTTTGGCAATGGCAAGCTGTTGCTGCCCTAAAGTTTCCTGCTCACGGTGATGATAACATTTGTTTAAATGCATGGTTAATGTTACCTCATCAATCGGTTTAAGTAAATACCCAAAGGCACCTAAATTAAGTGCCTGTATGGCATACTGATCGTAGGCGGTGAGAAAAATAACCTGAAAATCGGTAACACCGATTTCATCAAACAGGTGGAAACTATCGCCGTCCTTTAAACGTATATCGGCCAGAATAATATCAGGTTTTAACGTCAGAATTTCTTGTTTTGCGATTGCAATTTCTCCGGCAAAGCCTACAACGTCGAGGTAGTCGATTTTTTTAACAATTTGTAAGATGTGCTGTAAAATCCGGATCTCATCTTCTAAAATATAAATTTTCATAACATCTTATTTAATCATTAACTATTGGGATCAGTATTTCAACAAATACGCCTGTTACAGCACTTGTCTGCTTATTGCTTACTTTAAACTGAGCCTGCTGCCCGTTGGCAGTAAAAAGCAAATCGATTCTTTCTTTTAAAATCACCTGGGCAAGCGATTGTTTCTTTGGGTTTTCGATAGGCTTTGGGCCTAGTCCACTTCCGTTATCATCTATTTCGATTGCCAGCAAACCATCTTTAATTTTGAAAGATATGGCTAGCAAGCCCTTATACCCTATATTTCTAAAACCGTGTTCAATTGCATTTTCTACAAAAGGCTGAACAAGCATGGGCGGAATTAACGTTTCGTTTAGGTTCAATTGATCATCAACTATAATTTTATAATCGAAAACATCGGCATAACGCATTTGCTGCAACCGGAGATAATTGTTTAGCGAAGCAATTTCTTCTTCAATTTCGATAAAATCTTTTCTGTTCTGCTCCAGCGTACTGCGCAATAACTCCGAAAAAGACCTGAGGTAGCACACAGACTCGTCAGCATGCCCCGAAGCAATCAGGCTTTGTAAATTGGCGATGGCATTGAAGATAAAATGTGGGTTTAATTGCGCCTGTAACATTTTCTGTTCTACACTTAACCGCTGGTTTTCTGACTTTAATAATTTATTCTTTTCCCTTAAACGCTGCTGGCGGTAGAAACTATAAAAGAAAGAAACTACACTGATAAAGATGATCAGGGCTAAGAAAAGTGTCCAGCGCTGCTGTTTAATAATGGTTTCGTTCAGTTTATTGCGGCTATTTAACGCTGCTATATTCTGGTCTTTTTTTTCTGTCTGATATTTTTCATGAATTTCGGCAACCTTAACAGCTTCGATGGCTTTATAGTTACGCAGTTCGATAGAATAGGCAGAATCTGCAGCCTGAAGTGCATGGGCAAAATCGCCCTTCATTTTATAGGCTTCGATGAGGCCGTTGTAATAGATTTCCTTTTGCCTGACTGATGTGTCGCGTTTTTCGAAAGCTATACCTGCTTTATAATACTTAATGGCCGAATCGGGCTGTTTATTTTGAGAAAATGCGGTAGCCAGGTTGTTGTAGGCAATACCATTCAGGTCATTATTTTTTTTAAGGTAGTTGAAATAAATTTTACTGCAGGCCAGGGCTTTGGCACTTTGCTGTTGCAGGCTGTAAATCTGTGCTTCATTATCGTAAGTGCGGGCCATGGCCAGGCTATCGCCAACCTGTTCTGCCAAACGCCGGGCCTGGACGTTATAATGTGCCATTTTTTTAAAATCGCCCAAACGTGATGCCAGCAGGAATGAAATATCAAAATAACGCTGTTTAACCGCCAGGTGCGTGTTAAACGGATTATGCTTAAAGTAAATAGCAGCGTACTCAATTGATTTTTTTTCGTTACCGTTCTGAAAATAGGCCCGTGCCAGCAGATCATAAAAATAATGGGTTAACCGGCTATGCCGCTGTTCAGAAATTTTCAAAGCCGCAAAAATCTGCCCCATTAAAGCAGGCTCTACCATCGATCCGTCGACCATTTTATGGGTTAAAATACGACTGGTTTTCAATAGCTCAATATCATCATTCGGGTTTAGCCCTTTCATTTTCTGGTAAGCCATTAGGCCATTGTCCCTTTGCTTTTGAAAAACATATTTTCTGGCATGGAAATAATGATAATAGGGGTTTGATTCTTTATTAAGGTCCTTGCCCAACAGGCTGTCTTGCTGGTAAACAATTTTTTTTATCGCCGCAATTGATAAGGTATCGAAAGACAAGATAAGCGGCAAATTATCCGAGAAAGCAGTTTTTTTAACTGACTGAGGCTCAGCCTTAGTGGTATTTTCCTTATTTCTGCAAGCAGGAATAATAAGAAAGCAAATGGTACAAAGGGTAATCAGGGTTTTCGCAATAGTATTCATTAATAGAAATTGAATTATATGTATTTTATTCCCTTTAAGCGTGAATTATTTAATGGTTAAATTTATGGATAGTCGGTTTCAAAAAAAACTACTGGTAAATATATGCAGGCTTTCGCTCCATATTTGTATCAATTAAACAATTATCTGGGATAACAGCTAATCAAATTTTTCTGTTTAAAGCTCAACCTCAGCAACTAAAAACTTGCTTAATGGCCTAAAATATCAGCCCATCTAAGCTAAAAAGCCCATTCTATCCATCAAGGCTGTATTTATAATATATGGCAAAACTAACGATTAAGTGCTAAGCGGTAGCAGGCGTTTAACGCATAAACATCAAACTTTTACGAATATTGGCTCAACCCTGTCACATATCAACTACTCCTTGCATTGCCTTTAGTTTCTTTCCAATTTTAAAATTAATTAACCAGCTGCAATCACTAAATAGCCAATATAAACTGCCTATTAAAATTTATCACGATGTTTTTTGTAGACGTGCAAGAAATGTGATCATGAATAGCTGATCAGCAAAACCCCAAACGCCAGGGTTAAGATGGCGAAGTTTATCTATTACACTAAATTATTTTATTATGAAAACAAACAACAAGTTATTCGAGAAAAGGATTGACTTAAAAAGCTGTCAAATCAATGGAGGAAGATTAGCCGAATCTAACACTACAGTTCGCACAGAAACCTGTACGCAAGGCTGTTCCGATGTACGTTATACCGTTAAAGACGACAATAAAACAACCATACAGGTTTGTACTGAGTACAATTGCTAATAACCCCAAAAACAAAAATTACAATAGCTGTTAACCAATAAAATAAATAATATGAAAGGTTTATTTGAGAAACGAATTGATTTAAAAAATTGTCAGATCAATGGAGGAAGGTTAGCTGAATCGCAAGCGACTATCCGTACCGAAACTTGCTCGGGCGGCTGTTCAGATGTAAGATACACAGTTAAAGACGATAGTTATAAAACCATACAGGTTTGTACTGATTACAATTGCTAATCATACCAAAATAAAAATTACAATACCCGTTAACCAATAAAATAAATAACATGAAAAGTTTATTTGAAAAACGAATTGATTTAAAAAATAGTCAAATCAATGGCGGCAAACTCGCAGGCTGCATGAGTGAATGTTGGGTAAGAACCGGCACAACCAATTCGCCTGATGGCCAGTATACCTATTACAATGACGATGGAAGCGTGAGAAGCGTAAGAACGGTACAAGGCCTTTCCAGCTCTACTGATTAAAGCTGCTCTGATTAAAAAATGGAGGATTAACCGCCTCCATTTTTTCACCAAATTAAACAACCCATAAAGTTAACTCCAATTAAGCATGATCCTGATTTTCTCCATTACTGATGATTACTCTACCGCTATGGTTATTAACTGGTTATTACATCTGAAAAAGAAATTTATCCGCATTAATGAGGATACAGATGCAAAACTGATTTCGATTTCAGAAAAGGATTTTATAATCAACATTAATGGAAAAACAATTCATAGTAACGAAATAACCAAAATATGGTACAGGCGAGGGGATATAGACTTTGTAAAAAACTTTAACAGTCAACATATCAGTAATTACCTATCGGCAGAAAATGCAAGTTTAATGGAATACATTCATTTCACTTTCGATAAAAAAGACGGCATAAATAATTTTAAAACAAGAGATATAAACAAACTTCATTTGTTGGATTTATGCAGTAAACTTAAACTACCGGCGCCAAACTTTATTGTTACCGGAAATAAAGAAGCCTTACTTGAATTTTATAAGCGGGAAAAAAATATCATTTCTAAACCCTTAAACGCACCTCTTTCTATTTTTGATACCGATGATTTTATTCACCTAACCTATACAACCGAAATAACAGCAGCTGATATTGAAGCATTGCCAAATGAATTTGTCCCTACATTTTTCCAGAAAAACATTTTAAAAAGCTATGAAATAAGGTGTTTCTACCTCAATGGTAATTTTTACGCCATGGCAATTTTTTCTCAAAGTAATAGTAAAACCAAGGTCGACTTTAGAAATTACGACAGATCGAAACCCAATAGAATAACACCTTACCAGTTTCCAGAATATTACGAGCGGAAAATTAAAGGCTTGTTGGATAACATGGGTTTGAATTGCGCTTCTTTTGATGTCGTTTTATCCAAAGAAGATCAGCAGTATTACTTTTTAGACCTCAATCCTATTGGTCAGTTCGGAATGGTTTCCAGCCCTTGCAACTACAACCTGGAAAAGGAAATTGCTTTAAATCTATAATCACATGAAAAAAATCAGCCTGGAAATTCAAAGTGGAAACGCGCCCATTCATTTAAAATCTTTGGTTAAAAAAGAAAAACCGAAGTATTTAATCAAAACCAGAGAATCTAAACTATTCTGCACCAAAAGTTTACAGTTAGACCTACTTTACAAATCGCCGATATGAATAAATTATTTTTAAGAAATCAATTGTGTATTCCTGTTATGGGTTACAATAGGGCCATTATTTATGATATTATCCGGAAAGATTATTTTTTTATCCCGAACGCGCATTATGCTATTTTGGATACCAACGATGTGATTAATTTTAATAAAATCACCAACGAGGAGGAAAGAGAGGAGTTGGTAGATTTTTTACTTAAGGAAGAAATCATATTCGAAATAGCTGACCGTAACCAGAAAAACCGTTTCAAAAGCTTCAACAGAAATTTTGAGCAACCAAACCTGCTCACTAATGCAATTGTGCATTCGGATACAGACCCTGTTTTTTTTGATTTCATTAAAGATGAATACATTTTAAACGTATCAGTTATAGCGCCTCAGATAGATGATCATCTGTTCGCGCTTTTAGCAAAAATAGATACCCTCGAAATAGATAGTGTTTACCTGTACATTGAAAACTTTGATCAGGAAAGTTATGAAACAACACGTCAGCTGATCTGTAATCACCGCTTAATTTTTTCGGTTAATTTCTTCAATACAACCAGCCAAACAGAAACCACACAACGCTATCAAAATATTTATTTCAACTTTTTTGAAGAAGAATTTGCTACCTATAAAACCAAGCTAACAACAGATAAACTGTCGTTAAATAACGAACATTTTTTAGAGGCCTACAACGTTCATTCTTATTACTATGGAAAGGTATATATAGATCGGGAAGGGAATGTTAAAAATGGTCTAAATAATACGTATAGCTTTGGCAATGTAAAACTGTTAACCAAAGAACTGTTTTTAAATACCATCCGTTCGGATAAATTTCGCGAATTAGGAAATATCAATAAAAACAACACACTTGTTTGCAGCGATTGTGAATTTAGGTACATGTGTGTTGATAGCCGGGTACCTGTTAAAGGTGATGAAAAATGGTATCATCAAGCTGAATGTGCTTACAATCCTTATTTATCAAAATGGGATGATGAAGAAAATTATATTAACCTAAAGGATTCTGGTGTGGCCATCTCCGCAACGGGATGCGTTATAGATCAGCAAAAATTATCAAATCATTTTAATATAGCCTGGTCTGTTTAGCATGAAATCTTTCCCCTTTTATAAACAACCCGACAATAAGGATTGCGGCCCAACGTGCCTGCGTATTGTAGCTAAACACTATAAGAAGAGCATTGCGTTGCAGCAAATCAGAACCCTTGCCGAAACCACCAGGGAAGGAAGTGGTTTGCTTGGCCTTAGTAATGCAGCAGAGGCTTTGGGCTTTAGAACACTAGGTGTTAAAATAAATTTTAATACCCTGTTGGCCGATGCACCATTGCCCTGCATTGTACACTGGAATAAAAACCACTATGTGGTAGTTTATAAAATTGATAAGGCCGGTAAGGTTTATGTTTCAGATCCAGGTTATGGTTTAATTACCTATACCAAAGCAGAATTTATAAAATACTGGATCGGTGAAAATGCCCACGAAAATACAGAAGAAGGCATTGCCCTTATTTTAGAAACAAGCCCTGCATTTTACACCAGCGATTTCGAAGACACAGAAAAGAAAACAAGCTTCTCTTTCCTCTCCAGGTATTTACTAAAATATAAATCGCTCGTTATCCAGCTGGCCATTGGCTTACTGGCGGGAAGTTTATTATCGCTTATTTTCCCCTTCCTTACCCAAAGTATTGTTGATGTAGGCATACAAAACCAGGACATTAACTTTATTTACCTGGTTTTGCTGGCCCAGGTGATGCTTTTTATGGGTAAAATGGGCATCGAAATAATTAGGAGCTGGATCTTGCTACACCTTTCTACCCGAATTAACATTTCGATCATTTCCGACTTTTTTATCAAGCTGATGAAACTTCCGATCAGTTTCTTTGATACGCGGATGACAGGTGATATTATGCAGCGGATAAACGATCACCACCGGATAGAACAATTGCTAACCAGCTCCTCGCTCAATACCCTCTTTTCGATGGTAAACCTGCTTATTTTTAGCATTATACTCTTCATTTACGATTACCGGTTATTTATCGTATACCTGCTCGGCGCGATTTTGTACGTAGGGTGGATTGTTTTTTTCCTTAAAAGAAGAAAAGAACTCGATTATAAAATGTTTGCTCAGGTTGCGCAAGAGCAGAGCACGGTGATAGAACTGATTAATGGTATGCAGGAAATAAAAATGCATAATGCCGAAAAACAGAAACGCTGGGGCTGGGAATTTTTACAGGTAAAGTTGTTTAAGATAAAGATAAAGGCACTCTCGCTAGAGCAGTGGCAATCGGTAGGGGGTGGTTTTATTAATCAGATAAAAGATATTCTGGTTAGTTTCCTTGCCGCAAAACTGGTTTTGAGTGGCAACCTCACCCTGGGCATGATGCTTTCGGTTCAATATATCATCGGCCAGCTAAACAGCCCCCTAATGCAGCTCATAGAATTTATCAAACAAACACAGGATGCCAGAATTTCGCTCGAAAGGTTACAGGAAATTCATGATAAAGACAACGAAGAAGGCAGCGAAGAACAATATGCCACCGAAATTGTGCAGAAAGACATCGAACTAAAGTCTGTATCGTTCAGGTATACAGGAGCCGATTCGCCTGTTTTTGAGGATTTAAACCTTGTTATCCCCTTTCAAAAAACCACCGCGATAGTTGGGGCCAGTGGTAGCGGAAAAACAACGCTTTTAAAGCTGTTGACCAAATTTTACGAACCCGATCGAGGCGAAATAAAAATTGGCAGCACCGATATGAAAAATATTTCACCCAGGTACTGGCGCGACCATTGTGGTGTAGTGATGCAGGAAAGTTATGTGTTTAATGACACCATTGCCAATAATATCGCCATTGGCGAAGATGCGATTGATAAACAAAAACTAAGAAAAGCAATAGAAATTGCCAACATACAGGATTTTATAGAAAGCCTGCCTTTAAGTTACAACACCAAAATTGGTAACGAAGGTATGGGCGTTAGCGGCGGACAGAAGCAAAGGCTGTTTATTGCCCGGGCGGTGTATAAATCGCCCGAATACATCTTTTTCGATGAGGCCACAAGTGCCTTAGATGCCAATAACGAAAAGATAATTATCGAAAACCTGAACCAGTTTTTTAAGGGTAAAACGGCCATTGTAATTGCCCACAGGTTGTCTACTGTTAAACATGCAGATAAAATTATCGTGCTGGATAAGGGAATGGTTGTAGAAGAAGGCAACCACAACCAACTGGTGGCAAAAAAAGGAGAATATTACAGATTAATAAAAAACCAGCTCGAACTTGGAAACTAAAAAAGATAAACTGGACGAGGTACAACTGCGCTCGGAAGGTGTGCAGGATATTTTATCAGAACCGCCACACTGGATGTTCCGCTGGGGGAGTATGGTTATCCTGGCCATCCTTTTAATGATTTTGCTAATGAGTTATTTCATTAAATATCCAGAGTTTGTACCCGCAACAATTGTGGTTACGTCGCAGAATCCACCAGAAAAATTACAGATCAGAACCGATTCTAAAATTGAAAAAATATTCATCAGCGATCATCAAAAGATAAAAAAAGACGAAATATTAATGGTTTTACAATCTACTGCAAATTATAAAGACATTTTACAGCTTAAAAGCATTATAGATTCCATTTCTCCCGATCGGCTGTTTTCGTTTCCGGTTGATAAAGTTTCGCGGTTTAAATTAGGTGAGCTACAGGGCGATTACAATAATTTTGCCAAAGCATTTCAGGATGAGCAGCTGTTTGCCAGGCTTAAACCTTATGCGCCAGAAAATATAGCGACAGCTCAAAATATTCAGACCAATAAAAGCAGGATAATTGCATTAAAAAGGCAAAAAAAAATTGAAGGTTTAAAATTTGAACTGGTAAAGAAAAATTACCAGCGTGCACAGCTGCTGCTAAACCAAAAGGTAATTTCGGCTTTGGAATTTGAAAACGAAAAAATTAAATTTTTACAGGCGCAACAGAACTTAGAAAACCTCGATATCTCTTTATCGCAAACAGATGAAGCCATTTTTAACCTCAATAAAACAAAAAGCGGTGCAACCATAAATGCAGAGAAAGATAAAATCAATTTCGCCTCGCAAACCTTACAGCTGCTAGAGCAGTTAAGGCGTTCGCTAAGGGCATGGGAACAAAACTACCTGGTGGTTTCTTCTACAGATGGTATAATCAGTTTTCAGCAGTTTTGGGGCGAAAATCAATTTGTAAAACGTGGCGATCCTGTTTTATCTATTTTGCCCGACCAGAAAAAGGCGCTTATCGGAAGAATGTTTGTGGCTGCAACCAATTCGGGGAAAATTGCCAGGGGAGAAAAAGTTTTAATCAAACTCGACAATTACCGCTACCAGGAATATGGCATTATAGAAGGGAGGGTGCAAAACATATCTTTCACGCCCGACGAAAAAGGCAATTATTATGTAGATGTTGTGCTTCCCAGGGGCCTGAAAACTTCTTATCAGAAAACACTTCCTTTCGATAATGAGTTGAAGGGAAATGCCGAAATTGTAACACAGGACTTACGGTTAATTGAGCGTTTTTTTTACCAGATCAGAAAGCTTTCCAGATACCAGTCGGAGTAGAACAGGGCTGGGTGTAAGGCGCAGCTACAAAAAGTATTTTATTTATTGACAAGCGAGATAAATACGATAATCTAATTTTACTATGTAGCATTTATTATAAAAATATTGATGATCAGGGACATGAATATTCCGTTGAAAGACTACATGAATCTGAAAAAAAGCATGAAAGTTGGGTGAAAGAAAACCCTTATCTTAGATAATAGAAAAATTAAAGATGATGAAATCTATGCAACTTATATCGAGAAATTCATCAAATAAGGGATCCTAATAATTGGCAGAATGGAGTTGCTACATTTGAACAGACATTAAGTAAAGAGAATTCATAAATTGTATAAATAATCGATGCCCTTATGAACAAAATATGGATACAACTTGACAAAATTTCTTTCGCACTCTACCACAACGAAAAGAAAATTGGAACTTTAATTAGAGGAGATGATTGGGCTAAGCAACCCACAACTTTTAATATATATTCAGAACATTACAAAATTGAAAATCGTTCCGGACTATTCCGTAAAAATAGTAACCTGATATCTGATGATCGCGGCGAAACGATTGTAGATATAAAACTTGGTTTTAACCAGAAATTTAAATACCAAAATCGCGAATTTCGATTGATATTTAATGATACACCGCTTTGGAAGTGGGCAATAATACAAGACGACAAAATATTGACTTCCTATGAAATCAGTTTGTTGCACCCCGAACTAGCACCAAATATAGAATGCAAAGAGGAAGAAGCAGAAAATTATATGTTCGACTTTATTTTAGGAAACTTGACATTGGGCAAAAGCAAGCAGGATCTTTATTAAGTAAAAACAATTAAAGTACAATGGAGCGGTATAGCGACAAATAATATGATCTGATTATAATTTATTTAATACAGCTTTTAGAAATTTGTATAGTCTTTAACGATATATAGTTCTAAAAAAGTGTAAGTAAAACTGTAAGTCACGAAATATAAAACCCTTGCAAGCGGCTAGCTGACAAGGGTGCACGATTTTATTTAGTGGTCCCGACGAGAATCGAACTCATATCTAAAGTTTAGGAAACTTCTATTCTATCCGTTGAACTACGGGACCATTTGTTGCGCAAATATAACAAAAGTTTTGTCGCAAGAAAATTCATTTTAACAAGCATTTATCTAAGGAAATTGTCTTTAAAAATAAGTTATAACAAACGCCTTTTAGGATTATTGCATAAGGGATAAGCAATAAAAAAAGCCATTTGAAATTAATCAAATGGCTTATATCTTAATTAAGGTAGGCAAACACTATCTAATTACACTACCCTCCGGGAACTTTTCTACAGGTGCTACAAAAGTGAGTTTGCCTTCGGCGTTTTCGGCCATCAGGATCATTCCCTGCGATAAAATTCCTTTGATTTCGCGTGGAGCAAGGTTTACGATCATACTTACCTGTTTACCAACAATATCTTCAGGTCTATGATATTCGGCGATGCCCGAAACCACTGTTCTTTCGTCGATACCTGTATTTACCGTCAATTTTAACAGTTTTTTTGTTTTCTCCACCTTTTCGGCAGCAACAATGGTGGCTACACGGATATCCATTGCCGAGAAATCGTCAAACTGGATATTTTCTTTTGCCGGAACAGCAACTACATTATTGGCCGCATTACTGGCCTTGCTTTGGTTTAGTTTCTCAATCTGGAAGTCAATCTCTGCATCTTCAATTTTATCAAACAAGAGCACAGCTTCGCCAATTTCGTGGCCACGTTTTAATAGGCTTACTGTACCTGCATCATCCCAATCATGACCACCATTTTGAAGCATCTTCATTAACTTTTCTGCTGTAAATGGCAAGAAAGGTTCAATCAGGATCTGAATATTGGCGGCAATTTGAAGCGCAATATTCAATATCGTTCTTACCCGGTCCTCATCCGTTTTAATCAATTTCCACGGCTCGGTTTCAGCCAGGTATTTATTACCTAAACGGGCAACATTCATTACTTCTGATAAGGCCTCTCTAAAGCGATAATTCTCGATAGACGCAGAAATTTTAGCAGGATACCCGGCCAGTTCATCAATAACAGCCTGGTCTACATCCGTAATTTCCATGCAGGTAGGCACCGAACCACCAAAGTATTTATGCGTAAGTACCACTACACGGTTTACAAAGTTTCCTAGTATAGCAACCAGCTCGTTGTTGTTTCTGGCCTGAAAATCTTTCCAGGTAAAATCGTTATCCTTGGTTTCGGGAGCGGTTGCGGTTAATACATAACGCAATACATCTTGTTTACCTTCAAACTCTCTTAAATATTCGTTTAGCCAAACAGCCCAGTTCTTGGAAGTTGATATTTTTTGGCCTTCTAGGTTTAAGAATTCGTTTGCCGGCACATTATCGGCCAGGGTATATTCGCCATGCGCCATTAACATTGCAGGGAAAATAATGCAGTGGAAAACGATGTTATCTTTACCGATAAAGTGAACCAGTTTGGTTTCGTCGCTTTTCCAGTATTCTTCCCAACCACATTTATCGTTTTCGTAACTGCTGATGTAATATTCTTCGGCTTTGGGGTTCCAAACATCGAGTTTGGCATAGTTACAAAGCTCTTTGGTTGCAGAAATATATCCAATAGGCGCATCGAACCACACATAAAGTACTTTACCTTCTGCATCGCGAAGCGGAACGCGAACGCCCCAATCTAAATCTCTGGTCATGGCCCTAGGCTGCAAACCTGCATTTAACCAGCTTTGGCATTGGCCGTACACATTTGGACGCCATTCTTTATGGCTTTCGATATAGGTACGTAAACGGTTTTCGTATTTATCTAGTGGTAGAAACCAGTTTTTGGTTTCCTTTAAAATTGGTTTATCGCCAGATAGGGTCGATTTTGGATTGATTAAATCGGTCGCATTAAGTGTAGAGCCACAGTTTTCGCACTGATCGCCGTAAGCATTTTCATTCCCACATTTTGGGCAGGTACCGGTAATGTAACGATCGGCTAAAAATTGTTTTGCAGTGGCATCGTAATATTGCTCGGTAATTTCTTCGGTAAAAACACCTTTATTGTAAAGGGTTTCAAAGAAATCGGCAGCGGTTTGGTGATGGGTAAGCGATGAGGTACGGTGATAGATATCGAAAGATACGCCGAATTCTTTAAAAGAATCGCCAATAATCTTATGGTACTTATCTACCACTTCCTGAGGGGTAATCCCTTCTCTTTTGGCTTTTAAAGTAATGGGCACTCCATTTTCGTCAGATCCACAGATGAATTTTACATCGCGTTTATTCGACCTTAAATAACGGGCATAAATATCTGCAGGGATGTAAACACCAGCCAGGTGCCCAATATGAACTGGTCCATTGGTATATGGAAGCGCTGCAGTTACGGTATATCTTTTAATTTTACTATTATCCAAAACAATTTTTATTAATTTGGCAAAGATAAGTGTTTTGAAGATGATTAAGCAGCCCCCATATTTAAAAAAAGGAGATAATATTGCGCTGGTATGTCCGGCAAAGAAATTACCCAAACCCATAGACCATGCCATAGCGCGATTAGAAAGCTGGGGTTTAGAGGTTATTGTGGGCGAAAGTGTATACGCCAGTCATCACCAGTTTGCAGGAACTGATGCGTTAAGAACCAAAGATATTCAACGTTTTTTAGACGATCCATCTATAAAAGCAATTATTTCGGGTCGTGGCGGTTATGGTACCATCAGGATTATTGATGACCTTGACTTTACAGAATTTAACAAGAACCCTAAATGGTTTGTAGGTTTCAGCGATATTACCGTACTATTGTCGCATTTGATTGCACAATGTAATATTCAGTGCATGCATGCGCAAATGCCCTATACTTTTGACGAATCTACCACAGAAGCTTTAATGTCGTTACAGCGAGCTTTATTTGGAGAAAAACAGACCTATTCTTACCAAAGCACCTTTAAAAATAGGGCAGGAGAAGCAACCGGGGTTTTGATTGGTGGCAATTTAACTTTGCTCACCATGGTACAGGGCTCGGTTTCGGAAATGGACTTTACCGATAAAATTCTCTTTTTGGAAGATGTTGGCGAACAGGAATACGGTATAGACCGCATGTTGCGTATGCTGAAAAGGGCAGGTAAGCTAAAAGCCTTAAAGGGTTTAATTATTGGTGCCTTTAATGAAATTGAAGAAGAAAAGATTTCTTTCGGGCAAACGGCTGATGAAGTAATTTGGGATATTGTTAAGGACTATGATTTTCCAGTCTGCTTTAATTTTCCAACGGGACATATCGATAACAACCTCAGTATGGTTTTAGGTGCTGAGGTGGACTTAAAAATAGAAACAAATAACGTTCAATTTAAATATTTATAGGATGGCAATTTTAGATAATTTAGGAAAATACCGCAACACAGGTTTGTTGCTGATACGCATTGGTTTAGGTGCAATGTTTATTATTCATGGTTTTCCGAAACTTGCAGGCGGCCCAAACGGCTGGACTGGCTTAGGGGGAAGTATGAAAGTAATCGGCATAGATTTTTTACCTATATTTTGGGGCTTTATGGCCGCCGCTACCGAAACCTTTGGTGGTTTCTTGCTAATTGTTGGGTTGTTTTTCCGCCCGGCACTGATATTATTAATCTTTACGATGATCATAGCAGCGCTGGTTCATTTTGGTAAAGGAGATGGATTAGGCGGTGCCAGTCATGCAATAGAATTGGGCATTGTATTTTTCGGTCTGATTTTTATTGGGCCGGGTAAGTATAGTGTGGATAAGAAATAAACAGTTACGATATAAAATAATAAAGCCCATCGAAGAAGTTCGATGGGCTTTATTATTCAGACATAAATTTAATTCGGAACAATTAATTTATTGTTTTGAACTTCATTAGCCGATATTGGCCAAATATAACCTGCAGTATTAAATGGAATTGCAGGAGCATTACCTTGAGGTCCACTTTTCGCAACGAAGCCAGCTCCGAGCCGCATTACGTCTGGAGATCTGAATCCCTCACCTAATAATTCAATTCTTCTTTCGGTAAGGATAGTGTTTTTCAAATTAGCAGGCAATAAATCAGTTGCAGGAAATACATAGCCAGGATTGGATCTTTGTCTAACTGCGTTTAAAAGCGCAACAGATCTTACAGGATCGGTTACCACCGTAGCTTCTGCTAAGTTTAATAAAACCTCAGCATATCTGATTACAGGAATATAATCTGTATATGGAGATGGTCTCTTAAATTTAGTTAAATAGGTATTAGCTCCAGAAACTGTAGTCAAACTTTTTCTTGCATCGGTAGAAGAGGCAGCGAAGACAGGATTGGCCAAAATACCAGTAGGATTTAAGAAATATTCTTCATTACCGCCTGCCTGGTTTGTTGAAACATTATAATAATAAGCCAATTGATTTTGTGTTCCCGGCGCATCTAAATCAGCCATTGGAAAAGACAATGCTGCTTCGGTAGCTGTAGCGTTACCTGTATAAGCGCCACCAAATACAGTAGCAATATTAGCTTCTAACTGTAAAGGTGTACCTGTTGTTGCTTTAAATGGTGCTGTTGCACTAACAATTTTATTGGCCTCGGTAACTACTGCCGATAAATTCCCCATCGCCAGGTATACTCTGGTTTTAAAGGCAATAGCTGTATTTCGGGAAGCCCTTATGGATGTTGCTGTTGTTGGTAAAGTTAATGCTAAGTCTGGTTCTGCTTCATTTAAATCTTTTAAAATCTGCGTATACACCTCTGCAACAGTGCTCCTTTTTAAGTCGTTACCAGTTAAATCTTTCTCTCCCTTAAGCCTTAAAGGCACACCCAAGCTGGCACCATTATCTGTAACATAGGGTTTGGCATATAATTGTAATGCACTATAATAACATAAGGCCCGTAAAAATTTAGCTTCCGCAATATATTGTTTCGTTACAGCTGGAGTAAGCAAAGCGGCATTAGCGTTAACACCTTCAATAACCAGATTAGCCCTATTAATGGCGGCATAAATTGCACCCCATAAATTTACTACTTCGTTCGTATTGGAAACAAGGTTAAATCTCCAGGTATCTAAACCTGTTACCCCATTTGGCTTATTTACGATAAATTCCTCACCACGGATATCATTATAGATTAAATATCTTGCACCATAAAACTGGCCAGTTTTAACACCAGCGTAAATACCGTTTACCTGCGATAAAATCCTATCCGGATTGGAAAACGCATCTTCAATTGGTAAAGCCGTATCTGGAGCTGTGGTTAAGAAATCCTTTTTACACGACGAGGCAAAGAGTAAAGGAGCGGCGATAAAAAGATATTTTATTTTATTATTTATTTTAACTTTCATGATCTGTAATTTTAAAATCCAACATTAATACCAAAAGTAAATGTTCTACCAGATGGCACAGAGTTTCTATCTACGCCTGGTGCCAGGTTACCACTATTTCCTGTTGTGGTAGAGTTACCATTTACAGAAACCTCTGGATCTGGCCCTGGATAATTTGATATAATCCAAAGGTTGCTAGATTGCGCATATACCCTAACGTTCGAAACACCATATTTACTTAAAAGTGTTTTTGGCAGCGTATAACCCAAAGCTAGATTTCTAACTTTCAAGAAATTACCAGAAAAAACATTCTGTGATTGTGCAAAAGCAGATCCATTAGAAGTATTATCACCATAAACAACACGGGGTATATCTGTGATCTGGCCCGGTGTGGTCCATCTGTTCAATACACCTGCTTCATTGTTCCAAAAACGTTGATCGCGAAGACCTGCTAATGATCCATAGTAAATCTTGTTTCCACCTGAGAATGTTAATCCTAAACTTAAATCAAAAGCTTTATAACGGAAATTATTATCTAAACCGCCGAACCATTTTGGTATTGATTGTCCAGTTATTGTGGCATCTAATGCGGCATCAATTGCTGGGGCATTTTGTCCTGCATTCGGGCCATCAAGATACTGGTAACGGGCTGCGGTAGCACGGCCAAAACTGAACCTTAATTTTTGCCCAAATCTATTAACGAAAATCCGCTCGCCGGTTGCTGGGTCAACACCTGCAGTTTCAACTGTATAGATCGATCCAATAGGATAGCCTACTCTTGTAATATTTGCAGTTTCTAATTGCGTTGCGCCAAATAAATCTGCATTGTTATTACCCAATGCAGTAACCTCGTTTTTCAGTGTACTGAAAGTGAAACTGGTTGTCCAACCGAAGTCATCACCATCAAAATTCCTTGAATTTAATGTAAACTCAAGCCCCTTGTTGTACATTTTACCAACATTGGTTGTAATTGCATTCCCCGGAACGCCCTTTGAAGGCGCCTGAGGTGCGTTCTGAACCAGGTTATCGATATCATTGTGGTAATAATCTACATCTAATGAGAAACGTCCGCTTAGAAATTCCAAATTAATTCCGATATCGGCTTTTTTACTGGTCTCCCATGTTAAGTCAGGATTACCTGCTTGTGAAAAAGACAGTGCTGGTGACGAACCGTATAACCCTGGGTTATATAGGAACAGGGCTGGGTAATTACCAATATTAATATTTCCAACCTCTCCGTAACTTCCGTGTAATTTGATACGTGTTAAGACTTTACTGATACCGAGGTCTTTATAGAAATTTTCTTCTGATATGGCATAACCAACTGATGCGCCACCAAAATTACCATATTTATTGTTTGCCGACAATCCAGAGTAACCATCCCGTCTGAATGATCCGGTTAAATAATATTTCTTTTTATAATCATAATTGATACTACCAAAATAAGAGCGGAATGCATTATCTCCCTGCACTAGCCCAGCAGGAGTAATGGCACCAAAGGCACCCTGAAAAACTTCAATGAAAGGATCGATTACCCCTTGTCTGGTTGCACCATAACCAAGCGATTTGGAATACTGGTCTTCAGCACCGATAAATGCACCCAAGGTATGATCACCAAATACACCATTATAGCTTAATGTGTTAGACCAATTCCATCTGCTATTCTTAACAAAATTACTTGTAGCACCACCACCATAAGTAAAGCCATCACCCTGTAAACGGTTAACAAATGAATTGTTATCAATTTTAAGGTTATCCAAACCATAAGTCGTTTTAAAAGTTAGGCCTTTTACAATCTGGATCGAAGCATAAGCATTTGCGATGATACGGTCACTTTCTGATGTATTTTTATCTTCGTTTACCAATACAGCTGCATTCGGATAGTTTGATGCAATGGTATTTGCACCTAAACCAACAGAGCCTGCCGGCGCATTTATATTATAAGAACCATCCTCGTTATATGCCGCGACGTTTGGAGGCAGTACAATTGCCAACCTACCCAGACCAACTGTTGAGAAAGCCTGTCCAGGTAAAGAACCTGTATTGGGTGCACGGTTTAAGGTATTACTATATGAAAAGTTTGTTCCAATAGTAACGTTTTTAAATAATTTATGATCAATATTTACACGGCCATTTTTTCTTTCAAAAGAGTTTCCAATGATAAAACCTTCTTGATTGCTATATCCTAATGATACATAATATGAAGTTTTTTCATTTGCCCCAGAAAAGTTTAAGGCATGGTTTTGAGATGTGGCTGTTCTATAGGCGTAATCATACCAATTGGTTTCTACTTGCGAACCATCCGATCTTGTTTGTAGAAAGAATGCCGGCGCCTGGCCATTATTTGTTCTGGATTCATTTTTGATCATAACATATTCGGAGGCATTTAATAATGGTGTAAGGTTTTGGGCTTTTGTAGTTCCTACCCAACCTTCATAATTAATTTTAGTTACCCCTTGTTTACCCTTTTTAGTAGTAATCACTACAACGCCGTTAGCTGCTCTAGAACCATAGATTGCAGATGATGCCGCATCTTTTAAGATGTCGATCGATTCGATATCTGCAGGGTTAATATCGCCCAATGCATTACCTGCCGCACTGTTGGCTGATTGATCTCCTGTAAATACCGGAATACCATCAACAATAATCAATGGATAAGAACTTAAAGAGATAGAGTTAAAACCACGCACCCTGAACACGGGAGGGTTATTTAAAACTCCATTTGGCTGAATGATGTTTACACCCGCTGCTTTACCAGCTAATGCTTGTTCAAAACTCTGAACAGGTACGTTTTTAAGTTTTTCACCACTTACGCTCGCTATTGATCCGGTAACATCTCTTTTTGATTGTGTGGTATAACCCGTTACCACTACATCAGATAATGTTTTAGAATCGCTCTTTAACTGTCCGTTAACCACATTACTACCTCCAATAACTTTTGTTTGGCTTAAGAAACCGATATAAGAGAATTCTAATGCGGTTGCACTGCTATTAATTCTAAGTGAATACCTGCCATCTGCACCAGTTGTGGTCCCGCCTGTTGCACCTTTAATTTTTACACTTACGCCAGGGAGAGGTAGTCCATCTTCCTGAGCCGTAACTGTTCCAGTGATTGTTCGATCTTGCGCTATTGCTGAGGTGGCAATAAATAGCAATATGAACAAACTTTGTAGAAGTTTTTTCATAAAAAAATTTAGTTTAGTTAATAATAATCCAATATATGATTTAGTATTCTGTAATGCAAATTTTACAATTTTAAATTTGCATTATTTAATGTAAACCAATGTCTTTATTAAGAAGCAGTTAACCCTATTGTTAAAAATCTGTTTTTTTTAAAAGTTAAAAGAAATAATACTGTTAGTTGAATGATAAAATATGTTATCGTATTTACAACTGAGGTGGTTCTATCAATTGTATTTTCATTTTAACACATAAATCAGAAAAGGGTGATGAGTCATCCCGCATAATATGGATTTTTGCAGTTGATCGATCGTAATTTCTTGCAAAATTCGTAATAATCGACATACGAATGAATTCCGTAGAAGTTTTTTCATAAAATCTTTAGTTTAGCCAATGATAACTCAATATAAAGATTAAAACACCAAAAAAAAAAAAAAAAAACAATAAAAAGAACCAAAAAGCCAAAATATTCACATAAATAATAAATGATTAACAATAAATCAAAAATATTAGACAAAAAAAAGGAGATTGCGGCGCAATCTCCTTCTCTTATACCGTTTTTAACGATTTACTTATCTACATAAACCCTTACGTATGTTGGAACAATAGTTTGTCCATTATCAAGAGTAATAAGGAAATAAAAACTTCTTGCTAAAATCGCAGCAGTTGTTGTTCCCGCTACCGCTGCAGTAGGGGCAGCCAAACCTGTTTTAGCAGTGTATTCGGCTAAGGTAGTATTAAACGTTACAATGGTGCCGTTTCCAGCAATAGGAGCAGCATTATATAAACCAGTGGCTACCTGAACACTTCCATAAGCCGTTCCAGCCGCTACCCTTGTTATTTCTTTAATAGTTCTGCCCGATTCAGCAGGGATTGACAATACAATCTGAATTGCACCGCCCCCGCTTAAAGAGGTCTTAACAGTTGGTGCAGTAAAGATATCGTATTTATTGTTTACGGTTACTGGTATTTCGGGTAGATTATTAACGTTAGAAATATTTTCTTTTTTACAAGAAGTCAATCCCATAATAACCATTAATCCCAAATACACACTTGATTTTATATTTAATTTCATGATGTTTATTTAAAATGTACTTAATATTTGTTATTTACCCCACCAAACCTTTACACTTGTTTTAATAAGCGGCTTAGGCTGATTTGGGTTTGCGTTTCCTTCATTTGAAGTATAAACATAACGCAAAGGAATTGCTCCATTGTTATCTCCAACAGCATTTAATGCAGGAGCTAATACTGGGTATCCGGTTCTTCTGTAATCGTTATAAGCTTCGATACCATTACCTACCCACGAAAGATATTTTTGAGTGATAATTTGTTTAAGCTTATCTGCATTAGTACCGCTTAAAGTAACAACAGTAGGGTTATCAGTAAAATATTGAGTAATTTCTGCTGTAGTCATTCCAGCTTTAGTCATCGAAGCTCTTATGCCCGCCTGATATAAGCTATTTGCATCACCAGCTGTACCTAACAATAAAGCAGATTCAGCTAAGATGAACTTTCCTTGGAAATTGGTTAACAACCTAACCGGCGCTTCACCCGCAGTACCAACCACGTATGTATTGTACATGGACCGTGTAGCAAGCGTTGGCGCAGCAACAGTAGAACCATTTTCGTAGGCAACAAATCTTGTACCTAGTGGCTTAGTATAAAACTTAGACAACCTAACGGTATCATTAACACTTTTAGATAAAGCTAACAATCTCGTACTTAACATTTCACCATTCTTAAAACTTCCAGAAATGTCTTGAACATACATTGGGTTCTGATTAGTAACAGCAGAGCTGAAAGGCACCATTAAATCATACTGATTATCATCAATATAACCATCAGCACTAGCCAGTACGCCATCAATCTGGGCTTTTGCCAATGTCGGGTTTACACCTGAAATCGTATTGGCGAATTTTAAGATTAAGCTATTTCCAGCTCTTTTCCATTTCGTTAACACACCGCCATAAATTAAATCATCGGTACCTGGTTTCAATGCTGATGTTTTGTTTAAATCAGCAATACCACTTTTTACTAAATCAAATAACGAAGTAACACCCAATCCAGAGTTACCTTGGTAGATGTCTGCTTGAGAATCATACCTTGGTGCCGCAAAATCTAATCCAAAACCAGCTTGCGAATATGGAACATCTCCCCAAAGATCTGTTGTTACAGAGAATATGTAAGCCAATTGAATTTTAGCAATACCTGAATAAGCAGGATCTGTAGCTTCAGATTGTTGAATGATAGTACGTAAGTTGTTCACACAACCCTGAAAAATTTCAAGATTCCATTGGTTATCAAACAAACCTGAGATATTATAACTATCGTAGGTTAAGTTTTGATTAGCTAAGCCAGCATTATACTGCATCAAAATAGATGCACATCTACCTAATTCATTTGCATTAGCCCATCCAATTCCGATAGACGTTGTTGGCAATAAAACTTTAGAAGGAACCTTTAACGCAGAGTTTGGATTCTGGTTTACATCTAAAAATTTCTTGCAGGATGCCATCGACAATACACATGCTGCAAATAATATAATTTTTTTCATATTTAAATATTTACGATAGTTAATTAAAAAGTTACTCTTAAACTAGCCCCGAAGTTTCTTGTATTAGGCGCGCTTTGAAGCTCTAAGCCTCTAATATTTCCGGCACCTTGAGTTGAGACTTCAGGATCGATAGGGCTATTTGGGGCATAATAATAAAGATTTCTTCCGTAAACAGTTAAGCGAATATTTTTAATCACATTTGTTTTTAAAACTTTACCAGCTAAATCATAACCAATGGTAATCTCTCTTAAGCGGAAAGTTGTCGCATCATATACATTGAACTCACTTCCACCGATACCACCAAAACCTGCATTCCAATAAGTTTGTCCTGGAATCTGGATGTTGTTAGGAGAAAAACTTCCATCTGTGTTTTGGATAACTCCTGGCAAAATGTGTGGTTGTTCACGATCCTCAGCAGTGATTAATAATGATCCATTAGATCTTAACGTAGCTGCAGTCCATGAAATAACATCTCCACCTTTTTTGAAATCAACTAGTCCAGAGAAAATGAAGTTCTTATACCTTACTGTATTCGTTAAACCGGCAGTCCATTGTTTGTTTGGATCTGCAATAACTTGGTTTGGAATAGTTGCAGTACTGTAAAGACCTGTAGTTTTATCAACGATCAAATCGCCCGAAGGACTACGTGGATATTTACTACCTACAATTACACCATAAGCATAACCTTCATAAATAGTTGGGATCTGTCCAGTGAATGCATTACCAGCAACAGCAAATGAAGTTACACCTGGAGCAATTGAAACAACTTTATTTTTGTTTTTAGAGAAGTTTGCTGAGATATCCCAACTAACATCTTTAGTTTTAATCGCTAAACCACTTAATAATAGCTCTATACCTTTATTAGATACTTCACCAATATTTGTTAAACGGCTACCGTATCCTGTTGATGCAGGTAATGCTACACTAACAATCTGGTTTTTACTACCTTGTTTATAGATTGTTGCATCTAAGTTAATTCTATCCTTAAATAAACCTAAGTTTAACCCAAATTCATAAGAATTAGTAAATTCTGGTTTTAAATCAGGATTACCAATCGAACTGTTTGCACCAAATCCTAATATAGATCCATAAGGGAAACTAAAACTTGCAGTATTATTTCCATAACTACCAGAAGAATAAGATCTAGCATCTAACACGTAAGGATTGGCATCTTTACCAACCTTAGCATAAGAAGCACGAATTTTACCCATGCTTAAAATGTCTGATTTAATTTTAAATGCATCTGTAAACACAAAGCTTGTAGATACTGATGGGTAGAAATAAGTGTTATTAGCAACAGGAAGAGTAGAAGATTGATCAAAACGTCCAGTCAGCTCCAAGAATAAATAGTTATTATATCCCAATGAGATCTGTCCATAATAACCTAATAATCTTCTTCTTGTTGTACTTTCACCAGAATTAGTAAAAACTTGTCCGTTTGCAACATTAGCATAGTCTGGGATAGTTAATCCAACACCTGATACTGTAGCATTTTGGAAATCTCTTTGGTTAATATTCTGCCCTAATAACGCTGTTGCATTCAACCCTTTTGTAAAAATATTTTGCTTTTTAGCTGTAATAAGTAAGTCACCATTTAACTCACTTCTAAAGAAGTTGTCTTCAGTTACGCTACCAGCAGAACTTGCTGCTTGAGTTGATCCGATTGCTACATAACGTTTACGTCTATCAGTATAAGTATCTAAACCTAAACGATAACTAACGTTCAACCAGTCTAAAACATCATAGCTTAAACTAACGTTACCTAAGAAACGAGAAACTCTACTTTTAAAAGAATTTTCATATGCTGCAAAATATGGGTTATCGCGACCTGTAACAAACCAGTTATTGGTACCATCAGCATTTTTATAATTGTCTCTGTAATAAGCTAAATCTGTTGATCTAGTAATTCCGAAAACCCCAAACATACTACTGTTTGCACCATTACCCTGAGTTGTAGCACCGTTTTGGAAAGTATTGAAATAATTTGCAGAACCATTAAGATTTAATTTTTTGGTTAGCTGAGAACCGGCACTAAACCTTAAATTAACTTTATCAAAATCTGATGCTGGCAAGATACCTTTCGTTGTTGAGTTACCCGCAGAGAATGCATAATTGTTTTTAGCATCACCACTAACTATTGAAATATTATTATCCCATGTATGACCTTCTGAGAAATAAGTATTAAAGTTATCTGGATAGCTAATGTAGGGTAATACATCACCAGGTTTGTAAGTTACGCCATTAATTACGGGGTTTGTGCCTGCAGCAGCGATTAAACCATTTGCAACTGTCGGTGTTGTGCCAAATCTATTACCTAATGAAAATGTTGAGGTTGGAGAAAATACCCCGCTAGAACCTTGTCCAAATTCATTTTGTAATTTAGGAAATCCATAAACATTTTGAACACCATAGGCAGAATTAACTGTAATGTCTGTTTTACCAGCCGTTCCTGATCCTTTTTTTGTGGTAATTATAATTGCACCAGCTGATGCTCTCGAACCATAAAGTGCAGCAGCAGCTGGGCCTTGCAGCACGTTTAAAGACTCAATATTGTTTGGATCAATATCCAAAGCGCGGTTAGCTGGCTGATTACCATACAAAGTATTGGTAGTTTGATCTACATCATTGCTAATCGGAATACCATCTATTACAAATAATGGTTGATTTGAGCCAGATAATGAAGACATACCTCGTAAAATAATGTTAGTCGAAGAACCTGCGCTACCACTAGCGCCAGTAATCTCCACGCCAGCAATTTTACCTTGTAAAGCGTTAAGGAAGTTATTATCTCCTCTATCAACAAGTTGCTCGCCTTTAACATTCTGTGTAGAATAACCTAAGTCTCTTTTGGTTCTTTTTAAACCTAGAGCCGTTACAACCACCTCAGATAAATCTTTAGCATCAGGTACTAAAACCACATTTAAGGTATTACTTGTACCTATTTTTAAGCTTTGTGTGGCGTAACCTAAATAAGTAAATTGTAAAATAGCCGGCCCAGCTGGAATGCGAAGGCTGTATTTACCATTTGCGTCAGTCATCGCCCCACCTTGTATACCCTGAACCTTAACACTTACTCCGGGAAGGGGCAATTTGTCGTCAGACGAGATAACAGAACCAGTAATTGTTCGGTCCTGAGCCATCGCACTTATTGCGACAAACATCAATAAGAACAAACTTTGTAGAAGTTTTTTCATGAAATTTTAGTTAGTAAATTAAATAGTTATTTGAATTGATAAATATAAAAGAGTTTGCCAATAGTTTAACAAATTTTAACAAAACAAGCCACTATAATGACTTTGTTTTGACAATAAACTGTCTGTTTAAAAAGGCGCATTGGGGAGTTTTTCCTCAAATAATGAGGCATTTTGAGTACAAATAACCATATTTTACCTTATAATAAGCAATTAACATCAATTATTTTCATCAAAGACAAGGCTTATATTCAGAAAAAATCATGCCATTTTTCTGAGAGATTTTCTTTCTTACCCTCCTAGGCATTTAAAAAACCAATTATCCAATTAAATCCTAAAGTAATGTCCATAGAACCGGTTCATTGCGGGTTTCTCCATCACGAGCGTGCTTGGCATACAGCCACCTTTTCTATCACCTAGAGTAGTTTACAGTACATTAGACAAAAAAGTAGTGGTCAACTCAGGGTACGAATGCGAGCAGAATTATTGGCGGATGAGAGATAATGATATTGAGACTTTTGTAAGTATACTCACCTCAATAAAGAATAGAACGCAGCTCTAAAAAAGAAAATATCATATATCAAACTTGACATATACTACTGATTCAGCTTTAAGAATTCTATTGTGCAATTAATAAAAAGAAATATTTCCCTTAACAAGTATTTGATGATGTTATATCAAATTCAATCTTTTTTAAAATAAAATGGTAGTCTCAAGTGTTTTTTGACTTTGGCATCCAAATTAAATTTAAGGTAATTGACTATTGAAATAAGACGGGCAGTTTTCAGATTGAAAACTGCCCGTCTTATTCATTATTCCTTAATTAAAAAAGAGGTCTCAACGTTTTGTTCTGTTTTAAAATTTCGAATTTAACTTTGAAACTTCTTGTTTAAAATATTATAAATGTGTTAGAAGAAAATTATGGCCTATCCCACCATACACGAGTGCTTAAAGCATCAGGACCTTGCGCTGCTACTGCAGCATCGTAATTTGCCTTATTTAAATCGCTTTCTGTTTTAGGATAAGCTTGTCTTCTTGGAATTTGCTTATCAGAATTTGCAGCATCAGGAGCAGGAGTTAATACTGGATAACCCGTTCTCCTCCATTCAGCCCAGGCCTCATAACCATTACTCATGTAAAAATTCAGCCATTTTTGGGTTTGAATTTTTTCCAACTTCTGATTATGTGTCTGAGCCGCTGTTAATAACACACTAGGCTGAGCTTCGTAAGTTAATTTATTAGCAGCGGTTATTGTTACCGCTGGCGTAGCAGCTGTTGAAACCTGAATAGCAGCCCACTGATCCATAGATGCGTCAATTCCTTTGATGTACCAATTGATCATTTCTGCATCACCTCCAGGTATCCATCCTTCTAACGCAGCTTCAGCCATAGTAAAACACATTTGAGAATAAGTAGTTAATTGCAAAGGGAAAACGTTACTAGATATAGCTCTTCCTAACAAAGCACCATCATCACCATAAGCAAATTGATCGCTAACACCGTATGGGATACCTTTATACACTGCAGGAGAACCTGCAGTTCTAGAAAAAATAGGCAATCTTGGATCTGCATTAGGAACCATCCTATTATCAATTACTGTTTGTGAAACACCATAGTCATACCGCCCATTTCTTGTATAATTGGTATACCATGGACTTTCATACGTTGAATTTCCTTGATAATTTATGATAGCATTATCCGCATTTGAAGTCATTAATCCAGCGGCCACGGCTTCCGCAAATGCAACTTTTGCAATGGCAACATCTTCTGTTTTCATCATCCTCAAAGCTACAATAGCCCTTAAAGAATTTGCCCATCGCTTCCATTTAAGGTAGTCAGTACCCACTGCCCCGTAAAGTGGGTCATTTGGCTGAGCAGCAACGATTTGTAGCGGCGCTTCTTTAAGTTCCTTTAATAAGTCATTATAGATAAACTTTTGTGTGTCAAATTTAGGTTGAGCATTCTCTAAACCAAGGCCAGCCTGTGTGTAAGGAACATTTCCCCATCTATCGGTGATCTGAAGCATCAAAAATGCCTTTAAGATTCGTGCATACCCAATTTGATTGGCATTTGTTCCATTATCCAAAACTTCTTTTAGCGATTTTGTAGCAGGATCCGTATTGAGTTTTATAATACGCTGTAGATCCTGTACTGGCCCAGAGTAGATACCATCATAAGAATACTGAATTTGTTGATACCTAGATTCATTCGTATAGATAAACTCAGCCATGTGCTGTACGTATAAAAGGCCAGCTGCTCCGTTTGGAATTCCCCTTGTGCCAATAACTGCACTAGCAAATAAATATTTTGTATTAGCAGCCAGCGGAGTATTAGGATTTTTATTTAAATCACCGAAGTCTTTTTTACAAGCAGAAAACAAGCTTGCACTAAGCGTGAACAATAAAATATATTTTTTAAATTGATTTTTCATTTTTCTTATCCTTTAAATTATAATGAAAATTTAACGTTAAAACCAACAGTTCTGGTTCCTGGAAGCTGAGCTGTATCAATCCATGAAGACTGTAGCTCCGTTGGATCGATTCCTTTTACTTTACTGTAAATTAACCACAAGTTTTGACCAATAACTGAAAAATCGATTCTTTGGAACGGTAATTTTTTGTAAAATGTTTTAGGAAGGCTGTAGGTTAATGATACCTCTCTTAATTTAATATAAGTTGCATCATAGATCCAGTTTTCGAAAACGTTTGATAATTTAGTTTCATAAAGTTCTCTCGCATCCACATAAACATTGTTTGGCAATCCCGTAGTTGCATTAACACCTTCTAATCTGATACCACCACCATTAGCTGGATCATCTCTTTTTGGATTACCTTTATCATTCAATCCCGCTGTCTCTTCTGATAATCCTGAACCAGCAGTAATCATTTTTGTTAATGACAATAATTTACCGCCATTTTGAAAATCTAGTGATCCTCCAAGCGTAAATTGTTTGTAAGTAAATGAGGTTGCAAAACCACCAGTAAATTTTGGCAAGATACTCCCTAATGGCATATTGTCTTGTAAAATATAGTATCCATCATCACCAATTAATTTGTTTCCATTCGCATCTTTTACAATTCCCTGTCCGTTAATAAACCCGGATGCTTCACCAACCTTAGCATTCAATGAAGCTGTCGGAGAACCCACAAATCCAAATGACCCAGCAGACCCATCAATACCACCTAAAATATTATCAACTCCTGGAGCCAAAGCAATTACCTTATTTTTGTTGATACCGATGTTGAAGTCAGCATTCCATGTAAAATCTTTGCTTCTAACCGGTGTACCGCCTAATGTAACCTCATAGCCATAGTTTTTGATGTTACCAGCATTAATAGTACGACCAGTGTAACCGGAAGATCCTGGAGTAGTAACTGTAATAATTTGATCTTTTGTCTGTCTTGTATAATAATTAAAATCAGCTCTTAAGCGATCTTTAAAGAACCTTACTTCTGCACCAAGCTCATATGCGGTAGATAACGCTGGTTTTAAGTCACCATTCGGAATGATATTCGCTACACTTTGAGATGGAAACACGGTACCACCTTTTGTATAATTTGTTGCAGCTAATGGGAATGTTGGGTCAATAGAATAAGCGCCAATATCTGTTCCAACACGAGCTACTGACGCGCGCAATTTACCAAAAGATAATGCCTTAAAATCTTTCGTGAATTCTGAGAAAATAAACGATCCTGAAGCACCACCATACCAGTATGAATTGTTATCTTTTGGCAATGTTGAAGTTACATCATTACGTAAGTTCAAATCCAGAAATAAATAGTTCTTATACCCCAATGTAGTATAGCCGTAGAAACTGTTTACCTTCCTTCTGGAAAAAGTGTTAGTTGCAGTTTTCTCATTGAGTGAGTTCGATACGTTATATACATTTGGTACAATAAACCCACCAACTGTACCAGTTGCAACGTTATTGTTGTCCTGGGTCATTAACTCTCCATATAAAGCTGCTTTTAAAGAGAAGGAACCAAATTCTTTATCGTAAGCAAGATTTGCTAAATAGTTAGTCTCAGAAAATTTTGTAGATGCACTGTTAAATGCAGGAGTATTTAATGTGAATGAAGCCGTTCTGCCATCCGAATTAACATTCGTTACATTGGTTCTTGCAATTACCGAAGCTTTCAAGCCCGAACCTATATCATAAGTAGCACTAGCACTACCATAAATTCTTTGGATAAAACTTTCAGATAAGTTTTTGTAAGCCTCTACATATGGGTTATCCCAAAACTGCGGTGTTAAATTTGTAGGACTTGTGATATTCCAAGTTGTGAAAGTACCATCTGGACGCTCATATCTTCTTAACTTTTCAATTTCGATATCTCTGTGAAACCATTGATTGAAAGATCCAGCCGTTTGTGTTCCGTAGCCCTCTCTAGGAATATTAAATCTTTTCTCGTAAACATAATTAAAGTTACCATTTACAGATAACCTTTCGCTTAGTTTAGTTGTATTGTTGAAAACAACCCAATTTTTTTGTTGACTCGAATTTGGCGAAACACCACTTCTCGTCAAATTGGTAAATGAGAAACGTGTTGTTGAATTTTCAGAAGCTTTAGATAAAGCAACTGATGTATTATTTGCTACACCTGTTTCGTAGAAATTCTTAACATTATCTGGCTGAGCAACATAAGGCTTTAATTGACCATATTCTGGATCAGTAGGATCAAACGTGTACCAAGGCGCATAAGGCTGTCCATCAAATTTTGGGCCCCAGCTTTCATCAATTGAAAAGCTATGGTATCTTGCTCCGTTAATAGCAGAAAGCGGACTTCCAGCCGGCGCAGTGTAGGTAAGCCAAGTTTGACCATTTCCACCGCCATATTCATTTTGATATTTTGGCAAAATGTAAACATTTTCGAAAGTTGTCGAATGGTTAACATCAACACCAATGCCTTCTTTTTTTGAAGCTTTTTTTGTAGTGATTACAACAGCACCTTCAGAACCGCGCTGACCATAAAGCGCTGTTGCGGCAGGCCCCTTTAAAACATTCAAGGTTTCTACGTCATCAGGGTTAATTCCATCTGCACTGGTAATTACACCGTCAACAACATAAATTGGGTTACCACCACCTAATGAATTAATACCACGAATACGGATGGTTGAAGTTCCAAATTTAGCACCGGAACCACCACTGATCTGAGTACCCGCAATTTTACCGGCAATAGCGGTATTGATATCAGCAATTTTGGTTGGACTGATTTTTTCAGCAGTTAATTGTTGCTGGGCTGTACCAATTGATCTTTCAGATCTTTTAACACCCAAAGCTGAAGTAACCGTTACTTCACTTAGCGTTGTGGCATCTGGCACCAAAGAAACATTAATTGAATTAGATGAAAGAGAAACGGTTTGGGCAACATACCCTAGATAAGTAAAAGTTAACCCGGTTGCCGCACTTGAAACTCGGATTGCGTATTTTCCGTCGGCACCAGTTACAGCACCGCCTTGTGCTCCCTTTACTTTAACACTTACGCCTGGAAGAGGTTTTTGATCATCCGAGGCAATAACTGTTCCTGTGATTGTTCTTTCTTGTGCCATCGCAGAAATTGCAACGAACATAAGTATGAACAAACTTTGTAGAAGTTTTTTCATAATTTAAAAAATAGGTTAGTTAATGATTCGCCTAATTTAGGTTATGAAAGTCAGGATAGAAAATTTTTTTTAACAAATTTTAACAAATCAACACAACAAACAATCAATCCACTGATTACAAGCAAATTACAGAATGTTAAATTTTATTCCCTAGCTGATTTTGAATGACTTAAGCAACACATTATGAGTGGAATTTTATAAAAAAATGCTTTTTTAATGAAACAAAATGCACCTTTTGAACAGAAAGTATGTTTAGTTTGACGAAATAAGCCTGAGATTTTCTTTGTTAAGCCCAAAAATGATGTATATAGTTTAATGTAAAGTATTTTACATACATGTGCAAAAATCTATTCAGAAACAATACAAGCAGCGAGTATTTTAACAAAAAAGAAATCGTACTAATATCCGCAAAAAATTATATTCCCAAATAAGGTTTTTCCACCCTCCCAGAAGTTTCTAAACAGCGGGTCGTTAGCCAAATAAACTACCTTGCCCCGGCCGAAATCTTGTACACCGATTAAAAGCCCGGTTTTAAGCTCTTCCCTTGCTTTTTTACCAACTACACCGGCCATTAAGCTTTTTTCGTTAATTAAACCCACATTCCAACCCTTAACAAAAGGCTCATAAATTTTACGGTCTGTTTTTAAGCTGTAGTAGGTTTTGCCCAAACCATAGGAAAACGGGTGACTAGCATCGAGATTGATCCGATAAATTGCACCTGGTATGGTAGTTTCGAAATCATCTCTATCCTTATCCTTGAAAAGGAGTTTGTTTGCCTCTGGCTTTTCGTCCTTTTTTACAACCGCTTCCTTCTTTTTAATATCAAATCCTTTTTTCTCGAATACACTTTCGATGGCATCTTCCATCAAAATCAATCTTCCTCCTTTATTTAGCCATGCGGTTAAACCATCACCTATAAAAGCACTGTAACTTCCATCCGGTAAAATCAGGGTGTTTACCTTATTAATATCCAGGTTATTCAGATCCTTAGCATTAATAATACTTGGTGAAAGATTTAGATCATGTTCAAGAAAAAACCAAGCTTCACCGAAAGCGAGAGAAGAAACCTCCATACCAGATACAATGGCAATTTTAGGCTGTTTTAACAACGGATAAACATTAGAACCAAAATCCTTTCCCTTTTCTACAAAACCACTGCTAATTGCCTGAATTGGTCTGTTTAAGGTTTTGGCGATCGATGCAACCTTATCTTTCGTTCCTTTGATCAGTTTTTCGTTTTCCGCCCTCAACACAATTAGGGTTCCGGCAGGATAGTCTTTACCATTTACAGAAAATGGCTGATCGGCCTGTCTAACTTTTATATTTTCTTTTTGCAACGCAGTTAAAACCTGAACGTCTTCGCTTGTTCCCCAACCAAACAACCAGGCTAGGGGCTTCTCAAGTTCATTACTGGTTATCTTTGGCTCTTCAATCCCAGAGAATTTTCCTTTTATACTTTCTTTACTGGCATAACCCTTTAACCCGTACACATAAGGTAAGGCCCATGCTGTAATGTCATAAGTATTAGAGTCCGTTACAAGAGTTTGGGGTTCTAATAAAACGTTAGCCAAAACGGCCCTTGGCTGCTGAATATTAACAACTAAATCGTTACGGGCGATGCTAAAATTTTCTTCCTTTTGGGTATCATAGTCATAACCTCTTCCCGTTTTATCGCCGCCAAAAGCAAATTCGATTTTATTTTTGGTTAGCAGTTCCGCTAGTTTTTTTAAGCGTGACAAATTAGTCGCTTTTATGATATAGCTTTTATAAATGCCAGGACTATTGGTCAATTCTTGTTGGAAATATTTTTTATACTCCTCTAATAATTTATTATGGTTTAAGGAGGTTACTTCTAGTGTAGACATCCCTGTTGTAAAGTGATGTGCTATGCGGTCTTTTAAGGTCAACGTGTCGCCATCATTGGTAACCACCGATAACCCGGCCCGGATCCCACCTTGCTCGTAGGTCATACCAATTGATCCATTATATAAGGGATAAGTATCGCCATAAGACGGGTATAGCAAATCAAAACGTTCCTTGGTGAAGTATTGCCATCCTTCTGCATCAAAATACTTAGCGTTATTTTTACCAACTACCACCTGGAAACTTTTTTGCCAAGGCGTAACATCCTGATGAACAGGCTCTGCTGCAGGAGCAAAATAGTAAGGCTCATTATAGCTTTGCTCATGAAAATCGACATGTACCTGAGGCATCCATTGGTTATATAACGCTAACCTTTGCTGACTTTCAACCTGGGTTTGCCAGGCCCAATCGCGGTTTAAATCGAAATAATAATGGTTTGGCCTACCGCCTGGCCATGGCTCTATGTGCTCTCTTGATAATGGATCGGAATTGGGTGTTTTGCCTACTACGCTATTAAAATAATTTACATAACGGTCTCTTCCATCAGGGTTTAAACAAGGGTCAATCACGACAACTGTATTTTTTAACCATTCTATTGCAGGTTTATTATTACCCGAAACTAAGGTATAAAGCATCTTCATAGAAGTTTCAGTTGAGTTTGCCTCATTACCATGTACATTATAACTTAACCAAAGTATGGCAGGCTGATTTGTTAAATCGACGCTATTATTGGTACCTTTTGCCAAAGCTAAATTGTTATTCCTGACCTGTTCCAGTCTGGCTATATTTTCTGCCGAAGAAACAATTGCCACCATTAACGGCCTGCCTTCATTGGTTTTTCCATATTCTATTAACCTCATGTTTTTAGCAGAAGCTGCAGCGGTTTGTCTAAAATAATCGGCTACTTTATGGTGCGGGGTAAAGTGCGAACCTAGCTCGTATCCTAAAAAATCGTCAGGAGATTTTAGCTGGGCCTGTGCAAAAAAAACTGAACTAAGGAAGATTAGGCAGAACGTTAAGCGTCTTTTCATAGGAAATAATTTTACCTAATGTACTAATTTTGTTTTTTGTTGATGCGAAAGCTTAATTTTACATCATATTTTTTACCATAAGCATGATTACAACCCAAAGATTATACGATTACTACCTCGAAAACCCTGTTATTTCTACCGATACAAGAAACATTAGCCCGGGTTGTATCTTTTTTGCGCTTAAGGGAGATCTTTTTAATGCCAACGAATTTGCAGCTCAAGCTATTGAAAAGGGCGCAGCGTATGCAATTGTAGATGAAGAAAAGTATGCTAAAAATAGTAAATGCCTATTGGTTGAAGATGTATTAAGCACTTTGCAGGATCTGGCACGCCATCACCGAAAACAATTAAATATCCCGGTAATCGGTTTAACAGGCAGTAATGGCAAAACAACCAGCAAAGAATTGGTAAATGCTGTTTTAGCAGAACGATATAAAACCTTTGCAACATTTGGCAATTTAAACAATCACATTGGTGTTCCGTTATCTATCTTATCCATCACCGGTGAGGTGCAGATTGCGGTAATCGAAATGGGAGCAAACCACCAAAAAGAAATAGAACTGCTTTGTACCATTGCTCAGCCCACACACGGCATTATTACCAATGTTGGCATGGCACATTTAGATGGATTCGGCGGATTTGAAGGGGTAAAAAAGGGCAAAGCAGAACTTTATGCCTATTTAAAAGAAACCCATGGTTATACTTTTATCAATAGAGACAATCCATACTTGCTTGAAATGAGCACCGCTGCTGGCTTAAACAAACTTATTTATTACGGAACAGAAAATGGCAATACCATTAAAGGCGAATTAAAAAGCAGCGATCCATTTATCGAAGTGGATTGGACCAACCATGAAGTTTCATCATCAGTCAAAACCAATTTAACAGGAAGTTATAATTTCGAAAACATTCTTGCTGCAATCTGTATTGGCGATTTTTTTGATATGAGCCCTGAAGAAATTAATACTGGCCTTGCTAATTATCAGCCAAAAAATAACCGTTCTCAATTAACCAAAACAGAAAAGAATACTGTAATCTGCGATTTTTATAATGCAAACCCAAGCAGCATGACCGCTGCACTGAAAAATATCGCTGTATTATCAGCTGATCAAAAGATTGCCATTTTGGGCGATATGTTTGAGCTTGGGCCAGAATCGCTTGTACAGCATGAACTTATTGTGAAACAGGCTAATGAAAGCGGCCTGGATCAAATTATTTTTATCGGGAAGGATTTCTATTCATTTAAAAACAATTTTAAGGGCACATTTTTCGAACGTCCGGCCGAAGCAGCAGCATATTTACAGGAAAACCCTGTTCAGGATCATTTGGTATTGTTAAAAGGATCGAGGGGAATGAAACTGGAAAGTTTGCTTCAGTACTTGTAGGTCTTCGATATTAAAAAAGCTGTCTCGAACTGAATCGTATTCTTATCGAAACGCTATTCACCTTACGTCATTCTCGCGAATACGGGAATCTTAATGCGTGCTTCCATTAGCATTAAGATTCCCAATCAAGTTGGGAATGACGATACATCTAAATATAATTTTTCACTAGAATAATTATATTTATTCGAGACAGCTGATTAATTTAAATATTTTTAAAATGTACAGGCAATTTTGCCATACACATACCTACCACTAAAACCAAATTGGCTAACGGCTCTTGAGTACAAAAACCTACCATTCGAGGTATTGTCTAATCCCCCTGAATAATTACTCGCAGCATTTCCGCTCAAATTATTTTCATTATTACGTGGATCGATATATAATCTATCAGGATAAACATCAAAAATATTATTGGCTCCCACAGTAGCAGACCAAGTTTTGTTTGCGGCATAACTTACCGAGAAATCAGTTATCCATTTTGGCGCAAAAGTCTGATCCAATTGTGTTGGTAAGCCATTGGCAGCAACATTCGGATCAATTGCATTTAAATAGGTAACCTCGCCAAAACGAACTGTTCTTGCCACAAACGATAGTTTATTTACATTATAGGTTGCGGTAATATTCAGTTTGTTTTTAGGCACAGAACTTTCGAAACGGGAGCGTTCTAAACGATCGAAAAGTTTAGCCTTTAATGTAGGATCACTTTCAATTTTATCAGAACCCTGGATACTTCTCACCACGGTTTTGTTTACATTTCCGGCAACACTTAAAATTAAGCTGCTTTTTGCACCCAAATTGAACCTATTGGTTAAAACCACATCGATACCTGCAGTATTGGTAGTAATGGCGTTGGTAAAAAACTGGACACTGTTAATTTGTGCCGCTGGATCTACCGTATTTAAAATCTGATTCACCACGCCGGTTGGCACTAAAACACCGCCAGCACGTTCGCGGGCATATTGACTGGAGAAAACAATACGGTCGCTGATATCAATGTTATAAGCATCGATGGTAAAAGTAAAGGTTTTGGCGATTTTGCCTGCTAAACCTAAACTTCCCGATTTAGAAATTTCAGGTTTTAATGCGCCAACACCAAACTGAGCAACAATAGGATTGGCATTATTTACTGTTAAAACCTGCGTTGCATTGGTGCCTACAAACTGTGTACTTTCATTGTTAAAATATTGTTGGTGTAAAGATGGCGCCCTAAATCCTGTGGCATACGCGCCACGGATGGAAACATCTCCAAAAAGCATAACCTTACCCGTAAATTTATACGAGAAGTTAGAACCGAAATCACTATAATTTTCATAACGGCCCGCAGCCCCTAAAGTTACCAGGGGGCCAAATTCAGCTTCAAGATCGGCATAGGCACCCACATTGTGCCTCGATTTGTCCAATGCGTTGCTCGGCTTAAAGCCCGGGAATACCTGCGCACCTGATGCCGTAGGGGATGTCCCGATCAATCTTCCACCATTTGAATAGGACAAAAACTCCCCTTCTTTGATCTGATAATTATCTATCCTGAATTCAGCACCAAATGCCGTATTTAATGAAGTTAAAAATCCACCGTCAAAAGTGTGCTTTTTGCTTAAATCAAGATTACTGGTGTTTTGCCTGAACAGCAATTCTCCTGCATAAAACGAAGTAGGGCTAGTGCCTGTTGGTAAAGAGGCATTTACCGTATTGTCAATATTAAATTCAATGGTATTTTCTCCACTTGTATTACTCAGGTCGTAATCCCAAGTGCCTATTTTACCTCTTAATCCGGCAGAGAATGAATAATCATTAATCTTGGTATCGATGAAAGGCAAAAATCCATTAGGATAGATAGATAAATCAATCTGTGTGGTTTGTGTTGGCAGGCGATAAAATCCTGCCGCACTACCTGTTTTATGGGTAAAGCCAGCTGCATAGTATAATTGAGTGGTTTTACCAAAATTAAACTGTCCGTTTAAAAAACCACCTCCATTTTTCGAATCGGAGTTACCCACGCGCATGTTGTTTCTATCCAAGCCGTTTGCTCTTGCCCTTGCATCATCAGCGGCCTTTAAGCTTGCAAAACGGGCTTGGAAATCAGCTTCGGTTTCTGTTGAACCTTTAGTTGGGCTCGCAGAATATAATAACGGACGGGTGTCTAAGCCACCCCTGTTGGTATAGCCTCTTTGGAGGTATTGTGCCGCAAAATTAATGAAACCTTTATCATTTTTAAATGCCCATCCCTTGCTAAAATCTGCCTGAAAAGTTCTGCCATCGCTAAAATCGCGACCTAAAGCACTTGATGAAGACTGACCAAAAGAGGTAGAAAAACTATATGGTGTTACCTTCTTTAATACAATGTTGATTACCCCTGCAATGGCATCCGAACCGTACTGCGCCGCAGCGCCATCGCGTAGCACCTCAATGCGTTCTATTGCCGAAACCGGGATGGAATTTAAATCGGTTCCAACAGAACCACGGCCAAAAGTACCGTTAATGTTTACCAATGCTGTAGTATGCCTACGTTTTCCGTTTACCAGTACCAAAACCTGATCTGGTCCTAAACCGCGTAAAGATGCAGGATCGATGTGATCGGTTCCATCAGCAACGGTTTGCCGGTTAGAGCTAAAAGATGGTGCCACAAAGTTTAGAATCTGCGTTAAATCTGTTTGAGCAAATACCTTAACATCTTTTGTAGAAATCAGATCAACAGGTACCACACTTTCGATGTTCGTTCTCGGCGTTGACCTTGATCCGACCACAACTACATCACTTAACAGTTCTTTCGCATCCTGCAATGCAAAATCCATTGTTTTTACGGTATTATCAATCTGAACAGCTACTTCGGAAGTTTGATAGCCGGTAAAAGAAATTCTGACTTTATAAGCCCCGGGTGAAGGAAACTTTAGGGCATAAAGTCCATTTCCATCGGATGATGTTCCAACTTTTGAGCCAACTACCTGAACTGTAGCACCTGGAATAGCTAAGCCTGTAGAATCGGTTACCTTACCTTTTAAGCCTTGGGCTAATAATTGAGTAGAAGTTAGAAAGAGGAGAAGGGGTAGAATGTTTTTGAGTAAAATTCGTATCATAGTTCATAGGTTTATAAACAATAATAACAATTTTATTACAAAGATTTAGCGCGAGACCTAATTTTTCCAAATAAAATTTCGGAAAATACATTCAAAGACAAATAAACAATGACAATTGGCTAAAAAATCAATAGATTTTAGTGAAAACAAAACTTATTTTGCTTCCTCAATCAATAAACCAACATCGCTTATCTCTACAAGTGGATTATCGCGCATATTCTGCTCAACTTCCACCTCAAACTTACCATTTCGGGGAAAATTATAGTTGGTTAACATAGGCAGGGTATAACTAAACATATTTCCGGAACCACTGCCCAACCATTCGCCATCATTTTTGGCGAGTTTGTATTGATAACGCCGGGTTATCATCTTCTTGCCATCTTTAAAATGGGCAAGGATAAAAATATTGGCATATTTATAATTGGCGGTATGTCTAAGCTTAAAATAAATGTTGTAGGTCTTGGTATTATCCTTAATCTCAAACGGCATCGAAATATGGTTACGGTAGGTCCACCTGCGGTCGGCAATTTCTATATTACTATCAATTACGCTGACCATACAGCCCATAAATAGGGTAACCATTAATAAAAAGCCAAGCAAAATTATTTGCTTTTTATTCAGCAGCAGGTTTATTTTCTGAGCCATTATTATTGTTTCGGCGGTTATTATTTTTCCTACGGTTATTTCTATTCTTATTTTTGCTCTGTTCTGGCTTAACACCTTCGGCCGCTACATTTCCTTCAGCTTTTACTACAGGCTTTTGCACTTGCGGCTGCTGTTGTTTTGGCTTATTGTTTTGAGGTTTTGGCCCATTTACATGCTGTGGTTTAGGCACTGCCTGTTGTGGCTTAGGTCCATTAGGCTGTTGTTTTCCGCCTTGTTGAGCTTTCTGCACACCCTGTTGAGGTTGCTGAATCTTATTATTAGGCCCTGCATTTTTATCTCCGGCAGGAATTCTTTCTCTTTTATTTTGGTTGTTGTTGCGGTTGTTTTTCTGGTTGTTGTTTTTGTTCTGGTTGTTTTTACCTCGCGAGCGTTCATCTAAACGGGTTAAACTATCCTGACCAACTACATTTTCGTAATCGAAAGATTTTTCCACCACAACCGGTGCAGCAATCTGAACGGCCTCTTCTTTTAAGTTAGGTGCTTTTTTGCCCGCCTTGTTCATCGCCATGATCTCTTTTACACGCGCAGCTTTAACCGGAATCCAGTTTTCATCACCCATGTAACTAAACCACATTATTTTTTTGAAAATGTCGGTTTTTTGGTGACGGGCATAACCAGCCTCCGTATCAAGGTTTTCAATTCTATCGGGAATATCTTTTAAAGCATCCAAATAGGTATCCAGCTCATAGTTTAAACAGCATTTTAATTTACCACACTGCCCCGCAAGCTTTAAAGTATTTAGGGATAGGTTTTGATAACGGGCCGCAGCCGTAGATACGGTTTTGAAGTTGGTTAACCAGGTTGAACAGCATAATTCTCTGCCGCAGGAGCCGATTCCACCTAAACGGCCAGCCTCCTGACGCATCCCAATCTGGCGCATTTCAATCCTGATACGGAAACTCTCCGCCATTTTTTTAATGAGCTCACGGAAATCCACACGTCCATCTGCTGTATAAAAGAAAGTGGCTTTCGTTTTATCGGCCTGATAATCTACATCACTGATTTTCATCTGTAAACGAAGATCCAAGGCTAGTTTACGGGCTTTGTGCATCGTTTCCCACTCCATCCCTTTAGCAGCATTCCATTTTTCTACATCAGCTTCTGTAGCCTTACGGTAGATTTTTTTGGTTACCTGATCGAGTGCCGTTTTACGGCGTTTCATCTGGATCCTTACCAGTTCGCCCGTAAGCGAAACATGCCCCACATCAAAACCGCCAGTTGGCCCTTCAACGGCAACAAGTTCCCCGATTTCGAGGTAAATGTTATCGTTATTGAGAAAAAACTCTTTGCGTGAGCCTTTAAATTTGATTTCTGTAACCTGAAAAGGTTTATAATTAGAAGGCATATCCAAATTAGACAGCCAATCGTGAACTTCCATTGTTTGGCAACCACCGGTGCCGCATGAGCCATTACTTTTGCATCCATTAGGGGTGCAACCACCACCTGTTGAACAACTTCCACATCCCATATTAATTGTATATATATTGAGTCCCCGCAGGGAGCGTTTTAAACTTGATAATTTTTACCAATTGTAAAGATACATCTAAAAACAGAATTTTCGGGTTTGCGTTTCTTTCAATGTGGTAATGTGCCTTTTCCAGTTCGCCTATTATAGCCTCTGCCATAGGCAAGGTAAGTACGTGTGTACTGAGTTTTTTCGCCGTTTCGAAGGTTAGGGGGGGTAATTTCACCAATTCTTCAGCACCACTTAAAATTAAACAGCATTCGCGTAAATAATTTACGCCATATTTTAAAAAATTCTTCTGGTTTTCTCTTCCCCACTTCGCTGCTTCGTCGGTAAACTCGATCAAATCGGGTACTTTGTTACCAAAACCCATCCGCAACCAGGCCGTAAATGTACCCGAACTATCACTTTGCGTATCGGCAGCCAGTGCTTTTGCTTCAATTAAATTTCCATCGGCCAAAAATGAGTAATCAATAGCCTGGTGCTCGCTTAATCCACTCGCATTTAATAAATATCCGGTTACCTCTTCTGATGAAAGTTTTGGGATTTTCACAATTTGCGTTCTGGATAAAATGGTTGTTAAAATCTGATCCTGGCTTTGTGCAATTAAAATAAATAAAGTATTTGCAGGTGGCTCTTCAATTAATTTGAGCAGCGCATTTCCGGCCTTATCCAAATATTCGGGCAGCCACATAATTAAAACCTTGGTTTCGGCTTCGAAGGCTTTATAACTTAGTTTTTTAATAATATCGTGGCATTCGGCAATATTAATATTAGCCTGTTTATTGGCGGCATCGAGTTTAGAACGCCAGATATCCATATCGAAATAAGGATCATGCATTAACATGCCCCGCCATTCTTCCAACACATCTACAGCTGTTTTCACACTCGCAGAAGCAAAAAACGGATAGGAGAAATGGAGATCTGGGTGGATAAGACGTTCGTATTTTCTACAGCTCGAACATTCGCCGCAACTATCATTTTCGCCTTTGTTAAGGCAATTAATGTATTGTGCATAGGCAATAGCCAGCGGTAAAGCGCCAGAACCAGCAGGCGACAAAAACAGTTGCGCATGACTAATGCGGTTTTCTTTAACCGTTTGCACCAATTGTTGCTTCACTCTTTCCTGTCCGATGATTTCTTTAAACTGCATTTGGTGCAAAATAAGAAATAGATATGAGATTCACGGCCTCGTCATTCTGAACTTGTTTCAGAATCTGCGTTTTTTAGATTAAAAAGACATTTTATTTTAGAAAAGCAGGTTTCGCTAGTACTTTTGTTCAGTTCAGCCCCTCTTTCCGCTATATCCCAAATTGAACTAATTTGGGGATGCCGCTGCAATAGGGTTTAGATGGGTGCTGAAGAAGCTTCTTTGCCGAAAAACCCATTTCCTAAAAAACCTTACCTTTGGCTTTTATTTTTAAACGGGGCTAAGCGCTTTACGCCAAACACCCAACGCTTAACTATTTTTATGGCACGGATCCTCGCATTTGATTACGGAACAAAACGCATCGGTATCGCAGTAACCGATCCCTTGCAGATTATCGCAACAGGACTGGATACGGTGCACCCGAAAGATGTGATTGAATATGTTAAAAAGTATATGCTAACCGAGCAGGTGGAGGCTTTTGTATTGGGCGACCCTAAACAAATGGATGGTTCTCCGTCTGATTCGGCACAACATGTAAAGGGTTTTGCTACACTGCTAAAAAAATCATTCCCCGATATCCCAAGGCATTGGATTGATGAACGTTTTACCTCTAAACTTGCCCATCAGGCCATTATGCAAAGTGGCCTAAAAAAAATGGACAGAAGAGATAAAGATCGGGTTGATACCATTGCCGCAACCATCATTTTACAATATTTCATGGAAAGTAACCGTTTATAACCAACAAATGAGCCTAATAAACGACGATTTACAGGATTTACTAATTGCCTATTGCGAACCTGAAAGCGAATTGCTTCAACAGATAGACCGCGAGACCAATCTTAAAGTTTTAATGCCTCGCATGTTATCTGGCCACTATCAGGGGCGGGTTTTGAGCATGCTGAGCAAAATGATTTCCCCTAAAAGGATTTTAGAAATTGGCACTTTTACCGGTTATGCTACTTTATGCCTTGCTGAAGGTTTAACCAAAGATGGCCTGTTGTATACGCTGGATATTAATGAGGAATTGGAAGATATTGTGCGCCGCAACTTTGCGCAATCTGCATTTAATGATCAGATCAACTACATCTTAGGCGATGCCACCACCACAATAGTGGGTTTAGACGAAGTTTTCGACATTGTTTTTATCGATGCCGACAAGAAAAACAATGGCACCTATTACGATCTGATTTTTGATCGCGTTCGCCCGGGCGGAATTATCATTGTGGATAATGTGCTATGGAGTGGAAAAGTACTGCAGGAGAAACAGGATAAAGACACCAGAAATATTACTAGTTTTAATGATAAAATAGCTGCAGATGAACGGGTTGAGAAACTGATATTACCTGTTCGCGATGGTTTGTTTGTGATTAGGAAGAAAGCTTAACATATAGTGGTTAATCGGTTAATTATTTTAATCGGTTAATCGTAAGTTAACCAATTAAACAATTTTTACAGTTAACCATGACTAAAAAAATCTTTACTTTTTGTCTGCTCCTTTTAACAGCAATTGTTGCAAGAGCGCAAGATACGGAAGAATATATTGCAGAGCATGTAGAATATGCACAGGGTTTAATGCACGATCATAAAATTCCGGCCAGCGTTATTTTAGCTGTTGCCATACACGAATCGGCTGCAGGAAACAGTAAAATCGCACAACACCTCAATAATCATTTTGGAGTAAAAGGCCCGAATAACAATGCCGAAATCCGTTCATCCTACCGCGATTATTTAAATGCCGATGAATCTTACAGCCATTTTGTAGAAATTATGGAAACCCGCAAGCCTTTTAATAATCTTTTTGAAAAATACGATCAATACGATTACAAAGGCTGGGCTTACGGAATCCGCCGTTGCGGTTATGCCAGCAGTAGAAGCTGGGCCAGCCAGGTAATTGGCTTAATTAAAAAATACGAACTCTACCAATATGATGAAAGGCCAGAAGGATATGAAGAGCCTGTTTATGCAGCGCCAGTTCACCACCGTAGCAAAAGCAGAAGAACAGCCAAAACTTATACTGTAAAATCTGGCGACAACCTAAGTATAATTGCAAAAAAGAAAGGCACCACCGTTAAAGCCCTCATGCAGAAAAACGGCATAAAAAAAGCGAACTTAAAACCAGGACAGAAGTTGAAGTTTTAAGTCATGAGTCCAAAGTCGATAAAGCCATACAGTTAAACCAATTCCAACAATTAACCGATTAAACAAATCATAACATCAATGCGTTCATACAGCCATTACATCCTCATAGCAGCAATCCTCCTGTTTTTTAGTTCTTGCGGTACGCGGAAATTTTCTAAAAACAATAAGCAAATAGAAAAAGCAGCCAACAAAGCCAACAACAATTCGTACAAAAGTTACAATACTTTAAGTTACATTGATGAGTTTAAAGGAGTGGCAGTTGAAGAAATGAATGCAAACGGGATCCCTGCAAGTATTACATTGGCGCAGGGAATTTTAGAATCGGGCAGTGGAAATAGCGACCTGGCCAAATACGCAAACAATCATTTTGGCATTAAATGTACATCAGATTGGAAGGGAAAAAACTACTTCCGGGACGATGATCAAAAAAACGACTGTTTCAGGGTGTATAAGGATGCCCGCGAATCTTTCAGGGATCACTCTGAGTTTTTAAAGCGCAAACGCTACAGCTTTCTCTTCCAGTTGGACAAAAATGACTACAAAAGTTGGGCACAGGGACTAAAAACAGCCGGATATGCCACCAATCCAAAATACCCGGATTTATTGATCAATACCATCGAAAAATACCAGCTTTACCAATACGATCAACCAGAAAGCGAAAAGCAAAAGATTGCCAGGGAGGATCGTGTCTTTTCAGAAATCAACCAGAATATTCCGCAGGAAAAGGCTAAATTTACGCCAGTGGAAACCCCACCTGCCGGAGCTAAACCCATTCTTGCCGATGGTACTTATACCGTTGTTAAAGGAGATACACTCTATAATATTGCAAAACGTTTTAATTTAACGGTTGATCAGTTAAAAATGCTTAATGAAATGAGTACCGACGCTATTAAACTGGGTCAGGTACTTAAGGTTAAATAATGTTAAGTACAAACATTGCCTGCCAGATATTTGTAGTTTTGTAGCTTAATGAAATTTTTTCTTCCCTTTATACTTGCTTTAGGCTTCTCTACGTTGCTTCATGCGCAGAATAAACCTGTGCAGGGAATTGTTATTGATAAAGAAACAAAGCAGCGTTTGGCGAAGGTTTATATTTATAACATCCGTACAGGCGATGGTTTATACAACAATACGAAAGGGGAGTTTAGCACCTTTGCTCTCCCAGGTGATACCTTAGTTGCGGCTTTATCGGGCTATGGGGTAGATACTATTGTTTTTAAGGGACAAACTGCCGCATACTTTCAACTCAGATCGTTGGGCATAAGACTGCGCGATGTACTTATTCAACAAAAAAGATTAAGTCCGCAGCAGCAGTACGAAAAAAATGTTCAGGAATATCGTTACCAAACCATGAAAGGAAGTAGTAAAGATTTATTGAATTTAGGTAACGGTGGTGTTGGTTTAGGTATCGATGCGATCTATAACCTGTTAAGCAAGCAAGGAAGAAATGCCCGCCACCTTCAAAAAATCCTGGAAAAAGACTATCGTGAAGACTTGATCGATTATCGTTTCAGCGCCAGTTTGGTTAGCCAGGTATTAGGTATAAAAGATGCCGAGCTTACTGATTTTATGCAGCAATACCGCCCAACTTACCAGTTTGTGCTCGATGCTAATGATTATTCTTTTAATCAGTTTATCAGAAATGCCTATAAAAGCTACAGGTTAAACCCGAAAGCACTGCAATTGCCTCCATTGCCTAAAATAACCATCGATAAGCTGTGAGGTCACCTATTATCATCGTTAAAAAACTTCCCGCAGCGGGCATGGCAATCTTTCCGTTTATCCTGTTAAAATCGCCGCGGTTTAAGAGCGATCCGATTATTATTAACCACGAAAAAATCCATTTACGCCAGCAATTAGAATTGCTTATTTTCCCTTTTTATATTTTGTATCTGATTAACTACCTGGTTAATCTTATTAAATGCCGTAACCACGATTTAGCCTACCGTAACATCGTTTTTGAGCAGGAAGCCTATGAGCATGAAAATGATTTAAATTACTTAAAAAAGGGTAATTGGTACGGCTGGTTTAAAAAGATCTGAAACAATAGTTTTCATCTCCAATTCAATTGTCAATCTGACAATCATTTTGTTAAATGCTTTTTATCTCTAAAATTTTTCTTTTTCTTTGTAGATAATGAAGAACTGTTTAGCTGCCATAATCCTGATTCTAAGTTTCTGCTCTACAAAATTATATGCACAGGAAATTGATACTGTTCCGATCAATACAAAAGACCTGAATATAAAATTAAAGCGTAGTCCTTTGCCGAGCAGACAAGGACCATTAAACTTTGAGCCTGTAAAAATTAAGCCTTTGGTGGTAAACGCCAAGATTAATTACTGGAAAACAAAAACCAGCATCGGCATTAATGTTAACCAGGCCCAGTTCAGTAACAACTGGAAAGGTGGGGGTACTAACTCTGTGGCTGTTGGTGGATTGTTAAACTGGAAAGCAGAATACAATAAAAACAGCTATAGTTATATTAGTGAAGTTGTTTTACAATATGGTAAAATCAAAAATAAAGATCAGCTGCAAAATAAAACCAACGACCGTATTTTTTGGGATAATAAAGCCTCATTCCAACTCTCCAAAAGCTGGTTTTTCTTCGGATCGTTAAGTTTTGAATCCCAATTTGATAATGGTTATTCTTACAACGTTACAAACGGACAAGAAACCGCTACGCTAATTTCAAAATTTATGGGTCCGGGTTATTTAACAGAGTCTATCGGTTTCGAATACAAACCGGTTAAATATTTTTCTACACGTATAGGTACTGGTACTGCACGTCAAACTTTTGTTTTGGACGAAAAACTTTTCATTGATCCAGATCCAACCAAACAACTAAAATCTAGCGTTTATGGGGTCGAATTAGGTAAAAAGGTACGTAACGAACTGGCTTTTCAAGTAGTAAGCGCATTTGATAAAGATGTATTTACGAATACCAATCTTAAGGCCCGATATCAGATGTTTGTTCCATATGAGGACTTTGAATGGTCTAAAATAGATCACCGTTTAGATGTGGCCATAACGGCTAAGATTAATCGCTTTATGAACACCAGTTTAACTGGGGTTTTATTGTTTGATGCAGATACACAAACAAATAAGATACAGGCCAGTCAAACCTTAGCCCTGGGTTTTGGCTTTACCTTTCCCAGATAGGCTTAGGCACCACCAACTTTACCGATTTCCCAATATGGCATCGTAACAATCTGCCTGAAGCTTACTCCCCGTTGCTTTAGGTATTTTTTAAACTGTTGTACCGATTTGGCCCTGCCAGTTAAATAAAAAGTAGCATTTTGCCACATTTCCCAGCACAGTGGATGCATATTCTCCATCCAGTTAATGGCATTTTTTGCCGGGGCATTTACATCAGAAGGCACGGTATCGATCAATAACTTAAGGTGATCAACAGAACTCAGGTTTTCTTCCTGAAGCTCCAAAACTCCAAAGTATTCAACATCTTCGTCGATCACTTTTTTTCCAAGCGATTCGTACAGGCCCAGGCTGGTTTCATCACCAAAAAAGAAATGCTGATTGGATTCTTCATTGTATTTTACCTTCGCACGATCTACAATAAGTTTCAAATGATCTCCTTTTTGGATGTTCACAGCCAAGCTATGGCCTGGCCCTTGTCTGTTTAAGTAAAAAATAACTTCGCAGGTTTCATGCGCTTCATCAAAGCTAGATAAAGTATAATGCCTATATTCATTGGCATTAACCCTAAACAGCACTTCCATTCCAGGAATAAATTTGGCATCGAAAAAATCGCCTTTAAAGGTAACGCACTTTAAGTTGCTGCTCAACATTTTAGTTTCTACAACTTCTACCTGATATATTTTATTGCTGATCACTTTTTCCATAGTGTTGGCCAGCCATGATGGTAATTTTGGCATCGTATTCTTTTGTTTAGTAACTTTGAACAAAAGTAATTGTCTAACAAACGCATCTTTTTATACCAAAAGGATTAAAGTTTATATCAAAAGGATTTTATGGCTTTAAACATTTATGATGGTGATGATAAATACTATATTGTTGGTAACAAGTTCGACAATAACGAATTTAATCAGGCACTGGTAACCGAAAGAAGGGACAAATACAGCTTTCCCTTTGGCGATGCAGAGATTGTGGAGATCGCTTTTTCGGGTATTTACATTGTTTACGGCGATATGCTCGTGAAAAAGAGCCGTCTGCGCATTAAATCTTTTGATGAGCCGGATATGGTTGAACTTCATTTTTCAATTACAGGCGGCGGCATTATGGAAAATTACCTCACCAACAAACGCCTGGATATTAAAGCCAATCAGCACAATATTATTTACAGTCCTGATTTTGATGGTATGGCAGAATTTTCGGTAGGGGGTCCGCATAAATTTTTCGAGGTAAATTTCGAACGATCACGTTTTATCGATTTAACTGGCGAAAGCAGCACTTTGCTAAAAAACTTTGCCGACAAAATCATGAACAACCGTTCGGTAGAGCTTTCATCAGAAAACCTGCCCATCAGTTTGGCCATGCACAGTTGCATAAATGATATTATGAACTGCCAGTTTACCGGTGGATTAAAGCTCTTGTTTCTGCAGTCTAAATGCCTCGAACTTTTGGCCTTACAAGCCCAGGCTTTTGAACTTGCAGCAAAAAAAACCGACACTTCTACTATTAGATCAGCCTACGATAAAGACCGCATTTATTATGCACGCGAATATTTGTTAGCAAATGCCAATCATCCGCCATGTTTAACCGAACTGGCAAAGGCTGCAGGCATAAATGAATTTAAACTGAAACAAGGCTTTAAAGAGGTTTTCCAGAATACCGTTTTTGGCTATTTAAGCGATTATAAATTGATGCGGGCCAAAGAACTCCTGGCCGATAGCAGCAAAAATATCAAGAATATTTCCGACGAACTGGGCTATTCTTCGGTACAGCATTTCAGCAGTGCCTTCAGTAAAAAATTCGGCGTAAGCCCAGGGAAAGCAAGGTAAGGTTAGTCCTTAGTGCACATTCCTAGCCTTGGGTTTAAACCCAAGGCTAGGAACGGCCAAAACTTAAACCTTTTTCCTTTTTTTCCTAAAGTCCAAATAATCTACATAATACAAAACCTTAACCGAAAGGCTGTTATTCTGAGGGGCATTTAAAATTCCGCTCAGATTTTTATTGTAACGCTGTGTATAATAAGTGTCGTTAGTTTCTGCCGCATCTTTATAGGAAACAGATAAAGTGCTGCCTGGCGCGAACTGCCAGGTGTAAATTAAGTCAATGTTAAATACATTGTAATTTCTATCCAATCCATTTAGCGGCGCTCCAGTATAATCGGTTAAATTGCCATCAGGTTTAAGCAGGAAATATTCTTTATTTCTTCTGTCGCTCCAATAGTGTCTCAACACCACCGTAAATCCCATTAAATTGGTAAAAGTATATTTGGCATCGAAAGAGTTTTCTACCGTTCTGCGGTCGTATTTGGAGAAAATAGCTTTATCACCCTGTGCCGTTACCCAGTTTACATAATTATAATTCGGGTTAAAATTAAGATCCAAACCAAAAGCAATTTTATCATTTATCCGCAGGTTTTGGAAAAAGTAAAAGTTATATTCTTTGCCCTTAAAAAGTTCCTGTTCTCTGTAACGGAAATTTCCACCAAAGTTATAAGCTTTTGCACGATTGGGATTAACATATAACACGAAGCTATAGCTTTCAGGAGCTTTATATACCTGCCCGTTTCTCGATTCGTAGAAATCATTTTTTGCAGCGGTATAGATCCCGTTTACTTCTGCCGACCAAAGGTTTTTAAATTGAACATAAGGTCCGCCTTCTACAGAAAAGGTTTGGAAGCTACCCGGTGTAGCCCTCCTCGAGTATAAAACATTAAAGTAGCTTAATAACTGATTGTACCAACTGCTTGGTTTATAAACATTATAATGGAAATCCGCTACCTGATCTAAAAAATTGTTGTTGGTAAAAAAGCCTAAATCAGACGGATCGAATTTATCGTCGGCGTATTGCTGAGAATAGCTCCATAGGAAATTACCGCTCTGTTTACCAAACTTAAGCCCATAACTATATCCGGTATTGGTTTCTTTACCCCTTAAAGAGCTCATTTTAGCCGCGCCATTAACAAAGTATTTATTGCCCTTATTGTTCAGGTTAAACAGTAAAGCACTTACATTGGCATCGTAAGCAGAACCTTGCCTCAGTACATTTGTGTTGATAAACGTAGCCGAACTGTTGTTTTTTAACGACTGATCGAAAACCAGAATATTATAATTGGTGAGCGGTTGCGTTTCTACCATACGAAGGTTACCCTGAGCGTCCTCTACCTCGGTTTCCATGCTATTCGTAATGGCATTAAATATCCCGATACCCAGTCCTTTTGCTGTCCGTCCTGAAATCTTTGTAGCATTTAATACCTTGGCTTCAGTTTGATCTTTTACAATTTTATCACTGCTGCCCACACCGCTGTAATTATAATAGGATGGGATAGAACCGATGCGCTTTGAATAAAACAGATCGCCTTTGTTAAACAATTCTGTTCCTTCGGTAAAAAATTGTCGGTTTTCATTAAATTTCACTTCAAAAGGAGTGAGGTTTAATATCCGGTTATCAGATTGCACTTGCCCAAAATCGGGCACTAAAGTCATGTCTAGTGTGAAACTGTTATTGATTCCGTATTTAACATCCATCCCTCCGTTAAACCGAGAGGTTGTGTTTTTTACCCCGGGCAAATTAACCGGATAATGATTTACATAAGCTGAAATATATGGCGAAAAAGATAATCTTAACGGAGGTTTAACATCTTTTATGCCCATCCACAACCCTTCCTGATTGATAAAACCATTAACTTTAGGATCTACAAAATTCCAAAATGTCTGCGTATTGCTCCGTTGTATCCTGCGGCTAAAATTCAAACCCCAGTTCTGGACATCCTTACCAGAGAAACGCAGGGCCGAATAAGGGATCTTCATTTCGCAGGTCCAGCCTTTATCATCAATTTTAACAGCACTTTCCCACACCGCGTTCCAGTTTGCATCTTCATCACCCACCTGCGAGTATTTGGCATCGAACTGAACACCGGCAGCAGTAACGAAAAAGCCATTTCCATTCATCTTATCGTAAAAGGGATCGACAATAATTGATATGAAATCGGCGTTGCCAATATTATCCCTCGACACCAATTCGTGCGAAACACTGTCAGGGTGATCGAACATCCGGGCATAAACATAAATCGCAACATCATCATAAAGCACCTTCATTTCTGTACGCCGATCATGGGTTTCTATCTTTCCTGGATTTGGCCTGATCTGAATAAAATCAGTAGCAATTGGAACATTATTCCAACACTCATCATCTAAAACACCATCTATTTTGGGGCTTTGCAGCGTTCTTTTTGCTTCCAGTTGGCGCTGTTTCGAAATATCCTGAGCTTGCGAAAAAGCACAAATAAATATAAAAGAAAGGAAGATGCAGCGTTTCATTTGTTTAGGTTAGTTAGGTATAAGACCATGCCTTAAACAAAATGTTGCACCAAATGAAAAATTTAATATTCATCTTCCTAAAGTTTTGACTTTGAGTTGCTAAGATTTACAAGCAAAATTTGATACATTTGCCTTTTATTAAAAACAACCAGCTTTTTGCCCTTCGGCATGAAGCTTTTAGCTTAAAAAAAGATGTTTGATAATTTACAGGACAAGCTAGACAGAGCATTTAAAGTACTAAAAGGACAAGGCAGCATTACGGAAATCAACGTGGCAGAAACCATGAAAGAAATTCGTAAAGCATTATTAGATGCCGATGTTAACTATAAAACAGCAAAAGCATTTACCGATGATGTGAGGCAAAAAGCTTTGGGGCAAAACGTGCTTACCGCGGTTTCTCCGGGTCAATTGCTTACCAAAATAATGAACGATGAACTTGCAGCCTTAATGGGTGGCGAAGTTACAGAGTTAGATACTAAAGCAAATCCTACCATTATCTTAATTGCTGGTTTAAACGGTGCGGGTAAAACTACTTTCGCAGGTAAACTGGCTTTGCATTTAAAAGGCAAGGGTAAAAAACCTTTATTGGTTGCAGGCGATATGTACCGCCCGGCGGCTGTAGATCAGTTGGAGGTTTTAGGAACCTCGGTTGGTGTTTCAGTTTACGCTAACCGTGCATCAAACGATCCTGTTGGCATTGCTTTAGAAGGTATTGAACACGGTAAACAAAATGGAAATAACGTAATCATTATAGATACTGCAGGTCGTTTAGCGATCGACGAATCTTTAATGAACGAAATATCTGAAGTTAAGGCCAAAACTCAGCCGCACGAGATTTTATTCGTGGTGGATTCGATGACCGGTCAGGATGCGGTAAATACAGCCAAAGTATTTAATGACAGACTTGATTTTACGGGCGTTGTTTTAACCAAATTAGATGGCGATACCCGCGGTGGAGCAGCGCTTTCAATTAAATCGGTCGTAAACAAGCCGATTAAATTTATCGGTACCGGCGAGAAAATGGAAGCACTTGATGTTTTCTATCCAGACCGTATGGCATCGCGTATTTTGGGCATGGGTGATGTGGTATCACTTGTTGAACGTGCGCAGATGCAGTTTGATGAGAAAGAAGCAGCAGAACTTCAGAAGAAAATCCGCAAGAATAAATTCGATTTCAACGATTTCTACAACCAGATTCAACAGATCAAGAAAATGGGTAATATGAAAGATTTGATGGGCATGATACCGGGCGTAGGCAAAATGATGAAGAACGTAGATATTCAGGACGATGCGTTTAAATCAATAGAAGCCATCATCAATTCAATGACTCCATTTGAAAAAGAAAACCCAGATGCTATTCAGCAAAGCCGCCGTTTACGTATTGCAAAAGGTTCTGGCAGCAAGGTAGAAGAAGTTACTAAGCTGATTAAGCAGTTTGAAGATATGCGTAAAATGATGAAGCAGTTTTCTAACCCGGCAGCCGCAGCAGCAATGATGAAAGGTATGCCTAAAATGCTATTTGGCAGGTAGTTTAAAGGTTTAGGGCAGAGGGTTTAGGGTGTAAGGCCTTATTCTTCGTGAAAATACAAATCCCGATCAGTAATGGTCGGGATTTTTTATTTTATAGGTTTTGGAAATGGGGGCTCAGTATTTCCTAGGGAAAACAGGTTTATTTAACAAAGACAGTTTAATCAACCTAATTCAACCCAAAACTGATACTGAGATTTCCCTTTGAACGCACTTTTCTGGATTTTAATATTGCTGGAATCCACTTTTCAGAAGTTCTCAGTAACCGCAATGCTTCTTCATCGCACTTTAAATTTAAACCTAGTGTAACTACTGCATCCGTTATTCTACCATCCCTTTCAATTACAAATGACAAATAAACCTTTCCAGTAGCCCTATCCTTTTTAGGCATTTCAGCATATCTTGAATTAGTTAAAAGATATCTTCTCCATGCGGTTTCTCCATTAGGAAAGTGAGCGGGTGCGTCTACTTCATTTGAGTAGTGAACATAGTTTTCCATTGCTTTTTTCAGATCTATTTTAACGGTATCATCCCTCCCTTGTGAATAAAGTTGTTGACTCGAAATCAGAAAATATATAATTGATAAAATTTTCAGCATTGTTAGTATTTTAACATTTAACTAAAATTAAAGATTATTAATTATATTAGCCTATAATATTCATCCCGAATAATTTACATCCGAATTTATTTTAATTAAAATCAATGCTTGTAAAAACATACGGGAGTGCTGTTTATGGCGTAAATGCACTAACCATAACAATAGAAGTGAATATTAGCGCGGGTACAAAATACTATATGGTAGGCCTGCCAGATAATGCGGTAAAAGAGAGTCTTCAACGTGTGGCCAGCGCCATTAATATTTCGGGATTCCGTATGCCGAAGCAGAAAATTGTAGTCAATTTAGCCCCTGCAGATATCAAAAAAGAAGGCTCATCCTACGACCTCCCAATAGCCATCGGCATTTTAGCAGCATCAGGGCAAATTCCTGCCGACGAACTGGACGACTATTTCATCATGGGCGAACTCTCTTTAGATGGGACTATTCAACCTATTAAAGGCGCCTTACCAATTGCTATACAAGCACAGCAAGACGGCTTTAAAGGATTTATTTTACCCAGGCAAAATGTTCGCGAGGCTGGCATTGTAAACGATTTAATTGCATATGGTGTAGAAAACCTGGGTCAGGTAATTGCTTTCTTTAATAAGAGTGAAATACTTGAACAGATTAAAATCAATACGAAAGAAGAATTTTTAAAAAACATCAATAATTACGAGCACGATTTTGCCGATGTTAAAGGGCAGGAAAATATTAAAAGAGCATTGGAAATTGCAGCAGCAGGTGGTCACAATGTTATTTTAATCGGTCCGCCAGGGGCTGGCAAAACCATGTTAGCCAAACGCCTGCCAACTATCTTACCCCCATTAAATTTAAATGAAGCTTTAGAAACCACTAAAATCCATTCTGTTGCCGGGAAACTTTCTGCTGCCGATGCTTTAATGACGATCCGTCCGTACCGCTCCCCGCACCATACCATTAGTGATGTTGCTTTAGTGGGCGGGGGAATGAACCCACAGCCTGGAGAAATATCGCTGGCCCATAACGGCGTTTTGTTTTTAGATGAGCTACCCGAATTTAAGCGTACCGTTTTAGAGGTAATGCGCCAACCTTTAGAAGACCGCAAAGTGGCCATAGCAAGGGCAAGGTTTTCGGTAGAGTATCCAGCCAGCTTTATGCTGGTGGCCTCGATGAATCCCTGAGGTTGCGTTGACTTGTATGCATAGACCCGGGAAGGTAGGCAAGTGCAATATCTATTGTTTTCTCACGAATTGTGACGTAATCTGTGACGGTTTCAACAATCGCACGCTTTTGTTGAAAATCCATATTGTCCCATTTATCGACTAATGATTTTGCCTCATTCAAAACATAATCCGTTGATTTTAACTGAATTTTCCTATAGTCGATTCTGGCCTCCAGCTCTGGAATAGAACTGTTGAGTTCAGAAAATTGCTGTTCCAAGGGCTTGTACAGCTTTGCAAAATGTTCCCTATCTAATTCGTTGCTTAATCTGAGCTCGACCAGTTCGTCCATTTTCTTTTGAATCTTTGAGAGTTTTTTAGCCGAGCCAGCCAGTAGTTCTTCTTCCTTTCGGATCTCCGTATCGAGTTCATTAACAAGCATTTGCGGACTCAAGCTATTTATGTATTGTTTGATGTTGTCCTGATAGATTTCATTTATGTCCGTCTCCAAGATCCCATTCTTACAGGCTTTGCAGGTAAATTTCTTTGAGTTGGCATAAACATACATCGGAATTCCACATTGGCATTTTACGATACCGGCTAAAAGGTTTTCTGAAAGCCTACCGATTTTAACCCGTCTCCGTTTTTGCTCATCCAGAACAGCATTGCACTCCAACCAAAGGTCTTCGGGAATAACGGCGGGACACGGAAGTTGCACCCATTCTTCCTTAGGTTTTACCTTCCAAGTTTTTCCCTCACCCATACTCTTTGTATAGTTGGCCAGGCGAATGCCCTTGGCAGTTGTATCCCGTAACAGACGGTCCACAGTCGTATCGCTAAAACGGCTTCCGTTTCTCGTTCGGTACCCGAGCATATTAAGCTTATCGGCCGTGGTTTTTTTTCGCTGGCATTCCTTGAAAATCTCATACACCAGCCTACGTACAGGAGCCTCCCGTTCATCAATCACCAGCTGTTTATTCTCCCACCTATACCCAAAACTGGCCTGGCCGCCCAAGGGCTTTCCCATTTCAGCACGGATTGGAACAGAAGCCGCTACCCTGCTTGAGATTTCCTCACGTTCCCATTGGGCCATCGCAGATATGATTGTGAAAAATAGTCTGCCTGCTGGGGTGCTGGTGTCGATCTGTTCGGCAAGTGAAACTAAATCCGCCTTCTCGTTTCTGAATATCTCCGCAAACTCCAATAGTTCCTTTGTATTTCTAGCCAGCCTGGCAAGCTTGGAAAATACAAGTCCCGTGATGTGCCCGCTTCTAATATCTGCTAACATGCGCTGCGTCTCTGGATGTTCCATAACAGTTTTGCCGGATATAGCGTCCAGTCTATATACCTCCACGATATTCCATTCTCTGGATTTTGCGTAGTACCTGGCCCTCTGCTCATGATGCTCCGGGCTCTCGTCCCTAACCTGAAAATCAGTTGACACCCTAATCCAGATTCCGATTCTTTTCTGTTCCATAATTCTAATGCTCAAGGAAATTTCTATGGTCCAATTTAATCCATTTGTGTCCAAAATCATTCCTTGTTGTCATTTAAGGCCTTTTTTACTGTTTCTTTATGCAAATTTTTCAACCGATTTTTTGTCCGAGTAAGTATATATGTTAATCAAGCTCGTATCAAGCTATGCCGACTTCCAACCTATTAGACCTTTGATGCTGAACGCCCTTTTTCCAAGTTCAAGGGCCGAAAGAATTGCACTGGATTTTGCCAATCCCATCCCCTTAAATTTTGCAAGTTCGATATGGCTCAGCTCCGAGAGTTTCGAGAGATCGTTATCGACAGATTTTAGGATCTTTTCTCCAAGTTCTACTGCATTGGCATCTGCCGTTACAGATCCAATGGGCATCGCGATCAATTCGGCAAGCGTCATCTCTCCGGGACCATTCTCCAGAAACTTTTCCCTTGGCCGTTTCTCAGGATCCCAGGATTTGATACCGGACTCACCTTTTTCTTTTCCCTGATTAAACAGATCAAGTACAGGTACATGTTTTTCAGCTGCATACGCTGCAGATTGGAAAAGAGATGCAAAAGCCGAAATCCATAATTCAAAATCTTCCTGCCAGATATACAATCTTGCCTTTTTTGTGCTGCCATCCTCAAACCTGACCAGATTTGTGATCCGCATATAGTTACTTTTATTTCTGGCCAGTTTGAAATCCAGAAAAAAGCTCTTTCTTCCCGATGAAAAAGCTTCCGATGCGATGGTATTGTCTTTCATAAGTCGTTCATATTTAAATCCATACCAAATTTCCTTATTGAAAATTAATTAGTCGGTTGTATATTAGCCAATCCGATTGAAGCGCTTTTAAATCGGCTAAATACCTGTAATACAAGAACATTAATTTTTATGAAACCTGTTCTCGAGGAAGAAAAAGAGCGCAGCTGCGCTTATTCTGGATGCAAACGTACTTTTGAAGGCCGTAAAGACAAGATCTACTGTAGCGACCAATGCAGAAATGCAGCAGGCAGGGAAAAGAACAAGATTTCAAAATGGGAGGAGCCCGAGCATTTTGGCCAGGTTAACCGGATCATCATGCGGAACTATCAGATCCTAAAGCGCCTTTTCAATGATAAAGGCACCCCTGTAAAAAACTGGCGACTTAGCGATGAGGGATTTGAGTTTAAATTCATGACTGGGATATATAGGCTAGATGAAGGCATTGATATTTTTATGTGTTACGAATACGGCTGGTTCCAACTAGAGGATAATAAAGTTAGGATTTATTTTGTTCCGCCACTTTTCCTCACAGGCGTTGCGAGCGTTGCAAAAGACTAGCGATCTTCAAATATGTAAATCTTGCCCGTCGACGACGTTATGTTTCTGAGACTTTCAAGCCGCGACAATTGTCAATTGGCTTTCCTTTGATTTTATGCCAGTTACCTTTAGACAGATAACATAGGAACGTTAACCTCAAATAATAGTGGGACGTAAAATGGCAAATTTATAGTTAAATTGTACCCTGAACCAGCACGACCGGAAAAATTTAACGCTCATGAAATACGCACTATTCGGATATACCTACCAGCATTATGTCGCCTGCCTTTTGCTCGCCATGATGGACGTAGAACGTAAAATCCAAAAAATAAGTCTTGAAACAGACGTTAACCACAAGTTTGACGACATTAACATATCCTGCGAACACAAAAACTATTGCCTCCAATTAAAGGACATCGAAGGCTTAACAACCGATGAAATTACCATAGCAGATGGAAACATAAAAATCAACGGCAAGAACCATAAGTTATCTCCAGAAGAAAACCTTTTGTTTTTTAAACAAATTAAAATACGTCCAGACTGCAGGATATTGGGATTTCCTGCTCAGCACAAGGATGGCGTTTACCTAATTTCATTAAGCCGAGCGCAGGTAGAACAGCGTATCTCAAAGTTGTATTATCTAGACAAACATAGAAGACAACTGATCAATAGGTTTCTAAGTGAGCGACTCGACGAACGAAAATTAGAAATTGACCTGAGACATATACCTTCTATTGCGACATTCGATACGAGGTTGACCGACAAGAGTATCCGTGTAGCTAGAAAAATTCTCAATTTTGAACAGATCCTCCACATCGAAGGAAAACCAGGTGTTGGTAAAAGCCACCTTGTCACTCAGCTCGAGAACCAATTTCACCCAGTGGTACTTTACAGGTTCTGGATTTCCAATCAGGACAAAAAATACGAAGAGCGGCTTCGATACACCGAGTTTCAGGCGGATGTGATAAAAAAGCTATTTTTTGACCAAAAAGAACGATCAGTTAACGATATCTTGTCGGCACTTGAAAAGGACAAACCAACTTTAATCATCGATGGCCTAGATCATGTCGAAAACTACAGACCACAGGATCTGCGTTCCTATCTAGATTTTATAACCCGTGCCTCGGAAAAAACACGCGTTATCGTACTTAGCCGTCCGCTCCGCACTTCTACAGTTTGGAAAAAGCAGGTGCTACGAAACTGGAGCGCTCCCCAAACTCGAAAAATATTAAAATCATTATACCATCTATCAAGCTATTCGGTTTCAGAACAGATTCACAAACTAACCGAGGGATATCCCATCCTTGTCAAATACATAGCTGAGCAGTATAAGAAAGAGGGGGTGGTTCCAAGCTTTTCACAGCTTGACACTGTAAACTCTTACTATGACCAACTTTTCAGCAATGAGACCGGCAAACGCGCACTGGCTTTATTCCTATGCACAAGAGGCTTCATCATGCATGAGGAAATCGTTCTTTTTCTAGGTGAATACAGCGGAAGCCTGATCAAGGAATTTCTCGAAGACCGACCTTATTTATTTGAACGAAAACTAAATAGAATATCCCTTTATCATGATAGCCTCGTAACTTACCTTAGAAATAGCGCTCCGGAATACCAAGTCCTTCAAGGTAAGGTAAATTCCATTGTCAGCCGGTCTATGCTCAAAGGCGAGACCAGATTCCAGTCAAGGATTAGCCATTTCGATCTTGAAAAGAGCTCTGCCTTAAGAATCGTTCGCTATTATTCAAGTATAGCCAACTTCAAAAAGTTAATGACGGGCTTATTGGATTTTGAAGCTGTTCGAGAATTCTATCCACAATTGCTTGATTTGCTCGAAAATATCGGCGCGTCGCATCTGACCGTCAGCCAGTACTATGATCTGGCCCTTATCCTAAATCTTGTCGCTAGAGACCATTTTTCAACTTTTAATGGGTTCTATTATACCTTCACGAAGGCCATGATGAAATATGGTTATGCCCCAGAATATATAACTTCCAACGGCTATCTATTTGCTATGATGATGTACATCAAGACGCAGGATGCCTCGTTGCTATTTAACGTCAAGGCAGACGGCCTTTATGACGTTTCCCGGTTCTATCAGGAACTTGAGACCGAAATTGAAGAAGAAAGCGACTACTTTGAATATCAATCTAAACCTTTCAAAAGGTCATTGATGGTCAAATCTTTGGCCGATACCCGCAATTTAGATTATGGAGATAATCTTGAACAAATTCTGGTAAACAACTATATATTTCCGCAACCAGGGAAAAAGTTTGCCAGCCTGAGAGAAGCAGTGTCCATTTACCTGAGCGGGCAGGAAGAACGGGCAGCGATGAGACTTTCCATGGAACTCGAAAACAAAAACTGGGATCACTGGCGTTTTGGCTGGCGTCTGGAAAAAGTGAAATCTACCCTTTTGGCGCTAGGTGACCAGCCGCAGGACAATGCTTACCTTAACCTCTCGCTTCGCGATTACCTGAAGCAAAACGGTGAAAAGGGCGCCTTCAAGCTCTGGCCTGAAATATTGGCCTACATTAGACTATCATTACACAGAAACAGAAAAATGGACCTAGAGTCCATATCGGAATTCTGGACAAAATATCATCAGCGCCATGACTATTCCCTACGCAGTATTTCTTACATCCTTTGCTCACTTGAGAACCTTGGAGAAATTGACTGGAAGGATTCCCTTAAGCTGATCATGGATATCCAAACTAAATCAGAAAAAGGATACAGGGGGCTTACCGCAGAATATTTTGGCCTGCATGATCCAGCCTTCATGGTAAAAGCGATAAAGGAATTTGGTACCGGTCAGTTAAAGGTGGCCTGGTTCCAGCTCGAGCACGAATACCTGGAGGCGCTTCCAAATTATGTTTACGATATTGAAATGGGCGAACAAATACACTATCACCGAACCAATATGCAAATGGATATATCGGTGATAGAAAACTTGTTATTGTCTTCTAAACTGAAATTCCTCAAAAGGGATTTATCCGACTATCGCTATACCATCATGATCAAGGATGGAGATCCCAGGGAGGCCATGCTCAAACAACATAAAATTCGATATAAAATTTACGCACAGGAAAAATACAATCCAGAAAGAACCCCGGAAGAACGCTTCGACGAGGGATGGTTTGAGCCAAGCAATAGGCATCTTGTGCTTGAGAGAGGATTAACGCCTTCTGAGGCAGCCATGTTGCACGAGAGCGAAAGTACAGCCGTAAAATATCCAGAACTATTTGAGGTCTTTCCTAAGCAACAGGTTAAAGAACAGATCAAGGAAATCCTTAAAGCCGCTCTAACGGGCAAATCCAAACATGGAACTTATCGGCAAAGTCCCAGGCTTTTGCCCGGACACCTGATAAAGGTAATTGAAATTGCTGGTCTTACGTCCGAAATACCAAAACTTTTGGAAAGCTATAGAACTTTTATGTGGTTGTCCATGTACCAACTTCCTCTAAAAAGAGATACCACAGCTATTTAAGCTGCATTGAACAACTGCATTATTGATCATCCCTTTGCAGATAAACTATTAAATTGCACATCTAATAACCAAATACCCTACGCTCACTATGAACTGGAACGCATTCAATACTCATAACGATAGTTACGAAAATGCATTTGAAGCATTCTCCATACAACTTTTCGAACACTATCTCAGACGCAGCTATCCAGCAGGCTTGAGAGAGTTTTATGCAATTTCGGGTTCTGGTGGAGACGGCGGCGTGGAGGCATATGGCGTAGTACCCGCCGGGACGATAGGCCTGCAGGCGAAATGGTTCACCACAGCTCTGAATGCCAATCAGATCAAAAACATCAAGGAGTCGATATTAACTGCAAAAAAAATCCGTCCGGAACTAACTGAATATATCATTACTCTTCCCAAAAGAGTGAATTCAAAAAAAGCTGTTAAGGGAAAAAGGGTGGGAAGCAGCGAACAAGACAGGTTGCTTGAAATGGAAAATGTGGTTCTACAACAGCACCCCACTCTTAAGATTACCTGGTGGTTTGAGAACCTACTGTTGGAACAGTTAGAATTTCCGGATAGCAGATTCATAGAATCCTACTGGTTCGGACGAAATTTTCTTACCCTTGATCTGCTAAGAAGCAAATTCAGAGACCAAGGGGAACACCAATGGCTCAAAACCAGGTATGCCCCGGATCTAAATGCTGAAGGAGAGATCGCTGCGCACTATGATGAACTTTGCCTAAGTCAACAATTCAAATCGGAACTCTCGGGCAAGCTACAATCTTTAGGCAATAAACTTGCTTCGATCGCCAATCTTATTAATGCCTACATCAAAGGACAGGATCGTACACCATCGAATGAAGAAACTAACCTGGGCAATCAGCTTGAATGTATATTGATCTGTATTATAGAGTATCAGAACAACATCGAGCTGTTAGCCACGGCCCTTCAAAACGGATCTGTGCCCGAACTCCTGGTCCTTCCCGAATACGATCTATGGAAACCAAAAATGGCCGTTGAACGCATAAGGCCCACCAATATCCAGATTCCCGTTGCAAAATCATTGGCAAGGGCTTTGGAAAAAATCCATCAGATACATGTACCACAATACCTCTGCGCATTACGAGATGAGATGATCAGAAAAATTAAAATATTTTTTGGGTCAGCTGGAACAGGTAAAACCCAGGGACTGGCTCATTGCACCTCCAAACACCTGGACGGAAATCTACCGGCAATGATCATACCAGCCAAAGGAACTCCCTGCGGAAATTGGACGCAGATTCTATCTAGCCAGCTTGAGCTGCCCGAAAGATCTGCGCAAGAAATCTTCACCGCCTTAGAATCTTTAGCGATAACTGAACTTAGAAAGGAAGCTGAGCTTAATCAATCAAAAACAACCCATTCTGCAACAGTATTAATATCCGTAGATGGGCTCGAAGAAGATATAAGGCATTGGGAAAAATGGTACGATAGGATCAACGATACCCTAAGTATCACCGACAGCTTCCCACGAATCAGGTTCATGTTCTCTGCCAGGGAATATTTCTGGGACAACAACAAAATACCGGAAACGGTACCTTTCGAACAGGTACGACTTCCAAATGAGGGGGATATCTCAATAAATGATGCCGCGGAGATATATTTTTCTCCAATGCATTTCAATATAAGCAACGTAAACTCCGATGTGATGAACCGCATTGAGAGCCTGTATGCTTTAAAACTATTCTGCGAACGCTACCACGGAGCAGATCTTCATTTTAGCGAAGATGTACACACCGATCTCCGCTCACTTTTATCGGATAAAATCGATGCGCTGGAAATCGAGTTTAAAAATGGAAGCGATCGCCGATTCTCCTCATCCTCTTCCCCAGTGGGCGATACGCTTCTAGCAATATCTCAACAATTTTTTACTGAAATAAGCCTGGAACACTCGAAACTTTTACGCGTGCTGGACGAGCAAATTCCTTCGCTTTCCTATACGGAATTAGAAGTAATGTTAGAGTTTTTGTCTGAACGTGGGATATTGACCGCAGGTATGCACGAGACCATGGGGGTAATCAAAAAGAGGGAAATTTTTTACTACGTATCCTACCAGTCCATTATCGAGCATGTCATTTCCGAAGATATCTTTATAAAGCTCATAAAGGGCGACATTGATCATATTCCTCCTATTGCCCTGAGCGGTATCGTAGGTCCGTTAAAGCTTGGCATTGTTGATCCCGAAGCGGCATTTCCAAATGAGACTATGACCGAGGCGATTTTAAAACGCGTATTCTTAAAGACAGGTAGACTGGTCGGCCAAGACGGATATTTGGCAGCGGATATGCCACAGGAAGAAATTACAGCGATGCAAATGGCCGTCCTAGCGGTAGCGGACAAGCAGCATGGACCGAAATATGAACATATGGTAAAAAATTGGCTGGCAATGGGCCACTGGCACCAGCAGCAGGTTTTTATCAGGGTCATTAGGCCCGCCAGTAAAATTGGAGCATTTTTTAATCCGCTATGGCTGCACCACCACCTTCTGTCTATTCCAACAGTATACGAAAGGGATAAATTTTTATGGGCGGATAGATCCGTTAGAGCACATGACAACTATGATGGACTTGAAGCGGCAATATATCCTTTCGATGGTTATGATACCTCTCTCTACCCATTTGACCACTTCGACCAGGAACCACTAATCTATGCCTGGTGCCTATCCTCGCCCAGCCGAAACATGCGAAAAGAATTGCGCTCCTCACTGCTCAATTGGGCAAACCTCAACCTGGCCGAGTGGATAAAGTTACTGGAACTTATGAAGGACCAACAAGATAGCCAGATATTGGAGGACCTTGCCTCGGTATCTTTGGGTTTATCCTATACCTTAAAAGAAACCAGTGATGTACTGCTGTTATCCGATTGGGTTCTCGCTAATATATTCGCAAGTCCAGATACTTACCTGAGCAGTAGGGTACGTGAGGGATTCAGGGGAATTATAGACAGGGCGACCGAGCTAGGTGCAATCTCTAAAGAAGATGGAGCTCTAGCTAGGCCCAAAAAGCGCAATGCACCATTACTACCATTGGCAAAAGATGCTTTGGAAAAAAACAGCGAACAGTTCTTTCCCGTTGTATCTGATCTTGCATGGTACGTGCTGGAGAACAGCTATGAAGACTTCTTAGAAGAAAGCTATCATGCCGAGGACGGAGATCAAGAGCTAAGCGAGCAGATCAAATTTCTAAAGCAATATTCTGCCCCCTACAAAATAGATAGTCTAACTCCCACTCTATGGGCGCAAGCTGCCGTGATTGCCCTGGTCAGAAATCAATTCGGCTACCTTGAAAAAAGCGGAAATGTCGCTTTGTTGCCTTCCCATGGAGAAAAAGGCCTGATTATGTACTTTGCGGAAAAATATATCTGGCAGGCGGTTTACTCGGTACAGGGCTACTTATCAGAACAGTTGCCCCTTATCGACGAGGCTCGCTATATTAAGTCATACCGGGAAATCGTAAACGTTTCAAATCCTGCAGAAGGGCCGATGCACAACGGGGATCTATTATCTTCCCTCGACGATATTCCGGGGCCTGGATGGCTTATTCCTGAAAATCTAGTAAATTCAGTAAGCATTGAACCAAAATTAATCAAAAAGGGCATACATAAAGAGATTGACGAGCCAGATGGGCTTAACCTACATTTGTGGTTAGAATACCGTGATAGAACGGGAAAAATATGGAGACACCTATTTGGTCAAACTACTCTATCAGACAAAAACCAGGTTGTATATGGCAGGATCACAGCAAATGCGACTCTCATGCGACCAGATGCATTCCAACGTTTTCTCGACATAATACATACTTCTCCAAAGGACATCTATTTTTTAAGCAGTCTTGATACCCTGCTTGCTACACCGTCGGGTAGCTTTTATCAAAACCCAAGCGACATAGTGGACGGAAAGGATATTGGCGAAGATGAACCAGATACATTACTTGAGATCGATGGGGAGGAATCCAACCTATACCACTCCATCATTAAGGTCGTGCAATCAGAGAACAATAACGAAAAGACTTACCATCTTCCCTCCAGAATCGTACGAGAACTTGTGGGAATAAAGCAACTAAAAGGGAAAAGACTTAAAGATTATAATGGTGAAACCATTGGATTCGTCACAGAAATTGGCAGAGAAGGCGAAGAAAATTCTCAGAGATTGACTACCGTTGCAGCAGACATCCTTGATGCGGGATTAGCGGACACCACCTATCAATTATTATGGTTCGTGGAGGTCTTTAAAAGGACTACACTCGGTATAGAAAAAGATGGTCTGTTTCTACGCAGGACACGGAAATATTTGGTCTGGATAGAAGATAATGTCTACAAACAACATAAATTCTGGGACGGAGAGTCATCCAATTGATTCGGGCGTTCTGTGGACACATTTCTCTATTGGAATTAGCTGGATGTATTGCATTTATTTTATGGATTATATTCTACACTGTTGTTAGTCCTGTTTTAAAAAATAATCCTGCATGATATCATTGAATTTTTTGGATTTAGCCAATCCAGAAGTGTGCATAATCTTCTTAGGATCAAAGAAATCAACATTATATTTCTTTGTAGCCTCCATTGTTTCGATTAACGTTCTCGCATCCTCACTAAATCCGCCCGTCGACCAATATTGAAAATGGATTTCCTTATCATTGAGCGAAGGTTGGTCCAAAATCCATTTTCTGATCACAGCAATTTTTTCATCCCTCCAGATTTCTATATCAGACTTTGTAATCGGGTAATTGTAACCTTTACATTCTGCAACTACTACCTTATTTCCATAGACTGCATAAACATCCATCTCTCTTTGAAGGTGTTCATGGCTAATGAGCTTGCCAATATCCAGTGTTCCACAGCCCATTTTGGAATGATAGTAGCCAACCGCCATTTCAAAAAGATCTCCACGCAAATTGTTTGTCTTTCCGCTAACAAGCGATTTAAGCTTTTTTATCAGATCAAGAAACTGTTCTGGATTTTTTTTCAAAATGGCTCCCGCGTTGACTACGGAATTGATCAGGGCTTTCATCAATGCCGAATATTCATCTCCGAACAATTGGTTCACAAATCCTACGATTATTCCATTGCTTTTTAGGTAATTGAGCGCCTCAGGATCCACGGAATCTACTATCAAGAAAGGCAGAAATTGTGGCGTGTTTTTTTGGGCCTTTAGTATATCCACCTTCTTAATAAAAAACTCTACCTGATCGGGAGTTATGTTATTATTAACCAAAATATCAGCAACTAAATACCCAGGCGCAATTTTTTCATCTTTCCACCTCGTAAGTGTGCTCACGTAAGACGGCGCGACGAATGCAAAGCAAAAATTTCCGAAAGGAGAGTAAAAACTTGACGCATCATAACTTGTTAAGGCCATTTTCCTTGCCCAATCATTAAACTGTATCAACAACGTATCCTTTACCAATTGAATAGCCATACTAAGCCTCTGATTTGAAACAATCTGGCTTCTGCTTTCATTCAATGAAATATTTTCGTCTGTGTAACGATTTAAAAGCTCGAGGGTTTTCAACTTCTCGATTGCCGAGTCAAACGTAACGTGCCCTTTTACATTGCTGACAGGATTTACAGTATAAGCAGCTAGCTGCTCCGAGGGGAGAGACCCTCGATGAAACTCAAGCGCATTCAGGATATAGTTGTATTGTTTAGCATCTGATTTTATCGCCGCTCTTAACCCTTCCGAGAATTCAACTGAATTGTAGTCATCTTTTATATAAAAAAGCGTCTGCCGGTTTGCGAAATAACCTCTTAACCGAAAGATGTTCTCATCCCTGGTTCTGGAAATTTGTTGACGCAGGGCGTCGTCACTTTGCATCCACCCGGCCAGTCGGAGTTCTTTGATGATCTGACCGGTTAAAATGGGGCTCTTGGATTTAATGATGTCTTTTATCGATGTCACACCACACTATTTATATTAAATTACTAATTAGTACTGCCGTCATTTTTTTAAAAAACTGCGTTCGCTATTATCGCAAGACTGTTTTTAGTGACATTTACATGCATTGGCAGCATCTTATTTAGCCCGCACATTCTGCAAATTACAAAAAAACAGCTCTTTAATCCCTAATTCTTTTCCGGTCACCAAATAAATTACTATCGTCAAACCTCCAAAACCAATTCATCTAAAAGATGTTATCTATCTAAACTTAAACGACATTGTTATGGCAAGAGGAACTAAAGTGGAACGTAATTCGGTTTCCAACCAAAAACACGAGATCAACTATGAAGCTAATAAGCTAAATGTGAAACCGGACAAGGTAAAGGACGCGAAATCGAGCGCCGGCAACCAGCGAAAAGACATCGAAAAAAAGGTAAAATAAAAACAAGCTCCGAAAGGGGCTTTTTTTAGCAACATGAAGATTGCCACCTATAATATTAACGGCGTAAACGGCCGCATCGAAACCCTATTGAAGTGGTTGAAAGAGGCAGATCCGGATATCGTATGTCTGCAGGAGCTCAAATGCGAAGACAAATCTTTTCCCGTCAGAAAAATTAACGATGCCGGATACCAGGCCAAATGGCACGGCCAGAAGGCATGGAACGGCGTTGCGGTTCTATCCAAAAAAGAGATCAAGGAACTCAGGAACGACCTGCCAGGGGAAGATAACGAATACACCCATAGCAGGTATCTGGAGGTTTTTACTTATGATACGGTTATTGGCTGCATTTACCTTCCGTTCGGCAATCCGTATCCCGGACCTAAATATGAATTTAAGAAACGCTGGTTTTCAAGATTGATCGACCATGCGCAAACGCTCATTGCAACGGGGCTTCCGGTTATGCTAGTTGGTGACTACAACGTGATGCCAACAGACCTTGATACTTATAAGCCTGAGAAGTACAAAAACGATGCACTCTTTAGACCAGAGATAAAAGCCAATTACCAATCTCTTTTGGACCAGGGATGGACCGATGCCATTAGAACCTTATATCCAACATCTACCATTTATACTTATTGGGATTACCTACGAAAAGCCTATGAGCGGAATGCGGGCTTAAGATTGGACCACTTTCTTTTGACTGCGGATCTTGCGGAAAAATTAAAATCCGGCGACGTTGATAAACACGTGCGGGGATGGGAAGGAGCGAGTGACCATGCTCCTGTATGGATTGAGCTTTCAGATAAGCCGTTAAAGAAACGGCTGAAAACCCAAAAAGCTACTTCAAAAAAAGACAAAGGTTTTCTAGGCAGCCTTGCGCCAGATATTCAAGAGATTGTCCGGTCTGCAGAAAAAGCCGCAATGCCGTCAGGATTAAAACCTATGAAGGCCACTTTGGTGGATGCCCCTTTTGATGAGCCCGGATGGATGTATGAGATCAAGTGGGACGGCTACCGTGCTATTTCCTACTTGGAAAAAGGTGGAACAGGAATCTATTCCAGAAACAATTTGGAATTTACCCAGTTTACCTCCATCTCCAAATCACTCGACAGCCTAAACCTGAAAGCCATTCTGGACGGGGAGATCGTGGCATTAAAAGACGATGGCACCGCAGATTTTGGCGCATTGCAGAACTGGAAAAATACCAAGCTCTCTAATCTCATTTATTACGTTTTTGATATCCTTTGGCTAGAAGGTTATTCATTACTCACGCTCAGCCTGACCGACAGAAGAAAACTTTTGGAGAAGGTGATTCCAAAAGATCAGTCGAACATCAAGCTCAGCGAGGCCTACCAGACCAGCGGTATAGAATTTTTTGAGGCCGCAAAGAAAATGAAACTGGAAGGCATCATTGCAAAACGTGCAGACAGTTATTATTCCTCTGATAGTCGCTCACGGGAATGGCTAAAGATCAAGGCTAAGCGGAGGCAGGAAGTGGTAATTGGCGGCTACACCCGAAACGAAGGCACCGGAAAATACTTTAGCGCCTTGGCCATTGGCGTGTATGATGAAAGGGGCGTACTCCACTATATTGGAAAAGTGGGCACCGGATTTAACCAGAACTCCCAAAAAGAACTCATGGCAGAGTTTGATAAGCTTTCTACCACGAGATGCCCATTTGATGTGGAACCAGACGTTGACGAACCTTCCCAATTTCGCCCGCAGCGCCTTGGCGCAAAGCCAACCTGGCTAAAACCTACGCTGGTATGTGAGATTGAGTTTGCAGAACTGACTACCGACGGAAAGGTAAGGCAAGCCTCCTTCAAAGGTTTACGGGCAGATAAAAAGCCCAAGGAAGTTGTCCTTGAACATGAAAAAGATACCGGATTAATTGTGGAGGAAGTTGCACTGGAACATAACCTTGAAGATAGCCCTAAACAGGCAAAAACCGCCGCTACACAAAAACCGAAAAAGGGGAAGGCGCTGAAGAGCACTGGCAAGCTTTGGCTTGAAGGCACTTCGGAAACCCAAGAGAAAAAAGTGGATGGCCATCTGCTGAAATTCACGAACTTGTCCAAGCTCTATTGGCCGGAAGATAAGGTAACCAAGCGTGACATGTTCAACTATTATGCCCAGGTAGCCCCACTGATGCTGCCCTACCTAAAAGATAGGCCAATGTCGCTAAACCGTTTTCCAGGCGGCATCCACGGCGAAAGCTTTTACCAAAAAAATGTACGGGAGACTGCGCCTTCATGGGCACGGACCATGCCCCATACCAATGAAAAGGGCGAAGAGAAAAGCTATTTATTGGGTAATGACAGAGCGACCCTGCTTTGGATGGCAAGCTTGGGCTGCATTGAAATGAACCCCTGGTTCAGCAGATCAGCTTCCCCGGATTATCCCGATTATTGCGTAATTGATCTGGATCCCGATAAGAATACTTTTGATCAGGTCATTCAGGCCGCCCAGGTGACCAAAGAAATACTAGATGCCATTGGCGTCCCTAGCTTTCCAAAGACCTCTGGCTCAACTGGCATGCATATCTATATTCCACTGGGCGCTAAATATACCTACGAGCAGTCCCAGCTTTTCGCCAACATTATTGTCAGGCAAGTGAACAGGGAGCTTCCCAAATTCACCACATTGGAAAGAACTATTTCCAAACGCGGTGGAAAAATGTACCTTGATTTCCTGCAAAACAGACCAGGTGCTACCATTGCAGGCGTCTATTCGCTCCGGCCTAAACCCGGTGCAACTGTGTCAATGCCGCTGTTGTGGGAAGAAGTAAAGAAGGGACTGAAAATGAAAGATTTTACCATCTTCAATGCCATTGATAGATTAAAGGAAACCGGCGACTTGTTTTCAGGAGTACTTGGTGAAGGAATAGATATGGCTCATGTCCTTTCTGCCGCGAAAGAGCACTTTCGCTAACTGGATGACGAAAACGAAATGTTTATCTAGGACACCTTCAGATTTTAAAAACATTTGACCATAGGTTAACCTAAAGGAGCATCCTGTCTCTCGAAAAAGTTCGGGTTTTGAACACGTCCTAAATTGTAGGCAAACCTGGCGTTGGCGAAAGCCACATTGTAACCCTGGTACGAAAACAATTTCGGCTAGTGATACTTTATAGATTTTAAGTAGTAAATTACTGGCAAAAAAACAGCGCTCTATGTTCATTTCCAAAATAATAATCGAGGGTTTCAGAAACTTCCCCAAAAATATTATTGAATTTAATGATGGTGTAAATGTCATTATTGGCCATAACAATGCCGGTAAAACTAGCCTACTGAGGGCAATAGGTCTAATCATTGACCAAAATATCCCAAAAAGACTTGACATCGATGATTTTTCGAAAAGCATCAGCTTACAGGATTTACAAACAAAACCGCCAGAAATTAACATAACCCTTGTAATCAATCAAAGTGCTAAGGAAGATTTAACAAGTGACGATTTGGTAACAGTAGCAGATTGGTTAACCAAACTAGAAGAACCATACCAAGCGGTCCTAACTTACAAATTTTTCCTGCCCTTCGAGCGGCACGGCGACTATCTTTCCGCTGTTGCTTCTTCAATAACTAAAACTGATGTTTGGTTAACAATTAAGCACGATTTCTTAAGGTTTTACGTAAATAAGATTTACGGTGGCGACCCCTTATATAAACTTGTCGCGGACAGCGATTCACTAAAAAAGTTTGATTTTCAGTTTTTGAATGCAATTAGAGATGTTGAGAGGGATATGTTTACCGGTAAAAACACAATGCTTCGTGATGTTTTGGATTTCTTCATGGACTATGAAATAAAATCAACTGATGAGGCCGTTAAAAGTAAGGCTGCAAAACATTTAGAAATAAAAGGATTAAAATCAGATTTCACGGCCAAGGCTGGAGGACTTATTCAAGATCTGCAGACAAGGATGAAAGCTGGTAAAGAACACATCCTATCCTATGCAAAGCAAACGGGAGCAACATTCAACAACGCCCTGCCTGATTTTGACGGTACAATTTCAGATGTCGAAATGTATTCCGCTCTCAAGCTCATTATAGGTTACTCAGGTCTTGATATTACCATTCCTGCAACCCACAATGGCTTAGGTTACAACAACTTGATTTTCATGTCACTGTTGCTTGCCAAAATGCAGGTTAATGCAGATGGGAATTATCTAGGAAGCAATGCAAAGGTCTTTCCAGTATTGGCAATTGAAGAGCCCGAGGCACATTTGCATCCTTCAATGCAATATAAATTTTTAAAATTCTTAAAAGACAACAAGAACGAAAGGAAGGTTCGCCAGATTTTTGTAACGACCCATTCTACACAGATCACCTCAGCTGTATCTTTAGATGAGATAATCTGCCTACACAACGAGAAGGGTGTTATCACAGCAGGCTACCCAGGTAAAGTTTTTGATGCGACCCCAGAAGGGCTGGAAGCAAAGGCATACGTACAGCGATTTCTCGATGCTACGCGGTCAGATATGCTATTCGCACAGAAAATCATATTTGTGGAGGGGCTTGCCGAAGAAATTTTGATTCCTACATTTTCTAAATACTGCGGAAGACAACTTGAAGATCATCATGTGGCTATCGTCCCGGTCGGTGGTCGATTTTTTGATCATTTTCTGAAACTTTTCGATACTACAAATCCTTATGCCATACCGAAAAAAATCGTCTGTCTAAAAGATCGTGATCCAGAGAGAAAAGAAAATACGATATCCTATTATTGCCAATGTTATCCGTTTGAGTATGGTCAGGATGCGTCGGCATTTACTTATCAGGAACATTTGTCTGCAAAAATGTCGAGATATGCATCTCATAAAAACATCCGTTTTTTTGGGCAAAATCACTCAAAAGGAAAGACATTTGAATACGAGCTTTGTCTATCTAATATCAATTCTAAAATACTTCTCACTAAATCGATAACGAACAAGCAAGAACTAGAGGATCTTCTTGACCTCTATAAAAACGGCAATTCTTTAACAGATTTGCTGAGCCGACTTAGTAAGAGCGGTTCCAATACCGATTTAAAAGCAGCGATAATTGCCAATTTCGACCCTTTATGGACGGATGACGATAAAAAAAAGGCAGTCATAGCAACACGCTATTTAAAATCTGTTGGCAAGGGAGAAAATGCTCTGGAGCTTGCCAACGTTTTAGAAGCTAATCTTCAGCTCCCAAAGGTAGCACCTGCGGTTGTTTCGCCTGGGGCACCTATTCCTCTACAGCAGAATTTCAATGTTCCTTATTATATTAAAAAAGCAATTGTTTGGATATGCCAATAACGATTACTTCCGAGGATATCATAGATATCGAAAAACCGTTTAAAGTCAAGGCTGGGCCAGGTGCTGGGAAAACCCATTGGCTAGTAAACCATATCAAACATGTTTTGGCAAATTCCAACAGGCTGGGTTGCTATCGTAAAATTGCTTGTATCACCTATACAAATACTGCTGTAGAGACGATATCAGCCAGACTCAACCAAGGCGCAGATCGTGTAGAGATTTCAACTATACATAGTTTTCTTTATAACAATATAGTAAAGCCATATATCTATTTCATAGCTGGTCAATATGATTTTAATGTCAGATATATGGACGGCCACGATGAGCATTATATATCGCGGAAGTACATAAAGGAATGGGTTGACGCTCATGCGAATGTAGGTTCTCTTGTACATCCTTACACAAGAAATCAGCTTCTTCGGATGGAAGGAAACTTAAAGGCGTTGGGAAACTGGTTAGGTTCCATCCATTATAAATTCAATGGGGCAAGTTTAGAGATCGCTATCGATAACGCAAAAGCGTTTGACAGCAATACCAATACCCGGCTTGCGAAAGTTGCCTGTTTGGATAAGTTAACTCAAGGTCTACTGGATTATAAAAAGATTTTTTGGCGCAAGGGAATACTCCATCATGAGGATGTACTTTTCTTTAGTTATAAACTGATCGTAGAATATCCATTTATTATCACTGTACTTCAAGCAAAATTCCCATACTTCTTCATCGATGAGTTTCAAGATACCAGTCCCGTGCAAACGGTAATGCTTAAATTAATTGCTCAAAAAGAGACCATTGTTGGTGTGATTGGAGATAAAGCCCAAGCCATATATAGTTTTCAAGGTGCGGCTGCAAACGACTTCGACACTTTTTCCCTACCAGACCTTCAAGACTACATAATTGCTGACAACCGCAGAAGTACCAATCTTATCGTTGATGTACTCAATCATCTTAGATCTGATATATCCCAAAATCCAATAAGAAATGTTCCAGGAACAAAGCCTGTTCTCTTCGTTGGAACTAAAGAGAGTGCATTTGCGCACGCAAAAGGCATCTGTGGGAATGAGTTATTGGTCAGCCTTTCGCGAGACAATATCACCGTCAACGCAATGAAGCGTCTTTATGATGCTGCTATTCCCGCTGGAAATCTTTTAGAAACGCTATTTGATAAGGATAACCCCGAAAGAGTAAAGGTTATTGTTCGGTGCATGAAAGCTGTAGAACTCGCAATTGAAAAGCGCTTTAAAGAAGCAATAAAGGAAATGGAAAGAAATAACAGCTCAATAACTGATAAATTGGTGAGAAAAAAAACTTCGTTTCATCAATTGTCATTGCTCCTGTCAAAATATGGAGAATTTAAAAATGAGCCACTATTCCAATTTTATGAACTTGTAAAGGCGAATGTCAGTGCATCGATTCCATCTTTGACAAGGGGCGCTATAAAAGATTTTTATGCAAATCATACTTTTGCTCAAATGGCAATTTTTATCGAGACAAACGATGATATTTCCAATTGCAAAACCATTCATAAGGCCAAAGGTGATGAATTTGACAATGTTTTCGTTACCATGCTTGCAGCTCAGGAGACTGGCTATTTGATATCTCCAAATCTTGGAGTTGAGGAACAGCGGATAAGGTATGTCGCCATCAGCCGCGCAAAGGAAAGGCTCTTCATCAACGTCCCTAACTTAGATGCAAACCAGGAACAAAGCCTCAGCGCCTTATTTCACATCCAACGTTAATCATCGTTACAAATGTCACATAATATACCTAAGTGAATTCAACTTTATACATCATTGGCAATGGCTTTGATTTCGAACTGGAAAATCAGTCCAATTCGAACGACGAACATGACATGCATGATGCAATTGTTATTGTCGAGCTGGGTATTGCACCAGAACAAATTGATATGATTAGAATTGAAGATGAACTAAATGGAATCTAAAATTGAGACCCAAATTTAACAATCAAAGTATAAACGAACTGTATAATTTCCCAAAATAATCGTGTGCAAAATGAAAATAGCTTTACTAGGCTGGGGGTCTTTAATCTGGAATAAGGGTGATTTGAAAATCGTTGAAAAACACTGGAATGAGGATGGACCTATGCTACCAATTGAATTTGCCCGGATGTCAACCGGAGGTAGGTTAACCTTGGTTATTAAGCCGAACTGGAAACAGGTAACCGTTTTGTATTCGACATCAGAATTTACAGAGTTGGATGCTGCAATCGAAAACCTACAAATAAGGGAAGGAACACCTGCCGAGCGGATTGGGTTTTATAATTTTCAGACTGGTGATAAGAATATTAGAGAGGCAAATATACCAATTCTTGAAAATCTTATTTACTGGAACAAAAACCAAGGTTTCGATGCAATCATTTGGACCGACCTTCCGCCAAACTTCAGGGATAAGCTTAACTTAGTCTTCAATTTAGAGAACGTTTCACATGTCCTTAAAAACCTGAACCCGGCAGATTTTGATTCGGCAAGGGAATATATTGAGAAGGCTCCACAACAAGTGGAAACTCTATTTCGGGGTGAAATAGAAAAAATCGTACAAGACATCCAACGATTAAAGGAAACGAGCAAACAATAAGCGTTCAATTGAAACCTCCATCTTTTACTTAACAACGCAGAAATAAACTTACATTTATGTTTTTGCCAGGTAATCAATATCTAAGAAATAGCCTGTCGGTGGATGCCGGCTTTTGCTATCACAGCATCTGTGCTGTTCCATAACAGCCAAACATTAGCATTTCACTAAAAAAGAGCTTGAAAAGAAGAGGAATTAATCCATCGACCAATTTTCGAGATAAAACTTTATAAATTTTAATTTAACTAGCCTACCTTTACTTTTACTATGACGCCAAGGTATGTATTTTTGGACACCAATAACTGGATTTACCTAGCAAACGGTTTCAATCCATACTCCAAAAAACACGACGATGTACATCTCAAAGTTTTCGACCTCTTGGAAAAACGTGCAGAAGATGGAAGTATCATTGTACTTGTAAATCATCTCGTACTTGATGAATTTGAACGCAACAAAGCTCAAACTGAAGCAAAAATTCACGATATAAGTAATAAGGCGAAGGCTTACATTGGTAATCTCAAGCCAGTGAAAGAGTTTCTCGGCAACAGTGACGAGCAATTGAACGCCATCGAAGCGAAAATCATAGCGACTGCAGAATCACGGATTGCAAATCTCCGCCAACACAACTTTAATGTCGAACGCTTCTTAAAAAAATGGACGATCCAGATACCAATTTCTGACAAACAAAAGTTGAAGGCAGCTGAAATGGCGGTCGAAAAAAAAGCCCCTTTCATCGGGGAAAAGAAGAACAGTATGGCAGATGCCCTACATATATTAAGTTTTGCCGAATATCTAGATGAAAATTTGGGTGGACGTAAAGATAGCTTCAGGTCCTACGATCCTCCAGGATACTTTGTAACCAGCAATTCCGGTGATTTTTCCGACCCAAATGAAAAGGAGAAGCTACATTCAGACTTACAACCAATTTTAGAGAAATCAGGCTCTGCATTCTATTATGTTCTACACAAACTCGTAAGTGTACTAGAACAGGAGTTTTTGACTAAAGAAGAACAGGGCATTATAGAGGATGCCGAAGGCTGGAAATTTTGCGAGATTTGTGATTACGAATTTGAGGAAAATGAATTTTCCAAGCCATTTGAAATTTTCGATCCGCATCTGCTTAAAGGTGGAAGCCGAGACGAAAACCAACTTGGTCTCTTCAAGGAAATTATCATCAGGCCAGAGAACCCTTATGTATCCGCAAGAACAGTTAGCTGCCACAATTGTGGATCGGACTATCTTGAATGTCCAAATTGCGATGAGCTAGTTTTAACCCGGAATAGTGGCGAGGTAATCGAATGCCCATCCTGTTATTACAAATATAAGTTCACTCGCGAACAGGACAAAAAGGGCGCAATCTACGACATTAATTACGAGATTGTAATGACCTATGATTGTTGTAACTGTGGATGCGATGTTGAAGAAATAAATGAAAACGGGTTTTGCATGTCTTGTTGGGAGTATGAACAGCTCTCCTATGAATAAGCAAAGTAGACATTTTCTTATCTCCCTAAGGAATATTGCAGATAGATAGACCTAGAACGGGGGGACATCATCGTCCGCTATTGGAGCTTCAAAGAGCTTACTAATTAAGATTTCATTTCTTTTTGATGCTCTTTCCAGTAACGTCGAATACTTGATGACTTCTGTATAAAGTGAGCCATCATAACTTTTAAAAGCACCCAGAATACGTTTGTTCGGTCTAAATGAAAAGTTGAAATGCCCAGAATTAATAAAATCCGCATCGTTAAACTGTAAATCAAGCGGCTCCAACGTTTCTCCAATCAAATAGCCATAGAATGTCTTAAATGGAAATTCAGGTTTGGTCAAATTAAGGATCAATGATGCATAATAATTTATTTCGGCTATATGATCTGCCATATTTGTTCCGGGCGTTTTGAATTCAAGTATAATGCATTTTTCCTCCGCTGGAAACAAAAGTACATCCGGACGCTTACTAAGGCGCTTTTCACTATTTGAATTAACAAACCTTTCTTCCTCTTCGGTCAGTGCTTCCTTAAAGATTTTTTGTCCACCGATGGTGATATTTCGAAGTTCTGATTCAGACACTCCCTGAAAAAGGACAAAATCTTCATTTAGTATCCAAAGGTCGCTCTGTTCTGCCGTGTTTGTCCTTTGTGCAAACAACATGGTATGCAGGATCCTCTCATCTTCATTTCTCCCTTGCTGCTGCATTGACAATTGCCTATTCAAAACTTTTCCAAAAAGTTCCAACACCAATCTGCGTCTAGCTACATAATGTGTCAAGGCAGCCCTGTTTTGATGAGGTATCTCCTTAGCTAAATTGGTCGCAATCAAGTTCATCTCACTATCGTAGTTTACAGAAGTTGGATTCAGATTAATGAGCTCATCAAATTTTTTCTTCAGTTCTGCATCTTTTTTTGCTGCTAATTTGGATTCTTGAACATAAACTTTCTCCAATATTTTTTCTTCAGTATCGTTGATTGATATATTCAGGTTGCTTAAATAGTTCTCATTAAGCAGGAACATATCCTTTAGTTCTGAAACTCGTTTAATCTTTTCTTCTGCTTTTTGGGCCAAACCAGAGTACATACCCACAATTGTATCGTTTGCTTTACTTTCAATGTCATCAAGAAAGATGAACTCCTGATCAAAAATGGAAGGCTCTTCCTTACGACGTGGAATTCGAAGCTGACCTCGCAAATCTCCATCACTGTTATTAATGTAAGGACTTGCGATCAAAAAGAGAAATCGATTATTATCCAAATGATCCTCGCTACCAAGAGCGTTAAGGCTTAACCTGAAATCTTTGTCGTCTACGATCTCACCTTTGCTCGTCAGCGTCATTATGTTTTTGGCAAGCTTACTTTTGGGAATTTTAAATGCCTGGACTGTAAATACTTCTTCTTTATCCTTTTGCGTATAGTGTCCATTGCTATAAGCCTGGTAGGAAAGCGGAAAGCTATTTTCTGAATCTACCGGGGGAACATCTTCGGTGGTAATCTGAAGGCTATTTTCAAATTCTTCACCTTTATAGGCCTCGATTATAATCTTAGGCAGTTTATCCCGGTGTGCACAAAAATATTGAATATATCTATTGAGAATGACTTCCTTATAATTCTCAATAGTCATATTATAGGCCACTTTATCTTTCTCAACCGTCAAATGACTAAGGGTAAGTTTCGTGCGGCGTTCATTGGCCGTACTCTCGCCATAATAATCAAGATGAGCGATGGCATTCTGTTTTAGGAAAGGCGCGGCTTTACTTAAATGAAATTTTCTGCTTTTAACTTTTTGTCCGTCCTGATAAATACTGTCATATTGAACCGTTGAGAAAAAGTGTATCAATTGGATACGGCCTGAGCCTCTATTATTATAACCCTTTCTAGTATCCTGAAAGGTTAGAAATCTTCTAAACTCTTCATCATTAAAGCCAATTCCTGTATCTTCTATCACAATTTTACCCATAACCTTGTTGTCAAAAAGACCAGAGTCATAATGAATCTGCAATTTTATCTCCTCAACTGTTGGGTCGGTATGTAGCTGTGCAATAGCTTCGAGCGAATTCGTAAATGCCTCAAATAACGGTTGCAAAGGGTTGCTATTCTTGCCTACGCCATTGAGAATAGCGGGGTAATAAAGTCCGTCATTTACAAGATAACCGATGCTATTTAACTCCATTTTACCATAATAATTTTCTAAAGATAAGATTTGCATTTAAGTTACAGTATTTAGTGGTTTATTTTTGGGTTGATCAAGTCCTAATGTCATTATTACTTAAAATTCCTACCGCCATGAAAGGCATTCTTCGGAGCTTCCTCACGAACCTGCGCTCGTTTATTCTGAGATGGATAAGGCGCAGTTTTTTCGTCGCCACGAGCTAAGGTCAGCACCGGCAGCTCATCAACTTCGCGCTGCACCAACTTGCCCAGCATCTTTGTGAAATCAAAACACTTGCTAACGATCACATGTACTACCTGTCCTTCTCGCTGTAACCTTCCTTCTACCATAAGCAGCCTTGCGTGCAGGATTTCCTTGCGGTAGGTCTCAAATAATTTCTCGAAAACCACCAGATTTGAATATCCCGTCTCATCCTCAATTGTAATAAAACATACCCCACCCGCAGTCCCTGGACGCTGACGCACCAGTACCAATCCCGCAACTTTGACGAGCTGTCCATTGGTGGAGTCATTGTTGATATGATGGCAACTACGGATATTGAGCATATCCAGCTGCGAGCGCACAAAACTCACTGGATGTGCCTTTAGAGAAAGTCCCACCGTTGCGTAATCCTGTACCACATGTTCTCCCTTGCCCATGAGCGGCAATTCGACCTGTGTTTCCAGCACGCTCTCCGATGCCTGGCCCTTGAACAGTTCCACCGGCATATCCTGCAGGGCCGAAACTTCCCAAAGCGCTTTTCGCCTGTCCAGTCCCATAGATCGAAAAGCATCTGCGTCGGCCAATCTTTCCAGTGCAGCAATCGAAACCCCCGCATCGCGCAGCGTGGTAATGCTTTGATACCCTTCACCACGTCCGTTAACCAGTGTATCGATATCATCGGCACGGATACCGCTGATCTGCCGAAAGCCCAGCCTCAGCGCAAAATATCTACCCGATTTTTCTTCCAGCCTGTTGTCCCAAAGGGAATGGTTGACATCCACCTCGCGTACCTCGACGGTATGCTTCTGCGCATCGATAACAATTTGGGCGGGCTGGTAAAAGCCCATGGGCATACTATTCAGCAGCGCTGCCGCAAATACATCGGGGTAATAATGTTTAAGCCAGCAGGACACGTACACCAGCAGCGCGAAACTCGCCGCATGGGATTCGGGAAACCCGTAGCTTCCAAATCCTTCCAGCTGCTTGAATATCCGCTGTGCAAATTCCAGCGTGTAGCCCTTGGCCAGCATGCCATCTATAAGCTTTTGCTCATATTGGTTTACCAGCCCCTTGAACTTGAATGTGGCCATACTTCTGCGCAGCCCATCAGCCTCTGCAGGGGTAAAGCCTGCCGCGACAATAGCGATCTTCATCGCCTGTTCCTGGAACAGCGGTACCCCCAGGGTTCTTCCCAGGATTGCTTCCAGTTCCGGGGAAGGGTAGACCACCGGCTCTTCGCCATTTCGCCTGCGCAGGTATGGATGAACCATATCTCCTTGTATCGGACCGGGCCTAACAATGGCCACCTCGATCACTAGGTCATAGAATTCCCTGGGCTTTAGCCTTGGCAGCATCGACATCTGCGCCCGGCTCTCGATCTGGAAAACTCCGAGCGTATCAGCCAGACAGATCATGTCATATACGGCCGGGTCATCCTGGGGGATATTCGCCAGGGTAAACTGCTTTCCATAATGGTCGCGGCACAGGTCAAATGCCTTTCTGATGCAGGTAAGCATTCCCAGTGCCAACACATCCACCTTCAGGAACCCAAGCGCATCGATATCATCCTTGTTCCATTCTATATTTGTGCGGTCCTCCATCCGGGCATTTAGGATAGGGCACAGGTCGGTAAGCTTACCCTGCGTTACCACAAAGCCGCCCGTATGCTGGCCCAATTGCCTCGGAAAGCCCATCATCTGCGACGTAAGCTCGAGCGTCTTTTTCAGGTGCGGATCGTTTGGATTCAGCCCCTGTTCTGTAACCCTTTTGCCCTCGAACCACTCGTCTGTAAACTCCCAGATTGAGCTTGAAAGCCTATTGATGGTGTCAACGGATAATCCCATTGCTTTTCCCACATCCCTGATCGCACCCTTCTGGTGCTGCTGGGTAACGGTAGCTACTATTGCCGCCCTATCACGGCCGTATTTATCATAGATATACTGGATGATCTCTTCCCTTCGCTCATGCTCAAAATCAACATCGATATCAGGTGGCTCGTTTCTGGCAGGAGAGATAAAGCGCTCGAACAGCAGGTCAAATTTCATGGGATTAACTGAGGTTATTCCCAAAACAAAACATATAGCAGAGTTTGCCGCTGAACCACGTCCTTGGCACAGAATCCCTCTAGACCTTGCCTCCCTAACAATGTCCTCCACAAAAAGAAAATAATTTGCATAGTCCATTTTTTTCACAAACTCCATCTCGTGATTGATCATGTTCACGACTTTATCCGGGACAGTTTCCCCATAGAATTCATGTGCCCCTTTCCAGGTGAGGTATTCCAATTCCTCCATAGGCGAGCGCCCGCTTTGATTGATCTCCTCGGGGTAAACGTATTTCAGCTCATCCAGGGAAAACTCGCAGGCCTCGGCTATCGCCATCGTATTTCGGATTGCGCTAGGGTACTTTCGGAACAGCCTTTCCATCTCGGACACTTCTTTCATATAGCGCTCAGCGTTCTGGTGCAAACGGAACCCTGCTTCCTGTATAGTGCATTTTTCCCTGACGCAGGTAAGGACATCCTGCAATTCCCGGCGCGATGGGTTATGGTAATGGACATCGCCTGTCGCCACCACCGGGATCCCGTATTTTTCAGAAAGCTGAGCAGTCCGGAAAATAAGCTTATCATCGTTTCCCATATAAGACCTTGTTGCAGCAAGGTACAACTGGCTGCCCAGGGCCTCCCTGTACTCTGCGACCGCCAGGACAAATGCCGGGTCATACTGAAATCTTCTGTCGAGTACCCCAGGGGTGACGACCGTAAATATGATCCCTTTGCTATGGGCATATACATCTTCCCTGGTGATATGGCAAGATCCTTTTTCGGCGCGCATATTTCCCAGGGTGAGCAGCGCTGACAACCTGCCATAGGCTTCCTTGTCCGTAGGATAGGCGAGCAGGCTCGGTCCATCCAGCAGATCCAGCCTGCAAGCGGGGATAAGCATCACGTTCTTTTCCCTGCACGCGGCATGGGCACGGACAATTCCCGCAAGGGTATTTCTATCCGTAACCGCTATTTTTTTATACCCAAAGATTTCCGCCTGCTCGACCAACTCATGGGCGTGCGATGCCCCGCGAAGGAAGCTGAAATTTGAAGTAATCTGTAATTCGCTGTATGCCATAAACCATCTCCTTTATGCAAAAAATCCATGGATGAACCATTTGTATTTCTTTTCCTCCCCATAATGGCCCGAACGGAACAGCCAGTAACGGCCGCCCTGTTCATCCTCCACCTGGTAATAATCCCTATGCTCGCCCTGATCCAGCCACCATTCCCGCTCGATGCGCTCAGGGCCGTCGGCCTTTGCCACGATGTGGCGGATCCCCTTATAGATAAAAAACTTCGGGGGATGGTCGGGGATAATGGCCATTACCTCTATTGGAACTGGTGTTTTCAAAAGCTCGGTTGGCCGGGGCTTATCAACCCTCCAAGAAGCCGACGGTTTTTCTGTAACCGAGACCGACCTGAACACCGACCTTTCCGGCCAATATTTGGTTGCGGGCAGGTAGCGGTGGATCACCTGAAAGCCCACCTTCCCGGCCACCCGGTCAAGCAATTTAATGACGCTCTGATCATCCAGTCCAGGTTTTGATGTCCAGATTTCTTCTTGGGGAACCTCCACATCATCCACCTTTGGAGCATCGAGCACAAAGAGCTCTATGCCCAGGGCCGGCCTGATCTGATCTATCTTCAGTTGAAAAAGCTTGAACAGATGGCCCACGCTATGCGATGCGCCACTTGTCCCTATATCCACCTGCACCACTTTTCCATCGATCCGGTAACAGGTTAGCACGCCGGATCTGAGTCCCTTTCCCTCGGTCTGCATCCTTTTGCACAGGTTTTCCAATAGTTTATTGATGGCGATCTCTATTCCGTTGCGAGTCCTGATAGGCTCCAGGCTAAAGAGCCTTTCACTAAAGGGAATCGGGACCTGTAGGGGAACGAGCGCTTCTGCTTCGGTACCTATTGCCTGCGCCAGGCGCAGCAGGAAATCCTCCCCGAATCTCCTGCGCAGCACCGACCTTGGCATGCTTATGAAACTTTTGATCTGATAGAACCCCAGTTTTCGCAGCTTTGCCAGCACCGCCTGCTCAAGCCGCAAAGCTTCCGGCACCAGGTTCATCAGCGCATCCACCTGGCCTCCTTCCGGGATGAGCGGGGTTACTTTTCCAAAATGGGATACCGCCCAAGCAGCGCCGGGGGTATCTGCGATAGCAAGCCTCACCGTATAGCCCTTGCTTTTTAGCCGTGATACGATTTCCTTCAGGTAGCCTCTTTCCCCGCCCCATAGGTGGCTGCATCCCGAAGATTCCAGCAGCAGCCCATCCATCCCAAACTCGTCTATTGCTACAACAGGGGAATAGCGCACGCACCACTCGCCGAGCCCTTTCAACAGTTTTCTGGGACGTCCCGGCTTATCATCTAGCACTTCTAACCCCGGACATATGGCCTTGGCATCGGCTGCCCTCATTCCAACCTCAACGCCGGATTCCATGGCAACCGGGCTGACCGCTGTGATCATCATGCGGCCATGATCGGGCGCTGCAAAAACAAAGGGCACACCGGCAAGCTCTGGCCTGCGGATAAGCTGCCAGTCGGCCAGGAGCTGGCGGAACCATATGGAAACAAAACGCCTTTGCATAATGATTACCCAATCTGCCTCCCTTCCATTCTTGCCCATATAGGCTGTTTCTTTGTCTTTTTGATTTCCTCGAATTTTTCGCCCGCCCATTCCAGCACAAAATTTCCAGGATTACCATTACGCACCTTCAGCAGCTCGACCTGCCATCTTGGGAAACCGAGGCCCGGCATGCCGTCCTCTGTTACCGAAGGCAATGGACTGATCCTCCACCTTGCGGTGGCCACTGTGCTTGCTGTTTTGTTCTCGTCTTTCCGAAGGATAAATCCGGTGACACCACTGGCCTCAACTGCCAGCTGTAATCTCCTGGATTCGATAAGGCTCAGCGAACCGACCTCGGCCACGACCGCAGCCAGCCCTTCGCATTTGAGTGCTTCTTCTGTGATCCATAGCACTTCCTTCTCTGTTTGCACATCCATAAAGATGATCCGATCTGGCTCGACGTTAAAATGGCTGAGCGAAGCGGGGAACAGATGCCGAGATGTACTTGCCCATACGCAGGCTGCACCATTTTCCATCAGCACTGCGAGAAGCCCTGCGATAAACCCATCGCTTGCCGCCGATTGTTCGGGGGCTATAGTAATAAACTCATGGATTGCCTTTTTCGGGAATACGGCACCAGGGAAGGCGTCTTCGATTTCTCCAAGGCCGATACGTTCAGCCTTGCCCGCGGCGACGGGCTTAAAGCCCTGCCACAACAGGATATCCTGCTGCAATTTTTGAAACAATTCCTTTTTAGCATCCATGACAACTGGTTAAATTTTATACTATTATTTTTAGTATTTACAAATTTAACAACAAACATAAAGCTAAAATTGTTAGTAAATTATAAAATGTTGAAAAGATTGTGCTTTTAGTGGATAAGTTGAGAAAATACTGGATTAATTTATTTTTTGAATTTATCAGCATGTCTTCGATAAAATTCTTCTTTTATGTGCTTTAGCACATTCTGGGTAGCCTTTTTACCAAGCAACATAATTTCTTGAATTCTTACACCCTGGGTTACCAGTCTCTTATATTCCGAATCACGGTGCTCTTCTGGTATTCCCGCTTTATCGCAGATATCATCATAAGAACTTGACTCACCAGCTATCCTGCACAACTCACTTGCCCTAAGTGGAACTTCCAAAATTATCTCTTTTTGATCTGTCTTATAATAATCGATGGCAACAGAATCCGAAGGATAACGGGCTTTAAAATTATTGAATGCTGATATGAAATCATCACATTCCCACAATTTCTCCAAATTGACTATAATTTCAGTTCCCACTGGATAGTGTTCAAATACAGCAGCTCTACCACCTTCTTTATAGATACCTTTAAAACCCTCAGCAATACTAGCATCGGTGGTCCAACTTGCCAACCCTTCGTCTTTTTTGTCCTTCAAAATAATATCAACAAATTCACCTTCATGTAAAAACCTTTTTCTATAACATGTAACCTCAACTGTTCTATACTTAGGATCCAACAATTGACATTCATTCTTAAGTGGTATTGCCAGCTTATCTTTATCGGCCTGTATTTCATACCAGCCCTTTTGCCAGTTATTTAGGGCAACGAAAAATTCATCTCTAATGTTCATGAAGTCTAATGAAAAAGTTTAAACTGAATAGCGTTTTCTAACGTAAGGTGAAAATTTGGGAATCTTATTACAAAAAAAGAAATGCAACTACGTTTTCAGTAATAATATCAGAAGGAAGATTGGGAAAAACTAAAGGTCGGACGGTTCAAATCCAACGAAACCTTGTGCCTTAAGAATTGCCGCCGTTTCTTCCTGGTATCTTTTATAGGCTTCGGGATCAGCATACCTAGTTTCCACAATGCTTCCATTTTCCAAAGAGGTGGATCCTGTACAATACAGGCTTGAAAGCACATTGGGCTGGTAGGTATTTTTTAAAAGCGCTATGATGTCGAACGCAAACTCGGAAAAATGCTGTTCCCAAAATGTCAAAAGCAGGCTGAAATATTGATCATCCTTATACTTTAGGCATTTCGATGTTGTCCAAAATGATAACGATGAGCTATTATTTGGCCCGCTATCGATGTTCTCATTTCTGAAGCATATTTTTCCGCTATTATACCTGTCAAGCGTTTCGGCCCGAAGTATAATTCCCCCGTAGAATCTGCGGGTCATTGTCGCATTTACCAGCTCGTCCATTGCCGCAAAATCCTTTTCATGTTCTTTCCGGAGCTCAAAAAACACGGTTGCACAGAAGAAATTGCCAGGAAGATACATCTTCGCACGGCTGTTCGGTGGATCAACCCTTGCCAGCAGCGGCTTTAGCTTGGAAAGCTGATTGACCGCTTCCTTTGCAGATTGTCTGTGAAATGAAGATTTGACCTCGAATACAGCTTGAACATACTCAACCGGTATTGCAAGAGATCTTCCCTGACTGGAAGAATCGGGATTGTCCTCGACCCATAGCACCGGGGATTCCAATTGGTCATAGATGATCACATCATAATGGACCATCTGCTCCTTGCTGGAAATTCCAGGAGAAATAATATATCCAGAGGTAACTCCGTATCTTTTAGGTAGGAATTCGCTCAGCCACTTTCTAAACTCAGCCTCTGCAACTAGACCGTGTCTGGTCTTTACCTGCCTGTTATTTTCTTGGTCTTTTGCAAGATCATAGGCAGCAAGCATTCGGGTTTTTGCTGAAAGGAACTGTTTCCACCCTTGGCTTGCCATCTGTGCCCGAAGTGGTGAATTATTATTCATCTCTCGCCAATTATGATTTAAAATAATAATTTATTACTTACTCCAATGGTCAAACTCAAGCACCTCCTGGTCGATGAACTCCTGCTTGATCTCAGGGAGCTCCGGATATTCCTTTTTGTTAATTACGCCCTCAAGGCGGTACTCTGGACTGATCGTACATCTTTCCAGTAACCGAGAAGGAATCTGCGTCATTGCGATCTCGGTAATCCGGTCATCGCTCAGATCGCTCATCAGCCACTCCCATGCCAGCTCATCTGTTAGAATGCATGGCATCCTCAGTTTAGAGTTATGCACCTGCTTCATCAGCTCATTAGCTTTTGTTATTCCAATGGCAAAGGTTTTGGTGACCTCGCCAGTATCTGTATTTACCCAATCGCTGTAAATTCCCGGAAGCCAAAAATACTCATGGTCTTTAAGGGTAACCTGATAAGGGTACTTAATCGTCTCTTTGAGTTCTTGACCTTTCTTTCCGATTTTAGGAACATGCCTAGATTCCACTATGCCGGTAGAAAGTACCAGGCATCTGCGCGACCTGGCCGCATCCTTCCACATAGACCGCTTGCCGCTCTCGCTCACCCATAGGTTCTCCGCCTTGAAATTTAAGGTAGTAAGTTTCCTGCGGAAAGCAATGGCCTCATCGGCGCTCATTTTTCCGGGCACATAGCCCCACTGCGCCTGCACCAGCTCAAAATCGCGCCTGTCATCCGTGGCTATAGCAATCGCACAGGGCGGGTAATTAAACCCATTGTGCACATCCACATCCAAAAAATCATAATCTCGGACCGCTTTCTCCAATTGCTTAAGCTGGATAAACTCAGCCCTTGTTACCTTTTGACCATTGTAATAACACATATCTATTTTCTTTTAGCGCGGATATGCTCCGCTATCAATTTTCCAATATCCGTAGCTGCCTTCTGCCGCCCTTGCGGGATAGAGGTCCAAAACTTTTTACCATTTGCACCTATGGCCACAGCAATCACCAATGGCTTTGCTCCAGGCCCATAGCTAACATGAAAGACCCTTTTGCCAGCCAGCTCGTGCTCTGATACCTGCAGCACTTTGCCTTCGAACTCGAGCTCAAACGGCTTTTCCATTTCCCTCATACCTAAAATTACTAAAAAGAAATTACCTACGTATGATGGCCAATTCATTTCGTACAACCCAGAATGCCTTTCGTCCAAAAATTTGGATTCGAAATGATTGACAATTTGGAAATGGTTAGTTTATGGCTAATGAAAACTGATTTAAACCGGTTGTATATCGTGGCACCATTAGTGTGGCATTTACGGAAGCGGTAAAATTGCCGTCAACAACTGCTAACAAATAATCAAATGGAAAAATTAGCATTACTGGCCCGCCTCGAGGCCAAACCTGGTAAAGAACAGCAATTGGCTGACTTTCTGAAAAACGCTTTGCCACTGGCGGAAGCAGAACCCGGTACCATTCGTTGGTATGCGCTACAAATTGGTCCGTCTACCTTTGGCATATTCGATACATTTGCCGACGAAGCTGGCCGCGACGCTCACCTAAACGGTGATATCCCCAAGGCCTTAACAGCTCATGCAGATGAATTACTGGCCGTGCCGCCAGTGATCGAAAAAATAGATCTGCTTGCCGTTAAATAAAATTAAAACTCTAAGTTCCCCGGTAATTACTGCCGGGGAGATTTCTTCATATCTTCGAACAAAAGAAAAGACCGATCTGCATAAAGCAAACCGGCCCGTAAATAAAAAACCAACACTGGGAGATTAATGGCTAACTATCCTGCTGCTTCCCAGATCAGCCGCAGGAGTTTCTTAATGGTATCGCGGAAAATTTCGCGTTCCTCTGGTATATTGATATCAATGCCGCATACGCTGCTCTTATTATTCTCGGCATGCCACACATTGTAATAGATTCCACCCAGTATGATCGCAAAACAGGCGCGGAGCGAAATATCACCTCCCTTGGCATGCTTATCGGCCAGTTCCAATAGCAGCGCCGCCCGGCTTTCGCGTTGTTCAGAAACTTCCCTCATTGTCGCATTTACAGATGAGATCTGCCAGAAAATGAATTTCTGCATTTCAATATTACTTCCAAATGTATCAAACTGGTTCTGGAAGATACCAATGATGATATCGCGCAGCTGTGAAAGCTCCGGCAGCTCCCCATCCCCGTATTCGCCCAATATCGGAAACCAGGAATCGGTGCTATGGATATAATCTTTGAGCAGGTTGTTATAATCGCCGAAATAGGCGTAGATATTCTTTGGATCGACATCAGCCTTTGCCGCCACTTTGGTGACAGAAAGCCCATGGTGTCCATCTTTCCGCAAAATATCTCCGACCGCCTGCAGTATCGCGGCCCTGGTCTCCTCGGAATTCCTCTTTCTAAATTTGTTCTTTCTGGTTTTCATTTAAGGTGGTCTTCGTTGTAATCTTATTCGTACCTGCTTCCGATCTTAAGCTTAGCCGATATATCCGCAAAGGCGTTCAGGACCCTATCCAAATGTGGCCTGGTGTGCGTGGCCATTAGGCTCATGCGGATTCTGGAATCCTTTTTGGAAACGGCCGGATACATAATGGGATTGGCATACACCCCGGCCTTGAGCAGCAGCCTTCCCACTTCCAACGTTTTAGGGATATCCCGGATCTTAACCGGAACGATGCCCGATGCCGTTGTCCCGATATCCAGGCCAAGTTCCTTAAGGCCATTTTTGAAATAGATGATATTCTCCCAGAGCATATCCTGCCATTCCGGCTCCTCGTCTATAAGATCTATTGCCTTAAGTATAGACATCGAGGCCGGGGAGGAGGTTACCGAAAACAGGTGCTGACGCGACTGGTACTTCAGGAACTGGATCAGATCCGGGCTCGCCACCACATATCCGCCCACGTGCCCGAAGGTCTTGCTGAACGTTCCGGTGATGATATCCACCTCCTGAAGCAGGTTATGCTCTTGGATAAGTCCTCGCCCGGTTCTTCCGATCACGCCTACGCCGTGGGCATCATCCACCATAAGGTAGGCTCCAAAGTGCCGGGTGAGCTCCAGTATTTTGGTAAGCGGGGCAAGGTCGCCGTCCTGGGAGTAAACGCCATCCACTACCACTATACGCGTGCGATGGGTAGCCTGGCTTTCCCGGAGCGCCCTTTCCAGCGCATCCATGTTATTGTGCAGGAACATCTTGACATTGGTATTCATGCAGCCCTCATACACGCTGGCATGTACGGCCATATCCAAAATTGCCATATCCTCCTTTCTAAGCAGACAGAGCAGACTTGCACTATTTGCCGTGTAGCCCGTGGTATAGGTAATGGCCGCCTCACGTCCAAAGAATCCTGCGATCTTCTGTTCCAATTTTTCATGGAAGGAGAAATGTCCACCGATAGCAGGGGATGCGCCGGCACCTGTACCAAAGCGGCGGATCCCCTCAATGGCAGCTTTCTTCACCGCCTCGTGCTGGGTAAATCCCAGGTAATCATTCGATACCAGACTTACGTAGCTTTTCTTGCCGCCGTAGCCCGCAATATCCATTTCAACCTCCGGGCCGCAGCCGCTCTGGCTCTCCATACGGTAATTGAGATGGCCACGGCTGCGTAGATACTCCAGGTATTCCGAAAAGTAACCTGCCCGCTGGTAGGCGTCCATTCCCTCGATGTTCTCAAAGTCCTTAAAACTCGCTTTTTCAAAATTTATGTTCATAATGTTTATTCTTATTGGGAGTAAAAGTATCGCACCAACTCCAAGGTCATTTTGAATTAGCAGGTTATTTTAAAAAAGTCTAAATAGGCGGTAAAAACGGCATTTAAAGCCGATTAAAGCGTGGCTTCTCGTATGAAAATTTTGCACGTCGATCTGAAATTTCGGAGGACAATTAACAAATGTTAACCGCCTTTTCAGCATTCCACCGGCTCTAGGTAGATCTCCGCCTTGAGCCTGGAGAAACTCACCGGGCTCATGTGCAGATAGCCGGCTATCTGCTTATCGAGAAACTGGATCTCGTTCTCTTCTCCAAGAAAGGGAAACTGTAGAAAGAACTCGCTGATCTTTTCAATGCCCTTCATATCCAGCAGCATATTTCGGATCCTATCCTTATCCATGATGCTGGCCAGGATGTTGGCAGCAAGCAGCATGGCTCCGGGATGTTTCGCAAATACCTTCCTTAGCGAAATGCTATCGATGGACAGCAACTGTGTCCCGCCGCAGGCGACAAGCCCGGTCTTTGCCCTTCGCTTATTGAAAAAGCTATTGGGAAGCAGTGCGATCTCGCCCTTTGGAAACAGCCTGAACGGTACCTGATTGCCATCTGCATCGAGGTAATATGCATAGGCCATTCCGCGCACGACGAAGAACGCTTTGTTAGCCACCTTATGTAAATGCTGTATCTCTGTAGGCTTATGGTATTCGGAAAACTCCATCTCCGAATCCAGATCGTTGCGGAATGTGACCTCATCGATCCTCTTGAAACCATTCAGAAAAGCGAGCAGATTCTGGAAGGCCACCCTTGGCAGCCTGAGCTTGTTTTTGTTCATATTTTTTTTGGTATTTGGTTAAACAAAAAAGACAGGCTTCCATCACGGAATACCTGCCTTCACTATTACGGGACTGACTTGTTACTTATCGCTGGAAAATGCATACACCGTCCTGCTGTGGTAAACATCGCCCGGCCTCAGCACCGTACTCGGGAAGCTGGCCTGGTTTGGGCTGTCCGGGAAATGCTGGGTCTCCAGGCAGAATGCCGTACGGAACGCGTCCACTCCGTTGCGAAGCTTATTTTCCCCCTTCATAAAGTTCCCCGAATAGAACTGCAGTCCAGGCTGATCGGTAAAGACCTTCATCACTATGCCCGACTTATCTCCCTTTATCATGGCGCTGGGAATGATCCTACTTTTATTCAGCACGTAGTTATGGTCATAGCCCTTACCGAATTTGAGCTGCTGGTCCTCATTCCCAATCCTGCTCCCAATGGTAGTAGCTCCCCTGAAATCGAACACCGTTTCCTCGACGTCCCGGATCTCTCCGGTAGGAATCAGTGTGGTATCCACCGGCAGGAACGCATTTGCATTCACCATCAGCACATGGTCCAGAATACTTCCCGAACCGTTCAAATTGAAAAACGCATGATTGGTAAGGTTCACCACCGTAGGATTATCCGTCTGCGCCTGGTACTCTATGGCAAGTTCGTTATTTCGGGTGAGGGTATAGGTAACCTTGACCGACAGCTTGCCCGGAAAACCGTTCTCTCCATCTAGGGCAGTGAGCTTGCAAACCAGCACCGAATCGCTTTTCTTTTCCAATCTCCAATTCTGGTACTGGAACCCAGTTTTACCGCCATGCAAAGTGTTGGATCCATTGTTAATGGTCAGCTGATAAGCCTTTCCATCAAGGGTAAATTTTCCCTTTGCAATACGGTTGCCATACCTGCCGATTGTGGCTCCATAATAGGGCTCTGTTGACGTGTCATAATCTGCAGGATCCTGGAATCCCACCACGACATCAACAAGCTTTCCATTTCTATCGGGCACCTTCAGTTCCATTAGCCTCGCGCCGTTTTCACAGAACTTCGCTACCGTTCCGCCGGCGCCATTGATGGTAACGGTTTTATAATCTTTGCTACTGCTGCACCCGGTATTCAGGGCGACCATTGCACCGATTACCAGCGCGGCAAATGTTTTTTTCATTGCATTGAGTGTTAATGTTTTCATAGGTAGATTGATTTAATCGGATATTACTTCTTCATCATTTCAATAATCGATTGATGAAATTATTTATCAGCCCTTTATACTCTGGTCTGAGCCGCAGATCTCCATGTCCACCTCCTGCAAGGATGAACTTCTCTTTGACGGGTGACCCTAAGTTTTCCCATATCCTTTCCGCATGAGCTTTTAGGATAATAAGATCTTCCCGTCCATGGATAACCAAAGCCGGCATGGAAATTCTTTTTGCCATCATGGCATTATTAAGTTCATACTCCGGACAACGACCTGCAGAAAACTCCCTTTCGTCAATAGATGAATAAGTACTCTCCATAATTACGGCTACAGCGGGCCTATCAGCAGCTAAATAAGCAGCCATTGCACCACCCATGGAATAGCCATAAAGAATTATTTGATCTGAACTATAACCGAGGCTAATTGCATATTCGTAGATTTTTTCGGCGTCGTTATACAACTGTTCTTGGCCGTTTAATTCCCCACCTGATTTTCCAAAGGACCGATAATCTGAAACCAAAATATTATACCCCCAGTCAAAGACCATCGAGTGGTTATCTAAAAAATTTTGAAGGTTTTTGGCGTTTCCCTGGAAATAGATCATCAAAAACCGATTCTCTGGCTTTTCATAGAGAAATGCGTTTAACTGGACTTCCGGGTCAACCGGAATAAATATTTCCTTGGTAAACTCTGGCAACTCAAACCTGTGATCCAGATTTAATTTCACTGGCTCAAATATTACCGCCGTCTGCTCTGATATATTATTTGAAAATTTCATGGTCTATAAATCTCTAAAAAGCGCGACAGGCCATCCGGCACATGCCGCACTATCATAATTAACTAACCAGCTATAACCTAAACTAACAAGAACGTTTAGCTGGATACCTATCATTTATTTGTTACTCTTTCAATATTTAATGCATTTGATTGGGCAATGTCCTAAGGGGACAGGATCGCCCCGCCCCCGGGAATCGCGACAACTATTAACTAAAACTAACTTATCTTATAGGGTGGTCTTTTCTGCCTTTTCATTTACCTTGGACCATTTGCCAGCCTCCAGCAACGCCGCCTGATGGTCGCCGCCATGTCTATTGACATCTATTCCCAATACCTTTCCGCCATAATAGAACCCGATGTTGCCGGGAACTATCGTATGTCCTACGATGACGCGCTTTACGCCAAAAACTTTGAGCGTCTGTGAAACCTCATCTTCTGTGGCCTTTGGATCAAAAAAATAACCGCGGTACCAGAACAGCGAGCTTTCTCCTTTAAAAAACGGATCTATCCTGGGATCGCCAACACCTTTAAGTACCTTGACCTTAACATAATATGGCCTGCACAGTTTGTTGATCTCGGCTATGGAAAGCCCAAGTGAATTGATTACCGGGGATACCCCAGCATGCATGCAAAGGTTATCTCCGATTTTTTCTATTGTGTTTTTGGTCCGCAGCCATCTGCCGATCTCAGCATCTGCTCCATATAGCGACATGTAATCAACACCCATTATCTTTGCGGACTCCATATATTTTGGCTGCACATACCGCAGGTCTCCGGACAGATTCATGATATCATGGTTGCCTAATATGGTATGCACATAGCCACCTGCTATCTTTGCCAGGCCTTCAAGCTTATAGATCAGCCAGATGCTCTCGGGAACTGAAAGGCCGCGATCGAACAGGTCGCCGCAGATCACCAGATGGCCTTTGCCGTAGGTCCACTCGTATTTCTCGTTGATGATTTTGTTTGCGATGAGCAGTTTGCGAAATCCATCGAACTCTCCCTCGATATCCGAAACCACGAACATATTGTTTGGCTGCTGGTATTCGGAAGGCTCTTCTTTAAGCTCCGCCATTAGGGGAACTGTGAAATTCCAATCTGGATGTCCATCAAAACCTACCTGTATTACCTTTGCTGTTTTGTCGCCACGAAGCATTGCTTTTTGAACCGGCCTTCCGCCCGCTACCGCTCGTACCAAAATGCTGTCCCCATGGTAGTTCACATAAGGCCCATCCGTAATCCCTTGTGCATAACCGCTAAAAAAGAAAGCGGTGAACATGCCTATTGCTATTATTTTTTTCATCGTATCCATTTTACCCTACATTTTCTTTTGCTTTTTTAACAGGCACCCATACCTGCTTAAACTCCATGATCTTACTATCGATCAGGTACCTTAAAATAAACCTGGCCTCTGATTCTGACAGCTCAAGTTCCTTTGCAACCTCTTCGAGTACAAAGGCATCTTCGGAAACCGCCATGACAAAGGCATCTACCACTTCCCCAGGTATGCCCAATTCTTCCAATACCATCATCTGTCTTTTTTAGTAAGTGACCTGATCAGCTCCACCTCTCCCGGATCGTATGGCGTCCCGTCTTTCCTCAATATATCATGGAACCAAAGCGCTGGTTCTTTCCCGCCCCATTCTTTTTCGTCCCAGGCATATTTGGTCTGGGTCTTTCCATCTACCAATCCCCAGTTGATGGCGATTACATTCTGCTCCTTGAGCATTGGCAGTATGGAGGCAAAAGTGCTTCCGCGTTTTCTGGCCATATATTCGGTGCAGACTAGTGGCCTGCCTGATTTTTTAAGTTCTGTGATTTGCTTGAGATGGACTTCCTGTTTCTCGTAATTATGGTAACTGATCACGTCCGATCTGGAAAGCGCCAATTTATTGAGCTTTTCGAAGGGCTTTTCATCGTCCCAGATGCAGATGGTAAGCGGCTGCGATGGGCGTACCTGCCATGCCCAAGCGAATACCTTATCGGCCAGCTCATAGGCTTTCTCCATTTTTCCGCTCCATCCAGGCTCGTTGTACAGATCCCACATCAGGATGCGTTTATCGTTTTTAAAGGTGGAGAGGATATCTAGCGTATATTCTTTGAGCAGCTCCTCGATACCGGGAACCCCGTCATACCAGCGCTGCCCCGGATCCTTCACCCAGCCACTGTTGTGTATGCCGGGTTTCGGCTGTGGTTGTTTGCCGGAATTATAGATGGGTTCCCAGCAATCATCGAACAATACGATAACTGTTTTTATACTGTGCTTTGCGGCGATGTCCAGGTATTGCTTAACTCTGCCTTTGAAACCCTCCTTATCCTGTTGCCAGGCCACATGATGAAGGTAGACCCTCATGCAATTCATGCCGATGTTCTCTGCCCATCCTAATTCTTTATCGATCTGCTTTGGATCAAAGGTCTCGGCCTGCCAAAATTCCAATTGGTTGATGGCATAAGCAGGGGTGAAGTTCGCACCAACTGACCACCCCTGTTTGCCATACCATTTTTTTGCCTTTTCGATAGGCCATGTCTGTGCCGCTAGGGACTGCGCCAGCAGCATGATTCCAAGCAGTGTTATTACGTTTTTTCTCATTTGATTAATATTTTATGTCTCCCAGGGGCTAATTGTCTTTCGTATCCCTTAAGTCCCAGCTCAGCCTTTACACCAACTGGGATAGTCACATACAATTCTATACCCTTTTGGACCCTTTTCCATTTTACCCAGATGTCACCAAATGGGCATTTTGATACCGCACTAGCCCAGTCGAGATTTTTCGGAAACACAGGTGTTATGGTAACCCTGGAAAACCCGGGGATATCTTCATTAAGTTTTATTCCTGCAAGACTGCGAAAGCACCAAGCATTAAAATCTCCGAAGAACACATGGTTCAGGGACTGGTCTTTTGGTTCCCATCCCTCGTACAGAGTAGTTGCCCCTTCGCTGATCCATTTGCCCCAACCAGTTTTGGGGTTGGTGAGCAGCGTGAATGCCACATCCGCATGGCCATTGTCGCTGAGCGCGGAAAGTACCCATTTGGTACCCAACACCCCAAAATCGGGAACAAAATTTCTGGAGCGCACCCCGTCAGCGAGCTCACCCGCAACTTTAGCTTTTGCGCTTTCTGGGCAAAGGCCACCTGCCAGCGCGCCACTGAGGGCGGTTAATGTCTTCATCTTATAACTTCCGCTTGAGGCATCAAAAAATTCCCTGTTAAATGCTTCTCTTACCTTTATCGAAAGCCCATTATATCTGCTACTGTCCTCGGGTTTGCCCAGGGCACCAGCCATTTTGGAAAGCACCTGCAGATTTCTAAAAAGAAATATGGTAGAGGTCAGCGCCTTTGGTGTTTTTTCAATGGAAAGGAAATCATCGAGGCCCGTTGTATAGAGATATCCAGTAGGCTTTGCCCGCTCCACCAGAAAATCTACATAGCGCTTTACCGCTTCATAATTTTCAATTAGCACTTCCTTATCTGCTGTATTCAGGTAAACCTGCCATGTGATCAGAGGTAGGGCAGATCCCCAGGCTGGCCCAAAGTCGTGGTCTTTAGGATCGATCCAAGAATAGCCAATTCCCCTGGTAGGCGCTACTCCGGGCAGGCTCCCATCTTCTAATTGCACATCGCGAATATCTCCCAAGAACTTTCTGTAAGCCGAGGCTGCGTCGAAATTCCAAAGCCCCAGCTCGCAGGCCATATGTGCATCGGCAAGCCAGCCCATCTTTTCCCTTTGGGGACAGTCTGTAGGGATGCCGACAAAGTTTGAGCGGTAGCTTTGCAGCGCAGCAGCATTGAGCTGGTTGAGCATTTTTGATGAACTCTTGAAACTTCCAACCGTAGTAAAATCTGTGCTGTAGAACAATCCAAGGACAGAGGATTTAGAAAGCTTTCCCTTTCCATGAACTTTCACCTGAACATACCGAAAGCCGTGGTAAGTAAATTGCGGGGTGTAGGTTTCGGCCTCCCTGCCTTTCAGTATATAGATATCGGTAGCAAATTTGGGATCAGACTCTGATCCGATCATCTGTCCTGCATTTTGCATGGTATCCAGCGAACCATCAATATTCAGCCGCTCGCCATATTTTATGATAGCCCTATCGCCCGCCTTACCCTTTATCTTTAGCCTCGCCACTCCGGCGAAATTCTCGCCCATATCGTAGAGGTAGACCCCATCTGCCAGCTCTTTAAACTTTTTTGGCCTAATGTAGCGGATAACAGTAACTGGCGGCATAGAAACCAGCTCTAATTTTCCACCCGGCGAGGAAGTAGCAAGTGCGGGTTTCCATGAAACATCATCAAAATCGACCAGGTTCCAATTAGGAACCTCTTTTCTTGCATCATACATCTCACCCGCTGGAAGGCTGTTGAACTGACCGCCCCCATATCCGGTTTTCCATGACCCGTCGCTTGACACCACCTGCTGACTACTGCCATCATATTCCAATACCAGATCTGCGATCACCCTGGGCGATCCCCTCCAACCGATCTTATCAAAGTTCCATATCGTTTTGCTCTGCATGTTGTACCATCCATTGCCGAGCTCGACGGCGATGGCGTTATTCCCTGTGCGCACCAGACGGGTAACATCATATTGGCTATACAGCAACCGCTTATCATATCTGGTAAACCCAGGTTCAAGCACTGCACTGCTAACAGGCTTTCCGTTAACCGTCGCATGGTGATATCCTACTCCGCAGATATACAGCGTAGCCTTTTTGACATGCGATGCCGTTGTAAATTCTTTTCTAAAGAGCGGGGATGGAGCAAGGTCAACATTTTCTGTTAATGTGATCCACGAGCCCCTAAAGCGGTAAGCATCCTGTGCGCCTGCTGAACCTACTTTCATCAGTATTACCAAAACTAATATCCTAAAAACCTTGATCCCGCTCATTTATCTAACCGCTAACTGAACTACACATTTTGGCGGTAACGTTACCATCAGCGCTCCATCTTTGAATTTCGCACCTGTAAACGGCGCTGGCTCCACCTCTGGACGTTTTCCAAAATCATTGAACGAATTTATTTTTGCTGCCGTAAGCAAGTGCCCATTTACACTTATCCCCTGGACATCAATCTTAACTGTAATTTCTTTTGCCGGATCAATGTTCACCAATGTGATATTGGTGGTTGAATCTTTTATTGACGCAGATGCATTTACCGCTTTCATTGATTTGCCTCCATAGCTGTAATCAGGCGACGAAATTGTCAAAGGAAGTAGTTTTGCATCTTGATGCACCTTCATCATATCAAACACATGATATGTAGGGGTAAGCACCATTTGATCTCCCTTTGTAAGGATAACCGAATGGATGACATTAACGGTTTGAGCCAAATTTGCGACCCGGATGCGATCTGCATGATTGTTGAAAATGTTCAATGTGGAAGCAGCTATCAGCGCATCGCGCTGCGAGTTCTGCTGGAACAGCCAATCCTTGGGCTGGCCAGGTTCCTGTGCCGTCCAGATTCCCCATTCATCGACCACCAAAGCCGCCTTTTTTTGGGGATCATATTTATCCATGATCGCTGAATGCTTGGTTACAATCTCTTCCATACGGAGCGCCTGTTGCATCGCGTTGAAATATTCATCCTCACCAAACAAGGTTGCCGATCCCGATGGCGGCCAATGGCCCGTGATCAGCGTATAATAGTGCAGCGATACCCCCCACATCTGGCTCCAGTGTATATTCTTCATGCATACCTCTGTCCAGTTATAATCCTCGGCATTTGCACCAGAAACAATTTTTTTAAGCTTGGGGGCGCCGGGATAGGTTTCGCAGAAACTAGCGTATTGCTTATACAGGCCAACGTAATGTTCAGGGGTCATATCTCCTCCACAGCCCCAGCTTTCGTTTCCAACCCCCCAGAATGATACTCCGTAAGGCTTTGGATGTCCATTTTTTCGTCGTTCATTCGCTAGGGTAGATTTGGAATCTGAATTCAGGTATTCGATCCAGCTTGCCATTTCCTGTGGAGTTCCAGTTCCAACATTGCCAGCAATGTAAGGCTCGCACCCTATTCGCTCACATAGGTCCAGAAACTCATGGGTACCAAAGGAATTGTTCTCCTCGACCATTCCCCATGTCGTGTTTATTCTGACTGGACGTGTAGCTTTCGACCGGATTCCATCGCGCCAGTGGTATTCATCCGCGAAACATCCGCCAGGCCAGCGCAGGTTTGGCACTTTTATTTTTTTTAAGGCCATTACGATATCCTCGCGGATCTTTCCGTTGCGATAGAAACCATCATAGACACTTCTGCCCAGATGTTCTGCGAATTGCCCGTAGATATGCCTACTAATAACTGGTGCATCAGTTTTAGCTTCCAATTTGATTTCGGCTTTTTGCCCAAGGGCATAAGTTGAAGCTAGGAGCAATAAAAATGTCAAAAAGCGGTTCATTTTATTGGCTTATATTTTTCTTCCAGGATCCAGCTAATGCAGTCATCGATCCACTGCACTGCCGCTTGTTTATTATTTACACCATAACCATGGTATCCCTTTTCATAAAGAAAAATCTCCATCGGCACATGGTGCTGTTTTAGGGCTGCCGCGAAGTAGAGACTGTTTTTTACATCTACAATTTTATCATCCATGCCACTTGTCAAATAGGTCGGTGGAGTTTGATCCGTAACTTGCAACTCATTAGAATAGTATCTGATCTTTTCAGATGTAATTTCAGGACCGATTAAATTCATGCGTGATCCAAGGTGGGTAAGCGAGTCGGCAAAGCTAATGACAGGGTAGACCAGTACCATGAAATCTGGTCTAAGCGAAGTATTTTTAGGATTTTCTAATTCAGTTTTATCAAATCTAACGCCCACTGTCGAAACCAAGTGCCCACCCGCAGAAAAGCCCATAATGCCTAAACGTGCAGGATCTAGACCAAAATGTTTGGCGTTTTCGCGGACATATTTTATTGCACGTTGCGCATCAGTTAGTGGCACCACTTCTTTACGCTCCATCCATTCCGATCTTGGGACACGGTAATCCAGTAAGAAAGCGGTAATCCCTGCCTCTGCCAGTTTTCTACAAGCGGGGCCACCCTCGACAGAATTTGCTCTACCGCCATAAGAGCCTCCGGAACAAACGATTACTGCAGTTCCCTTAGACAGATCTTTCGATGGCTTAAAAACCGTCAAGCGAGGAATTTCACCAACATTCTTCGCAAAAGGAATTTTGTCTTTACCATACAGAGGAATCACTTCCTGAGCGGATACTCCAATGCCTAATAGACAAAGTAAGGCAAGCCCGATAAATTTCATCTTATTCATACTTAATATTTGGTTCCACCTTGCATGGCACTGGTTAATACATCAAACCAGTGCCAATACATTAGGCAGATTAGAACGTTAGCCGATTATTTCTGATTAACTTTTATAGCCTCCTCGTGTTTATTACGATCAGCTTCCGACAGATGACTGCCATACTTTTCCAGAAGTCGCTTGGCCAATGGGAGATATTCCGGCCACTGCTTCATCTGCATCGAGATTCCGGCTCGAGTAACCAAATAAGCTTCCTCTCCAACAGCGCCATATTTGCTCTGCAAGGCTTTATTAATCTCATTCCAAGTTTTCGCTTCCGCAAACAAGGGTTCTATGTCGCCTTTGAAAATCATCCTGTTCAGTCGAGAATGATATTGGTCTGTTCCGATTTCCTTTTTGATTGAGATAGAATCGCGTAAAATTTTCAAAAATCTTGGATCCTGACTGGTCTTTATTAATGGAAAAATCGCGGATGGTTTTTCCTGTGCAGCAACGACTCCGATTGACGCAAAAAGTATTGCGAGAAGTGTTATTCTTTTCATGGTGTTTAGTTTAGAAAATTATTGGTTGATAGCGTTAATATTTTGATTTTTTAGAATGTTATAAATTTTGATCTTCCGGTCAAACAAGGCAATTACTAAATTGCCACGCACGCGAAATTCTCTTAATTTACTTCCTTCCTCACCTTCCAAATGGAAGCTGTATTGATATTTCCCAAACTGATTCAAGTCATAGACATCAATCGTATAGCCGCTATTAAAATCTTCAATATTTTCATTATCGGCCTTTAGGCCTGACTGAATGAACAAGTAGCTTTTCCAGACGCATGAATTTCTGTTCACCCGAAATGACGGGGTCGACATACTTATCCTATCTTGGCCATTTGATCCAAGTTGTATTTTCGCTTTGCTTATCGTGTCAATTGTTTTTGCATCAAACTTCTTTTTCAAATTTGAATCTATCACAACGAAGGCGTTACGATATAGATAGACATAAGCAATATTACCAGATACAGGATCACCAGTCAAAATTCCATCTTTACTAAAATAATTATCTCCTTGACCTTTGAGCAAATTTCTATTTAATAATAAGCTATTTGTACCCGCAGAAACTTTCCCAATAATAAGTCCTTCCTTTCTATCATTCAACCGGATGATCAAATTTCCACTCCTTAATGGAACAGATCTGTCAAACCTGAGTTTCGGCATCGTATATTCATGAGCCGAAAGATCTACTGTACTCCCTTTGAAAAACTTTGACACGAAACTATCGTTAATAAAAAAAAATGGAGAGTCTATGCTTAAATTACCTCTAAAAAGTGAGGTTTTCTGGAAGCTATCGCCTACTATCACAGAAAAATTAGGTTCATGACCATTTATATTTATCTCTTTGATATGTTGAACATATTTTTGATGTCCGAGATAAATTTTGGTATCAGTTAATCCTGCAAGTTTCCATATCGGTTCTATCACGATATCTTCACCAATTCTCTGCAGACGATGGGTTTTCAAATTACGAACAAATCCATTTGGTGCAGCTTCCCTCGTTTTAGCTAACATATATAGGAATGATATTGTACCTATAGCCAATGACCCTAAAATAGTAAGACTAAGTATTTTATTTTTCACTTAAAAGAAACTAATAGTTGGAGGTTTTACCTCCAACTTGGATTAATAGTAAATTTGATAAAGTAAATATGGTGCGTTATATACAGAACAACCAGCTGGATCATAGGATGCCGGATAACCATCAATAGTGCAAAGTGGGCCTGTTTCGTTAGGGGCACACTCTTCAAAATCATCGATTAGGCCAAAGGTACAGGGGCCTGATACAGGCTTGTAATACCCATAATGCTGTCCTAATGAACTCTTCTTCTGTCCAGCGAATGCACTTACTGTTGCAATTAAAACCGCTACCAAGGCAAAAATTTTAGTTTTATTCATAATTAAAGTGTTTAAATGGTGCCTACTCTATTCAAAGGTTTTCGACTTCCCCTTTTTATTTTCGAATTAAATTCCGCTATCTGCCATGGTCGTCCAAGAATATACCAATAACTATTAAAAGGGTAATTGACAAATTGAATATCAAATGATTATCCCAACTCATATTTTCTAAAACCCCACCGCAAGAACATGGGACGTCCTTTGAAAACCTTGATACACAGAAGATATATGCGGAGAATAAGATCATTAGGAAATAGGATAGATACAATCCGATAATTCTGCAGCTTTTAACCCAAAGCAAAGCGATAACAATAAGCTCCGACATAAGAACAAACCAAATTACAAAACCTACGAAGTTCGAAAGCAGTACTGACTGTCCTATCTGTGTCCGAAATTTATCTAAATCAATTGCCTTACTTACCATTGCATAAGCAAATAGGAACATCAATGAAATGCTAACTAAGCTGATATAATGTGTCTTCCTGATCATTTTTTTATATCTAATTGTACAATGCTCTTTGCAGGCAACTTTATTAATAAGTTGCCCTCTGCTCTTTTAAAGTCGTTAAAAGGCATAAGTTTAACATCCGCTTGCTTGCCAAAAACGTTCATTGAAGTAAAACTAGAGCTGGTGAGTATTTGTGCTATTACACTACAATGTGTAATAGGTAAAGAAATGTCAACCGAGTTATGCGGATCTACGTTTACCAAAGTAATATTAAGGGCACCATTTTTTTTCGAAGCAGAAACATTGACAGCATCCGTTTCCCTTCCATTATAGGTATACTTGGGACTCTTAATGGATGTATTTACCAATTCTGCATCTTGGTGTACTTTCATCAATTCGAATACGTAATAAGTAGGTGTCCTCACCATTTCATTCCCATTTGTAAGAATAACTGAATGCAAAACATTAACAGTTTGTGCAAGATTGGCCATTCTTATCCTTTCTGCGTTACGGTTAAATACGTTCAGCATAGTGGCAGCACATATGGCATCGCGCAGGGTGCCATACTGAAAGACGTTTCCATGCCTTACCATCGCTAGAGAATCCTTCACCCTGATGCCCCATTCTCCAACTACCAATGCGATCTTTTTTCCAGGATCATATTGATCCATAATCCTGGTATGCTTCCTAATCAGCGAATCCATACCGAGACTTTGAGATACGGCACTGAAGTATTCCTGCTCATTAAAATCAGAAGAGGAAGACGCATTCTTTCCATTCGCATCCATTGGGTAAACATAATGGTGAAAGGAAAGTCCCCAGACATCTTTAAGCGGCAACCTTTTCATCATTGCCCTTGTCCATTTCACATCGTCACGGCCAGGTCCTACAGCAATCAGTTTAAGTTTGCTGCCGCCTGGCGTATTTCGTGCTGTGTCAGTGTATTCGACGAATTTTTTAGCGTAACTAATCGAATCCATGTACGCCCAACTCTGATTGCCGATATGCCAGTATAGGGCCTGTCCCTTCAAGTAATTTAGCCACCCAGCCATTTCCGATGCTGTTCCTGTTTGCAAATTAGCCACAACAACAGGATCTGCCCCGATCTGGTCGCAGAATGAAAGGTATTCCATAGTACCAAAGTGATTGTTTTCCGTAACATTGCCCCAATGCTTATTGATCCGTTTCGGGCGCAATGCAGTGTCACCAATTCCATCCCTCCAGTGGTAGTCTTCGGCGAATCTGCCACCTGGCCAACGTAAATTGGCGGGGTGGATTTTAGCAAGGGCTGTTACAACATCCTTACGGAGCAAGTTGCCTGCAAATATTCCTTGATAAATTCCACTACCAATATGTTCTGAGAAAAACCCATAAATCTGCCTATTTATCACAGGTGAACTTGCACTTGGCAAAAATTCTATTTTTGCAATCTGGCTAAAACAGTGGTGCGCGGTAAATATGAGTATAGCTGAAAATATTTGTTTCATTTTTCGGAGTTAATCAATCTTTTATTCGGTTTAATTTTTCGCTCAAAGGAATTTTGGAATACTGATCAATCAGCTTTTGTTCCTGCTGATTGATGAAAGGGCTAATGCCCAATTGAGTGCGCACGGTATCCAACTCAAGTCCAGTTTTATAATTTTTTTCTTTATAGGGAATTCCGTCGATCATCCATACCGGCAATGGAGCTCCTTTAAGGTAGTGGTCGAAAAACTGCTCGGTGCGAATAGTCAAATCCATCTTATTTTTAGCATTTCCTATTGAGTGTCGTTCCTTATCATACTGAAGCAGCCAGGCTGGCTGTCCCAACCGTGATAAAGCCAGAAAAAATTCTGCCCCCTGGCTGAAAGGTACATTTCCGTCTTCTCGATTGTGCATTATTAGTACAGGAGTCGTTACCTTATCTACATAGAATATCGGAGAATTTTGAATATACCAATCAGGTCTTTCCATCATAGATTTTACCATACGAGTTTGTCTCCATTCAATAACGCCCTGAGGATTTCCTTGATCCCGCACTTGATTGTTTTTAGGAGACCAGTCATTATACCAACTAATTAAATTTGTTATGGGTGCACCGATTGATGCAGCTTTAAACCGCTTTGATTGAGTAACGAAATATGCAGTTTCATATCCTCCATGACTATGTCCACTCAAGCCAATGCGATCCCGGTCGACATATTTTCTTTTACAAATTTCATCAACTCCAGACTCTAAGCATTCTAATGCACTTTTGAGAACATCTCCTACCCGGTATTTCATATCTGGGACAAACACCATATAACCACGACTTACCATCTTGGGAATATTTATATCCATAGTGTGCATAAGCTCAGGCTTAAGAAAATCATAAATACCATTTGACCTATTTTCATAATAAGTTATGATTACAGGATATTTCTTACTTGGATCCATGTCTTCCGGTTTATAAAGAATGCCCTGAACTTCGGCTCCACTCTGTGTCTTCCACGACAACAATTCTGAAGTCAGCCAATTATATCCTTTTTCAGGCCATAAGTCACTAATAACTTGAACCTGCCGACCATCTGTTATATACCAATTTGGTGATTGCTCGGCAGATGATTTTTGGAACAACCAAACATTGGCATCCATTGCCTTAATTGGCCTACGAAAACTACCGTTAAAATCATCTCTAATAATGGACGCATCTTGAAAAACTATTGACTTTGGAGTCGAAGGTTCATCCAAATGGATCTCAAAAAAACCATTACGCTTTGTTATTGAATTTACCGCTGCAACAATTGCGCGACCCGTACTTGAAGATTTTGTAGTAAATGAAAAATCTGGTATTTCCTGAAAATTGATATTGTTTTTTCTTCCAAAATGGTTTGTGAGACATATCGGTTGAATCTTACCACTTGGATCCAATTTCCAAAAATCAAATCCATCATTAACAACTAAAAATCCATCACTCAGCACCTGAAATGTGGTACTTGATTCAAAGATACTATATGGCTCCCCCGCAAGAAAAAATTCGTTTGAAGAGGCTTTTCGAAACGAATTAGTCGAACTGGTAAGATTAATTGTCTTTTTTCCGATTACATCATAACTATAATAATCGCCAATTTCTGTATTAAAATAGACAATAAACCGTGAGTCGTCGGTTGCGTATATATTGTCACTTTTTTGGGAAGTTGAGTCCAGTTTGGACAATGACATAGCTCGACCATCTGTTTCTGATATCAGAAAATCAAACTTAGTCCTGGATCTTCCCTTAGGTCCATAAACGAATCTCAATAAGGGATCGACTCTTTTACTTACTAACCAGGCGTATTTACCAATTTTAAGAGCCTGATGCTGCTGATTCTCAAATTGCACAATCTCCTTTTTTACGGGAAGTATAAATGCGGAATAATTAAGCTTATCAATTGAGGGTTTGAATTCATCACGATATTGAATTTGCCAATCCTTAAAATTCCACAAAGTAAGTTTCGCTTGTGCTTGCAATTCTTTTTCACCTAATTCTGCAGGCATCTCCGTCAAAGTAACCTTTACAACACCTGACCGCGACAAATTGTCAACAGAATATATTTTCAATTTCTGTTCAGTTTGAAGTTTTTTATCATCCCCAATACTCATTATTTTCCCATTTTTCTTCTTGACCCACACAGAATTTATGCCCTGACTATCAGTTTTTAAAAATGCTTTTTCATTCTCCTCCTCGATAGTAAAAAACGTCTTCCTTAAGCCATTTTTTGGATTCAAAATAACAGTCTTTCTTTTTTCGGTATCGGATTTTTCCTGAAATTTTATTGAATATATATTGCCCTTATTTAATTCAACAGGTCCAGTTACTAAAGCAAGAAATTTAACATCATATTTAGGGAGAGCCAAAGAAAATAGAGAATCAAGTCTTTTGAAGACCAAATATGTGTCGCCAACAAAAAAACAAGCTTCAGATGCTTTAACAATTTTTTTATCTTTACTACTGACGTCTTGGAGTAAAATTGTTAAAGATTTGCCGTTTGAAATGGAGTAACAAACGTATTTCCCTGTCGAGCTAATCAAGGCATTACTTGATAACTCTGGCCAACTTTGAATAGCTTGCTCATCAATTGTTGGCTTGTTCTGTCCGAATGAAAACGAGTATTTCAAAAGTAAAACGCCAATTAAAAACATTCGTTTTAAGTACTTAAAACTGATCACCACGTTTTTTCTCCTTTTTGCATTTTCTCTAAATTGGACATAAATTCTTTTTCTTCTCTATTTGTGAACTCCACAGCTTTTTTTTGCCATTCTATTGCTGTCTTCGCATTTCCAGCTTTGTACAACAGGTTTGCGTAAGTGTCAATATTGTTTGCTGAGTATCTATCTACTGGCTCCCCTGGTTTTATTGAATTAGGGTTATTGATAATCTTTCTTGATTGAATTGCCGCACGTATCAACAGCTTCTTGTCGTTGACGTTTTTGAAAATTTGGTTGTAAAGTGTATTGTTCACAGACCAACTTAACTGCTTATAGCTAGTCATTTTCTCAACTTTATCATATTTCTCGAGATTTGTCAAATAAGCATCCGAAAATTTACTCCAATCATTTTTGATTTTGTAATACCGAATTTTACTGCCATTAATCATTTTGCCAGCATCAACCTCGCCGTATTTTCGTCTAATATTACGCTGCAGCTTCTTCCAATTGGGGTCATCGGATACGGGCAGTCTAAATGCCTCATCCTTGTAAATTACTGAATTGATTTCTTTATTAATGAACTTTTGCTCATCAATAGTCGCCAATCCGTCCTGCGCAAAAAGCATTGAAGGGAACAAAGCCACCAGGAATACTAACTTTAATTTTCTCATTTTATGTCGATTTTTATGTTAAAAAAAGCAAAGCAGTAGCTAAAGCAAGTCAGAAAACCTGCTTTGACACTACCTCTTCAAACTTAATAATGTGGTACGCCGAGCACGCCGAACGAATCAGTTCCAACGCCGCCTATTTTACCTTTGATGGCCAAAGTAATATTTCTGTGTCTGGCTGAGGAGGGATTTACAATACCATTAAGAGTGTAAGTGAATAATAATGCTCCATTGGCGTCACGAATTTGAAATGTATCAGCTCCACTTGGAACTGGACTTGGCAAAGGTAACGTGATAAATTCTGCAACCTGTTTGTAGCCGATTGTAGTGAATATATTTACGGTTGGCGCAGACGCAAGACTTATACTAAGGGGTCCAGCATTTGGTGAAAGATTAATTACCCTTACATTTACAACATCATCTTTTGGATACGGAGGAATTTCATCTTTTATAAATACTGCCTCTGGTGCTACGTGCGTTCCGGTGAGATACAATGAATAAATTCCACCATTTATAATATTTGATAGTTGTTCGAAATATGGCGCATTAGGCGAAATGCTAGCGAACGCTTTAATTAGTGATGGATTACCAGCAAGCAGAGTAAATATTTTATAGTTATTTAATGCACAACTATCCATTATATTGGTATTCAGTCGCACAAACTTCCCTTGCGAAATCACATTGGTAATAGTTAGCGAAGCTAAGGGTTTAACAGGTATGTCATTTGGACTATTTTTCTGACAGCCGACAATTCCAGCTGCAAAAAGAATTAACATTAGTTTTAGGTTTGTTCTCATGATCTAATTTTATTTCAAGTTAGTAGCCAGGTGTCTGTAAAACATTTGGGTTTAGGTTTAGTTGTGCGGGCATCACAGGATATAATGCCTGATATGACTGCCACTCGACACCACCTTTTAATGGAGTAGCAACTCTCATAACCTCGTCAATTTTGCCAGTGCGCTTCAAGTCGAACCACCGATGACCGAATTCAGAAAAAAGTTCGATTCTTCGTTCCGCTAAAATTGCGTCTAAAAGCTTTTCTTTCGTATCAGCCCCAGTGTTCCCTAGACCAGCCCGGTTACGGATGGCATTCAACATATTTTGGGCCTCAGAAATCTTGTTTTGCATTGCACAAGCTTCGGCGCAAATTAGGTATTGTTCAGCCACACGTAAAACTGTAGAATACTCTTCCACAGGTGCATTTAACGTAGCTATCTTATATTTATAGGGGTAATAATATGTATTTGCGCCTACAGTCCTAGTACCAATCCACGAAGTCCGACGCTTATCGCCGTTCTCAAACATGGAGAGGAAAATCGGATTTATTCGAAATGGATAAGTTGTAGCGCTCGGCCCAGTAGTGGGGATGATAAAGCTCAGTGCTTCTTGAGTGTTTCGTCCAAGAAAAACAGGTTGCAATTGAAAAATTGCCTCTTTGCTGCCTGCCTTAAATACATTATCCAAAACGGTCAACTCATACAGATCCTTATTTTCAATCACAGCTCTAGATTCCAGTTCAGCACCGATAAAATTATTCATATAAAGGTAAGTCCTCGCTAAGAGCGCCTTCGCAGCCCACTTAATAGGCCTAATCCTTTGACTGTTAGCGTTTGAAGTCACAACATCACTCTCCACATAGAAATCCGCAAGATTACCTTCAGCATCTTTAAGGTCACGTTCAATTTGCTGGTAAACCAACTGTTTATTAGTTCTACCAATCGTAGAATTAATAAAATAATCAGTATTTGTGAGCAACGGTACATCACCATACATTTGTATTAAATAAAAATAAAACAATGCTCGCATAAATTTCGCCTCACCCAATAATTGTCGTTTTACACCTGCTCCAAGTTTAGAGTTTGGATCTTCTACAGAAGATTTTTGGGCCTGAATACTTTCGATAATCCGATTACAGTTATAAATGTAGTTTCCATAAAATGTGTTCCAAAACTGATAGGTATTACTAGTTGCGGACAATGCAGATAAGGTGTTTCTATTATAGGCTATATAGTCAGTATTTGTTCCGAACATTAGCAATTCATCCGAACTCAACCCAACTATTCCGGAAAGCCCTAAAAAACTTGCCTGGGTGATTGATGATCCAGCAGCACTTGAATAAAGCTGAGTAACCGCAGAAATTGCTGTTTCGTTGTTTGAAAAAACTTCCTCAGCAGTCAAAGAAGTTTGCGGTGGAGGAACTTCTATCAGCTTTTTGCAGCCAAAATTAAAGACAGTAATTAGTATTGTTATATAATAAGTCCATTTCATATTCATATCTTTATAAGTTAAAAACTTGTTCTCAAATTGGCGATTATAGTCCTGGTTGGAGGCATTGCTGTCGCACCTGTAATCGGGTTGGTACCAGAATATCTGGAAATGGTAAGAAGATTTTGTGCATTTACACCAATGCCACAACCCTTCATTCCAAGCTTTCTTGCCCATGGAGCAGGTACATTCCAAAAGAGCGCAACATTGTTTAATCGAATATAGCTTGCCTTTTCAAAATTCTGCACGGTATTGGTCAATATACCACTGGTATATGCTGTAGAATATTTCTGAATTACTGCGATGTCACCAGGATATTGCCAGCGGTCAGTTGAATAGGCAAAACTAGGCTGGTTGTAGGCTTCTGCACCTGGACGAATATTTTCAAAGAAATAACGAGGCTGCATTTGGTTAACATAGTCAAAAGAAAGATTTAAATTAAAACCTCCAAATGTAAATGTGGTCTGTAATCCAGAGTAATATTTTGGGCTTAGACTCACCCGAGTGTACGCGGTCTGGGCAGGCGTACCACTTCTGTCTACTGGATTTCCGTTTATATCTTCCAAAATTTCCAACCCTGTTAAAGGATTTACACCCAAATAATTTGCATATAGTGCCGATCCCAATGGTTCATCTATTTTATATTTCGTTAAACCATTCGGTATGCGGTCAATGTTTGGAATAGAAACCAATTTGTTTTCAGGAATAGTGAGGTTAGCAGCAAACGTCCACTGGAAGTGTTTCGATTTTACTGCCGTTGCCCCCAGTAAGAATTCCCAGCCAGTATTCTCGACTACTGCATCGAAATTGACTAGTATTTTAGAAAATCCCGCCGTTATAGGCAAAGTCAGATCTTCAAGTAAATTGGAACTTCGGTTTCGGTTATAATTGACACCGAAAGTAAGACGTTCACGGAAAACACTTGCTTCTATTCCAATATTCAGTGATTTTTTTTCCTCCCATTGTAGCTCCTTATTAAGCAGACCTCTCGGGGACAATCCAACTATCCCCTGATAGGGAACGCCCACCTGAGCCGAGGAATATAGATCCATGAAGCTGTAATCCCCAACAGCGTCGCTGCCAGTAAGACCATAGCTGGACCTTAGCTTTAAGAAGTCTACCCATTTCGCGTTTTCTTTTAACCAACGCTCTTCAGAAATTATCCAGCCAGCCGCGATGGATCCAAAATTACCAAAACGGTTTGCGGGCCCGAAACGGGCGCTACCGTCTCTTCTGACAGATAGATTAAATAGATATCTGTCTTTATAACTATATTCTAATCTCGAAAATATCGCACTATATCGGTATTCCTGATAAAATGCTCCCGTTTGATTGAAACTTGAGGCCGCGGTTAAATTTCTAACCTGATTATCGCTATTTTGGCCATATCCTATTATGCCGGAGGTTTCTCCTTGACTGCGATTATAGGTTGTGCCTGCAAGGGCTTTGATTCGATGAGCGCCTAATTGCAGACCATAGGAAATCTTTGGTTCTATGATCAAGGAATTTGATTGAGTGAAACGCAGTGCGCCACTTCGTTGTACATATATTTGATCCGGTGGAGGGTAAGATGCCAATAAATCAGCCGAAAACTCCTGTTGTTGGGTTCGATTGTAGCCTATACTGGTTGACAAATCCAAACCTCTCAAAACATTATATGTAAGATCAAGATTACTCGTCAAATTATTGGTCTTTACCTCAAATGGGTTAGTCAAGAAACGTGGAATTGGATTAACAGGGAAAGTTGAAACTCCATCTTTATTTATCGCCCAGTTTATTGAACCATCGGCATTGTAAATAGCTGGGGCATTTGGCGGAAGTATCGATATGATTGCGCCCCCTGACAACGCATTGGAAAGACTTGGCAGGTTGTTTTTTCCGCTTAGATAATTTGCAACAAGTCCAAGCTTGAATTTCTGGTTGGCTGAAGCTGTATTCAGTGAAGTGCTCAGAGCAACGTTATCATTCCTAAAACCTTGACCATAGGGGCTTCCTCGACGGTTTGCCGTTAGGGCAACCCTGTAATTAGAATTTATTGTACCTCCTGAAACGGATAGGTTGCCATTGCTATAGTTTTGAGTTTTTATCAACTCCTTCTGCCAGTCGGTATATCTATTTTGATCCCAGGTTCCATCCAAATCATAGGTGCCTGGTTCAACTATCTGATTCGCATTGGCATATGCTTCCCGTCTTATTTGCAAATATTGCTCTGTATTTAAAAATTCTGTGGTCCGAGGTACTTTATCCCAACCGGTTTGTGCTGTAAAATCAATTGTTAAAGCTCCAGGTTTTCCCTTTTTTGTTGTGATGATTATCGCACCGTTTGCTGCTCTAGATCCATAAATAGCGGTTGCATCGGCATCTTTCAATACTTCGATGCTCTCAATATCATTGGGATTTAAGTATGTCAATGGACTACCACTTGCTTCCCTTTGAAGAGACGGGGAAGGCTGGCCCCAAACTTGAGGATTTCCGGTACCTTCCAAAGTTGATCCAGGGTAAGGTACTCCATCTACTACATAAAATGGAGTTGAAGCACCTCTAAGACTACTTATACCCTGAATATTAACATTGATTGTGGCACCAACATTACCGCTTACTTGTTGTATTCGCAAACCGGAGACACGGCCCTGTAGAGCTAACAATGGATTACTGACAACCTGATTTTCAATATCTTTTGCCTTTACCGATGTGATATTGGAAAGGCTCAAACGCCTGCTAGTTTTTCCGTAGGCTTGTATTTGAACTTCATCAAGCGAGTTCTGGGTTTGTACCAATCTGATAATTCCTAAATCTTTTTCAGCCTTAATTTCTTTGGGATCGTAGCCTAAGAACTTCACGAGTAGTATTGCTCCTTCTTCCACATTCTTAAGGTAAAATGTACCATCCACAGACGTGCTCGTTCCTTTTCCATCGGATTTCTTGACTACACTTGCCCCGCCTAAAGGACTTCCGTTCACGTCCATCACTTTCCCTGTTACATCAATATTGGCAAGTTTTTTTTCAACGGAAGGAGTGTTGGATTTTTCCGGACTGTTATTCTGAATAATAATGGTTGTTTCCTCTATAATATATGGATAACCCTTACTGTTTAAGATGTCATCGAAGACCTCTTTTAAACTTGACTTATCGAAATCAACCGAAATCTTCTCATTGGCGTTAAATTTATCCGTCTCCCATAAAATGGAATAGCCGGTTTGTTTACGTATTTCTTTAAAAATTTGTTTATAAGATAGATTGCTCTTCTTTAGGGTTACGTGTTGGGCCATCGATGCTGCACTGACGTGCATGATCGATGCGATTAAAAAAATTGTCGCGAGCTTCATAATTAACAGCATTTTTTGGATGCAGGAATTACAGCTGCACCAAAATCTTGTAGATTTTCTGTACATTCGTTTGTTTGGTATTGAGTCATTAAATAAATTGTTTCACGCAATTGTTATCGGCCTACCAGACATTTGACCGGTGGTGTTGCAAGCACTTCCGGTTATTTTTTTGTAGGACATATCCAATTTGGCTATGGTCCTGATTTCTTTTTCTCTTTCATGTTTGTTTGGTTTGGTTTTGGTTGTTATTATTGTTTAGATCTGTTTTCTACGATTATTTTTTTGCCCTCTAGCCTGAAACTAACGGAGCCTGTTTTTCCGAGCTTGCCCAGTACCTGCGAAGCCTTGGAGTAACGAGATATAGATCCCGAAAACTTATTGAACTTTAGGGCTTCGCTGCTATATTCTACTTCTACCTTGTACCAGCGGGAGAGCTGCCTCATTACGTCAACCAGGTTTTCATCCTCGAATACAAAGAAACCTTCTTTCCACGCTATTATATCATCGGTGTCGACCTCTGAAACTGAAATCTTCTGTGATGGAGAAACCTGCGACTGTTCTCCTGGCTTTAATACCCTTGAAGGTCCGCCCGCCAGGGAAACTTTAACTGAACCCTCGAGCAAAGTGGTTCTTACCGCGGGTTCATCTGAATAGGTGTTGATATTAAAATGTGTTCCAAGAACCTCTACACTTTGTCTCTCGGTTGAAACGATGAAAGGATGCTCTCTGTCCTTTGCTATTTCAAAATATCCTTCTCCAGTAAGTTCCACATTTCGGTTTTTAGATGAGGCAAACGATGTAGGGTATTTCAATGAGGAAAGTGCATTTAGCCACACCTTACTTCCATCGGGAAGTACCAGTGCCTGGGTTTCTCCAAGGTATGTAGTTAGTGTCTGTATTTTGCCAGGCTCGTTTTTGCCTTCCGATATGACGTAAACCAGTTCACCTTTTTCATTCTTAGTGATGGTAACCCCGCTCTCTTCTGCAACTTTTCCACTTCTGGCATCCGCGATATAGATTTTCTTTCCGCTGGAAAGGGTAAGGGTAGCGGCGGTCCTTCCAGGTTCGATATCGTTCATTGCGAACTGCTGTTCGGTCTTGTTCCTGTTCTGCTGGTAGAAATAACCTCCGGTGGCAATTGCCAACGCAATAGAGGCAGCAACGGCAATCTTTGGCCAAAGCCTTGTTTTCTTTTCTTGCTGTTCTTGCTGCAAATATGGTTTGAGGGCCTCGCGCCCACGTGCCATGATCTGCTCATACTCGTCTTCGCTATATGTCACCGGCTCATTGCCTCCGAGCTCGTGCAACCAGCGGTCCAGCAGTTCCCGTTCTTTTGGGGTGGCTGTGCCGTTTTTTAGCTTTTCTAAAAGTTTTGATGCATCCTTCATTCTGGAATCTTTAAGCTGCTTTTTTACCGCTATTTGTATCTATGCCAATCTTCTGATGGCTTACTGTACAAAAAATTTTAAAATAATTTTAAACACCTGTTATTCAATGGTTTAATTTACCATCAAATTATTCAGATTCCAAATTGTCGAAAGAGTTTTACGCTTATTTAGCATGGATATGGCTGTTCGCGGACTAAAAGCGAAATAGCATATACAGGTAAAGGAAAAGTCCCAGTTTGGTTCGCAGCACCTTTAGCGCCCGGGTGATATGGCGGCTTACGTTTTCCTCGGTAGTTCCGAGCACTTCTGCAATTTCCCGGTGGCTCATGTTTTCCCTGCGGGAAAGAAGAAACACTTCTCTCATCTTGGCAGGAAGCTGGTCAACCTGGCGGTTGATAGTTTCCATGATCTCTTTTTCCCTGACGCGATAGTCCGCCTGTTCGCTGAACTCTTTAGCATAAGGATCCAGTGAAGCTAGGTATCTGTCGGCAACTTTCTGGTGGGTAAATATGTTCAGGATCTCATAACGGACTGCGCGGTAAAGGTAGCTGGGCAGTGAGCTCTCTATGTTGAGCGATTCGTGACGCTTCCAAAGATTAATATAAACTTCCTGGACTACATCTTCGGCTTCCTGTCTGTTCTGCAGCTTTTTATCGGCGTACGCGATCAGCAGCTTGTAGTACCTCTCAAATATTTCCACATAGGCCCTTCTATCACCTTGTTTTAACAGGGCGTGCAGTTCAGTGTCCTTATGGGTACTATAGATCAGCATACTGCAACGTGATTTCAGCTGGGAAAACCATTCAGTCTAATTTAATAAATTATTCGACAGCAATAATATAAATATATTCTTTAGAAAGAAAATCGATGAGCTCAATTCAGAACATCCACGATTGGAAAGTTATTGGCGCGGTGGGCTGCGCTAGTTTAAAAATCCTTTTGCAAGTGCTGAAGTCCCTTAGCAATGATATATTTTTTGTACTCGCAAATGTGCGCCAACGTTAGGCCAGGAATTTCCATCAACTCCTCGGGAGATTTTTCCAGCAGCTCGAGAAGATAGTTGTGGCCTGACTTAATCAATACATCCTTGATCGAATCGCTCAGATCCAAACTGCTGATTCTCTTATGTGCTAATTCTGTCAACCTCTGATTTGTTTGAACCCAAAGGTAACACTATTCGTATAAAGTTGTATATATACAAGTTGGATTTATGCAGTGGTTTATATACGGGCTGTTAATTTATTTTGACTTATGCCCAGAGGAATAGACTTATCCCACAAAAAACATGCTTTGCCTTCGGATGAATATCTGAAGAAACTGGGCGCCAGAATCCGTTCGCTTCGCATCTCCAGGGGCTATACAAATTACGATAAGTTTGCCTATGAGCACGATATCGACAGATCGCAATGGGGACGTTTCGAAAACGGTAAAGACCTGCGTTTTTCCAGCCTCCTCCAAATTGTCTCGGTTTTCGATATGACACTGGAAGAGTTTTTCAGTGAGGGTTTCGAGGCCAAGTAATCTTTTTTCTTTTTTTAGCTAATTCAAGACTCTCAGATACTTGATTTTTTAGACTTGCCGCCAATCAAGTTTAAACCAAAGTATATATGGACAGAGTTTATATTGGGGAGCTTTACGCTTCAATGGAACTGGAGCTGGCCGGTACCGACGGCTTTCCCGAACCTTTATCTACATCGCTGGGCATTGTATCCAAGACAATGCATCTACTTCATTCTCATGTTTCTGCTGTGGAATTTGACGAACATGAGGAGATCGAATTTTTCAAATCCATCAAACCTCGTTTCTACCAGTGGTATATCTTTCTGGTGGAACGGCAGAACATTTTAAAGGGCCTGTGTATCGGAACCGAGCACATGGCAAGGGACTATTACCTTAAGGAGCTTTCCTTTATCAAGCGCTTTTTTGACCAGCATGCGTTTGTTTACCAATACTATCTGGCTGGGGAAAGCTCGAAGGACGGTGAATTTTTTCTCCGCGCCAACTTTGTTCCGGCGCTTGACCATCCGATGTTCCAAATGCAGAACTTCTCCACTAACCAGGATTACACCTTTGCCAAGATCATGGCCTACGAGCGTTTGCAGGAGTTTATCATCATAAGGCTCAGGGCGACCTATGCCAGCGATGCGGGAACTATTTTAAGCGAACTTCGCTCTGCCTCCCGGCGTACCTGGACCGATGACAAGATCAAGCTGGTAGAGCTGGCCTATGGGATCTATTTCATGGGCTCGGTGGATTTTGGAAAGGCGGAAATCTCTGATGTCATCTCTTCTTTGGAGATCTGCTTCAACATTGACCTTGGCGTTGCCTACCGTAGGTTCGTGGAGATATCCCGGCGCAAGTCTGACAGCCATACCTTTTACCTTGACGCCATGCGTGCTGAGATCGAGCGGCGCATTACCGATAAGGACCGCTACAAACCACCGGTACCTAGACCGGGAAACCCGTACGATAAAAATCGTTGACACTATTTATATGTTGTCATTCCCCCGCTTTGGCGATTGAGAATTTTGCTCCCAGTATCTGTTAGATCTTTGACATCTGGGAACGAAACATTATCCGCCTAAGCAGCGGAAATTTTGCGAAGGCGGAGGTGGGAGCCCCGAGCCGAAAGCGCATTGGCAGACCGAAAGGTCCGGATCGTAGGATCCGACGCGGGTAGTTCCGAAACAATATAGAGGCCATTTGTAGCGGGGAAGATACCGCGCTATCCAGGGCCTGCTAAGGGGGAGATGCCCCCTTTTGCATTTATAGAGGATTCACTTATTAATTTTTTATGAAGCAATTTATCGATGCCGGAAAGCTCATGGCCGGCACTTCCATTTTGGATTTCCTTGGCCGCCTGGGGCACCATCCGGTCAGACAATCGGGCGGTGAGCATTTTTTCCTGAGCATGCTAAGAGAGGAAAGGACCGCCTCGCTGACGGTGAACGATGGGCTCGGGGTCTGGTTCGACCATGGCGGCCCGAACGCTTCGGGCATCCGGGGCGGCAACCTTGTTGACCTTGCCATTTCCTATTGGCATCCGGTATCCTATGCCCAGGCCCTGGGAAAGATTGTCGAGACCATGGGCGGGGAGATTCCTTCGCTGGATTTAGCTGCAAGGGATACCAGGCCGCGCCTTCCGGTGCGCCTGCCGAACTATAAGATAGAATCGGTAAAGCCGCTGGGGACCAATTATGCCATTACCGCTTACCTGCAGACCCGTGGCATCTGGGGCATGGCGGACGGCCACCTCAGCGAACTTTATTATTTCGTTTTAGATGATAAAGGGACGCGGAAGGATTTCTTTGCCGCAGGCTGGCCGAACGAGAACGAGGGATGGGAAGTGCGGAACAAATATTTCCAGGGCTGCCTTGGACACAAGGGCCTAAGCTTTATCGAGGGCAACCCGGATGAGCTGGTGGTGTTCGAAGGTTATATGGATTACCTCAGCTGGAAGTTCGAAAACGAGGAAGCCGCTCCGAGCGTACTGGTCCTGAACTCGCTTTCCCTTCTGCCTGCCGGCATCAACAGGGCAAGGAAATTCGAATACATCGAAACCTATTTTGACCTGGACAAGGCAGGGATCAAGGCAAGCTGTGATTTTAGGGCCGCCCTGCCGATGGCCAAGGACTGCTCAAAGGTCTATCAGGGCTTTAAGGACTATAACGAAAAACTGATGTCGGAACTCTCCGCCATGCGGACCGCTAATAATTTCGCTGCGCAAACTGGTGTTGCAAAAAGCTCCTACCAGATGCGCAGGTAGCTATCCGAATATGTAGCTATGCGAATATGCCAACATATCCCAACATCTGGATATACTAATATTCGGACATGCCGATGAGTGTAAATATTTACCGATTGCTATATACATAAATATACGGGCATATCCGCATAATCAGATATCTGAGCATCTGTTAATACCTAGACATCATCAGTTTTTACGGGATTGCTTTTCATTCAATATTGCTTAGGTTTCAAGTTCCTGCTGGTCATTGCTGATATGGTGAAAGAGGTTCCATTTCACGGTTAAGCCAATTTTTTTGGCGTATTTTCTGGCTCGTCCTGAGGGGGAATATGCGTCACGCAAAAAGGTGCATTTTTTTCTAATGCAGCAAGCCGAAGTTGGGCAGAGCCCTACTTTGCTTGCCCACGGCGCTGCCGTGGGGGTTTCAAGTATCCTCCGGGGATACTTGTTAGCGCTATCGCGCGAAAGCGGGCCGAAAACAGGAACCTTTGCGGTATCCTGGGTTTATTATATGGTGGTTTTAATCAATACTTTGGGATGAAGGACATCAATATCAGGTCTGTGCGGTTTTCGGTTGCGGTCGATGACAAGTTCGAAAAGGTTGCCCGGAAACTTGGCCGTACCAAGCGTCTGCTGTTCGTCCAGATGGTAGACTATTTCTATAAATGCAAAAAGGATCCGACTGACCTGAGCGACGACCTTCTCAAGAATTCTCTAGTAAAGAACCACCAGCAGTACATCAGCTTTATCCGGGCACAGGAGAATATGCTGCTGCTTCCTATCAAGGCTGAGGTAGATAGGGTCTCCCGTTCCCAGCGAGATATCATTGAACGGCTAAACTCGGAAGTCCTAAAGCACAATGTTTCGGTTCTCTCTGGGCAGAAAGCCCATACCGCTGCCATCACGGCAATGGAAAAATCGCTCGTTCAGCTCGTCAAAAAATCAAAGGATGCTGATGTGCTAAAGGCGCAGTTTCTTTTTCTGCTGGAGGAATATATCCGGGGAAGGGAATCGCTAGGCCCAAGAGCAACGCCAGCAGAAAAACAGCAACTGGCCACGAAGATCAAAGACCAGATACGCATGCTCTAATACTATTCTATGTTCATCAATATTACCGATAAAAAAGAAGCCGAGAACAAAGGCTCCAGCGCAGCGCTGGTCCACTACCTTGAAAAAGAGAACAGGATCCCAAAACGGGAAACCACGGAGTTTTGGTTCAACGCGCTCAGGGACGACATTTCTCCTTACGAGGTGATGAGCCGGATCGATGGCAACGTGGCCAAGCTCGGCAAGACCGATCCGAAGTTTTTCCTGATCAATATCTCTCCGAGCAAAAAGGAATTGGCATTTCTTCTGGAAAAATTCGGAAGGGAGGGCCTGCGCGATGAGCTCAAAAAATTCACTTCCCTTGTGATGGACGAGTACGCCAGGAACTTTAGGCGCTATGGGATTTGGGACGAGAGGAATTTGTTGTGGTTTGGCAAGCTGGAAGATTTCAGGTATTACTCGTTTTCCGACCCAGAGGTCAAAAAGGGCGAGAAAAAGCGCGGGGAACGGAAGGATGGAGAGCAGCTTCATATCCAGGTAATTGTCAGCAGAAAAGACGCCTCTAATAGGATCAAGCTTTCCCCTCAGAATACCTCACGCGGAAAGAACATCGAGCACTCCAAAAAAATGGGGCAGTTTGACAGGCTGGCCTTTAAGCAGAGCGGAGAAACGGTCTTTGACGATTTCTTTGGCTTTGACCGGCAGCAAGGCGATTCACTGGCCTTTGCCAATATTCAGAAAAACGGAAGCCTAGAGGAGCGGGCGGCACTTGCCGCAAGGAATTCTGATATTGAAGTGTCGTCAGCAGAAAATACCCGCTCAAATATTCACCAGGAAACCCTGTCTCCGGATCAACTTTTGGAAACTTCTGGTCTGGAAGCCGCCGAGTTTTTACCCCTATTGGATGAATTTTCCATCGACATCGGCGACGACATTGACGATGAAGCGATCCTGGGACGCAACCGCCACCGCAAAAGAAAAGCAAGGACAAACACAAGGTAAAGTCCATCGGGCGGGTTGCAACCGCTTTTGTTTGCTGCAGCTCTAATTTCCAATCTTTTCCAATATCCTTTTATCTTAAACCCTTTGCCTATGCTAAAACACGGAAGCCTGTTCTCAGGGATCGGCGGCTTTGACATCGCCGCCAACTGGGTGGGCTGGCAGAACGTGTTCTCCTGTGAGAAGCATCCGTTCTGCAGACAATTACTTCAATACTACTGGCCTAACACCGCCCATTATGACGACATCTTCCAATTCAGCGCAGCTCAGTATTCTGGGCGCATCGACATCATCTCAGGGGGTTTTCCCTGCCAGCCCTTCAGCCAGTCCGGGCGGAGAAAGGGCACGCAGGATGACCGCTATCTCTTCCCGCAGACTGTCCGAATTATTAAAGAGGCACGGCCCAAGTGGATCGTTCTTGAAAACGTATCTGGCCTGTTCAGCATTCTCGAGCCCGGCAGTCTTTCTAAAGTGGAAATCAAAGAGGTCGAGCTTTTTTGTGAAGATCACCACCAGGTACCAAGCCGTACCATCATCCGCCTGCAGCGAAGGGTCATCGCCAGTATCATCTCAGAAATCCGTTCAGCAGGATACCTTCTTCCCCAGCTTAAGGACGGCACACCAGTCATTCTGTGTGTACCGGCTGCTGCTGTTGGTGCCCCGCACGCGAGAAACCGGGTCTGGTTTGTTGCCCACGCCGACGGCGACAGAGATCACCTCTCTAAAGGCGACCATTGCGACCGCCAGGGCGGGAAGGCCGCTGAAAACGCGGCGCAACAAAAAGGGAAATGGCGGGCAGATTTCGCTGACGGACTTTCTGGTCTACCTTACGATAACGGGTTCATTGAAACCTGGTCGGAGGATCAGGGAAGGGTTGCCGGCTTCTTTCCAGGAGCGGGTGATGCGGGCACTTCCCAGGCCGGGGGATCCAAAATTCCAGACTGGGAAAACTGGCCAACTCAATCCGCGTTTTGTAGCGGAGATGATGGGCTTTCCGGCAGACTGGACGGAATTACCTTTCCAAGATGGCGGGAAGAAAGCATAAGGGCTTTCGGCAATGCCATTGTCCCACAGGTAGCCCTTGACATCTTTAGGACGATCAATACCATCGAGTCCGGCTAATCTGCTGATCTAATTGTTCTCCTTCCTGCATTTTCTGAACCGTTTATCTCTTAATCTAGCATCCTATGGTCATTCTACTTGGCAACCAAAAGGGCGGAGCGGGCAAGAGTACCCTCACGCTACTGCTGGCCAACTACCTTTCCCTTGTACGGAAGAAAAAGGTCACCGTTCTGGACATGGACTATCAGGCCTCCATCTCAGCCAAGGCGGAAAAGGCGAAACTGCCCCAGGGAGAGCCGCTGTACGAAGTGGTTCCCTGTGACCTGAAACTCTACCCTGCCATCTTCAGCACCTTAAAGGCTAACTCCGAGGAACTGATCATCATCGATCTGCCGGGAAAGATGGACGATGACGGGCTGATACCTGTGATCCTCTCGGCCGATTTGATCCTATGTCCGTTCAACTATGATGAATTTTCGGTGGATTCAACGCTTTTGTTTGCGATGGTCTGCTCCAGGCTGAACCTGAACGCCGGAATGCTGTTCATTCCCAACCGCATCAAGACAACGGTGAAGTATGAGACCAAACTCGAAGTGGATGCGGCCCTGGGAAAATTTGGCAGCATAAGCCCAGCGATCTCCGACCGCGTGGACTTTCAGCGTCTGAGCACTTCGACCATTCCCATCACGCTGCTTCCGGTGGTGATCCCGGTACTTGACCTGATCTTTGAAACCCATATCATGAAAGGTGGACCGGAGTGAGCAAGATCAGATCGATTGCAGATGAACTCCGGGAAAAGATCAGGGCCGAAAGCGGCTCTCCGCCTGTACCTGACCCGCCCGAAATCCCCAAAACGCCTTCGAAGGTTTTGCCCGATAAATCCGCTAGCGACAAGACCGAACGGGCGGAAATCCACCGGCTGTTCGATGAGCTATTGGCCTTTCGCATGGAGGGTACCCAAAAGATCATGATCAGGCTTGACCCCGAGAGCATGAAGCTGTTAAAGCAGCTGAAATTTACCCGCGACATCGACATGACCAAGGTCATTGTCTTTGCCTTCTCCAAATTCCTGCAGCAGCACCCCTGGCTGCATTCCCACGTAAAAGAACTTCTTAAAAAAAACCAGCTATGACTTGGACTGAATTTTTGATGATCCTCATTGGGATCTATTTTGCCTATTACGGGCTTAACCTGGTATTTGACCTGCTGAACTCCGGGCAGCGGCCGACCTTGGCCACTGAAGATGATAGCGTGCTGCACTTCACCGAAGATGAGCCGGAGCTGATCATCCCTGCTAAACAGCAGGTCGAAACGCCAGCTTCGACTGGCCCGGCTGATTCCTCAGTACATGCGGTTCCGTCTGATTTTAAGGGCACCTTAGGCTCAACCGGTACAGTGGGCCTCAAGAAGCTATTTGAGCTGGCAAAGGATGACCTGATCGAATATACCAGGGCCATTTCCTATTAACGCCAGATGTATGCACCGTTGCAAACCACTAATTTTTCTAGGACTGGCACTATCGCTTCCCATGTTAGGCCATGCCCAGCCCGGTATCTCGGATTTTTATCAAGCCTCCTCAGAGGTCCGCCACTGGTATTTTGCCCTTTCCGACCTCGTACTTGTACTTGGCGCCATTGCCGGCATCCTGGGCGGACTTCGCGTCTACACCAACTGGCAATCCGGATCACGCCACATTGATGCCCAGGTGATGGGCTGGTTCTTTTCCTGCCTTTTTCTCAGCCTCACGGGCGCATTCCTTCGGGGGCTGTTCGGCTTCTGACCATTTTCTTCAAATTTTAATCCTATTTCTTTATGACAGCAAAACAGAAAAAACTGTTTTCTATAAGCCTTGCCATGGTTTTGGCGGGGCATTCTTTTGCGCAAACCGCTGGTGGTACGACTGGTATCAACGCCGCTACCTCTTCGTTGACCAGTTACGTGGATCCCATTTCTACGCTAACGCTGGCCATTGGCGCGGTGGTGGGCATCATCGGCGGGGTGCGCGTATACATCAAATGGAACTCCGGCGATCAGGATATCAACAAGGATATCATGGGCTGGGGCGGTTCCTGCCTTTTCCTGGTACTGGTCTCGGTATTCATCAAGGCGTTTTTCGGGGTTTGATCCAGCAGTATTCCATTTACAAGGGGCTCGAGCGGCCCCTTGTATATCGGGGCTTTAAGGGAAAGTTCATCTATTACGGCATTGGCTCGCTTGCCGCAGCGCTTGTCTCGGGCGGACTGTCCGGTGCCCTTTTTGGCATGTACGTGGGCGGCTTTGTGACCATTGCCTCGGTAGCGGGCGGGCTTTTCTACACCTTCCAAAAACAGAAGAACGGCCTCCATGACAAGACCCGCAGCCGCGGAATTTTCATCCATCCGAGTAAACTAAAGCTATCCTATGCAGAAAGAAAAGAAAACCGCATTTGAAATGCCCTACGCCGGCATAGACAAGTATGGTGAACTTTCCCTGCTGTATGGCCTGGGCGGGGATTTCTCGGTCATCCTTTCCCTGCATAATCCGGTGCTGCAGTACTGCGCGGATGGAGAAAGCTATGCCGGATTTCAGAGCATCCTGCTTAATGCCATCAAGATCCTGGGCGAAGGCCACATCATCCAAAAGCAGGACGTGCTGGCAAGGAAACGCTACCAGGGAAGAACGGAAAAAGGTTTTCTTCAGCAGAAGTACCATGAGCATTTTTTGGGGCGGGAATACACCAAGCTATCTACCTATCTTATCGTAACCCGGCAGGTAAAGCGAAAGGCCTTTTATACTTATGACAAAAAGGTGCTCGCGGATTTTTCCCAAAGCATCGGTAAACTTTTTGACCTGTTCTCCGGGGCGGGATTGCGTCCGCAGTACCTAGATAGGACGGAGATCAACCATTACGTGACCAGGATCCTTGGCATGGAGTTCACTGCTTCAAATCTTGCCCTGGATAACCTTCGCTCGGGGGACGAGGAACTTCAGATTGGATCTGCCGCGGTGCGCTGCATCAGCCTGATCAATACCGATACCATCGACCTGCCCGAGAAGGTAAGTCCCTTTAACTTTAGGCAGGACATCAAGGGACTGAAGGATTTTCCGGCCGATAACCTGAGCTTTTTGTTCCAGGTGCCGTGCTACCGCTCTATTATCTACAACCAGCTGATCGAAATCCCGGCGCAGGGGACAACGCTTCAGAAACTGCAGCTCAAGCGCAAGCGGCATTCGGGCATACCGGATCCAGCGAACCTCCTCTGCGTTGAGGATATAGACCGATTGCTGTCCGATGTGGCAAGGGACAACCAGCTGCTGGTGAACGCCCACTATTCGATTGTTGTCTGTGCCGATAGGGAAAAGATATCGAAATCGGTAAACTTTATCGAAGCCTCGCTTTTCCAGCAGGGCATCATCCCTTCGCGCAACTGCTATAACCAGCTTGAACTGTTCAGGTGCGCGCTGCCGGGAAACGGGATCGAGCTTAAAAAATACGACTGGTTCCTGACCACCGCCGATGCCGCCCTTTGCTTTTTTTTCAAGGAATCGCTGATCACCGATGACCCATCGGATTTTCTGCTGTATTTCACCGACCGCCAGGGTACCCCTGTAGCGATCGATGTATCGGATTTGCCGATGCAGACCGGCCGCATAAAAAACAGGAATCGTTTCATTTTGGGTGGCTCAGGCACTGGAAAGTCGTACTGCGTCAATAATATTGTTCAACAGTACCTCGGCTACAATATGGATGTGGTGATCGTAGATGTCGGCCATTCCTACTCTGGATTATGCGGCACCTATGGCGGAAAATACATCACCTATTCGGAAGAAAAGCCGATCACGATGAACCCCTTTGCGATAGAGGAATCAGAATACAACATTGAAAAAAAGGATTTTTTGATCACCCTGATCTGCCTATTGTGGAAGGGCGCCGATGGCAGCGTGAGCGCCATCGAACGCGACGTGATCGCGCAGGTAATTTCTGCTTATTACGGGGATTACTTTGGCCTTCCGGTGCCAACGGTGGAAAAACTGGACTTCAATTCGTTCTATGAATTCGCTTTGAGAAAGATTCCGGATATCAAGCAGCAGGAACAGATTCCCTTTGATCTCGAGGAATTTCGTTTTGTACTTAAAAAGTTCTATAAGGGCGGAGAGTTCGCTACCATTTTGAACGAAGCCGCCGACCAGTCGCTGTTCAGCGAACCTTTCATTGTCTATGAGATCGACGCGGTTCAGGAAAACAAGGTGCTTTTTCCGATCGTGACGCTCATCATTATGGATCTTTTCATCCAGAAGATGCGCCACCGTACCAGCCGCCGTAAGGCGCTGATCTTGGAAGAGGCCTGGCGCGCGATCTCTTCGCCGCTGATGAGCCATTTTCTTTTGTACCTGAACAAAACGGTCAGGAAGTTTTGGGGAGAGATCATCGAAGTCACCCAGGAAGTGGGCGACATTATGGGAAACCCGATCATCAAGGACAGCATCATCAACAACTCCGATACGGTGATCCTATTGCAGCAGAAAGAGGCCGACCTTCGCAAAGTTGCAGAACTGCTCTCGATAAACGATATCGAACTTCGCAAGATCCTCACCATCAACCGCCTTGACAACAGGGAAGGCCGCGCTAGGTTCAACGAGTTCTATATCCGAAGGGGACCGGTTGGAGAGGTCTACGGTGTTGAGGTTTCGATGTACCACCACCTGGCCTTTACCACCGAAAAACCGGAAAAGAATGCGCTGGAAAGCTATGTTGCCAGGCTCGGCAATTATTTCGATGCGATTTCTGCCATGGTAGATGACCTTAATTCCTCCGGGCTCAGTTTGGCTGCATTTGTTGCCAAGATAAATTCCAATTCTATTAACCAATAAGACCTATGTACAGACTAATTTTAATTTTGGCGCTTATACTAGCGCAGGGCATCTGCCACGCCCAAATCTATGTGGATCCCACGACCGCAGGCGCCATGGCGGTGCATTCATCGGTAATCAACGGGCAGCTGAACAGGACCAACGACAACCTGACGCTCATCCAGCGGGGGCAACTGGCGGTAACCGGGCAGCTGGTGATCGTAAATGACCTGCAGGCCACCATCTATCGCGGCCTTTCGGAAGTATCTGGCATCATGCGCTCGCTGCTTGCCGTACAGGATATCTATGAAATCTCCGAAGATATTGTCCTTGACGTGAACAAGGCCATTGGAATAGCCCAGCAGAACCCCGCGCTATTGCTGTTTGCCGAAGGTGGCGCACGGGAATTCAAGTCCAGGGCCACCAGCCTTGCCGTTGACGTGAGCTCCTTTGTTTTAAAAGAGGGAAAGGACGCGCTGATGGACTCAGGGGAACGGGCGAAACTATTGAACCGCATTGTAACCGAACTGACCATTTTGCGCGGGGTGGCCTACGGGATGTACAGATGTATGTACTGGGCGCAGCAGCGCGGGTTTTGGAATTCGCTGAACCCCTATGCCGGGTTCGTCAATATCGATAAGCGCATTGCCGACGACATTATCCGAAACATGAAGATGCTAAAACCATGAGGCGTCTGTGTTTGATAATCGGATTTGTAGCGTTCTGGGCTTCCGCTTCGGCGCAGCTGAACGTTGAGCTCTTGCACCAGCTGGTGGCGGAAAGCAAATCGGAGCACGAAAGGCAGTCGGATGCCAGGAACAACCAGACCTTGACAACGGGCAACGAAGCGGTGAACAAAACATCGCTCACAAGGCTGAAGGAAAAGTACAGGGATATCCAAAGCAGGTTTAAGACCCTGGGGCTTGCTATTTCCGCCGCGCAGATCGGGATCGAAGCCTATCCGGTTGTCTCGGACATCATCACCCAGCAGGGGATCATCTTTGACATCTGCAGGTCCCAGCCCCTTTTTATTCCCTTGGCGATTGAAGCAGAAGCGGACCTGGGCGACCGTGCCTATAAACTACTGAACTATTTGTACGGGCTGGCCCTTGTTGCGGGCGATCTCAACCAGATGAAGCCCGCCGACCGGAAGATGCTGTTCTCCTTTGTCCTTACCGAACTGCGCGCCATTGCCGGAGCCTCGCGGGGCCTTGCAGCAGCGCTGAGCTACGCGACAAGGAAAAAGGCGGCTGACGCACTAAACCCCTTTTCGGGCTTCATCAACCAGGACAGGGCCTTCATTGACAAAATAATCGATCACGCAAAACAACTCGGCCAATGAAAAAGATGATTCTGTTATTCGTGTTTTCGCTTAGTGCTTCCTGTTTTGCCCAAAGGGTGGTCTTCGACCGGAACCATTTTAATATCGTAAACGAAAACGGCGCGGTGAGGCTTGCCGCCGAGAACACCCACAATAGCTACCTGAATACCATTAACAACCGGCTGGACGACATCAACGTCAACCTTTCTTCGGTCGTGCTGGTGCAGAACATGATCCTCAGCTCCCTTTCACAGGTGGACGGCGCACTGCGCCATGCCCTTGCCGTGAGGCAGATCGGGGAGATCTGCAATGATATCTATTCTGAAAGCGATGAGCTGGCAGAAATGGCAAGAGGAAATCCAGCGCTTTTGCTGTTTGCCGAAGACGTCGGCAGGCAGCTCAAGGACCGGGGCCTGAGGCTGGCCACCGAGGTTTCTTCATTTGTACTCAAAGAAGGGGAAAACGTGCTGATGGACTTTGATAAGCGTGACGGGCTGCTGAAGAAAATAGCCCTGGAGCTCCGCGTCATGCGGGCACTGATCTTCAGCATGAAAAAATCGATGTACTGGGCCAGGGTGAACGGCATATTGAAAACGGCCAACCCCTTCCGATTCTATATGAACCAGGACAAATGGATGGTAGATGAGCTCATCAGAAAATACAACCTTTTAAAAAATTAGCTTTTATGAACAAATTAATCTTGTTACTGGCCCTTCTGTCCTTGTCGGTTTCGGCATTTTCCCAGAAGAAGATCCGCGACAAACACATCACCCACCAGCAGGAACGCATGGTGTTCAAGCAATGGGACCGGGACCTGTTTACACCGACCCCTGGATTTCTGTACCTAAACCCCGAATACTGGATCACCTGGGCACTTCATCCCAATTATCCAAAGACCGACCTTCGCCCGCTAGGTCCGGTCGGTCCGCAGACTCAGCGCCTGGCCCTTGTTGCCGCGATGCAGTCTACCGACAATGCCTATAAACTCCAGGCAGATACCCTGCGCCAGCTTGCAACGACCGAACTGGTAAATTATTCCGGGACGGTTTCTTCAGTTGATCCGCTATGGATGCTTTTTTACAGCAATGAATTCGAGCCGCTTTTGTCAGCGCAGGATTCGCAGATCCTTTCCGGGCTTAGCCAAAGGGAAAAGGATTACATGGTTACCTCGGGCGCTTTTGGCTGGTATGTAGAAGAATCCCATGCGCTGCTGGAAAGGCTACAGGCTGCACGCAGCACCACTATGGACAGGGGTTCCAGGATCCTTGCCTATCACCGCATGCTGGATGAATACCGGAAACTCTGCGCCACCTGGGAGGACAAGAAACAGAAGGCGAAGCTCTACCTTTCGTTGCGTGATAAGAACGAGGCGGTAAAGAAAAAGTCCTCCAGGATTTCTGTTCCAGCAGGCAAAAGGACCGATAAGCAGATTGCCGATGATATCCTGAAGGCATCCAAACTTTAAAATTTATACTGTTATGCTAGATAAGCTATTTGCCGGCACTGCCGGCTTTTTTGTGCAGTCGCCCCCCGTTTCGGTTCCCGATTCCTTTCGGGACACTTTCAATTTTTTGCAGGGGAATGGGGTCTATGAGGAAGGTACCATGCATTTCCTGAAGGAAATGAAAAATACCATCTGGACGCACTACGATGCCTTTATCGCCGATGCGCAGGCACTCTGCGCAATTTTTATGCTCATCTTTTTTGCGATCAAAAGCTATGAGATGATCTCGGGCGACAAGAAACTGGAGATCATGCCGCTGCTCCGGCCTTTTGCGCTCGTGATGGTGATCCTATGGTGGCCGACCTTTACCAGGGTGGTTGCCTATCCGACCGACCTTGTGGCCGCAAAGACCGAAGCCATGTTCGACGGCAGCCAGACGGTGGTCAATGACCTTCGCATCCAAAGGGCGAAACTGATGGTGGAGCTCGCCGATCAGCTGCTGACCGTCCAGGCGCAGACCGAAACGGCCAAACAGGAAGCGGACACCTGGTATGAAAACGCATGGGAATCTGTAAAGTCCTCGGTAAAGGAAAGCTTTGCCGACGTCTGGAACCCGATAGTAGAGATGCGCAACCGGCTTCAGGTTGGCCTTCAGCTACTGGCCACCTCGCTGGTAGAAACCCTTGCGATCTGGATCCTTCGGATAGCGGTCTATGTAATATTTATCATCCAGATCATCTTCTCTACGATACTGATCATTCTCGGGCCTTTTTCGGTGGCGGTAAGTATCCTCCCCGCATTCAGGGATTCCTTTACCACCTGGATTGCCCGCTTTATATCTGTAAACCTGTATTCCGGCATCGCCTATCTGGTCATGTACGTTGCATCGCTCTTCCAGCATTATGCCATGGAAGCGGAGATCAGCCGCTATCAGGAACTGGTCGGCACCACGGGTGCGGACATGGAAAAGCTTAGTGTCTTTGCGGGCAACGGGCTGTTATCTTTCGGGATTGTGGTCGGTACATTCATTATCGGCGCCCTTACGATGCTGACCGTTCCGAGCATTTCCACCTGGATAGTTTCTACTTCCGGTATCAGCTCGGCCGCAAGCTCTATGGGCAGGGGCGCATCGACAATGGGAAGAATGGCCGCTGGCGCAATGGGGGGAGGATAGGCGATGATCATAAAAAATATAGAATCCAAGATCCGCTTGGCCACTTTTCTCTCCTTCGCCAGCTTCGTTTTGTCGTTTGCCATTTGCGCCTGCGTTTCCTTCTTTGCCTTTCGGCAGGTCAGCGAGGCAAGAAAGAGCATTTACATCTTGTCCGACGGTCAGATTCCGGTGCTGGCCAAACAGACCGACATCCAGGTGAACCGTTCTGCGGAATACAAGGCCGACATTGCCCGTTTCCATTCACTGTTCTTTTCGCTCACCCCCGATGAAAAGTTCATCGAATACCAGATGAAGCAGGCCATGTACCTGGTGGACGAAAGCGGGGCGATGCAGTACGCCAACCTGAAAGAGCGCAACTTTTTCAGCTCGATACTTTCTTCCTCGGCGGTACTGACCATCCGTACGGACTCGATTCTTCTGGACGAGCGCAGGAAATATTTCCGCTACTACGGTACCCAGAAAATAGACCGCAGAAGTTCAGTGGTCACCCGTTCTCTGGTGACCGAAGGCTACCTGCAGGATTTGGAACAACGCTCGGAAAACAATCCCCATGCGGTGCTGATCACCCGCTGGAAAACACTTGAAAACAAAGACAAAGAAAATGTTCAGAAAAATTCATTCTAGATCTGGCGCCAGCCTTGGCGCTTCGCTGGCCGAAGCCTTCGGTTCCAGGCTGCATGCATTTGGCTTTAGGTTCAGGCTCTTCTGCCAGCGCCATCCAAAAAAGCTCTACTCATTGATGGTGCTATTGATGTGCAGCTCGCTGGTGCTCTGCTTTAGCATCATGAGGCTGGAAAAGCCGGACCACTCCAAGCGCATTTCTCCGGTAGCGGCTGCTTCGGGCGCATCGGGCAATATCAGCCTGAACATCGATAAGCTCCAGCGGGTGATGGCCCTGCAGGCGGAACTGGAACAGCTAAGCAAAAAACAGCGGCTTTCCAGCGCGGACAGTGCCCGCTTTATAGCGATGCTGACCGAGATCAAACAACTCACCAATAGCAAAAAATGATATGCAAATAGATTTTAAAAAACCAAGGTACGTACTGCCGCTGGTGCTGCTTCCCTTCATCTGCCTACTTTTTTACGCCTATAAATCGGGCCCGGGCAAGGAAACGGTAAAGACGGCGGGCGGGGATTCCCTGCAGACCCAGATTGCTAGGGTATCGGAAAAGGTAGAGCACCAGGGGCTTAGCGACAAGCTAGATGCCTTTCGCGACAAGTTCAAAAAGGGGGATGGCTACACCGCAGTTGGCGGCATTGCCGAAGAAGACCTGACGGTCACTACCCCTGGTAGCCTATACAACGACAAAGAAAAACGGATGCTGGATTCCATCGATGAGGCGATGAAAAGAAAGTTTTCACCCTTGAGAGGCACCTCCGGTTCTGGTAGCAAGCGTTCTGGCTCTTCTTTGGGCCCGGGATATTCCAAGCTTGACCAGGACAAGGCCCTTGCTCTGGCGCTTTCCAAGCTCAACTCCCCGCAGCCGAAAAGAAAGGAAATGGATTATCCTAAAATCGCTCCTTCTGACCCAATGCAGCTTTTTCGCCAGCAGATGGCGCTGGTTGATAGCATGGGAAAGGCCAATGATCCCGATTTCAAGGCGGCCAGGGAAAAAGAAAGGCTGGCAGGTCTCCGCCTGGCAACGCCCGCAGTAAAGCCATTGCCAGTTAGAAAGGCAGATGAAACGGGCGAAGATTTTAACACAGTGATGCCGGGCAAAAAGGCAACACCCCTGTCGGCTGTGATCGATCAGGATATCACCGGCTATGCCAGTTCCCGCCTGCGCATCAGGCTACTGGACGATATGCTCATCGGTAAAAGACTGGTGGAAAAGGGTACTTTTCTATATGCGGTGATTTCGGGCTTCTCCGGCCAGCGGGTGCTGCTTTCTATTAACAGCGTGTTCTCCGCCGGGGAAATACTTCCAGTGAAACTGGACATCTACGATAACGACGGGTTGCCCGGCATCTATGTTCCCGCATCGGCCTTTAGGGAATTTACGCGTGACCTTGGGGGCTCTTCGATCTCGGGGATCAGCCTGGAGCAGTCGGAAAACAACAACCAGCTGGTGATGGGCGTACTGGGCAAGATGTTCCAATCTACCACCACCGCGGTAAGCAAACTGATCCGCTCGAACAAGGCGAAGCTTAAATTCAATACCCTGGTCTATCTGATAGACCCCAACGAACTCAAAAACAAACAGAACCAATACAAACAGCAATGAAAACATTTCTTCTGGTATTATTATCCAGTTTTATTTATCTGGCCTCATTTGGCCAAGGTAATGACACCTTGCCGCTCGTGGGTCTATCAAGGAACTCTACCCTTCACTTTATTTCTCCTGAACCCATTTCCTATGCGGATATTTCCACTTCCGCTCTAAAGGGCGATCTCCCGCTGAAGAATATCCTTCGGGTAAAGATTTCCGGCGACTCGGCCTCCAGGATCATCAACAATGCCGACGCAGGGATTCTGACCATTGTGGGAGAAACATTTATCGCCCAGTACAGGATCTATTTTCTTCCCGCTTGGGAAAGCTCTGGGAAACCTACGATTGTGGATATTTTGCCCTCTCATTGCAGGCCCATAGCTACCGCGGTAGAAATGCCAGTGGCGGAGATCAAGGCTCATGCGCTTTCGTTGCTTAAAAACCGTGGGTTCAGGCCTGTAACAAAAGAAGAAAAGTACGGGATTTCCGCTTCGCTGTTGCAGGTGTATACCGCTGGCGACTACATCTTTTTAGACCTTGGTTTTTCCAATAGCACCAATCTTGCCTTTGACATTGATGCGCTCATCTTTAGCATTGACGATAAGAAAATCACCAAGGCGACCAATGTCCAGTCGGTGGCCATTGAACCCGCTTTTAGGCTTTATGATAGGGAAAGCTTCAAAAAGAATTTCCGCAATATCTACGTTTTCAAAAAGCTCACCTTTCCGGAGAACAAGGTTTTCAGCATCTCGCTTAAGGAAAAGCAGGTCTCTGGGCGAAACCTGGTGCTCAATGTTCCCTATAAAGATATTCTAAGGGCAGATACTTTCTAGCTATGGAAGAAACCAGAGAACAGCAGCGCTTTCACCGCTTTCTCCAGTTCTTTGTCTACTTTTCACTTTTTTTGGATATCCTGGTTTTTGCCTACGGCGATAAGATTGGCGACATACCACAGGCCCAGCGCATTGGGTTTCCCCAGTTTATGTCTAGGCTCTGTAGGCTGCCGATGTATCAGGATCCCTTTTTCAGCAGGTACTTTTTGCTTTTACTGCTGTGCCTAACTTCCACCGGAACGCTGAGCAGGAAACAAAAGGACATAGACATCAGGAAAGCGGTCGTTTTTCCGCTTTTGTTAGGGCTGTTGTCGCTTTTTGGGAGTGTTTATTTTCTGGGTTTGGGTGGCAGGGAAATTCTGCCGCTATCCACGTGGAATGATATCGGCTATGTTTCTTTTGCATTTCTGGGCACACTGCTGGTACACGTTTCCCTTGACAATATCTCCAAGGTGATCAAGAGCAGACTGGGGAAGGACAAATGGAACGTTGAAGGGGAAAGCTTCATGCAGGCGACCCGGCCACGCGATGGTCCGGGCAGCGTGAACATCCCTTCGCTCTTTTACTTCAGGGGAAAGGTGCACAGGGGCTTCATCTGTATAGAGAACGTCTTTCGCGGCACCCTGCTGATCGGAAATCCAGGTTCTGGAAAATCTTTTGGCGTGGTGATGCCCTTTATCCGTCAGCTTCTTGCCAAGGAATTCTGCATATGCCTATACGATTTCAAGTTCTTCGACCTTGCCGAAGTGGCCTATTACCACTTCCTGATGGCCAAAAAGAACGGCAGGTGCAAGGGGCACGATTTCCATGTCATCAATCTCACCCATGTAGAAATGTCCAGGCGGGTGAACGTACTGCGTCCGGAATATGTGCGCACCCTGGCTGATGCCTCGGAAACTGCCGAGGCGCTGGTCGAGGCGCTGAAAAAGGGCGATAAGTCCGGGGGCAGCGACCAGTTTTTTACCCAGAGTGCGGTGAATTTCCTGGCCTCCTGCATCTACTTTTTTGCCCAGCACGATGGCGGCAGGTATTCGACCTTCGCCCACGTCCTTTCCTTTTTGAACTGCGGCTACGATGAGATCTTTGGGGTGCTGTTCACCAATAAGGAGCTCACTTCGCTGTTATCCCCGTTCTATTCGGCTTACAAGGCCAAGGCCTTTGACCAGCTGGAGGGCCAGGTGGGAACCCTGAAGATCTTCATTTCTCGCCTTGCCACAAAGGAGACTTTCTGGGTGTTCTCCGGGGACGATTTCAACCTGAAGATAAGTGATCCGAAGCATCCTTCGACCCTTGTGCTGGCAAACGATCCAAACACGCAGAACATCAACTCGGCCTGCTATTCGGTGGTGCTCAACCGGCTGACCAGGCTCATCAATTCCAAGGGCAACCTGCCTTCTGCGCTGATCATCGATGAGCTGCCGACTCTGTTCGTGCACCGCATCGAAAACCTGATCGCAACGGCCAGGAGCAACAAGGTTGCCGTGCTGATGGGCCTTCAGGAGATCCCGCAGTTCCAGCAGCAGTACGGTAAGGAAACGGCAAGTACCATAACCGCTGTCGTGGGTAACGTGCTCTCTGGCGCCGTTCGCAACAAGGAAACGCTGGAGTGGCTGGAAAGGCTATTCGGAAAGGTGAAACAGCAGAGCGAAAGCCTGTCGATTGACCGCACCAAGACCTCTCTGTCCCTGAGCGAAAAGCTTGAGCCGCTGATCCCGGCCGGAAAGATCGCCTCGCTCAGAACTGGCGAACTGGTCGGGGTACTGGCCTCGGATGCGGTAACGGCCTATAACGGGCAGTTTGAGACCTCGGCCATTAACTGCAGGGTAAACCTGGACCTAAAGGCCATCGAGAAAGAAAAGGCGAACTATCCCAGCCTTCCGGTCTACTATGATTTTGGTGGGAAGAAGGAAGAAATTCTGCGCGAAAACTATTTCAAAATTGTGGCGGAGGTTAACACCATGGTGGGCGCATTTATGATTGCAAAGAACCCACCACCGCCCTTCAAGGCCTCGATGAAGGGGAAATCATAATCAATTCACTTTTAATCTTAATCAAATATCATGGAGGAACTAACAGGTACCATTGTAGCGGTACATCCCGATTTGACCACCGACCCTGTTTCAAGGCAGGGACAGATAGGTATGGTGGTAGCATCCGATCTGAAGAACGATACCATCAGCGTAGGATTTGGAGGCCCTGAACTTGGGCACTATTCCACCGACGCCCTGCTTGTGCTGAAAGAAAAAAACCAGCTCTATCAGGATGCGTTGCTTGGTCACAGGGAGCTTGGCCCGGAAGTTTTTAAGCAGATGCTGGTGGTCAATATGATCCAGGATAACAGGCCCGACCACAAGAATATGGTTCAGGCCATGGAAATTGCGCTTAGCAGCGAAAAGATGATGCAGGCCAGCACGGTTTCCCTTGAATCCAGACTGGCGCTAGATATTTCCCAGGCACAGCAACAGATCCAGCATGCCAGTATCGGCAGGTAAACTTAAACTCCTTTTGGTGGCCGCCTTTGCCCTTCAGTTTTGGATGGCCGCTGCCCAGCAGCCCTGTTCACTGCCACTGAAATCCCTGAAACCAACCAGTTCGTTTGGTGCTCGCATCCATCCGGTAACCGGAAAAAACGATTTTCACAAGGGTATAGACCTATCCGCGCGCTGCGAACCTGTCCTATCGGTATTGCAGGGCAAAGTTACATCGGCTGGCTATCATCCCATTCTAGGAAACTTTGTCATCGTTGATCATGGCGGTATCCAATCTGTCTACGGCCATTTGCGGATGGTGCTCGCAGTTAAGGGAAACCTGGTACGGGCCGGAAGCCTATTGGGGATCACCGGCACCACCGGGCGCACCACTGGCGGGCACCTACATTTTGCGGTAAAATATGGAGTTCATTACCTGGATCCACTGCGGTTCCTTCTTGGAATCTTTCAGCAGGAAACCGGGCTAACTGACATGCCCAATTGACTTAAAAACTTTATTATGAAACCTTTATTTGAACAGCACCAGCTGCCCATTTCCGAATTTCAGCGTCTTGGCCTGGTAGCGGAAAACCATATCCAACTAGATGCGGTAGATCTGAACGCGCTATTGCTTGGGCGCAGAACCGGGCTCATCACCGTGCGCAACCTTGAGGCCAACGGCCTGAAACTGGAAAAGATAGACCTCAAGCTTTCCCTGGAAAGAAATCAGGACGGCAAACTATCCCTTGCCCTTCACCCGATCTTTAGAAGTCCGCAGCAGCACCCGCTGCTCCAGGGCTATGATGCCGATCCGCTGATGGACGGAACCGTTAGCAATATCCATAAGGTCTATGGTAAGAACGGCCAGCAGGACTTTGAAGCTGTCATCGAATATGATCCGCAGACCAGGACATTCATAGCCTACGATCCTTCACAGGTAGTTGCGCCCATTGCCATTAACGGTATCACATTGACCGAGCCGCAGGATTACCAGTTCAGAAGGGGCAAATTGGTTGATCTTGGGGACGGCACCAAGTTCCAGCACAGGGCCAGCGTGCCACTGGGCATTGTGGCCAACCGCAGCGAACTGATCCTAACCTTCCAGGAACCGGGCCCTTTTCAACATGTCTACATGCACGGTATACAGAATATACCGCTCACCAGGCAGCCGCAACTGTTTCCAGATACCCCGGCATTCCGTAGGGCGATGGAGGAAAATGACCCGCCCAGGTATTCCGCATTCTCAAGCGGGGAAATCAGCTCTGTGCAAAACCAGCAGTTTCCGCCGCGCCAGCGATGATACCCGACCATTTCAAGCAGAACGTCCAGCTCGACATCAAGGTCTTTGGCTTTGAGATCAAGGTGGACTACCGCTACTGGTGGCCTCAGGAAAAAGGTGGAAAGCTCAAAGGGCCCGCCGGTCTGCCATGCAGAATTCCGGTTCGAGGAGCCCGTGATTTCCCGAACCGGCTACCAGTCCCATTTTTTCTATGCCGATCTGCTAAAGTACAGCAGCCACTCCTCGCTCGAGGAATTTCTCATCGAGCTGGGCGAACACCTTGCCAGGGAGAATGGCTATGAGCCTCCGCAGCGCGGCAACCAGTTATCATTTTTTTTAATCTTATGAACGAATCAAATTTAGAATATCTTAAAAAAAGCCTGGATTATTTGGGCTTTGGTACCAAGCTGAACGATGTACTGGAGACGGCCATCAGAAGGGAGATTCCCAAATTTAGCGTTGGTATATCTACCACTTTTGAGCCCATGGTTAGGCAGGAGCCTGACCTTGGCAAAAAGGACACCGTACACTTTACCCTGGACTTTAACAGGGCAAAGGATTCCGACACCTATTTTCTAAACGACTACACTGCCGTACTCAACACCCACAACGGTATTGAGCGCCATCAGGAATTTAACCTTGAAAGGGATAATCGCATTACCGCGAGCCAGGCCTATAAGCTCCTCCTTGGCGCATCGCTTCAAAAGGAAGTCTTTAAACGAGGCGAGACCGAGGGAGCTCCAGCCGAAAAATCCGATGTCTGGTTCAAGCTGAACCTGGATGTGATCGACAGTTACGGCAGGCACCCAGTCTCGAAAATCCACCCTTCCTATGGCTTTAACCTCGAACAGGCCGTCGACAAATATCCGATTGTATGGCAAAAAGAAAATGACAGGGCAACACTTTTGGAGAACCTTAAAAAAGGTCTGTTTACCAAGGTGGCCATGGAGGTAAACGGTGATACCATGCTCGCAGTTGTAACGGCCAATCCGCAGATGAAAAACCTGGACGTCTACGACTATAAGATGAACCCCATCAAAAACGACAGGATTTTTGCCGGGAAGGAGTTTCCGCAGCGCGTGGAACTGAGCGGTGAACATGGGCAAAGCACTTCAGGACAGACCAACGTTGGAGCACCTGAAGCAGTGGCCCAGGACCAGAACACTGAACACATCCGTAGCCGCGGCAGATAAATTCTATTTCCCAATGAACAAATTATTCAAAAAAATCGACAGGCTCCGGGGCTCAGGTACGGCTATGCTGGACCTGCGACCAAACTCGCCTTATTTCCACCTTGACGGACAGGTCTTCGCCGTTCACAGCGTCGGCACACCTGACCTCAAGTGCCCGGTGGTGTTGATCATCGAAGGCGAGCAGGTGGAATTCTCAATTGATGATATCCACTAGACTTTATTTATCCATTTTATGAGCAAGATAAAATTAAAAACACCCATCAGCTACTATGGGGGAAAACAGAAGCTCGCATCCAGGATCGTATCGATCATCCCAGAACATGTGCTCTACTGCGAGCCCTTTATTGGTGGTGCGGCCGTCTTTTTCGCCAAGCCGCCCTCAAAGGTCGAAGTAATAAACGATACCAACAGGGAACTGATGAACTTCTACCGGGTGGCTAAAGAAGATTTCGTTTCGCTGGAAAAGGAGATCCGCATCAGCCTGCACTCACGCGATCTGTACCGAAAGGCCTCGGTGATCTACAACAATCCCGATATGTTCGGTGAGATTAAGCGGGCCTGGGCCGTCTGGCTCAGTGCCTCCCAGAGTTTCAGTTCCCAACTGGACAGCAACTGGGGCTACGATAAGCAGAGCAACACGACCAGCAAAAGGATCCAGAACAAAAAAGAAAATTTCGTGGAAGAAATGGCCATCAGGCTACAGAACTGCCAGATCGAATGTGCCGATGCGCTGTACATCATCGCCAGCCGCGATACCGATAACAGTTTTTTCTACTGTGATCCCCCTTACTTCAATTCCAACTGCGGGCATTATGACGGCTATACCCAGCAGGACTTCGAGGCGCTGCTGTTCCTACTCTCGAAGATCAAGGGAAAATTCCTGCTGTCCTCATACCCCTCTCCATCGCTGGAAAAGTACAGCAAGGAGCATGGCTGGTACAACTGGTCGATTGAACAGACCGTTTCTGTCAATGCCAAATCGGGAAAGCCAAAGAGCAAGACCGAGATGCTGACGGCCAACTATCCATTCGAACTGGAAAAGGAAATCTCAGAAGCATAAGGAGGGGACATGGCTAACTACTGTTCCAATAAAGCTGAATTTTCTGGAGAAAACAGTCAAATGGTCCTTGAGCATTTTTCTTCGATGGGTTATGACTCTCCGCCCTTTTATGACATATTGATCGATAACGATGCGGTCCATTTCGAATCGCGGTGGATTCCGCCGATTAAGGATCTCTGTGAGATAGCAGAAAACTATGGGGTCGATTTTAAGCTTGTCTATCAGGTTCCACATGAGCGCATCAAGGAAAAGTATAGCTACACTTGTCTACAGAACAGAAATCTTGAGGGGCTAGCAAACGATCTAAAAGCGCTGATCTTAAAAGCGACGTCCGTCTATGACCTGGAAAAAGCATCCGAATCCATCAATGATAAGGGACAGGGTTCCCACATCAACCTGAACGAGTGGACGGTTCTTGCCCATCTGGCTGAGAAAAAGTACAATGAGATCGCGACCCCCGCCCAACAGCCAGATCAGGATACCTCAGATTTCAGAAGGAGAACAGGCAGGTAATCGGCACGCTAAAAGCGGCGGCGGGAAGCTTTGGATTTTTGCCAAATATACCCGGCAAATCCCAAGCACAACGCAAGCATGATGGCACCACTCATCGTGGAATTTTTCATCGAGATGCCAGAAAGCATCACTCCAGCACTGAGCACGGAAAAAATGAGGAACAGGATAAAAGTTTTCATAAGACTGGATTATAGCATCTTAGCGTCCAATTCCGTTCCGTTTTCCTCTATTTCTAAAAAAAAATAAATTTTCTGCTAAATCATTTTGATATGTGACTTAAAGGTCTACATTTGACCCTGAGAGCGTTAATTTAAGATACAGGCAGATTTGGATTCGTCCGGTCTGTCTGTTCTTTTTTCCCCGCCGCTCATCTGATGGAATTCTTCCACTTGCTTCACATCTTCGCCAGTAGTTTTTCTCAAGTTATATTTAAAGCCTTCGGCAATGAACAACTATGAAAGGCCTACCATCGATCCAAAAGCGATATTTTACCATGGCACAGACGCCCATTTCGAATATTTCGACCATTCTTTCAAGGGCAGTAACACAGGATATGACAACACTGTGCACGGCTTTTTCTTTGCAGACAAAATAGAAAACGCACAACTTTTTGGCAACACCATCATTACCGCCAATTTGGACATCAAAAATCCCCTGGACCTGCGCCTGCATTCAATCTTCAATGACCAGAGCCAGGCATCGACCATTTGGAAAATCCTCTCTGGAGAAACGTTGACCGGGCGAAAGGCACTTCAGACCATCAACGATGAAATCGGCCTAGGTGAGATACACGAGATGTACGACTACCTGCACAATGAAGATGCAAACGATATAATGATCGCCGAAGGCTACGATGGTATTCTGTCCAGTCTTGGCAATGAACAGATCGAGTACGTGGTCTTTTCCGCCACTCAGGTCACTGTTCTTTCAATCGACCGGGGATTAGCACGGGGACGCTTTCGGTAAACTATCGATTATAGATTGCTAATCTACCTTTTCCACTCCCATAATTCCCAATCCTCTTATTATTCATCTGTTTTCTACCATGGAAGAAATTAAGGCAACTGCTCCGGATCAAATGGTTCCGGCTCCAATTTCCTATACCGTTACTATAGCTGACAAATCAAAACCCAAAAAACAGCCGCGGATCTATACCGTAAATATCATCCTCGTACCCCAGGGCGAGGAACAGGCTAGGATTAAACGTTCGATAATTGAGGGTATCGTTAAGTGAACGATCGTTAAATAGTCTTTTATTGGCTCGCTCCGTAAAATACCAATTATTTCCCGGGAGGGGCAAACGGCTACGATCACTATAAGCCTTCTCGACCGTCTTACAAAAAATGAAAACGGGAACAACCATTACGACTGTTCCCGTTTTATCTAAATTAACGCTCTCCATATTAAGACGCTAGTCATTCCAAAATATTGCGTTACCGTAATAATTTTTTTTTAAACCTTAAAATAAATCAGCCGATCTTCGGATACACTGTTAGTTTACCGCCTCCATTAGTTCACATCTTAAAGAGCGATTCAAGCTCCTTTAGATTGCCAGCTGAGGGGAATGATTCCCCTTTCTCCCAGCTTCCTACCGTGCTGGCATCTACCCCCAACATTTCTCCAAGCCGTTTGTGGCTCAATCCCTTCCTCCACCTGTACGCTCTTAATCTCCCCTCAAATTTCTTTTCATTAACCTTAACAAGACTGTAACCTAAAAAAAGCTGGATTGCAGGATAATGCTGTATCTGAGGCTTGCTTCTGTTGTTTTCCCAATACGTAACACAGTCTGTACTAACTCCCAAAATTTTAGCTAAGTCACTCTGTAACAGCTTCAATTCCATTCGTTTCTTCCTCAGGTGTTCTCCAACCGTCTTCGGGTTTTTCGGGTAGGAAATTGGCATAGGTTTCTCTACTACTCGTTTAAAATGAACTGTTATCAACGCATGAATGCCCATGTGGTTTTTACAACCATCCGGAAAAAGATTGTGTTTGCGCACCAGGCGTGGTTCAAAAGTACCTGAGTAAAATATCCGGACCGCTTCTAGACAGGATTGATCTTCATGTTGAAGTAACGCCGGTTAATTTTACAGAATTAGCCTCCACAGCTGACACGGAAAGAAGCAACCGCATTAGGGAACGTGTAATTAAAGCCCGGGAAATTCAGGACAAACGGTTTTTTGATAAAGAAGAGCTGCACTGCAACGCCCAAATGAGTCCGAAAATGGTGCGTAAAGTATGTCAGATCAGCGAAGCAGGCACTATTTTATTAAAAACCGCAATGGAAAGGTTAGGCTTATCAGCCCGTGCTTACGATAGGATTTTAAAAGTAGCCCGAACCATTGCCGATTTAGCCGGAAGTGAAAATGTAGAGCTCGAGCATTTGGCCGAATCGATTAATTATAGGAGTTTGGATAGGGATGGCTGGGCAGGGTAAACATTTGGGAAGAACCTATTTACTTATTTGCTATCTTGACAAAGTTTGATTTTTTGGGCACCAAATGCTTTCTATTAAAAAATTTATTGCTAACATTAACGCGGCTCCTTACATTCTCCATGAAACTAATCCTACTTTTATGCTTTATAAGTATTACCAATTATTCATTTGCCCAAAAAATATTTCACCAGCAAAAAGCAAAAGGTAAATGGCAATATATTTACCCGTTTGCAGATAAAAGTTATATACTGGCTATACAACACTTAATAATTGAAAGAAAACCATTTGCAGAAATATACAATGCCAACATTTACTTTGGTAAAAGTGAGCCAAAAGCCGATAAGATTTTTTGGAAAGAAAACATTGACATGCGTCAAATCGCACACAATATCACTTACGAAGATTATAACAATGATGGAATAAAAGATCTGCTAATTTTCGAAGATACCGGTGCGCGAGGCGGAAATTCGTTTTACAATTTATACCTCATTAATCCAAAAAAACACACTTTAACCAAGGTAAAGGACTTCGACAAAATTGTTAACCCCAGCTACAATAAAAAGCATAAGGTAATTGTTAGTTATGGTTTAACAGGTACCAATTGTTATCAGTTGTATAGGCTTGATAAGAAATACAAGCCGTATGAAATTGGCGAATCTTTCGATGATACTGAGAATTTAGATCTGGATAAAAAGATTGCCACGATCTTAAAAAAACAATAACCCAAAACCACAGAGCAAAAAATAAACAATTAACGCATTAATAATGAATATCAAAAAAATCATAAAGTTGTTAATCTATGCCTCCTTATTGGGCATTATTGTAGTGTTGGGCATAAATTTATTGGTAAGATCTCAAACTGATCCGGTAATTTTTTTAAACGAAAAAGATACACCAGGAACTAAAGTGGCCATCATTTTCGGAGCAGGCATTAACAATAATAAACCTAGCAAATACTTAAAAGATAGGCTCGATGCTGGCATAAAGCTCTATAACAACCATAAAATTGATAAAATTTTGCTTTCAGGAGATAACGGGAGTGATGCACACGATGAATTAACTGTAATGAAACTTTATTGTTATGAACATGGTGTTGATACCAATAAGATCTATCTTGATTACGCGGGCTTTGATAGCTACTCTACCTTATATAGATCTAAATATATTTTTAAGGTTGATACAGCCATTCTGGTTTCACAAAAATATCATTTAAACCGATGTATCAATATCGGAAATAAATTGGGTGTTAAATCATATGGCTTTGCGGCCGATCAAGGAACGTATCAGGGTTACAAATATGCTTCTTTTAGAGAATATTTTGCCGTTGTAAAATCTACAATTGATATTTTAATTGGTAGAAAACCACACTTTTTAGGCAAAACAGTAGACATTAACGGACCTTCAAATTATACAAAAGAATAATGTGAAATATATCGCCTTTTGATTACTTTGAGCGGAAAAAAAATCTTTTTTCTTCAAATATCGGGCTATATCAATTTAATAATTAAGCGATGTTCTTCAAAACTGAACAGTTTTACTTATTTGTGAGCGCTAGCAGCTGTAAAAAATCTATTATGGGCAGCAGGAGTAGAAAGCGCGGCTATTCAGATGCATAAAAACCTATTAAACAACGCCTTAACACACGTTATCTTATAGTTTTTATTTTGTTATCTCACCCTTTTTTAGACTTAAATGACTCCTTTGGCATAGTCATTGTCATAGCTCTGTTACATTTATTACCTATTTAAAATAAAAAAGTGAAAGAGATGAAAAAGACAGTTCAAATTTTCAGCATGCTTTTAATAGCATTAACCGTAATGGTATCATGTAAAAAGGATACCGATCCTGCAGACAGGGATTTCTTCGTGGGTACTTATAAAGGAACCGTTTCCTATCGTAGCGGTGAGACTACCATTAACAGTTCCGATGGTAAAGTAACAGTAAGCAAAGTTGGCGAAACTTATAATTTTTACTTTGGCAACGGCATTCCTGATATTACAGGTGTAAAGTTTGAAAAAACAGGCGACAACAGTTATGTAAGTATTGGCTCAGGTTTAACAGGTATTAGTATTGATGCCAGTACCCTTAAAATTTTAGTTTCGAAAGATGGGCAAACCTGGACTGCAAATTGCACAAGGTAAACCATTTAAAAGACAGAAGGCCCGATCAGTAATCGGGCCTTATTTTTTCGCCTCACTCATTCCAAAATCAAAAAAATGACGTTTCATGCTTAATATAATTAAATTTATAGCATGAGTTTTGAATTAAAAACACACCTCGAAGAAATCATTTCCTTTACCGATCAGGAGTTTGAGCATATAGCAGCACATTTCAAACCTAAAACGCTTAAAAAACACCAGTACCTGATCCAGGAAGACGAATTTGTCAATCACATTTATTTTGTAGTTAAAGGTTTGCTAAAGGCTACATTTACAGATGCCAATGGCAAAGAGTATATTATCCAGTTTGCGATGGAAAACTGGTGGCTTTCCGATTTTAGGGCTTTTTATGGTCATGTTAAATCGATTACCAACATCAGCTGCTTAGAAAACTCAGAACTACTCTCCATTAGCAAGGATAGTTTAGATCAGCTATGCAGCGAAAGCCATAAAATGGAGCATTTTTTCAGGGTAAAAAACAGTTTAGGCTATGTAGCGTTACAGCAAAGGATTTTATCACTTTTGACCACAAGCCCGAAAGAGCGTTTTGAACAACTCGCTCAACAGTATCCGCAATTGATGCAACGGGTTTCTAAAACAATAATCGCAGCATACCTGGGCATTTCCAGAGAAACCTTAAGCAGGCTTTCCACAAAAGTGTGATTTTGCGCACATTAAATTTGTGATTGAAGTCCTTTGCTGCCCTATTCAAGTGCACTAATTTTGTGATACACTTAACATAAAAATATGAATAAGAAAGTTTTATTCGTGCTTACAAGCCACGACGAATTAGGAAATACAGGTTTAAAAACAGGTTTTTGGTCAGAAGAGTTGGCAGCGCCATATTATGCCTTAGCCGACAAAGGTATTGATATTGTATTGGCCTCACCAAAAGGTGGTCAGCCACCAATTGACCCTAAAAGTGAAGATCCTTCTTTTCAAACCGAAACGACGAAAAGAATGGACAAAGACACTGTTCTTTTGGACAAATTAAAAAACACCATTCCATTGGCCGATATAATGATGGATGATTATGATGCCGTTTTTTATCCTGGCGGCCACGGACCACTTTGGGATTTAGCAGAAAGTGCAACTTCACAACAGCTCATTTCAGAATTTTATACCGCCAACAAGCCTGTTGCTTTTGTATGTCATGCTCCGGGAGTGCTTAAGGATGTAAAGATAAATGGTGAATACCTGGTAAATGGAAAAAATGTAACCGGGTTTACCAATACCGAAGAAGAAGCTGTACAATTAACAAACGTAGTGCCTTTCTTAGTAGAGGATATGTTGAAAAAAAATGGTGGGCAATACAGCAAGATAGCTGATTGGAATCCCTATGCCATAGCTGATGGCTTATTGATTACCGGACAAAACCCTGCCTCATCAGAAAAAGTTGCAGAAGAATTATTAAAGCTCCTTGCTTAAATTTAAATCCTCAACAAGGCCCGCTTTAGCCAAACCTTGTTGAGGATTTCTTATTATAACTCGTCTTCTTCCTCATCTTCTTCAGGCACATACTTTTCAATGGCCTGCCCAATTGCATTTACTTCTTCGTCTTCTTCAAAAATCGGAAGTTCAGTTTTATAATCCATTTTTAACCAGATAGATGAAGTATCCTTTTGAATTTGAATATATTCTCTTCCATCTTTAAAAATGGTATACGAATCATTTCCTTCCGGAAAAACTGAATAATTAATTGGCCCTATTTCTATATCAAAAGGTTCTTGCATCACTATACTTTTTCTTCAAAGATAAAAAATATTTTCTTCGGGTTGAGCCGGTTACCTAATGACATTCTTATCTTTATGACATAAATTTACTTTATGAATTTTTCAAAAGCAGATAACAAAGTTGCCAGAAAGTTATTCGAGGTAGCTTTACAACGGGAACTAAAAAAACAGATGCAGGTGTTCTCCGAAATTTTAAACCAATGGAAAACACAACAGCCTGAAGATAATAGAGACGATTATTATAAAATTTTCACCGCTGTAACAGATTTCGACAAGCACATAGCCAGAAGATACGATGGCATGAGAAATTCGTGGTTTTTTGATACGATCATCGCTATGCTATTAGACAAAACGATCATACTATCAGATTTAGAAGATTTTTCGGAAGAGGCAAAAAGTGAAATATTGAGGGCACTAAAATTTAGACAACAAAACGAATGATAATTAAAATATTACGCTTGATTGTTTAAAAATCCCATCATTTATATTACTTTACGGCTAAAGATTTTACGCGATAGATAAGAAGATGAAGTTAACGTTTTGGGGCGCAGCACAACAGGTAACGGGAAGTATGCACCTACTCGAAATTGGGCATTATAAAATACTGATAGATTGTGGATTAGATTATGAGAAGGAAACCTACCAGGAAGAAAACCAACAATTCCCTTTCGATCCGGCAAGCATCAATCTGGTTATTCTAACTCACGCCCATATCGATCACTCTGGCAATTTACCTACATTGGTTCGATTGGGTTTTGAAGGTCAGGTGCTCTGTACGCCACCAACAGCCGACCTTACTTCGATATTATTATTCGATTCTGTGGAACTTTTCTTAAGGAAAGCAGGCCGAAAACCCAGAACTAAACGTGGCAATTTTAGCGGACCAAAACCTTTGTACCTACATAAACATGTAATGGATACAATCGATCGTTTTGTAACCATTGCCTTTAACAAGCCTTTCAAAATCAACGGCGATATTAGCCTAACCTTTGTGCCGGTTGGCCATTTGCTTGGTGCTGCTGCAGCTATTTTAACTATCAACGATAATGGTGTAGAGAAGAAAATTGCTTTTACAGGCGATATTGGCAGAGAGAACTACCCGGTGTTGGTTAACCCTGAGCCGCTGCCAGCGGTCGACTACCTGGTAAGTGAAGCAACCTATGGCGGGAGGGTGCACACCAAAGATCAAACCTTAGAGGAAAGATTAGTTCAGGAAATTACCGAAGCCTGCATTAAGAGCCCTGGGCGATTGATTATTCCTGCATTTAGCATTGGTCGTACGCAATCGTTGGTATTTGCCTTAAACCAGATTTTCACCAAAAAACTGTTGCCACCTATTCAGATTTTTGTAGATAGCCCCATGGCCATCCAGGCTACCGAAGTTTACCGCAAACACCATAACCTGGTAAATCAGGAAGCGAAAGATTTTTACCAAACCATGGGCGATGAGTTTGAATTTGAGCATCTTGCTTACGTTCAAACGATGAAAGAAAGTAAAGATGTTTCCAATTATTTTGATCCTTGTATTATCATTTCATCGGCAGGCATGTTAGAAGGCGGGCGGATTCAGGATCACTTGTACTACAACATTCAGAACTATTATTGTACCATTCTTTTTATTGGCTACTGTGCAAAAGGAACACTCGGTTACAAGCTATTAAGCGGGGCACCTATTGTCCGCATTAAGGACCGGGAAATGATGGTTTACGCCACGATACACCAAACCGATCTGCTCAGTGGCCACGGCGATCATAACGATTTAGTGAAAACAATTAAACAGACAGGACAGCCCAAAAAAGTTTTCTTGGTTCATGGGGAAGATAAAAGCCTCAAAAGTTTATCATTGGCTTTACAAGAAGATGGCTTTAATGTTGCCGTGCCAGAAAGAGGAGAGGTCTTTGAATTATAACATTATGCTGTCATTCTGAGCTCAGCGAAGAATCTTTATTTAGTTGCATGGCGCTAACATTTATACTGAAGGCAACAAATCTAATGACTGTTTTCCATCGTCTGCAGATTCTTCATTGCATTCAGAATGACAATAAACCGATCAGCCCCTTACTTGTCCATCACCTCTCACTACCCATTTATAACTGGTTAATTCGTCTAAACCCATTGGCCCACGGGCGTGGAGTTTTTGCGTACTAATGCCAATTTCGGCACCTAGACCAAACTGTGCACCATCCGTAAATCCGGTAGAGGCATTGGCATAAACCGCAGCAGCATCTACTTCGTTTAAAAATTGGGCAATATTAGCGGCATCTTCAGAAATAATGGCTTCGCTATGTTTTGAGCTATAATTGGCAATGTGGTTCAAAGCTTCAGCTAAATCAGCTACTACTTTAACAGCTAGCTTTAACGACAAAAACTCTGTACCAAAATGTTCAGGCTTAGCCAGGTTTAACAAATGTTCAGGGTAAGAAGCTTTTAATAGCTCAAAACTTTTTTCATCAGCATAGAGTTCAACATCGCTATCAGCCAAGAGAGATAAAAGCGCAGGCAGATCATCAAGCCGATTTTGATTAATTAGTACACAGTCAAGCGAATTACAAACACTTACCCTTCTGGTTTTTGCATTAAAAATAATTGCTTTGCCTTTCTCCAAATCACCAGTCTCGTCAAAATAGGTATGTACAATCCCAGCTCCGGTTTCAATAACGGGGATTTTACTGTTTTCGCGAACGTAATTAATTAACGATTGACTCCCCCTTGGGATTAAAACATCTACAAAACCTCTTGCATTCAATAAAGCTTCGGTTGCGGCTCTTTCGGCTGGCAATAAGGTTAAAACATCGCGATTGATTTTATGCTTATCCAAAACATTGTGTATCACCTTTGCAATAGCCAGATTCGAAAATTCAGCATCACTGCCTCCTTTAAGCACAGCAACGTTTCCGGTTTTAAAACAGAGTGAAAATACATCAGCAGTAACATTTGGGCGCGCTTCGTAAATCACACCTACAACACCTAAAGGCACACTAACTTTTTGGATATGAAGATTGTTTTCCAGCGTTTTATCTGAAAGAATTTTACCCAACGGACTGCTTAAGCCTGCAACATTTTTAAGATCGTTCGCAATATCAGTAATGCGCGCTGCACTCAACTTCAGTCTGTCGTATTTTGGATCTTCGATGGGCATTTTTGCTAAATCTTTGACGTTCTCGCCAAGAATCTCATCTGTATTTGCTACTAAAGCAGCAGCAAGATCTGTGAGCACCGCATCAGTTGTTTCTTTGCTCAGGCTAACCAAGGTACGACTTGCCTGCCTTGCTTTTTCGAAGTATTGTTTGTAATCCATTTTGTTAATTATTAACCGCAAAGCGCGCTAAGTTTTCGCAGAGAACGCAAAGCTAGTGATGCCCTTTCGTTTGGTTCATACTGCCTCAGCGTTCTTTTGCGTCTTCTCTTTGTGTCCTTTGCGGTAAACCTTAAATAGCCGAGTAAAAATAATCGTAATGTACCAGCGCTTTCTGTTTCTTCTGTCCGATACGTTCTCTGGCTTTATCAGATCCGTATTCCGCTATTCCGAGCCCAATGAGATTGTTTTTTTCGTCTATGATTTTAATAATATCGCCTTTTAAAAAGTCCGTTTGTATTTCAATAATCCCTATGGGCAATAAACTGGTGGCTTTCCCAGAAGTCAATACTGTTTTTGCGCCATCGTTTAATTTTACAATGCCCGTGGCAGCAGTTTCAGAATGGGCAATCCATTTTTTCTTGCCCGATTTACTTTTTTCGGGAACGAAGCGTGTATGCACCAGTTCATTGTTTAGCAAAGAAGTGAGTACATCATCTTGCGTTCCGTTGGCAATATGGACTGTGATGCCCAATTTTGCTACTTTCTGTGCCATGGTAGATTTAGTGATCATTCCGCCACGGCCAAATTGCGATTTACCCGTTTGGATAAAAGAAGCGAGGTTAGCTACCGAACCATTGATTTCCTCAATAACGGCCGATCCTTCAATTTTTGGATCGCCGTTGTAGATGCCGTTCACATTCGACAGGATAATCAAGGCATCGGCATTTAACATCGAAGCAATTAATCCAGCCAATTCATCATTATCGGTAAACATCAGTTCAGTAACCGAAACTACATCGTTTTCATTCACCACAGGGATTACCTCATTTTGAAGCAAAATCTGTAAGCAGTTTTTCATATTTAAATAATGTGCCCGGTCGCGGAAATCTTCTTTGGTAACTAAAACCTGTGCACACTGAATCTCATGTGCTGCAAAAAAATTAGCGTAGGTGTTAATCAGTTTAACCTGACCAATGGCTGCTAAAAGTTGTCGGGTAGTTACGGCGTCTTGTTTTTCAGATACCTTGATCAAACTTCTGCCCGATGCTACCGCACCCGAAGAAACCAAAATAACTTCAATACCAAGTTTTTTTATGTCGGCCAGTTGATTCACAAGGTGTTTAATCCTACCTTCATCAGGCAAACCATTCGCCTGTGTAATTACATTCGAACCAACTTTAACAACTATTTTTTTGTAGCCTAATTTCATTATTATTTTCAAGCAATTTGATGTGGCAATTTACCATCAATTTTTCTAATTCAGATGATTATCTATAGGCATAATGGATTTTTGCTGAAATGATAATTTAGTTAGGGCGTTAAGCGCTTTGCGTTGGGCGTGGAATAAACAGTTAACCGCCACGCTACCAATGAACAAATGACCAATGAACTATTGAACTAAATTATTAAATTGCATTCAACCTAAATTCGAACCACTATGAAACGTATCTTACCTGGCCTAATCGTACTTAGTGCAATTACGGCTTGTAACCATCCTCAAAAGCAAGAAATGAAAGCAATTAAATGGCCCGATGCCAAGGCCCCTATAGCAGAGATTATTCCGCATAAAAGAACAATACATGGCGATACTGTGGTAGACAACTACTATTGGATGATCGATTATTTTAAAAAAGGTCCTGATAGCACAAAAGTTGTCGATTACTTAAAAGCCGAAAACAGCTACCTCAACACGATGATGAAAAGTACAGATCAATTTCAGGCAGATCTGTTTAAAGAAATGAAAGGGAGGATTAAAGAAAAAGACGAATCTGTCCCTGTTTTCAGGAATGGCTATTTCTATTACACCAGAACCGAAGACGGGCAGCAATATTTTAAATATTGTCGTAAAAAAGGGAGCTTAACGGCCGCTGAGGAAATACTGTTAGATGTAGATAAACTGGCAAAAGGCCATGCCTATTACAGTGCAACCGGATTTAGTGTTAGTCCCGATAATAAACTTTTAGCTTTTGGCGTAGATCAGGTTTCGCGCCGCCAATACACCATCAATGTTAAAAATTTAGAAACCGGCGAAATGTTAAAGGATGCCATTACCAATACCGAAGGTGGGGTAGCATGGGCAAATGACAATAAAACACTTTTCTATACTTCTAAAAACCCTGTTACACTATTAAGCGAAAAAATTAAAAAACACACGCTTGGCACCGATGCTAAAACAGATGCCGTAGTTTATGATGAAAAAGACAACAGCAATTATATCGGTGTAATGAAATCGAAAAATGGCCGTTTTATTTTCATTGCGTCGCAGGGAACATTAACTACCGAATATAGAATGATTGATGCCGATCGTCCAGAGGCTGCGTTTAAAGTATTTTCACCACGCTCAAAAGATGTTTTATACGATATTTTAACGGTAGATGATAAGTTTTACATCATAACCAACTGGAATGCCAAAAATTTCCGTTTGATGCAATGCCCGCTGGATAAAACAGAAAAAGAAAACTGGAAAGAGGTTATTCCAAACCGTAAAGATGTTTTACTCGAATATGGGGAGGAATTTAAAGACCATCTGGTATTATCAGAACGTAAAAACGGCTTAACCGAGCTACGCGTACTGAAGAAGGATGGTAGCGATTATTATATCAAGTTTGATGAACCCGTTTATGCTGCCGGTGTTGGCGCAAATCCAGAGTATAACAGCAAAACACTGCGTTATTCGTACACCTCTTTAACCACACCAAATTCAGTTTACGATTACGACCTCGAGAAAAAGGATAAAAAACTAATGAAACAGCAGGAAGTTGTTGGTGGTTACGATCCTAAAGATTATGCAACGGAACGAGTTTTCGCGACAGCAAAAGATGGCACAAAAATCCCAATTGCTTTGGTTTACAAAAAAGGCTTTGAAAAGAACGGACATGCACCATTGCTGCTTTACGCTTATGGATCCTACGGATCTAGTACAGATGCAAACTTCTCTTCGCCAAGATTAAGTCTCTTAAACCGTGGTTTTGTTTTCGCTATTGCCAACATCCGCGGTGGACAAGAAATGGGACGCCAATGGTATGAAGACGGTAAATTGATGAAAAAGAAAAATACCTTTACCGATTTTATTTCAGCAGGTGAGTATCTTGTTGATCAGAAATATACTTCAAAAGGCCATTTATATGCACATGGAGGTAGCGCAGGTGGTTTATTGATGGGCGCTGTGGCTAATATGGCTCCCGATTTATGGAACGGTATTATTGCTGATGTTCCTTTTGTAGATGTAATTAATACCATGCTGGATGAAAGCATTCCATTAACCACCAATGAGTTCGACGAGTGGGGCAATCCGAAACAAAAAGCGGCTTACGATTATATGAAAAGTTATTCACCTTATGAAAATGTAGAGAAAAAAGCTTACCCGAATATGCTGGTTACTACAGGTCTGCACGATAGTCAGGTGCAGTACTTCGAGCCGGCTAAATGGGTAGCCAAATTAAGGGCAATGAAAACTGATAAGAATGTATTATTGCTTAAAACCAATATGGAATTTGGTCATGGTGGTGCATCAGGCCGTTTCGATTATTTAAAAGATGTTTCGTTACGCTGGGCGTTTTTATTCTCATTGGAGGGAATAACGAAATAAATTTCAACAAATTCGTCATTGCGAGAAGGCTTTTTCAGCCGACGAAGCAATCTTAATGCGCAGACTGGTAGCGATCGTTTTAAGATTGCTTCGTACCTCGCAATGACGATACTTTAATTTAAATCTATATGCAGATCTCTCCACTGCGTCGAGATGACGGACTTTTCTAAAATAATCAATCAAAACTTATATCATCCCACAATGAATACCAAACTAAAAACACTCCAAATTATCCACCTTGCTTTATGCGCTGGGGTTTTCCTCTTTGCACTAGTAACCATATTTCTCAACCGCGAGATCATGTTTTTTGATGCCAACCCTAAAACCACTTCGCCTTTTAATCCAATATTTCCAATTATGGGATTGATCACCATCTCGGCGAGCATCTTTTTTTATAGAAACTTAATGGCAAAAATCGACAAAAATGCTCCTGCCGATACAAAGATTAACATGTACCAAAGTGCATTTATCATTAGTTCGGCAATGCTGGAAGGAGGTGCTCTTTTCAATATTGTTGGTTTTTTTATAACACATAATTCATTCTTTTTGATATTCGGTGCAGCTAATTTTATTTTTTTGATACTCAAAAGGCCTACCAAGAATAAATTGATTTCCGCTTTACAATTGCAATACCCAGATACAGAGGCTTTGTAAGCAATTAGCCTTATCTTTGCCCCCCAATGGAATACAATGTTCACACTTTGCCAAACGGTATACGCTTACTGCATGTGCCCTCGGCCTCTGCCATATCTCATGCATGCATCATCGTCAACACAGGATCGCGCGACGAGCCTGAAAACAAAGCGGGTTTAGCACACTTTATTGAGCATTTGATTTTTAAGCGTACCGAAAAACGGAGCACCAATCAGATTTTAAATCGTTTGGAGAGTGTTGGGGCAGATTTAAATGCCTATACCACGAAAGAATATACCTGCGTTCACGCTTCTTTTTTAAATCCATATTTAGATAGAACATTAGATCTTTTCAACGATATTCTGTTCCACTCCACCTTTCCTGAAGAGGAAATGGATAAAGAAAAAAGTGTAATCCTGGATGAAATCTCTTCTTATTTAGATCAACCGGAAGAGGCTATAAACGATGATTTTGAAGATATGCTTTTCGCTGGCCATGCACTGGGCAACAACATTTTGGGCACGACTGAATCCGTTCAGCATTTTACCAGGGAGGATGTAATCAATTTCAGAAAGGCCAATTACCGCACAAACGAAATTGTGGTGGCCGTTTTGGGCAATTACACTTTAAATAGCGTTGTAAATAAAGGGAGCAAACATTTTGCTGATGTTGAAGAGAATAATCCAAGCAAAGAAAGGGTTAAACCAGGTATAATCGCACAAAACAATACTACTATCTATAAGCCGATTATGCAGGCACACTGTATTTTAGGCAGGCAGGCATATTCTACTCACCAATCGCAAAAGGTGCCTTTAATGCTGTTGAATAATTACTTTGGCGGTAATGGAATGAGTTCGGTATTAAATTTACAGATCAGGGAAAAATATGGGATTGCCTATACCATTGAGTCCAATTTTTCTCCATTAAGTGATACAGGTATTTTTTCCATTTATTTCGGAACAGATAAAGAAAAGCAAGCCAAAGCACTCTCTTTAATCTTTAAGGAGATCAAAAAGCTTAGAGAACATCCTTTAAATGAACTGCAGTTACAAAAAGCCAAGAACAAATTTATCGGACAGATTGCCTTAGGGGAGGAAAACAGGATCGGTTTAATCATTTCAATGGCCAAAAGCCTGATCGATCATAACAAAATCGATTCTCTGGAAACTGTTTTTGAGAAAATAAATGCCGTTACCACCAAGCAAATGGCAGATGTTGCCAACGAGATTTTAGATATTGAGCAACTGAATATCTTTACTTTCTGCCCAATAGAGGAATAATTCTTATTTTTGTACAGAACTTGCTGTCATACTGAGGCACGAAGTATCTCAAACGATGAGCAGTTCAATTAAACATAGTAGCAACTTGTTTGGACAGCAATTAAGATGTTAGAGATTCTTCATTGCATTTAGAATGACAATTTTGCGATTAACAAGCTCAGATTGAGATCTGAAAAAAATATAATACAATGAAATTACCAATAGTAGCTTACGGTGATCCTGTTTTAAAAAAGGTAGGAACCGATATCGATAAAGATTATCCAGGATTAAAACAATTAATCAGCGACATGTTCGACACCATGTATTATGCAAATGGTGTAGGCTTAGCTGCTCCACAAATTGGTTTGCCTATCCGTTTATTTATTGTTGATACAGGTGAAGATGAAGATGGCACACCGGGCTACAAAAAGGTATTTATCAATGCCGAAATTTTAGAAGAAACAGGAGAGGCCTGGAGTTTTAACGAAGGCTGCTTAAGTATTCCTGATATCCGCGAAAACATTATGCGCAAGCCTAATATCAAAATTACCTATTTCGATGAAAACTGGGTAGAACATACTGAAGATGTAGACGGAATGCCTGCACGCGTAATTCAACATGAATACGATCATATCGAAGGAAAATTATTTACCGATAAAGTAAGTGTTCTTCGCAAGACCATGCTTAAAAGCAAACTGGATGCGATTTCGAAAGGAAATATCAAAACAGATTACAAAATGAAGTTTCCGAATAAGAGTAAGAAAAGATAAGTTTTGATGTAAGATTTAAAGGGAAAGTGGAAACATTTTCCCTTTTTTGTTTTAAGGCGTATCTCCATTAATTCCTCTCGGCCGTCATCCTGAACTTGTTTCAGGATCTTAATAACGCCATAGATCCTGAAATAAATTCAGGATGACGTAACGATAAAGACTAATTCGTCCGGCTCTTATCCCCATCAAAAATCTGCTGCATCAGCTTGCCCCAGGCAAAAGGATTAAGTAGGGGATTGGTTTGCACCATGTTTTTATTGACCATCCTATCAAAATTATACCGGTAATTCTGGCTGCCTATTTCCTGTCCATCACGAGGCAATGTTTGAATTAAACCATCAATTGAGGAGCGCGAAAGGTTCTTTTTGGCTATCGCCATATCATCATCCGCCAGTTTCATCGACAAAAACTCGCGGGTAAATTCTTCTGTTGTTGCCCATGGAAAAACACGTACCGAAGGTAAATCGATCACATTGGCTTTCAGTTTAACCATAATAGTATATTTGCTATCGGGTGTGCTTTCTGGAATTACAGTAGAAAATTTCTTATAACCAATGGCCGTGAACAAGATGGTATCGCCAGGATTTACAATGAAGGTAAAATACCCTCTATAATCAGCACCAACCCTTTTACTCTTCGCAGAAAGATTGGTGATGGTAACGTAAGGAATCACGTTTGAGCTATCGATATCGGTAATAATCCCAGAAAATTGGATAAGTTTATCCTGTGCCGGCTTTTGTTGTGCAAAAGTGGTTACAGAAAAAATAAGGCAAATTAGGGCAACACAATATCTCATTAAGACAAAAGTAATTTTATTAATAAAACTTCCTTGTTAAATAGTGTTAAAGCTTATTCTTGCTCGGCCATGTTAACGGCAACTACTGAAGTGATCTGAGGAACAGCTTTCATAATTGCCTGTTCGATACCAGATTTCATAGTCATGAAACTCATCGGGCAAGAACCGCAGTTGCCTAAAAGCTTAAGCTTTACTGTTCCTTCAGATGTAATTTCTTCAACAGAAACATCACCTCCATCAGCCTTTAAATATGGCCTGATAGTTTCCAATGCCTGTTCTACTTGTTCTGTTAGATTCATTATATATATTTTAATTTATAAAAATAGTAATTTTTTAGCAATTCACCATTTGCGCATTGTTGATGGATATCTGTTGTGCAATTTTACTTGCAATATCTCCAAATATAACATCAAGCAAAGGATTTTGGTTTAATGCCACCGGTTTCCCTTTATCTCCAGCTTCCGAAATACTTTGTATAATTGGAATTTCGCCTAAAAACGGCACATCAAAACGTGCTGCAAGTTCAGTACCGCCACCTTTTCCAAAGATATAATATTTATTCTCCGGCAACTCTGCTGGTGTAAAATACGACATGTTTTCTATAACACCTAAAATCGGAATATTAATTCCCGGCATCCTGAACATGGCCAAACCTTTGTGCGTATCGGCCAAAGCAACCTGCTGAGGTGTCGTAACTACAACCGCCCCTGAAATCGGGAAGCTTTGCGTAATGGTGATGTGGATATCGCCGGTTCCCGGTGGAAGATCTACGATCAGATAATCCAGTTCTCCCCAGTTGGTATCGTTAAACAATTGTTTTACTGCATTGGATGCCATTGGTCCGCGCCACGGCACTGGCTGCCCCGGATCGGCAAAAAAACCTAACGACAATAATTTGATCCCGTATTTCTCAATCGGTAAAATTTTGGTTTTGCCATCAGCTGTTTCTTCGGCACCTGGCTTGGCATCAACCAGATCGAACATGGTGGGTACCGACGGGCCATAAATATCGGCATCGATAAGGCCAACTTTTGCACCATCTTTAGCCAATACAACCGCCAGATTACTCGCTACAGTAGATTTACCAACCCCTCCTTTTCCAGATGAAACCAAAATGATATTTTTGATGTTATCTAACGATGATGAATTGCTTGGTTGGGTAACCCTCGAAGTTACATTGATGATTACCTCTGCCGTTGGCGATACAAAATGCTTAATGGCATTTGTACAGGCATTTTTCAGCATTTCCTTCATCGGGCATGCTGGTGTAGTAAGCTCTAATGTAAAATTGACCTGGTTATCTGTTATCTGTAAATCTTTAATCATGTTTAAAGTAACCAGATCTTTTTTAAGATCGGGATCTTCAACATTTCTAAGCGCATCTAAAACTTGTTGCGGGCTAATCTGCATGGTATTAATTTAAATTCAAAATTAACAAAACATAGCCATAAATACTTTTATTTAGGCTTTTTAACTGTAATTTTAACACGAAATAAACATTTAATTGTTACGTTTAAGCAATTAACCATTTTAACGACTATGCGAATACCAAAAATTAAGATCCCCAAAAAATATTTAAAAATCGGAGCCTGGGTTTTAGGTGTTTTTTTAGTTGTTTGTATTGCATTGGGTGCGGTAGCCTATAGCAAAAGGGAAGCACTTCTTAAAAAAATGGTGGCCAAAGCAATTGCCAAGGCCGATAAGGATTATGGTTTGGAGGTAAAAATCGGGTGGGCCGGTTTTACAGGGTTGAGCACTGTAAAGATGACCAATATTTCTGTTGTTCCTAAAGATAGGGATACGCTTTCTAATATTGGCGAACTTAGTGTTGGTGTTAAACTTTTCCCGCTCATTTTTGGCAAAGTAAAACTCTCAGAAGTAAAGTTGAACGATGGTTTTGTAAGTGTTGTACTTAAAGATTCGACCACAAATATCGATTTCATCTTAAAGCGCAAGAAAAAGGACAGCACCCAAACCAATGGAAAAGCCAACTTACCAGAAATAGCCAGTAACATCTTAAATCAGGTTTTATACAAAATCCCTGACGATATGGATGTTAAAAATATGGTTTTTAAATTAAATGATCACGATACGGCCAAATTGAGTTTTGCAACCACGGCTACAATTGATGGTGGCGATTTAAAATCAACCATTGATGTAAACAATAACGAATCTACCTGGCACGTAAATGGTTATGTAAACCCAGGCAGTAAAGAACTGAGCTTTACCGCTTATGCCGACGGAAAAAAACTGGAATTACCTTACTTAAATAATAAGCTACACGCAAAAATCAGTTTTGACACCCTACAAACTGAACTTAAAAATGCAAAATACAGTGGCGATGATTATAAAATTTCTGGCTCCTGGTCAGTAAAAAACATGCTAATTAACCAGCCACGCATCGCTTCGAACGATATCATTGTACAAAGTGCAAAACTGGATGCCGATATTTTGGTTGGACCTAATTTCATTGCTTTAGACAGCACTTCAACAGCCTATCTAAAAAATGCACAGATCCATCCTTTTGTTAAATATACTTTAGGAAAGAACAAAATATATGAGTTAAAGCTAAATGCTGAAGAACAGGATGCACAAGGGGTCTTAGATGCTTTTCCACAAGGCTTGTTCGAATCACTGGAAGGATTAAAAGTACAGGGTAAGGTGAAGTATAACCTTAATTTTTATTTAGACACTAAAGTGCCAGACAGTGTGCGTTTTAGTTCTACCTTAACACCAGTTGATTTCAAAATTGTAAAATGGGGCAAAACCAATCTGCAAAAAATCAACAGCCCATTTGTTTATACACCTTATGAGTATGGCAAACCGATGCGCGATATTACCATAGGCCCGTCAAACCCAAATTTTACGCCTTTATCGTCAATATCGAAAAACTTTATCAACGCGGTTTTAACAGCAGAAGATCCGTCATTTTTTACGCACAATGGCTTTGTTGAAGAATCGATCCGTAAATCAATCGCCGTAAACTTTAAAGAAAAGAAATTTAAACGCGGTGGCAGTACCATCAGTATGCAGCTGGTTAAAAATGTTTATTTAAGCCGTCAAAAAACCTTGGCCCGTAAAGCCGAGGAGATATTAATTGTTTGGCTTATTGAGCATAACCACCTGGTAAGCAAACAACGGATGCTCGAAGTGTATTTCAACATTATGGAACTAGGCCAGAATATTTATGGAATAGGTGAGGCTTCGCGCTATTATTTTGGAAAACAACCAGCTGATTTAACCATCGGTGATGGATTATTCCTGGCAAGTATTGTTCCTAAACCAAAGGCATCGATGTATAAATTTATGGCTGATGGCAGTTTGAAACCTTACATGTTCAACTATTTTAGGTTTATGGGAAATATTATGGCAAGAAGAGGTTTAGTGGCGAGCGATACTTCTGGTTATGGTTTCTATAATGTACGTCTAAGAGAGGGCCTCCGCCAGTATTTAGCACCTGATACGGCTGTTATCGATACTACAGCATTTGATGATGATGGAGACGGCTTACCGGTTGTAATTGTACACGATAAAAATAAAAGTTTCTTCGAACGCCTTTTTGGTGGCGGATCTAAAAAAGATACCACAAGCAAACAGATAACAACGCCAGCCGATACCACTAAAACCAAAAAACAATTGAGGCAGGAGCGTAGGGAAGAACGAAGACGACAAAAGGAATTGGAAAAAACACAGTAGTAATCAGTTTGCAGTTACCAGTTGAGCCACACGATTAAACAATTAACCATGACCAAGTTTGCAATTGGTAGTTTACATTTCTTAGTTAAAAACCCGCGATTAACCAGTTAACCGATTTATACAATTAAACAACAATAACCTTTCAATAGCAGCATGCACAAAATAAAAGTAGAGGATAAAGCGTTCGAGATATTTTTAGAGAACGATACCTTAAACAAACGGATCCGTTTACTGGGCATCCAGATCAATGTTGATTACGAGGGTAAATGCCCGCTATTTATTGGTGTATTAAATGGTAGTTTTTTGTTTATGGCAGACCTAATCAAAGAAATAAACGTACCCTGCGAAGTTGCTTTTATGCGTGTGGCCTCATACCAAGGAACAGCAAGTTCGGGAAATGTAAAAGAATTAATCGGACTGCCTGATAACATCGAGGGCAGAGATATTATCATTGTGGAAGATATTGTTGATACAGGCTTAACCTTAACGCATATTTTAAAAACAATAAAAGAAAAAAAAACTGCTTCAATTAAAGTAGCTTCTCTTTTGCTTAAACCAAGTGCTTTAAAACACGAAATTGAAGAATTGGAATACGTTGGTTTTGAAATACCTAACGAATTTGTAGTGGGTTACGGATTAGATTATAATGGTCTTGGTAGAAACCTGACTGATATTTACAGAGCAACCGAGGCATAATTTTTAGATTGGATTAATTTATTTTTCGCACCTTTGCCCAATAATTTCTAAAACAATGACCATACATAAAGAAGGCTACACCACCATTGCCTTAAGCATATTGTTTATCTTCGTAATCAACGCGGTAGTTGATTATAAATATCACGACATAACCTGGTTGCGCTGGTTCATTTATATCTTTTCAGCTGCATTATTTATTATTGTACTACAGTTTTTCCGTAACCCGAGCCGCAGCTTTTCTTCTGGCGAAAACCTGGTTATCTGCCCGGCAGATGGCAAAGTAGTCGTAATTGAAGAAACAGAAGAAGGAGAATATTTTAAAGATAAACGTTTACAGGTTTCGATTTTTATGTCACCAATAAATGTTCACATTAACCGTAATCCAATTTCTGGAATGGTGAAGTTCTTCAAATATCATCCAGGAAAATACCTTGCTGCGTGGAATCCAAAATCATCAACAGAGAATGAACGTACTACAACTGTTGTAGAGCATAAAAATGGCACCCTTGTATTGTTCCGTCAAATTGCCGGTGCTTTAGCCCGCAGAATTGTATGGTATGTTAAAGAAGGCGATCAGGTAGTACAAGCCGAGCAATTTGGTTTCATTAAATTCGGATCGAGAGTTGATGTGTTTTTACCCATAGGAACAAAGGTTAACGTAGAACTTAACCAGGTTGTTAAAGGCGGCATAACTACATTAGCTACCTTAAGCTAAGATCGGATATTATAAATATAGAAAAGCCGTCCCGATGTAAAATCGGGGCGGCTTTTTGTTTTATACGAGTCTTAAAAGAAGTCAAAAACTTGACTTCTTTATAACCACTATTTAATCCATAGCATCATTACCCACCTCTTCTTTATTACCTGCCGGAGCTGGCCTGTCGCTGATTAAGCGTTGTGTAGGGTAGGCAAAATCCGACTTATTACGGATAACGATATCCATAATTTCCAGGTTGATCTCTTGTCTGATTTTAAGGAATTCGGCATAATCTAACACGGTTACAAAATAGTTAACCTCTACATTTAAACCCGAATCGCCAAAGCTCTTAAAGGAAGCATTTCCATCATCACTGGTACCCTGATGATTATTAATGTAACTTTCTATCTCGGTAATAATTTTTCTAAGTGATTCCGAATTGGTTTCGTAAGTAAGCCCGATAATAAAAGAGACCTTTCGCGAATTCCTGAGCGAAAGATTTTCTAAAACACCATCAATCATACCCCTATTAGGTATGGTAGCCATCGTTTTTTCAGAAGTTCTGATCCTTGTACTCCTAAAACCTACTTTTTCAACCGTTCCTTCCACACCGTCAACCTTTACCAGATCGCCAACCGTAAATGGCTTATCTAAAAAGATGGTGAATGAGCCTATCAAGTTCTCTAAGCTCTCTTTAGCCGCCAAAGCAATGGCAATACCACCGATACCTAATCCGGTAATCAGCGTTAATACATTAACCTCGAAAACAAAACCCAAAAGGGTAAAAAAACCGATAAAGATTACGATCGTTTTAAACAGCTCCTTCAAGAAAGGAACCAATTGATCATCTGACTTATTATCTGTAAGCGAAGCTTTATAAAGAAGCACATGGCTAATGAAGTCGATTATCCTTAATATAATCCAAAAAATAGATAGAATGATCCCAAATAAAAATATCCGGTCAATACAATCGCCAATTGTTACAGGTATTAATTCTTTAACTTTACCTATTAATTTGCTGTAATGGAATACGGCTACCTCCAGCGGGTGTTTTAACTGGTTGATGGATAGATAAAGTGTGGTTAACAGAATAAAAACCTCAATGGGTTTTACCAATAAGGCAACAAAAGCATCGTTATGCGATTGATTTGAAAAGTTTCTGAAAAGCTTAAACAGCAATCTGCTTAACAGCTTAGAAACAATGTTCTTAAAAACTAAGCCTAAAAAAAGTATGCCTCCGAAAAGGAAATAGGCTTTTACGGTATTGCCCCAAAACACTTGGTCGAAAAAAGCAGAATCTAACATTTAACAAAGGTACAAACAAAAAAACCTCCACGAAATTAATCGTGAAGGCTATATCTTATAATAAGGAGTATTATTTTCTCAAAGATTTGATACGAGCAGCTTTACCAGTTAAAGCACGTAAATAGAACAATTTCGCTCTACGAACTTTACCATAGCTATTCACTTCTACTTTCTCAATGTTTGGAGAACTAAAAGGGAAAATACGCTCAACACCAACACCGTTGCTCATTTTACGAACTGTGAAAGTTTCGTTAGCACCAGCACTGTTACGTTGTATTACAACACCTTGGTAAATTTGGATACGTTCCTTATTACCTTCGCGAATTTTATAGTGTACGCTCACTGTATCGCCAGACTTGAACGCAGGAAAATCTTTTTTCGCGATGGCCTGCTCTTCAACAAATTTTACTAAATCCATGATTTTAAGCTATTAAATCGATATTTCATCCCGTGAAAATCGGATTGCAATATTAGGGATTATTTTTGAGAAAAAAAAACCTATTTTAATTTTTTCCACATTCTTTATGAATTCCACATTCGATTGTGTTAAATGCTTCTATTCCAAAAGATCAGGAGGACACTTATTCACGAATATATCTCGAAATTTGGTTCAAAATATCCTGAGGTAAAATATTTACCTATTAATGGTATCAAGTGTGAATAATGCAACTAGGCAATGTTTCTTCCGCCTTTATTATCTTTTCTAAAATAGCGTCCCGGCTTTCTTCTACCCCTTCGTCGCAAGGCGATATATGCAGTTCTTTAAGGTTCTTTAAATCCTTTAAAACCCATATATCTTCTAAGCGGATTTTAGTCCTCCAGATATCAAGGTATTCCAGATCGGTCAGTTTGTTCAAATAAGGCAAACACGCTTTAGTAATATTTTCATGCTTCATCAGGGTTAAATCTTTAAGCTGCTTAACATTGCTGATCAATTTCACCCCCTCATCGGTCACCCTCGTTTCTTTCAAATAAATACTGCCCATAACCGAAACTTTTGCAAAAAGCATGGCTAAATACTCATCATCAACCAAAGAATCAATACTGGCAAAACCAGGCAGTTCTGTAGGGATGTTTTTAGCTTCGGTAATATGTCCAAAATGCCACCAGAACTGTTTTTCTGCGCCTTTAAGTTTCATTTTATCAAAGTAAAGAAGGGCTGGGTTTTAAACCGCTAGTACACGCCATAGCCTAAAACGCCAATTTTTTCTTTTTCATCGGCATAAGTAACAAAATTATACTTCGTTCCGGATTTGCTCCAGATATTTTTATTAACCGGCAGCCCATCTATAGATTGTTTAACCATTTTAGCTGTATATCCTTTCTTCTTTAGCTCCATGTCGATAAATGCCACATTAATTGCGCCTGAAAAAATGCAAACTATAGTCGAAATTTTATCATTTTTCGCGTAAGACACCTCCATCATATCGAATTTGGAGTCGAAGGCCAATATTTCTTTAACATCGCCTTCTCCTTCTTCAACATCCCCTTTTTCAAAACCTTTATCCTTCATAAAGGAATTAATGTTTTGCCTGGTGCTTTTATAAAAAACATCGTTAATAAGCGCTAATTTCTTGTTCTCGTAAGTCTCCTGGCCAAAGGCGAAAGATCCATAAAGCAAAAAAAATAATACTGTTAATTTTTTCATGTCCATATTTGTTTATCGTGTAATTTCTTTACCTGTTTTATCCATTGCGCCCCATCTGCCGTTTAATCTAAACCTGGCTACTCCATTTTCAAAACTGCCAACCGCATCGTATTTAATCGGTATAACCTCTTCGCCTGTTGTGTTTATAAAGCCCTCTCGTCCATTAAGTCCAACTTTAGCTAAACCATCCTCAAAATCAGCAATGAACCTATACTTGAAAGGGATGATTTCGTTTCCGTTTTTATCAATAGCGCCATAGAGTTTATTCTTTTCAACCGGAGCAACCCCATCATTAAAATCTTTTGCATAGTCGTATTTAAACTTTGTAAATTCTTTGCCCGTTTTATCGATAAAACCCCACCGATTATTTAGCTTCACACTTGCATAACCATTTTTAAAGTTATTCCCGTCTTCGTACTTTAAAGGCGTAATTTCTCTACCTGTAGCGTCAATAAAACCATACTGCTCGTTTAGCCTCACCTTGGCGATACCTTCATAAAAATCAAAGGCAACATCGTATTTTAGGGCAGTGATTTCCTTACCTTTTTTATCGATATAACCCGATTTCCCATTTAACTCAACCTGCGCAAAACCATCTTTAAAGTAAATGGCATCATCATATTTGAATGGGATAACCACCTTTCCTGTTTCATCTATAAAGCCATATTTTCCATCTAATTTAACCGCAATTAATCCTTCGTGGAAACTGTATCCGGCCTTTTCGTATTTAAAAGGGATCACTTCTTTTCCCGCCTTGTCTACAAATCCATATTTTCCACTTTCGTTCTTTTTTGGACTTAAATCTTGCGCATAACCCGCAATTGCCAGCACACTTAGTACTGCTGTAAATAGTTGTTTCATTTTGCATTAATTTAAAGGGTGTTTTGCATTTATTAAGCTAAATTATGATAAAGATACCCAGGCAGAAATACCCAATAAAGGGTATATTTACATGTACAGAATCCATAAAAAAAGTTCTAGACTAGCGATTGGATGGGATATTGATCTGAATAATAGTGCCCTCGTTTTTAACGCTACTGATTTCGAAATTACCTTTGTAATAATTTACTCTCTTTTCGATATTTTCGAGCCCAAAGCCCTTGCTTGTTTTCTGCAGATCGAAGCCGAGCCCGTCATCTGTAAATTGAAAATGGTAATTTTTGGGATATTTATAAAGTTCGATGGTGATTAACTCAGCGTTACCGTGCTTAATGGCATTGTTTATAACCTCAAGTGCGATAAGATATAAATCGTAAATCCATTTTTCATCAATTTTATCAGGAAAATCATAACAGAAAAGCTCAATTTTTGCATCTGTTAAACCCGCGTTTAAACTTGAAATCTGACTTTGTAAACTAGATATCAACGCGCCTTCATCAAGTGCTTTCGGCAGTATTTTATGAGATATTTCTCTGATATCTTCGGCCAGTTCATTTATTGTTCGTTTAGCAAGTTCGGCATTCTTCATGTCGAAAAGATGAATAATATGGGCAATCTTGCTCCCTACATTGTCGTGAATAATGTTAGCGATGTTTCTCCGCTCACGCAGCTGAACTTCACTAATGGCCCTCAACGAACTTTCTTTTTCAAAAATAACCTGCTGCATCAGCTCGTTGTTCTTCAAAAAAATATCGATGTAGTTTCTTGATAAAACGTATCCGAACAAAAACACTTCATAAAGACCGATAAACAACATCCAATTATCGCCCAGCGATTTTGGAATAATTTCAAATGTCTTCAAAATTAAGCAAGCGCCCCATACAAACTGCGGAGCAAAGGCAAGAAGCGCATAAATAGCCTGGGTTTTTTCAATTTTTAGATGCGTTAATGCCGCCCAGAAAAGTACGACGATAGAAGCCAGGAACACAACGTAGCCCAACACAAAAAAGTAACGAAATTCAAAACCCTTATAAAAAACCAATAACGAGATCGAAATTAAAATCAGTAAAAAGTTTATGCTACCAAGTACTATGATCAGTTTATGTTTAACGGGCTGATTTTCTTTTAGCTTTAAAAAATATCCAAGAAAAATACTCAGGGCAATATACCAAAGTGCACCAGTGTAAACACGGCCCTCGCTAAAAAACCTAAACTCGGGCAATAAAACATGCTTAGCGAAATTGGTTGTAATTGCCGTGTAAAACACAGTTAGTATAGAATAGCCAATATAATAAACATATAGCCTGTTTTTAGTCATGAAAAACAATATCCCATTGATCATGAGCAGCAAAAATACCATACCGATAAAAAAAGATGTCAGCGCTGTTTTTTGAGATGATTTGCCTTCTAAATAAGCCTGATCTTCCAAACTATAAGAAAAATCTAAATAGGACGTCTCCTTTTTAACCCGTACCCAAAGTAATTTTTCTTCACCTGGCTGCAGATTAAGCTCAAATGCCAGGGTTTCAATAAACGGACTCTGACCAACAGTTCTATCGCCAATGGTTTTAATTAATCTATCATCATAAAGGCTGAGGCTATCGATATGGTTATTGTTAAAACATAACCATGTTTTAGTACTTTGTGAAGCATTTATATTTTTTACAATAAATTTGCACCATACCGCCGCATTTTTGTTATAGCCGATATTAAGCTTGCTATTCTGCTTAAACGGCTGAAATTTTTGTTGTTGGAGCGTCCCGCTCGTCCATGACGAAGTTTGGTCTATAGCGTAACTGGATACTACCGATATTGATTTGTTTGTGGTTTGTGCACAAGAGAGTAGTGGGAATAGCAGAAAGCTAATCAAGTAGATTATTCTCATGAGCAAACTTAATGAGCGAACTGCTGTTATTGATTTCCAACTTCCGGTGGATGTTCTTCCGATGGGTAGTTACGGTTGTTATGCTTATAAATAATACTTCAGCAATTTCTTTACTGGTTAATCCTTTGATGATTAATTTAATAATTTCTTTTTCCTGTCTGGATATACGGAATTTATTGACAATTGAATCGTCAATGGCACTATACACACTCTCGCCCTTTTTATAACTTTTATTGGTATAAAACGCTGTGTCTTTATTTGATTCGATAATACTGATGAGCTCTTCGGCCGGTGTTTCTTTTTTGAGGAAGGCATTCACACCTAGTTTCTTTGCTTTTTGAATCAGAAAATCTTCGTAATAAGCAGTGAGAACAATTATTTTGGTGCTTTTTAGTTGGGACCTGAGTTCTTCAATCAATACAAATCCATCAAAGTGGTTAATATTTAAATCACAGATAAAAACATCTGCAATGTTGTGCATTAAATGGTTTCTGCAGGAATGTACATCGCTGAATTTAAAAATGCCATAGTTATTCCCGGTATTTTTAAGCAATTCGGAAATACCATTTAAAAAAAGTAAATGATCATCACAAATAACAATCTGTTTGGGCATATTATCGGGAACTAGAAGCGTTTCTCCTAAAATAGAATTTACCTTTATAATTTACAAGGAAATTTTACTCTAAAAGGTCGGGGCGGCGTGTTTTAGTTCGCTCCAGTGCCTGTTCATGCCTCCATTCGTTCACCTTGGCTTCATGACCGCTTAATAAAACATCGGGTACTTTATGTCCGCGCCAATCTGCAGGGCGGGTATAAACCGGTGCATCAAGCAGTTCTCCCTGAAAACTATCAGACAAGGCAGAAGTCTCATCATTTAAAACACCCGGGATTAAACGCACAACAGCATCAACCACAATGGCTGCAGGAAGCTCACCACCGCTTAAAACATAATCACCAACCGATATCTCCCTTGTAACAAAGATATCGCGTATCCGCTGATCTATGCCCTTGTAATGGCCACACAAAATAATGATATTCTTTTTAATAGAAAGTTCATTAGCTGTACTCTGGTTTAAAGTAACACCATCGGGGCTCATGAAAATAACTTCATCGTATTCTCTTTCTGCCTGAAGCTTTTCGATACAGGCTGCAAAAGGCTCGATGCTCATTACCATACCGCTACCTCCGCCATATTGGTAATCGTCTACACTTTTTTGTTTGTTGGTAGCATAATCCCTCAGGTTATGGACAACAATTTCGGCTATGCCTTTTTTTTGTGCACGTTGCAAAATAGAATGAGCAAACGGACTTTCTAATAAAGCGGGCAAAACTGTTATAATATCGAAACGCATAACGCAAAGGTAAGTCTTTAGTCTGAAGTCTTTACTCCGAAGGAGAATTTTGCTATATTCAGTATTAATTTTGGCCCTTATAGAAACTCATTGAGGTAAATATTAATCCAGCGTAATAACCTTTACCAGATCGCTTGCCCATTGCAACGGCTTTCTACCGTTCCGTCCGTCAACAACACCACTTACTTTCATTGTTTTTTTGTCATTACTTAGGGTGTAATAGTTTGCATATTGTCTACCTTTAAGATCGTAAGTAGCATCGGCCCTTGCATCCGAAAAATTTACCACATACATGTTATTTGATAAAATTTTAAATGTGCCACTATGCGTGATGATCTGTACGCCGCCTTCCTTGGTGATATTGTAAAAGCTTCCATCCGCTTTAAAAACAATTTTACTCCCAGGATTAGTAGTGTCGTTCCAGATACCAACAAATGGTTTGATTTCTTTTAAACTAGCCTGTTGTACGGTTTTACAAGAAAAGATGGTTAACACTGTAAGAGAAATTACGGCAATTTTTGATATTCTTTTGAGCATGTTAATTTTGGTTAGTACAAGATCTAAATTAACAATTTTTCCTTAAAAAACATTAGCTGTTAATCGCCATCCTCCAGCTCAAATATTTCTCCAACAGGTTTATCAAAAACCCGGGCCATTTTTAGCGCCAATACGGTTGATGGAACGTATTTACCTGATTCTATAGTATTTATCGTTTGTCTCGAAACCTGGATCAGATCTGCCAATTCGGCCTGTGTTATGTTTTTAATGGCGCGTTGTACACGGATGTTATTTTTCATCAGAAATCCCTTCTTTCTTTAAACGATACAAACTAAAGTTAAACTTTATAACAAAAACCAACAATACAGTTAACATATTGTAACTCATAAAAGCTAAAAACAGTCCGCCATAAATCGTCCAAGTTGCAATAAACAATACGCCATAAGAAATTAAAACAGACCATTGCCAACTTTTTAACCGTAACAGCGAAATATATTCGTCTTCGTTCTTTTCTTTTGAAAACGAAACTAATAAAAGACCAGTTATGACCAAAGTCAAAATAATTTCATCCCACAAATTTCCGTCCGACCAACTAAATACCCTTGGTATTATTGCTAATGTAACGGCAGGGACGGGCAAATCGAAATAGCTAATTACCGAGTAGGTACCTGCAGATAAAATAAAAACGATCCAACCAATTACCTTGTACTTGTTCGGAATTAAAAGCGAGTTTTTCATATATCAAATATTTTTTACTAAATGTAAAGTATTTTTGATATATATGTCAAGTATTTTTTACTAAAAGATTATTTTGTTTTACAAAACTGGCTTAATACCAGCAAAACACAAGAAAATGTTTTTGATTATTTTAACCTTCCAGGTAAACATCCAGTAAACCTTCTGGCAAGTCGAGGGCTAATGTTTTTTCATCCTCATCGTATTCTACAATAAAATCTTCATTTAGCGGGAAAAGGATTTCGGTTTCTTTATACATCACTGTAGCCACAAATTGTTGTGGGTATTCGTTTACTTCCAAAATTTCGCCCAATTCTCCCAAAGTTTCATCTATTGCCAAATAGCCTTTAAAATCCGTATAGAAAAATTCTCCTTCTTCGCGTTCCGGCATTTGCGATAGGGGCAGGTATAATTTCTTTTTTAATAGTGGCTGTACTTTATCGATATGATCAGCATCATCAAAATTAAAGTAGCCTGTTTTATTGGCCTGCAGTTTTGCCGAAGCCACAAAATACGGAACAAGCTTACCATTCATATCTGCAAATACTACATCAAATTCGAGTTGTTCGTACTCATCAAATTCGAAAAATACCTGAACTTCTCCTTTTAAACCCCTCGTTTTGGTAACGTAACCAATATAAAATGCTTCTTCGTGTTTCATAATCACCCCTAGAGGTATCTTTAATAGTAACGTCATCCTGAATTTAGTTCAGGATCTTATAGTAAGAAGGATGCTGAAACAAGTTCAGCATGACGCACCGTAAATAATAATATCTTTTAAATAAAAATAGCGTTCCGAAATTCGGAACGCTATTTTATGAGACAGAATAATTAAATTATTCTGCTCCTTCTTCTTTAGTAGCTTCTGCTGCAGGAGCCTCTTCAGTTGCTTCAGCTTCAACAGCTGGTGCTTCTTCAGTAACCTCTTCTTCAACAACTTCTTCTGCAACTGGTGCATTTTTAGCTGCGATAGCTGCTGCTTTATCTTCTTTCTTCTTAGCTTCTGCTGCCAATGCCGCTTTACGCGCATCTGCTTTAGAAGTAGCTAAACCTTCTGATTTACCAGAAATTTTACCTGCTTTAGCATCTAACCAAGCTGCAAATTTTTCATCTGCCTGTTCTTGAGTTAAAGCTCCTTTTTTAACACCACCTTCTAAGTGTTTTTTGTACAAAACACCTTTGTAAGAAAGGATAGCACGAGCAGTATCAGTTGGTTGTGCACCACTGTTGATCCAAGCTAAAGTTTTTTCGAAGTTAATTTCGATGGTTGCTGGATTGGTGTTTGGGTTGTAAGAACCTAAACGCTCAATAAATTTACCATCACGTGGAGAGCGAGAATCTGCTACCACAACGTGGAAAAAAGGTTTTCCTTTTTTACCGAATCTTTGCAATCTGATTTTAGTTGCCATTTCTTTTTGTATTTATGTATTCAACATAGTTCCCGGAGCTTCATACTGCGGGGCTGCAAAGATAACTAAAATACTGTAAATTAAAAACATAGTTTAATTTCTTTGTTTTCAGGATATTTGCGCCGAAATATTTGCAGATACAAATGGAAAGAATTGCAATTGATATGGACGAGGTAATTGCCGATGCCCTTGGAAAATTTATCAAACTATATAACCGGGATTTTAACGTTCCTTTAGATTTAAAAATTGATGCCGGAAACGAAATCTATCACCATGTTCCGCAAGAGATTAACCAGAAATGGTTCGAATATATAAATGAACCTGGTTTTTTCCGAGATCTTGAAGTTATCGAAGATAGTCAACGCGTAATTAAGGCCTTACAAGAGAAATATGATGTTTATATTGTTTCGGCGGCAATGGAGTTCCGAAATTCATTGATTGACAAGTACGACTGGATGACCGAACATTTTCCTTTCATCGATTGGCAGCACATGATGTTCTGCGGAAATAAAATTGTGAATGTTGATATTATAATCGACGACCGTATTAAAAACTTTGTAAATTTTGCCGGCCGTCCATTATTATTTTCTTCGCCCCACAATTTGCTTGTAACAGAATATGAACGCGTAAACACCTGGGAAGAGGTAGCGTGTTTGTTGCTATAGGCCTAGCAAAGTCCGTCATTTCGACCGCAGTGGAGAAATCTAATGGCTAATTATTTAAACATAAATTATAGATTTCTCCATTCCGCTGTGCTCCAGTCGAAATGACGATCTTAACTCGTAAGGCCCCTCAATCTGTGTAATCCCTCAATCTGTGTAATCATCTTCTCCTAAAAATTAAATTCGCCTACCAGGTTTCCGCCGCTACTTCCAGCCGCCATAGGCAATACAATTACTTTTCTCTGTTGTTTGCCTGTGGCATATCGGGTATAAATCTCGGCAGTTACGGTTGTTGGTCCGCTAATGTTAATCTGACTATCGCCGTAATAGTTAACTTCGATTTTATATTTTCCCTTTATTGCTTTTTTGATCATAAATTGTTCAGGGCCATAACCTGATGTAAAATCGTTGCTGATCCTACCGCCTATTTTTGTTCTCGAATTTCCATAAAACCCTTTTTCACCAGTTGGATCGGTTAGCCACAGATCGATATCAGTATCATTTTTATTCCAGTTGAGTACTACGCGCACATCTACTGGCAAAGGCTGGATCAACCTTTTATCAATCCCTTTGGTACTTAAGTTATTGCCATGTTTTGCAATCAGGTTATTGATTTCCGATATTACAATTTCCTCAATTCCCTGGTCCCGATCCGCAATCTGACTGTTATAATTTTGGGTAAGTACCTTATATAAATGATCAAGTGCAGCCTGGTATTGCCCGTTATCTGCCAAAGCTAAAGCGTAATCGCGGTAACTCTGCGCATCCATAGGCCTCCATTGCAAAATCTTCTGCGTAATAAAAAGTTCATCTTTATAATTTCCGGTCTGCTTTAATTTATAAGCTAAAGTTTTATATAAATCGGCATTCTCCAAATCCAGATCGGCAATATTACTTAAAATGGTCAGTGCCCTAACACTATCTTTCTGCTGATAAAACCAATTGGCCACATCAAAATAAAACATTGGCGTACTGATGTAACCTGAACGCATTTTTAAATAAGCCTGATAAGCACTATCTGGTTCTCCAACCAGGTTTTTCATATAATCCTTATCACTTTTAAATTCAGGGATAATGATGGTGGATTGCTGTTGTGGTGCAGGCGGCGGCATTTTCATGGCATCTACTTTAGCTACCTGAACACCCGGAACCCTACCCGCAAGAGCGCTTGAAGCATTGGCTCTAATGGTCGTGACCGATCCCGTTACAGCAGTTTTTCGCTGTGCGGCATAACCCACAACTACCACTTCATTGAGGGCTTTATCTTCATTATTGGCTAATGCTTGTTTTGCAACAGGCGCGGGCATTCTTACCTGACTTGCCGATTCAGCTCTTCTTCTCTCACGTACCTGATCAGCAACAAGAGCACTTCTACTCCCTTCGCCAACCGGAGCAGAAATTGCAATATTAGCTGTCGGATCTCCAATTGCATCTCTTTGGCCTGGATCAGGGTATCTTTCTTTCTTTTTGACTGGTTCTTTATAGTAGAAATCGGTATTCCACCAGGTTTTCAGTTCTTTGGTCATGGCTACCGCAGCATTGATCAGATCTTGCTTACGTTCCAAAATAGCTGTTCTGCGTTGCTTCAAAACCGCATTATAGGCCTGTTGCAATTCAACAGGGGGCACAATATCATAACGTAAATAATCATCTAAGTTTTCTAAAACAATAAGGCTGGTATTACGGGTAACAATACCAAACTGTTTACTCAAAACACTAATATCATCCTTATTATCTTCATATTGAATGTCCATTTCAGCAATTTTCTTCTGTGCCCAAACACGGCTAACATCAATGCTGCTTAAAGTATGCTCAGTAGCATTTAACCGAATAATCTGTTCTGAAACAACAGTATTTCCAAAACCAAACTGCAGTGTAAATTCCGTATTAAACGCATTCATGATACCGGCTAAAGAGAAATGTCCGTTTACATTTACCTTCATTGACGGATAAGTCTGCCTAACATCTGCTCCATTTTTAATCCCTAAAAACTGAAGGTTTTGCTGGTTCAATTGTTTAAAAGCGTCGCCTACCGAAATGGAGTTCAGGTTAACAAATTGTCCCCCCGTTTTCATACAGATAAATTTCAAGGTGCTATAATCAGCTTTAAGTGCTGTATTGATACAATGAACCGGTTTATTTAAGCTGACCGTATTTTTTCCGAATGTTGATAGTCCATCAGTAAATAAAATATATTCGTCGGCCTGCAGGCTTTTAGTATTTATGGCGCTAAAATTTGTTCCTCCATCATACACCAGATTCTTCAGCTTATCCTTTAACCGTGTCCAGTTACCGTTCGCAATTACAAAAGTGCCTGCATTCTTAAATCCATTGTTAACCAAGCCTAAGTGTATGGTTAAATTTTGTTTTTGTTTGATAATCAAATCCAACAGTTCTATCTCCCGCTCTGTATTACGCTGAAGACCGCTTAAAGATGTATCCCAGATTAAACCAATTTGGTTAGCCCACTGCTTTTGACGGCTTTCGGTTTTAGGAAAAACATTAACCAGAAAATAATAACCTGTTGATGCTTTTTGCATTTGCACTTCAGTCAGATCGTTTCTTTTTGGAAGATTGATAGTCAGACCATTTTTAGGCTGATAATTGGTTTTATTGATTTCGCCAACATAGGTATTTCCGTTGGCTTTTAAATCAAAACTGCCGTCTGGCTGTTCACCCAGTTCTGGTTTTATGATACTTTCGAAAACGGTAGTTTTTAACGAAAATTTTTCAATGGCCTGGTTATAATCTAATGGCAAATGATACCTTAAAACATTCTTATTATTAAAACTTAATTCTTCTTCATAACCAACAATTATGGTTCTGCTGCCATTTGCAGGTAGGGGATAAATCCGGGTACGGAAATTATTTCCTTCAACTTTTTCCAACAAGCCCGGATCTATCCTACGGCGCTCAATACTTTCGAAAACCTCTGTTGCTTTCACTTTTTCTACCGGAACAGCCTCACGCATTTTTCCGTTTATATCTAAAGCGTAACGGCTAATGCTAACCCCTTCAGGCATAGGGAAAGTTAATTCACCCTCTAAAATGCGGTTACTGTTATTGTGGAAGGTCATAGTCATCACAGTTGTAGCAATATTTCCGGTAATCTGCACATTGATATTTAACTTTTTAAGTTTAACAGCATCTTTTTGCTCGCTGGTTTCGGCCTGTTGTACCTTTAAAACAGGCATTTGTGCCTGAACAAAAAACATGATCAATAATAGAGGAAGGGTGAGTAAGGTTTTAGATGGTCTCATAACGGTAATTTTAAATAGTGATGCAAAAGCACTAACGATTACATAAATTTATTTTCGGAGCCTCATCTTTTTTTGGTTTTGGAAGTAAAAAACCTTTTAGAAAATCTAAAATGGGCTTTTCTAAAAAAATGTAACATTTCTAAAAAAATTTGTTCTAATAATTAAAACTGAAACTATGTTAGTAACCACAACGCCTTCAGTTGAGGGTAGAAAAATTGTAAAATATATAGGTCTTGTTACCGGAGAAACCATTATTGGCGCAAATATTTTTAAAGATTTATTTGCTGGCATAACAGATATAGTAGGAGGCAGATCGAGTTCTTACGAACGCGTTTTAAGAGAGGGAAAAGATACAGCAGTTAACGAAATGCAACAGTACGCAGCCGCATTGGGTGCAAACGCAATTGTTGGTGTAGATTTAGATTATGAAACTGTAGGCAGCGGCGGAAGCATGTTAATGGTCAGTGCCAATGGTACTGCTGTAATTTTAGAAGATTAAGAAATTGCTTATTGCGAAAACTAAGCAAAAACAAGAAAGTCTTTCCGGTGCGGGAAAGACTTTTCTTATTATATCCTGTTTTCGATTAAAACGAAAGTATATCTATTAGTTTAAGCCATTTAGAGCTCACTTTTTCTGCATTAATGTGTTTAATGGCATGATCAAAGGGCGTAAAAACAATTTCACGGTTAATCTGGCCAGCCATAACCCCGCTTTCGCCATTAATTAAACCCTCTACAGCAGCAACACCCAATCTACTAGCCAATACACGATCCATACAGGTCGGTTTTCCACCACGCTGAATATGGCCTAATACTGAAACCTTCGTGTCGTAATGCGGGTATTTTTCCTGCAGAATTTCGCCAACCTTAAATGCGCCACCAGTATCATCACCTTCAGCAACGATAATAATTTTCGAGGCTTTATCTTTACGGCTGTGTTCCAGCTTGTGCAAAATATCATTTGCATTCATGTTTGCTTCAGGGATCATAATGGCCTCGGCGCCCACACCGATTCCACTTCTTAAAGCAATTAGCCCGGAGTCGCGGCCCATTACCTCCACTATAAAAAGCCTGTCGTGCGATTCGGCTGTATCTCTGATCCTATCCACCGCGTCGATAACGGTATTAATGGCAGAGTCGTAACCAATGGTAAAATCTGTTCCTGCCAGATCGTTATCAATAGTGCCAGGCAAGCCAACAATTGGAAAATCGAACTCTTTTGAAAAAATATTTGCGCCTGTAAATGTTCCATCACCACCAATTACAACCAAGGCGTCAATTCCATTGGCTTTTAGGCTTTCGTAAGCTGTTTTTCTGCCCTCAACGGTTTTAAAAGCTTCGCTGCGTGCGGTTTTTAAAATGGTTCCCCCGCGCTGGATAATATTTGCTACAGATTTGCGGTCCATTGGGATAAAATCATTGTTGATCAACCCTTCGTACCCACGGATAAACCCGGTTACTTCAATATCATAATAAATTGAGGCCCTTACTACGGCCCTTATTGCGGCATTCATGCCTGGCGAATCTCCACCAGAGGTTAAAACACCAATATTCTTAATCTTATTCATTTGTTTGTTTCTTAGCAAATTCTGATAATCCATTGTCCAGATATTGCAAATATTTATCTATATTAAATTCTACTCCGATAGGAGGCGAAACTAATTCTTTTTCATCAGTACCCAAAAGTACATAATATGGTTGCGAAATGGTATTAAATCTTTCGGCCTGTAAATGTTTAAATTTTTTACCAACCGTATTCACTTTTGTGCCTAAAATTTTAGAATCAAATTGTTCAGCAGCTGGCAGATCAGTTTTATCATCTGTGTAAAGCGACACAACGATATAGTCTTCTTTCAATTTTTTAAGCACTCTTGGGTCAGACCAAACTCTTGCTTCCATTTCGCGGCAATTTACACAGCCATGGCCTGTAAAATCAAGGAATAACGGTTTTTTTACCTCCTTTGCGTAAGCCAACGCTTCCTGGTAATCAAAAAATCCATCAATATTATGCGGAATGTGCAGGAATTCAGCATATTTACGTTTAGCGTGGCCGGTTGTTGTTGTTTGGTTCGATCCACCATTATCTTGTCCGATCACAAAATCCTGGGTAGAAAGCGGAGGTACCAATGCACTTACGGCTTTTAAAGGAGCTCCCCATAAGCCCGGAATTAAATATATCGCAAACACGAAAGTGGCAGTTGCAATAAATAACCTTGGCACTGAAACATAAGGAAGATCACTATCATGAGAAAACTTGATTTTTCCCAATAAATAAACGCCTAAAATCAACGCGAGTACAATCCAAATGGCCAGGAAAATCTCTCTATCCAATATGCCCCAGTGATAAGCCAAATCGGCTGTTGAAAGGAATTTTAAAGATAAGCCCAGCTCTAAAAAGCCGAGAAAAACTTTAATAGAGTTTAACCACCCACCAGATTTTGGCAATCCTGTCATTAAACTCGGGAAAATGGCAAACATGGTAAAAATTACCGCTAGCGATAGTGAGAAACCAAACATGACCACAACAGGCGTTAGCAGGTCGGTATTAATGGCAACCAACGAGGTTCCGATCAGTGGGCCGGTACAAGAGAAGGAAACAACCGCTAACGTTGCTGCCATGAAAAAGATCCCGCTTAAACCTTTAGCATCCGATTTGGCATCAAGTTTATTTACAAAAGAACTTGGCAGGGTAATTTCGAAAGCACCTAAAAACGATACGCCAAAAACAATCAGTATAAGAAAGATGAAAATATTAAAAAAACCATCGGTAGATATTTCATTTAATGCACTGGCGCCCCAGATCAAAGTAATAATTACGCCTAAACCAACATAAATTACAATGATCGATAAGCCGTAAATAATGGCACTTCTGATTCCTTTTGCTCTGCTTTCGGCTCTTTTGGTAAAAAAACCAACAGTAAGCGGAACCATGGGAAAAATACATGGAAGAAAAAAAGCGGCAATACCGGCCAAAAGGCCTAAACCAAAAGTTACCCAAAGCGATTGTTTCGGGGCATCCTTACCAGCTACCGCAGCTTTTTCTACTTTGGCTGTATCCTTTTTTAGGGTATCTTTTTCCGTTTTTACCTGGCTATTGGCTGCACTATCCTGTGCCGAACCAACTTCGGTAAAAACAATATCATCGGGAGGAGCAGTTGCTGTGGTATCCTGTGTTACCAGGGCATAACTCTTAACGGCAGGCAATGCAATAAACATTGAAGCCATTAACAACAATAATAAAACCTTTTTCATTTGTGTGTTTTGTGTGTGTATTTTTTGAAACCGTGAAATTAAGAATAATTTTAGAAACGATTTTTTTTAAACCACTACTCCACGTAGATTTTACTTTAAAAAGAAACAGTCCCGAAAATTCGGGACTGTTTGTAAATATTTTGATGTCAACTATTTAACAGGAACGCTAAACTCAACTTCTTCTGGCGGAAGACATTGTTTATCGTTACAAACCATAAACTCAACTTTTCCTTTAACAGCAGTTGTACCCTTATTTAATTTCACCCTTTGCTGGAAAATTACCGCTTTTTCGAAATAACTTACATTCATTTTAAATGTACTTTCGTATTTAACAATTGCTTTAGGCTCTATTGTTTTACCAACCAGGCTAAAATCTTTTGAAGGCGCAAAAGTAAATGTAGTTTTTACCGGACCACCGTCTTTCACATTTTGCGAATAGATATGCCATCTGTCTTCGATTGTAGCCTTTAAATATATAACGGCTTCATCTTTACTTATTTTCTTTGCAGAATAAGCCCAGGTAACCGGCTTTTCAATTTGTGCAAATGCACCTGCGATGGTAAAAAGTACCATCGAAAGCACCAGGGTGATTTTTTTCATTGTGTGTTTATTTTGTGTGTGTAAATTCTATTTCTTTAAAATTAAAGACTTCTAAGCCATTCCTTGTATCTACCGTTAGCCTACCATCATCTTCAACTCCCGTTATAGTACCTTCAAAAAACGCTCCATTTTGCATATACAACGCTGGAATATTAAAATTATAAAGCCTTGAAAGGTAATCATTTTGTAAAATACTATATTTCCCGGCCCTCAAAATTAAGTAGTATTTTTCCATAAATATGAATAATTTATCCATAATATCCATTAAAGGCACATCTCTTTGTAAAATTTGGATGACGGAAGTGGCACGTTGGCTAATACTATCCGAAAATTCGGATTGATTAATATTTAAACCAATGCCAATTACTGATGATTTAATAGAATTGCCTGTCAGTGTATTTTCGATTAATATCCCCCCTAATTTCTTATTTTTGTAATACATATCATTAGGCCATTTTACTTTTATTCCTTCGGGAACAAAACAAGATAAAGCATCACTAACGGCTAAACTAACGGCTATATTTAAATAAAACTGCTTATTAAGGGGTAAGAAAGAAGGTTTTAAATAAATGCTTGTACTTATATTTTTTCCTGCCTGTGTTTGCCAAACGCTTTCCTGCTGTCCTCTTCCGGCAAACTGATTATCTGCCATAATTACAGTCCCTTCGGCTAATGGCTCGGATTTTGACACCAAATCTTTCAAAAAGTTATTAGTAGAATCAACTTCTTTTAATTTGATTAAATTTTGACCAACAAATAGTGTCGAAAAAGTGTTATTTTGCAAGTGTTGAATTTATAATATTGTAATTCCAAAATTAAAGCATTTTAATGGTAAAAAAGAAAATAGTAGCCCTTTCTACATACCTTTCTGAGTTAGCTGTTCACGGCATCCAGGAGAAAAAAGGAGAAGATATAGTGCGGTTAGATCTTAGAAATATTCATACTTCAGTGGCTGATTACTTTATTATTGCGAGCGCCAACTCTGGCACTCAGGTAAAAGCTATTGCTGATAGTGTAGAAAAAGAAATATATAAAGCCACTCAGGCCGATCCAAGACATAAAGAAGGTTTCGAATCAGCAGATTGGATTATTCTTGATTATTTCGATGTGGTTGTGCACATTTTTAAAACCGAAAAGCGCCACTTTTATGGCATAGAAGAACTTTGGGGGGATGCAGAAAGCACAAATTATCAAAGCGCATAACCTATAGAACCATTTTGACAAAGACAAATGAACGACAATCAAAATACCAACGAAAAACAAGGAAAAAGAATTCCAAATATTCCCAAAAAACCACAGAAAGGATCAAAATTTAATATTTTCTGGGTTTATGCAGCCATTATCATTGCGATTATAGCAGCACAGTTTTTATTTACTACAGATGGCGGTAAAGAGGTTACCTACCAAAAGTTTGAACAACAGATGTTACTTAAAGGTGATGTTCAGAAAGTTGTTGCTTATAAATCAGACGATTTAGTGCGTGTAGAGGTTTACATCAAAAAAGATAGCCTAAAAAAACCATTATACGATGCATATAAAAGTAGTAGCACTTTTAGTGTAAATAACACAGCTAGCCCTGTTGTATATTTCAATGCCGGTACAATGGATGGCCTTGATAAACAACTTGCCGATTCGCAAAAAGACCTTCCTGCTAACCAACCAAGGGTATTGGCAGAAAAAACCAGTCGCAGCAATCCGTTAGCAAGCTGGTTCTTAAGTATCATTTTACCTGTGTTGCTTTTAATCGGTTTCTGGATTTTTATGATGCGCAGAATGGGCGGTGGTGCCGGCGGTGGCGGTCAGATTTTCAGCATTGGAAAATCAAAAGCAACTTTATTTGATAAAGAAAGCCAGGTAAATATTACGTTCAACGATGTTGCAGGTTTAGAAGAAGCAAAAACAGAGGTAATGGAAATTGTAGATTTCCTTAAAAACCCTAAAAAATATACCGATTTAGGTGGAAAAATCCCTAAAGGTGCTTTACTTGTAGGTTCGCCGGGTACCGGTAAAACATTGTTGGCTAAAGCTGTTGCAGGCGAGGCACAGGTTCCTTTCTTCTCTCTGTCAGGATCTGATTTTGTAGAGATGTTTGTAGGAGTAGGTGCATCTCGTGTCCGCGACTTATTTAAACAAGCAAAAGATAAATCGCCATGTATTATCTTTATTGATGAGATTGATGCTATTGGCCGTGCTCGTGGTAAAAACGGTGTAATGGGTGGAAATGATGAACGCGAAAACACCTTAAATCAACTTTTAGTTGAAATGGATGGTTTTGGCACAAATACACATGTTATTATTTTAGCTGCCACTAACCGTGCTGATGTTTTAGATAAGGCCTTATTAAGGGCGGGTAGGTTTGACAGACAGATTTATGTTGATTTACCAGATGTTATCGAGCGTAAACAAATTTTCGAAGTTCACATTACTCCGCTTAAAAAATCAGAAGAGCTTGATACCGAATTTTTAGCAAAACAAACGCCAGGATTCTCAGGAGCAGACATTGCAAATGTTTGTAACGAAGCGGCATTAATTGCTGCCCGTAAAAATAAATCGGCAGTTGATAAGCAAGATTTCTTAGATGCTGTTGATAGAATTGTAGGTGGTTTAGAAAAGAAAAACAAAATCATCACACCTGCCGAAAAACGCGCTATTGCGATTCACGAGGCCGGTCATGCCACAGTAAGCTGGTTGTTAGAACATGCGGCACCTTTAGTTAAGGTTACGATTGTACCACGCGGACAGAGCTTAGGTGCAGCCTGGTATTTGCCTGAAGAACGCTTAATTGTTCGCCCTCACCAAATGCTTGATGAAATGTGTGCAACTATGGGGGGTAGGGCAGCTGAAAAAGTGATGTTCGATACCATTTCTACCGGCGCTCTTAGCGATTTAGAGAAAGTGAACAAACAAGCCAGAGCAATGGTTACCATTTATGGTTTGAACGATAAATTAGGAAATATTACTTATTACGATTCATCTGGTCAGAACGAGTATAATTTCTCTAAACCATATTCAGAGGATACCGCTTTAACTATCGACAAAGAAATTTCGGCATTAATTGAAGGCCAATACCAAAGAGCAATTAGTTTATTAGAAGAAAATAAAGATAAATTGATCCAATTGGCCGATATCCTGATCGAAAAAGAAGTTTTATTTAAAGACGATTTAGAAGTGATTTTTGGTAAACGGTTATTCGAAAGCCAAGGAGAAAGCGGAACTCCCGGACATATTACTCCGGTAGAAGCATAAATAAATAATTTCTATTATTACATTTGCTACCCTGGTTTAATTATTAGGGTAGCTTTTTTTTATAATGAAGGATAATACGACAGCGAAAGAACAAATACTAAAAAAGATAAGGAAAGCACTATTGGAGAAGCGCGAAAACCCTTATCCTAATTTAGAAGAGAGTCAATTGTATAAAAAAAATACAGATGAGCTAGAGGTATTATTTGCCGAACAGCTCACCGCTATATCTGGTAACTTTATCTTCTGCGAAGACGGGATTGATTTTTTTGAAAACATGCTGCAGTTGGCCGACAAGTATAAATGGCGGAAAATATACTGCTGGGAACCCGAACTTCAACAGTTTTTAAGCAAATACGAATTTCCTTTTTATCAAACCGACAAAGATTTCGAACAGGCCGAGGTAGGCATTACCCTTTGCGAAGCCTTAATTGCCCGTAATGGAAGTGTAATGGTAACCAACCAGGGTGCTGCAGGAAGAAGGCTTAGTATCTTTCCACATCATCACATTGTAATCGCTAAAACCAGTCAATTGGTTTTAGATCTTAAAGATGCTTTTTTGTTATTGAAGAACAAGTATGGCAATCAAATCCCATCAATGATCAGCAACATTACAGGCCCAAGCAGAACTGCCGATATCGAAAAAACATTGGTTTTGGGAGCTCATGGTCCTAAAGAGCTTTTTGTGTTTCTGATTGATGATTTTAGTTAAGACTGCATTAATTTTGACAAATACCGCTCAGAAACTAAAAATGGCAGCAACTGCTTTGCTACTGCCATAACCATCGTTTCTATATTGCACACTCAAATTGCCCAATTAATTTTGACCATTGGGCGTTGTTATCTATTTGCTTTTAGTACTTTCCTAACAACCATATTTCTACTGGCGTCAAGGCAATACACATCTTCATCATAATTGGTATATACACGTGAGAGAAAAGGGGTAAGATCAGGTTCGCCTGGCATTTTTCTGCCACCAACATAGATGGATATGCTTACAAACCTGCCAGCATCTTTATCCAATTTTATACTTTTCTTGGTTTTGAGATTGTAAATTTCAACATTTTCGTAACCCGTGTAATTGTTCCCATAAGAGCGCCATTCAGGAAGGGTTGGGCTTTTACATACCACAAAATAATCATCAGCTAAGTGGAAAATGGTACTAATGGTATTATCGTTGAAATATCTTTTTCCTTTAAGGTCTACTATATCGGCAACATTTAGTTCTCTTCCGTTTGATATTTTATTGGTTTCCTTTAAAAGCACGATACCAATGTTCTTTGGAAAATTATTTTTGTTTTCGCCCATTACAGCATAAGCCTCTAAATAATCGTTACTCTTTAGCACAGTATCTTTATTCTCGTTTAAAAAACAATTAGCCCGGCCATTGTGGGTAAACATGCCCATCCCCCAACCGGCATAAAGCTGTATATCTTTACCTAGTTTAACCGGTCCTTTTTTTACAGGAGGTTCTGGTTTTTTACTGTCGGTTACAGGTGTTTTGCCCATGGTAACATGCACTTCAGTTACCTTATTCTTAGCTGCGTATTCTGCCTGTTTCTTTTTAAAGGCAATTGCATTTTCTGCTTTAAGCCTTTCATTTTTTAAATTATGTGCAGCGGAAGCAGCTTTTTCGTCAGCTATTTTCTTTTTGCGGGCATCCTCATTTTCTTTATCGCATGCAGGGCACATCAGTTTTCCCTCCGCATTATTCCAGCCTTTAGGTGCAAATCTGCAGTTATAACGGGCATATTCGCTCTTCGAAACATGCGATTGCGCATTTGCCACCTGTACCATAAACAGGAGCAAAACAATGGTCAAGAAACTTTTCATTTTATTTCGTCTAATTTGTTGTAAAAATACCCGATCAACTAAACGATTTATATACCCTTTACTGGGTATATTTAGTACATGGCTTATATACCTATATTTATGAAAAATAGATAAAATACGGCACAGAAGCTAAACGTGGCCAGAAAAGCAGGATTATTAAAATCCTCACTTGAAAATAAGCACCGTTAATATTTAATTTATTTTAGTTTCTCGAATATAATTGATATTTTTATACTACATACCGTTTTAGTATGCGGTATTATAATTATGAGCAAAGCAATAAATACGGTAATAACCGGTACTGGAAGTTATATTCCACAGAATATTATTTCCGGTAGTGAATTCCTAAATTCTACGTTTTTTGAGAATGGGAGTCTATTGGAGAAAGAGAATTCGGAGATCATTGATAAATTCTCTGAGATTACGGAAATTGTAGAAAGACGCTACGCCTGCCCCGAGCAGTTAAGCAATCATATTGGCGCAAAGGCTGCAGAAAAAGCCATTGAAAATGCAGGAATCGATAAAGAAACCTTAGACTATATTATATTCTGTCATAATTTTGGCGATATCCCTTTAGGCAGCAACCGCATAGATATTTTGCCTTCTTTAGCTTCAAAGGTAAAACAACAATTAGGTATTCAAAATCCAGACTGTGTTGCCTACGATATCATTTTTGGTTGTCCGGGATGGGTTCAAGGTGCGATACAGGCAGATTACTATATTAAAAGCGGAGATGCGAAACGTATTATGGTTATTGGTGCAGAAACATTAAGCCGCATTATCGATCCGCATGACCGTGATAGCATGATCTTTTCAGATGGTGCAGGCGCTGTAATTTTCGAGGCAGAAGAATCAGGAGAAAAAAGAGGAATACTTGCACATAAAACAGAAACGCATGCCGTAAACCATGGCAATTTATTAACCATGGGCAAGAGTTCTCATCCGGATGAAACCAATGGAAATCTTTATTTAAAAATGAATGGGCGTAAGCTGTACGAGTTTGCGGTAGTTCAGGTGCCTCAAGTGATTAAAAAGGCCATTGATAAAGCAGGATTAAGCGTTGAAGATGTAAATATCGTATTTGTTCACCAGGCCAACGGGAAAATGGATACAGCTATCATGAAACGTTTGTTCAAGCTATATGGTAAAGATACCGTGCCAGAAAACCTGGTTCCAATGACGATTTCATGGTTAGGAAACAGTTCAGTTGCCACCGTACCAACCTTATTAGACTTAGTACTAAAAGGTGAAGTTAAAGGTTATAAAGTTAAACCTGGCGATGTAGCTGTTTTTGCTTCAGTAGGAGCAGGGATGCACATTAATGCCTTTATACACCGCTTCTAATTCGCTAACCGTTTTAATCCGGCCCTGGCCTGGCTTTCAATACTGCTTTCAAATTCATGATTTTTCATGGCAATGGCTGTATTGAAAGCCTCTTTCGCTTTCGCGGTATTTCTCCTTCTTTCATAAACTTTACCCATCTGCACTGCAGCGTTGGCAGCAAAATAATATTTTAGATTTTTGCCTTCATTTATGGTCTCCTGATAAGCTGTTAATGCTTGATCGTCTTTCCCTAAATCATCATAAATTCTACCTAAACGGTAATTCAGTTCTGTTTTATCTTTATCGCTGGTGTAATCCGTTACTTTCTTATCATCAAGAACCTGGAGGGCCCTGTTCAAATACCCACCATCAAACAGTAGCCGGGCTTTCAACAGATCAATTGTTGGCGTTCCTGAAGCAGCTTCGGTTTTCGCCTGTTTATCTTTTTCCATGTAGGTGTATCCGTTTTTAACGGCTTTGGCTGCAAATGCTGCGTAAGCCGCTTTATCTCCCTTCAGAAGAGAGATCCAGCCCATATGAAGGTAAGCGTCCTTCACAAAATTTACGCCCTTGGTCGCTCTCAAAAAGCGGTTAAAATAGATTCCCGAATTAAGATCTAGTTTGTTTAGGTGCGCAATGCCTTCCAGATAATCTAAATAAGGAAAAGGCTGATACACGCCTCCTTCAGGCCGCTTCGCCAAAATAGCGATGGCTTCTTCGCTATGCCCATTTTTAATACATACATAACTCTGCAAATAGCTTTTTAATAAACTGGTATCGGCTATCCGTTCGGTATATTTGATGGTTTTTGCATAGGCCTGTGGGCTATGCGCCACGTCGGTTAACACATAGGCATAATAAAACACCACTTCTTCGTAAAAAGGCTCGTAGGAGGATTTTGGCAGATTATCGGCCAGTTTTTCGAACATATTTAATCCGTTCTGAAGGTTGCCTTTGATTCCAAAAGTTGATAATGCCGTTTTTAAAGCTCCATCCGGAAGATTGCCCAAAACTGCATTAATAAGTCCCAATCCTTTTAAGTTAAGGTGAAAATTAGGAAACTTCCTATTGTTCTCCTGCAAAAGGCTGTTGGCTTTTTTAACCTCCATTGCAGCATTAAAATATTCTCCAAAACGCCCACGGATTAGCGCCCATTGCAAATTAATCTCGGCCTGTGCGTACAGATAATAGGGAGAATTTTTATCATCATCACTTATTTGATCTAATCTTGTAGATTTATTGCCTTTTAAGCGATCAAAATCAGCCTTGCTCTCAGAAGTTAAAACCGTAAAATAATCTACATAGTTTTCTAAAAGCGGGATAATGGAATTATTGGGGTGCTGCTTTTTTTCGGTAGAGATATAAGCCCTCGCATTGCCCAATTTAAGTTCGAATATGCTTTTATAGGCATTTAAGCAATTGTTGTTAAAGTCGAAATTTGCAAATAAGGATGCCGGAAATAAGAGAAGAGCAGAAAACGCAAAAACAGGGAAGATTTTAGTCATTCGGGAATATATTTCAGTTTGATCCTGCGCTATAGCAACAGTAGTTCACATTTAAACAAATATCTACATTAAACGCTAAAATCATATTCTTGTTTTGTGTAAACGCCAGAAAATAGGTCTAAACAAAAAACGTCCCGATTAAATCGGGACGTTCTAATAATTTTACGATGCGGATTAAGCTTCTGCTACTTCGTGCGTTAAAGCTTCATCAACCAAAATACGACCGCAGTGTTCGCAAACGATAATTTTTTTACGTTGACGGATATCTAACTGACGTTGAGGTGGAATCTGGTTAAAACAACCTGAGCAAGAATCGCGGTCGATTGTTACCACAGCTAAACCATTTACAGCATTTTTGCGTAAACGTTTGTAGGCAACCAATAAACGCTCTTCGATTTGAGGCTCGGCTTTATCAGCTTTCTTTTGTAAATCTTGCTCTTCTTTTTCAGTTTCAGCAGTAATTACATCAAGTTCGCCTTTTTTAACTTCTAAATCTTTCTTTCTGCCATCTAACTCAGCTTTAGCAGCTTCATAGATTTCAGTTTTAGAGGTGATTTCGAAACCGTGTTCTTTAATTTTCTTTTCAGAAACCTGAATATCTAAACCTTGAATCTCAATTTCTTTCGTTAAAGCATCGTATTCACGGTTGTTTTTAACTTCTTTTAATTGAGTATCGTATCTTTTGATGGCAGCTTGCGCATCTTTAATTGTATTTTTACGGGTTACGATTGAATCCTCAAGATCATCAAGTTCGCCTTTGATTTTTGCTATTCTAGTTTCTAATCCTAAAACGTCATCCTCAAGATCGGCAACTTCCATTGGTAATTCACCACGTACCTGGCGGATCTTATCAATTTTTGTGTGGATATTTTGTAATTCGTATAAAGCCTTTAGCTTTTGTTCTACGGTTTGTTCCATTAAAACAAGTAATTTATGGGGTTTGTATTTTGCTCCGTTAAACGGATTGCAAAGTTAGTAAATTTTTTCTGAATAATTTCAAGCAATAAATTTGAGGTAAATTGTTCAGTTTCAAAGTGTCCGATGTCGGCAATGATCAATTTTTCCTCTGCATCAAAAAATTCGTGATATTTAAAATCCGCGGTAATAAAAGCATCTGCTCCGGCAGCGATCGCCTCTTTTAACAGGAAGCTTCCCGAGCCGCCACAAACGGCTACTTTTTTGATCCTTTTGCCAATTACCTCGGTGTGCCTAACCACTTTGGCCTGCATTCTATCTTTTACCAAATGTAAAAAATCGTAGGCATCCATATCGTATTCCAGCCAGCCTACCATACCCGAGCCCACCAATTGGTGTTTGTTTTCGAGTTTGTAAATATCATAGGCTACTTCTTCATAAGGATGGTTTTCGAACAAAGCAACCAGAATTTTGCGTTCGGCCTGTGTAGGGTAAACCATTTCGATACGCACTTCGGCTTCACGGTGGCGAACGCCTCTTTCACCTACAAAAGGATCAGCATCTTCGTTACCTTTAAATGTGCCAAAACCATCAGCGTTGAAACTGCACTCACTGTAATTGCCAATATTGCCTGCTCCGGCATAAAATAATGCCGACCGCAATTGTTCAGCCTGGGCTTGCGGACAATAGGTAACCAGTTTTTTCAAAAGACCAGTTTTCGGCGAAAGCACTTTGGTTCCTGTTAAGCCCAATCGCTCACAAATTCTCGCATTTACACCTGTGTGGATACTATCCAAATTGGTATGGATAGCATAGAGCGCAATATTATTCCTGATCGCCTTAAGCACCACCCGCTCTACATAATTTTTACCGTTTAGTTTTTTTAAGCCTTTAAAAACAATGGGATGGTGGGTAATGATCAGGTTGCAACCCGTTGAAATTGCCTCATCTACAATTTTTTCTACACAATCTAAAGCCACCAAAGCCCCATGGATTTCCATATTCGGATCGCCCACAATCAAACCAGCGTTATCATAATCTTCCTGATAATTAAGTGGTGCTATGCTTTCTAAATAGTTCGTTATTTCGGCTAATTTCATTTGATAAATATAGAAAATTTGAGGTTTTGTTTTCAATTTTTGTCATGCTGAGGCACGAAGCATCTTCAAGCTATGAAAGAGATGCTTCGTGCCTCAGCATGACAGCTTACTCGATAGAAACAATAAGTCCGTCTCGATGTAAAACCGAGACGGACTATCTATTTGACTCAAAGAATGTTAAAATTATAATTAAAAGGTTGTTTACTGAAAACCGCCCATTCTTACCATCTGCAAGCTTTCGAAAACCATTTTCTGGTTATGTTCAAAAGCTAGGGTTTTGTGGTTTATGATGTCGATAATCGATCCGATAAAACATAGGCCCCAGGTTAACAGGTATAAGATACCCATCCCGATCTGACCGATGATAAATCTCTGTAAGCCCGGAACAACGAATAAGCCGATTAAACAGAAAATGAGCATATCGGATGGGTTTTTTCTTTTGCTGCTGTAAACCATTAAGAAATTACGCATCTGTTGTTCGGTTAATCCAGTGGTAGCCTGTTGCAAATATGAGTATTCCTCTGGTGTTATACCTGGTAACGACATTAGAGGTGATTGAAATATATCCATGGTTTCTATGTATTTGTAGTTGAAATTTTAAACGTTTTTTTATTTTTTATCAATGTGTAAATTCTATAAATTATAATCAAAAGTGCCGGAAACCCAAACCAATGTTCGGCAAGGCTTTCGGTAAACTCACCATGTAAAATATGACTGATTGACCTGCCTATACCACATCCCGGACACCAGTCTTCAAAGCCCAAATTGGCCAACGGACAAAGTGTGAAGTGATGTTCGTGGCCATTCGTTGTTGCCAGTAATACTAAAGCCGCTACCCAGAAAAAAAGTTCTAGTGGAAAGCTTTTAATGTATTTCATCATTTATTTTCAATGGTGATGAAGCTATCATGATTTATTTTAGTGTTATTGGAAATCATGATGGTTTCATTGTTTCACTTTTTATATAATTTAGAGGTTATAACACCACCTTTGTTACATCAATTTGCCTCTAATCGACGAATAGGGGATATATTTCGACAAAACGAGTAATGGAATCTAACAAAAGATCTTATTTATTTTGTTTTTGTTTTTCAATACCGTAACCCAGCCAAAAATAGTTAAAAAAACCTTTACACAAATTGCAGGTTAATATTAAAAGATAAGCTTATTTTTGTGCCTTGAACATTCGCGATTTAATAAACAGATACAAAACCGACGATAGGGTAACCCAATTTACCAAAGCGTTGAACAGCAGCAAAAACCCAAAGATACAATTAAAGGGATTGGTGGGTTCGGCTGATGCTATTGTTGCCCTGTCTTCTTACTTTACATTACATAAACCTCTACTGTTCGTTCTACCGGATAGAGAAGAAGCGGCTTATTTTCAGTCTGACCTGGAAAGCGTTTTGGATAAACAGGTTTTATTGTTTCCTTCTTCTTACCGTAAATCATTTGATTTTACGCAGGTAGATACGGCCAACGTTTTGGCCCGTGCGGAGGTGTTGAACGAACTGAACCACGACTCGGAATACGGAAAAATTGTAGTTTCTTATCCGGAAGCCATCGCCGAAAAGGTTATTGATCGCTCTGCTTTAGAAAAAAACACTTTAGAAATTAGTTTAGGCGCCAAATTGGGCATCGATTTTATCAACGAATTTTTAATTGATTATGATTTCGATAGAAGAGATTTTGTTTATGAACCAGGCCAATTTTCTATCCGTGGCGGTATTGTAGATATATTTTCGTTCTCGTCCGATCTTCCTTACCGTATTGAGTTTTTTGGCGATGAGGTAGAAAGCATCAGGAGTTTTGAAATAGAAAGTCAGCTTTCGGTTGCCGATGTTAAGTCACTTACAATTGTGCCAAACGTTCAGGCCAAATTTTTGACCGAAAGCAATATCAGTATCCTTGATTATATTGATCAGGATACACAACTTTGGTTTAAAGATGTCGAGTTTACCCTTGATATCATTAAAGCAGGCTTTAAAAAAGCCGTTGAACTTTGGAAAGCTTTATCTATAGCAGATAAAACCCAAAATCCAGAATGGATTGACCCAAAGTTTGCTTTTACAGACGAAAAATTGTTGGGCGATCATCTTCAGGATTTTCCTTTGATAGAATTCGGCAAACAATTTTTTTATAAAACGGATAACCGTTTTGAGTTTGAAACCAAGCCACAACCCTCATTCAATAAAGATTTCAACCTACTCATTCACAACCTTAAGGAAAATGAAAAGGCCGGCATTGTTAATTTTATTTTTACCGATTCGCCAAAACAGATCGAGCGTTTATATGCCATTTTAGAGGATATTGATAAAACGGCCAAGTTTACGCCAATTAACAGCATGCTGCGCGAGGGTTTTATAGATCCACAGATCCAAACGGCATTTTATACCGATCACCAGATTTTTGATCGTTACTATAAATACAAGCTTAAAAAAGGCTATCAGAAAAGCCAGGCCATTACGCTAAAAGATCTTCGGGAACTAAAATCAGGCGATTATGTTACCCACATCGATCATGGCATCGGCAAATATGCTGGGCTTGAAAAGGTTGAGGTGAATGGCAAAACCCAGGAGATGATCCGTTTAATTTATGCCGATAACGACCTGCTTTATGTAAACATCAACTCGTTAAACCGCATTGCCAAATATAGTGGCAAGGAGAGCGGGGTACCCAAGATGAACAAGCTGGGTACGGATGCCTGGGATAAGCTAAAAAAAACTACTAAAAAAAAAGTTAAAGATATCGCCCGGGACTTGATCAAGCTTTATGCTTTGCGCAAAACCCAGGCTGGAACAGCTTTTTCGCCAGATAGCTATTTACAAACTGAGCTGGAGGCTTCTTTTATTTACGAAGACACGCCCGATCAGTTAAAGGCTACCCAGGATGTGAAAAAGGATATGGAATCGCCACATCCAATGGACCGTTTAGTGTGTGGTGATGTTGGCTTCGGCAAAACAGAGATCGCCGTGCGTGCTGCATTTAAAGCGGTAGCAGAAGGTAAACAGGCGGCGATCCTGGTGCCTACAACCATTTTGGCCTTACAGCATTTCAAAACTTTTTCGTCGCGTTTAAAAGATTTCCCGGTTACGGTTGATTATATCAACCGTTTTAAAACCAGTAAACAAATTAAAGATACCCTTGTGGAGGCCGCAGCTGGTAAGGTTGATATATTAATCGGCACACACCGTTTGCTAAGCAAGGATGTAAAGTTTAAGGATCTCGGCATCATGATTATTGATGAAGAGCAGAAGTTTGGCGTTACCGCAAAAGAAAGGTTAAAAGCTGTAAGGGTAAATGTTGATACTTTAACGCTTACGGCAACTCCAATTCCGAGAACGCTGCATTTTTCTTTAATGGGGGCAAGGGATTTATCCATCATCAGTACGCCACCACCAAACCGGCAACCGGTTAGTACCGAATTACATGTTTTTAACGATAAACTGATTCAAGAAGCTGTTCAGTTCGAATTAGATCGTGGCGGACAGGTTTTCTTTATTCATAACCGCGTAAACGACCTGATGCAGCTGGGCGGATTGATCCAGAAACTTGTTCCAAAAGCGAGGATCGGTATTGCGCACGGACAGTTAGATGGCGACGCACTGGAAGATGTAATGCTCGATTTCATTAATGGTGAAAAAGATGTTCTGGTAGCCACAACTATTATCGAAGCAGGTTTAGATATTCCGAATGCCAATACCATCATTATTAACCATGCGCATATGTTTGGTTTGAGCGATCTGCATCAGATGCGTGGCAGGGTAGGCCGGAGCAATAAAAAGGCCTTCTGTTATTTACTTTCACCGCCATTATCTACTTTAACTTCTGAAGCCCGGAAGCGTTTAAGCGCCATTGAAGAGTTTTCTGACTTGGGAAGCGGCTTTAACGTGGCCATGCGCGACCTGGATATCCGTGGAAGTGGAAATTTATTGGGCGCCGAACAAAGTGGTTTTATTGCCGAAATCGGGTTTGAGATGTACCACAAAATCTTGGATGAGGCTATTCAGGAATTAAAAGAAGCGGAGTTTAAAGGTCTGTTCGAAAATGAACCTGCCCGTCCGTTTGTGGGCTTTACACAGGTTGATACTGATCTGGAATTGTATATCCCTGACGCATACATTACCAATATTACCGAGCGTTACAATCTATACACAGAACTTTCTAAACTCGATAACGAAGCAGAATTAGCCATTTTTGAAAAACATTTGGCCGACCGTTTCGGTCCGGTTCCACCACAGGTAAAAACCATGCTGAGTGTGGTACGTTTGCAATGGCTAGGCAAGAAATTGGGTTTCGAGAAAATTAGTTTCAAGAAAAATAGTTTGCGCGGGTATTTCTTGAGCGATAAACAATCGGCTTATTTCGATTCAAACACGTTTACCAAGATTTTAACTTTTGCACAGAACCATCCACGTATGTGTAATTTAAAAGAGGTAAAAAATACTTTAAGAATTGCTTTCGATAACGTAAGTACTGTTGAAGAGGCAATTGAAACTTTAGAACTTATCGACTAAAACGTTAATTGAGTCAGTCCATTGACTGAATTAACGTTAATTGAGTCAGTTCATTGACTGAATTAACGTTAATTGAGTCAGTTCATTGACTGAATTAACGTTTTTTACTATATTTGGCTAAATGGAAAGTCAAATTATTAGATCTTTACAGCCAATTATCCTCGACAAAATTGGGAAGAATAAAGTAATCCTGATTTTTGGTACCAGGAGGGTTGGGAAAACCTGGCTGGTAGAAAACATCATCAAAGACGCCAATATCGATTATCTCTCTTTAAATGGAGAAGATCAGGATGTACAAATACTATTATCTACACGAACTGCAGCCAATTATAAAAGAGTGTTGGGAAATGCCAAATTACTCGTTATTGATGAGGCTCAGGTTATACCTGAAATTGGAAAAATACTGAAGTTACTGATTGATAGCTTTAAAGAACTGACAATAATAGCAAGCGGATCGTCTACTTTTGATCTTTCGAATCAAACAGGGGAACCATTAACGGGAAGAAGTTTAACCTATTATCTTTATCCTATAGCACAGATTGAATTGGATAAGCAGGAAAATGCTTTACAAACCACTCAGAACCTCGAAGAACGATTAATTTTTGGTTCATACCCAGAATTATTCCATTTAAGTTCTTTGGCAGAAAAGGCACAATATTTAACAGAGCTGGTAAAATCATACCTGTTAAAAGACATTCTGATGTACGAAAACATTCAGAACAGTACAAAATTACTAGAATTACTAAAACTTATCGCATACCAAGTAGGTTCAGAAGTTTCTATAGATGAAATTTCGCGTACTTTGGGTATTAGTAAAAATACTGTAGATCGTTATCTCGATTTACTTTCAAAGGTGTTTATCATTTATAAAGTTGGTGGATACAGTAATAACTTACGTAAAGAAATTACAAAATCTTCAAAATGGTACTTCTATGATAATGGGATCCGAAATGCAATAATCAATGATTTTAGGTTAATTGCGCTCCGGAACGACCAAGGGCTTTTATGGGAAAATTATTGTTTTAGTGAGCGCATCAAAAAAATGGAGTACGAACAGCAAAACGCCAGCCATTACTTTTGGAGAACATATGATCAGCAGGAAATTGACCTCATAGAAGTAAAAAACGGAGAAATTTTAGCTGCCGATTTTAAATGGGGGAATCATAAAAAGAAAATACCGGGCTTTTTTGCCAAAAATTACCCGGAAGCAACATTTTCTGTAATTAACAAAGAGAATTATTTAGACTTTATATTATAAATGTTAGACCCTACCTTATTGCTCGATTTAGTGAAAATGCAAATGCCTTACGGAAAATACAAAGGTTACCTGATCTGTAATATCCCCGAAAGTTATTTGCTTTGGTATAAGGATAAAGGTTTCCCGAAAGGCAAACTGGGCGATTTAATGGCTACGATGTTCGAGATAAGGGTAAATGGTTTGGAATATCTGTTAACACCGTTGAAGAATCAGCAACGTTAATAAATTAGAGAGATAAAGCGGTCATCAACTACCTGTGATTGTCATCCTGAGCGGAGTCGAAGGACCTAAAACGATCGTCCTCCTGAACTTGTTTCAGGATCTAATCGCATAACTATTTAATAGATGTTGCAATAAATCCGATAGCCATCGGATCAGCTCGACGAATCGGGTAAATTCCCGCAGATCAAAATGGCTTTCGCAGAAAAAATCTGCATTGATCAGCTTAATCTGTGGGAAACAAATCTATATCTCACAGCCATTTTCATCACAAACCGCATCATCATTTTTATTTAATGAGGTTAGCGTTGTTTTGGGTTGAGTTTCTTTCCACTCCGTAAAACTTTGGGTAAGCGCATCGGTAAAAGCCTGAACAGGTTGAGCACCCGAAACACCATATTTGCGGTCCATCACAAAATAAGGCACCCCTCTGATGCCTAAATTCTGGCTTTCATAAATATCGTAACGAACAGCCTCAGCAAACTCATTTCCATTCAGAACTGATTCTGCCTCATCTTTATCCAAACCAATTTCTACAGCAAGATCAATCAAAACACTCGTTTCACCGATATTTTTGCTATTTACAAAATGTGCTTCAAACAGTTTTTCTTCGGCTAAATCCTGAAGATTATGTTTTGCCGCCAAATGGATCAAACGATGTGCATTGAAGGTATTGGCAGGGATATTTGTATCAAAATCTATCTTCAAACCAGCATTTGCAGCCATATCCACAACCTGTTTAGTCATTTGCTTAGCTTGCTCAATTGGCATTCCCTTACTCCGCGAAAGGTAATCGTACACCGATTCGTTATTGGTATTGTGATACGCTGGATTGAGCTGATAGCTCTTCCAATCCACCTCAATTTCATTTTTGAAAGGTAATTTTTCTATCGCCTGTTCAAAATGTCTTTTCCCTATATAGCAAAACGGACACATTACGTCCGACCAGATTTCTACTTTCATAGCACAAAATTAAGGTGATTATACTCGCCTATGGTAAGGCCAAAGTAAAAAGCCACTATCGTTTAGGATAGCGGCTCATATCTCAATAAAGTTTATATCTAGATATCGTCATTTCGACCGCAGTGTTCCAAAGGAACTCCTTTGGAGGAGAAATCTTTGGACTATGTTAAAAGATTTCTCTCCCGAAGCTTCGGGACTACGCTTCAGTCGAAATGACAACCCTTATATTAGATTTAACAATCAATTATAACTACTTGTACAACTGGTTAAATATCAGTTTAAAAGTACCGTGCGTTTGCGCTCGAAAAGCAATTTCTGGCCCAAAGGCAAGCAATTTACCCTTGCCAACCTTTGCTTCAAAAGCAGTTACCCCATCTTGCAGGTAAGCCTGCCCCCAGGCCCAGCCGCTGCGCAGCGGGGTGGCGTTTTCGAACCACATTAAAGGTTTAATCTTTCCGGCTACAATGGCATCGCCTGTGAGCTTAAAAACCGGGCTATTGTCAAAATATACGTCAGCTTCCTTTTCCATGCCCCAGGTTGTTGGCAAAGTTGTATCTACACCAACATTTAAAACACTTCCCGGAACATAATATTTTTCAGCAGGCAATCTCTTTTCCTCTCCGTTTACAATTTCGACCATTGCATTCCGAACTGGAAGATTTAAGTGATAAGCTAAATTGGTGCTGCTGCCAATGGTTACAATATTCCCTCCCGCTTCCAAAAATTTCTTTAATTCTGGGATCGATTTGTCTGCAGTAATCCTTCCCAAACGATTTCTAAATTCCTGAGGCACTTCTTCTGCCTTTGGTCCGAAAGACCTGTTTCCAAAACCTCCGCCTTGTACCGATGGTATTGCGCCACCCACAAAAATAATTATATCGTATTTAGATTTTAAGTTTCCGGCATCAATATCTTGCGGATAAATTACTGTTGCGTTATAATGGTATTGCTCCATTAAAAATCGCACCCACCCTGAGGCCATAGAACCTCCATAGGTATCCCAAAGGGCAATTCTTCCGGCAGAGATTTTAATTTTATCTTTTGGTGCAGCAGCACTTTTCAGTTTGATGTTTGCTTTTTCCAATATTGATTTCCCTGCTGACGAAACATAAAAATCGCCATTTTCAGTCGACCGGTAAACTTCAATTTTATTTTTCAAAAGGTCGTTCACCGCAGTATAGGAATCATTTTGTGCTGCGCTTAACATATAGCTAGATCCGTTAGGTAATTTATTATCTGACTTTAATAAAGCACCGTACGGATTTTTCTCAAACGGCCCTGAAAAATCATCGAGAATCCGATCAAATTTCACATCCATTAAATAAGCTAAAGTCCATCCGGCAGCATCATATGGCGGAATTGGCGCGCCTCCTTCATATTTAAAATCATTTGGGTGATCTTGGGGTTCGAACATATCTAAAACATGCGGACGAAAAGCCTGATCAGTTTTTACAATATAACTTCCGGCAGGATAATTTTTTCCTGCAACGACAAATGAAGCGGTTGCTTTTTGAACCACAATCCCTGTTCTGATCAAGGCGTTTAAAAATTTAACGGCAGAATTAAAATCCGGCTGATCGGCGCTTAAAATATATCCACGCGGATCTCTGTTTACAGGAGCCTTCATCACCGTATCAAAAGCTTTCATGCTGATTTGGCGTCTTGGTCCAAAATCGGTATCTCCGCCTGCTGCGGCCGTACTTTTTTCACCTTTTGCCGCGTTATTAATGGCTTCTATTTTTTTAGGAGAAAAAGACCAGGTATCTTTTTTACCACGTTCTATCGAATTTCTGCCCATCTGGTAAATATTGTACAACAATTCGTCGCGATGACGTTGCGCATAGTTTAAAACGGCATAGTTTAACGATACTGAATAGTCAATCGAGTTTTTAAAGTACCATTTCCTCGGGGTAATCGGGTTTGGCGAATCGCCGTTCGGTAATAATCTCGAAGGAACTAAGGGAATTTCAGAAGGTGTAGGGTTCCCAATAATTTCGGTCAAGAGCCCAATCATATTATGAAAATAAGTGGTGGTTCTTAAACCGCCATTATACCAGGTCGAGTAAACCGATCCTCCACGTTGGGTATAACCAGGTTTGTTTTCTACATTCATACGGTTGTGCATGGCCGCACCAACGGCATCTAAACTGGTTAACAGCGTTGGGTCGAAAACATAATTGAAGGGATCGCGGTAGGGAGGACCTGCTACAACCGTTCCTGCCGGACCAGCCTGGTGGTGGTTATACATAATCTGCGGAATCCATTCCACAAAAAGCTGGCGGCCAATATTCTGCGTTTCTTTAAGGTTCAACATAAAGAAATCGCGGTTGTTATCATGACCTGCATATTTTTCATACAAAACAGGCAAACCTGAGGTTGTTCTTTTCTTGAGATCCTTATCTCTCATGTACCAATTGCTCACCAGTTCTTGCCCGTCAGGATTAGCATGGGTAAACAAAATGATTACATTATCCAAAATACGAAGGGTCTCGGGGTCTTTTCTGGAGGCAAACTCATAGGCGGTTTCGATCAGCTGATGTGCACCCACTACCTCATTGGCGTGCAAACCACCATCTATCCAAACTACTGCTTTACCTTCCTGGGCCAATGCTTTTGCCTGCTCAGGTGTAATTTCTGCATGCGCCAGCTGTTGCGAAATTTCCTTGTAACGGTCTAATTTCTTCAGGTTTTCTGGTGAAGAAACAATCAACATGTATTGACTTCTTCCTTCTTCGGTTTTGCCAATATCAACCAGTTTAATGCGGTCAGAACTTGCCGCAAGTTTCTTAAAATAAGCTTCTGTTTGGGTATAATTGGCCAATTGATAATCGTCGCCGATATCAAAACCAAAATGTGCTTTTGGCGTTGGCACTTCCTGCGCCAGCGCCGCACAGCTATTTACCATTAAAAAAGCAATACAAAGCTTTTTAAAGTAGATTTTTATCATAATAAAGTTTAGTTAGGTAATCAAATATAATAGAGAATAAACGCTAAAAACAGCTTGCTGTAAATTTGTTACAAGTTTTAAATCCTAATCCATACATTTGTCCTGATGTAAGTTCTTAACTTTATTTTTCATCAACCGATACAGGTTCCCGGAATTACACCCGGGATTAATAGGGAATCGTGTGCAAATCACGAGCTGTCGCGCAACTGTAAATTCTGTCTTTTGTTAAAAAGACAACGGTCTTATCATTCATGCCACTGTGCCGTTTACCGGGATGGGAAGGCGATAAGATCGGGAATAAGTCAGGAGACCTGCCTATATTGAATTGACGGTGCTTTCGCGTTATAAAGTAATTGGTCAGGTCTGATTGTACACCATAAAATTAACCATTTTATATGCTTGCTTTAAGCTTTTTGCTGATGAGTAGGCTGTTTGTGCGCTAACCTTTCCTTTTTTTATTTTTAACAAAAAACATTATAAAATATTGCTTTAAGGGCTTTTAAACGATTTATTTACTTAATCTTTAAAAGAGATGCTAACGCAAAATCTGGGCTATCCGCGAATAGGTAGCCAAAGGGAATTAAAGAAAATCTGCGAAAATTACTGGGCAGATAAAACTGGGTACAAAAATGTACTTCAGGTGGGAAAAAACATTCGCCACGAAAACTGGAACCTTCAAAAAGAAGCCGGAATTGATATCATTCCTTCGAACGACTTTTCTTTTTATGATCATGTGCTCGATCATTCTTTAACTTTTGGAGCCATCCCGAAAAGGTACAACGAAGTGATATTGAAAAAAGGAAATTCCGAGCTTGATCTCTATTTTGCAATGGCAAGAGGTTATCAGAAAGAGGGATTAGATGTGGTAGCGATGGAAATGACCAAATGGTTTGATACCAATTACCATTACATCGTTCCTGAGTTTTACAAAGACCAGCCTTTTAAACTTTTCTCTACCAAAATTATCGATGAGTTTTACGAGGCAAAACAATTGGGTATTACCACCAAGCCTGTTTTAATCGGTCCTGTTTCTTATCTATTATTGGGAAAAGAAAAGGAAACTGGCTTTGAAAAGATCGATCTGATCAAAAATCTCCTTCCTGTTTATATCGAAATATTATCCCGCTTGCATGCTTTGGATGTAGAATATGTTCAGTTTGATGAACCTTTTTTGACTTTAGACCTTACCGAAAAAGACAAAAAAGCTTACGAATATGCCTATAAAGAGATCAGGAAAGCTTTTCCTGGATTAAAAATTGTTTTGGCTACGTATTTCGAAGGCCTGGGCAATAATTTAGATTTAACTACTTCATTGCCGATAAATGTTTTACATATCGATTTGGTGCGTGCAGAAGATCAGTTAAATGATGTTTTAGCAGCATTAAAAGAAGATACCACCCTTTCGTTAGGTTTGGTAGACGGAAGAAACATCTGGAAAAATGATTTCGAGAAATCCGTTTCAATCATTAATCAAGCTATAGAGAAAAGGGGCCAGGATAAAGTATGGATCGCCCCGTCTTGTTCTCTTATCCACTCACCAGTTGATTTAGACAATGAAACCAATGAACAAAATCTATCTGCAGAAATTAAACAGTGGTTGGCTTATGCAAAACAAAAAATTGCGGAGGTAGCTACCTTAAAAAAACTGATCACCAACGAAAGCCCTGCATCTACCCTGCAAAAACTTGAGGAAAATAAGATCGCGATTGCCAACCGTAAAGTTTCTAAAATCATCCACAATCCCGAAGTTAAACAACGCGTTTTAGGATTAAAAGAGCAGGATGCCGAACGTTTAAGTCCATTTTCGAGCAGAAAAATCAAACAACAGGAACTCAATCTGCCAAGATACGCCACTACAACCATCGGATCTTTTCCGCAAACTGCTGAGGTAAGAAGCTGGAGAGCAAAACTTAAAAACGGAACTTTTACAGTTGAAGAATATGATGATCTCATTGCAAAAGAAACCGCAAAAGCTGTAAGCTGGCAGGAAGAAATCGATCTGGATGTTTTGGTTCATGGCGAATTTGAACGCAACGATATGGTTGAATACTTCGGCGAGCAGCTTGATGGTTTTGCCTTTTCCAAAAATGGTTGGGTACAAAGTTATGGCTCGCGCTGCGTAAAACCACCCATTATTTTTGGCGATGTTTCTCGTCCGAAACCCATGACGGTAAAATGGACCGCCTATGCACAGTCGCTTACCTCCAAATATATGAAAGGTATGCTCACAGGCCCTGTAACCATCTTACAATGGTCGTTCGTACGTAATGATCAACCACGATCAGAAACCTGTACCCAAATTGCCCTGGCCATCCGTGATGAGGTTTGCGACCTGGAAAATGCTGGGATAAAAATCATTCAGATTGATGAGCCTGCCATTAGAGAAGGTTTACCATTGCGCAAAGCTGATTGGCAAAACTATTTAAACTGGGCGGTTAAAGCATTTAAAATTTCGGCGAGTGGTGTGAAAGACGATACACAGATCCACACACACATGTGTTACTCGGAGTTTAACGATATCATTCAAAACATCGCCGATATGGATGCCGATGTAATCACCATCGAAACCTCACGTTCTCAAATGGAATTATTAGATGCATTTGCCGATTTTAAATATCCAAACGAAATTGGCCCGGGCGTATACGATATTCACTCTCCAAGGGTTCCGAAGAGGGAAGAAATGGTTCAGTTGCTCAAAAAAGCAAAGGCTGTTATTCCCTCCGGGCAACTCTGGGTAAATCCCGATTGTGGTTTAAAAACCCGCGGATGGGACGAAACCAAAAAGGCCCTAATAGAAATGGTTGAAGCTGCCAAAGAAATGCGTAAAACCGAAGCGGTAGTTGTTGCAGATCTTCAGCTGAATTAATTCTATTTTTGCCATGGGGAAATCAATGTTGTCAGTCTGAGCTCCGTCGAAGACCCTATCGTGAAATAATTAAAAAAAATGTCCTTCGACAAGCTCAGGATGACATCTTTTAAGTTATTTTACTACTTAATTGCATTACCAGAAATATTGAAAGCACATTTTTTTGCGCTTCCAGGATCCATATCATCATGGCAAACCTTTACTTTGGCAATTTTCTACTAAAAATAACTAGAAAGTTGCCAAAGCTTTTTACAGCACCTATATTTAACCCATGACCCTAGAAGAAAGAATAGAAAATTCTAAAACCAGCATTTTTAAAGCCGTTTTCCCAAATACAACAAACCATTACGATACTCTTTTCGGCGGAACAGCCATGCATTTAATGGACGAAGTTGCTTTTATTACCGCAACCCGCTTTAGCCGTCAGATTATGGTTACCGTAAGCAGCGACAGGATAGATTTTAAAAAACCTATCCCAGCAGGTACAATCGTAGAGCTTATCGGTAAGGTAAACCATGTGGGGAATACCAGTTTAAAGGTTAATGTAGAAATTTATATCGAACAGATGTATGCCGAAGGAAGAGAATTGGCCGTTCATGGCGATTTTACTTTTGTGGCCATTGATGAAAATAAAAAGCCAGTTCAAGTGATTAAATAATCTTATAAGCTATGGACAAAAAGATGTAAAAATCATAATGCCTTAATTTTTAACTTTGATTATGGAACAGCAACTTTCTGAAGAAGACTTAAAAAATATTGCCAAGCAACTGGGTTGTCCTGAAGGAGAACACGGTATTAAAACAGGTGAAATGATGCATGCCAATAATATCGGCATGACTACTTGCGCTATCGAGGCATTAGATCTTCAAAGCAATGAAACTGTTTTAGAAATTGGTCATGGTAACGGGGGGCATATTGCTCAACTCTTATCAAAAGCCGAAAACCTTCATTATTTTGGTGCTGATATTTCTGCAACCATTATTGCCGAGGCCGAGAAGATCAATCAGGATTTCGTAACAAAAGGAAAGGTTCACTTTCAGCTAACAGATGGCATTACATTACCATTTGAGGATGATCGGTTTAATAAAATTTTTACGGTTAATACAATCTATTTTTGGACAAATCCAAGTGAATACCTCAACGAAATTAAGCGAACACTAAAACCTGACGGCACTTTGGCTATATGTTTTGCTGATAAAAATTTTATGAAAAACCTCCCTTTTACGCCTTATGGTTTTACACTTTACAATGTAGAAACCGTAAAAGAACTATTAGAAAAAGCGGGGTTTACCATTAAAAATACGCTCAAAAAATTAGAGCAGGTACAAAGTAAAACCGGTGAAAAGATAGAAAGAGCATATTACGTTATAACGGCTACTGCATAATCATAGTCCTCGTTTGTAACGAGGATTAGCGAGAATAGCGATTGTATCGCTAATAGCATAACCACATTACAAATGTGGATCTCATTCATCCTCGTTACAAACGAGGACGATAGATAAGTCAATTTTAATACAAAATCAGATACAGATAGGCATAAACCACTGGGGCAGACAGCAACAAGCCATCAAAACGATCTAATAAACCACCATGCCCTGGTAATAAACCACCACTATCTTTCGTATCCAAACTGCGTTTAAGCATCGATTCTACTAAATCGCCCAGTGTACCAAAACTTGCAATTAATATGGCCATGCCGATCCAAACCCAAGCCGGACTTTCGGTAAACAGAAATGATAAGCCAAAAGCAACCAAAACGCTGGTGAACATGCCTCCGAAAAAACCTTCCCAGCTCTTCTTTGGCGAGTGGCGCTCGAACAATTTACGTTTACCGTATTTTACACCAAAAAGGTATGCACCAGTATCGTTTGCCCAAAGCATCAATAAAAATGCCAGCGGAAGATGAAAGTTATATTCGTTCCAGTTTTTTAAAAAGCCCAGGGCATGAAAAAAACAGAAAGGAATGGTTACATAAACAAAGCCAACAAAAGTGTACGAGATATTGGCGAATGGAATTTTGTTCTTTTTATACAACTCCGTTATAAAAACCGAGAAAATCAGCGGGATACAAAGCAGCAAATATTTCACATCATATTCCAGGTAATGTAAACCTGCTGCCATTAAAAAGATCAAAGATCCTGCTGCTAAACCAATATTTCGGTGTGGCCTGATTCCGGAGTTTTTAATCAGCTTGTAAAACTCAAATAAAGCCAAAACACTTAAAACAAGATAAAATATAGTAAAAGTATAGCTGCCCAGAAGGATAGAGCCAAGCATTACAATGGTAAAAAAGAAAGCGGTTATTGCCCTGGTTTTCATTTAAGGTAAGAGGTAAAGGGTGTAAGGTTTAAGGTCATTATCACTATTCAATTTCGTTTTCTACAATGTATTCTATGGCTTTATCGAAATCTACCTTATTCACCAAAACATTTATTTCGCCAATATTATATGCCGAGAGCTGTTTATTTATCGTTACTGCCGGGATTCCGGCTTCTGTTAATCCCTGTTTTAATACCTCGGCAGCAAAGGCATCGCTGGTGGTATATACTTTAACCCAATTTTCGCTCACGTGTTGCGTTATCTTTAAAAATTTTGAACAAAGCTATGGTAATTATTGCACTAATTAAATAGCCATACCATGGAAAACCGATCGGTTCATCAGCTTTATCAAGTGGCATATGGTGTTTTTGCATATAAAAAGCCGCACAAACCGCATAGGCGTTGTTTATAAAGTGTGCCAGCATGGCATACCAGATGCTTCCGCTATAATAATACAGGTAGCCAAAACCTGCACCCAATAACATACGGGGTACAAAACCATAAAACTGCATATGGATGGCACTGAAAATTATGGCCGATAACCAAATAGCTAGATGTGGATTCTCAAAAGCCCTGTTTAACGATCGCTGCACACCACCACGAAACATTAATTCTTCGCCAACTGCAGGTATAACAGCAATCATAACGAGGTTTACAATAAAATCGAAATTACTGCGCACAGTGATCAATTGAATGGTCATTTTCATCGCAATAGCTTCTTTCTCCTTCATCCACTGTTCTATCTTATGCAAAAAATCAGGCAAAACCATTTTCTGGTTCCAAATCACTGTCCATTCCATAAATGGCATACTCAGTATCATAATGGCCAGAACAAGCACAACCAGCAAGAATTTGGGTTGCTTGAAAAGATAAAATTCTGTTACTTTTTTTCTTTCTGTTAAGGCCAGGGCAATTGGAGGTAAAATAAATGTTCCGATCGAACTTAATATTTGTATCACTTTAAAACCAGCAATATATTTAGTATCACCAGCTAAAAGCATGTCCAAATTACTTACTATTCCTAAGCCATACATCAGTAAAACGATGACAACAGCCAGAAGCCCAAACACCAGTCCGCCTGTAACTGCGTAAAATAAAAGTAAAAGTAATTGTAAGAAAGGATTGATTTCCTCCTTGTTAGGTGTTACAAAATTCATTATTTGTACCTTTGTATGTTTTATTAATCGTTGAAGATAGAAAATGTCTGTTAAGATAGGAAATATAGATTTAGGTGAGTTCCCGTTATTACTGGCTCCAATGGAGGATGTGAGCGATCCGCCGTTCCGTTATGTGTGCAAAAAAAACGGGGCCGATATGATGTACACCGAATTTATTTCTTCGGAAGGTTTGATCCGTGATGCTGCAAAAAGCTTACAAAAGCTCGATATTTTTGAATACGAAAGGCCAATTGGCATCCAGATTTTTGGTGGCGATATTGAGCACATGCGCGAAGCCTCAGAAATTGCCTCAGCAGCAGGACCTGACCTGGTTGACATCAATTATGGCTGTCCGGTTAAAAACGTTGTGTGTAAAGGCGCAGGCTCTAGCCTGTTACAGGATATTGATAAGATGGTAAAAATGACAGAAGCCGTAGTTAAAGCTTCACATTTGCCCGTTACCGTTAAAACCCGTCTTGGTTGGGATGATAACACCAAAAATGTTTACGAAGTGGCCGAGCGGCTTCAGGATGTAGGCATTCAGGCACTTACCATTCATGGCAGAACAAGAGCACAATTATATAAAGGGGAGGCTGATTGGTCGCTTATCCGGGAGATTAAACGTAATCCACGCATCAAAATACCGATTTTTGGCAATGGCGATGTAGATAGTCCTGAAAAGGCTGCTAACTGGCGTATGGAATATGAGATAGATGGCATTATGATCGGCCGTGCAGCAATCGGTTATCCATGGATTTTTCGCGAGGTAAAACACTTTTTTAAAACGGGTGAGCACCTTGCCGGACCAACTATTGAAGAACGTATTGAAGTTTGCCGTACGCATTTAGACAAATCATTGGAATGGAAAGGTCCTAAAACGGGAATTTTCGAAATGCGCCGCCATTATGCAAACTATTTTAAAGGTCTGCCAGATTTTAAACCCTACCGTATGCGTTTGGTGGCCGAGCCAGATATCAACAACATTTACAGCATTTTAGAAGAAGTGGCAGAAAAATTTGCCGACTACGATGCCACTAAAGTACTGGCTTGATTTTTGAAAGGTTTTTTTATACATTCGTAAATCATCATGGTTACAGCTATTACAGACGGTGTTAAGGTTTCGGTAGAAACAGTGTACCAGCCAGAATATTCAAATCCGGCCAACGAGCATTATATGTTCGCTTATCGCGTAGAAATTTCTAATCTTTCTGATTATGCTGTTCAATTAATGCGCCGCCAGTGGTTTATTTTCGATTCGAACAGTAGCCGCAGAGAAGTAGAAGGTGAGGGCGTTGTTGGTTTACAGCCTATTATTCAACCTGGCGAAACACATGTATATGTTTCAGGCTGTAATCTTAAAACCGATATGGGCAGCATGAAGGGTGCCTACTTAATGAAACGTGATATAGATGGATCTGAGTTCGAGGTTGATATTCCAGAGTTTCAATTAATCGCTCCTTATAAACTGAATTAATCCTTAATTCCATCCTGCCACAAATCGTCATTTCGACCGTAGTGTTCCAAAGGAACTCCTTTGGAGGAGAAATCTATAAAGTTTAATTTGATCCGGAGATCTCTCCGTTTCGTTTCACTCCAGTCGAGATGACGAGACCTTTTAGTATAGGTGAGGGGTAGAAAAGCAATGTCAGCATTTCATTTTAATGTTAGTCCTGCTTTTGTTTCAAGTCCTCGCTGCGCGTGGACTGCCCCCAAAAAGTTGGACACTTAAAGAGGAGCATTTTATGAGCAGAAAAATTAAGTATAGCCTGGAATTTAAACTGGCTATCATCGGTCAGGTCTTAAGTAGAGAGAAACCTTTGGGT
>Ga0307405_10000013_pt1 | contig 227563 bp, 169 predicted proteins | sample 322Cmetagenome_2_FD_203311 | JGI IMG/M metagenome (GOLD analysis project Ga0307405, IMG submission 203311) | Maize rhizosphere microbial communities from greenhouse at UC Davis, California, United States - 322HYB-C-1 | ecosystem: Host-associated > Plants > Roots > Rhizosphere > Soil | place... | reverse complement strand
TGTCAAATATTATTTAAGCTATGCTTCAGTTTGCGAGAATAATAACTTTGGGAAAAACATCCTGCACAAGGTCGTCTTTCTTATTGACCCCCAAGTCATTGTCAAATCTGACCAAGCCAGCAGTTGAAGTTGTCGATTGAACATTGCAGTTCGTATAGTAAACTAATCTTCAAGCCTGCCGGTTTTGCAGGATGTTTATTAAAAATGAATTTTATGGGCAAAGGTCAAAAAAACACAGAAAAAAAGCAAAAGATTAAAGATTTCGTTCAGCTACCTTTAGTTAATGCAAATGCGGCAGGTATCGATATCGGTGATACACTACATGTGGTAGCCGTACCTGAGGAATGCTGCAAAGGCTCCAATGTAAGAGACTTCGGTACATTTACCGATGATCTTCTGGCTATTGTAGAATGGCTTACCGAGTGCGGGGTTACAACTGTTGCAATGGAAAGTACCGGGATTTACTGGAAAAATCTTGGTGTATTATTGATTGAAAAAGGTTTTGAGGTATATTTGGTTAATGCCCGCCACACACGCAACATCAGTGGTAAAAAGAATGACCAGAGCGATGCGCAATGGATACAAAAGCTGCATAGCTGTGGCCTGTTGAAGAACTGTTTTCTGCCCGACGACCAGACAGACGTACTTCGTACCCTGGTCCGTCAAAGACGAAAGCTGATCCGCGATAGCAGTACATCTGTGCTTAGGATGCAAAAGGCACTGGAACTCATGAACCTGAAGATACATACGGTTATCAGTGACCTCATGGGTAAAACAGGGAAAGCTATGGTAGAGGCCATTCTTTCAGGGGAACGTTATGCAGAAAACTTCCTGACCTTGGTTGATTGCAGGATCAAGGCAGACCGTAACACTATTATAAGTTCACTTAAGGGTAACTGGCGTGAGGAACAACTGTTCCTTTTGGAACAGTATTATACACAGTACAAGTTTTTTCAGGAGCAGTTGGTACAGTGCGACCAAAAGATTGAATACCAGTTGCAGCGGATGCATGCAAAAACCAATGAGGGCATAGCTGAACCTGAAAAAGAGATCAGGCTAACTCCAACCGGTAGATTATCCAAACAGAAGAAGACAAAGAACCAGCCTTTCTTTGATACCCGGGCTTACCTGAAGGGGATCCATGGCATTGATGTGCTGGATATCTACGGAGTAAGTGAGGTAGGCGCCCTGGAAATACTTTCGGAAACCGGAACAGATCTGTATAAATGGCCTTCGGCAGCACATTTCGCCTCGTGGCTCAACCTTTGCCCCAACAACAAGATATCCGGAGGGAAACTTATCTCTAGTAAACTGCAAAGAAAAAAGCCCAATGCAGCATCCCAGGCTTTCCGGATGGCTGCCGGCGGAGTCCAGAACAGCAACCATCTGATGGGGCATTTTTTCAGAAAGATGAAAAGTAAGGGCGGTTATAAATATGCTATTGTAGCCACAGCTCGAAAACTGGCATGTATCTATTATAAAATGGTTACCGAGAAACAATCATTCAATCCTTTAAACAATGAAGAGCACCTTAATAAACAGAAAAAAGCGCGAATTGCAGCACTCGAAAAAACACTTAATGCACTCAAGCTACAAGTAGCTTAATCTTTTTTGTTATATAGTAAAGAAACAAAAAACACCGGCTGAAAATTTTTCTTTCTAAGCTAGTGGGTTGGCTAGGTCGGTGGAGCCCGAAAAATTTGTTAGGCCGGATTTAAGTGGAACGGGGATACGGTGCTGTGGCCTAGCTGGGTGGAAATGTATAGTATTGCAAGTATGTTATAGTAGCAATTGGGAAATCACGTCATGGTAGCCTGTCGAAGATCCCTATTTTTAATACAAAGAAAGTACTTCAACAAGCTATCATTTACAGATTCCAATAGAAAGGTCGTCAGCAATGACGATACATTGTGAGCTATAAAATCCCCTGTCACCCATATCGATTTTTTTAAAACAAACATCTGGAGCTTTCTTTTGAACAAATGGCTCATGCCAGTAAGGCCGTAGATGTTAGTTTTGAGCATAACCAACGTGCACTTTATGAAAAAACTTCTTCTATTGATTGCCCTTCTTTATACTGGCTATTCGTACGGACAAATTAAATTTACAAACCCGATTATGGCAGGGTTTTATCCTGATCCCAGTGTAACCAAAGTGGGAAGCGATTATTACCTTGTTAACTCAACCTTCGCTTACTTTCCAGGGGTTCCAGTGTTCCATAGCAAGGATTTAAAAAATTGGAAGCAGATCGGTAATGTGATCGATCGCCCATCACAAATGACTTTTTTCGGTGATCGTACCTCGAGAGGGCTTTTTGCACCTTCAATCAATTATCATAAAGGAACATTTTATATGACCTGTACCAATATCGATAAGCGCGGAAATTTTGTAATGACATCAAAAAAACCTGAAGGGCCATGGAGTGATCCAGTTTGGTTACCGCAAGTGAGAGGGATTGACCCCTCACTGTTTTTTGATCAGGACAAAGCCTACATCGTTTATAACAGCGATGCGCCAGATAATAAACCCCTATATCCGGGGCACCGAACCATCCGTACTTTTCAGTTCGATCCAGTAGGGCTAAAAGTAGTGGGTGAAGAAGTTCAGCTGGTAAACGGTGGGGTAGACCTCAGCAAAAAACCGGTCTGGATTGAAGGACCGCACATTTTTAAACGTGGCGATTGGTATTATCTCTGTGCTGCCGAAGGAGGTACTTCCGTTAATCACTCACAGGTAATTTTAAGAAGTAAGCAAGCCACCGGACCTTATGTCCCTTATGAGAAAAACCCGATATTGACACAACGCGATTTAGATCCAAACCGTAAAGATCCGATTACTTCTACCGGGCATGCAGAATTGGTTGATGGTCCAGATGGTAAAACTTACGCCATTTTCCTGGCGGTAAGACCTTATGAAGGCAATCATTATAATACTGGGAGGGAAACATTTATCGCACCGGTTAAATGGGTAGATGGCTGGCCAATCATTAATCCAGACCAAAAAGAAGTTCAATATAGTTATACTGCTGATTTTAAGGAAGTAAAACAGGTTGCACCACCACAAAGTGGAAACTTTGCCTATAGAACTACGTTTGATAAAAAACTTGATCAATCGTTATTGTTTCTAAGAACCAATGATACCAGCTGGTATAGGTTAGATAAAGAAAATGGCTTAACAATGAAGTTACTGCCAGAAACGTGCATGGGGCTAGGAAATCCGGCATTTATCGGTAAAAGACAGCAGCATTTAACAGGTAGCGCTTCAACTCAGATGACCTTTACAGCGGCGCAGCCAAATGAAAAAGCAGGAATGCTTATCTTTCAAGGTGAATATAATTTTTACTACATCTGCAAATCAATAAAAGATGGCCAGCAGGTGGTTCAGCTTTACAAAGGAAACCGGGCTACTAAGGGTATGGACTTGATTATTGAAACTCCGGTAAAAGCTAAAACCCTGCAGTTTAAAATAGAAGCTGATCGAGGGCTTTACAATTTTCTCTACGCTGAAAGTCCGGGCAAATGGAAAATATTAAAGGATAAAGTGGATGGAAAGTTTTTGAGTACTGAAACCGCGGGAGGTTTTGTTGGCTCACTTTATGCACTTTATTGCACTTCTTCCGGAGAAAACACCAAAAGTACAGCTTCATTTAAATGGTTAGATTATAGCGGTAATGATGCCATTTACAAGCAAAATAAGTAATACTGGTTTCTGGTGATCTTATTGCCAGAAGCATATTAAAGAATTAATTGAGGTAACCTATGTTACATGCGAAAAGTTCTTCCAGGTTAATTAGTTATAAAAAAACCTCGCAGGTGCAATACCTGCGAGGTTTTTTTGTTTAAACATAGGGTGAAATTTTATTTCGCCGAAAATGTCCAAAAATCAATATTTACTTCTGGTTTTTCTGCTCCTTTAATGGTTAGAAAAAGATCTTGTTTTCCTGTTGCACCATTAACTTTGCAGCTTACTTCTTTCCAGGTTTGCGCATCACCAGTGCTTGGTACGGCCAGTGTTCCGATTACTTTTCCGTCAGGGCTGCCTAAACGGAGTTCAATTTTATTGTCCTTCCCAATACTTGCTACAGAAGCTGAAAACTTTTTTGCTTCTTTGCCGAAGTCTACGCCCCTGATTTTTATCCAGTCTCCGTTTTTAATATGCGTAACGTTTAAACCACCTTTGCTACATGTTTCAGTTTTAACACCTTGTTGGTCACTCATTGTTTCGGCCTCCACACGCATGTAGGGATTTAATCCTTCCACCTGTGGTACTCCATCTGCCGTGTAGGTTACTTGCTCTATACTGCCATCGGCTTTGTAATTTAGCACCTCAACAGCCAGATTTCTTTTAAATTCTGTGGGGATTCCCAATTTGTATGCGACCGCCCTGTTGTGGTAGGCGTGGTACCATTGTCCTTTAAATTCGAAAATTCCCTGATGGTTGTTGTTATTGTTTTTTGGTGGTTGCGCGGCAACTATTCCTCCATAAGTAAATCCGGTTGTGGGGCTTTTACTCATCATATAGTCGATGCGCATCTGCGCTTTTGGATTGGTTGAGTAAGAGAAATAATAAATCCCATTTCTTTTATGCATCCATGAAGCCTCAAAAAATGCAGGAGCAGTAATAGAAGTTGCAGGGCCATCTACGCTGATCATATCCCGGTTAAGTTTAATTACCCTAACATTGCTCTCACCGTTACCGCCAAAGTACATATAGGCCTGGCCATCATCATCAATAAAGGTCATTGGATCAAATAACCACATGTTTGGCGCAGGAAGTACACCTGGCGTTTCGGTTTCAACAAGTTTTTTTCCAATTGGATCTTTAAATGGGCCTGTCGGACTGCTCGAGGTTGCTACGCCGATGCCATTGCCGCCATTTCCGAAGTATAGAAAAATTTTGCCGTCGCGGACAATTGCCGCAGGAGCCCAGGTTCTGCCTGCCCAGGCTACATCTCTCGGTGCTTCAAATACCACACCATGATCTGTCCAGTTTTTCATGTCACTGCTCGAAATGCAAACGATCGATTTCATTTTGTATCCGCTATTTTTATCGTAGGAGTTTTCATCGTCGTTAGATGCGTAGAGATAAACTCTTCCGTTGTAAACAAGGGTGCCAGGGTCTGCCAAATGACGGTAACCGACTATAACATCATCGGCAGAGCTGATTTGAGCGGTTGTAAGAAGAAACAGAAAAGCGCAGAAGGCTAAGATGGATTTAAGGTTCATAAAAGATAAATTTGGTTAATTTCAATCAATGCCGCTAAATTATTGAGAACCCTAGTCAGCAACTACTTTATTTCGTCAATTTTACTAGCACATTTGGTTAGTTTGCTTGTTTTTCTGTAACAGGATTGATTGAATTAAAAACATTTGTAACATAGATTTGAACAAAGCGGTTCGTTGATCTGCACATTTCTGAATAGCTTTGAATACCAAATATAAACGCAGCGCAAGTTGAAAAGCTGATTAACCTGTATGAAGAACCTTAAATTATTTACATTATTGCTCTTTTTTGTGCTAAATGTAGCTAGTGTTGATGCACAAAAAGCAACAAATCCGCTCATTTTTGCCGATGTACCCGATCTTTCGATGATCAGGGTAGGGAAAGTGTATTACATGAGCAGCACTACAATGCACATGAATCCCGGTGTGCCCATCATGAAATCAACCGATCTGGTAAACTGGAAAATTGTAAGTTACGCTTATGATACCCTCGGAAATGCTGACGAATTAACTTTATCCAATGGGAAATGGGATTATGGTCGGGGATCGTGGGCAAGTAGCCTTCGCTTTCATCAAGGCGTTTATTATGTAAGCACTTTTTCTGGTACCACAGGCAAAACGTATATCTACAGTACAAAAGATATCGAAAAAGGTCCGTGGAAAGTTACCTCTTTTAAACCTTCGCTCCATGATCATTCCCTGTTTTTTGAGGATGGAAAAGTTTACATGGTATACGGTACAGGCAAAATTACTTTGGTGGAATTAAAGGAAGATTTAACTGGAATAAAACCCAATACGAAACCCGTAACGATTATCGAAAACGCAAGTCTTCCCACAGGTACGGGCGCCGGATTACCAGCTGAGGGCTCCCAACTGTTTAAAATTAATGGCAAATATTATCTTTTTAACATTACCTGGCCACGAAATGGTATGCGTACGGTTGTGGTACATCGTTCCGACAAACTTATGGGGCCATATGAAGGTCGGGTAGCACTTAAAGATAAGGGGGTTGCGCAAGGTGGTTTAATCAGTACGCCAGAAGGAAAATGGTTTTCTTATCTTTTTAGAGATTTTGGATCCGTTGGCCGCATTCCGTATTTAGTTCCGGTTACCTGGGAAGATGGCTGGCCGGTGTTGGGTGTTGATGGTAAAGTCCCCGAAACATTGGAACTTCCGGTTAGTAAGGGCTTAATTCCCGGCATTGTGGCATCAGACGAATTTACCCGCAAAAAAGGCGAGTCTGCGCTTCCACTGGTATGGCAATGGAACCACAATCCAGACCATGCATTTTGGTCGATAACTAAACGCCCGGGATTTTTACGGATTACCACCTCCAGATTAGATACTAATATTCTTCTGGCCCGCAATACATTAACCCAGCGTACCATTGGGCCCGTATCAACCGCAATCACTTCAATTGATATTTCCAATATGAAAACCGGAGACCAGGCGGGATTGATGTTGCTGCAACGTAAATTTGGTTGGGTTGGCGTAAAACATACAGGGTCAAAGAAAACGGTGGTAACGGTAAGCGCCCAAAGTGGCACTGTAAATGGTGAAGATGTTCCGGCCGGACAGCAAACCGTTTATCTCAAAGCAAGATGTGATTTTGAGAACCGAACAGATAAAGGTTACTTTTTTTACAGCTTTGATGGCAAAACCTGGAAACCGATAGGAGAGCCGCTGCAAATGTCGTATACGCTTCCCCATTTTATAGGCTACCGTTTCGGACTGTTTAATTACGCAACTGAAAATGCTGGAGGATATGTCGACTTCGACTATTTTAAGATTGAAGCGAAATAGAATAGTCTCAGCCTAATCTTATCCAAGGTATAAATCGTAAAAAGATGCCACCCTGAGGGGTAATTTATTGTATAAAAATCAATATAAAAGACAGGGGAATCTAAAAGATTAATCTCCTCAGATTATCGTCATTGCGAGAAGGCTTTTTCAGCCGACGAAGCAATCTTACAACGATCGCTACCAGCGTGCGCATTAAGATTGCTTCGTTCCTCGCAATGACGACCTTTCTTTTGAATGTGTCGTTCATAGTTTAGTCGAAGGGCATTTATTCGCTGTATTGCGTGTTTTTTGTCCCCAGATTTCTCAGTTTGCCAATTCCGAAACCTGGGGATAATAGTAGCATTACCGGGATTAACCTCATCAATTGCTTTAATTCCCCATAACAACCTTATTTTCAACTTATATTTATTGAACCATGGGTTCAATCATTTCGATCGTTCCATCGGTATTGCGCTTCAATTCGGTCACTTTCACATTTCTAAGGTGTGTTTTGCCCGAAAGCTGGGTGTCGTGGTAAAAGATATACCATTTGCCTTTTATCTCTAAAATGGAATGGTGGGTAGTCCAACCTTGAACGGGCTTCATAAAAGTGCCTTCGTAAACAAATGGTCCGTAAGGTTTGTCGCCAATTGCATAAGCTAAATAATGGGTATCACCTGTTGAGTAAGTGAAATAATATTTTCCATTAAATTTGTGCATCCAGGCGCCTTCAAAAAAACGTCTGTCGTGGTCATTGGTGAGTAATGCTTTTCCTTGTTTATCTATTAGCTGAACATCTTTCACTTCACCATCAAACGACAACATATCGCTGCTCAATTTCGCTACCTTAGCACTCAATGCAGGTTCATTTTCTTTCTGTGAGTCGGTTTTAGATCCATTGGCATCGTATTTTCCGTTATTCCAACGTTGCAACTGCCCGCCCCAAATTCCACCAAAGTACATATAACTGGCGCCATCAGTATCTGTAAACACCGCCGGATCGATACTATAACTTCCTTTAATGGGTTCAGGTTCAGCCTTAAATGGTCCTGCCGGATTTTTTGATGTAGCAACACCTATTCTAAATACATCAGATTTATCTTTAACCGGGAAATACAGGTAATAGGTTCCGTTTTTAAAGGCAGCATCCGGAGCCCAAAGTTGTCTGCCGGCCCATGGTATATCTTTTATGCTTAATGCCACACCGTGATCGGTAACTTTACCATTAACACTGTCCATGCTCAAAATGTGGTAATCTCTCATGTCAAAATGATCACCATTATCATTTTCCGGGGTGCCAGTCTCGATATCATGTGAAGGGTAAACATAAATTTTCCCATTAAAAACGTGCGCAGACGGGTCGGCCGTATAAATTTTGGAGATTATTGGCTGCGATAAATAGCTGGTTTTTTTAGGCGTGTTTGCCGTTTCCTTCTCCGTTTTTTGGTTTGCTTGCTGGCAGGAGCTGGCAATAGCCATTCCCATAATGGATGAAAAAAGGGTGATTTTTTTTAATTCGTTAATCATGTTGCTCATGGTTTTGGTTAATTAATTTTCTGTGCTTTTAATGCTTTCCGGTGGTCCTAAGTAACTTGGTTTTAATGCTCCAAGATCTAGTACTAATTTTTGCAGTACCACGCCTGGATTAATCATCCAATAGTTGATGGTGTGTTTTCCGGTCTTGTTAAAGACAAGAGGAGTTTTAAAAATTTTGATATTGTTGGCTACCGATTGTCCCCAGGCATAATCGGAGGTATAATCCTTGCTGATATTAACCACTATGGGAGATTGCCCGTCTAATGACACGGCGAACTTTAGTCCATCTTTCCCGGTGAAATCAATAGTAGGGGAGATAAAGGTATTTAAGGTAAAATTGCCCGTTTCAGTTACAAAAATATCGTAAGCCAAATGTGGTGAGCCTTCTCCAGGTTGCTGAATTGGTGAAGTTACAGGTGTTGCAATTACGCCGCCCCGGGTTTTTCCGTAATTGGGGATGGTTTTCCAGAAAATAGGTCTGCTGTTTACCGCTCTGCTATAACTTGTCGCTTCCATCGAAATGTAGCCATTATCAGGGAGGAATAAATTAGCAGGTAAGTCAGTTAGTATACTGTTTTCGGTTTTAATGGGGATAGTGATGCTCGATTTATCACTGCCTGAAACGAGAATTTCACTTGTTTTGGTATTTTTTGGCGCTTTATTCCAATTAACGCTGATCTGAATTTTCTGATCAGCGTTAAGTGTTCCCTTTTTGCTGCTTAACATTACAAAATCAGGCGCTTTGATGTTGTATTTCATTTCACCCGCACCTATTCTAAAAATTTCGAGCGTATGTGATGTATTTGCAAGCGCTGAAAAAGTAAAACCCTGCGCTACCTTTGTTTTTCCAGTAAAATGGAGCTCAGAGCTTTCCAGTGAAACACCCAGGGTAGTAGAAGTATTGTTAATCAGCATAGTTTTAGGGATAATATTGCTATCAGGTTGTTGCCAGGAAGTGTAGCCAATATGCGTTTGATCCATCATATGGTCCCATTTTCCTCCAGCCATTGTTTTATTGTAGTAAGTGCTGATTTCGGCATCCCGCTTAAAAAGAGAATCAACTTTACCGGCGAAACTATTGGTAGAAAATCTGCCCTGTTTGGCATATAGTTTGTTTTTGGCTACCGCGAGATACATTTCATATAAATTAGCCACAGCCTCAATGGGATGAAGAACCAATTGGTAATAGGCATCTTTTTGATTACCAGCTAGCTGATTACTGGTGCTTGTAGCTTGTTCTTTAAGTTTTTTAAAATCAGCGGTAACTTGTTCGAACTCGTTATAGTTGCTTAAACTATAGGTATTTGCATTAAGCAGTTCTGGTTTAATTCTGCCTGCGTATTTTAGGTAAGTATCTATATGGCTGGCAATTGCGGTGGCGTGTTCATTACCAAACTGGTTGGCCGACCAATTAGTAGTGTAATCCGTTAATTTATCGGCCGGGATGGCGTCAGGATTCCAGGCATAATCTAAAAAGAACTGGATGGGGAACTCCATTGGTTTTAAATCGCCTACGTTTACGATCCAGATCTGATTGGCATCATGTTCGTATGCCAGTCGCATCTGTTCCCAAATTTTTTGGATAGGGTTGGTGTTTACCCATTTGTAGTTTCTGGGGCCGCCCACGTAGTCGAAATGATAATAAATCCCATAACCGCCTTTTCTGGGCGCTTCACCTAAACCTGGCAATTTTCTAATGTTGCCCCAATTATCATCGCATAAAAGTAAAGTTACATCATCGGGAACGCGCATGCCTTTGTCGTAATAATCCTGAACTTCCTTATATAGGGCCCATAGCTGTGGCGTTTGCGCTACAGGTTTTTGGGTTACTTTTTCAATTATTTCACGTTGATCTTTTACAATTTTTTCCAGCAGGGCAGTGGCTGTGCCTGTAGACATGGGCTCGTCGCCATCGCCACGCATGCCAACAGTAATAATCTGTTCTTTATCGGCCACACGTTGCAGACCGCTTTCCCAAAATGTACGTAACTGTTCGGGATTTTGATCATAGTTCCATTTACCGCCTTTATATCTTTTCCACTCATCATGGGCCCGTGTTAAGGGCTCGTGATGAGAAGTTCCAATCACTACGCCATACTCGTCTGCTAAAACAGGGTTGAGTTTATCGTCGTCGTTAAATGCACTTCCCCACATGGCGGGCCATAAATAATTTCCTTTTAAGCGAAGAATCAATTCGAACACCTTCTCATAAAACTTATGGTTAAAACCCCCAAATTCTTTTCTGCTCCATCCCGAAAGTGCGGGCGCTTCGTCATTTAAAAATATCCCCCGGTATTTTACCGCAGGTGAAGAAATTACATGCCGCCCGGCAACAACATAGAGCGAATTGCTTTTTTTTACCGGAACATCAGCCCAATAATACCATGGCGAAACACCAATTTGAGCAGAAAGCTCGTATATTCCATATATTGTTCCCCGTTTATCGCTTCCGGCAATTACTAAAGCAGAATCTACGCCCTTAATTGGGTTTTTAATCACCTGAATTAATGTGGCTTCCCATTTTCCGGCAATTTCGGAGACATTTAGACTATGGTTCCTGATCATTTCGTCGATGATTTTGCTGTTACCGATAGTGCCTATGATGATAGGTATGCTGGTTGTTTTGTCCGTTAAAAATTCGGGTTCAAGTCCATTTACCTTTTTAATATCGTTTTGAAGATTTCGGGCAGCGCGGATAGCGCCTGGCCATTCATTGGCACTTACTAAAATAGATGGAACCTCACCTTTGCTCACCACAGCAAAACTTCCAGGCAAATAACTATTTACCGTAATTGGACCGAGCCCGGCGGCTTGTGCTATGACGATGTTGAAAAGGAGTAAGATTAGCGGAAATATTTTCTTCATTACTTAAAATTTAATAACGCTCCAATAGGCTTTTTTAGGTTTTAATTGCGTGTCGAAAAGTAAGGGATAATTTTTGCGGCCAGGTACAGGATAACCATCCAGCCAGGTACGACGATCAGAAATGTTCCAGAATGTAACGTTGGTGATTACATTTTTATACTTTCTGAATACGTTGAACACCATTTTGTATTTTGCAACCTGCTGATTTTCAAGTTCGGCGGTGTAAGCATCGCTTTCATTCGCACGTTTGGCACGTTTATTTTTCTCCCATGGATAAATGGAAAGATCTAACTCGGTAAACTGTATTTTAAGGCCCAAAGATGAATAGCGTTCAATTGCTGTAACGAGTTCTTTTTCGGTAGGTTCATAGATAGACCAATGCGCCTGGAGGCCAACCCCATCTATAGGTACGCCTTTGTCTTTCAGGCTTTTGAGTAACTTGTATACGCGTTCTCTTTTTTCTGGTCGTTCGGTATTATAATCATTGTAATAAAGCTTTGCATCAGGATCGGCGGCATGTGCATATTCAAAGGCTTTAATGATAAAGTCTTCACCACAGATCTGGTACCATTTCGAATTTCTTAAGTATTTTGTAGAATCGTCATCAATGGCCTCGTTTACCACATCCCAGGCATATATTTTTCCCTTATATCGCCCAACTACGCCATCAATATGTGCCTTCAACCGTTGTAGCAATACTATTTTACTTACTTCCTTTCCCTCTTTATCTGTGAAAAACCATGAGGGTGCCTGTTCGTGCCAGCATAAATTATGTCCACGCACTTTGATGTTGTTTTGCGCTGCAAAGCTAATAATGGAATCCGCTTCCCGCCAGTTAAATTTCCCCTCTACAGGCTGCATCGACTCCATTTTCATGTCGTTTTCTGCTGTAATGCTGTTAAAATGTTTTTTAATCAACGCACTTTCCGCTCCGCTCAGATTTCTTTTGCCAACGGCAACACCAATTGAGAAGTAATCTTTGTAAAAATCTTTTAACCCCCTGCTATCTGTTTGATAACTGGAAAGCGATTGCCCCGTTTTACATCCTTCAAAGCCCAGTACGAAGAATAGAAATAGGATATAACTGGAGAATATATTTTTGGCACTCATTGTATCTTGATCAATTTGGAAAAGTATAGGGTATTTGACTATTTTTTGCCCAGTAAGCTCAGCATCTTTTTTCCATATCTTTTGCCTAACATGCGGTAGCCTTCGGCAGAAAAATGTAGATTGTCTGGGCCATCAGGGCAGCCCGCAGAAGAAATAATATGTGCATTGGGGATGGTTTGGGGTAAAGTTGCAATAATGGCGTTCATGCTGGCACAAACTCCGCCCTGATCGGCGTTCACCACTTCTCCGGCCAATAGCGGAGTATTTTTGGCGTCTAATTTTAGGTCTTTTAATAAGTTTTCATATACGCCCTTTACTTTTTCCGGCCAGGCCTTGTCGCCGGTGTTTGATTCTCCCTGATGCAACAATATTCCTTTGATTATGCCACTTTGCTGTGCAATTTTAGCCATCTCTACCATACGGGCATATGGGTTTCCCTCATATTCAGCTAACATACCCTTCATCCAATCTGGCGCTGTTGCCGTGTAGGATTGGTAATTTTCTTTGTCGAACAGTTCAATTTTACATCCGCCTACGGCGACATTGATTACACCGATTTTAATATTTTTGGGCAGGTTGGCAACAAGTGTCCGACCGAAATAATCTACCGGGCCCAGTCCCGTTTTACATCGTGTCAGCGGCGGAACAGCAGTATACCAGTTGCCTTTTGTACGGTTTAAGTTGTCGCAATTAACGGCTTCCAACAGGCGAAACCGTTGGTTAACCGCTGTAGTATCTTGTGTTTCAAATTTGGCGGCACCTTCCATGTTCGATTGTCCGAAACACAGAAATATATAAAAATTCGAATCTTGTGAAAATGAGGGAATGCTGATCAGCAATAAAGCTGCGCAAGTAAAGATGGCACGGAGTTTAGTCATATTTGGTCATAGTTGATCATAATTGATATATGTATTGTTACGCTTAATAACTGATGATTTAGCAGTGGATAATGTCTTAAATCATCAGATTGTTGTTTGTTTAAAACTTTGTAACCTCGTAGTATGCTTTTTTGGGTTTTAGATTGGCATCAAATAGTAATGGAAAGTTTTTCCTGCCTCTGGCATCGAGCCAGCTATAACGGTCGGAGAGGTTCCAAAAGGTAACACCTGTAATGTTTTTTTTATATTTTCTGAAGACCTCAAAAACCATTTTGTATTTTTCCAATTGCTGTTGTTCCATTTCTGGTGTAAAAACAGCTGCATTAACGCCTTTTTCACCTGTAATCATTTGGCCGCCCTGTCTTCCCGAATACACGGAAATATCCAGCTCGGTAAATTGGATATGAAGACCAAGAGATGAAAACAATTCAATGGATTTTTCAAGTTCGGAGCGGGTAGGGTTACTGATAGACCAATGTGCCTGTAATCCAACGCCATGGATAGGAACTCCTTTGGCTAACAGCTTTTTAAGCATCTGATAGATCTTATCCCGTTTTATAGGATTTTCCGTATTATAATCGTTATAAAACAATAAGGCTTTTGGATCTGCCGCATGTGCATCCCTAAATGCTTGTTCAATGAAATCCTCTCCGGCAATATTATACAGCTGAGATTTTCGGAAAGTGCTGGTGTCATCTGCAATCACCTCATTTACTACATCCCAGGCATAAATTTTCCCGCGGTAGCGTGATACAACAGTGTTAATATGGTTTTTGATCCTGGAAAGTAACACTTCTTTAGTTACCTGGTTTCCTGTGGAGTCTTTAAATAGCCATCTTGGTGTTTGGGCATACCAGACTAAGCAGTGGCCCCTTACTTTTATTTTGTTCTCTAATCCGAATTGAACAATTGAATCTGCAATTTTCCAGAAAAACCTATTTTCAAAAGGGTGTATTGGACCCATTTTCATCGCATTTTCTGCAGTGATACTATTAAAATGTGTTAATATCAACGACTTTTCTTGATTATGGAGGTCGCTCGGCTTGACGGCAACACCTATAGGGAAATAATTTTTATAGTAATCTTTAAGCCCACTGGCTCTTTTGTATGCACTTAAGGTTAGGATTCCTAAGAAAAGGAATAGAAGAATCGCTAATAATTTATTTGGCTTTCGGCTCATAATCTGGTTTGATGATCAGTAGGCTAAATTATTCGGATTGTGGCTATGGGAATAGTTTATTTCGTCATTTTTACTAGTACATTTGAATAATCGGGTGTTTTTTTTAGCACTTGTTTATTTATGCTTGCCTGGTAAATGCAAATGCAGCAATCTGGATTAGAACCATTAAATCATTGCTGGAGTGTGTTAGGACGGTGTTTTTTGGTGGTCAGATCTGGGATCTAATCCACAAGACGTTAATGTGAAATTTGTGCGGGAGATATTTCGGTGAAAATTAGTTCAAATTGCAAGCAGTCTAAGCTTCCTTTGGCCAGGGAGCTAGCGTAATCCTTCGCTGGTCATGAGCACCCGCTTGATTGTCCCATCTGGATTATAATAAAGATAATCAACGCAGACCGAACGCCTGTGACTGCCTCCGCCCTTTAATGCGCCGTTATGATAAAAGAAGTAGTTCTTCCCTTTGAATTCGACAATGGCAGGACGGTTTGTTTCGCAGTTTCCGGCCAGTTCATTCAATATTTCTTTAAATATCCATGGCCCATGTATGCTGGGGCTCATAGCATAGGCTACCTTTTCAGGATTGCCATAACCGTAAGTTAGATAATACCAGTCGTTTCGTTTAAAAACATGAGCACCTTCAGAGAAACCAGGTAGCTCAATCGTATTGATTTTGCCCTGCAAACTGAGCATGTCGTCACTTAATTTAGCGAAATAACACTGTTGGTTACCCCAAAAGATATAAGCCTGCCCGTCGGTGTCAATGATTACAGAAGGGTCGAGGTTTGCCATCGGATTTTTGTCGAAAGGGATATCATCCCCTGTGATCAGTGCCGATCCGATTGCATCACGGAAAGGACCTGTAGGTGTTTCTGATACTCCAAGTGCAATTGCTTTGCCTGGTATATCGCGATGGGAGACTGCAGCAAACCAATAAAATTGCTGTTTGTTAAAAACCATACAAGATGCAAATGCATCCCCGCTGGCCCAGCTAAAATCTTTTGCCTGTAATGGTATTGGATGTTCTTCCCAGTTGATCAGGTCGGCAGAAGAAAAGCAGAGCCAGTTGCGCATGATATAGCTTTGTACCCCTGGCGGTGCTTCATCGTGCCCGGTGTATAAGTATACTTTCTGATCGTATAACAAAACAGTTGGGTCAGAAGTGAATTTGTGGCTGAATATGGGATTTCCTGTGTTGATCATATCACTTGAATAATAAATAACACTTAAATGCCCGTTGCTGGTAGATGAATGTGATCTGATAGATTTCTTTAGCAGTGGATAAGCTTCCAAGGATCGTCATTGCGAGAAGGCTTTTCAGCCGACGAAGCAATCTTACAACGATCGCTACCAGCGTGTGCATTAAGATTATTCATTTGTGCCGTTGTTTTTAAAGGCATTCATGAGCTCAATCGTTCGGTTATCTTCGTTCCTCGCAATGACGACTACTCTATCGGAGTCTGTCATTGATAGCCTGTCGAAAGGCCTGTTTAAATACCCTTAAAGGTGTTTAAGCAGGCCCTCCGTAGGAGTCTTTTGGACAACATGACAGCGTCCGGGGTGAAATCGCCCTTATGATACACCCTATTTTTATTCTGCAACGGCCTCTTCATTAACCGCATTGACAGCGATCTCGGTGAGTGCTACATCGGTTGCCTTTTCATTTTCAAGGGTTTGAGAAAGCAGTTCGGCAATGTCACTGTGTCCGATATTTTCGGCAAATACCCTAAGGGTACCATAGGTTGCAATTTCATAATGTTCCACTTTTTGGGCAGCCAGGATAAGTCCTGCATCTCTTATCATCGTACCTTTATCAGTATCAGCGATAATTCCATCGGCCTCTTCCAGTAAACCTGCCATTGCATCACACTTTTTAGCCGCTGGTTTTTCACCTAAAAGTCCAAAAACTTCTTCCAGTGTAGTCACATGTTGTTGGGTTTCAGTTGTGTGTTTTTCAAAAGCAGCTGCAAGCTCAGGGCTGGTGGCCGCTTTCTGCATTTTTGGAAGCGCTTTAGCAAGGTGTTTTTCTGCCCAATAAATATCCTTTAATTCATCAATAAAAAAATCATGGAATTCAGAATTTTCTATTTTTCCTGTTTTTGATGTAGACTTTGAGGCTTTGTTGCCCGCTGTTTTTGTAGTTGCCATAATTATATTTTAATAGGTTTTGATGTCTATAGAACAGGTTGAAATTTCAAATGGTTTTATGTATTTCATTTTAAGCGCTCCCTGATGTATTCAGTACCTCAGATAACCCCAATATCAAACACTCTGATCAGTATTTCTTTTTGATGAAACTGTTTTTCGAGTTTACTTTTGATGGCTTTCCAAAATTCTTTATCAAATAATGCCACCATAACTTCAAACACAATCATTTTATCTTTTTCCAGCCTTGTCTGGTCCTGCCATTTACCTAACACGGGTTGGTGTGTATAGATACTAAGCCCACCGAATTTTTTTATCAGCAGCTGCTCGAGTGTTTTTAGCCTTGTATCAGCAGAAGGAAGGTCTGTAAAGGGCAAAAACAATTGGATGAGTTTCTGTTTGTCAGGATTTTTCCCATAGCTTTTCTCGATCAGTTTGAAGGCCTGATCAGTTTGGATATGCCCGAGTATATCAAAAGACTTTTCAGCTTGTTTATTGTAGTTTACAAAAAATTCTTCTATAGCCGTCAATAACCCCGATGGAAGCTCCTTTAATGAATTTATTTTTGCGTATGCTGTACTTATGTTAGATATCGCGATAAAACGATCGTTACGTACTGTTTTCCCATCTTGCTCGCGCTGTTGAGCCTTTATCCCTCCAATTATCCTGCATTCTACCGCACAGCCTGTAAAATTTTTGAGTTCGGAGATGACCACGATATCAAGGGGATCACCGTCTTCTCCTACAGTTCCGGGTAAAAAGCCAAAATCAAAAGGAAACACCATCCCCGCAGGCAATAATTTGCTCAGGATAAAAATATTGCTCTTGGGTTCATAATCAAATTTCTGGCGACTGCCTTTTGGGCTTTCAATAATGGCCTGTACCAATCTATCCATCATGGTCAATTTTAATATTTCTGATCTTTTTATTTTCCCGTTTCCATATGCGGTGCATCTACCGGCTTAGATTCCGGAGAACCTTTCTGTCTTAAGAAAATGGTAAATACCACAATAGCAGCTACTGAAAGGAATTCGCTCTGCCAGTTTTGAAAGGTCTCGAACCAAAAGTTGGCCTGGCCAAGATAGGCGGTCATGGTATCTGTTGCTTTACCTTTTAATATTTGCTCAGCGTTGTGATCTCGCCAGCTACCATAAAAATGGAGGTACCAGCTTAACAGAAAAAGTATGCTAAAAGCAATAGAAAGTGAGTTGGAATACAGCTTTAAGATCAGCCCGCCCTGGCGTACAGGCCATGGGGCACTCTCCGAGGCAACAGGCTCGCGGTCTACCTCTTCTTCTTCATCAAGTTTTTTAGACTCGGCAGAACCGATCTGACGCAGTTTTACGGTTAGCAGCACATAAAGAACCATTTGCAGAAATTCGCTTTCAAAATTTTCGAAAGTGGCGGAAATAAAATGCCCAGTATGAAGGTAATTATTAAAAGAGATCGGCGAAGCTCCCTCGTCGCTGAGTTCACTATTGTGTTCTTTCCAGCCGGTAATCGCCTGTGCCAGGAGTGTAAAAACAAATAGGCTGATAAAGGTTATGGAGAGCCCATTTCGGTACAGCCAGGTCTTTTTTGGAAATACTTTCTTTGCTTTCATATCTATTATTGGTTATCCAAAGAGGTGAGGTAATCTTCTAACATGGTTGCGCAAGCCAATACGGTTGCTGCAACAATTTCCTCACGACTGCCGGTAAAATTGAGCCTTTCCGAAAAAGCCAGTTCGTTGTGGTGGGTAGCGTAGATGAACATGGTGCCTACTGGTTTTTCCTGTGTTTCACTTCCTCCTGGCGCTGCAAGTCCGGTGATGCCGATATGGATGTCTGCTTCTATCAATTTCGACAGTCCCAGGGTTATGGCCTTTGTAACCTCCATTGATTCAGGGGTGTAGGTCTTGATCAACGAGGCGTCAACCTGTAAAAGATCTTCTTTTAAACAGGCATCATAACAGGTAATACCTCCTTTAAGGAATTTGCCAGCATTTTCTATCATCGAAAAATCCGCAGAAAGCCGGCCTGCGGTTGCGCTTTCAGCAAAAGCAATTGTGAGGTTTCTGGCAATAAGCATTTTGCCTACACTTTTCATCTTGTTCTCCATTGTAAAATCTGACTATTGGCCTCAACATTAACAGATCAGATGCAGGTCTCTGCAGATTCTGATGGCAGTAATGCGGAGTCTTTTGGCATAAATAACAACCTTTATGGATAAATGGTTTTATTAGCAGAGGTTAAGAGCAGTACTTTTGTGATAAACAAAATGAAGATTTGGCTAAGGCTTCTATTATTATTGATTTACAAGATGATTTTCAATTTCACCCGCAATGAGATTAATTTCATGAATGCCTAATGATATCTGTGTCGCTTCAGAATTCAGTTTATGGTCGAAATATTCTAGTATTCCATGATCAATCTCTTCCTGTTGAAGCAGTATCCAGTCCAGTCCCATTTTTCTGATGGCACCGAGGATACTGCCAAAATAAACGATTATATAATAATCTTCCTTTGGAATAATAGTCAGGGTAATTTTATCATCACCATGATCGATCTGGATATTAAATGGAGCCATAAAATTACAACCCTAATGTTGATGGATTTGTTTGGACATTGATCTTTTTTAGTCGCCCTTTGTAACGGTTCAAATCTTGATATACCTGAGCTTGTTTTATCAGGCTTGTCCAGTTTTGTGGATTTCTATTCTCTCCAACGCTTTCCTTGGTGGCCCGGTAAGAACTTTACCATCAGTAGCATATCTTCCTCCATGACAAGGGCAGTCCCAGCTCTTTTCACTTGCGTTCCAGTTAACAATACAACCGGCATGTGTGCAAACAGGGCTTAAAGCGATAGCCTTGCCGTTTATATCTTTATACAAAGCGAGCTTTTTGCCATCTAGTTCTACTATTTTGCCTTCATCGTTTTTTAGTTCTTTTGTTGACTGGATAATTTCTGTTCCAAACCGGTCAGCAACGAAATGATAGGCCACATCTGCATTTTCCTGCACAAAATCCATAAAACCAGAAATAGGTTTCAATCGCGACGGGCTGAGCAGTTTTGCAAGATCGTTTTCAATACCCAATATCAAATCGGTCAAGATCATTGCCGAAAGACTGCCGAAAATCATCCCGTTCCCGTTAAAACCCGTTGCTACAAAGCTGTTTGCATCACCACCCGGAAACTGCCCAATATAGGGTAGGCCATCTACAGGAACATAATACTGTGATGACCATCGATAATCGATTGAGCTGATGTCAAAGTTTTCCCTTGCATATTTCTCTAGCGCTGAAAAGGCCTTTTCCGGATCATCGTGTCCCGTCTTATGGTCAGCGCCACCAATTAACAGGTATTGATCTCCATCTATTTCATGACTTCGGAAGTAGTGGTAGGGCTCTTGCATATCGTAGGCCAGGCAGTTGGGGTAATCTCCATTTTTAAGTTTAGCGGCCAGTACATAACTTCGGTAAGGCGCATTTCTGAGCGACAGGATATTAATTCCAGGCGGAATGTGTGTAGTCCATACCAAATGCCTGCCCTGAACGGTTAAATTGCCTGCTTTAATATAGTGGATCTCGTCTTTATACTCACTGTTTTCAACAAAGGTATGCTCCAGGATATCTCCACCCAATTTTAGGAATTCTCTGGCGAGGCCAAGTATATATTTTATGGGATGGAATTGCGCTTGCGCTTTAAATAATAATACGTGTTGGAAATCGATTGGAATGCCGTTTTCAAACACTTCACTTACCTTAACACCAGCCTGCCGGGAAGAGGAAAGGATAGATTTTAGCTGCTCGGTTTCTTCCTGGTTCTGTGAGAAGAGGAAGGCATCTTTGTATTCAAAGTCTGCATCGATTTCGAGCGCATTGATATTGCTGCGGATCATTTCGATTATTTCTTTTGTTGCACGGGCAAGTTGGGCAGAGGCTTCTTTTCCAAAATCGCTATCGATCTCCGGGTAGGTGGCATCCAAAAAGGTATTCAGGTGTGCGCTTGTGCCACCTGTTGTACCGAAGCCCAGGTTTTGCGCTTCCATCAAAAGACACTTTTTACCCTTTCGCTGTAGTTCAAGTGCAGTGGTTACACCTGTAATCCCTCCACCAATGATTACTACATCGTAAATTATATTTTCTTTGAGCGGTTTGATCTCCAGGCGGGGATGCGATCCCTGCCATAAACTTTCATTTTCTCCGTCCCTGGCGGACATAAGGTCTGTACGGTTTTCCATAAGCTGTTTTTATATTAAAACAGGAGGTAAAGCGCAAAGGTTTTTGAATTATACGTGATTTTCCGGGGCTTATCTTTTTACCTTGAACAGAAGGTTGTTCTTTTTGGATAAAAAAAGACTGGTTAATTTCTGCAGAATCTTTGATAAGTAGGATGATCGGTAATGAAAGTGTTAAATGGCGCAAATTTATTTGAGTTTTTCATTTTCAACCATTATTTCTACAAGGCTATGCATCAGGTTTACTTTTAAACCGCTCTTTTTTATGTCATTTATCAGTTGGTCATCTACGTGTGCATCTTTTCCGTTCCATTTTATCTTTAAATGTTTTGTTCTTATCGGCGGTACAGGAAACACTATATCTTTTCCTTTTGCAACTTCTGCAATATAGTTTTTTAGGATTTCCCTTTGGTTTTCTTCTACAATTACCACATCAAAAAAACCATCACTGGGATCGGCATGTTCGCTTAACCTCAAATTAGGACCAAGGCGCGAAATATTCATGATTTCGACCATGATACATTTTTTCCTTATTTTTTCATCCTGGAACTCTATACTACAGGTATGAGCAGCATACGTTTCGGTAATTGTCAATAGCGTATCCAGTGCAATTTCGAATTCATCCTCAGCCGTTTTAATTGCTGTTGTATCCATGCCTTCGAGCTTTTGCATCAGTTTAGGAAAAATACCAAAGCCAAAAGATTCGATGAAAAACAGGGGTTCTGTTGTTCCAGTAACCTGTCCAATATCAAATTTTCGCAGATTGTAGTTAGACCAGGAAGCTATATTACGGTCCAGATCGTCTGAAATACCAAGAGAGGTTGCAATATTGTTTGCAGTACCGAAAGGGAGAAGCGCCACCGGCCGTTTGTAACGCAGTTTTTTATCAAGAAGTTTGATAATTGTTTTTTTTATGGTTCCATCGCCGCCAGCAATGACAATAAATGAAGTTTCAGGTCGGATATCTTTTAACGAACGTTTTTCAGACGAGGCGTAATCTACCGAAAAACCATGACGCTCAATGGCTGACGAGAGTTTTTTTTCTGAATGTTTTTGCTGTCCCGCTCCAGGATTATGGATTACATGAACTAAAGGCGCTGGCTTTTTCATCTTTATTTGAACAATATAGGCCAGACTTAGTTTTATTAAGAGGTATAAACAGTAAAAAAATAGAAATGAATATCTTGATCACCAATGACGACGGCATTTACAGCCCCGGAATAGCAGCACTTGCCAACATTGCCAGAACTTTTGGCACAGTAAGAATTGTTGCCCCTGATGTAGAACAGTCATCCATGGGCCACGCAATAACACATTCGCGGCCTTTGAGTTACAAGAAATCGCCGATTGCTTTTGAGGGGATAGACGCCTTTCGGGTAAACGGTACACCGGCCGATTGTGTTGCACTTGGCCTGCACCTATATCCTGATACCAACGTGGTGCTTTCGGGCATTAATATGGGACCAAATTTAGGCAATTCCATGTGGCATTCGGGAACATTGGCTGCGGCAAAACAAGCCGTTCTTTTGGGCGTAAAAGGCATTGCTTTAAGTACGCCGGTTGGCCGTACCGAACCTGATTTCGAAAAACTAAAAACCTTTGTGGTCAGTTCACTCAAGGAATTATTTATAAACAATGAGCTTGCCCTGTATAATGTTAATTTTCCGCCAGAACCTAAGGGTATTAAGTGGACGCGGCAGTCCGTGCGCCTGTATGATGGAAATGTTGTTCCGGGAGAAGATCCGATGGGACGGAAACATTTTTGGATTACGGTAACTCCGCTTGAACCAGCCGAAGAAGACACCGACCGTTGGGCTGTTGACCATGGTTATGTTTCTATTACGCCATTGCGGTTAGATTTGACCAATGAGGTTGAGCTTGTAAGCCACCTGATGTCTAAATAGCTTAAATTTTTTAAAAATTGTTAATGCATTAAAAAAGGCCCGTGAGGGCCCTTGCTTAATGTACTGGATTGGTTTTTTGCATCGTGTCACGTTTGAGTGTGTCACGTTTGGTGGTGTCTTTTTTAGACGGCCATTCTTTGCTTTTCTTTGCAGGTTTTGTTTTTTCTGTCTTTTTTTTGGTGGTGTCTTGCCGTGTTTGTGCAACCGATGCCAGGCAGATTGAGCAGGCCAGCATCATCATCATAAGTTTTTTCATAAGAATAGAATTATTGTTAAAATACTAGTAATAAAACAATTGTGCTTTTGTGAAAGTTTTACGAATTTTTCTTTTAGTCTGTGCAATTTTTCAACGCATAGCCAGTGGTGTATTTTTTTGCACTGGTTCTTCATCAACCAATTAATTTTATAAAACCATCTCTGTTTTTACTTTGTTTTATGGTGAAGACCGGATAAGTAAACCGAACAATTTGTGCTGGTTTATCGACTGGTAAATTAATTTTTGTAAAAGCGCTAAAATCATGAAACACCCTCAGTTTTGTCTATTTCTTATTGTTTCGCTGTTTTTGCTTGGCTGTAAGCATGATCAGACCGAATTTGCCATGCACGATCGCGAATTTACCGACTCTGTATATCCTGAAATGCAATATCAGCAGCAGTTGAATCTTGAACTGCAAAAGATGGCTGATGCACCAGAAATTAAGGGCCTAGGCATCAGGAGAGGGAATGAAAATCAAACCTATATTCGGCAGTTAGCTGCAAATACAAATACGCAGGATCAATTTCCGAAAACTTCGCTCAAAGAAGAACACTTACAAAAACTAACGCTATTGCGTCAACATAATCCGGTCCAATTTGATCAGTTACATTCACTTCTCATCGATTCAGACCAAAAAATGATTGGTTTCCATGTAAAAGCTACGGGTTCTACAGGATTGCTCAATCCTGATTTGAGGGCTTGGGCTGAAGCAAAAATTGCCCATTGGACAGCAGACTTGAGTGAAATCCAACGTTTGAAAAAATAAGCAAAGCTGATGCTGCCGCCTTGGTTTTGGTTGTTCTGGTGTTCGCTGTATAATGATATAAAGTTTTAAGCTAACCTGGTTGGTTTAAGTTTTAATTAACCAATTATGTATCCTTTGCAGCACTTTTTAAATTTAACAGATCGACAATCTTTTTTAATAATACAAAGATATCAAAGGGTTTTACCACAAATTCTTCGGCATTACATCCACTGGTCATTTGTTGTATATCGGCATGGGCACTCATCATAATAATCGGTGTTGCAGCAGTTTTAGGATCAGCTTTAAGCAGTTTACACACCGCCATGCCGTTGCCATCGGGCAGCATTACATCCAATAAATAAAGGTCTGGATTGATATCCTTTCTGCTCAAAAACTCATTAACGGTAGTATAACATGCTACCTGGTAGCCTTCTTCTAAAAGCAGGAACTGTAATATATCTCTTATCCCTGCATCATCCTCAAGTATACAGATCAGTTTACTCATAATAAATAGTTTGTACACTAAAATTTGTTCATTAAAAATACCATTTGCGTTTTCACGTTACTCTGTAGTGGCATTTTTTTGATCTTTATTATTGCCTTCTTCATACCTGTCTTTATCCTTTTCGTCTTCGTGTACAATAAGCGAATGGGGGGTGGCCGCGGTAGGGTTCGAACCTGTGCCATCGGTTTTGGGCAAACTTAAAAGATCGTTGTTATTGGTTAACGGCGTGTTTTTTATATCAGTATTACCCAAAGCAATTTGATTTAGCTGTTCCTGGTTTTTCCTTTGATTCCCTTTCTCAAGGTCTTTTCTGTCGTTTTTGGTATTTGCCATAATGCGATTTACTTTGTTAAAATAACAGAACCACCAGATTAAAAGTTTTAAGCAAAGCGAAAATTAACCAATATAAGTTTGGGTATTTCGTTTAACTTTTTATTTGCTAAATTATTTTTGATGCGCTGGGCCGATCATTTTTTTTATTTCGAGCGCATTAAAAGCAGCATAACCAGCCTGGTCATTATCGAAATAGAGGTACACGTCTTTTCCTTCTTTCCTCCACGAAATCAACATGTTGTCCCACTTTGTTAAACTATTGTTGTTATAACTTCCCTGATATTTTCCTTCAGGTCCGTGTAGTCTGATATACACAAAATCTGCCGTGCTCAAAATAGGAGATTGATGCCCCGCCAGCTCATAAATGCAAAAAGCACAGTTATATCTGCCGAGCAGGGTAAATACATCATCATGATACCAACTTGGATTTCTGAATTCGAAAGTATACCGGTGCTTTTTAGGGAGCATTTCTAAAAATCGCTCCAGCCTTTCGGTATTTAATTGCCATTTAGGCGGGAGCTGAAAAAGGATAGGTCCCAGTTTGTTTTCCAGCCCTTCAGTAGCTTTTAAAAAATCCAGGATTTCGGCCTGTTCCACATTCAATTTCTTGAGGTGGGTAAAATATCTATTGGCCTTAACAGCATAAGTGAAATTTTTCGGACTTTGCAATTGCCATTGCTTAAAATTATCGATGCTTGGCTGGCGATAAAATGAATTATTCAGCTCTACAGTATCGAAATGTTCGATAAAATATTTAAACTGATCTTTCTTTTTAAGATCATCTGGATAAAAATTGCCCTCCCAATGACGGTATTTCCATCCCGATGTGCCGATGTATGCTTTTCCTAATTTCATATTTCGTTATCAGTTTGTTTGCACATTGCTGCTACCACTTATTCAATTTCTCCATCAGCCATGCCATCTAAAAACCAGCCAGACCTGTATTCGAATCTTGCTGATGAAGTTTTCGATTTATTGGTAACCTTGCCAATAAAATCATGGGCAATATCGCCTTCGCTTTCCAGAATTTGTTTGGCCAGGTTAGCATATTGGTTTAAATCCAACCCATCGTTGATAATATAGGTCAATTCTCCGTTTTCGCTCCATGATGATTCAATTAATCCGTCATTAAATTTTTTCTTTAATGAATTCAAATCTTCTTGATTATGGTTTAAAGGTAGGTCTCTCATCTTTAGTTTTATCATAATTTCAGTTGATTGCTTAATTGCTGTATTTATTAATAAACAATAAAAAAGCGATGTTGGTTCGGGCTGTTTTTATTTTTTATGGCAGAAATATAAGTTTAGCTTATTTAACTAATGTACTATGCTTAAATGTTTGTATTTCAGGTATTTTGTTCTTTTAAAACAGTATTAACCACATTGCAAAAGGATGTGTTTTTGGGTAAATTGCTCTTAACAGCGTTATCAATAAGGTTATGGAAAAACGGGTACAGTTCATTACGGTTGAAAAACAGGTGCATTTGCCGCAGAGGCTAATGATTATTGAGGATGATCCCGCACTTTCTGAAGTGCTTGGCAATCTTTTTACCGATATGGGATTTTACTGCCGTATAGAGACAGATGCTCCTGAAATGAATGTGATAGCGGCATTCAGGCCAGACCTCATCATTATTGACTACCATTTGCCGAAGGTAAATGGTGGAGAGATTTGCACAGCACTTAAAGAAAATGAGCATTTATCTAAAATTCCGGTGGTAATCATTTCGGCCTATAGCAGTATTTTACTCCAGTTGGAGGGAAGTACATTTGATTGTTTTATTGAGAAACCTTTTAGTATTGAAGAGATATTGAAGCCTGTAAAACGTTTATTGCTTAAAAAAAAACCGAAAAAGTTAAACAGTAACGCTATGCTCATGTATTTTAAGCCCTGGCGTGTAAAATTTAACTAACATTCCAATCTTTTAACATGAGTTCGATTATCAAATCTCATTTTGTGACGTTTTAATCAAGTTTTCTGTTAAGGCGGTCGTCACCCTGAATTTATTTCAGGGTCTTTCACACTAAAAAGATGCTGAAATAAATTCAGCATGACGATAAAGCGGGATTAGTCGTACATAAGATATGATTTTTAGCAAATAATTATCGAACTCAGGTTTTTAATAAGAACGCTTAATTAAATACCAACCGTCATTTAAGTTAGATATCTGTAATTTTCTGGCTTTTAGGAATTCCAAACCTGGCATATTCGCCAATAGGCATCGCCTGTGGAAATTCTCTCCGGTCTACTATTTTACCATTTTTAAGCAAGCCACCAAAACCACTCAAATAAATGGAGCGTATTTTAAGAAGTACCGCTAATTTTTCTCTTTTATCTACCATTGCCTTCATCACTAAGACATACGCAAATGGATATTTAACAGATTTTGTTATGGGTAGATTGCCAGGTTGTTTTGGCTGGTTACTGCGAGTTTTGACCTAATTGATGAAGCCGTTGACTACCGCAAAGCGGATAAGTGCAGCGGTATTTTTAGCGCCTGTTTTGTCTATAAGTGCCTGGCGGTGCCCCTCTATGGTACGTTTACTTAAAAATAGTTTATCGGCCATTTCAGTATTCGTATATCCTTCGGCGATTAAATGTAATACTTCCATTTCCCTTAGTGAAAAATCGATATGCTGTCCGTTTGTTTCGGGGTGTTGTATGGTCGTTTGGGTGAGTTTATCGAGTAACTTTTCGGCCAGTTCGGCACAAAGGTATTTGCCTCCGCCAGCTACGTAGCGTAGTGCGAAATTTAGTTCATCCTCGCCTACATTTTTGAGCAGGTACCCTCGGGCACCTTCAATAAATGCCTGGGCAACGTATTTTTCATTATCAAGCATAGAGAGCATCACAACATGAGTAGAGGGACTCAGCGTTCTGAGCTGTGCGATCAGGCTGATTCCATCCATTTCAGGCATATTAATGTCGGCAATTACAATATTTGCATGCCCACCTTCAGAAAAATAGTTGAGCACTTCGAGGCCATTGTTAGCTTCGGCTACAACCGTTATTTCTCCTTGTGATTCCAAAAGCATTTTAATGCCATTTCGAACAATGTTGTGATCTTCTGCGAGTATTACTTTCAAGGCTTCTATGGTTTAATTATTAATTTTTTGACGATCTTTTGCCATCCCCTGCATTACCAGTTTGAGCCTTTCTATGTGTGCCTGGAGCTCCTTGTCTTTGGCTTCCCTCTCCGGTTCGTTTATGCCATTATCCTTGCGCATGGTATTGTTAAAGTTTCGGCGTTCTTCCATCATGCGGATGGCCACCCAAAGGGTTTCTTCTGTTTTATCGGCATACTCATTATCCAAAAAACTTTCGCTAAAAACATGACCGGTAAAACAGCGGTAGTGTTTTTCTCCATTCAGATCTTCAATCTCGGTAAGAATCCCTCCGCAATCCGGGCAGGTAAAAGGCGTAAGCTGCCCGAGCTGAGCGGTTGCCGGGAGGCTGGTAGACATTCGGATGGTAATTTCTGATTCCAGTTTAACTTCTTCAGGAACGGCAGCGGCTTCGCATTCACTTCTGGAATACAGGTCGCTAAGAATATAGCCCATTTCTTCAATCTGTACCCGGTAATCAACCTCCATGTTGTTGATCACATTGTTGGGCATGTCAGGAAATTCGGCGCCCTCAGGCTCTTGTACAATGCAACGGCCACCGCATTTTTTTATTGCGGCCATTCCAGATGTTCCATCATCTAAAAGGCCAGTAAGTATAATGCCTGTTACACACGAATCGTAAGCAGCAGCAGCAGTGCGGAACAGTACATCGATAGATGGGCGCCAATGGTTTTCTTTAGCGCCCCGTTTAATTAAAATGTGCCCTTTCTGCAGCATCATATGGGCATCGGCTGGTGCAAGGTAAACCTGTCCGTTGCTGATCGGGGTACCATCTTCTGGTATGCTGATCGGAAGCGGCGAATTTTTGCCAAGCATGTTAAGTACAACATCTACAAGGGCTGCCTTACCCAAATGGATTACAATAAATATAGCAGCATCCAGATCGGCAGGAAGTTTAGAAAGCAGCTTAGACACCGCTGATAGTCCTCCCGCAGATGCGCCTATGGTAATAATATTTCTGATATTTTTTGACATGATCACTCTTCTTTAAATTCCGCTGGATCGAAAGAGATGCTAAAACATGCTCCATTGTTGTTATAGGCACTAAATGTACCATTTAACATGGCTACCCTGTTTTTAATTCCCCTTAATCCAGACCCTGCGCGTAGATGTTTTTCGTTTTTTAGATCAATCCCTTTTCCGTTATCGCAGACCGTAATGTTTACTTTTCCATCTTCGGTACATACCGATATGGAGGCCTGTGTTGCACCCGAATACTTGATACTGTTGTTGATCAGTTCCTGGATGATGCGAAAAGCATATAACTGTACATCGCCCGGTAACTTATCGGCATTCCGGTGTATCTGATTGTTGATTTTAAAAACGCTATTGCTCAGGCGTTGGCTCATCTCTTTTATCCCGGCTGTAAATCCGAAATCTTTAAGTACAGAAGGGGTAAGTTCGTAAGAGATATCCCTGATTTCGCGTATGGCCTGATCGAGCAGTTTGGTCACATTACCCATTTCGGCCTTAAGTTGAGCTTCATCTGCTTTTTTAAGGTGATTGATGTTGAACCTAATGCCATAAAGCAGCTGGCAGATACTATCATGCAGGGCCGCACTGATTTTACTTCGCTCTTTTTCCTGTGCATCAAGCACGGCCTGTGTTAACAAACGTTGTTGAGCCCGTTTATTCGCCTCTTCAATTTCGTGCGCACGTTTACGTTCAGAAATATCGAATAAAATTCCGGTAAAATAACAGTCTTCGCCAGGTTTTGAAATTTCTCTTCCTTTAGCCAGGATTGTTTTTGGCAGCCCGTGGTCTGATTTTAAACGGAACTCCATGTCTATTTCTCTCAGCGTATTGCTTTTTTCACAGATCGCCCTTATTTTTTCACGGTCTTCACTGATTACCAGCTTAAGTAAACCATCTAAAGTACCATCAAAATCATTAGCATTAAGTGCGAGAATGTTTTTACTGAATTCATCAAAATATACCTTTTTTTTATCGGGCCATATGCTCCATGTGCCCGTAAAAGAGGCTTTTAACGTTTGGTTGAGTCGTTCGGTAGTTTCTTTAAGTACCTGTGCAGCATTTTTTGATGCTGTAATATCTGTTAAGGTAATGTAATACTCAGCTGCATCGGTTTGCGGGTTTTTCATGGCTATTCCGCCCAACTGTGCTTGCATTATCTTTCCATCCGAAAGCCGGATGAGGGTTTCATAACTTCCGGTGTAACCTAAATTTTCCAGTCCTAAAATAAAAGCATAAAAATGTTCCTTTACTTCAGGTAAAATCCAGAAAGAGAAATGTTTGCCTAAAATTGCATCTCTGTGTGTGTTGAGCAGGTTTATGCCTGTATTATTCACCTCGCTAACCGTGCCCAACGCATCGAGAATAAAATAACCAATGGGTGCAGCATCGAAAAAACCGGTGAACCTTGAGCGCTCCATATCGATTGCCCTGTACGATTCACGGAGTTCATCGTTTTGCATATCCACTTCAATTTCGTGGATCTCCAGTTCGTTAATTAAAACAGCCATTTCGCTGTCTGGAGGTATTCTTTGTCCAGCAAAATCCCTTTCGGCCAGGAGTTCTTCTGCTTTAGCCCTCAGTGCCGAAAGAATAACTTCTTTTGATGTTCTGTTCACATTTTTTTTATTTTTCCTTAAAACTCAATATCATGATTAAAGTACTCCCTGTTCCTTTTTCCATGATCCTTTCTATTTTAATTTCCAAGTGTTTTAAGCCCAGTCCGTTAAAATGGTGCTGCACATATATTTCTTCACTTGTTAGGGATGAATCGGAGAGCTTGTCAGAGAGAAGATCCATCTGCCACTTATTAATAACAATTTCTGTGAAAGAAAGTTCTCTTATTTCATATTCTTGTATACGGAACATGTTCTGAAACTTCTCATTGCACACCAATACCTTTCGGTCGGCATCCAATACAACAGTAGCCTGAGGATGTAGGTCGGCTGTTGATTGTGCATATTGCAATAAGCCGAGCATCCTGGCATTCATTGATTTTATTGGTGTAATTTTAGTAAACGTAAGTACAGCACCATTGATGAAATTATCCATTGTACGGTAGGGCATGATGCGTAGGTTATACCATTCGCCTTTTTTGGTCTTGATTTCAAGTTCTTTACCTGATAAGCTGGTAATTACTTCATTAATGGTCTGCTCAATAGAAGGATATTCGAAATTTGAAACAATATGGGTAATGGAACGGCCAATATCGGATGTAATTACATTGAACAGTCTGGTTACCTGGGGGGTGAAACGTAAGATGTTAAGCTGGTTATCGAGAAATATGGTGCCGATCTCGGTATTGTCCAGCAGGTTTTTCATATCATTGTTCAGCTGGGTGAGCTCTTCTGCCTTGTTCTGGTATTGGAGGTTAATCGTCATCAGTTCTTCGTTGAGCGATTGCATTTCCTCTTTGGTGGTTAATGCTTCTTCATTGGTGCTCTGCAGTTCCTCATTGGTGCTCTGCAGCTCTTCATTGGTCGATTTTAGTTCTTCCAGGGAGGTTTCCATCTGCTCAATGGTGGTGTGCAGTTGCTGTTTGGTATAGGTAAGTTCTTTTTCAAGTTCTTCTACCGCCCCTTCGCTGATATTGGATGCAGACTTAGATTTTCTTGCTACAGATTTTCTAACCAGCCCCTTTTCATAAAAATTTACCAGTAAAAGACCTTGAAGTGCAGGCTCGTTAAGATACTCGACAGAAAAGCCCATCAGGTAAGTACGGTTGTTTTCTTTGATCCGGATATCGTTAATTTCGACCTTTGTGTGGTTGGTCAGGCACAAGTGAATGGCATTTCCCAATACGTATTTAAGTTCTTCCCTTACCATCCGATGGATATTCATTACCGCCTCGCCGGGATTAAGCTGGATAAACCGGTTTGTTTTACCGTTGATGTAAAGGATTTCGCCCTTCTCATTCAACAATAAAGAAGCGGGGGTGTAATTTTCGAGCAGTACCTTATTAAAGTTTTCGGCAATTGGGTTTTTAACCACTGCTTTTGCCGCACTGTCTATTTTACCCAGTTTCTCCTGATTGGCGATGTGGAAAGGGAAATCCAATATTTTTCCAATGGCACTTACACCTTCCTTACGTTCAAAAATCTTCCATTTCGAATCTATACTGTTAAAAATATCGTTAAAAGCACCCACAGATTCGGCAGGTCCTAGAAAAAGGAGGCCGTTTGCTTGCAGCGAATAATGGAAAACCGGAATAATCTTTTTCTGCAGCTCTGTAGTAAGATAAATCATCACATTACGGCAGCATAGCAGATCGAGCCTGGTAAAAGGGGCATCTTTGATCAGGTTGTGTTGTGCAAAAACAATCATCTCTCTGATTTCCTTTTTTACAGTATAGCCATTTGGTTTTTTAACAAAGAATCTCTCAAGCTGTTGTGCAGACAATTCTGCAACGATATTCGAAAAATAAAAACCTGCGCGTGCATGGTCTATCGCATTTGGATCGAGGTCGGTAGCGAAAATCTGGGCTTTAGGCTTCCGCTTCGACTTAAGGTTGTCTAAAAACTCGGTAATGATGATGGCAACAGAGTAGGCCTCTTCACCTGTTGAGCATCCCGCAATCCAGATCCTGATCGGCTCTTCCGGGCTTTTTTGTTCAAGCAAGCGGTAAATATGTTCTTTTAGGCTATCGAAGGCATGGCGGTCTCTGAAGAATTTTGTTACCCCGATCAGAAGTTCGTTGAACAGGGTATCTATTTCTGCCGGATTTTCCCTTAAATAATTTACATAGCTTTCGTAATCTGGCAATTGGTGAAAGGCAATCCTGCGCTCTATGCGGCGGGAAATGGTATTTTTTTTATATAAAGTGAAATCATGTCCGGTTTGCGAACGCAATAACATTAGTATTTTTTGTATGTGTACCTTATTGGTAAGGGGTGAAGTTAGCTCTTCGTTTGCTTCACCTACTAGGACCGGATGATTAAGGTATTGGATCAGTTTTAATGGCATTTCTTCCGGGGGAAGAACATAATCGGCCATGTGGGTTTTAATCGCAGCAGAAGGCATGCTCGAAAATTCGGCTGTATCTGGCTCTTGTACCATGGCCATGCCGAGTTTTTCCTTGATCATTCTCAAACCTGTTTCCCCATCGGCCCCTAAACCAGAAAAGATGATGGCAACAGCCTTGTTCCATTGATCTTCAGCTAAACTCTGGAAAAAATAATCAATAGGCATGTGTGCGCCTTTTGGTCGTGAGGCGTTAAAAAGTAATAGATGGCCATTATGAATACCCATATCAACGTTCGGGGGAATAACATAGATGTGGTTTTCGCATACTTCCATACCATCTTTTGCTGTCAATACCTGCATACTGGTCGACTCCTTGAGCAAGACGGTGTAATCCAGTTCTTCGGCTTTATCATGGTGGATAATAATTACGAAAGCCATGCCGGCATTGGCAGGCATATGGGTAAAGAATTTTTGATAGGCAGGTAAGGATCCGCTGGCTCCGCCCATACCTATAATTGGGAAAGAAGCAGCCTGCTGAGGCGTTTCCCTGTTCAGCTCTGCTGGATGATGTGACTGAGCACCATCTTGGTTTTCTTGCATTTCTTTTATGTTTTTCGCATCTCAATTATCATTGTGGAATGGATAAGGGGAACGCGGATACTTGCTATACTGCCCTGATGCCGCATTTTGTTCGACATTGGGATTATGGGTCAGATCAAACGCTGGAAAGTCCATGTGTAGTTCCCATAGGATGATTAAAGGATAAATATAAGCGAAATTTCGGGCCAGTCAAAACCCGCAGATGCTTGTGCTTAAAATTGTAAAGATTAGCCTTAAAACGATTTACAAAACTTAGAATTATTTAAAATGCCGATCTAACTGAAAATGAAAACAATAGCCAGGAGATCTCTTTTTCTGTCTTCAAACTTGAGAGACTAATAAATCTTGAATTGTAGTGGAGTAAGATGCTTTTTCAAGAATTTTGTAGTGATAATTGAATTGTTTTGGTGTTAATTAATTGATATTTAACCTGTTGTGTGTTCTTTTTGAATGCTCGCATTTATCTCATATACCCGATGGTATTTTGGGTATTATTTGTTCAAAATTGGGTATTAGTCGCAGGCAGACGGAGAAATACGGTGTGTAGTATTTGGAACAGTTGTATCATAAATATAATTGTCATATTGAGGCCCTTATCTAGCGCAAGTCTTAGCGCCCCAGCCCATGCAAAGGCCTGACTTGTGCTTTAAGTCAAATCAATTTATTAATCTCTTAAGAAAATTTTAAAGCACAAGTCAACCACCAGCACTGCCCTAGCTACTAAGACTTGCGCTAGTGAGGGGATACGAGGGTTTTTAGCACATTTTAGGTCGTGTTAAATCGTCATTGCGAGAAGGCTTTTTCAGCCGACGAAGCAATCTTTATCGCAAAGATCACTAACAGGAAAGATTGCTTCCTCGTTCCTCCTCGCAATGACGACCTTTCGTTTAGAATCTGTAAATGGTAGCTTGTCGAAAGACCTGTTAAATTATCTTGATAAGCTCCGTAGGAGTCCTTGGACAATATGACAGCATTTGAGGTGAAAGTGCCATTGCGATACAGCCTCGTTGGTTAATTATTTTTTATACTGTTTGAGCTGTTTTTTTAACAGTTGCCTGGCCTGGTGTATGTGGGTTTTCACCGTGCCAACAGGTATGTCGAGCTCAAGTGCGATTTCCTGGTACTTATAACCTTCAAAATATCTGATAAAGGGCACCGAATAAGCCTTGGGTAACCTTTTTAAAGCATTTTTAATATCTTCCATTGCAAACTTGCTCTCGGCCTGGTTTAAAGTTGCGCTGCCACCAAGCTGTACTGATGAAATTTCTTCAACCTGTACAACATGGTCGCGGTGCCTTTGATGTTTGCGATAAGTATTTATAAAGGTATTGCGCATAATTACAAATAGCCATCCCTTTATATTGGTGCCTTCATCAAATTTTGAAGCAAAGCGTGTTGCTTTTACCAAAGTATCCTGCAAGAGGTCATTTGCATCATCATGATCGTTAGTAAATTTCAAAGCGTGTGAGCGCAGTGCCCCCGAATAGAGGCTGATGTTTTGTGAGAATTCGTACTGTGTCATAGGTATATGTTTTTAGGTGTATAAAGTCCATCAAAGGATATACCATTTGGCACTGCGCTTTTAGGCTGCCCTGAGTTTGAGGGTATAAACCACAGGTGGCGGAAAGTACCCGATTATCAGCCGGTTGAACGTCAGGCAAATCGCCCTTAAAACAACGCTTGGGCAAAAAAACATTAGCCACGGAAACACAGAAATCACGGAGGGGATTAAAGTTTTTGCGTGTTTTTCGTGCTTCCATGGCAAACATAATGCTTAAGTATGCGCAAAAAGGAGGAAAAATTATTGAACAAAAGTTAAAAGCAATTCCCTGGGTTGGATGTGATGAATTCTTTTTAAAAATATTCCAAGTGCACAAATGCCTGTTTGGCCGTTACATGATCAGCATATGGGATTCGATTAGCCGGTTGAACGTCAGGTAAATCGCTCTTAAAACAACGCCTGTGCAAAAAACATTAGCCACGGAAACACAGAAATCACGGAGGAGATTAAAGTTTTTTCGTGTTTTTCGTACTTCCGTGGTAAACATATGCTTAAGTATGCGTAAAGAAGAGGGAGAATTATTGAACAAAAGTTAAAAGCAATTTCCCTGGGCTGAATGTGATGAATTCTTTTTTAAGAATATTCGAAGTGGACAAATGCCTGTTCTGCCTTTACATGATCAGCATATGAGATTCGATTAGCCGGTACATTTCATCTATATCAAATGGTTTCTCGATAAAAGCATCTGCCTGACAATCCCTTATTGCTGATATATTGCTGTTAACAGAGGTAAGGATTACAGGTAAATGGCTAATATCAGGTGTTTCCCTGATCATGCTGCATAACTTTCTTCCATCTTCATACCCGAGCATGATATCGATGATAATCATATCGGGTATGATGGATCTAATGCTTTCTATCATCTGCATACCATTTAAAAAACCAAATACCTGATACTGGTTGCAGGTTAGGGCAAGTGTTAAGGCATCTAGATTGGACGGGTCATCTTCTATAAGGATAATTTTTTTGGGCATAACCTCAGTTATATGAGAACTGAGATTAAAATTAGATATTATCGTACAGAGGTAACTACCTGATTTATAGTGTTAAAGATGTTATCAGATCCGTATTTTGCGCAATTGATTTGCGGGAAATACTGGTTGATTAACAATGATCTACTTTTTCAATTTCTTATTAATACTGCTTCTGGCACAGTAACGATTATTCTATCCGGTTTCCTCGATGACCCGTCTTTTGGGAAAATTCAGATTATCATGCTTTCCGATCAGGTTTTCAATGGTTTAAGCCTGCCATTTAAGGCTGCCCGTTTCCACCTGCAGCACCATAAATCTGGCCGGTTGAAAAACTGGCATCATTTGCTGCAAGCTGGACATAAATGGATGCCAGTTCGGCTGGCTGGCCTGGCCTGCCCATGGGTGTATCTTTACCAAATTCTTTAAGTTTTTCAGGTGTTGATCCACCTCCCATCTGTAGCGGTGTCCAAATGGGGCCGGGTGCTACTCCATTTACCCTTATTCCCTTCGGACCTAGCTGTTTAGCAAGTGATTTTACAAAATTGGTCGTAGCAGCCTTTGTTTGTGCATAATCAAAAAGATCAGGAGAGGGGTCGGTTGCCTGAACAGAAGTAGTGCCAATGATTGATGAGCCCGGTTTTAAATGTGGCAATGCTGCTTTGATAATCCAAAATGGCGCATATATATTTGTTTTGATTGTCCAGTCAAACTGTTCGCTGGTTAATTCTGCCAGTGATGGGGTACTTTGCTGTCTTGCAGCGTTGCTAATGAGGATGTCGAGACCGCCAAGCTGGCTTACAGCAGTATCTACCAATTTTTTACAGAAGGCTTCATCCCTTATGTCACCAGGAATGGCTACTGCTTTACGACCAGCTTTTTTAATCAGTTCAATTACTTCTTTTGCATCGGGTTCCTCCTGTGGAAGGTAGTTTATGGCAACATCGGCACCTTCCCGGGCATAAGCAATTGCGGCAGCTCTGCCCATGCCCGAATCGCCACCAGTGATAAGTGCCTTTCTGCCAGTTAGCCTGCCTGATCCTTTGTAACTGCTTTCACCATGATCAGGCCTTGGTACCATTTTACTGGCAAGTGCCGGCCAGGGTTGGTTCTGGTGGTTAAATGGAGGGCGAGGATATTTTGTTGTGGGATCTTCTAATGCATTGTTCGGGCTATCGTTATGCGGAATCAAAGTTGCAGCATTTAAATTTGGCGACATGGCCACGCCAGCCAGTCCAATGCCGAGGCTGCCAATAGCCTCCCGTCGGGTGATTATATTTTTCTTGTCCATAATGAAGTTTTTAATTGCTTCATATATAACCACATCAGATTTTAGTTGGTTTGGTTTTTTTGAAATTATTGCATCAGGTTTCCCCCTTAGAACTTGAGCCGCTGCTTGTTTCATGTATTTGGTGAGATCAGTTTTTAGCCACAAACAAAGGAGTTGGATGACAGATTTTCGCGGTTCGTCATTCCCCAACTTGATTGGGAACCGTAATGCAAGCGCTTTAAGATTAGCTTTGCTGAGCACTGCGTGGTTCCCGCCTGCGTCTATCGTGTGGACATATCTTTGATGCATGGGTTTTTAGGCGTTATGCTAACCAGCTTTAATCATACACAGGTTTTACCGAAGAACGCAGTCAATCCCAAGGGCCGGAGAAATCAAAAAAACAGGTGCAGAATAGAACAAATAGCATTGCCAAACCTAAAACGTAGTGGTTTTGTGTTCATAAACACTAATTTAAAATTTTAAAGAAGTATTGAACACAAAACGAAGTGCCGCTGTTTTTTTGATGTGTGTAGGATTGTGTGAAAGGCCCATTGCTGGATTGACAAAGCGCTTTGGGTACTTTGGCGCTCCAAAGTACCATGCCAGCGCGGCATAGAGCGGAAAAATAAACATTTATTTTCCACCTGACGATTTTTTCGGAACATGGCGCTGTTAATTACAGGAAAGATGCTGATCCCGAACATTCGGGACAGCATGACGATCGACCTAGGCAACGACGCTGACAACAAATGTAAATAAACAGAGATGTGTCCACATAATAGGCCTGCGGGGGAAAGACGACCACTCTATCGGATTCTGTAATTGATAGATTGGATTACCTGTAACAGATCCGGCTGCGTTAAATCAATAGCTATTTATCCAATCTTATCTTTTATGCTATTGTACATGATTTTAGGGTTGGTCTTAATCAATGTATTAACCGGCGTACCTTGCGGTGAAGTTTGACGTAGTCGAATGGTTTAAAGATGATTCCATCAGCCATGCTTGGAATCTTTTCCGCCTGCGATTCAAGCATTGCCGTTATTAACAAAACGGGGATATTTCTGGTTTCAGTATTACGTTTAATGGCATTACATAGCTCCCTACCGTCACCTTTATCCAACAGGATATCCATCACAATCAAATCCGGTTGAAAATTTTTGATGGCGCTCTGCAGCTCGTCGCTATGGTTAATACTCACCACCACAAATGCCTGATCTTCCAATACCATTTGGATAACATCGGCATTGCTCTGATCATCGTCTAATACAAGAATTTTTGACATAATTGTTTTATTTTAATATGAAATCCAAAAAAAACTGCCGCCCCGATCTTATCACAGGGAATTAAATGTTGTCGTTATTTGTTCAGCAACGCTGGTTTGTCTAAATGGATCTTAGGTGCTTTAATCCATATAGCTGTTTTTGATATAGTTAAATTACGGCTTTAAAGGTTATTCTAATAGCTTTTAGCTAAAAAGGGGTAGTTCTTGCAGCATTTTAAGTAGTTCACTACCTGTTTGAAATGAAAAACTGCTAATTAGCGCAGCCCGGCTGATGCATTTTGGTAATATAGCAAAGGTGAGTTGCGCGTCGCAGTTTTATAAAAAAAAAATGATAAATGCTTAGGAATAAAGCTTTTATTAAGCATTGTAGCATTATACCCCTTTTAAAATACGTATACAAAGCCATAAAACAGGTATTTATTCGGTAATCAAATAGTTGGTTGTGCTGTTGTTATAGATATACCAATAAAAACAGCAATGGGAATTCCATTGATCCGGGGTAATTAGCACGATAGAAAATCTCCGGATTTAGTTGTCCAATTGAAAGTGCCAATCCGCATCGCGCAATTGATTAAACCGCTAGTTATGTTTCTATCACCGAAAGAATCGCTCACCGAACGAGATGTACAAAAAGGCCTGAAAATTGTAATATGGGACGGTTTGGCTGCTGAGGCAATGACCGTTTTTTCCAGTGGAACATTTTTGGTTTCCATGGCATTACTTTTGGGCGCCGGTAGCATCCAGATTGGACTACTGGCAGCCCTTCCACTTGCAACAAACGTATTTCAACTGGTATCGGTATGGCTGGTTGGGCGGTACCATAACCGCAGAGCAGTAGCTGTACTCTGTGCTTACCTGGCAAGGGTTCCGTTACTGCTGGTGGGCTTTAGCGTACTCCTTTTTTCCAAACTTTCTTTAGATCTGCTGATATTTATGCTTTTTTTTCACTACCTGTTTGGATCTATAGCAGGGCCTAGCTGGAATTCGTGGATTAAAGACATGGTACCCGAAAGTGTGCTCGGAGAATATTTTTCAAGGAGGAACAGATACACGCAGCTACTCAATGTGGTTTTGAGTATTATTCTGGCATTGCTTTTGGATTACGTTAAGAGCCGGTTTCCTGATTTTCAACTGATGGTTTACGCTATCTTTTTTTCGGTTGCCGGAGGTGTGGGGCTAATTGGTGGGTTTATTCTTTCAAGGGCACAGGAACCGCAATCTTATCTTTCTGAACGTAATGTTTTCGGACTGTTTAAAACTCCATTTAAAAATCCAAACTTTCGTAAACTTCTTGTTTTTAACTGCTCATGGGCATTTGCACTTAATATCGCAACGCCATTTTTTACTGTTTTTATGCTTACTACCTTAAAACTTTCGCTCTCTTACGTGATTATTTTAGGCGTTGCCGGACAAATGGCCGGTATATTAACACTCCGGCTTTGGGGCACTTTTTCAGATCGTTACAGCAATAAAAGTATTATAGGTGTTGCAGCACCACTTTATATCCTCTGTATTTTGGCCTGGTGTTTTGTAGGGATCTACTCAAAGCAATATGCCAATCTGCTACTGTTGTTGGGTATTCATTTGGCCAGTGGATTTGCAATTGCGGGCATTAACCTTTCGCTTAATAATATAGGGCTTAAGCTGGCGCCAAAAAAAGATGCCATCGTTTATCTTTCTGTAAAGAATATTGTGGTGGCTATAGCCTCTTCGCTAGGCCCGTTAATAGGTGGGCTGCTTGCAGGATATTTCGTAAAACGCAAACTGTTAATGACTATTGACTGGAGTTCGCCGATATTGCACAAAACTTTTAAACTGCTCGAACTTCACGGGTGGAACTTTTTGTTTGTGATCGGTGCATTTTTCGCACTGTTTGCACTTAATCAGCTTTCGTATGTAAAGGAATTAGGAGAAATCCATAAAAATACAGTCCGCAGGATTATGCGCACCACCATCAGGAACAATCTTCGTGATTATTTTCTGATCGGCGATATCATTGCCATTCATGAGCAATTAAAAGCCGGTGTTAAAGCAGGGCGGAACAGATTTAAACGTTCAAAAGATACAAATGAACAAATCCCTAGGTAAGGTTAGCTTAATATAAGTCCGTAACGGTAGGCGAAACCAATTAATTCAGCGGTGTTTTTTGAAACCGTTTTTTCGATCAGGCTTTGGCGATGGCCTTCCACTGTGCGCCTGCTGATAAAAAGCTTTTCAGCAATGTCGTTATTTGTAAAGCCCTGAGCAATGAGCTGTAATATTTCGCTTTCGCGTGAAGTAAAAATAATATCGGGAAAAAGCTCTTGTTTTTTTGTCTGCACAATAAGGTCAACCATTTTTACCCCAAGGTCTGCGCCAAGATATCTTCCGCCCGAATGGATATGCCTGATGGCAAAAATAAGTTCATTGGGCTGCGCACTTTTACTCAGGTAGCCTTTGCATCCATTGTTAAATGCCTGGGTAACATGATTTTCATCTTCCGAAACAGAAAGTACCATTGTTTTGATCTCAGGCCGGTCGGTTTTAAGTTTATAGATCAGTGAGAGGCCGTCCATCTCGGGCATACTAAGATCTGAAATGACAATATCAGGATCAAGACCTGAATCGATCAGGCCCAAAACCTGTTTTCCATCGCCGGCTTCTCCGATTACCTCAATCTCCTCACCGGAATTTAAAAGCATTTTTATACCATCCCTTACCACATGATGGTCGTCAACTATAATTACTTTGATCATATTAATATAAGTAACCGTATGAGCGGTTTGAAAGCTATTCTTTGTTACCAAATAAACATCTTCTTGAAAAAAAAAGTTTTACGCCACGTTTAAAGAAGGGCCACTTTAAGTATTTATACGATAGCTATAGTGGATTATACCTGTTTATAAAAAACCAAAATCACTTCACTTTATAAATGGTTAATAAAGGGAATACTTCCTTCACTTAACCCTTATCGAATATGATTACACTCGGTATCAATGCAGTTTTTCACGATTCTGCAGCCTGCATTTTTAAAGACGGAATGCTTTTGGCCGCTGTAGAAGATGAACGTTTTACCCACATCAAACATGGCAAACGGCCTATTCCCTTTAATACTTATGAGCTTCCTTTCCATGCAATAGATTATTGTTTGAAGGTTGCCGGCATCCATTTAAAAGATGTCGATCATATTGCTTATTCTTTTGATCCCGCATTGTTGATACCGCCACACGAACAGAATCAGCCAGGTTGTGAAATTCCGTTTTACCCCGATAACGGTTCTGCTGGTACCGTGAGGCAATCATGGGATAATTTGTTTCTTTCTTCCATATTAAATGCACCACATCAACTCGTAGATGGTTATCCGCATCACCTGCAAAAGCGTTTTTATGGTTCAAAAGTTAGCGATTGGCAGTGGCATTATGTAGATCATCATGCCGCACATGCGGCAAGTGCATTTTTTCCTTCGCCCTATGATCATGCAGCCATACTTACATTAGATGGTAGGGGTGAAGTGGCTTCTACTACCTATGGAATAGGGAAGGGGACAGAAATGACCCGGATCAATCAGGTCAATCTTCCACATTCACTTGGTTTGCTTTATGAGCGGCTAACTACTCACCTGGGTTTTCTGCATTCATCCGACGAATACAAGGTAATGGCTTTGGCCTCGTACGGGCAGCCCCGTTTTGCTGCAGCGTTTAGAGATATCATCAAGCTGGGTGATAATGGCCAGTACACGGTAAGCGGTGAAGACTTAACTGAGAGGTTTGGTCCGGCGAGGTTAAAAGATGAACCTTTTACCGCATTTCATTTCGATCTTGCCCGTTCATTGCAGCTGGTATTAGAAGAAACGGTACTAAAGCTGGTCGAATACCTTCACCAGGTTACAAAAGTGCCAAACCTGGTTATGGCCGGAGGGGTGGCACTTAATTGTGTGCTGAACGCCAGGATAAGGGATTTAGGACCATTTGAAAACGTTTGGGTACAACCTGCAGCTGGTGATTCGGGTACAGCTTTAGGAGCGGCCATGTACGTTGACATTAACGAGCGCAAGTCGGTAAAAAAAGAATTTATTATGGATCATGTTTATTGGGGCCCTGAATACAGCGATGCAGAGATTGAGCATTTTTTAAAATGGGCAAAAGTACCTTTTACTAAGATGGATGATGTTGCATCAGAAACCGCAGGCTTACTTGCTGATAATCAAATTATTGGCTGGTACCAGGGCCGGATGGAATTTGGACCCAGGGCACTGGGCAGCAGATCTATACTCGCATCGCCCATTGATCCGAGGATGCAGGCAATGCTAAACGAAGTGAAAGACCGTGAAGATTTCCGCCCTGTGGCGCCGGTAGTGCTACAGGAGGATGCACATTTATGGTTTAAGGATGCAGATTTTTCGCCTTTTATGCTTTTCATTTATGATGTGCTTAAAGAAAAAGAAGACCTTATTCCGGCTGTGAGGCATACCGATGGCACAGCAAGGGTACAAACCATAAACGAAGAACAACACCCACAGTATTATCGGTTATTACAAGCCTTTAAGGAAATTACCGGGGTCCCGGTCCTGATCAATACTTCTTTCAATACCTTGGGAAAGCCAATTGTTTGCACACCCAGAGATGCGGTAGAATGTTTCTGGTCTTCGCCTTTTGATGCGCTTATTATCGGTTCATACTTAATCACTAAAACAGATGCCAAAAAAAATATCAGTAGTTATTCCAACCTACAACAGGTTGAACCTCTTGGTTAATTGCTTAGATGCACTAAATAAACAAAGTATTCCGGCTGATGATTTTGAAGTGATCGTGGTAAATGACGGGCCCAGTGAGGAAATCATTGAAGAACTTGACCGACGGAGCGAAAATTATACTTTCCGGCTGGTTGTGCGCTGCACTGTTGAAAAGAAAGGACCAGCGGCCGCCCGGAATTTAGGCTGGTTAATGGCGAGTGCACAGCTTGTGGCTTTTACCGATGATGATTGCCTGCCACAGGCAGATTGGCTAAAGGGTTTTTTGGACCATCACCAGGCCCGGGAACTGGTAGCCTATAGTGGTAAAACAGTTGTTCCCCTTTATGCCGAGCCTACTGACTTTGCCTTGAATACAGCGAGGCTTTCGGAGGCTGACTTTATAACTGCCAACTGCGCATGTACCAAAGCTGCATTGTTTAAAACCGGTGGTTTTGACGAACAGTTTAGTATGGCATGGCGTGAAGATTCTGACCTTGAGTTTAAATTAATGCTCGCAAATGTTCCCATATACAGAAATGAGCAGGCGGTGGTTGTTCATCCTGTGCGCGAAGCAGCCTGGGGAATAAGTTTAAAAGAGCAGCGAAAAGGGATTTTTGATGTACTATTATTCAAAAAATATCCAGGGCTTTACCGTCAAAAAATACAGCGGTCGCCCTTGTGGAATTACTATGTTATTGTAGTGCTTTGTATACTTGGTTTGGTTACAGCATTAGGGGGGCACAGCAGGCTTTCTGCGGGCATCATGTTCGTTATGCTTGTTTTAATTATAGGTTTTGCGCTTAAACGCCTGCAGAAAACCAGCCGCTCTCGCAGCCACGTTGCAGAGATGCTCATTACATCTGTTTTTATTCCTTTTCTCTCTGTGTATTATCGGATTTACGGTAGCATCCGTTATCGGAAAATGCTTTTTTAAAAATGAACAGGTCTATATTGCAGTTTAAAAAGATTGCCATTTTCAGAGCCCTACAACTCGGAGATTTACTTTGTGCAATGCCAGCCATAAAAAATTTACGTTTGGCATGCCCCAATGCAGAAATTGTTTTTATCGGTCTTCCATCCTCCAGGCAATTAATTGAACGTTTTGATGAACTTTTCGATCGCTTTATCGACTTTCCCGGTTATCCTGGATTACCTGAAAGACCATTTGATGAAGAAGGGTTTGTAGAATTTCGCAAATTCATCACCACAGAAGCGTTCGATATCATTTTACAGATGCAGGGCAATGGTACAATTGTTAATGAAATGCTTGGCAATCTTTCTGATAGTCAACTTGGCGGCTTCTCTATTGATGCTGTAGAACTTGCAAATAATAGTTTATTGATGACCTATCCCAATGCAGGGCACGAGAGCCAAAGGCACATTGCTTTAATGGCACATTTGGGCGTTCCTATTGTAACAACAGAAATGTTTTTCCCCTTATATGAAAGTGATTTTAAAAGGCTGAATAAATTAGATATAGGCAATAAATATATCTGCATGCACTGTGGGTCGCGCGGGGCCTGGCGGCAATGGCCAACTGCCAACTTTGCTAAACTGGCTAACTATTGTATTGAACAGGGTTTTCAGATCGTATTTACCGGAACAGACGATGAATATGATATTATTGAACAGGTAACTAACCTTATAAAGGGTAAACCGGTTATTGTAGCGGGTAAAACCGATTTGGGAATGGTAGGTGCATTACTTAAAGGCTCGAATGGGTTAATATCCAATTGCACCGGCATATCGCATATGGCAGCGGCCCTTAAAGTACAAAGTGTTATCATCAGCATGGATGGAGAGCCCGGGCGCTGGGCTCCACTTGATGTGAGCAGACACCGAACTATCGATTGGACCGAAACGCCCGATTATACGCTGGTAGAACAAGCAGTTAAGGAGATGTTGTTTCGTTGAGCAGATCATTAAATTCGTTCACTATTGTGAAAGTATCTGGAAATGTAATGGGAAAAGGATAGATCTTTTCTGACTGAAAACGTAAAACCTGATTCTTACTCTGAAGTGACGGCGGCGCATCGAATTCGATAATTTTGCAGGGCACCATCCATGGCGTGTGCTGCGGGTTGGTTCTTGCGTATAACGCGAGTATAGGCGTGCCAGTGGCTGCAGCCAAATGCATAGGTCCGCTGTTTACACTAATCATAGCCCTTGCCATGGCAATGCAGGTAGCCAGTTCTTTTAAATTGAGCAGGCCTGCTATTGAAATAGCATCTTTGCCAATAGCTGCCGCAATGTTTGCTATCACACATTGCTCTTTTTTGCTTCCGCTCAACAGGAGTGGGAGTTTATACTGCTCAAAAAGTGCCTTTCCTAGCTTTATCCACTCGTCTTTGGGATATTGTCGTTTTTTTTCTGAAACACCAATGTGGAGCACAAAAAATCCATCTTTTTTTAGATTAAGATCTTTTAATTTTCTGTTCTCGATATCACCTTCTAGTGTGATCCTGATGTGCGGATCTGCGGTGTTGGCACCAATAAACGAACAAAGTTTTAGATCGCGCAGTACCTGATGCCTGATTTCGAAATAAGGCTCTGTATCTGCGAGCCAATGGGTAAGCAGACCATAAAGATTTTCGCGGCAGTAGGCTGCACGCAAAGGGATGCCAGCCATAAAAGCAATCATTATTGATGGGACAGGATTCTGGCTGTATACGTTAAAAACGATGCAGCCATCAAAAGCCCTGCGCTTAATATCCGTTATTAGCGCTGGCAATGTTTCGGAGGGCTGGGCATCTTGTGTTTTTACCCAGGGAAAGTCGTAACAGATTACCTCGTTTACCCATGGAAGCAGCCCAGAGGCCTCAAGTGCCATAGTTGAGGTAAGCAGGGTAATATTGCACTTAAAGCTTTCACTTAAAGCGCTAATTGCGGGAGCCGACATGAGCAGATCGCCCATATTGTCTGGTCGGATAACCAGAATGTTCCTACAGGATTTCCATTCCATTAATTTATCGTGTTAACGTTAGACAAACCTAAGTTTTGCTGGATTTTGCTAATTACATTTGTAGTTGATCTGTTGGCAACAGTAGGCAAAAAGACAATCTTGCAACCCATATCCTGAAGTATTTTTTCTTCGGGCAGGAATTTATGACGGTAATCGCCACCCTTAACAAAAACATGTGGGCGTATTTGTTTGAGCAAACTTACAGGCGTATCATCTCCTTTTTCTCCAAAGGAAATAATATGGTCAATACAAGATAGTTCAGAAAGCACCTCGATGCGGTCTGCTAAAGAATTGATTGGGCGTTGAAGCCCTTTTAGCCTTTTAATACTCTCATCGTTGTTTAATCCCACAATGAGTATATCTCCCTCGGCCTTTGATCCTTTTAGGTAACTTACATGGCCACTGTGCAGAATATCGAAACAACCATTGGTAAACACAATCCGTTTTCCCTGTGCCTTGTAAGTACTTATTAACTGTTTAATTTGGTGCCTATTACTCAATAGTTTACGTTTTTCGCTGAAGTTTTCTGCTAAACGCTCAATATTACATACTGCCGTATGTGCTTCGTTTATTACTACCGAAGCTGCACCTACCGCAAGCGTGGTAGCAGCACTAAGATCTGCACCACTGAGTAAAGCCATTAGTGCGGTAGCCATAAAAGTATCACCTGCACCGCTTACCTGTGGGTTGGCTACTTTCGGAACCGGACAATGAAAACTAAAGCGCCCCCGTTCAAAACAGCACACCCCGTCAGCATCCATACTCAGCAAAATGTTTTTTGCCCTGGTATGCTCATAAAGATTTTTCCCCCAGTTTTTTACCTGTTCCAGTCGGTTAGCGTTAATGGCTTTGTATTGGGCTAAGGCTAACGCTTCTGCATAATTAGGTTTAATCAATGTAGGCTCAAGAATTGCATAGCGGGTAAAGTCACGCGCATCAACAGCAAATATTTTTTTTGAGGTACCGCCCAATACACTTAATGCGCTGATTAGATCGCTCGTTATTACCCCTTTATCATAATCAGAAATAATTACAGCATCCACATTGTCAAAAACTGTTTTAATATTTGCAATAAGTTGTGCGGTAGTGCTCGGTGATATTGGACTGCAACTGCCTTCATCATAGCGGACAATCAGCTGTGAACCAGAACTCACCCTGGTTTTACAAAGGGTAGCCCGGTCTTGGTCATTGATAATCAACCCTGTGTTTACATTCAACGTTTTAAGCAGCGTTGTTAGCGTAGTACCATGCCCGTCGGCTCCTATAACCGAACATAAGGTAGTTTCTGCCCCTAATGCACTAAGGTTTGCCGCAACATTGGCTGCACCTCCAGGGCAATCTTTATTTAGATTAACATCGATAACCGGTACAGTAGCTTCAGGTGCTAATCGGGTGCAGTTACCTTGAAGATAGCGGTCGAGTATAAGGTCGCCGATTACCAATATTTTTTTGTGCTTAAATTTACTTAGAAAATGATGATATGGATTTGAGGTGTTTTTCATGTTTTAGAATGTTAAGAATATGGTTACCAGCATCCGCAAAATCGGTACAGATAAAGTCGGGAATACGGTTAGGCTCGTCTAAGTCCCATTCGGTTTCATTGCCGTTATCAATCAGTATGGATTTACAGCCCGCTGCCTTTCCGGCCTGTACATCGTTAAGTATATCTCCGATCATCCATGAATCGGTTAATTCAATATCATGTTCAGCAGCAGCCCTGATAATTAAGCCTGGATTTGGTTTCCGACAATTGCACAATGTGGTATAAGGGGCTACATGGCCGTTAGGATGGTGCGGGCAATAATAAAAACCGCTTAAGCTTACTCCGTATTCCTGCAGCAGGCTTTCAATACGTCTTTCCACGCTTTTCAGGTCGTTTTCATCGAAATAACCAAATGCAACCCCGCTCTGATTGGATACAATAATCAGTTTATAATGCACCGCTAACCTGGCAAGTGTTTGTCCTACATTTTTTTCGAGGCTGATCAATGCAGGATCCGTATTGTATGGAATATCAGGAATAAGCGTTCCATCCTTATCTAAAAATATTGCACGTTTAACTGCCATAACTGTTGAACATTGTTTCAGATTGGGCCAGCACAGGCAATAGCTGTTCTTTGGCTGCTGTTTTGTTGGTAAAAGCAACGTTAAACATTCGGTTTTCGATGATTGTGCAGAGCAGGTGTACCAGATGCAGATGCATTTCCTGGATCCGTTGTGTACTCTGCGAAGGAACAACAAGGTTCAGCTCACCATAGCTTGCTGCCCGCCCGCCATCTTTACCGAGCATATTGATACAGCAAATCCCTTTCTTTTTTGCCATTTGCATGGCCTTTATGATGTTATCTGAGTTACCGCTTGTGCTCAGGCAAAGCAGTACATCGCCCTGGTTGCCATAGGCCTGAACCTGCCTGGCAAATACATCGTCGTATCCAAAATCGTTTGCCCAGGCAGTTATAATAGCCGTATCTGCATTAAGCGAAATAGCCGGAAGCCCTTTGCGGTGTGGTACTTCGAAACGTCCTACCAGTTCGGCAACAAAATGCTGACTTTCTGCAGCACTTCCGCCATTTCCGCAAACCAGTATTTTGTGACCGGCTTTTAATGCACTGCTCATCATTTCGCCAGCCAGCGCTACTTTTGTGCTTAGCTCCCTGGCGGTGCGCTCGAACGTTCTGGCACCTTCTTCAAAGGCACGTTGTATCATTTCAAACTCCTGTTGCTGCATTTTTTGTTGATTGGCATGTATGCCTTCGTAACAATCATGTATTTGCCCGGCGATTTTTTTCCAGGTAAAGTTGCGCTGTACATGCTGTAGTGCATTATTAGACATGTTATGGAGCAAGGCAGGATCTGATAAAAGCGCGCTTATTTTTTCTGCCAGTATTTCTGGCCGTTTGGGCGGAACCAGATAACCTGTATGTCCGTCTTGTACAGTATATTTTATACCACCAACAGCAGATCCGATAACCGGTGTACCACAGGCCATTGCCTCTATTGGCGTAATGCCAAAAGGTTCGTACCAAGGGGTTGTAATAAAAATATCTGCTGCACTATAATAGTATCTTAACAGCTCACGGCTTTTCTGCCCGACAAAACTTACCGAATTTTCAACACCACACTTAACCGTTAGTTCCTTCAACCGTTCCAGTTCGGGATCAGAACCTGAGGCATTTTCTTCACCACCAACAATAATCAGGCGTAGCTTATGGTCCGCTTTAACTTTGGCAAATGCTTCGATAACATTATCTATACCTTTACGTTTAACCATCCTTCCCAACTGAAGCACTATTTTTTCTTCTTCGCCAATGTTAAGCAGTGTTTTTGCGGTAGCCTTTGCAATCGGATAAAAATCTTCGGCGCTGAAACCGCATGGTATCATAACCATTTTTTCAGGGTCGGCACGGTAATAAGTTCTAAGATCCTCTTCATCCTGTGGGCACTCAGCAATTATTTTGTCTGCGCGCTGTACAATGGCACGTTCAATATCAACCCGCTCTGGCGGGAAGCGGTCTAATTCTTTCTGGTGCATTTTCCTGATATGGCCAAGGGCATGAAAGGTAATTACAAAAGGAATGTCGAGCCTTTCCTTTAGTTCCATTGCCACCAGGCCCGACATCCAGAAATTGGCGTGGATGAGCCTGTAGGAAATCTTATTTCTTTGGATAAAATATTCCATTTCCCTTCTAAAATCTTTCATAAAAGGCAGCAGGTCTTCCTTATCAACCTTTTCTTTAGGTCCTGCGTCAACCAAAATCACACGCACATTTTGGCTGAAATTATTCACTTCTTTTGAAATAATATCTTCCCTGCGCGTAAAAATATCAACATGGTATCCCTGTTCTCCCAACTGCTTTGCAATTTCGGCAACGTAAACGTTCTGGCCGCCATTGTCTTTTCCTCCGAGCAGGGCAAGTGGTGAAGCATGTTCACTTATAAATGCAATTCTGTTTTTCATAGGTATTGTTTTAGGTATGATTCGTATTTTTGTATACAGGTTTGTTAACAGCCATATATTTAAATAGCTTGTGCCATTCCTGAGTAAACCGCTCGATGCCAAAACGTTCTTCTGCGGTGCGCTGCGCATTGTTTCCCATTTGGCGGGCCAGCTGCGGATTTTCCAGCAGCAGTTCCATATCTCTTTTTAGCATTTCAATATCGGTACGTACAAATCCGGAATAGCCATTTTTGATGGTTACAGCCATTTCGGTGGTCGCCATACCGATAATAGGCATGCCCTGCATCATCGCTTCGCACACGGCCAGGCCAAGACTGGTATAGCGTATCGGATTAAAAAAGAAACGGTAATTTGAAATAAAAGCAGGGAGCTGGGGATGAAGTACTTCGCCAATGCCATAACTTTCAGCGCCCATGCCCACCAGATCTAATGGTATGGTTTTGCTTAGCTCCTCGAAAATGTCGAATCCTAAAAGCCGGCCACGTGCGGGCAGATTGTTGATTACCACAATTCCACGTTCCAATGTGCCTTTATAAGAATGTGCGCCAGCTGTTACGCCGTGTTCAATTACGGTAGTTTGTATTCCCGGACTATGCCACATTAACGCGTTAAAATGTGTTACATGCACAAGCATAACTGTTGGGTCTGTTACCGGATGTAGCGCATTGGTAGGGTGATTCCATGGCGGATCGTGTTCCAGATAAATTTTTGGCAGGCTACGCTGGTATCCGGTAAGTATTTCAAACTGATCATAAAGGTAGTTTTCGTCTGTTTGAAAGAGAATGACATCGAAATCCAGATTAGGGATTTGTTCAACAGGAATTTCTATAACATTATTGCCAAAGGGAAATGTTTCTCCTCTGCCAACGTATCCTTCACTTTTAAGTTCATTTACGGGTATGTAAATATCATAGTCCCCCTGCGAAAGGTAGAAAAGATAACTGCCATGGATGTGCCACGTAAAAATTTTTAACCGGTTTAACTCGTGCATAATGATGAATTTATGGGGCGCTATGTTTATCCGTAAATTAAATAGCCGCCCAAGGTAACTGCTTAAACAACTGCACTTCCAAGCGTTTTGTTCGTTGTGCAAATACCCGTTTTAACGTGGAAAATACCCATACACCTGATCCGAATTACTTGTTTGTGGAATTTGGATTTAGCAGGAACGTTTCGGCTTGGTTGGCTTAAAACCGTTTGGGAAATTGATGTGGTTTAAATTAAAACTGTGCGGGAGAAATTTCAAATAAATGGGATGGCGCCAGTAAATACAGACTGTTTTTTATGTAAGATTTAACATATCATGGTAAACGCTTGATGGATTAAGCCCGAGAAAAATGGATATACTATGAGCCTGTTTAAATTTTACTGAAAGATTATTCGTACGTCAATCTGTCCAAAGGACTCCTATGGAGAGCATAGTCGAAGACCCGTTTTTTGATATATTAAGAGCAATCGACTACGCTATCATTGACGATGTTTTGCAAATTATTGTTAATCAGTGTTTTAATGGCTTTTGCATTTCCATCCGGCTAGGCCATAGCACGGTATCCCCGTTCCACTTAAATCCGGCCTAACAAATTTTCGGGTTGCACTGTTCTGGCCGCGCTACTGGCTTCAAAAGAAAAATTTTCAGCCGGCATTTTTTGTTTCTTTTTGATGCCAAAAAGAAAGAGCCCTTCGGCGGCGGCGAGCCGAGGCAAGACCGTGGTGTATGGCAAAGAAATCAATTATACGTCACTCATATTGATTTTTAAAAAATAAATTACCCCCTCTGTGTGATAGAAATATTATATGAGTAAAATAATTGTATCAAATTTAAACAGGCTCTTAGTCTTGTTAAATTTTTAAAAACCAATCCTCGTTACATGTTGTTTTTTTAATGAAAAGGTAAAAGCCACATCAGTACAAAAACAAAAGAGCGGCTTCTAAATCAGCTGAAACATCAGCATTAACAGTATTCATTTTAAAATTTAAGAAGATGAGAACGATACACACCATTTTTATTGCAGCAGCATTTTTGGCATCAATATTAACTGCTTGTCAGAACCCTTCAGATAAGGCTAAAGGAAATCACCAGAAAGATTATGAAGATACGACTAAAAAAAGCGCTGCTGATTCAGCTGCGGCGCAGCCACGTGTAAATCCGGAAGATACGGTTCGGAAGTATTAATTAATAAAGTCTTTTTGGATGGTAAGTTCCCAAAATAAAAAAGGGTAGATAAGTAGTGATAAAACGAAGAATTGGCTTTAGTAAATTTTGTATTTTACCCCTGTTTTTAGGGGCTAAGTACGCGAAAAAACAATGTTGAAAACCACGTTTTGTGCTGTAGGAGGCTAATAGCAAGCATTTTTTATTTTTCTATAATTTGCGATTGTACACCTAACACTAAGACGTTAAAAAAAATAATTAAATTGTAAATGGAGCGTCCCCACCGGGTTATAACGTTCCGTCAATTTAATGGAAATCTCAAATCTTCTTGTATATCTCTCTGAGCGTTCGCCCCGGCTTTTCTTTATATTCGATCTGAACGAGGATAGATTTATCTACATGAACCCATCTTGCATGACCTTCTTCGGTTTAGCGTCTATAGACATACGTTCGAGGCTTTTATTGCACATGGTACATCCCGAAGACCGGCGTTATGTACTTTTCAAGTTAAGAGAATGTATTGATGGGAATACGGTAAGCGATGTTGAGTGCAGAATACAGCGTTCTGATAACGAGCGCTGGTTGAGCACAACGCCTTATTTACTCAATGAAAACGGGCAGCATCTTTTGATTGGGATTGCTGAAGATGTTACCAATTACAAGGAAATTGCCGAAGTACTCAATAACCACAATAGTAAAAAAAATGCCATACTTAATATTCTCGCACATGATTTGGCTGGGCCTATAGGCGCTATTGGCAATATTTCGGACCTGCTGGCAAAGGGGGCCAGAAGATTCGAAGATCCTTCTATTGACCGTTACATCGCGTTGATTGACAGGATTACCAAAAAAAGCCTCAAATTAATTCGCGACTTTCTGAACCAGGAGTTTCTGGAGACAGCAGGTGTACAGCTGGTTAAAAAAAGAGTAGAATTGGTGAGCAAGATCTCCCTGGCTGGCCAGGAATATTTCGATATGCAGGACGGTTTACAGATTACTTTTTCCTGCCGTTCAAGTAAAGAGCGTATTTTTGCCGAAATTGATGAGGATAAATTTATGCAGGTGATCAATAACCTGATTTCCAATTCACTTAAATTTACTCCAAAAAACGGCAGCATAGACGTCTATCTCACAGAAAGCAAAAAACAAATCCTGATCACAGTTGCTGACAACGGAATCGGTATTCCAAAAAAATATCATGCTACACTTTTTGAGAAATTTACCAATGCCCGAAGGAGCGGTTTAAACGGCGAACAGTCTACAGGCCTTGGCATGTCAATTATCAAAACTATTATTGAATGGCACAAAGGGAAAATCTGGTTTGATAGTGAAGAAAATAAGGGAACAAAGTTTTATATTGAACTTCCAAAAGTGTAAGCCCTTGCTATATGGGTTCACACTTACCTTTTTGGTCTGCAATGCGCCGTACCAAACATTTAGCCCCTTGTTATTGAGAAAAAACTGCGATTTTAATCCAATCCCGATTGTTAATTTAGATCATTTCATATGGAAAAACGGCTAAGGTTTACCATTTTTTTTATTTTTAGCTAGTCTTGGCGTACCTGTTAATTTTTCTTCTGAAAGTTTTTTAGCAGAATCAATTGAATGGGAGTGGTGGATATCTTCTCCCTTTTCTGCCATGTCAGAAAGTTTCGCATAGTATTTATGCAATACATCCAGTTCTGCCTCCGAAAGATCCTCAATATCAACCATACGGTTACTTGCATGTCTGCTGGCCGCCAATAACTCATTAAGTTTTAACTGTATGGCCTTTGAATCTTTATTCTGGGTTTTTTGGATCAGAAATACCATTAAAAAAGTAATAATTGTTGTTCCGGTATTAATTACCAGTTGCCAGGTATCCGAATAGTCGAAAATAGGGCCGCTAATGCCCCAGATTATAATAATGCCAACAGCTATGGTAAAGGCGCTTGCACTTCCGGTCCAATAGGTAATCTTGTCAGATATACGCTCAAAAAAGTTTTGCTTGTTTGTCATATTCTTTAGTAATAAGTCTAAGGCTTTGTTTTTGTTTATATAAACAGGCGAAAATTTCAGATGGTTTTCTTTTTTGTTTTCTTCTTGCTGGCTTTGGACGTGTAAATAATCAGGCCGTCTCTTTTTTAAGCTGATAAAATATGTTGACACTGTGCCTGCTTTGAAGCATTTAATTGAATGTTAACCGGTGTTGTAACCACATATTTAACTGTTAAATAAATCAAACCTGTAACAGTTTTACCTTGTTTATTTAATGAAGCACAAGTTTTAAAACGAAGGTTGCGCTTCTTGCAGAAAATAATTCGAAGGTTTGAACTTAAAACTTAAAACAATGGAAAACAAAAAAACAGATCAGCAGAACAGTGAAAATAAGGTCGGTATTGTACCGCATTCGCAGATTGAGGCAAGTGATGCGGATAGTGCTTATCAGGACGAGACTTCTGCCAGGGAATTATCAAAACAGGCGGCAAAATCTGATTCGGATACAGACAGCGCAGAAGATAAGGGAACTCCTCATCAGGATTAAATTTTTTAGAACAGTAAATACAATAGCATGGAAAATAGAAAACATTTTGCATTGATTACAGGTGCAAGCAGCGGAATTGGCTATGAACTGGCCAAACTTTTTGCAAAAGATGGCTTTAACCTCATTATTGTTGGCCGGGAAGAAGCAAGATTGAAACGTGCAGCAGCCATTTTTGAAGCGGAAGGAATTGAGGTAATCACTATGATTGCTGACCTGTCTGAACGGGATGCGGCTTTTGACCTATATGAAAACATACGTACAAAAAATGTACAGGTAGATGTATTGGTAAACGACGCCGGACAAGGGGTTTATGGTAAATTTATAGATACCGATCTAAGTAAAGAGTTAAAAATTATCCAGCTGAACCTTGCTTCTTTGGTAACCTTAACCAAATTATATTTAAAAGAGATGGTAAAACGGGGAGCAGGGAAGATCTTGAATGTTGCATCGGTTGCAGGAAAATTGCCTGGGCCTTATCAGGCCGTTTACCATGGCACAAAAGCATTTGTGCACTCTTTTAATGAGGCGGTACGTGCAGAAATAAAAGATTCGCCAGTTACCATAACCTCTCTACTACCTGGCCCCACAGATACCGACTTTTTCAGGAAAGCTGATATGATGGATTCAAAAATAGTACAGGAGGGCGAATTAGCTGATCCTGCAGAGGTAGCTAAAGATGGCTACGAAGCGATGATGGATGGAAAAGACATGGTTGTATCAGGATTTAAAAACAAACTGCAGGTAGCCATGGGCAATATTACCCCTGATAGCAGATTAGCTAAGCAAATGGGTAAAATGCAGGAGCCTGTAGATGATAAGCCTCGCAATACGCCATAACAGCTTGCTTTAAGGCTTATGCAAATTGCAGCATATTTTTATAAATATCCGTCAAAACTTTGGCCTGTTTTTTTTTGTTTTCATTAAAAAAAGGGTTTTAATGGGGATAGACATACAAAAAAGAAGTATTGGGTTAAATTTTAACGAAAGCGGGCAGGCAGAAATATGCGTTTGGGCGCCACTTGCAGAACAGGTTGCCGTTTTAATAACAGAAAGCGCTGCGGTAATTGATCTATTTAATGAAGGTTATGGATATTGGGTTTTACAAACCGATCAGATAAAGCCACTGGAAACTTATAGTTTTAAAATTACCAGCCGTAAAGATAGAAAGGAACTTGTGCGTTCAGATCCTGCCTCATTATTCCAGGGCGAAGGACCACAAGGGGTATCAACAGCTTTTGATCTGAAAAGTTTTCATTGGACAGATAACAATTGGCATGGAATTGCACTGAAAGATTTCATCATTTACGAACTCCATACCGGAACTTTCACACCTGAAGGAGATTTTGCCGCTATCGAAAAAAAACTCGATTACCTTGTTGAGCTTGGCATTACCGCTATTGAGGTTATGCCTGTTGCACAATTTTCGGGCGGCAGGAATTGGGGTTATGATGGTGTATTTCCTTTTGCCGTACAAAATACCTATGGTGGTCCTCTGGCATTACAACAACTGGTTAATACCTGCCATGCCAAGGGGCTGGCCGTAATCTTGGATGTGGTTTATAACCATGTGGGGCCTGAAGGGAATTATTTTGCAGATTTCGGCCCGTATTTTACGGATAAATACCATACGCCCTGGGGGCAGGCCATTAACTTTGATGATGCAGGCTGCGATGCGGTAAGGGATTTCTTTATCGAAAATGCACTAATGTGGTTCAGGGATTTTCACATCGATGCACTTAGGTTGGATGCGGTACATGCAATTAAAGATTTTAGCCCTGTTCATATTCTGGCAGAGATTAAATCGCATACGCAAAAACTTGCTCAGGTAACCGGCAGAACTTATGAACTGATTGTTGAACTTGACCTGAACGACGGCCGTTTTATCAGGCCGCAAAGCGAGTATGGCTATGGTATGGATGCCCAATGGATAGATGAATTTCATCATGCGTTGAGGGTTTGTGCAGGTCAGGAACAAAAAGGTTATTATTCGGATTTTAACGGCGTGGATGATCTGGCTAAATCTTTTAACAGCGCTTATGTGTACGATGGACAATATTCACCCCATAGGCAGAAAAAGTTCGGCGAACCCGTTGGCGATGTTCCAGGTAATAAATTTGTTGTTTTTTCACAAAATCATGATCAGATCGGTAACCGCATGCTGGGCGAACGGACTGCTACATTGCTGAGCTTTGAAATGTTGAAAGTGATGGCTGCTGCCGTTTTTTGCAGCCCCTTTTTACCCCTGATATTTATGGGAGAGGAATGGGCAGAAAGTAATCCTTTCCAGTTTTTTGTAAGTCACAGTGATCACCATCTGGTAGAAGCCGTTAGAGAAGGCAGAAAAGCGGAGTTTTCGGCTTTTCACGGCGATGAAGCCGTGCCCGACCCACAAAGCGAATCAACTTTTCAGCATTCAAAACTGGATTGGCAAAAACTGCAGGTGCCCCTAAACCTTAAAATGTTGTCTTATTATAAAACATTGATAGCACTGCGAAAACAAAATGAGGTACTTGCAGATTTAGATCGGAAAAACGTTAAGGCAGTAGCCTATCCAGAAAAAAAATGTTTAACACTAAATCGGTGGAAGGGTACACAAAAAATAATGGTGCTGTTTAACTTTTCAGATCAAAAGCAAAACCTTTCGATTGGCGAAACAGTTCAAGATTGGACCGTGTTGCTTAACTCTTCTTCGTTCGTTTGGAATGGGCCTAACGAAGAAATAAACAGCTTGCCTCCCGGTGAACAGATTACCCTATTTCCAGAATCAACTCTTATTCTTTCTAAAAAAGATGTATAAACCAAGCGCCACTTACCGGATTCAGTTCCACAAAGAATTTAACCTGAAATCTCTTGATCGTATTATCCCATACCTAACCGAACTGGGAATAAACACATTGTATGCATCACCCATTTTTGAAGCCGTTCCCGGCAGTATGCATGGTTATGACGTAGTAAATCCATTAAAGATAAATCCCGAGATCGGTACCGAGGCAGAGTTGTTAAATGTGTCTGAAAAACTGAAAGCTGCAGGAATTGGATGGCTTCAGGATATTGTTCCCAACCACATGGCTTTTCACCCTGGTAATACCTGGTTAATGGATGTGCTTCAAAGAGGCAATGCCTCAGACTTTGCACGTTTTTTTGATATCGACCTGGAAAAAGACGATGGACGCTTAATGGTTCCTTTTTTAGGTGAGGAGCTTGATGAGGCCATAAAGCAGAAGAAAATACAGCTCAAGAAAGTTAAAGGCGAATATTACCTGTGTTATGGTGAAACCAATTGGCCCGTTAATGCTGATACACATAAAATGCTGGCTTTACTCGATTTTAGGAAAGTTAACAGCAATACAGCTGTTTTAAAACAGATTGTTAACGATCAGCATTACCGCTTGTGTAATTGGCAGGAAACCGATCATAAAATCAACTACCGAAGGTTTTTTACAGTCAATAGTCTCATCTGCCTGAACATGCAACATCAGGAAACATTCGATCTTTATCACCGCTATATTTTCGAACTGATTGATAAAGGGGTTTTTCAGGGACTGAGAATCGATCATGTTGACGGGCTTTATGATCCCAAAGGCTATTTACAAACGCTCCGGAAGTCAGTTGGAAAGGAAGTTTATATTGTAGTGGAAAAAATTCTGGAACAGGGAGAGCAGATGCCGTTGGACTGGAAGGTACAGGGAAACACTGGTTATGATTTTATGGCAATGGTAAACAATCTTTTTACCAATAGGCAGGCCGAAAAACCTTTTACCAGACTTTATAAGCGGGTAACCGGGAAAAAACTCGATCCATCTCAGCTGATCTATGAAAAGAAACATAATATATTGTTTAAACACATGCAGGGTGAATTGAATAACCTTTTTGAAATGCTTTTGCCACTTAAACCGCCTGGTTTTTCTGCTATAGAAAATGCAGAACTAAAAAATGCGCTTGGCTGGCTCCTGATCCGCATGCCTGTATATCGTTATTACAATTATAGTTTCCCGCTTTCAGAAATCGATGAAAAGAAAGTCAGCAGCCTGTTGATGCCCCTCATTGATGATAAAAAACTGGGTAAAGCAGGAGAATTGTTAGCTGTCATATTTTTAGAAAAACCCCGAAATGCAGATCCTGCGTATAGACAAAAGGTTGGTCAGTTTTTTCAGCGCTGTATGCAATTTACCGGTCCGTTAATGGCAAAGGGGGTTGAAGATACGCTGATGTTTACCTACAACCGTTTTATTGGCCACAGTGAAGTTGGAGATGCTCCGGATGCATTTGGGATACCGCTTGATGGATTTCATCATGAAATGCAAAATCGCCAGCAGCACTGGCCACTGAGTATGAATGCGAGTTCTACCCACGACACCAAAAAAGGCGAGGATGTAAGGGCCAGATTGAATGTGCTTAGTGATCTTCCTGAGGAGTGGAGCCTGCTGGTTGAACAGCTTAAGCGTATTTTTAGTAGTTTACAGCACAAGGTGCCAGCCTATAAACAGTTACACGACAATGATGTTTATCTGCTTCTGCAGACCATTATCGGGGCCTTTCCTTTTCTGAAAGATGATGTGCATGACATTGATAGCCGTTTAGCACAGTTTATTGTAAAAGCGTTGCGGGAATCCAAAAAACGGTCAGACTGGGCAAGTCCGGATGAGGTTTACGAGCATAAACTGAATAAGTTTTCTCAGGTTATTTTAAACGAAAGGCTGGAAAGCGGAAAATTGATCAAAGACTTTTTGAAGCGGATTTCAGATTTTGCAATAATCAATAGTTTAGCGCAGCTTACTTTAAAATTTACCTGCCCTGGTGTTCCGGATATTTATCAGGGAACCGAATTATGGGATTTAAGCCTTGTTGATCCTGATAACAGAAGACCTGTTGATTATAGCAGCAGATCCAAAATGATGGAGGATCTAGAAACACCTGCTGACTATAAAAAACTTTGGGAAGACAGGTTTTCTGGAAAGTTGAAAATGTGGTTAACGAAAACGTTACTATTGATCAGAAAATCCGAAGCTGATGTTTTTGAACTTGGTACTTATATACCCTTAACAGTCGAAGGTAAGTACAGTAACCATATCTGTGCTTTTGCTAGGAGGTATAAACAGCGCTGGATAATAACGGTTGTTCCCCTTGGTTTTGCCAAATGCTGTAAAATCCAGAATGTACCAAGTATCGATTTCGATTGGGAAGATACTGCAATTATTTTACCGCATGAGGCGCCCTTAACATGGGAAAATTTACTTACCGGGAAAAAAGGGGCTAAGGATCCGTTACAGAGGGGTATACTCATCGGCCAGCTGTTCAACGAAGTTCAATTGGCGGTGATCAGGTTAACCCCTAAAAAAAATGAACGTTCTGCCGGGGTGCTGATGCACGTTAGTTCCTTGCCATCCAGTTTTGGTATCGGCGATCTGGGCCCCAGTGCCTATAAATTTGTAGATTTTCTTTATGCTTCGCGGCAAAGCTATTGGCAGATTCTGCCGCTCAATCCGGTAAAAAAAGAGAACGGTTATTCTCCTTATTCCAGCAGTTCTGCTATGGCCGGAAATACCATGCTTATTAGTCCGGAAGTTTTATTCGAGGATGGGCTTTTGAGTAAAAGTGATCTTGATGCTTTCCTGTTACCAGTAACAGCACAAGTTGATTTTGAAAAAACAGCAGAAATGAAACAGCGTGTTTTAGCTAAGGCCTATCAGCATTTTAAAGGTATAAATAACAAGAAACTGGTTGCGGGCTACAACTCGTTTTGTAAGGCTGAAGAGGGCTGGCTCACTGATTTTTCTATTTATACCCATTTAAAGCAGTATTATAAAAATAGTGAGTGGTTTAACTGGCCGGAAAAGTTTAAGTCTAAAAATAAAAAGGCTATTGCCGAATATGAAAAAAACTACCTGGCCGAGCTTGAGGAAATAAAATGGAACCAGTTTATTTTTTACCGTCAATGGTTCAAATTAAAAGCCTATGCAAATAAAAAGGGAATAAGGTTAATCGGAGATCTTCCATTTTATCTGGACTACGATGCGGTTGAAGTATGGGCAGAACCTCAAAATTTTCTCCTCGATAAAAATGGAAACAGAACCGTTGTTGCGGCGGTACCTCCAGATTATTTTAATGAAAAAGGGCAGTTGTGGGGAATGCCGATATACAATTGGGAGCGGATGGAGCAGGAGGGATTTAAATGGTGGAAGAACCGGCTTAAGAAAAGCAGAAAAATATACGACCTTGTGCGCCTGGATCATTTCAGGGCTTTTGCAAGTTATTGGCAGGTTGCAGCTGATCTTGATGATGCCGTAAATGGTACCTGGCAACCCGGGCCCGGTGCTCAATTTTTTAAATCCATGAAAGGAAAATTCGGCGAACTTCCTTTTATTGCCGAAGATCTTGGCGAAATTACAGAAGATGTAGCCCAGTTAAGAAAACAGTTCGGCTTGCGGGGCATGAAGGTAATACAGTTTGCCTTTGGTGAAGACCTTGCAGTTTCGCCCCATATTCCGCATAATTTCGATTCGGTGAATTTTATTGCCTATACCGGAACCCACGACAACAATACAACTTTGGGATGGTTTAAAAATGAAACAGACGAAGCGCTTCGAAAACGGCTATCGAACTATGTGGGGAGTGTGGTTGATGAAACGAATATTAATATGGCCATGATCAGGCTTTGCTATTCTTCAATTGCGGAAATTGCAATAATCCCCATGCAGGATATTATGCAGTTAGGTGATGCTGCTAAAATGAATACGCCGGGTAGTGCATCCGGTAACTGGGCATGGCGGGTAGATGAAGGATTTATTACCGAAAAAACGATAAACTGGTTGAAATCAGAAACCGAACTTTACGGACGCTAAATTGTAAAGTACCTGGCTATCCCTTAGGCTGTTGTGATAAACTTTTGACCGTTAAAAGTACTGTGCCCAAAAAGAGAAGTAGTCCGCCAGCCAGGTATTTACGGTGCGCCTTAGGTCTTCCAGGCATTCCCCAGCCGCCATGTATGGCATTACCGAAAGGAAGCGGAGAGAAAATATTGCCATTTGTTTTTTCGATGTCAGGTGCATTTTTTAAGTAACTACGGATCACCACTCCGGCTATACCCCTTGTAATTGCCGGAAAAATGGCATAAGATAGGCGGAGCAGTATAGAAGTACTTCCAATCATCGTTTGCGGTTTCGGTTGCTTAGAAAGTTTAAGTATGCTTATCGCAACACGCATCGGATCGTAAACCGGAGGTGCAGGTTTTAAACTTTTTCCGGTATAATTTGCCGCATGTTGGATCCCTGGTGTATCTAAAAATGCCGGGAAGGCATCACAGATATAAATATTGGGGTATCTGGATAATTCTGTTTTAAGGGCTGCACTAAAACCCCTCAAACCAAATTTGCTTGCAGAATAGGCTACACCATAAGGTACAGGAAGAAAGCCACCAATAGAGATATTGTTAATGATAATACCTGATCCCTGTTTTTTAAAATATGGGAGTACAGCATGAGTTCCGTTCATGTAGCCAAGCAGATTGGTGCGCAGCACCTGCTCCGAAACTTCCATTGGGGTAACATCAAATTCGCCTATAGCGAGTACACCGGCATTATTTATCCAGATATCTATTCCAGGCCCAAAATTATCGGCAGCCGCTGCCAGATTAATTACCTGTTTATAATCGGATACATCTGCTTCAACTGTTAATACTTCTGTACCGAATAATTCACATTCTGTGGCCAGTGATGTGAGTTCGTCCATATTACGGGAAGAGATCACCAATTTATCTCCATGCTGAGCAAATACTGTAGCCAATGCTCTGCCGGCACCGCTCGAAGCGCCTGTAATTACAACCGTTCTTTTTTCCTTCATCATTATTGTACAACCCATTCTGCCCGAAAAATGTTTTTTGTTATTCTTTAATTCAAATTAGCTAAACTTTAACAGATTTTTCATTGTTGTTTATTTACCATAGGCTGTTTATGAAGGCTTTATTTAATTTATCTACATAAAATTTAAACTATGAAAGCAGCAGTATTCCACAAACCTGGCGATATCCGGGTAGATAACGTACCCGATCCGGAAATTCTTGATCCCAGGGATGTAATCCTTAAAGTAACCTCAACCGCAATCTGTGGCTCCGATCTGCACATCTTAAGCGGTGCAGTTCCGCAAAAAGAACCATTGGTTATGGGGCATGAATTTATGGGGATAGTGGAGGAGGTTGGCGCCTCCATTACGAACCTGAAGCGAGGCGACAGGGTAATAGTTCCCTTTCCCATTGCATGTGGTAAGTGTTTTTTCTGTACTCATGAAGCTTCGCCTGCCTGCGAGAATTCGAACTTTAAAAACTATGGGCCAAATGGTGATATGATGAGCCAGAAGGGCGGTGCACTCTTTGGTTATACTGATCTTTATGGTGGCTATTCAGGTGGCCAGGCACAATATGTGAGGGTGCCTTATGCCGATATTAGTCCACGTATTGTTCCCGATCATTTAAGTGATGAACAGGCACTGTTTCTTACCGATATTTTTCCAACTGGTTGGTCGGCCATTGATTGGGCGCAGTTAAAAGGAGGAGAAGTAGTCGCCATTTTTGGATCAGGACCGGTTGGGTTAATGGCACAAAAAGCAGCCTGGATAAATGGTGCCAGCCGGGTAATTGCAATTGATCCTTTAGATTATAGGCTCGAAAAGGCAAAGGCGGTAAATAAAGTTGATACGCTGAACCCACATAAAGTGGATGTAGTGGAGGCGATAAGGGAAATGACAGGCGGACGCGGAGCTGATGTATGTGTAGATGCGGTAGGATTTGAGCCCGAACGTAGCTTTATGGATAAGGTAAAGGCGACCATCAATTTTGAAAAAGGTTCCATAAAAGTGCTCGAAATGTGCTTTGAAGCTGTTCGCAGAATGGGAACAGTATCTATAATGGGTGTTTATGGTTCACCTTACGATAACTTTCCGCTCTTTAGAATTTTCGACAAGGGTATTACCATCAAACAGGGCCAGGCACCCGTACTTAACTATATCGATAAACTTGTTGGTTTGGTAAATGATGGAAAGGTAGTGCTTGATGATATTATTACCCATACCCTTCCCCTTGATCAGGCAGCACACGGTTATAAGATCTTCGATGAAAAGGAGGAGGATTGTGTAAAGGTTGTTTTAAAGCCCTAATAGCTATTAAAAAAAATGAAATTCTTCATTCATTAGCACATTTATCCTTAAAACAACATGGAAAAACTCATTGAACAGCTTAAAGCATTTTTAGGAAACAGAATTATGGATCTGAAGATAAAGGGACCAGCCGAAGTTGATATTCTGATTGATGACAAGCAGCCCTCAGAACCCCTGGCATCTGAACTGCGGAGCCATATTATAGAGATTGTTGACGAAAATACATTGGGAAAGATAAACCTTGTCCGTGCAGACGGCACATTGGCCGATAGTTTTTCCCTCAACCAGTAATGCATTAATCGCAGAAAAAAATTAAATGTTACAGCCCAAAAAAAGAGGCTTAAGCTTAAAAAAAAATGGACAAGAAAACACCAAAAAGAAAAAATAAACCTGCTCAGCCAGAAAATGGTAAGACGGCCAAACTGGAACATTTTGTAGCAGATTCGACAGGCGAATTTTTAACAACTAACCATGGGGTCAAAATTAATGATGATCAGAATTCGCTCAAAGCCGGAGAAAGAGGAGCAACACTTTTAGAGGATTTTATCCTCAGGGAGAAAATTACACATTTCGATCATGAACGCATACCCGAAAGGGTAGTGCATGCCAGAGGTTCTGCTGCACATGGCGTTTTTAAGGTATACGAAGACATGTCTAACTTAACCAGGGCCGCATTTTTATGCGATCCGGGAGCAGAAACTCCGGTGTTTGTTAGGTTTTCAACCGTAGCAGGCTCCAGGGGATCGACAGATCTGGCACGTGACGTAAGGGGTTTTGCCGTAAAGTTTTATACCCAGGAAGGGAATTTTGATCTTGTAGGCAATAACATGCCAGTATTTTTTATTCAGGATGCGGTTAAATTTCCAGACCTTGTCCACGCAGTAAAACCAGAGCCTGATAACGAAATGCCACAGGCCGCTTCAGCTCATGATACTTTCTGGGATTTTATTTCTCAGATGCCCGAGTCGTCGCATATGATTATGTGGCTGATGAGTGATCGTGCCATACCAAGGAGCTACCGCATGATGGAAGGTTTTGGCGTACATACCTTCAGGTTTGTGAATGCCAACGGTGAAGCCAGTTTTGTGAAATTCCACTGGAAGCCACTTTTGGGCGTTCATTCGGTAGCTTGGGATGAGGCACAGAATATTTCAGGCAAAGACCCCGATTTTCATAGAAGGGACCTTTGGGATGCCATTGAGGCCGGCGCCTTTCCAGAATGGGAACTTGGTGTGCAGATCATTCCTGAAGCTGACGAGTTTAAATTTGAATTTGATCTTTTGGATCCTACCAAACTGATTCCTGAAGAACTTGTTCCTGTGCAGCGAATTGGTAAGATGACACTGAACAGAAATCCCGATAACTTTTTCGCGGAAACGGAGCAAGTTGCTTTCCATGTTGGCCATGTTGTACCAGGTATCGATTTTACCAATGACCCGCTATTGCAGGGCAGATTGTTTTCTTATACCGATACCCAGCTAATCCGATTAGGAGGTCCAAATTTTCATGAAATCCCGATTAACAGGCCTGTAATTCCGGTGCATAATAACCAACGCGATGGCCATATGCGCCAAACAATCAACAGGGGTAAAACCAGTTATGGTCCAAACGGGCTCGCCGCAAACGACCCAAGGCAGGTACCGGCTGCACAAGGGGGCTTTGTAAGTCATAATGAGGCAATTGATGCCAGAAAGATCCGCGCAAGGAGCAGAAGCTTTTTTGATCATTTTTCGCAGGCCCGCTTGTTCTTTAATTCACAGAGCAATGCCGAAAAAAACCACCTTATCGATGCCCTTAGTTTTGAACTCGGCAAAGTAAAAGCCATTCCTGTAAGGGAGCGTATGCTGGCTGTATTAATTCAGATAGATAAGGGCCTGGCTGGGGCAGTTGCGCAGGCATTAGGTTTGCAGATTCCAAAAATTCCTTTAGCTGACCTTAACAATAGCTTGCCAGCTGATGGAAAAAGGAAGGATTATGCTTCTGTAAATCCTAAGGGAAGCCTTGCAAGGTCTATCGCGCTAAGTATGTCCACAACGATTAAAGATACCATTAAGTCAAGAAAAATTGCAATCCTTGCTGCAGATGGAGTAAATGAGCAGACACTTAGCAAAGTTAAAGATTTCCTGGTTGCACAGGGAGCGGTGGTGCATATTATAGCGCCAAGGTTGGGTGAAATTATTTCGGCAGGTGGTAAAAATATCGCAGTAGATGAAAGTCTTCTAACAGCAGCATCCGTCCTTTACGATGCAGTATATGTGCCTGGGGGCGCTAATTCAGTCAATGCACTTAGTGGAGAAGCCAATGCCATTCATTTCTTAAATGAGGCTTTTAAACATTGTAAGGCAATTGCAGCCGACAAACAGGCGCTCCAGGTGTTGGAATCTACTTATTTCGCTAAAAAGCTACCAGCAGAATATAGTAACGGTACTGCATTACGCGAAGGAATTTTAATTACCGAGGATCTTGATGCCCTTACAAATACTTTTGCAGAAATGATTGCCTTGCACCGCTTTTGGGACCGTGAAATTCAAAGAAAAATACCAGCATAATTTAAGTTACAAACCAAGGTGAAGGCTTTGGCCTTCACCAAATTTATTGGCTATGGAAAATAAAAATAACTTAGAAGCCGTACCTGCCCAATATACAGGTAGCGAGATGGATGTAATAGAACGCAGAGAATGTGGCACCCTTGCAGAAGCTGTAGCCGTTTTTGAAAGGGCGTGTACTAGATTATTGTCCGTAAACGAATGGGGGCGTTATGCAGGTATATCCGCTTTCCAATTAATCGATCCTCAAGGCATCCGTGCAGAAAGGCAGGCGCAGTTAAATGATTATATCAGAATCGATATTCCCGGTCCTGGAACCCAGGCTGGAATGGGCTATGATTGGGTTCAAATAGAGGAGATTATCACTGAAAGCGATGATGAAAAGCAAACATTGTCTATGAGGGTAAGGCCCTGTGCACATCCTTTGTCACAAAAAAAGGAAACTGCTCACTTTTTAAAAAGTGAGGCCACATCAAGCTTTATCATTACACAGAGCGGACGATTTGTTAGTGCAGAAGAACACGCTAGAAATGAAGTTCCAAATACGGATAGTGGCAGCCTTTATGATAAGGGAAGGAATTTTATGGTGGGTATGGCGGCCAAACTGGGGTTTTCATATCCGCAGTGGAAAGGGCTGGTTAAGGCGCTTTTGCAAGATTAGCATTTTTGCTGTATAATTCAAGTAGTTCTGCTCCGGCTTCATTCCCCTGTAAAATGGCCATATCTAATGCGTGTTGTCCCCTTATATCGCGGAGCCCGGTTTTTGCGCCATGGTCTAAAAGCAGTTTTAATACCTCATTGCGGCCAAACATTGCAGCAAACATCAGTGCAGTTCCACCGTTTCCATGCTGAAGATTAATGTCTGCCCCGCTTTCGATCAATAGTTTTGCTATATCGGTATAACCTTTAAATGCTGCACCCATTAAAGCGGTGTTGCCTCCCTGATCTCCAATATTCAAGTCTGCTCCCGAAGCAATCAGGTATGCTGCCGCTTCCAGCTGGTTGTTGTAGCAGGCAATAATCAAAGCGGTATAACCTTTATCGTCCTGAAAATTTATATCCGCTCCTCTGCGCATTACTTCCTTTAAAACTTCTGTATCGCCCTTTCTTGCGGCAGGTATAATGAGTTGTTCGATGTTTTCCATCTTTATATAACATTAGCATTGGCAAAAAGTTTAAGGTAAAGAGCTGTTCTTGTTTAAAAGAAAACTCCATAATCCTTTAACCTTTTTTTAAAATTTTTCCTTCAAAAGCATAATGTGATATATCTTTGCATCAATTTTCGTATTCCCTGAAGGGAATTCAGCAAACGGGATATAGCGTAGCCAGGTATCGCGCCAGCATGGGGTGCTGGAGGTCGGAAGTTCGAATCTTCCTATCCCGACCAGCTATTGAGCAGAAACATATTTGGTGCCGCTTTTGCTAATTTTTTGAAACTATAGTTATAAAGTATCTGTTTTACAATAAAAACAGATACTATGAAAAATTACATCGATCCAAAAGAAGAAGACAACGAAGATGAAAACGGCAATGAACAATCACGGATAAGTCCCAACGAAGAAAAAGAAGCCGATGATAACGAGGTTCAACGCGGGCTTACCGGTGAAATTGATGATGAAGATGATGTAGGCGGAGATCTTGCCGGGAATGCAGGCGGAAATGCCTAGCACTTAAAAGCGGGCAGCGGTATGGCATGCCCGCTTTTTATATGCTCTACCTAATAGATACGGAACAACATGTCATGTTGGCTGAGTGTAAAATTTTTCTCTGTTTTTTTGTTGGCTTTAAACGGATGTACGGCTGTTGTCCAGGTTAAATAAAGTATTTTCGGGTACTGATATATTTCCTCGTTGCAAACATTTTTTAATATTCCCTGTTTGTTTGAAAAGAATTGATCAATATTACTATTATCTAATAGATTTAAGCGTTAAAAAAATAAATGGCTAAATCAAAAAATCAACAGGAAACGCGCTCAACTGGTACAATTCCTAAAACACTTACCGGCATTTCCGGACTTGATGAGATTACATTAGGTGGGCTGCCCTCGGGAAGACCTACACTTGTTTGCGGAGAAGCCGGTTCTGGAAAAACACTTTTTTCCATAGAGTTCATTGTAAAAGGAGCCTTGGATTATGGTGAACCAGGAGTATTTATGGCTTTTGAGGAAAAAGCCGAAGAACTTAAAGCGAACGTAGCATCACTTGGATTTGATCTGGAACAGCTAGAAAAGGATAAGAAGATCAGGTTGGATTACGTTCATATTGACCGCTCAGAAATTGAGGAGACCGGAGAGTATGACCTGGAGGGGCTTTTTATCCGTCTGGGATACGCGATTGACAGTATAGGCGCAAAAAGGGTAGCACTTGATACCATCGAGAACCTTTTCGCAGGATTAAATAATACGGCAGTGCTGCGGGCGGAGATCAGAAGACTTTTTCAGTTTCTAAAATCGAAAGGCGTTACAGCCGTCATAACAGGTGAACGTGGAGGAAATGGCCTTACCCGTCAGGGCCTTGAAGAATACGTGTCAGACTGTGTTATTTTACTTGACCACAGAATTATTAACCAGATCTCTACCAGGAGGCTTAGGGTTGTAAAATACCGGGGATCGGTTCATGGAACCAATGAATATCCCTTTCTTATCGACGATGAAGGTATCTCAGTGCTTCCTGTTACCTCTCTGGAACTGAATCATGAAGTTTCCACAAAAAGCTTGCCCTCAGGTATTGCTGCGCTGGACAAAATGCTGGGAAACTCTGGCTTTTATAAAGGGAGCAGTATTCTGGTATCAGGGACGGCTGGCACGGGCAAGACCAGTATAGCAGCAACATTTGCCAATGCGGCCAGCCTGAGGGGAGAGAAGTGCCTGTTCTTTGCTTTTGAAGAATCGCCAAAACAGATTATCAGAAACATGCGTTCTATTGGCATAGATCTTCAAAAACACCTTAAGGAAGGAACGCTTGAGTTTTACGCCTCACGCCCTACCTTGTACGGACTGGAAATGCATCTGGTGGCTATCCATAAGGCAATTAAAAAGTCCAGGCCATCTGTTGTTATACTTGACCCGATTACCAACCTGATCACGATAGGATCGGTTAGCGACGTGAAAACCATGCTTGTACGCCTGATCGATTTTCTGCAGGCTGAACAGATTACGGTGATGTTTACAGCCCTCACCCTTAATAATATAGTCAACGAACAAACCGATGAAGGGGTGTCTTCGCTTGTTGATGCCTGGCTTTTAATCCGCGATATCGAAAGCAATGGTGAGCGGAACCGCGGATTGTATATCATGAAGTCAAGAGGAATGAAACATTCGAACCAGATACGCGAATTTGTGATTACAGATAAGGGACTGGATCTGGTGGATGTATATCTTACCGAGGATGGCGTGCTAACCGGCTCGGCGCGGGAAGCAAGGATGCTTATGGAGCAGACCGGCGAGGTCATCCATGCCCAGGCTGTCAGCCGTAAAGACCGTGAACTTGAACGCAAGCGGAAAATTTTAGAATCAAAGATTGAAAGTCTAAGATCCGAATATGAATCAGCAGAAGAGGAACTCAATAAAGTTTATGTTGAGGAGGCTTTAAAAAAACAGATTATGGGCGAAACGATAAGTAAAATTGCCGATCTGCGCAGGGGAGATGATGGTGGGAAAGAAAAAAATGTAAACAAAAAAAATAAATAGTGGGGAAAGCATATGAACTCCGGCTATATGTAGCCGGTAAAACCAACAAATCGATAGTCGCACTGCAAAACCTGAAAAAGCTCTGCGAGGAGCATCTGAAAGGAAAATATAGTATTGAGGTGATCGATCTTTTGGAAAAACCACAGTTGGCTGAAGGTGATCAGATATTTGCCATTCCGACACTGGTAAAAAAAGTGCCTGAACCAGTCCGCAAAATTATAGGTGACCTTTCAAATGAGGAAAAGGTGCTGGTAGGACTGGATATACGTACAAAGATTAATAATTAGTTATGCCGATAGGAAACCCCGATCATCCAGACAGTACCCAAAGCGACGATTTTTTTTCGCTTAGGCTTTTCATTGCAGGTGCATCACCAGTTTCCGCAAGGGCAGTTGTCAACATCCGCGCAATATGCGAGGAATTTATTGCCGGCAGGTATGAGCTGGATATCATTGATGCACACCAGCAGCCCTTGTTGGTGCAGCAGGAAGATGTGACGGCCATCCCGATGTTGATCAAAAAATCGCCAGTTCCTATCAAAAAGCTGATCGGGGACTGCTCTGACCGTGCGAAAGTTTTGAAAGGTTTGGGTATCAGTTATTAAGTTATGCAGAAGTCAAGTGAACATATCAGGCTCGAGCGGGCCTATGAAGAACTTCGTATCCAGCTCGAGGAAGCCAACGATATTATCCATGCAATCCGCTCTGGAGAAGTTGATGCACTGATTGTAAATGGTCAGGATGGTCATCAGCTTTTTACGCTTAAGAGTGCTGATCATACCTACCGGATCTTTATCGAACAGATGACCGAAAGCGCACTTACGCTTGATGAATCATATAGGGTATTGTATTGTAACTCACAACTTGCAAGGCTTTTGGGACTACCCTTAGAAAAAGTTATCGGTCTAAACTTTTTGGCATTTTTTTCAACAGAAGATCAGGCCTTTGTCAGAGAGACAATCGATGGAGCCTGGGAAGTAGACACCAAGGCAGAAGTTGATATCATCAACAGTTCGGGAACTTCCTTGGCGGTTCAGCTTTCTCTAAAGGCGCTTAACCTTGATGAAGGTACTTCACTAAGCGTCATTATTACCGATCTGAGCGAACTGAAGAAAAACCAGTTGCTTTTGGAAACCAGGAACAGGGAACTTGAGGCGGCAAGAAAAAATGCAGATGAACTCAATGAAAATCTTGAAAATACAGTCAGGCTAAGAACACAGGAGCTAGAGACTATCAATGAAAAACTCGCAGCAGTTAATGATCTTCAGAAAGAAGTGAACGGTCAGCTTAAAGATGCACTCGATGCGTTAAGGGAGAGCGAAGAGAACTTACAGTCTGCCTTCGATGCCGCAGAGCTGGGCAGTTGTAACCTGGATATCAAAACAGGACGGGTTGAAGTATCAGAGCGGTTCAGGAAACTCTGTGGCCTGCCATTGGAGGGGGAGGTGAGCTGGACAATGGTGCTGAGCAGTGTTGGTACAGAATATCTATCAGCGCTCCAAGGGGTCCTTCAGGATTGTATCAATCTTGGAAAGCCCCTGGATTATACCTATCCGATCAAACATCTTATTTCTGGTGAGAACCGTTGGATGAGGATCGTAGGCAAGTTAAAAAAAGGCAGCGATGGCGATTTTGATAGCTTTTATGCTGTTTTAATGGACGTGACAGATCAGAAAAGGGATGAACAGCGGAAGAACGATTTTATTGCGATGGTTAGTCACGAACTCAAGACACCGCTTACTTCCATGAAAGGTTATATTCAGGTTATGCAGCTGAAAGCCAGGGGTACCATGAACGGCTTTGCAGATAAGGCTCTTCAGGGTGCTGAACGTCAGATCAACAAAATGACTGGAATGATCAATGGTTTTCTCAATCTCTCGCGTTTGGAATCGGGAAAAATGTTGATGGATTTCCAGCCCATCGAAATGTCTGTCCTGCTTAAGGAAGTGGTAGAGGAATATATTGCAACAGTAAACAGCCATAATATAAAGTACACCTTCCAGCCAGGTTTTTTTGTGAACGCAGATAGGGACAAACTTGGACATGTGGTCAATAATCTGATCAGTAATGCGGTGAAATATTCGCCGGCCGATAGTGAAATAACTATTGACAGTTATCTTGAGGGCGGTACAGCCGTATTCCGCATAATGGATCATGGGATGGGAATAGATGAAAACGATATTCCAAAACTATTCGAACGGTTTTACCGGGTAGAAAACAATCAGATGAGTACTGTTGCCGGTTTTGGAATAGGACTTTATCTATCTGCCGAGATTATACAGCGGCATGGCGGAAAGATATGGGCAGAAAGCCAGGTAACAAAAGGTTCGGTTTTTTATTTCAGTTTACCATTAATTAATCCTGCATAGTGCTTTTAGGATTGAAAGCCGGCAGATGTACCTTTTATTCTTACGAATTGTATCATTCTTTCTAAAACCTGTTGATTCGAGGTTATGGTAAAAAAAATGCCGCTATAGGCGGCATTTTTTTATTGGATTTCGATCTGTTTAGCGACCACTTTGGCTTCCTCTTTTTTAGGAAGTTCAAGTTTCAGAATTCCATCGTTATAGCTTGCACTGATCTTTTCAATGTCAGCACTTTCCGGAAGTGTGAATGATCTTGTGAAGGCTGAATAACTATACTCTTTTCTGTTATAAGTTCTTCCTTCGCTGAGGTTTTCGTTTTTTGTCTCAGTTGAGATCGTAAGCATATCACGCTCTACCGAAACGCGGAAATCATCTTTTTTAAGTCCGGGTGCAGCAAGCTCAATGTGGTAGTGATCGGCTGATTCCGAGATGTTTACAGCCGGAACGTTGCTTAAACGACGGTCGGTAAAAAAAGTGTCGCCAAGTACTGATTCAAAGATATCATTAAAGCCTGGCAATAATGAACTGTTCTTTTTTTCTGGATTGAATTTAACCAATGTCATAGTATTTTCTCCTTTAAAATTTTTAATAATAAATGGACTATAAATCAATTAATTTTCTCTGGACCCTGATGGTCCCATTTTGATTGATCAACCGCTATGCCAATGGTGAAAATAAAGTGATTATGGCGATCAAGCTGAAAAATTTTCATTTTTTCTGAAATTTTTTCAGTGTACGGGACTGAAATTTTTTCATTGCATGAAGCTCGCTTTTAATGAGACCGTCCAAAAGATCTGATAGCACCTGAAATAAATGCTGAGTAACTGTATCAGATTATTGGTTTATAATGTTTATATTTTCAAAAATGCCCACTGCTGGTTACGTCCACCACTGTAAGACCATTGAATAGCTGTGCCACCATTGTTGAGTGAAGATCCATTAATATCCAGAGCCTTTCCGCTATTTACATTAATGATCTTATAAAATCCATTTGTGGTAATCTGAATTGACCATTTTTGATTTGCACCACCACTGTAATCCCATAAAGCTGCCTGGCCGCCATCAGTAGTGCTCCAGCCATTAATTTCTAAACATTTTCCGGTGGCATGCATTGGTGTTAGCCTGTAATATCCACCTCCCGCATCTTCCACTTTGAACTGCTGGTTCGCCCCCGCTACATAAGCCCATTGCTGAGCGGGTGTCTGATTGGCAGTACCCCAGCCTCCAATTTCCAGTGCCTTAAAACTGTATCTGTTTACAATCTGGTAAACCTGTCCTATCTGAATGGTTGAAGTTGTGTTATTTTGTGCGCCCTCTAATACTGCAGCAAGGCCTTGCTGATCAGCAACTCCGTTTGTTTGCCTGTCAATGATTCTGAATGCATTGTTTCCAGTTGATCCATCATCAAAATAAAATGGAAGTAAGCCATTTAAGAGTGCCTGGTGGGTAACGTGATTTAGATAATATGCCCTGCTGGCCAGATGGAGTGTCAACGCATCTCCAGAAAGTGTTGTCGACCGCCTGATTGCTCCATATTCTCCCAATATTACCGGAATGCCCTTATCAATATACTTAGTTTTCATCAGTGAAAAATCTGCTCCGGCATTTGATTCCTCCCCAAAGGTAGCATTCCGCGAAGGATCAGTAGTAGAATGATATCCATCGCCCCAATAATAAAACATATTGCCCCAACTCACATCCTGGGTAAGACCTGCAAAATTAAATGGCGTATAATGGTGTACTTCAACCATCAGGCGATTGGCTGCAGGATCGGTGGGTAGGGTATTCATTAAATTATTGGTGTATTCAATGCTGGTTGTGGGCCCCTGGATAACCAACACCCTATAACTATTTCGGCCACCAGTTGATCTGACGGCATTCACAAAGGTTTGATGATAGGAAAGCAGAACACCCATTCCGGTCGCATCTGATACTGCAGGTTCGTTAGCACTGGCAAACATAACATGTTCGTCAAAATCACGCATCTGTGTAGCAATTTGCTCCCAAAAAGCTTTTTGTAATGCATTAACCTGGGCCTGTTGGGCTGTGGTGCAGTTGTTCTCCAGCCAACCTCCGTCCCAATGGATATTTAATATTACATACAGGCCATCGTTAACACAGTATTGCACAACCTGCTTTACCCTGTTTAGCCATGATTGCTGAAGTTCTGCAGTAGCACTGTTGGCCATGTATTGGTTCCATGAGCAAGGGATCCGAACTGCAGTAAAACCGCTTCTTTTCACCTGATCAATAAGCGCCTGGCTAACCATAGGATTGCCCCAGTTTGTTTCACCACCAATTGCCTCAAGTGTGTTGCCTATATTCCAGCCCAGTTTGAATTTTGCCGATAGCTGCATCGCTGTGCTGTTTACTCCCGATTGGTCGGGTGGAAGAGGTGATAGGTTATAACTCGGATAACTGGTTGCGGTTAACGCCCTGGCAGTTGTTTTATTAGTTTTATCCGATTCTGGAAGGGCAACTTCCGGCTTTTGGCATCTTGTTACCAAAAGGAACAGGAACATGCCCATAAAATATTTTAAGGTTCTCATATTGTTGTAGATGGTTTGGTTAGTAAACTGCATTAGATTCATATTGATCCAACAACAGCTAATAATAGGTTAAGAAATTAGCTTTTTACAGATAGTTTTTTTATTGATCCGACAGAAAACCATCGGTGCAGGTAATGCGCTTTGCTTTCCTTTTTTAATAAGTTTAATACAGGAAAGCAGTTTGTTACCATCGGTTGATGTTATGTTTTTTCTGTTGCCGGTTGTTTGTACACTGACGGGCCACGCACTTCTCGACATTAGCCGGAGCCGCAGTCTTGTTGGTTCTAACAGCCTTGTTAGGTTGATGATTTTCATGCTCATAATTGTTTTTGGTTAGATATGATTTTTGTTAGTAGGCTGAGGCTGATAAACCAGCAATGGATGGTAATACTGTTCGAACCAGCAATCACGCTGATTATAAAAAAATAAGGCCGGTCCATCGGTTTATAGAATCTGCATGCTAACCATTAAAAGTAACCATAGGTAATCTGTACATGGGGCATATATGTTACTAAATAGGTAACAAATGTTGCCTGTTGATTTCGGTGTTTTACAGGCTGGGATTGCTTACAGTTATCCATTAAAACATAGATGGTTTTTAGGGAATTTATGTGGCTTAAGTTAACAGAATCATTTCCGGATAAAGCTTAAAATTGATAAAATGTTACATAAGGGAGAGATGTTTTATAAGACAAAATTATATTGTTTTTTTAGTTATTTATCTGTTTTTCAGTGCTTAACAGGTGTTTTGTTTAGCTTTCTAATCAGAATGCTACCGATTGCCATGTAACAAAAATATCCTTCTTTGTATCATTTGAGGCATTCGTCAGTTTGGCTTGAAACTATATTTGACTATTCAAAGCCAGTTATTAATGGCAGGCAATTAAGATCAGTGATCACGGAAGAATAAACTCATCTGCGTCTAGCTGTTCCAAAGGACTGTTGCTTAATAAGGGGCGAAACAAACCAAAATAAACCAAATATGAACCAAACAATTTCTATTCGGAAATTACCGGCTTTTTTGCTGGTGGTAATTTTCTTAGTGCTTCTGCACTTAAAAAGCTTTGCTCAGGAGAGGCAAATTACAGGAAAGGTCGTGGGGAGCGACAATCCCGCACCACTGCGCGGAGTAGTTGTGCTGCTCAAGCCTAAGAACACACCTAAGAACACGGTTGTATCAACAAATGAACAGGGACAGTATGCTATAAAAGGAAATACCGGGGATGTACTTGTTTTCAAAATGATCGGTTTTCAACCACAGGAAATAACGATCGGTGATGGCAGTGTCATCAATGTTACCTTAAAGATCGAAACTACAAAATTGGATGAAGTGGTTGTTATTGGCTATGCTAAGGTAGCAAGAAAGGATGTTACAGGATCAATAAGTTCAATCAAGGGAGACGATTTACGACAAACCCAGCCAACTACTTTTGATCAGGCCCTGCAAGGCAAAGTTGCCGGGGTAGTGGTTCAACAGGTATCAGGCCAGCCAGGTGGCGGTGTATCTATCCAAATACGTGGTGTATCTTCAATAAGTGGCTCTAATTCGCCACTTTTCGTTATAGACGGTATTATTATTCCACCGGTAAACAACCCGGGTAGTGGTTCTAATCCGTTAAATTCCATCAATCCTGCCGAAATTGAATCAATAGATGTATTAAAAGATGCTTCAGCAACAGCCATATACGGTTCGCAGGCAACCAATGGAGTTGTTGTGATCACCACAAAAAGGGGGAAAGCCGGAGCGCCGCAGATCACTTATGATTTCTATGCCGGTTACCAGGAAATACTTAAGCGACTTCCTACAGTAGATTTGCAGCAATTTGCTACGCTCATCAATGCCCGGTCCGCTAGCTCGGGCTGGAACTTTGATAAAAGGCCTGAATTTGCCAATCCTCAATATTTAGGTAAGGGCACCGACTGGCAAAAAGAATTATTTCGGAGAGCCCCGCAAATGAATCACACGCTTACTGTAAGCGGTGGAGATGACAGAACCCAATATTTATTGTCAACCTCGTATTTTAACCAGGAAGGGATAGCCATTGGATCTGATTTTAGCAGATACTCGGTAAGGCTGAATTTAGACAATAAAACCACTAATTGGCTAAAAATAGGGACGAGCCTTCAGTTGTCGCATGTTGATGAAAAAGTAAACTCAACCTCCAGTAATGTAATTGCCACTGCACTAAGCCTTAGTCCTAATGTTCCGGTAACCAACTCTGATGGCTCTTGGGGAGGCGTTACCGATCCAAACGGTTGGGTAGCACCTGTTGCCAACCCGGTGGCATTGGCAGAAATTATTAAACACTTAAGAAAGCGAAATCAGGTATTTGGCAATGTGTACGCCGAAATACAATTGGCTAAAGGGTTATCGCTGCGAAATGAGGTATCTGGTAATTTTGATTTTAATACAGAAGATAGGTATTCGCCAATTTATAGTTTTGGCAAAGGTAATGTAAGCGCTAACTTCGGTTCCTCTAGCGCCGGTCAAAATTTTTATATAGTAATACGCAATTTTCTAACTTATAACTATAATTTCAAAAAATTTCATATTGATGCTTTAGCAGGGCATGAATCGCAAGAGAGCACTTTTCAAAGTCTTGGTGCTTCACGAAGGAATTATGCTTCAGATAATGTGCAGGCGATTAGTGGTGGGGATGCTACCACGGCCACAAACTTTGGCTACAATTCATTATCAGACCCTACGGGAGGCTCTGCACAGGAATCTTATTTCGGCCGTGTCAATTTTTCATGGAATGATAAATATCTGCTCACCGGTAATATACGTAAGGATGGTTCTTCAAATTTTCCGTCCTACAACCGTTGGGTAACTACCTATTCGGGTGGGTTTGCCTGGAAAATTAAAAACGAGTCGTTTTTAAAAGATATAAAAGCGATAACTGAATTGAAGCTGAGGCTCGGTTACGGGATTACCAACAACCAGGGCATACCAGGCAATACATTTGTAACCCAGCTTCTATCAGTAGCCAATGGTCTATCAGGTATAGCTCAGTTTCAAAACAATTTGGCAAACGCAGCGGTGACCTGGGAAAAAACTGATTATTACAGTGCAGGGCTTGACGGAACGCTTTTTAAGGGGAGGTTAAGTTTTACATTAGAAGCTTACAGCCGCTTAACAAAAGGCCTTTTATTACAGGTGCCGCTTCCAGGGTACTCTGGTACTGTAGCGGGTTATGGGCCAGGATCTATGCAAGCGCCTTTTGCCAATGTTGGCTCGTTAACCAACAAAGGGTTTGACATTCAAATTAATTCTACCAATATCAACGCTAAAAATTTCAGTTGGAAAACTAGTTTTACCGTATCGCGGAATATCAATAAAGTGACCTACTTAGGTGCAGGTGGAGCTGATGCTAACTTAAGTAAGAAATCTTATGTGATTAACGATATCATTCAAAAAACGACGGTGGGCCGGCCCATTGGCGAATTTTATGGCTATGTATTTGATGGTATTTTCTCAACTCCAGCAGATTTTAAAAACCATGCATTGCCTGCTGATCCAAGCGGTAAGCCTTATCCGATCTCTCCAGCAGGTGGTGGTATCTGGTACGGCGACCGTATGTTCAAGGATTTGAATGGAGATGGTATTATCGACACAAGAGATCAAACCTTTTTGGGTTCCCCGATCCCTAAATTCCAATATGGTTTCAATAATACATTTAACTACAAAAATTTTGACCTGAATGTTTTCTTCAGTGGTAGTTATGGCGCCAAAGTATTCAATCAAATGGCTGTACAGCAAACCAATCCACAAAATCAGGCTACCTTTTTTACATCGGTGTTAGATTATGCAAACTTAGCTATGGTAGATCCTAATGGCTCTCCATCCGATGTTAACAACGTATATGTTACCAATCCTAATACAACTATTGCTGGATTGAGAAACGACAATACCAACGGTAATAACCGTCCTAATAGTTTGATGATCGAGGATGGCTCATTCCTGAGATGTAAAAATATCACTTTAGGCTACCGTTTGCCTGAAAATCTTTTATCAAAAATATCTATACGTTCTGTTAGGGTGTATGCCAATGTATCCAATGCATTTATAATTACAAAATATAAAGGCATGGATCCTGAAATTGGTTCATGGGATCCACTTCAGGCAGGTTGGGACGACGGTTATTACCCACAGCCAAGGGTATTTACTATTGGTGCAAACATAACCTTGAGATAATAAAACGATCATTGATTAAAAATATACGTTTATGAAATTAATTAACAAAATTTTCATCATCCTGCTCTGTGCAGCAGCAATTGTCGGATGTAAAAAGAGTTTTTTGGATCGTCCGTCCAACTCGCAGATAAGTTCTAACAATTTTTATAAAACTACCGCCGATTTACGATTGGCTACGGCAAGCCTTTATGGCGGTTCGCACTGGTGGTCATGGAGCAATGAGTGCTGGATACCGCTTGGCGACGTACTAAGTGGTACCGCCAGCTTTCCGTATAATGGCGATTTGGTACAGCTGTTTACACGCACCATTACCGCCCAAAATGGTCTTGTGACAAAGGGTTGGGTTGGGTTGTATAATACTGTAGCGCAATGTAATACGCTTATCACAGCCATACAACAGCAGGCTGATCCGTCTATTTCGGAAGCAGACAAAAATGCTGCCATAGCTGAGGCAAGGTTTATTCGTGCCATGGCTTATTATAATTTGGCGATATATTGGGGTGCAGTGCCAATTATTGAAGACAACAGTAAACTGATAAAAGATCCGTTGCTTAACCGCAACATTGTTTCGGATGTATATAAATTCGTTACTAAAGACCTAACTTACGCAGCGCAACATCTTCCCAAAACAGATCAAAAAGGCCGGGTAACTACCTGGTCGGCGCAGGGAATGCTGGGCAAAGCATATTTGACGATGGCGGGTGTAGGTAAAAGCGGCGGTGTACGCGACCAGGCCTTGCTTGATAGTGCCAAAAAGTATGCGGGCAATGTGTGTAAAAATAGTGGGCTGGCATTGGTTCCTAGCTATTATGATGTTTTCAAGGTGCAAAACAACGATAACCCCGAATCATTGTTCTCGCTTCAATGGGCCGGAGGTGTCGGGTATGGAACTGGCAACGCCCTACAGCAATATTATGCGCCAGATAGAATCATTACTCCTCAACAACAAGGTGGATGGATGGCCTTGGCGCCAACTTACGATTTATACCGGATGTATTCTGCTAAGGATACCGTAAGGCGTAAAGCCACTATCATGCTCAACGGAGATTTTTATCCCGAATTGAATGCTGCTGCTGGTGGTTTTAAAGCAAAAAACGCGGGCATGAAAAAACACATGGTTGGCACCGAAAAAGATAACAACTTGCCAACAATGGATTCTTGGTCATCCCCCGAACATAATGCAGTGCTTAGATTGGCCGATGTGTATTTGGTATATGCCGAAGCCATTTTGGGTAACAATAGTACTACGAGCGATGCTGATGCGCTAAAGTATTTCAATGCTGTGCGGGCAAGGGCCGGTGTCGATATTGTGACTGCGATAACTCCGGCTTTACTGCGCACCGAAAGAAGGGTTGAACTTGCTTTTGAAGGACAATACTGGACAGACCTGGTAAGGTATTCTTATTATGATCCCGCTAATGCTGTGAAGTTTCTTAATGATCAGGATGCTACCCACGGTCGGATTTCGTTTACTTATGATCCTGTAACGAAGATAGCAACAAGGGATACCATTGCTCCGCCACTTACGCTTCCGGCAACTATCTCTTCATTTACATTGCCAATTCCATCATCCGAGCTAACCACCGCCCCTAAATTGGCAGAACCACCGGTACCATATTATTAATTAAAAAAATTAAAAGATATTGTAATGAAAATAAAATCATATCTAACCTTCTACTCTTTGCTGCTTTTCTTAATGATAGCGGCTGTATTACCTGCGTGTAAAAAAGATAGAGAAAGCAGTGCTGCTCCTGTTATTTTGAGTATTAAGAATTATGCAGCCTCACCTAATGATACCGTTTTGCATAGTGCTGCGCCAAACGGGCAATATGTGGTAATAACCGGAGATAATTTGCAGAATGCTACACAAATAAGTTTCAATGGTGTGCCTGCTTCTTTTAACGGCGCTTTATTTGCGCCTAACAGTGCCGTAGTGCGAATACCTAACATGCAGTTTTCAAAAATTGATACTGCTAAACTCTATATTGTAGAATACGCTACAAAAGCAGGTTCCACAACGTTTTCTTTTAAATTAGGTCCGGCTGCACCTACCTTTGCGGGGATTTCCAATTTATATGCCAATCCAGGCGATTCTGTTTATGTTTATGGATCGGGACTATTTTTCATTCAACGCTTTTCGTATAGGGGCACCCCAATCCAATCCTTTAAATTAGATACTGCTGGGAATTTTATTGGATTTTTGATGCCGGCCACAACGACCGACGATCAGATATCAATCATCACCAAAAGCGGTACGTTGAATCATAAAATAATTGCGACCCCGGTTATTGCAGGTATTACCAATGAAAATGCAAACCCAGGTGATTCGGTTTATGTTTACGGTAGTTATCTTAAGGATATTCAAGCGCTTACGTTTGCGGGTGCCCCGGTTACTTCATTTGTATCATCCAAGAATGGGAGTTCTGTTGGATTCATTTTGCCAACGCTAACGCAAAGCGGACCGGTTTCAGTTACTACACCGTTTGGCACGGCTACTACTGCGTACCATGTAAATGATGTAGTAACAGGCTCTATCTCAAATTGGGATAGCAATTTTAATTGGCAATACTGGGGTGCTGGTAAACAAACTAATGGCAATCCTAATTTCTCTGGCAATTCAAGCACCTATTTTGTATTGGATATTGATGGATTGTCTAGTAACGATGGATGGCCCTGGAGTACTAACATACCGATGAATGCAATACAATGGGTACCACAAACCAATATTGCAGATGCGGTTGGCAATTGGGCATTTAAATTTGAAGTAAATATTCCAAAAGCCTGGAAGGGCACTACAGTTGATATTGTAAGTGGAGTAAATGGCTACATGGCCCGATGGGAGCCATGGCGAATAAACGCCACGACCACGGTACCATACAGTACAAAAGGGTGGGTAACAGTAACTATTCCTTTAACATCGTTCCGTGCATCACATCCTGAGCTTGGCGAGGGTATGGGTGCTCCACTAACTAAAATTGCCGATTTAACAGGTGATTCCGGAAATACCTCATGCATCATGTATATACATAACTATACACTTTCGGCAGCCAGCTTTTATGGCGCAGTTGATAATTTAAGAGTGGTAAAAATTAAATAAACTAAAGCCCTACGGCAATATGCTGCCGTAGGGCTTTTACTAATTAAAATTTGCCAGTACGAATAAATCTGCGGCTGCTAATGCCGGGCAGATGGCCATACTCAATAGTTACCACCAGGCATTTATTAGTGTAATACCATAGCATAAAGGTTATTTCTTCCTGAGATTGGTTGGCACTCGTCAGTCTCACAGAACGGCTCACCTTTTCGTCGCTTAGCTTAAAGAATAATTAACCAATTGAAAATAACCCCTTAAAGGCTATCCGTTTTTTAAGGAAAATAAAAAAACATGTTTAGAAAAAAAGTGCTGTTAAGTACGGTTTTTGTTATCTCGCTTTTGGGATGTCAAAAAGCTGTAAAAGCCCAATCTAATGTAGAAAAAGCAAAAGTAGTTAGTGGAAGTTTGGAAGAAAAATTTGCAAATGTTTCGCCAAAACTTAGCTCCAATAATGCCAATCCTTTATTAGATTTTATGTTTACAGCCGACCCGACAGCTGTAGAATACAATGGAAGAATTTATGTCTATGCCACTAATGATCATCAACAGTATGAGCATGTGGGAAAAGATGGGAAAAATTCATACGAGCATATCCGTACACTGGTGATGATGTCTTCCGATGATATGGTTAACTGGACTTATCATGGTCTCATCAATACAGCGGAGGTGGCACCATGGAGTTCGGTGTCCTGGGCACCTTCCATAACATCCAGACTGGAGGCAGATGGCAAGACGCACTTCTATCTGTATTACTCCAATGGCGGTGGAGCTTCAGCCATGCTTACTTCTACTTCTCCCGTTGGGCCGTGGAAAGACCCATTGGGAAAAAACATAATTGACCATTCTGTTCCAGGCGTAGATGTTGATAATCCATTCGATCCCGGAGTTTTGATTGACGACCAGGGAACAGGCTGGTTGACTTTTGGAGCCGGAAAACCTAAAACAAAATATATGCCGGATAATGCCAGAATTGTAAAATTAGGAGCAGATATGATGAGTGTGGCCAGCGATGTTGCTAAAATACCCGCTCCTTATTTTAATGAGGCGAGCGACCTTAACTTTATCAACGGAACCTGGGTTTATAGCTATTGTACGAACTGGGATGAACGTACTGAATGGCCTTATAGCAATATTGATAAACCAACGGCATGCAACATATCTTATATGACCAGCAAAACCCCCTTAATTCCGGATAGCTGGAAGTATCGCGATAATTACTTTAAGAATACCGGCGATGTTAACGTTGGGCCTTTGACAAACAACCACAGTCACTTGTTTAAGTTTAAAGGGAAATATTATCTTGCTTACCATGCCATGTATTTACAGGATTATTTTGGCACCAAAGGTGGTTTCCGTAATGTAGGCATCGAACCAATACAGGTGGATGAAAAGAATGTGAATATCCCCATGGTCAACGCAACTTTCAAAGGTCCATCACAACTTAACCCATTAAATCCATTTATTCTTCAGCAGGCAGAAACTACAGCAGGTACTTCGGGGCAAGTCCAGTTCGAAGCTGTTGGTAATCCAGGCAATATGGTTGCCAAAGGAAAAGCAGATCAACAATGTGTTATGGTGAGGGGAGCCGATTTTAGCAAACAGATTCCTGCCAAATTCGAAGCCAGGGTGAAAGGAAAAGGCAGAATTGATGTTTATGTAAATAATCTTAAAGGTACTCCTCTTGTTTCCCTTACATGTGATGAGAAGGAATGGACTACACTTTCAAAGAAAATAGACCTGAAAATAGATAAAGGAGTAGCGAATATCTATTTCGTGTTTAATGGAGCGGGTTTTTTGTTTGATGAATGGAAATTCATTCGTTAATTCTGCTTGCAGATTTATTAATGCTAATTACAAGTAAAATCGGTTAAGAATGAAAAACCCAAATGAAAATATGAAAAAAGCGGTTTACAGGTTATGCACGATAGCCTTAATAATCACCCTTATAGTGCCGTGTTTATATGCACAAAAAGCCACCAATCCCATTATTTATGCCGATGTACCGGATATTTCAATCATACGTGTAGGAAATAACTATTACATGAGCAGTACAACGATGCACATGAACCCCGGTGTGCCCATTATGAAATCGACAGATCTTGTCAATTGGAAAATGATCAACTATGCCCATGATGCTTTGGCAGATGTGCCGGCGCTAAATTTGACAGAAGGAAAAAACGCATACAGTAAAGGCACCTGGGCAAGTAGTTTACGCTATCACAAGGGGATGTATTATGTAAGTACTTTTGCACAAACCACAGGTGAAACCTATATTTTTAAAACAAAAGATATAGAAAAAGGAAACTGGCAACGAGTTTCTTTTAAGCCAGCATATCATGACCATTCCTTGTTTTTTGATGATGATGGTAAGGTATATTTAATTTATGATGCAGAAAAACTAAAAATTGTTGAATTAAATGAGGATTTAACAGGAGTTAAACCAGGCGTGCCGGAGCGGGTGCTCATCGAAAACGCCAGTGCACCAACAGGAAAAGAAGTGGGTCTTGGAGCTGAAGGATCTCAATTATTTAAAGTAAAAGGCAAATATTATTTATTTAATATTTGCGCACCACGAGGTGGAATGCGAACTGTACTTATACATAGGGCAGATCATATCAACGGTCCCTGGGAAGGAAAAGTTGGCTTACAGGATAGGGGAATTGCTCAAGGCGGACTGATCAACACGCCCGATGGACGTTGGTTCTCTTATCTTTTCCGTGATTATGCTGCTGTTGGCCGCGTTCCTTATCTCGTTCCTGTCAAATGGGAAGATGGATGGCCTGTTTTAGGAGAAAATGGTAAGGTCCCAGAACAGCTAGACCTGCCGGCCAGTAAAGGTTTAATTCCAGGCATTGTGTCTTCTGATGAGTTTACCCGTAAAAAAGGCGAACCTGCGTTGCCGCTGGCTTGGCAATGGAATCATAATCCGGACAATGCGCTGTGGTCTGTAACTGAAAGAAAAGGATTCCTGCGCCTCAAAACAGGAAGAATCGATACTGATTTTTTTCAGGCCAGAAACACACTTACACAACGCACTATTGGTCCAACCAGCTCAGCTTCTGTCGCCCTGGATGTTTCCAAAATGAAAGACGGTGATTTTGCCGGATTCTCAGCTTTCCAAAAAGAGTATGGATCAGTGGGTGTTAAAATTGATGCGGGGCAAAAATCGATAGTAATGATCACTACTGATCATGATAAGCCTGTCGAAGTACAGCGAATTCCATTGGATCAAGACCAAATTTATTTCAGAATCGATTGCGATTTTACCGGCAAGAACGATGAAGCTAATAACCTTTACACGCTTAATGGGAAAGATGAAGCGAGTTTCTTTTACAGTCTTGATGGAAAAGTTTGGAAACCAATAGGGCAACCTTTGAAGATGAAATACGACATTCCGCATTTTATGGGCTATCGTTTTGCGCTGTTTAATTATGCGACTAAAAACATTGGAGGTTATGCAGACTTTGATTACTTCCATATCAATGACAAGTAATAATGTAAAACGGTGCTATAGTACAGCTGATATATAATTAATGGATCTTTTAGGAAATATAAAAATTAGAGGACAACATTACATCTTAGTACTGTTGATTTTTACAGTGCTTACTGCATTTTGCGAAAAGGAGGATGTTCAGTCTCCGCTCAGTGTTTCTTTACCTGAAGTAAGTGCTTTATATCCATCGTATAATACATCGCCAAAGGCACCAGACCAAACGGGTATGGGCAGCACGGCCGTGCAACTGGCTGCCAAAATGAATTTGGGCATAAACATCGGTAATACAATGGAATCGCCAGGTGGTGAAAGTGGCTGGGGTAATCCCCAAATTACCGAATCGTACGTGAAATTTTTAAAACAGACAGGTTTTAATGCAATACGCATTCCCTGCGCCTGGGGCTGGAAACATTTGAGCGACGAGAAAAAGGCTACCATCGATCCTGCATGGCTTAACCGTGTTAAAGAAGTGGTTAAATATTGTGTAGATAATGATATGTATGTGCTGCTGAATATCCACTGGGATAATGGTTGGTTAGATCATAATATCAATAATCTTAAAAAAGACGCTGTTAATGCCAAACAAAAGGCATTATGGGAGCAGATTGCTACAACTATGAGAGATTTTGATGAGCATCTTCTGTTTGCCAGTGCAAATGAACCACCTGCTGAAAATGCAGAACAGATGGCAATATTGAACGGTTATCACCAGACATTTATTAATGCTGTAAGGTCTACAGGTGGAAAGAACAGTTACCGGGTACTGGTTGTTCAGGGGCCTGGCACTGATTTCGATAAAACCAATAACCTGATGAATACGCTTCCTACAGATCAGGTACCTAACCGCATGATGGTTGAAGTACATAACTATACGCCCTCCCAATTTACAATACTGATGGATGGTGATGCCAGCTGGGGTAAAATGGTCTACTACTGGGGAACGGGTCATCATTCGCGTACCGATCAGAGCCGAAATGCGACCTGGGGCGAAGAAAGCGAAATAGCGAGAATATACGGATTGATGAAAGCCAAGTTTGTCGACAAAGGCATTCCCGTAATCATGGGTGAATATGCAGCTTTTCGGAGAACAAATCCTAAGTATCTGCCTTCAGACATGGCAAAACACAATGATGCAGTTGACTATTGGACAGCCTACTCAACCCAACAGGCCATAAAATTTGGCCTTAAGCCTTTCTTTTGGGAACAAGGTAATGTTTTAGACCGCAGAAACAATAAAGTTCTAGATCAGCGTATCATAGATGCACTGATTACAGGTACTAGGTAAAGAATGGCAATCGGAAATTTAAGTAGTAATAGATGAAGAAAATAATGAAAATAAGGGTACAAATTAATTCTAACCAATATATAAACTTAAAAAACAAATTGACATGAAAAAAAGCACATTATTATTTTTCGCGCTACTAACAGGGATGTTAGCCAATGCACAGCAAACTCCACAAACGCTGTATACCGAAAATTTTGAATCAAAGGTTGCCATCCTTGGTGATGGTCAAATGCATACATTTAAACCATCTACAAAAGCAGGGACATGGAGTGGTGGAATAGATCTAAAAACTGCTGACGATGCCAATATAAATTTGCGTCAGGGCTGGGGTGAGCAATATAATTTGAAAATAGAATCTAAAGGTGCTGCTGTTACTATCCCTAATATCAATGTGGCTGGTTTTACAAATTTAAACCTGTCTTATGAATTTGTTGTTGAAGATGCAGGAGATGCTGTAAAACCAAAAATTGAGGCAAGTGTTGATGGCGGTGCTTCTTGGGTAATGTTACCCACAGTTGCTAGTGGCGGAGGGTGGTCTAAAGAAGCAAAATTGGTTGCTTTGCCTTCAGGGAATTATAAAACAATAAGCCTTAGAGTAAGTCCTAATACCTCGGGTTCTAATGCGATAATGTTTGATAATTTTATAATTACTGGAAATAAGCTGTAAGCCTGACGACTGAATCGAACCAATCATGTGACAATTCAATAAAATCATGGTCTTCAAGCCAATTGTCAATGGGATCTTCATTGAATCAAGATTTTACAAGCTACTCAAAATCAAAGATGATTAAAAAATAAACAATTGAATTTTTTGTATGGGGCCAGCGTTAAAATGCTGCTGGCTCCATTTCATATAAGGCGCCTCCGAACCAAAGATGCCAAGGAAATAACAGGATTCTCGATAGTGGGTAATGATCAACAGTTTTACTGGGCGAAAGTCACAATAGGGAAAATATGTGGTTTATGCTGATCAGGTGCAGGATCCGCAAACTGTACGTTATGCCTGGGCTGATAATCCGGAATGTAACCTGATAAATGCCGAAGGCTTGCCTACCATCCCTTTCAGAACAGATAATTGGAAAGAAATTATACAGAAACTATCAACCTATAATAACAGGTTAACAATACTTTTTACAGCATAAAATAATATGAATAAATTTATAATCACAATTTTTTTGATCCAGTTTAGCATTTGTGCAACAGCGCAATATCAGGTAGCTCAGAATCCGAAGGCTCCGGGCTTCTATACGAATCCAATTTTCGCGGGGGATTATCCCGATCCTAGTATACTACGTGATGGGGAAAATTATTACATGGTCCATTCATCCTTCGAATATTATCCTGGTTTATTGATCTGGCATTCAAAAGATATGATCAACTGGAAACCCGTAACCCATGCTTTACACAAAAAAGTAGGCTCGGTATATGCACCCGATCTGGTGAAGTATAAAAATAAGTTCTATATCTATTTCCCCGCAAATGGTACCAATTATGTGGTAACAGCAGATTCGATCAGTGGTAAATGGAGTGAACCCGTTGACCTGAAAATCGGCAACATCGACCCGGGACATATTACAGATGAGCAGGGCAAAAGATATTTATTCTTCAGCGACGGCGGATTTGTGCCGTTATCTGATGATGGCCTTTCCACCACTGGAAACCAAAAGAGTTCATACAAAGGTTGGCCCATCCCCAGAAACTGGTCTATTGAGTGTTTTTGCCTGGAAGGCCCTAAATTGATAAAAAGGGGAGAATACTACTATATTACTGTGGCCGAAGGTGGAACAGCAGGCCCGATAACCGGCCACATGGTCGTATCCGCACGGTCAAAATCACTGTCCGGCCCATGGGAAAATTCACCTTATAACCCGATTGTAAGAACAACCGAAAAATCTGAAAAATGGAGGTCGAAAGGGCATGCTACCATTATTGATGATGTAAAAGGAAACTGGTGGATGGTGTTCCACGCTTACGAAAAAGACTATTACAATAAAGGCCGCCAAACGATGCTTCTGCCTATAGAATGGACAAAAGACGGCTGGTACAAGGTACCCACAGGTATAAACGACAGTAAACCAATCAAAAAGCCAGATTTGGCCTCCTCTAAAACCAATTTTAAGCTGAACGACAATTTTGCGGGTCATAAATTAAAATCTCAATGGCAATTCTTTGAAGAACTGGATACCAACAGGTTTAAATTGGCCAACAACAGCTTGTCTGTTAAAGCAAAAGGAAATGCTATAGGTAATAGTTCTCCCTTATTATGCATACCCGAAGACCATTCCTACACCGTTGATGTTGAGGTGTTAATTGAAGGAAAAGCAACTGCAGGCCTGGCTCTTTTTTACAACAGCACAGCGTCTTCTGGGATACTAGCCAACAATGAAGACATCGTTGCCGATTTGCGTGGCTGGCGAGCCCCGGCTGAAAAAAATGTAGTGAACAACCATGTGTTCTTGCGTCTCAAAAATGTAGAAAACACAGTAGATCTATATTACAGTAAAGATGGTGTGAAATGGAACAAAATTGAAAATTCCTTTGAGGTATCGGGCATGCACCATAATGTACTTAGCGGATTTTTGAGCTTAAGGATAGGCCTTTGTTCAATAGGAGAAGGAAAGGTAACATTTAAAAATTTTAAATATACCCCGGTAAAATAGATATGATGTCACACTGAGGGGTAATTTATTTTATAAAATCAATATAAATGACAGAGGGTTTTAGTGCTATGTGCCAGCGAAAAATCGTCATTGCGAGGAGGCCTTTTCAGCCGACAAAGCAATCTTACAACTATCGCTAGTAGCGAGCGCTTTAAGATTGCTTCGTGCCTCGCAATGACGACCATTCTATTGGAGTCTGTCAATGGTAGCGGAGTCGATTGCTTTTAATATATCGAAAAACAAGTCTTCGACTACGCTCTCCACAGGAGCCCTTTGGACAGACTGACATACTAATGATTTATAATAAAATTTAAACAGGCGCTAAAAATCAGAATAAATAATATGAACCTAATTAAAATGAAATATACGCTTACCTTGGTTTTGGCATTTGTTTTTAGTGTTGTAAATGCACAAACAACCCCAAAGAAATATCATAAATGGGCATCAACACCGCCTCTTGGTTGGAACAGCTGGGATTGTTTTGGAACAACGGTTACCGAACAGCAAATAAAAGAACAGGCAGATGCGATGGCAAAATACCTTTTACCAAGCGGATACAACTACCTCACAGTAGATATTCAATGGTATGAGCCTGAATCAAAAGGACATGCTTACGACCCGAAGGCGCCACTTACCATGGATAAATATGGACGCTTAACGCCAGGTTTGAAAAAATTTCCTTCCGCTGCAGATGGAAAAGGTTTCAAACATCTTGCAGATTATGTGCACGCCAAAGGACTGAAATTCGGCATTCATATTATGCGCGGAATTCCTCGTCAGGCTGTTGAAAAAAATACACCGGTACTCGGTACAAACGTAAAGGCGCAGGATATTGCCATTAAAAGTTCTATCTGTGCGTGGAATCCTGATATGTACGGCGTTAATGCCAATAGCCCTGAAGGACAGGCTTATTATAATTCCATCGTGCAGATGTATGCCGACTGGGGAGTGGATTTTATTAAGTGCGACGATATTTCACGCCCTTATAATGATGTACAAAAGGCAGAAATAGAGGCGCTTCGTAAAGCGATAGATAAAACCAGGCGGCCTATTCTGTTAAGTTTATCACCGGGAGCAACGCCGGTTAAAATGGGCGATCATGTTATGAATCATGCCAATATGTGGCGAATTACAGATGACTTTTGGGATCGTTGGGGATTACTATCGGCTATGTTTGAGCGACTGGATGCTTGGACACCTTTCCGTAGACCCGGCCATTTCCCTGATGCCGATATGTTGCCCATTGGAATTGTTGAATTCAAACGACCGACCAATTTCACCAGAAACGAACAATATACGCTTATGAGCCTTTGGGCTATTGGTCGTTCGCCACTTATTTTTGGTGGAAATATGACCAAGCTTGACGATTTTACCAAGGAAATGCTCACCAATCCCGAAATGCTCAAAGTAAATCAAAAGAGCATAAATAACCGTCAGGTGTCGCGCGAAAAGAATCTGATCGTGTGGACGGCCGATGTGCCTAATAGCAAAGATAAGTATGTGGCTCTTTTCAATGCGCAAAGCAAGGGAGAGAATATTGATTTTAACAATGCCGATTATATAAGTCCAATAATTGCCGGTAAAGAAAGTTCGCAAAAGATAGAAGTATCGGTAAAAGATGGTAAAAAACTTATTCTCTTTGTGAAGGATGGAGGCAACGGGTTTAATTCGGATCATATCGTTTGGGTAGACCCTGTCCTTCACGGCCCCAAAGGCGATTTAAAACTGACTAACCTCAAATGGCTGAGCGCAACCTCGGGTTGGGGAGAGGCGAATGTAAATCGTACCTGCGATAATAACCCAATTATTATAAATAATGAAACACGAGAGGGAATTGGTGCCCATTCAGAATCTGTGATCGTTTATCAATTACCCGAAGGATATGATTCTTTTACAGCAACCGGATACGTTACAAAGGAAATAGGCTCAGTGAATTTTGGCGTTTTGGTTGATAAAGGAAGGTTAGATTTTCCCGACAAGGCTAATGTAAAAGTAAACTTTAAAGCTATTAATATAAAAGGCAGAGTGAAAGTGCGCGATTTATGGAGTCACAAAGATCTGGGAACTTTTAATGGGAGCTTTGAGCGTGAATTGCCACAACATGGGGCTGGACTGTATCGGATAACGCCTTTGCGATAAGATACTAGCGCTAAGTTATTAAAAATTGTCATTTTATACTCCCGCTGATTACGCGGAATACGCTGATTTATATGTTCAGCGATTATCACCGAAATCAGCGGGAAAATAGAACCGCCATTTACGATTAAGACAACACTAGTTTCCTGCAAAGCATTAGGCCGCTTTAAAGCCTTTTTTAATTTACGCAATAACATATTGATGAATGCTATAATATTTAATAATCCAAATTAATATAACACAACAAAATGAAGGACTTAAGCTCGTGTAAAAAGCAATATCTCATAAAACAGATAGTATTGGTATTCATACTATTTATCAGCTTTTTTTCAGGGTATGCACAAAATGGCATCGAAAGAAAACAGTTATTTGATCATGACTGGAAATTTTTTTTAGGTGATACGCCAGAAGCCAAAGCAAATGATTTTAATGATGCGAGCTGGCGCAAACTCGATTTGCCCCACGATTGGAGTATCGAAGGAAAAATTCATTCTAAAAATCCTACTGGTCCAAATGGGGCATATCTTCCGTCAGGAATTGGCTGGTATCGTAAAACCTTTCAGGTACCTGATAGCTGGAAGGCAAAAAAAACAGCTGTTTATTTTGAAGGTATTTATATGAATTCGGAAGTTTTTATCAATGGAAAATCGATCGGTGTCTATCCTTATGGCTATTCCTCATTCAGTTACGACCTTACCCCTTATCTGAATTTTGGAAAAGAGAATGTTATTGCCGTGCGTGTCGACAATTCACAACAGTCGAACACCCGCTGGTATAGTGGTTCGGGAATCTATCGCCATGTCTGGATGATTACTACCGAACCTGTACATGTGGCACAATGGGGTGTTGCTGTTTCAACTCCCGAAGTCTCTTCAAAAAAAGCAGCTGTACTGGTGAAAACAAAGGTTAAAAATGAAACAGCCTCTGCCCAAAGCGTTGTTGTAAGAATGCTTCTTTGGAATAAAAACTCAAAAAGTTCCGGAAATGCCCAGGTGAAGGTTGAGCTTCCTGCCAACAGCGAGAAGGAAATCACACAAACCATCCAAGTTTCAAACCCGATGCTGTGGACACCGGAAACACCTTATTTATATCAGGCTCAGGTTCAGGTTCTAAAAGGTAAAAACGTGCTTGACGATACAAAAACCAATTTTGGTATTCGTTCGATAAAATTTACTGCCGAAAATGGGTTTCAGCTTAACGGGAAAACAGTAAAAATAAACGGTGGCTGCGTACATCACGATAATGGCTGCCTGGGCGCTGCTGCTTTTGACCGTGCCGAGGAACGTAAAGTTGAACTGCTCAAGGCCGGCGGGTTCAATGCCGTGAGGACTTCTCACAATCCGCCTTCCGAGGCATTTTTGGACGCCTGCGACAGATTGGGCTTACTGGTAATGGATGAATCTTTCGATTGCTGGAAAATTGGAAAAACCACCTACGATTATGCAAAATATTTCAAGGAGTGGTGGCAACGCGATTTGGAAGCAATGGTATTGCGTGACCGAAACCACCCTTCGGTTTTCATGTGGAGCATCGGTAATGAAATACCTGAGAGAGCAGATCCTGAGGCTGTGAAAACAGCCCAAATGCTATCCGATGCATTAAAAAAAATAGATAATACCCGTCCTGTTACATCCGCAATTGTAGCTAACGGAAAGTGGGAAGTGTTCGATCCGCTGATGGCGGTACACGATGTTGCCGGATATAATTACAACCTGAGTACTGCTCCCGAGGATCATAAAAGAGTGCCTTCGCGTATCATCGTTCAAACCGAATCTTATCCTAAAGATGCTTTTAATAATTGGAAATCGGTACAGGAAAACAATTATGTAATCGGGGATTTCGTTTGGACAGCGATGGATTATTTGGGCGAATCAGGAATTGGCCGTTATTATTATTCGGGAGAAGTTCCCGGCCAGCACTGGGAAAATGACTTCTTCCCTTATCATGGTGCTTATTGTGGTGACATAGATTTGATTGGATGGAGAAAACCTATTTCGCATTACCGAAGTATGTTGTACAACGACGACGAAAAACTCTACATGGCAGTTCGTGAACCTGAACCGAATCCTTTGGAAATTAAAGAGACTATGTGGTCAGTATGGCCAACATGGGAGAGCTGGACCTGGCCTGGTTTTGATGATAAAACGGTTCAGGTTGAAGTGTATTCCAAATACCCGAAAGTGAGGCTTTACCTTAATAACAAACTGATAGGCGAACAGGCAACTACACGCGAACAACAGTTTAAAGCTACTTTTCCAGTGCCATATGCGGCGGGTTTGCTTAAAGCCGTAGGTGTAGAAGATAATAAAGAAACGGGATCAGCCATCCTGAAAACTGCTGGCGAGGCTGCAAAAATAAAACTAACAGCAGACCGGAAAGAGATCTTGGCCAACAGTCAGGATTTATCGTACATCACGATTGAAGTAACCGATAAAGAGGGAACAATTCAACCTAATGCGACCAACCGTTTACATTTCAAAATCGAAGGTCCGGGTGTAATTGCAGGAGTAGATAATGCTGATCTGAAAGATTTTGAACAATACGTGGGCAATACACGTAAAGCTTGGAAAGGTAAAGCTTTAGTTGTGATGAAGAGCAAACATGAAGCAGGTGATATCAAACTAACGGTTAGCTCGCCTGATTTACCAGCGGAAACTTTAACCATCAAAACAGCCCTTAAGGATTAAACCACAAGAACTAAGTTCCCATGTTAAAGAAAACTATACCACTGATTATATCAACGCTGCTTATTTCGGTACTGAGTGTAAAACCGCAGGAAGTCAATCGGTTTTTCCCAGAAAAAGACCTGATCACCACAGGAATATATTATTACCCCGAACATTGGAAAGAAAGCCAATGGGAGCGTGATATCAAAAAGATTTCGAATATGGGTTACGAGTTTGTCCACCTTGCAGAATTTGCCTGGTTTAAAATGGAACCTGAAGAAGGAAAGTTTGATTTTACCTGGCTCGATAAGGTGGTGGGTTTATGTGCAAAATATAAGCTCAAGGTGGTCATGTGTACGCCATCTGCCACTACACCCGCGTGGATGCGGGCCAATTACCCCGAAACCTTTATCATGGACGGGCATTATATCCGGGCCGAACATGGCACAAGAGGGCTGGCTTCAATCGTTAATACCAAGTATCGGTTGTTTGTCGAAAAAATTGTAACCGAGATGGGCAGGCGCTATGGTCAGCATAAAAACGTTACCGGATGGCAGCTGGATAATGAACCCGATGCCAAACCCGATTATAGTGTGTCTTCCCAGGAGGCTTTCAGGCAATGGCTAAAAAGTAGGTACAAAACCATTAATGCTTTAAATGATGCCTGGGGCACAGCTTTCTGGAGCCAATGGTACAACAATTTCGACCAGGTTATGATCCATAACACCAATCTGGTTGGTTGGTGGGGTAACAATCCGCATGCCCTGCTCGATTTTAAGCGCTACTGTGCCGATGCGCAGGCCGAATTTCTTGATTTTCAGGCCGGCACCTTACGCGGACTCATATCGAAGCAGCAATATATCACCACTAACTATACCGCGGTTTCTCCAGGTTCTGATCCTGGGCGGACAAAGAAACTAGATTTTGCAGCCTATACTGCTTATCCCAATGGTGGCAGCGATAACATTGGCGAACTGGGATTTAGAATGGGAGATAGCCGGGTCATCCTTTTTGCATCTGAATATTTTAAGCGTGTAGGAGGCGTATCGGGTGTGATGGAAATTCAGCCCGGTCCTGTAAACTGGGGAAGTTACAACCCGCTTCTTTTGCCCGGAACAGTACGCATGTGGCTGTACCATACCTTTGCTGCAGGTGGGAAACTTGCCTGTTCTTACCGGTTCAGGCAGATTTTATACAGTGCCGAACAATACCATTCTGGTGTGATAGAAACAGATGGGGTAACCCCTTCGCCCGGAGGTGAAGAGTACATCCAGTTCATGAAAGAAATAAAAGAACTAAGAAAGCTGTACCGGCCAGGAGCTAAGGTGCCTGAAAAACTGATAGAACGCTCAACAGCCATTCTCTGGAACCTGGAAAATTACTGGACCATCGACAGGCAAAAACAGACCAACCAGTGGGACACATGGAACTATCCTGTTAAGTTCCTGGAAATGGCAAAATCTTTGGGAGCCCCTGTTGATGTAGTGCCAGAAACCGCTGATCTGTCGAAGTATAAAGTGGTAATTGTTCCTGCTTACGAAATGGCCGACGCTGCCCTGGTAAAAAAATGGAATGATTATGTAACCCATGGCGGACATTTGATTATTACCTGCCGTACAGCAACCAAAAACCGCATGGGGCATTTCTGGGAGGGTAAACTGGCAGCGCCAATTTCGGGCCTTATCGGCGCACAGATTACGGCAACCGATATGCTTTCAGCTTATGCGAAAGGAGACATCCAGATGGGCTCAGAACACTACAAATGGAATAAATGGGGCGATTTATTGCAGCCCGATCAAAATACCGAAGTTCTTGCAAAGTATGATAACCAGTTTTATAAAGGGAAGGCAGCTGTTGTAAAACACAAAATCGGTAAAGGATCGGTAACCTACATAGGTGTAGCCACAGCCGATTCGAAGCTGGAAAAGGATCTGTTACGCGACACTTATACCAGAGCAGGCGCCACTACCGAAAATTATCCGCCAGGTGTTTATGTTTATTGGAGGGATGGGTTTTATATGGCCGTAAATTATTCTTCTGCTGATTATATCATAAGTATTCCTGCAAATTCGAAGATTATTGTTGGAGAAAAAACATTAAAACCCGCTGGTGTATCGGTCTGGAGCGAATAAATGTTGTATTCTGCATATCACTGCACTGGTTAAAGCCCATTATTGATTATTTTGATTGGCTTGTTTATCCACTTAATTAATAGGGCTATAACTGGCTTTAAAATGTCTTTAAAATTTTACAATTCTTAAAAGATCTCAGGATTTAAACGTAGTTTAGCTAATACTTAAATCCTTATCAATTATAACCATTTAAAGCTACTGTAATCATTGAGGGGTTCTCAAGAATGATTTCTTTATTATAATAAAATATATGTTTCGGTTTTTAGCTTTGATCAGCGCACTCATACTGTGTAATTCTCTTTTTGCGCAGGAAAATGTGTATCAATTTTCCCACCTTGATATTGCTAACGGCTTATCAGACAATCAGGTAAATGCGATATATAAAGACCGTAAAGGATTTATGTGGTTTGGTACCATGGCCGGTCTTAACCGTTACGACGGGCATGAATTCAAGGTATTTAAGCATAGCTCAAAAGATAGTACCAGCATACCAGAGGGTTATATCGTAGATATATTTGAGGGGCCGGAGAAACAGCTTTGGATTACCTCTAACAGCGGTTTCAGTATTTACAATCCCTCAACTGAAAAGTTTGAGCGCTTTCAGGACAAACACTTTAAAAAATATAAAATTCCCAGCGGCTATCTTAAGAAGATAAAAGGCAGCAGTAGCGGTATGGTTTATTTCCACGTTGAAAACCGGGGTATTTTTTGCTATGATTCGAAAAGTGGTAAAACCATTGCATTTACCCATAAGAACGGTGAATCAAATTCTTTATACGCAAATGAGATAAGCGATTTTATAGATGATGAAAAAGGTAATTTATGGGTGAGCTATACCAGTGGCGTTCTGGATAAGTTTAACTTAAAGAACCACAGGGTAACAAATAGGTACTTTGCTGTAAACAAGCGGTTTGGTAAGCAGGTAAATTCCTTTAATCTCAATCATGATTCGCAGGGAAATATTTTTATTTACAGTAGGAGTAATCCATTCGGTTTATATTATCTTAATGTGGTAAGTGATCAGTTTAGTTATTTTGGGAAAAAGCAAGATCATTCCGGACTAAGTTCGAACAATGTAAGCCAGGTAATCGAGGGTGATGATGGAAATATCTGGATAGGGACCGATCATGGCGGAATTAATATTTTAGATAAACATACTTACCGGTTAACCTATATTTTAAACAAAGAAGATGACCCGAGAGGGTTAAGTGATAACAGCATAGCTGCTTTGTACAAAGACAAACATGGCATAGTCTGGATCGGAACCTATAAGAAGGGGATCTGTTACTACCATAAAAGCATATATAAGTTTCCCCGAAATCAGTATTTAACTGGCAAAAACCCAATAAATAAGGATGTTAATTCGTTTGCGGAGGATAATAAGGGGAATTTGTGGATCGGAACAAACGGAGATGGCTTATTGTATTTAAACAGAAGTACCGGCGAGATCAAAACATACCGTAATAATCCAGCAAACAGTAATTCTTTGAGCAGCGATATTGTGGTAAGCCTTAAGCTCGATCGTTCGGGCATTTTATGGATCGGGACTTATTTAGGTGGACTTGATTCTTTTGACGGACAGAAATTCACGAATTTTAGGCATACTACAGACCCATCCAGTATTTCAGATAACCGTATTTATGATATATTGGAAGATTCTGCCAACAGGTTATGGGTGGGCACCTTAAACGGGGGGCTGGATTTGCTTGACCGGAGCACCGGAAAATTTAAACACTTTAATCCATCAGTTAAAAACACGATAAATGCTTATGTGGTTTCTAGTTTGTACGAAGATAAAAAGAAAAATATCTGGATCGGTACCACAGCAGGGCTGAGTATCCTCGATGCTAAAACCGCTAAGTTTAGCTATTTAAAAAACAACAGCCGGGATACGAACTCCCTGGTACAGGATGTTGTAAACTCGATTATTGAAGATAGCAGAGGATGGATGTGGATAGGCACAAGGGAAGGGATAAGCATATATAATCCCTCAACCGGAAAGTTCAATAATTTAAGCGAAGATGTTGGGTTGCCAGAAAACACCGTATTTGAGCTTATTGAGGATGAAGATCACAATATCTGGTACAGTTCCCGCAAAGGGCTTTACAAGATTTCTGTAATTGCTCAAGGGAAAACCTATAAATTCAGCTACAGTAAATACAACAAATCAGACGGGCTGCAGAGTACGCAGTTTAATGTCAATGCTGCTTACAAAACAAAAGCAGGCGAACTGATTTTTGGAGGGCCGAACGGCTTCAATATTTTCAGGGCCGGGCAGATCAAAAATACGGGGTTTCCTTCGGTATTGGTAATGACAGATTTAGAAATGTTTTACCATAAAGTAAAAGTTGGCGAAAGTATTAACGGACATATTATTCTGCCCGAGACAATAGCAGCGCTTAAGAATTTAACACTTACCTATAAGGAGAATATTTTTTCGGTTCAATTTGCGCTGCTCAATTATTTCAATCCCCATAAAGTAATTTACAAGTACAATCTGGAAGGATTCGATAAACGCTGGCTTACGGTTCCGTCGGAAATACGTAAAGCTACTTTCACAAATCTTGATCCGGGGAAATATATACTTAATGTAAAAGCCTTTAATGAAAACGATTCGTCGCTCCTTGCCGAATCGCAACTGAAAATTACCATTCTCCCTCCGTTCTGGCGTACAACATGGGCATATATCCTGTACATACTGGCAATCGGCTTTCTATTGTTGTTTATACGCAGCAGGGGCATCAAAAAGTTAAGGAGGGAGTTTGCTTTGGTACAGGAAAGAATCCAGGCCCGGCAATTACGCGAGCAAGACCGCAAAGAGGCAGAAAGGTTACGGGAACTAGACCTGCTAAAAATTAAATTTTTAACCAACCTGAGTCACGAGTTCAGGACACCTATTTCCCTGATCCTGGCTCCCGTAGATAAACTTTTGATCGAATCTAAAGAGAGGGAAAGACACGGTCAGCTGGCCATGATCAAAAGAAATGCAAGGCGGTTATTAAACCTGGTAAACCAACTGCTCGATTTCCGTAAAATGGAAGAGCAGGAACTACGGTTAAATAATAGCGATGGCGAAATTGTTTCCTTCATTAAAGATGCAACAGATTCTTTTTACGATCTGGCAGAACGGAAGCAGATCAAACTTACTTTTAAAAGCACCGTAGAAAACTTATATGTATCATATGATCAGGATAAGATAGAGCGGATCTTATTCAATTTACTTTCGAACGCATTTAAATTTACACCTACAGGCGGAACGGTAGGTGTTGAGCTACAAATACTGGATGGTAAACCAGCAGATGGCAGGGTTTCATTGGAGTTAAAAGTGATGGACTCAGGGATCGGTATTCCAAAAGATAAACAGGAAAAAATATTCGAACGGTTTTTTCAAAATGAAACTTCTTCTTCCATTCTTAACCAGGGTTCGGGGATAGGCCTTTCCATCACCAAAGAATTTGTCAAAATGCACGGTGGCGAAATAGTAGTAAAAAGCGAGCCTGGTTTGGGGAGTTGTTTTACATTATACCTAAATCTTGTACCCGTTGCCATTTCAGGGCAGGAGCAAAAACATCTTGAGGAAGCGGATGTGCCAGATGCCGCACCAGATAAAAAAGATGGAGAAAAAGAAGCCGACAAGCACCTCCGCGTAAAAAATGCTCCCCTTATTCTGCTGGTTGAGGATAACGAAGATTTTAGGTTTTACCTGAAAGATAACCTGAGGGTTTTTTATAAAATCGAAGAGGCATCAAATGGTAAGGAAGGCTGGCAAAAGGCGCTTGCACTACATCCAGATCTGATCGTTTCCGACATCAGTATGCCTGAAATGAATGGCAATGAGCTTTGCGGGAAATTAAAATCAGACGAAAGGACAAAGCATATACCGATTATTCTTTTAACGGCTTTAACGGGTGAAGAAGAACAGCTAAAAGGGTTAGAAATAGGAGCGAACGATTACATGACCAAACCATTTAATTTTGAGATTTTACATTCCAAAATCAAGAACCTGCTCACACTGCATCAAACCTTTAAAAAAACTTATTCCAGACAGGTGAGCATGGCATCGCCAGAAATGGAAATAGAATCCGATGATGTGAAATTCCTGAACACCGCATTGCTTTACATTGAAGACAATCTCCATAAGCCTCAATTATCAGTAGAAGATCTGAGCAAACATATGGTAATCAGTAGGGTATCGTTATACAGAAAGTGTTTACGGGTTACCGGTAAAACCCCTGTTGATTTTATCAGGTCTGTTAAACTCGAGAAAGCGGCGGTTTTATTGGAGAAAAGTAGTAAAACCATTTCTGAAATCTGTTATATGGTCGGTTTTAGCACCCCTAACTATTTTGCAAAGGCATTCAGGGAAAAATATCAGGTACTTCCTTCAGAATATAGAGCACAAAAAAGGGATTCAGATTAAAAAACTCCTTGTGCCTTTCGGACAGGATGATTGATTGATGGAGTTGAATTAAATAAAAACACAGCTGTGTTGCAGACACAAGCAAAAATAATTAACCACGACTTGTCCCGATTTTTCCTATCGTGTTGACACATATTCTGTTAACTCTATATTTGTTTTTTTTGTACATTTCATCAAGGCGGTCGTCATGCTGAATTTATTTCAGCATCTTTCCAGCTACAAAAAGGCATTTATCCTATCGGTTGGTGTCTCACCGACCGAAATAAAAGATATTCTTATTAGGAAATGAATGGCCTGTGGTTCTTGGGGGCGCTCAGTCCCGCCATTCGCTATAGCCCCGATAGAACCTGTGAAACAAGCAAGCACACCATAAAAAAATAAAAAAAAAGTGCTTAAATCGGGACTGCCGCTGCTGTCGGGTTTAGGCACAAAGGTAGGTGCATCCTGCAAGCCAAAAAAAGAAACATTGTTTGAGCTGCTTAGCCCCGGTTGTAGCGTTACTAAAATGTCGTTAAGTTAATTCATTCGGCACAAGCAAAAATAATTTAACCACAGATATAAAGGACGTACACAGATATGAAAATCTGTGTTTATCTGTGTGCATCTGTGGTTAAAATCCCTTAATCTAACGCCATTAGTTTTGCGCCTTGAGTAATATTAATTCTTGATGCACTAAATGACTTAATAATAATCGTTGTTTTAACGTTTATTATTTATATTTGTGAAAGACCAAATATAAAACGCATGAAAAGAATAACATCAGTATTGCTTTTACTTTGTTCAATGTTCACAATTGATCAAACTTACGCACAGCAGAATTTTAAGAATTGGGCGAAGACTCCTCCAATGGGTTGGAATAGCTGGGACTGTTACGGCTCTTCAGTTACAGAAGCCGAAGTAAAAGCCAATGCCGATTACATGGCTTCCAGATTGAAATCTTTTGGATGGGAATATATCGTTGTAGATATCCGCTGGTTTGTTGAAAATGATAAAGCAGGGGGATATAACCAAACGGATCCAAAATATGTAATTGACAAATTTGGCCGTTATCTGCCTGCTTTGAACCGGTTCCCCTCAGCAGCAGATGGAGAGGGCTTTAAAAACCTGGCAAAATATATACATGCTAAAGGATTAAAATTTGGGATTCATATTATGCGCGGCATCCCTACGCTCGCTGTTAAAGAAAAGATGCCGATTAAGGGTACAAAATATACTGCCGATCAGATTTATAGTACTGCTTTGCAATGTAAATGGCTTACTGACAATTATACGATAGATGCTACAAAACCCGGTGCCCAGGAATATTATGATTCAATAATGGAACTTTATGCCAGTTGGGGTGTCGACTTTATTAAAATAGATGATCTTTCCCGTCCTTATCATCAGGGCGAAATTGAACTCATCAGAAAAGCAATCGATAAAACTGGTCGCCCGATTGTGCTGAGCACTTCACCAGGCGAAACGCCGATAGAAAAAGCAGAACACGTTCAACAACATGCAAATATGTGGCGAATGGTGGATGATGTATGGGATACCTGGCCACATATTACGCACCTGATTAATGTTGCCGAGCCATGGACGCCGTATATTAAGCCCGGAACCTGGCCTGATTGCGATATGATTCCTTTGGGTAGAATTTCTATTCGCGGAGAAAGAGGCGGCGACCGTGCGAGCAGATTGACCAAAGATGAGCAGCAAGTGCTGATGACCTTCTTCACCATATTCCGCTCACCCCTGATGTTTGGTGGTGATATGCCGAGCCTGGATCCCTTTACCACTTCGCTGCTTACCAATAAAGCTGTGCTTAAAATGCATAGGGAGAGTACGGATGTGAAATTTCTGTTTAACGATCGCAAGAAAGTTGCGGTAACATCAACGAATGCAAAAACCGGGCAACACTATCTCGCCTTGTTCAATCTTTCTGATGAACCAGACCCAAGGGAAATTTCTGTAAAACTCTCGGATTTAGGGATAACTAAAATAGCTAAAGTTACCGATAGCTGGACAGGAAAAGTTGTTCAGCATGATGGAAAACAAATAACCGTAAATCTTAAACCACATAGCTGTGTTTTGTATGAAATTAAGTAAGCTATCTATAGTGCTGGTGTTTCTGCTGTTTAGCAAAATTTCATTTGCAACAGAACCAACGCAGCATGCTGCAGCTGATTCTGTTTACCTGTTTTCGTACGGGAATGATGGATTACGGTTTGCATGGAGCGATGACCGAAATAATTGGACACCTGTTGGAACAGGACAGGTTTACCTTCGCTCAGACTTTGGCCGCTGGGGATCAGATAAAAAAATGTTTGCTCCATATGTGATTCAGGGGCGTGGGGGAGTTTGGCAATGTGTATGGAGCTTAAATGACCGGGTAAAGCAATTTGCCCATGCTCAGACAAGAAATCTGATTGACTGGGGGCCACAAGGTTATCCGTTTTTGGAAAAAGGTAAGAATATCCTTCGTCCTGTAATTAGTTACCATAAAGATCTTGACATTTATCAGATTGTATACACAGATAGCGAGGGCGCCTATTTTCAGACAGAAACAAAAGACTTCAAAACCTATAGTCCGGCAAAGGAGGTATCCCTCTCTGCCTATAAAAGCAATACCATCACCACTACCATTCAAAACAATACAGTGAGTGGGCAGTTGCACCGTGTTAAATGGACGGTGGTTGAAGCGTTGAATAAAACTGCGGAGCTCAGGAATTTCAAGGCGCGGCAAGATGCGGAGACAACCAAAGAAGATCCGGTGCGTTTTGCAAACTTAACTAAGCCGGAATTGCATATTTCGGCGGAGCCTGAAAAGGCTAAAGCGATCAGTAAGCTGTTAACAGGGATATTTTTCGAAGATATCAACTATTCAGCAGATGGTGGACTGTATGGCGAACTGATTCAAAATCGTGACTTCGAATATCAGCCATCAGATAAAGAAAACCATGATACAAAATGGAACAGCAACCATTCCTGGACATTCAAAGGCAAGGAAGGGGATTTTGCAATTCGAACTGAGCAGCCACTACATCCAAATAACCCACACTACGCAGCACTAAATTTAACGGTCGATGGTAGTTCATTATCGAATGCTGGTTATGACGGAATTGCAATAAAAAAGGGGGAAAATTACCTCTTCTCCAGTTTTGTCCGGGTTCCAGCAGGAAAGAAGTCGTTTGAAGTAAGGCTGGTTAGTGAAAAATATGGCCTGCTTTCGAAAGGATTGATCAGTTGCAGTTCAAAATCCTGGAAGGAAATAAAGATGACGCTTAAATCATCGGCTTCAGCCTCTGATGTGAGCTTGCAATTATGGCCGTTACAAAATGGCCGTATCGATCTCGATATGATTTCACTATTTCCCCAAAACACCTTCAAAAATCGACGAAATGGACTTCGAGCAGACCTCGCAGATACAATTGCAGCGATAAAACCGCGTTTTGTGCGTTTCCCTGGTGGATGTGTGGCCCATGGAGATGGGATCCATAATATTTACAGATGGAAAAATACAATCGGGGCCTTAGAGGCCCGGGTTCCCGACCGCAATTTATGGGGCTATCATCAGAGTATGGGGCTGGGGTACTTTGAGTACCTTCAGTTTTGTGAAGATATCGGCGCAACGCCAGTACCTGTTATTGCAGCAGGAGTACCTTGCCAAAACTCGGGAGCCAATGGAGGCGGGCAGCAGGGCGGAATCCCGATGGCAGATATGCCTGCATATATTCAGGATATTATCGATTTGGTTGAATACTGTAACGGAGCCACCAATACAAAATGGGGGAAGGAACGTGCAGCAGCAGGACATCCGAAACCATTTAATTTAAAATATATCGGTATTGGCAATGAAGATCAGATAACAGATGTCTTTCGTGAGCATTTCGCCATGATCTATAAAGCACTTAAAAAAGCACACCCTGAAATAACCATTATTGGAACTTCAGGGCCATTTTTTGAAGGCACAGATTATGAGGAAGGTTGGGCCCTTGCCAATGAAATGAAGGTAGACATGATAGATGAACATTATTATCGTCCACCAGGCTGGTTTATAAACAATCAGGATTTTTATGACAAATATGACCGCAGTAAATCAAAGGTTTATCTGGGCGAGTATGCGGCAAGCCTCCCAGGGGGAAATAGGACAAACCTGGAAACCGCTTTATCCGAAGCGCTGTATCTCACCTCCCTGGAGCGCAATGGAGATGTGGTATCAATGGCTTCTTATGCGCCATTGTTGGCAAAGGAAAAACATACGCAGTGGAATCCTGATCTGATCTACTTTAACAATACAGAAGTTAAGCCTACCATTGGATATTATGTGCAACAGCTTTACGGTCAAAACGTTGGAGATGAATTCATCCCTGCACGGGTTGATTTTTCAGTGAAGAGAGAAGATGTAATTAAGCGGGTGGCATACTCAATTACCCGTGACCAAAAATCAGGAAAATTATTTATCAAAATTGTAAATATGCTTCCAGTCGCAGTCAAGACTAATATTGATCTGTCCAGGTTAAGTTCAGTAAACAAACAAGTAATTAAAAAAGAACTATCAGGTCTTCCGGGCGATTACAAAATCCAGCCTGTAAAAACAGCTATGGATTTTTCGAATCTTAAATCTTTCGAATTAAAACCTTATTCCTTTACCGTATTTGAACTGTAAAACCAAATAAAAGCACTCGCATCCGATAGTTATCGGATGCGAGAAGGCTTTTTCAACCGACAGCCGGTCCCGACCTTTCAGGAAAGCAATCTTACAACTATCGCTACTAGCGCGCGCCTTAAACCCCTATCCGCCTATCGGCACCTTTCCCCTGAAAGGGAAAGGGCTAAAAAACAAATTACCGCACCCTGCTGTTGGCCTGGCAGATTTTCGCCGAAATAAGCATTGAAATTCTTGTACTACCCCCACAGCCCCTCACAGCCCAAGGCAATATACAGTCCCGATTTTTCATCGGGGCCTCCATGTTGCCGCAATAGGAATTTCGATAGCTTAGTTCAAGAAAAGATGCAAGCCTTGATCTTTTGTTTCTTTTCTATCAAGAGAAAAGAAAGAGCCCTTCGGCGGCGGTGAGCCGAGGCAAGGCGGAGCCTAAGGCAAAGATGGCGACCGCTCTAAATTAGCTTCGCTGAGCACTCCAAGTTCCCGCCTGCGCGAGAAAGACGACGGATTATAGCGCGCGCCTTAAATCGGATACAAGTGTTTCCAATTCAAATGCTATTATTAGCAAAAAAGGACTTTTAGTGCTCAATATAACGCTAGTGTAACATTTCTTGCGGAAATTGAAAGATCTGATCTATTCCAAATGGTATCCTTAACCTAGTTTTGAGTCTAATAATCAATTATCCAAAAGAAGCTTATCCAGACTTCTTACTAATTATGAGAAATGCAAAAAAAGGAGTAAGGTGGCGTGCACACAAAGCTTCATTAATCACTAATATACTATTGATAAGTTATGAACCAGTCAGTAGCCCAATTTAAAAATAATGCAAACCAACACACTTAATTAACCAAATATTATACAGATAAGCATGAATTTATATTCTTATTTTTTCATTGCCTGTGCATCGGCCTTTTGTTTCACGGGCAGGTCGGCTATTGCACAGGAGACCAAAGTTGAGCCAATAATCATTAAGGCTGAACGCAATATCCTGCTCAGGAGCTTTATCGATCTTGATAGTGCTAAACGGGTTACGCATGCCATCAGCATAGGTAGTCCGCTGCAAGTGCATTATACCTACGACGCCGACAATGGCCAATTGGTACTATTGTGGAAAGGAGGATTTCTGGATGCGACACCAATGTGGCATGATAGAGGAGATGGTTCTTCGCGGCCACTCGGAAAGGCAATCCAGATCGGCGATGCAATACCCCAGATTCAGCGGTTAGCAACACTACAAACTGAATTTAAAAAAGACACAGTAGGCTCGGGCTTTAAACCGAAGGGCTATACACTTGATGCATCAGGTTTGCCAGTGTTTAAATACCGCACCTATGGATTGAGTGTTAAAGATGCGACCAGGGTTATTGATGGTGGTCTAGGCATAAGGCGTGAAATTGAGTCAGAAGGGAGTGCCAATGACATATACCTGTGTCTCGCCAAAGCAAACGTCATCGAACAGAAAGATGGTAAATATGTTATTGCAGACCAAGCTTATTCCATTACGGTTGCAGATGATGCCGCATTGAAGCCTATCATCAGAACCATACAGGGAACTCAGGAACTCCTGGTTCCATTCCAAGGTAAGATCATATACTCCATTCTTTTTAACCAATAGCCAGATGAATATTTATTCAAATTATTATAAAAACGGTATTTCGTGCCTGTTGGCAATGACATTTATATTGATGTCAATAAGTTGCTTTGCTCAGGCAGAATCGCCAAAGGAAGAAGACTATTTTAAGATCATGAAAGTACCCGCTCCCGAAGGAGCAATCCTCGAAGTAGGCGGACTCTGTACATTGCCTAACGGCGATCTGGGTGTCACTACCAGGAGGGGGGATGTTTTCATTGTGAAAAATCCGTCTTCACTGAAACCAACATTTCAAAAGTTTGCTTCAGGCCTTCATGAAGTACTGGGACTTGCCTATAAAAACGGATCGTTTTATTGTGTTCAGCGAGGTGAACTTACCAAAATGACAGATACCAACAACGATGGAGTGGCCGATGATTTTGAAACCATATACGCTTGGCCACTATCAGGAAATTACCATGAGTATAGTTTTGGCCCTAAGCTGGCTGCCGATGGATCTTTTTTTGTAACCCTTAATCTTGGATTTCCGCCAACCTGGTGGAACCCGACAAGTATGGTTCCATGGAGGGGCTGGGCACTCCATATTTTTGAAGATGGAAGAGTAGAGCCTTGGGCTGCTGGTATGCGTTCGCCTTGCGGAATTAGTATGATAGATGATCAGCTTTTTTATACTGATAATCAAGGCGATTGGGTTGGCTCTGGCAGTATCATGCAAGTGAAAAAAGGCGCGTTTATGGGGCATCCGGCCAGCTTGGTATGGGCTAATCTGCCGCAGTCTCCAATAAAATTGGCCACAGAACAGTTCTTTGCTAAGAATGAGACAAAGATGATTTACGACAGCAAGGGAAACAGTGTAAAGCCAGAGAACGATGTGAATGCAAAGGTGGTAACCGAGATGGATATGAAAAAGAACTTTCCTGAACTGCAAATACCCGCGGTGTGGCTGCCTCACGGAATTCTGGGTATTTCAAATTCTGAGATAGTAAAAATTCCTCAAGGCTCCTTTGACCCTTTCGCTGGCCAGCTTCTGGTGGGTGATCAGGGACAGAGTATGATTAGCCGTGTGTTTATGGAAAAGATAAACGGAGAATATCAGGGGGCCGCATGGCCTTTCAGAAGTGGATTTCAGTCGGGTATTGTGCGTCTGGCCTGGGGGAAGGATGGGTCATTGTTCGCCGGCGAGACTAACAGGGGATGGGGTTCGGCCGGTGAGGCCACGGAGGGGATCCAGCGACTGGTTTGGAACAACAAAATTCCTTTTGAAATGCGCAGTATCAAAGCCATGCCTGATGGGTTTGAAATAGCGTTCACCAAACCTGTTGATAAAAAATACGCCTTAGATCTTGCTTCCTATTCTGTGGAAAGCTTTATTTATAAATACCATAGTGTGTATGGAAGTCCGCCGGTAAATAGCCAAAAATGTAATGTAAAGGGCGTTCGCGTTTCAGCTGATGGCCTCACTGCCCGAATTATCGTAGCCGGCCTGCGCAAAGGATATATTCACAACATTACTTTGGATGGTATTCGATCACAAGAGAACTACTATAGTCTGATACATCCAACAGCATATTATACTTTAAATAATATTCCGGAAGGGAAAGCGCTTAGCCTTGCAGAAGTAAGTACCAAAAATTCGTCCTCAGCTAAAACGCTGCCTTTGGCACAAAGCAAAAAGTCTTCATCAGTAGTGAAAACATCAGTAGTGAAAATCCCAGCTTATGAGCAGGTGAAAGGGCTGCTAACTAAAAATACTTGCCTGGCCTGCCACAACTCGGATAAACGACAAGTTGGCCCCTCTTTTAAAGAGATTTCCACCAAAAAGTATACAGTAGAGGAACTAATAAGCCTGATTTATACGCCTAAACCGGAGCATTGGCCGGGTTATTCCACGCCGATGCCCCCAATGACCAATGTTCCAAAAGATGAGGTTACAAAAATTGCGACCTGGATCAAATCATTAAATAAATAATACATCAATAGCTAAAGAAAATCAATCAATAATATGAAACGATCAATATTAATTGTTGGGATACTCGTAATAAATGCACTACTCGTTCAGGCACAGCAACCTGCTAAGCCAGAAGATACGGAAGTATGGACGCCCGTACCTGCAAAGGTAAGTCCGGCTAAGGTGCCTGGAGGAGCGCCTTCGGATGCCATACTTCTTTTTGACGGGAAAGATCTGGATCAGTGGGCAAATTCTGGCGACACTGCTTCAACAAAAAAATGGAAGTTATCTGATGGGATCATGACAGTAGATAAATCTGTGGGTGATCTCCAGACAAAAGAAAAGTTTATGGATTTTCAGCTTCACATTGAATACAGGATTCCAGAAAATATAAGCGGAAGTGGCCAGGGCCGGGGTAACAGCGGTATTTTTCTGGCTGCTCTTCCCTGGGGTGCAGGTGGATACGAATTGCAGGTGCTGGACAATTACGACAATAAAACCTATGTAAACGGGCAGGCCGGTAGTCTCTACAAACAATCGCCACCGATGGTAAATGCCTGTTTAAAACCAGGAGAGTGGCAAACTTATGATGTAGCCTGGACAGCTCCCCGTTTCAACGAAGACGGTTCTGTAAAGTCACCGGCTGTAGCAACAGTTTTTCACAATGGCATTCTCGTGCAGAATGCGACCATACTCAAAGGAGACACCCCTTATATTGGCCAGCCAACCTACAGAAAACATGGTGCCTCACCAATTAAATTACAGAGTCATGGAGATAAAAGTGAACCGATCAGCTACCGCAATATCTGGTTGAGGAAATTGTAGCAAGCGCTCCTCTGTTGATCGATTCTTTAATAGCAACCAATTATATACCTATATGAAAACAGTAAATTATCTTTTCGGCATCGTAGTCATCCCTATGTTTACGAGGTGCCACAAGCAAAAACTCGGAAGTCTGGCCAGGAAACAGTCTTTTGTAAAAGCAGTGAATGCTGGTTACCCAGGCGTATGTCGACCTGGCTAAAAAAAGCGGTTTCAACGCCATTCGAATTTCTTGTAGTAAAAAAAGCCTTCGACAATTTGAGGGTTGTGAAAAAATAAATTTTAATCTAACCAAAATGAAAAATATTATAAATATAAAAAATAGAAGTCAGGGGATACTTTTAGGTTTCCTGATCGTTATCGCTTTATTCTCCTCATCCTGTAAGAAGTCGGAAGCTGCAGCAGCGCTGGAAGCTTCTCCATTGGATATTAAAAAGATTACACAAGTAGGTTTATATCCAACATATAATTTATCGCCAAAGGCACCCGATGCAACCGGTATGAGCAGTACGGCTGTACAATTGGCGGCAAAAATGCATTTGGGAATAAATTTTGGCAATACCATGGAATCACCAAAAGAAGGTGAGTGGCAGAATAGTAAACTGACCGAATCGTATGTGAAATTTGTAAAGCAAATGGGGTTCAATACGGTACGGATTCCCTGTAACTGGAATTGGACTCATTTAAGTGATCCTGGTAAAGCAGAAATTGACAAAGCATGGCTTAACCGGGTGAAAGAAGTAGTTGGATGGTGTGTAGCTAATGATATGTATGTGATGCTGAATACACACGGAGATAATGGCTGGCTCGAAAATAATGTCAGTGCGGAAAAGCAAGAGGAAATTAATGCGAGACTAAAAGCACTTTGGGAACAGATTGCTACAACCATGCGCGATTTTGATGAGCACCTTATTTTTGCCGGTACGAATGAACCTGCGGTTCAAAATGCTGAGCAGATGGCCATACTCAATAGTTATCATGAAACATTCATCAAGGCGGTTCGCGCTACGGGCGGCAGGAACAGTTACCGGGTGCTGGTTGTGCAGGGCCCCAGCACAGACCCTACTAAAACTTTTACTTTGATGAATACGATGCCAAAAGACGAAATTGCTAATAAGTTGATGGTCGAGGTACATGACTACACACCTGCTACATTTACGATACTAACGGATGGAGATGTAAGTTGGGGCAAAATGGCTTACTACTGGGGAAAAGGGAATCATTCTACTATTGAGCCAGAACGCAACGCTAGCTATGGAGAAGAGGATGTGATCGATACTGAATTCAAAAATATTAAACAGAAGTTTGTTGATAAAGGAATCCCTGTGATGCTGGGTGAATATGCAGCCTGGAGAAGGAACGCCATTAACAACCCGAATTATCTTCCTAAGGATCTGGCTATGCACAACAAGTCTGTAAACGACTGGACATATTATCTGACCAAACAGGCTAAAGCGAATGGTATTCTGCCATTCTATTGGGAGATAGGTTTTATGTTAGACAGAGCTAATAATGTGGTAAAGGACCAACCGATGTTAGATGCCATTATTGCAGGATCTAAATAAATAGTAAGAGATACTATAACTAAATAGCAATACAGTTGTGTAGAGTTCGCTCATAGGACTGATTAATAAGAGGTTGTATCATAAAGATAGATTTGTCATCCTGAAGGGTAAGTTTTAGAAAAAACAAAGGCGGGGTGATGACAGGGTCCGCAGAATCGTCATTTCGACCGCAGTGGAGAAATCTTTGAAGTATGTTAAAAGATTTCTCTCCCGAAAGTTCGGGACTGCGCTTCATCTGTTAGCTATCGGATCGAAATGACGACTGATTTTCTAAACCTGTCATTGATAGCCTGTCAAAGGACCTGTTAAATACGCTTTGAGGTGTTTCGACAAGTTCTCCGTAGGAGTCCTTTGGACAACATGACAGCATTTGAAGTGAAATCGCCTTTATGATACACCTCTCACTACATATGGGAATCTCACCGAAACCATGAATTTAAACTTAAAATTAATTGCAATTACAATTATAATACACACACAGATACACACAGATTTAGGTTAACAATGAATTTCAAAAAGATAGTTTTACAGGTAACAGCTCTTTTTGCTGCAGCGAGCGTACAGGCTCAAAACCCGATTATACAAACCATTTATACAGCCGATCCGGCGCCGATGGTATACAAAGATACCGTTTACCTGTACACCGGGCACGATGAAGATAAATCGACTGTGTTTGTGATGAAAAACTGGCACTGTTTCACATCTACCGATATGGTGAACTGGACAGACCGCGGGTCGCCCCTGTCGGTTAAAACCTTCATCTGGGCGAAGCAAGATGCCTGGGCTGGGCAATGCATTGCCAGGAATGGAAAGTTTTACTGGTATGTACCTATGACCCATGAAACGATGGGAATGTCAATCGGAGTGGCTGTTTCTGATAGTCCTACAGGTCCGTTTAAAGATGCGCTTGGCAAACCATTGATTCACAGTGGTTACGGAGATATCGACCCTACAGTATTTATTGATGGCGATGGCCAAGCATATCTCTTTTGGGGAAACCCTTATCTTAAATACGTAAAGTTGAATCCGGATATGATTTCTTACGCTGGCGAGGTAGTTACGGTGCCGTTGAATAAAGAAGGTTTTAATGTACGATATAAAGATGTTGATAAAAGGCCTTCAGCATACGAAGAAGCCCCATGGTTTTACAAACGCAAAAACCTGTATTATATGCATTATGCCGCAGGAGGTGTACCTGAACATTTGGCATATTCAACCAGTACAAGTCCTACCGGACCATGGGTTTACCGGGATACCACTATGCAGGTAATTGGCAAAGGAGGCGCCTTTACAAATCATCCAGGTGTGATCGATTATAAAGGCAAATCGTATTTGTTCTATCATAACGGTGCATTGCCAGGTGGTGGAGGTTTTACCCGTTCCGTTTGTGTGGATGAGTTTCAGTATAATAAAGATGGGAGCATTCCTCGGATAATTCCAACAGCCGAAGGTGTAAAACCTGTTGAATATTTAAATCCATTCATCCGCCAGGAAGCGGAAACTATAGCCTGGGAGCAGGGAATTGAAACCGAACACAGCAGCAATGCGGGAGTTTATGTAACCGAAATCAACAATGGCGATTTTATCAAAGTCCAAAGTGTTGATTTTAAGAACGGAGCAGGAATATTTCAGGCAAATGTTTCATCAGCATCTGGCGGTTTTATTGAAATACATATGGATAGCCTTGAAGGAGAACAATTGGGCTCCTGTGAGGTTAAAAACACAGGGGGCTTGCAAAGTTGGAACACCGTTTCAACCAAAGTAAAGAAGACAAAAGGTGTTCACGATATGTACTTTGTTTTTAAAGGCAGTCAAGGCGATCTGTTCAATTTTAACTGGTGGAGATTCGATAAATAAGATCTTCCTTAAAGGATAATTAATCAATTGAAATAAACCTTAACTAGTGCTGTGTTAATAGTAAAATGGCGGTTCTATTTTCCCGCTGATTTCGGTGATAATCGCTGAACACATAAATCAGCGTATTCCGCGTAATCAGCGGGAGTATAAAATGACAATTCATACTTAACACTAGTATTCGTTAGATAAAATAAAAACATGTTTAGAAAAAAAGTATTGTTAAGTACAGCTGTTGTTGTGGCTTTTCTGGGAGGTATAGAATTCGCAGAAGCCCAGACAAAGGTGGATAAACCGAAAGTAGTTAATGGAAGTTTGGCAGAAAAATTCGCAAACGTATCGCCGAAACTTAGCTCCAATAATGCCAATCCTTTATTAGATTTTATGTTTACGGCCGATCCAACAGCTGTAGAATACAATGGAAGAATTTATGTGTATGGCACAAATGATCATCAACAGTATGAGCATGTAGGAAAAGATGGGAAAAATTCATACGAACATATCCGGACACTGGTGATAATGTCTTCCGATGATATGGTTAACTGGACTTATCATGGTCTCATCAATACAGCGGAGGTGGCACCATGGAGCCAGAATTCCTGGGCGCCTTCCATTACATCCAGAAAGGAAGCAGATGGCAAGACGCACTTCTACCTTTATTACTCCAATAGCGGTATTGGCACAGCCATGCTTACCTCTACCTCTCCGGTTGGCCCATGGAAAGACCCATTGGGAATGAATATAATCGACCGTTCTGTTCCCGGTGTCGATGTAGATGCCCCATTCGATCCCGGAGTTGTGATTGACGACCAGGGCACAGGCTGGCTTACTTTTGGAGGCGGATCGCCTAAAACGAAATATATGCCGGATAATGCCAGAATCGTAAAATTGGGAAAAGATATGGTCAGTTTGGCCAGCGATGTTGCTAAGATACCCGCTCCTTATTTTTTTGAGGCCAGCGACCTTAACTTTATCAACGGAACCTGGGTTTATACCTATAATACAAATTGGGAAGAACGCACTGAATGGCCTTATAGCAATATTGATAAACCAACCAAATGCAATATGTCTTATATGACCAGCAAAACCCCCTTAATTCCGGATAGCTGGAAGTATCGCGATAATTATTTTAAGAATACCGGCGAGGTTAACGTGGGGCCCTGGACGAACAATCACACCCACCTGTTCAAGTTTAAAGGGAAATATTATATTACCTACCATGCCATGTATTTACAGGATTATTTTGGCACCAAGGGCGGTTTTCGTAATGTAGGTATCGAAGAAATGCAGGTGGATGAAAAGAATGTGAATTTCCAAATGGGCAAAGCAACCTTTAAAGGTCCGTCACAACTTAATCCATTAAATCCATTCGTTCTTCAGCAGGCAGAAACCACAGCAGGCACTTCAGGGCAAGTCCAGTTCGAAGCTGTTGGTAATCCCGGCAATATGGTTGCCAAAGGAAAGGCAGATCAACAATGTATTATGGTGCGTGGAGCCGATTTTAGTAAACAGATCCCTGCCAAATTTGAAGCCAGGGTAAAAGGAAAAGGCAGAATTGATGTGTATGTCAATAATCTTAAAGGTACTCCTCTTGTTTCCCTTACGTGTGATGAGAAGGAATGGACCACGCGCTCAAAGAAAATAGACCTGAAAATAGATAAAGGAGTAGAGAATGTCTATTTCGTGTTTAATGGGGCGGGTTTTTTGTTTGATGAATGGAAATTCATTCGTTAATTCCGGTTGCAGGTTTATTTAAGGCAGAAAGCAATTTTACGAACAGAAAAGACAAGGCAGATTTTTTATAGCACTAGCTGCCTAATGCATAAATTGTAATATAGAATACGAATAATTTTATGAACCAAATATTAGGGGAAACGATAGCTGGCAGAACCTTAGGTTATCTGTTTAAGAATAGTTTGCGTAGGAATAATCTCCGTGGCTACAGCTATTTAAGTGGTAAAAGTTTAACCATCCTGATTTTGCTTTTGGCAAACTGCACGCTGGGAAATGCTCAAAGCAGGGTTAAACTCATCGCTTTCCAGGCAAAGGATGTGAAATTAAATGCGTCCTGGATCCTTGAAAGGGAGGCTTTAAATACCACTTTTATCGGTTCTTTGGATGCCGATCGATTGCTTCATAATTTTAGGGTAAATGCCGGACTTCCATCTACGGCAAAGGCATTGGAGGGTTGGGAAAGTCCTAACATCGGCTTACGTGGTCATTTTGTTGGCCACTATCTTTCGGCTGTCTCGATGTTGATTGAAAGGTATCATGAACCCGTTCTCTCCAAAAGGCTCGAATATATGGTTACTGAGCTTGCCAAATGCCAGCAAACCCTTGGTAGGGGGTATCTCAGCGCATTTCCCGAATCTGATTTTGAGAAACTGGAGACGAAATTTACTGGAGTCTGGGCTCCTTATTATACTTATCATAAAGTGATGCAGGGGCTTTTAGATGTTTACACACACACTGGTAACCAAAAAGCACTGGAGATCGTTAATGGCATGGCAGGATACGTAAAATTTAGGATGTCAAGGCTTGATAATCAATCCGTTGAAAGAATGCTTTATACCGTAGCGGCAAACCCCGAAAATGAACCTGGGGCGATGAACGAGGTATTATACAAGTTATATAAAATTACAAAGAATCCAATGCATTTTGAGCTTGCAAAGCTATTTGACAGAGATTGGTTTCTGCAGCCGCTTTCCAAAAATCATGACATTCTTAGCGACCTGCATGCCAATACCCATTTGGTTTTGGTTAATGGCTTTGCTCAACGGTATATGCTCACCGGTGAGCAAACATACCATGATGCCGTTGTGAATTTTTGGAATATTCTTGAGCATGACCATACTTATGTCAATGGATCTAGCAGTGGTCCGCGCCCAAATGTAACTACGCCAACTTCGCTCTCTGCAGAGCATTGGGGGCTGCCAGGGCACTTGAGCAACACGATGACGAGAGAGATTGCTGAATCATGCGTTACCCATAATACCCAAAAGCTTACCGCAGAGCTGTTTACGTGGACAGCCAACCCAACGTACGCCGATGCTTATATGAATGCTTTTTATAATGCAGTACTGCCTACCCAGAACGACCAGAATGGAACTTGTGTTTATCACCTTCCGCTTGGTTCACCAAGAACAAAGGCTTTTTTAAAGGATAACGATTTTCGCTGCTGTAATGGAACAGCAATAGAAGCATTTGCAGGTCTCAATTCCAATATTTATTTCAGGGATTCATCAAGTCTTTGGATCAATCAATATATCCCTTCCCAGCTCAATTGGAAAGAAAAAAAGCTTACTCTTAACCAAACGGGTAACTTTCCCAAAGACAAGGAAGTTTTATTTTCTTTTTCAGCTGAAAAGGATATCCGGTTAGCCGTTAACTTATTTGTTCCTTCATGGGCAAATGGGCTGAAGATTTATGTGAATGGGCGCTTGCAATCCCAAAGTGCTGTTCCAAATTCTTTTGTGCGGTTGGATAAGATATGGAGCAACAAGGATCAGATTAAATTGGTATTTGATTATCGCTTTAGAATCGAGCGCATGCAAGATGATACGAACAAAGTTGCTTTTTTTTACGGGCCTACATTGTTGGCTTTCGACACCGATACAGAACTCGCATTGAGGAGCAAACCTGAGCAATTATTAACAAATCTATCCATAATTGATTCTGGATCTTTCCAGTTGAAGGATGGTAAGCATGTTTATACACTACGTCCTTTTTACGGCATAAGCAATATACCCTATGGTGTTTACGCATCGATCAGGGAATATTGACCATTTAATTGTTAGTGATTTAGGCACCTTTATGCATGCTGCTTACTTACAATTTTCGTGTTTACTAAAAAATATCAAAATATAAGCGTAGCTTGGTTATGTCAATATTAAACAGCCGTTTTATAACCAAATTTTATTTCAAATTAATTATTTGAAGGTGATAATGCTTCTGTATTGAGTAGAATATATGTTTCGGATTTTAATTTTAATAAGCACATTCCTACTGTGTAATTCTCTCTTTGCTCAAGAAGGTTTATACCAATTTTCTCACCTGGATATTGCTAACGGTTTATCGGATAATCAGGTAAAAGCCATATACAAAGATCATAAAGGATTTATGTGGTTTGGAACCCAGGCCGGCCTCAACCGCTATGATGGGCATGAATTCAAAGTATTTAAACATAATATAAAGGATAGTACCAGTATTCCCGATGATTATGTGCTCAAAATATTTGAAGGGCCGGAGAAACAGTTATGGATTAAATCTGGCAGTGGTTTCAGTATTTATAATCCTTTGACGGAGAAATTCGAGCCATTTCAGGATAAACACCTTAAAAAATATAAAATTCCGGGCGGATACCTTAAAGATATACAAACCAATAATAAGGGAAAGTACTACTTTCACCTTGAAAATCAAGGCATTTTTTGTTATAATGCGAAAAGTAATACAACCACCAGGTATACGCATAAAAATGGAATAGTAAACTCCTTGTACGCTAACGAAATAAGCTATTTTTTGGATGACCAAAAAGGTAATTTGTGGGTTATTTATACCAACGGCGTTCTTGATAAGTTTAACCTAGCAGCGCGGAGGGTTACAAATAGATATTTTGCGATAAACAAACGTTTTGGAGATCAGTTAAGCGATTTCCACCTCAGCCACGATTCTGGAGGCAATATTTTTATTTATAATGTAAATAATCCTTTCGGATTATATTATCTTAATGAAAAAAGTAACACCTTCCGTTATTTTGGAAAGAATCCGGATCATTCAGGCCTCAGTTCGAATAATGTTACTTCCATTATAGAGGGCGATGATGGAAATATCTGGATCGGAACCGATCATGGTGGAATTAATATCTTAAATAAGCTAACCAACAAAATAAGTTATATTTTAAGTAAAGAAGATGACCCCAGGGGATTAACGCAGAACAGCATTGTTGACTTATACAAAGACAATAACGGAATAATCTGGATCGGCACCTTTAAAAAAGGGATCTGTTACTATCATAAAAGCATATTTAAGTTTCCGCGAAATGAGTATCTAACAGGGAAAAACGCAATATATAAAGACGTTAATTCATTTGCGGAAGACAGTAAGGGAAATTTGTGGATTGGAACAAACGGCACTGGTTTGCTGTATTTAAACAGAAGCACAGGTGAAATTATAACCTATCGTAATAATCCTGCCAACAGCAATTCTTTAAGTAGCGATATTGTTGTGAGCCTTTACATCGATCATTCGGGCCTTTTGTGGATTGGAACCTATTTAGGCGGACTTAATTCTTTTGATGGGACTAAATTTACCCATTATAAGCATACTACAGATCCATCCAGCCTTTCAGATAATCGCATTTATGCCCTGTTAGAAGATTCATCCAACAGGCTTTGGGTTGGTACTTTAAGTAATGGATTGGACTTGATTGACCGGAATGCCAAAACCTTCAGGCACTTTAATTCGACAGTTAAGAACACACTAAATTCTAATATCATTAATTGTTTATATGAAGATAAACTTAAAAGGATCTGGATCGGTACTACCCGTGGAGTTAGTATACTAGATACTAAAACCTTTAAATTTACCCATTTAATTAATAACAGTAAGGATCTGAACAGCCTGGTATCGGGTAATGTACATTCCATTATCGAAGATGGCAGAGGATGGATGTGGATAGGTACCCGTGAGGGTATAAGTATATATAATCCTGCAACAAAAACCTTTAATAACTTAAGCGAGGAAGCCGGGCTGCCCGAAAGTGCTGTTTTGGATTTGCTTGAAGATGAAAATCATCATATTTGGTATAGTTCGCAAAAAGGCCTTTACAAGATTTCCGTAATTGCTGAAGGGGAAAATTATAGATTTATATACAGCAAATACAATGAGGCCGACGGATTGCAAGGCCCCACATTTAATATGAATGCTGCATACAAAACAAAAGCCGGTGAACTGATTTTTGGAGGGGCAAATGGTTTCAATATTTTTAGAGCGGAACAGATAACCAAGGAGCAGTATCCTTCAATACTGGTAATAACGGGCTTAGAAATGTTTAACCATAACATACAGGTTGGAGAAAGCATTAACGGCCACGTTATTTTGCCAAGAACAATAACAGCGCTTGAAAATTTAACCTTTACCTATAAAGAAAACATCTTTTCACTCGAATTTGCATTGCTCAATTATATTAATCACAGCAAAATAACTTACAAATATAATTTAGAAGGATTCGATAAACATTGGCTTACAGTTCCTGCAGAAATGCGTAAGGCCACTTTTACAAATCTTGATCCCGGAAATTACACCTTTCATGTGAAAGCATTTAATGGAAACGATCCTATACCCCTGGCAGAGTCGCACTTGAAAATTACCATTTTGCCTCCTTTCTGGCGCACCACATGGGCATATATATTTTATGTTTTAGTAATTGGTTTTTCATTGCTATTTATTCGGAACAGAGGGATCAAAAAGTTAAGACAGGAATTTGCCTTAGAACAGGAAAGGATCCAGGCCAGGCAGTTACAGGAACAGGAAAGAATTCAAGCGTTGCAGTTAAGGCAGCAGGATCGTAAAGAAGCGGAAAGATTGCGTGAGTTGGATTTATTGAAAATTAAATTTTTAACGAATCTGAGCCATGAATTCAGAACGCCCATTTCATTGATTCTCGCTCCTGTAGATAAACTTTTAACGGAGACCAAAGAGACTGGACGTTACGGTCAGCTGGCTATGATTAAAAGGAATGGAAAGCGCTTATTAAACCTGGTAAACCAGTTGCTCGATTTCCGTAAAATGGAGGAGCAGGAATTGCAATTACATAAGAGCGATGGTGAAATTGTATCCTTCATTAAAGATGCAACAGACTCATTTTATGATCTGGCAGAACGCAAGCAGATCAAGTTTGCTTTTAAAAGCGCTGTCGAAAATCTATATGTATCGTTTGATCACGATAAGATTGAGCGGATATTGTTCAATTTACTTTCAAACGCATTTAAATTTACACCATCGACAGGAACCATCGGTGTTGAATTACAAAAGCTGCCGCATCAGGGAGAAGATGGCTGGGTTTCATTGGAGATAAAAGTGCTAGATTCAGGAATCGGGATCCCAAAAGATAGGCAGGAAATCGTCTTTGAACGCTTTTTTCAAAATGAAACATCCTCATCCATCCTCAACCAGGGATCAGGAATTGGCTTGTCTATTACCAAAGAGTTTGTTAAAATGCACGGAGGTGAAATATTGGTTGAAAGTGAACCAGGTTTAGGAACTTGTTTTACCGTACGCTTAAAACTCGCTTCAAGTTCAATTTCCGTGCAGGAGCAAAAGGATCTTGAAAATGCTGAATGGCCTTATGCAGAATCAAATGAAACCATTGAAAACGTACCGATTACAAAAAGTAATGAACATGTTTATGATCGCTTCATAACTACTGGAGAACAATTATGTTCCAATGAAAAAGAGGATGAAAATGAGTCTTTTGAGGTCGGTATTCCCGTAACAAATGTGCCCCTTGTTTTGTTAATTGAAGATAATGAGGATTTTAGGTTTTATCTTAAAGATAACTTAAAATCTTTTTATAAGATAGTGGAGGCCTCGAATGGTAAGGAAGGCTGGCAAAAAGCCCTTGCATTGCATCCTCATCTTATTGTTTCAGATATAAATATGCCTGAAATGAATGGTACAGAATTATGTAAAAAACTGAAAGGGGATGACAGGACCAAACATATCCCAATTATCTTATTAACAGCTTTAACTGCTGAAGAAGAGCAGCTTAAAGGCTTAGAAACAGGAGCGAATGATTATATGACCAAGCCCTTTAATTTTGAAATTTTACATTCAAAAATAAAGAATCTGCTCACGCTTCATCAAACATTTAAGAAAACTTATTCCAGACAGATCAGTATTCAGGCACCTGAAATAGACATCGAATCCACCGATGTTAAATTCCTTAATGAAGTATTGCCTTATATTGATGCAAATCTTGATAAGCCTGAGTTGTCTGTTGAGGACTTAAGTAAACATATGAGGATGAGCAGGGTATCTTTGTATAGAAAGTGTTTGCAGGTAATGGGTAAAACCCCTGTTGATTTTATCCGGTCTGTTAAGCTGGAGAGAGCAGCGGTATTATTAGAGAAAAGCGATAAAACAGTTTCAGAGATATGTTACATGGTAGGTTTTAGTGCCCCTAATTATTTTGCTAAGTCGTTTAAAGCAAAATATAATATAGCACCCTCCGAATATATGGCAGAAAAAAGGAAGGCCAATAAAGATAAAGACCTTAAATTATAACAGAACAAATCTTTTTTATCATCCGAGTTGTGCGAACAAGTTATATTAACGAATCTAACATTTTTGTCACGCTGAGGAGGTAATTTGTTTTATAAAATCAATATTAATGGCATAAGGGATTTTTATCCTATTGTAAGCTGCGAGGAATCGTCATTGAGAAGGTTTTTTCAGCCGACGAAGCAATCTTACAACGATCGCTATTAGCGTGCGCATTAAGATTGCTTCGTTCCTCGCAATGACGAGTTTTCCATGGATTCTGTCAATGGTAGCCTGTCGAAGGACCTGTAAATATTCTTTAAGGTGTTTCGACAGGCTCTCCGTAGGAGTCCTTTTAACAACATGACATCATCTAAGGTGAAATCGCCTTTATGATACACCCTCTTCCATTCAATAGTACTACAGCTCTGCTGCGCTACATCCCGTCTGATCGCATTGCAAAAACTAATTTTACGTGTCTAAAGGCATTTGTTTCACTCCATTCATTGTCGTAGTTTAAACCGTAAGGCCAAAAATGCCCGCCTCCGGTATGGATTACACCACTAGTGCCATCAAAAATTTTGACAAGTGCCACTGTGTTTGCGCCCAGGAAATCGCCCGTACTGGTATTTGATGTCCATCCACTGCTTAGGCCTACGCCATAGGTGTGGGCAATTTCGTGCATTGCCGTACGCACATTCTGGTAGCTGGTATTTGCACCAAAACGTATGTTTCCGTTTGTACTGCCATCGGCTGTGGGCACACCTGTGTTATATTGTACGGTAAGTGTGCGGGCGGGCCAATTGGCGCCAGCGTTATATCTTGCACAGGCATCATTCATCGCGCTGGTAATGCGGGCGAGTACATCAGCCGGTACGCCCGTACTGTTAAGCACCCAATTCAGTTGACCGCCTGCATTGACCGTTAACAAAGACCACTGCTGGTTTTCTCCGCCGTTGTAAGTCCATTGTGCAACATTGGCACCATCAACGATCGACTGGTTGGCAACTTCAAGGTCCTTACCACTGTTTCGGTTAATGATGCGATAATACCCGTTGCCCAAAGCGGTAAATTGCCATTGCTGGTTTGTAGCACCCGAATAAGTAGATATATTCACATTATCCCCATCAGCTGTGCCCGCCTGGTCTACCTGAAGTCCTTTGGCGCTATGCACACCAATAATCGAATAGTAATCACCAGGAAGCAGGGTTAGGGTCCATTTTTGATTTGTTCCGCCCGTACCGCCATATTGGGAAACATTCGAGCCGTCAGCAGTCTTAAAACCACCAACATCGAGTACTTTTCCACTTTTTCGGTTCACAATATAAAAGGTGCCATTGGTTAAAGACAGTGGGGTTTCGTTTGGCGGTATTGCACTCAGTTTTGCCTTCACCGAAAGCTGATCCTTGCTGTCTGGATCTGGAAGATCGTTTTTTCTGCAACTGCCAAAAAATAAAACAAATCCGAGCATTAAAATGCCGGCTGAGGGTAAAGTAAAAGATTTTGTTTTCATAAAATTAGGTAAGAATGAATGAACAGGCATATGAACATGTTCGTTTGGTTATTTTAAAGAGGACATATGCTACTCGTTTTAGGTGAGCCCCTCTTTTTATGATCAATAAAACTATTTAATCACCTTGTTTTAAAAAGGTTCATCCTTAAAACGATCTGCTTTATAAGGCTTTTGGTTTATCCCCTAATCACGTGCCCATTCCTTACTGCTGCTGCCTAAACAGCGGTAACGATTAAAATAATTGTAAAGATACTTCTGGTAGTTTGCCAGATTTTTTATACTTGGTTGAAACAAATTAACTATAAAAAATGGGCTTGTAGTGAGGGGTAATCTGATATAAATTAGGGGGTAAACTCCTCGTTTTCCTGCTTTATTACAAGATGTTAAGCTAAATAGGAGAAAGCAATTTTTTATAAGCGTCTTTTTTACGTTTATTTTGCCTGGATTTTAGAGAAATCTGCCTGTTCGCGATCTCTTCAATTATGCGCTATAAATCCATAAAAACACATCATACAAAAGAATTGTATTAGAAGGAAAAAAGCAGCGGAAAATTATGGCAATTTCGTGGCACGTTAGCCTATAAAACTACTTGGTGGCGATCGTTTTTGCGTGAAAGATTTACTGGCTGCCTACCTGGAAAGCCAGCAAAAGGGCCGTATTTAATTACCCCTGCTATACCTGTTCTGTACCCTTTGTTGCTACCAGGTTAACCCCAAGTTAACCCCAGGGTTACCCCGGCGTTACCTTTTTTCTACCTAAAAGGTAAAGCCAGCGCCTGCTTTCGCAGAATGGCACCACCACTTACGGTTATGCTGCCCTTAAGCAGGGCGCCACCCAATGTAATTAAGTAAGCGTTTTAACCACAGATGCGCACAGATAAACACAGATTTTTATGTCTGTGTGCATTCTTTCTAACTGGGGTTAAATTATTTTTCTTGCCGAATGGTTTAACTTAATGATATTTGGCCGCCATAAGTGCCCGGGGCCCTTGCACATCCGCCTACAACTGTAACGGCCCATTTTAGCTCAATAATGGTCTTAATTAGCTCAATTTAGCTCATTTAAGCTCAAAATGAGGCGCCAATGCGGCTAAGCTGCTAGGTTTGGGCATAGCGTAAACCAAAAAACAAAATTATGGCAACGCATTCAAAAAAATATAACTGTGTCAGTCAGGTTCCTTTAGCTACAGCTATATCATTAGCTGGTTATCGCAGCGGATATATCAGCCCTTATGGGTTTGGGAACATTATTTTTTCTTATTTTAGATGGATCCGAATACTTAAAATTATTTTCCCTATGACTAAAAAGCTGTTATTTATTTTGTTGTTAAGTTTAGTGTTTGGTTTGAAATCTAAGGCACAGCACAAATCAATAAATCCATCTGATGTAATTCCGTTTCAGGTAACTGTCGAAAAATCTACTTATAAAGGTAAAAATGCCCTGGCCCTGCAAATAAAAGGTGAGGCCAACGGAGACAATACACTTGCAATTTTAAAGGATATTAAATTCCATAACGGGGTAATTGAAGCTACAATTTCTGGGCAACCACTTGCAAACGCCGGAGAAACAGCCCGTGGCTTTGTCGGTATTGCGTTCAGGGCGGCTTTAGACGCCTCAAAAATGGAGGTTTTTTATTTACGTCCTACCAATGGTCGGGCAAATGATCAATTGCGCAGAAATCACGCTAGCCAGTATATTTCTATTCCGGGATATCCCTGGGAAAAATTAAGAAAGGAAACACCAGGACAGTATGAAGCGTATGTAGATATATTGCCTGCAGAATGGATCAAAATAAAAATCGTGGTAAAGGATGAAACTGCCAGGTTGTATGTTAACGGTGCTGCTCAGCCTGCTTTGATTGTAAATGACTTAAAGCAGGGTAAAGATATTTCGGGAAGTATTGGGTTATGGATAGGCCCCGGCACATTAGGCCACTTTACTGATGTTAAAGTAACTAAAGAAGATTGATAAATATGATATAAATGCCACCATGTGAAGAAGCTAGTGCAGTTTATTTTCTCCTCCCCAGTAATCCCTGATGCCAATATATTAAATACTTGAGAACTGTATTTTATATTCCAACGGGTTTTTGTTCATAATTATTAACAGCTATCCCCGAGGCAATGCGGGGATAGTTGTTGCAATGATAATTAATCCTGTTTAGCTTTCATTAATTTGATTACGCTTTAATATGCACAGGTATACCGCCAAGCCAGGTTTCCAGTACGGGGATGTTCCGCATTTTCATGTATTGCTCAGATGGGGTGGTTAATGATAGGGGATCCTGTTCAAGGATGACGAAATCGGCAAAGTAGCCTTCATCCAATGACCCGGCCCACTGGTCGGCATAACATTGCCATGCTGCATCATAGGTGACTGCAACCAGGGCCTGTTCTGGTGTAATGCACTCACTAGGATTTAATACTCCACCGTTTGCCGTATTCTCTTCCATTATCCTGGTAATGGATTGTTCCATCATTCTCAATGGACCCAATGGGCTTACTTCGTTGTCGCTGTGTAGGGTGATCCTCATTCCGGCGGCAAGTGCGGAACCGCAAAGGTCGAGCATCTGGGCTTTTGCGCTGCCAAATATGACCTGGCTGAAAGCATAGCCCCAATAGCCAACGTGGCCAATAAGGAAACTTGGCGAAATGCCCATATTGTACATTGCTGAAATCTGGTCTGCTGTGAGCAGGGAGCAGTGTTCTATGCGGTTGCGCAGCTCGGTAACGTTGGGCTGGGTGAGGGCAGTTTGGTAGGCTTCTATTGCAAAGGTTACTGCCTGGTCGCCATTGGCATGAATCATCAGGGGCCAGCCTTTTGCTACCACGCTACTGATCAGCGTTTGGTAGTCTTGGGGTATAGTGCCTGTAGGGGTTCCTGGTTGTGGGAAGTTGAATATTCCTGTATTATTTGCTGGCTTGCACAGGTAGGGGGCGCTCTGGTAGCCTGTGAGCCCTTGGTTTGAACCGTCGGAAACAACTTTTACATGTCCGTTATATACGGGAGTGTATTTGCTTGTGTCCGGATAGTTGCTTAGGTTGCCTACATCTCCTGTGGTAGCGCACAGTAATGCCCCGCCGATCCGCACCCGTTCGTGATTACTGGCCAGGTATTGGAGCAAAATCTTTTCAAAATTTGTGTTCAGTCCTGCATCGTACATGAATGTCGCTCCCCTTTGATTCGCCAGTTTAAAGAGTTCGGTAAGGTAGCTATCGATGTTGTTGGCCATGGCAACAACCTGTTGTTTGATCACGGTGAGCGCCGGGGTCATCATCAAACTTTCCTGCAGCTGGCCTTTGGTTTCTGCGATGTAGATATCAACGTGTTTGTACTTGGCTTGCACTGCGGTACTGTTTTTATAGACTAGACGTAACGCGCTGGTGTTTAAATAGAGGGTGTGCATAGAGGCGCTAAGCAGCATCATCGGGATGTCTTCCCTGATACCGTCAAGTACTTTGTTGTTTATGGTGATGAGTTCCTCTTCACCTTTTTTGTTGAGTACAAATGGCATCAACGAGGGGTCCAGCCCCTTGCCAAGAATGACATATTCAAAATTGTCTGGGAGGTTATCGTTGATGATTGTTCCAACAGAGTCCAGATCGTATGTTGCGAGCAAATCCTGACCGTTGAAAGGGCTTACATCTGCCCATTCGGTCATCATCGCGGTTGGGACGATATGTACGTGCGGCTCGATCAGTCCGGGAAGCAGGGTTTGTGTGCCGGTAAGTTCTTTAGTCTTATAACCGGGATAGTTTTGCTCCATATATGCTGTTACAGCATCTTGAGTGCCGTTCACAACAACGTTTCCGTCGGCTATTCCGATGGCTTCAACGGTAGCCGTCGATCCGCCGGTCATCGGACGGATGGTGCCGCCGGTGATTAGCAGGGTTTGGGGCTGTTGTTTGGCTTTAAGCCCGGGGCCGGGTTTCATTTTTGCGAGGTTTTCCGGGCTGAAAAGCTCTTCTTTGAGAATTTCTAAAACTGGATTGTTGCAGGCGCATTGCGTGCAGCCATGATGGTGTACGTGTTGGTTTTCCATTGGTTGATTAAGGGTGTTAATGATAAGTTTTGTTGTATGTTCCAAAATACAGCATTTTATTTGTGTGTTGTCTTTGTTGGTTGGGGTAGTTCATATTGGGGACTGATTGGTGAGCTGATGTGTATAAGGTTTGTTCGGGTATTGGAGCTTGAAATGAATGTTTTCGTAGCATTAAGGTGTTTTTTTTTGTATTCATAGGCGTTCACGTTTGTGGTGTTATTTATGATCTTTTCATTCATTTTCCGAAAGCATGTCAAAGAAAAAAATACAAAAACTACTTATAGCATTCAGGTAAGTTTGTTGGCTTTAAAAATGCTGGTGAATACCAATTTATTTAGTGGGGATATTGATATTTGGTCTTTGAAATTTATAAACATCTCTTTATGATTGAGCATACAGAAAAATGAGTGATTCTCTATACTGTATCGTACGGCAAAGCGCACCCTGTATACTAGGTTTTGAAATTGATCGCTATAGTAACCCGAATTAATTTATTATTCTATTTTAATTGCTCGCTATGTATAACGGTAGTGTAGGTGTCTGATATTACTAAATCATTAAACTTTTGGTCTGCACTTTTAAATGTGATCTTACTTATTACTTTTGCAGCGGTCAGGAGAAAATGATCGCGGTAGAGGGCTTTCCGGTAGCACGTCGAAGGTTCGATCCCTTCCTCTACAACATTTAGCGGTAAATGATAAGCCGTCTATCCGCTTTTTAATTTGGACTAAACTTCATTCTTTGTTCATGTTTGGTTTCTATGTTTGTAACATTACATACTGTTAATATTATTTGGTTAGTAAATAAGCCATGGCGGATGTTGTGGCTTATTCTGTTTTATTCCCATCAGGTCCGTTAAACTGCAGTAGTGTTCAATAACTTAATATTGCCTTAATATACAACGCCGGTATAGGTTTTATTTTTGCTGCACAGAGATTCCCTTTCCCAGGCATGTTCAACAAGATAAAAGATTTACCGGATGCAGTACTGTTAGAAAAGCATAAAAACGGAAGTCCTGCTGCCTTCGATTTTCTTTTTAAAAGGTATTATGCAGCACTTTACCGTTATGCCTTAAGAAACATTAAAGATACTTTTGTTGCAGAAGAACTGGTGATGGATGTGATGCTCGGCCTGTGGAAGAAACAGGGAGACATTTCAATAGAAACCGATCTGGGCCCATATCTTTACCGCTCGGTCAAAAATGCGCTGTACAATCATTACCGCAAAAAAATAATGGCCACTGTTGAGCTTGATGAACAGCTTGTGACCGAGGTTGTGAAATCACGGCCCGCTGATGATGCACTGGTATATGCACAGCTTGAAGAGATTTACCGCGAAAAACTTAGCCAGCTAAGCCCAGCCCGCAGAAAAGTATTCCAGATGAGCAGGGAGGAAAATAAAACCTATGCCGAAATTGCTAGTGATATGAACCTTTCTGTAAATACGGTCGAAAATTATATGGTTGCAGCGCTTAGCTTTTTCAGGCAGCACATAAAAGAGCATGCAGATTTTACACTTTTTTTGCTTCTGGCGACGCATATTCTTTTGTTTTTGCCTGCCTAAATAAAAAATATATTTTTTTACATTTTGATAGGTGGTACCCTTTAAAACTTGTGTTATGATTATTGAAGAACAACCTCAATGGATCATAAAACAGAAAAAAAAGCCCTTATCAGAAAATATATTAACGGCGGATGTACGGCGGAAGAAACTGCCGAGATAAAATCACTGCTGTCTACAGGTGACCTTTCTGTTCTTTTTTCCGAGGTGATGGACGAGATTGCGGCATCAACTGATGATGGGTACATTGAACCAGATGTTTCGCAGGCACTTGCTAAGTTCCACGGAATGCAATCGGCGCGAAATATCGGTGGCAATGAACCAATTGTTTTAGGCTTACCATCAAAAAATATAAAGCTCCGCAGGTATCTATCGTATGCCGCGGCTATTCTGTTGATTATCGGTTCTATTTCACTATTGATTCCAAGACTGGATAAAAAAACTCAGCAGTATGCAATAATTGATCAGCATTTCGAAAATCCAAAGGGCAAGCGCTCCAAAATTCTTTTGCCAGACAGTTCGGTGGTGTACCTGGGCCCGGGCAGTACTCTTTCTTTTCCTTCAAAATTCACCACCAATGTGCGGGCGATATCGTTAAGGGGAGAAGCTTTTTTTGAAGTGACTAAAAATCCAAAAAGACCATTTATCATCCACACCGGAAATATAGTAACCAGGGTATTGGGTACCTCTTTTAAAATCGATGCTTTTTTAAATCAACCGGTTCGTGTTTTAGTCAGTACCGGAAAGGTAAGGGTAGACCGTGAAGTAAACAAGGTATTACATTCCATTGCCGTATTGTTGCCAGGCCAAAGTGTGGTGTGGAACGAGAAAACTGGGCAGCGCGAACTGGGTAGTACAGCCGTTAGCGACATTCTCGGATGGAAAAACGGAAAGCTGGTGTTCAGGAAAACGAAGCTGGCTGATATTGCTGCCATTTTGGAAAGAACTTATAATGTTACGATCGCAATAGGTAATTCTGCAGTAGCAGAAAGGCAGATCAGGGTGAATTTAACCACCGATATTCCATTAAGCAAGCTGATTAAAATCCTCAGTGTTGCAGGTAATTTTAAATATAAAATCAATCAAAATCATGTTAGCATTTTTTAGGAGAGAAAGGATGAGGATGTAACAAACAGACTAAAATAAAAAACGTCCCCCTTTGAGGGAGGACGCGTAAATCATCAAAGGACTGGCTGTTTTCGAAGACCCGTCAGCCCACGATAAAGTATTCATAATATCCGCCTAAAGGCGAAAAATCATAATGATCAAAAATATGCAAAAAGTATTACATCTGCATGTTTCTTTTCAATATGCAAGGCAATGTTATAACGCCTTGTACCATGTTAAAAAGAAACTGAAGCAGATGGCTGATAACAATCTGCCCGCAGATAAAATTTATTTCTTTATGAAATGCTCTTTTCTAGTGATCGTTGCAAATCTTACCGGCTTAGGGCTTCTCTTCGCTAATAATGTGTCAGGTCAGGATCTCAATCGGAAAATCAAACTTAGGCTTGAAGCTGCAACTATAGAAAATAGCTTGGCTGTTGTAGAAAAACAGGGCAATATCCAGATTAATGTGGCGGTAAACCTGTTGAACAACATAAGCAAAAAGGTTAACCTCAATAATGAAAATATCAGTGTTGCCGATGCGCTGAACAATATTTTAGCCAATACCAACCTTAAATACAGCGTGGTAGAAGGTTATGTAGTGATTACCAGAAAACCAGTGCCGATTTTAATCACAGGAACGGTTTTCGATGAGAAGAGCAAAGAAACACTCATTGGAGTAAGTATAAAGGTTAAGGGCGGAACTACTGCAACCTCGAGCGACGTGAACGGAAATTTCAGGATTACCGTTCCTGAAGGTGGCGCTACCCTAATAATTTCTTACATGGGCTACATTAGCCGCGAAATTAAAGTGGATGCAAGTACGAAGGTATTGAATATTGCTTTAAAAGCCTCGACTACACAGCTGAGCGAGGTGATGGTTCAGGCGAGAAGAAAGGCAAATACCGAAGTTGCCATATTGGAGGAACGCAAAAAATCGTCGATTGTCCAGGATGCCATATCTTCACAACAGATTGAGCGTACCGGCAGTATTACCACCACACAGGCTTTGCAGCGTGTTTCGGGGGTTACTGTAACCGATGATAAATATGTAGCCATCCGCGGTTTAGGCGATAGAAGTGTAATCGGACAGTTAAACGGGGTGCGTTTAGCCTCATCTGATCCCGATAGGAGTACGATCCCCCTGGACCTGGTTCCCGCATCACTGCTCGATAACATTACCATTTATAAAACAGTAACACCCGATAAACCTGCCGATGCAGCTGCGGGCATTGTAGAACTGAAAACCAAATCTGTTCCGGAAAAGGAAACTTTCGAAATGATAGCCCAATCGGGTGTTAACTCGAATGTGGGAATTGGTGGTCAGTACAATAGCTTCTGGAACAGCGATATGGGTGCCTTTGGCAATAAAATCAGTGATAAAAACTTAAGCAGCGACTTTAAAAACCTGGCCAGTCAATATCCGAACGGCCTGGGATCCATCCAAAGTATGATTGCCAATAGCAATTACAGCCCAACGGCCTATCAGGAAGTAAACCGCATCAACAACATTATGCAGTCTTTCGATCCGGTGATGACTTCACAATACAAAAAAGCACCCTTAAACCAGCTGTATTCTGCTACTTACGGCAACAGCTTTAATATTTTTAAAAAACATAAACTCGGTTTAATCGTGGGCGGGAATTACTATCGCCGCATTACTGATATCAGCGGAGGCGATTTAACCCAGTATAGTATATACCAGGGCGTGGTTACCGGTAACCCTGATGTGTACAGTCCACGTAATATTCCAAACTACATTACGCCAAACAGTTTATTTATGGGTAAATACCAAACTTATAAAGAAAACACGGGTGTAGAGACTTTAAATTATGGAACTTTGGTGGGCGTTACCTATCAGTTTAACCGCCGTAACGAAATCAGCATGCAATACCTGGGCAGCTGGGGCGGCGAAACTAAAGCTAGTAATTTAGCTGGCCGTTACGAATATACTGGCTTACCTGGAGAGGTAAAAACAACCACCTACTCGCTAAAACAAACTTTTCGTAACCTGAACACTTTTAACCTGCAGGGCGAGCATAAATTTTTCGATAAAGAATTATCCCCACGTTTGAGTTATAATGTGGCCAGTTCGAGATCGAAACAGAACGACCCTGATTTCCGCTTTGCCAGTCTGGCCGATTATATGCCCAGGGGCGGAGGCTATTACACGGTTGGAACAGGAAGTGGTGCACCTGCAACGGTTTACAGCAGACACCTTTACGCCTTAACCTCTGGATATGTTAACGGTTTCGGGCCTTATGGTATTATACAAGCCGAACCTAATGGAAGGAGATGGCGGAACCTTGATGAGAAAAATTACAATTATAAAGCAGATTTAAGTCTTCCTTTTAAACTGTTAGGGCAAAAACAGGAGTTTAAAACCGGCGTAAATTATTTATTCAGGGATCGTGATTTTAATGAAAACCAGCTTTTCCTGCCGGGATCTAACTTTACCAGCAATAGGGCCCTACCGTTATACGGTGCCGAGGGTAACCTGAACCGATTGGTGAGCAGCGAATTTATTGGTGTTAAATTGCCTACAGGTGGCCAGGGGGAAGGCATGATGCCCATTGGTGGATTCTTATATAACAGCCAAAAATCGCCCAATAATTATACAGGTTATTTTGAAACCAATGCTTTTTACGGGATGCTGGATTTAAAGCTGACTGAAAAGCTGCGTATTGCAGGCGGTGTGCGTTTCGAAATGACCAATATTGGTTCATCTGTTGATACTTCAGGCGTGTTTTTAGATCCGTCGCTTACCGCAGGAGGTGCAAACGGGAGCAAAATCCCCTTAAATCCGATTAATCCAAATTCGGTATACAAAACGGGTTATAAACCATTTTACTCGGTTAACGCAACTTATACCCTAAACGATAACATGAATTTCCGCGGTGCTTATAATACTGCATTAGCTCGCCCGGAATTGAGGGAAATAACCAATGTTTTCGAATTTGATGCCTTTCAGATGGGTTTAGTGGTCGGTAATCCGAACCTTAAAAACCAATTTACCCAAAATCTTGATTTCAGGTGGGAATGGTTTCCGGCAAAAGGAGAGGTGCTTGCGGTTTCGGCATTTGGTAAACGGATAGAAAACCAGTTGGTAAAGGTTTTTAGCTTGCAAACTGCTGGTTTGGCGGCAACCTATCCCGAGTTTCCAACCATCCAGTTCCAGAACGATCCTAACGTTGGCCGGGTATGGGGGCTTGAACTCGAGGTTGTAAAAAGCCTGGGAAATATGTGGGATCCTTTAAAAAACTTTTATTTCGGTTCTAACTTATTGCTTGCACAGAGCGACATTAAAAAAACACCTGAGCGTTACGAAGCCATCCGCTCGCTCGATCGTTATACACCAAAAAACAGTCCGCTTTTTGAGCAGGCGCCTTACTCCATCAATGCATGGTTAAACTATGAAAACCCAAAATCGGGATCTGATTTTACCTTAACCTTTAATGTGGTAGGCGAACGTTTAGTGCAGATCAACCTGACGGGGGAACCCGATTTATACACCCGTCCGGTACCGGTTTTAGATTTTGTATTCAGTCAGCGTCTGACTAAAAGTGTCAGGTTTAAAGGTTATGCCAAAAATATCCTTAATCCCGATATCAAAACCGTTTATGCCAATCCACAAACGGGAGGTAAATGGTATGGCAACGAATACATTAACCGAAGTTATACCCGTGGCGCCGAAATTATGTTAGGCTTTACCTATAATCTATTTAAATAATGAATAAAATAAGTTATAAATACTTTAGCATGCTGTTTTTCAGCATTATGCTGCTGTTTCAGGCCTGCAAAAAAGATAAGGCCGATTTTGAAGCAGATAACAGAGTTTTAACCCAGAATAGGATCAGTTCAACGGCCCGTATTATCAATGTGGCAGGTTTTAATCAGGTGATTTCCGATGGTGACAGCCTGACCAGTTTTATCGTAAGGGAACCCAACAAACCCAATAGCCAGCAATATCCGGGCACCTCATATTTTCCCTCGAACGGGCAGTTAGGGAAAACCTGGTTTGTTCCACAAGACCTGTTTAATGCACAGGGAACGGCTGCACTCGATTTTATGGCAAGAAGTTATACCCCTGTCACTACAGGCAATGTAAAACTTGAGGTAAAAAACGACTATAACAATCCAACCGATTATTTTCTGCTGCCTACTTTTGCAATGGATGGTCAGCCGGAAGTGGTTACCGTTAAAAGAGGAATTACCGCACCATCCAAACCCGATCATTTTAAGATCAGGATTGTAAATCTTTCGGGATCCATTCAAAATCCTGCAGTTAACAGCAGTGGCAGCCAGGAAGATTTGAGTGGAAACGTATCACTGGCCTATGCAGATGGAAAATTGGTTGATGCGAGGACCAATCATATCGGTTCAGTGGCCAGAAGTTCTGAATATATAGAGCTGCCTTACGGAACCTATCAGTTTAAAGTGCTAATGGATGATGGAAGACAGATGCCGGCATTAGGTGCAGGAATAGATGCGATCACCCTGATCGATCTACCGACTTCAACCATTCCCCTTAATCTGATGAATTCGACCAAATTAACTTATGCACCCATCCAGACCTACCAGCCCGGGGGCATTTATACCATTTTAATCGCTCCGCAAAAATTTGATTATATAATCAACGAACTTGATGAAACTTCATCAACTTATCAGAATTCATTTCAGGTGATTAATGATAATACGCCGTCGGCCAACAATAGTTATTTCAGGCTACAGGGTGTAAATGGTTTGGCCGGGCAAAATGTAAGTTTTAAGGTAGATGGGAAAACAATAGCCAGCAATTTAGCTTTTGGTACGGCTGGCACATATACAAATTTTATCCAGGGCAGCCATACCGTTGAAGCTTTAGATGCGTCGGGTAAAACCATTGCCAGTGCCAGCCAGATGCTCCGTCCGGCACAAAACTATACTGCGTGGTTATATCCCGATCAATCAGGTGCCCCTAAGGTGCTCATTGTCGCTAACGATTTAAGTGGTACAAGCTATCTCGGGGCTGAAGACGATGCCACTTACAGCCGCAATCAATATTATTATTTCTTCTTTAAAAGATTTTTAAATCTTTCAGTGAGCAATCCTTATATCACTTTTACACAGAGCAACGGGCTATCTTCTGCGGGGGGAAATGATAATGCAAATGCAGGTGTCAATCTTCAGCCTGGTATGCCCTTGTTCGAGCGCCCCTATATCAGTAATACCTACAATCAGAAAGCCTTCGAAATTATGGCCTACCGTTCCAAACCCAATGTAGTGCCGGGTATATGGGCCAGCGATATTGAAGTGTTAAAAAGCGAGGCCTTTGTTGCAGATAAAACCCTTTATCAGAAAGTAGGGAGGGAATTGCCTGTACAAGAGCCTGGAATTTACACCGTGGCACTTATTGGCCAATCGGGCACGGGCAGTACGCCGGCAAATCAAGCAAGAATGATCATTATCAAACACAACAAATAATGAAAAAAGAGAGATTAAATAACAGAATGATTAAAACCGGACTGGCACAGTTGGCATGGCTTTTTGCTGCTTGCTTTGTGCTGCTTAACACGGGTTGCGTTAAAGTAGAATACTCGAAGATCGACGATCCGGCATATTTAAGGGTATTCAACAACCTTAATTACATACAAACGCTTGGCAGTAAGGATAATAAAGTGCCGTTTTTTTGTATGCTCATCAATCCGGTACTGGATGGTAATGGCATGCCAACAAGCGCCGAAATTGTGGGTGACTTTTTAGATCAGCGTGATGCCTATGCACCTCCATATCCATCACATATTGGTACGGGTACCTCGGTTAATAATCCCGAATATCCGGGCAAAGAAAATGTATTGGTAGGCCCGATTTTAAACGGTTTCGATTTAAGCAGCTGGGCGCAGGTTCCATCGGGCAAAATGCGGATCATGTTTGTTTACCGCCCTAAAAATACAGTACCCTTTTTTCAATTGGAGAACCAGTTAAAAAAAGATATCCTGATCGATACTGTACTTAATCTCACCAGTAAAGAGGTGTACACCCTACATATATTGCAAAAAGATTTTGTGACCAAAAGGACCGGCCTTTTACTCCGTCAAGAGGTTTTTCAAAAGCTGCCTCTATCTGATTCGCTTACCTATGTTAATTTTTACAACATGAGTGCCAAAGGCTATTGGGAGGCCGATAAATCGCTAAAGGCCGAAGATTTTTTGATGGCCAGTTTTCAGGGTGGAATGAAAGATGAAATGAATGTTTTCCTCTCACTTTATGAAGATCAAAGCATTTTAAGCTCCCGTGCAGCCACTGTAGCTGGTTTTAAAGGTAAATATATTGCCAATGTTAAATTAAATACCGCTACTGATGTAGTAAACCCTTATGTGAGTTTCCCAATCTGGTCAGGTAAAACCGCCAATGGCATTACCACAAACATGTGGCAAAGGTTCGATTTTTTTGTACCAGGAATGGATATTACGAATAACCCTTTTTACGAAGCCTCAATTGATAACGGTGGCAACTGGGTTTCTGTTAACTGCTTGCAGAATGGCAAAGTAAGGATGACAAGCAACGATAATGCGGCCATACTGCCCAATTTGCTGGTTAATATCCATTCAGGTGTAAACAACCCCAAAACCTTCGCCACTGTAAACACCATCGAGGTAGTTAATGGCAGGGTTTATTTAACCACCATTCAACGAAAATATGCACCGCCCATTTATTAAAAATATGATTTCAATGAAAAAACGATCTAATTTCAGTTATAGCAAACTGGTTATACAAATGGGGAAAATACTTTTTGCATCGGCAATGGTTTTTCAGCTGCTTTTTGTTACTGGTTGCAAACACGATGACCTATCGGTAGCCTTACCCAACGAAAATATTCGTCCGGCAGGCGATTTTGTAAAGAACAATTACGAAATGCGCCTTTTTTATGCCGCAATCAAAAAAACAGGCTACACGGAACAGTTAAACGGAGCGGGGCCTTTTACCATATTTGCGCCAACCGATGAAGCGTTTAACCGCCTGGGTGTTTATAGCGCCACCGATTTTGACAAAATGAATGTAGATAGCTTAAAAAAAATAATCGGCTATCATATCCTTCCCCGTAAACTCTTGGTGAACGATATTCCAAGCAACGGGATAGATGTGCGCTATGCCACTTTAACAGGTCCGGAGCTATATGTTTCCCGTGCAGCTTTTAATCCTAACGGAGGTGTTGAAAACGAACTTTATATCGATGGTGTTGAGGCCATCAGAAAAGATGTGGTTGTATCCAATGGTGTTCTGCATTTAATGGATAATGTAATGAAACCAAACTTTAACAAAACCGTGCAACAGTGGCTGGCAGCACATCCCGATTATAGTGTGTTTGTTCAAGGTTTAAAGAAGTTTAACCTGTGGGATCAATTGGCCACCGGTACAACATTCACCATTTTTGCACCAAATAATAAGGCTCTTGAGGATGTAGGCATTACCGAGGCTTTCTTAAATAGTTTGGAGACTGATAAATACATTGGCGACAGGCTTTTTGGGGCTTACATTTTATACGACAGGCACTTTTTTATCTCCGATTCCCAGGTGTTTTCACTGATCAATTTCAACGGTGCCTATAATTATTTCCTCAAAAACGATAGCCATTACATGAATTTTGGAGGAGGAAAGTTGTATCCGGAATTTAAGTTAGGCTATAACCTTACGCTGCGTAGTGGTAATACGGTTTCTGACGTGATCTTAAACGCGGTAACCAGCAATTTAACAGCAAAAAACGATAACCTGTGCAGCAACGGCATTGTCCATCACTTAGTTAGTGGGTTGGTAACGCCCGACCAAGCTACCAAGAAATAATATATCATCATAAATATGAGAAATTTAAAAAACTTTTGGGTATTCGTTTTATGGGCCTGTATCCTTTTTTTAGGTGCCTGTTCAAAAACGGAATTTATGCCCGATCCTGAAGGGGCCCAAGTCCCGTTTCAAAGCGATGCCACGCAAACGGTAGAGCAGTTATTGACCGCCTCGCCTGCTAAATTATTTTACAGTGCATGGCAAAAAAGCAATATCAAAAATATCCTTAAACAGCAAGGCAGCAAAGTCGTATTTACGGTTTTCGCACCGAACGATGCCGCCATGCAGGCGGTAGGTTTAAGCGCTAACGAGATTAATCAAATGCCTGTAGAAGAACTGGACAGTTTGATGATGTTTTATACCACCATCGGCACGGTAACCAAAGATGAACTGAAACTACGGAGTGATAATTTTATGGTCAAAAGCCTGTTGCTCCATCCCGGTTTATACGTTAAGTATTACGACAATGCTGAAAGTAATAATCAATATGATTTATATTATTACAGGCATTATGTGGGTTTAAAAGGCGATGATTTACTGATGAACGGTAAAAACGTAGGTAAAGTGAATTACCTGCCTGCGACAAACGGCGGACTTTATATTATGGAAAAGGCCTTAGAAAGACCTACGAAAACCATATTGGAAGCTTTACAAGCCGATGGACGGTTTACGATGTTTATTGAATCGCAACGCCTTGCAGATGAGCTTTTTCTGGATAAAATTGGTGCTGATATTGAGGCAGTTTTTGGGTTTAGACCCGAACCGGAAGACATTATGAGGGACTATGCCAATAACCGCCTTTATTATAACAAGGATTGGGGAATAGAAACGCCTCTATATGCAGGTTATATTGGGCCAAATATCACTGTCTCCACTTTGTTTGCGCCAACAGATGAAGCTTTTCATCAGGCCGGATTTCAAACCGTTGCCGATATCCTGAAATTTAATGAACGGAGTATGGATGGTGTTTTTTTTGATGAAAATACTTATTCGGCAAGAGGCGCTTTCCCGATGGATACCGTTTACAATTTTCACCGCAACTGGGGCAGGATGTTCCAACCGGTTACTTCGGGGGGCGATAAAGCCGCAGTTAATTCTACTGTCTTTTATAGCAACGTGTTAAAGCCAATGCTAAATAATTATCCGGTTAATGTTGGTGGAAATCCTCCGATAGAATATACCTATCTGATGCCGCTCGAGTTTTCACTCAGCAATAACAACATTCAGATTAAGGTAAAAGGCGCTGAATACCCTGCAGCAACAGTGGTCGATGCGGATATCAATACCCTTAACGGACCAATACACGTGGTAGACCACCTACTTTTCCCCAAAGGATTTAAACTTAAATAGAACATGGGACAGCAATTTAACCTATACCATAAGAATACCTTATTTTCCTTATTGCTGATGGCCATTTTGGGTACATCGTGTAGTAAAGATGAAAATAAACTGAGCGATTACGACAACAATAAAATTAACCTCGTTATTGCCGATAACTTTAATCTTTCGTCCTTTAGTGCAGCGCTAAAACGCAGTGGTCTTGATAAAACTTTGCAGGATGGGGCAGGGCCTTATACAGCGCTGGTGCCATCAGATGCCGCATTTTCATTGGCGGGTTATGCAGGTCCGGTAAGTGTGCTCACCGCAAACCCCACCCTCATTTCGCGCATTGCCCAATACCATACTTTGGATGGAAAGTACGAACTGAATAAATTGCCTTACCTGTTTAATCAGGAGTTGCGCTCGCGTGGGGGTAAATTATATGTCACACACTGGATCAAGGGAACTGATACGGTATTGACCTTAAACGGTTCGCGGATCATTGCGCAGAATATCCCGGCTTCAAATGGCTTAATTCAGGTGGTAAACCGGGTTTTGAGCCCTTATCTGTATGATCTACTGGGCGATGCTGTTGCGGCAGAATCAAACATTACTCTTTTTACACAGGCTTTGAAAACTTCTGGTTTGCTGCTCACCATTAATGAAACGGGCCCATATACCATTTTCGCGCCCAATAACCAGGCCATGCAGGCAATGGGTTATGCCAGTGTAGCACAGATTAATAACACTGATATAGAAGTATTGAAACGTCTGGTGAATTACCATATTGTAAAAGACAGGCGCTTTATTTACGATTACATCCTCAGTACAGGTTCATCCAATACCAGCCGTCAGGCCATGCTCGATGGCAATTCGATTACCATGACTTTAACACCAGATCCCAGTGCTCCGGGGAGTTTTAATGGCATAACCCTAAGTGGAATCGGAAATACAACGGCAGTAAAATTGGTTAAACAGGATATCCTGGCCGGCAATGGTGTATTACATATTATAGATGGTGCTTTACGGATTACCCAATAGGAAACGTAAGGCAATTAAATTTAAACTGATGAAAAAAAGTATATATCCAATACCCGGCTTTTTGCAGGAGATGTTTTCCCTGCAGCACGTTGGGCTTAAAATAATCATGCTCTGTGTTTTCCTTTTCATATCTTTTTATGGTATGGCGCAGGAAACAAGTGGTTCCTTAACTGGTCAGGTTAAAGATGCCAGGGGGATTTCGATACCCGGCGCAACAATTGTGGCCATTCATACCCCTTCGGGAACCCGTTATGCCATTTCTGCCGATGCGGATGGGCGTTACTTTTTAAACAATTTACGTATTGGGTCGCCTTATACCGTAACGGTTTCTACCACTGGGATGAAAACCGAGGTGCTTGGCGATGTTGCGGTACGTTTAGGCGGGAGCCAGCAGCTCAATTTTGTGCTGCAGAAAAACGCGCAGGAACTGAGTACCGTTATGGTATCAGGCAGGGCAAAACCCAAACAAAAGGCCGATAGCTATGGCACCGGTAAAAATATCAGCGCCGAACAGGTAAAAAATATGCCTACCATTAACAGGAGCTTAACCGATATTACCCGGCTAAGCCCGCAGGGAAGCCGCGACAACAGCTTCGGTGGAACCAATTTCCGTTACAACAACGTAACCATTGATGGCGCGGTAAACAACGATGCCATTGGTTTTAGCCCTTCGCTTGGCGGACAAACGGGTACTTCTGGCATGAACGGGAGCAGTACCCGTACCAATCCCGTTTCTTTAGATGCTATTGAAGATATGCAGGTTTACCTGGCACCATTTGATGTTAAAATCGGAAATTTTACAGGAGGATCTATCAATGCCGTAACCCGGAGTGGTACCAATAAAGTTCAGGGTTCGGTTTATGGTTTTGGCCGGAATGCGGCCATTACCGGTAAAGACCGTGTTGGCACTCTGGGTAAAATGAACAGCGACTTCGAGGATTATCAGGCAGGTTTCCGTATCGGTTTTCCGATTATAAAAAACAAACTCTTCTTTTTTAGTAATGAGGAGATTACCCATCGCCAGGATCCTACCCAGTTGTATGTTGGTACAGCAGAAACAAGCCATATCTTAAGCGTGGCTGATGCAGACTTAATCAGCAATGCAGTTAAAACCCGTTATGGCAATATTTTCGATGCAGGTACTGCAGGTGTGTACACCAATTCGAACAAATCGCAAAAATTCTTCAACCGTTTAGATTGGAACATCAACGGTAAACACCAGCTGGCCGTCAGGAACAATACCATTTTTAGTAAGGCTACACATATGGACCGCGATCAACAGGATTTCCGTTTCAGCAGTATGGCTTTTGAACAGGAAAATAACCAGAGCAGTACCGTTGCCGAGTTAAAAAGCCGTTTCAATAACGAACTTTCTGGGAACTTACTGGTTGGTTTTACACATGTAAGCGATAGCCGCGATCCACTGAGCGATCCTACTTTGCCGCAGGTGCAGATTATGGGCCGTACGCCTGGCACCACCATTTATCTGGGTACCGACCGCGAAGCGAGCATCTTCAACATGAAACAAAAAACCTGGGAATTTACGGCCAACTTAAACTGGACCAAAGGACGCCATAAAATCTTAGTGGGTACACATAACGAGTTGTACAACATCCAGTATGGTTTTGTAAATGCCTGGAACGGCCGGGTAGATTACCAGAGCATCGAAGATTTTATCGGCAATAATCCTTACCGCGTGAGGGGCAGTTACAATTACAACAATAACAGCCGTGATTACCTGTTGGCCAACCCGGCTGCTGATTTTAATGTAAACATGTATAGTTTATATGTGCAGGATGAAATCAGAATCAGCGATAAATTAAGCATTACACCAGGCCTGCGGGCCGATGTGGTAAATTTGCCTACCATGCCAGGTCTTAGTGATAAGGTTAAAGATATTATAGCCGATCCAAATTTCGGCAATACCTATACTTACACACCGCTTAACCGGATCGAAAATAAATTTCTAAACAAAGTACAGTTATCGCCACGTTTGGGTTTCAGGTATGATGCCCTGGGTAACCAAAAACTGATTGTAAGGGGAGGGGCAGGCTTATTTACAGGCCGTATTCCTTTTGCCTGGTTAGCCTATGCGTATTACAATACGGGCAATAACTTTGGCGCTTTCGATCAGCGGGGCGATCAGCAGCCCTTTGCACCGGGTAGCGATGCCATTAAACCCAGCCCGAATGGAATAGGGAACTTCATTGAGCAGAACGGCGCAGTAATCAATAATCCCAATAGTGGCCGCACGCAGATCGATCTGGTTGATAATGGTTTTGTAATGCCACAGGTATTGCGTGGAAGTTTGGGTATCGATTACCAAACAGAAAGCGACTGGCGATTTACGGTTGAAGGGATGTATACCAAAAGTTTAAAAGACATATTGTTTCAGCAACTGAATACAAAAGATAACCCATTGTATTACGGTTATGATAAACAGAAACAACAGCCGGTTTACAGCGGAACGGTCGATCCCCGTTTTTCTAATATCTATTTATTGAGCAATACCAGTGAGGGATACCGCTATAGCCTTACCGGAACAGTAACTAAAACGTTTAGAAAAGCCTTAAATATTACGGCTTCTTATACCTATGGCGAATCGAAAGATTTAAGCAATGGCGTACGTAACTCGATGGAGAGTAACTGGCAGTTAAATCAGGCTTTGGTCCCCAATAATCCGGCATTGAGCTACAGTAATTTCGATACCCGCCACCGCATTGTGTCCAGTATCGGCTATAACCATGAGTGGGAAAAAGCAGGAAGAACTGTTGTAAGTTTATTCTTTAGTGCCCAATCGGGCAGTCCGTTTAGTTATGGGATTGTAAACAGCAGTATCCAGGGTTTATCACAACAGGTAAGTTTGGCTTATATCCCGTTGCGCGAAGAAGCCATCCACTATTTTAAAGATGTTTCAACGCAAACAGCAGCCCAACAGGCAGCAGCCTTTAATCAGTTTATTGATGGTAACACATATCTAAGCAGTCGCAGGGGAAATTTTACCGAGCGTAACAAAGGGCGTACCCCGTGGAATGTACAGGCCGATCTGCATCTCTCGCACGAACTGTTTGTAAATAGTAATAAATCGCAGTCGCTGAGCCTGAATGTAGACATCATCAACCTCACCAATCTCATCAATAAAGCCTGGGGCGTACAGTATTTTTCGCCCAATACCTTTAACTCCACAAGCAGTGTAGGTTTAACGCCAAGCCTGTTCCCGCCACAGCAAAATGCTGGCAACTATCCGGTATTTACTTTTAACAACCCCGGTCAGCCTTATAGCATCGATTATTTTAGTTCCAGGGTACAGATGCAACTGGGATTAAGGTATAGTTTTTAACATCAAAGATAAATCTTATGATAATACAACATAAAAAGAGTTTAAGTATCGGACTGATGCTTTTCCTGCTGCTCATTATTGGGGCCTGTAAAAAGGATAAAACAGAACCTCAGGCAGTATCGTTTAAAATAGAAAGTTATTACCCCAACAGTGGTAATGCAGGTACACTGGTAACCATTACCGGGACAGGTTTTGGTACTGATATTAAACAATATTCAGCCACTATTGGGGGCAAATCAGCAGAGGTAATTAGCGCAACGGCCGAAGCTTTGGTAATCCGTATGCCCGAAGGCGGAACTACAGGTACATTGGCCTTAAAGTACGACACCCAAAATTTTGAGATCGGTGCGTACACCTACCAGGATTTAACCATCACAACAGTATTGCCTGCAAACGGTCCGGCTGGTGCACAGATCAGGATAACAGGTGCAGGTTTTAGCAGTACAACCATGCCCGCCACTGTTTTTATCAATGGTAAGGCTGCACTGGTGGTAAGCGTATCGGATAACCTGATTGTTGCCGAAGTACCAGCAGAGGCGGGTTTTGGTGCCATTATGGTAAAAGTGAACGGAAAAGAAGCAACAGGTCAAAACTTTACCTATCAGGCTATTGATCATATTAAGCCTTTAACTGGTGGTAAAAACACAAGAGTAACCATTGCCGGTACGGGGTTTGAAGCGCTTGCCGCAGGGAATATTATCGATTTTAATGGTACAGCTGCAACAGTGTTGGAAGCTAGCCAAGAAAAACTTGTCGTAATTGCGCCAGATGGAGTAAAAACAGGTCCGCTATCGGTAAGTATAAACGGGCAGAAAATTACCGGACCAACTTTCACCGTAGTTGCGCCACCGTCTATTGGTATAGTTACGCCGTTAAGCGGACCAAAAGGTACAGAAATGACCATTTCAGGTACATTGTTCAGTGACCTGGCGGATGAGAATAAGGTATTTATCAATGGTGTTTCCGTTCCGTTAATATCGGCATCTGCAAACCAGCTTAAACTGGTACTTCCGGGTGGAACCGGTAGTGGAAGCGTAAGGGTTGTGGTGAACGATCAGGCAACCGATGGGCCGCGGTTTAAAGATCAGACCCTGGGTATTCTTTCGGTTAGTCCGGATAATGGTTTGGCTGGAACAACTGTTACCATCAAGGGCTCTGGTTTTAGTGCCACTGCTGCAGATAACGAAGTTTATTTTAATGGCGTACCGGCTCTGGTAAAAACTGCAAGTGAAAACACATTGGTAATGGATGCTCCGGCAGGTTTGAGCACAGGTGATTTAAAAGTGGTGGTTGCGGGTCAGGAAGCCCTTGCGCCACAAGAGTTTAGAAGAGCGGGCATGGTTACTTTAGCTGGGGGGCCGAATAGCAATACCTTTGGAAGTTTTATGGCTGGTATAGCGGTAGACAATAGCGGTAATGTTTTTGTAACAGACCGATCGAACAATGTGGTGAAAAAAATTGCCCCGAACGGTACCGTAAGTGTGTTGCAGGCTAATGGTACCGATATTGTTTTCGACACACCTTATGGCATCGTGATCGATAAACAGAACAATATCTACGTATCGGATATTGGCCGTAACCAGATCAGGAAAATAACACCATCGGGTCAAAATACCGTTTATGCTTCCGGCTTTTCGCCTGGTTTAATGACATTTGATACTGCAGGAAACCTTTATGTAAATATTAACGGCGCTTTTGCGGGCATGAATAGGGTTAATACCGTTGGTGGCTTTACAAAAATTACAGGACCGCTCTGGCCTATGGCGCACCCTGTGGTAGATGCCTCGGGCAATCTGTATTATGTAGATTCTGGTGCTGCAAGCAATAATGCCATCTCGTTTATAGCTTCTGGCGGATCAAACCTGATCAACTGGATAGGCTTTAGTGATCCGGGTTATGTAGATGGAATTGGAACCGAGGCCAGGTTTAATAGCATTGCAGGTGGTTTAATCCCTTATGGAACAGGGAAATTAATTGCTGGCGACCGCAACAACTATGCGCTCAGGGAAATTGATATTGCTGCAAAAAGTGCTTCAACCCTGGCTAAGTTTACCTCAGGTTTTGCCGATGGAACATTGGCGGCTGCTAAACTGGGGTCTATGGACGATATGGCTATAGATCACGATGGAAATGTCTACATCCTGGATGCTGCGAATAAAGCAGTCCGGAAAGTATTTTTGAAATAAATTGATCTGATTATTAACCCGGGGAGCGGATATGGCTCCCCGGGTTTTAACAAAAATTAATGCAGGGAATTAATAGGCGCCAGCATGAGCATTTAAAAAATTTGCTGATTAAACTGGAAGAAAATATCGAAGCTAAAGAGGATTATCTGTTGGAGGAAGAAGGTCTACAGTCAAGGAATGAACTTGAATCCATTAAGTCTAAACGGTTGCAGATGCAGGCGCTGTATATGGAATATCTTAAAAAACTAGCCGAAATAGAGATGCATATTGCGCTTTACAGGAGGTTTTATAATGATGTCAGTATCAATTTTGTAAGTAGCAGGATTAGAAAACTGAATAAGGCTGAAAAGTTATAGTTTTGTGTCTCAGTTGGGTAGTTATATTATCGACCAGCTGTTAATCTCTCTTAAAATAAACACTGGTTCACAGAGGGCATCCTTAATAGTTTTTGTCAGGTATATTTCAGACAGGTTACTGCCTTTTCCAGATCGTTATGATAAAATAAATAAATCTGGCCGGCAGCATTTTCCTATACTGATTTCAGTATGGTTACTATGCTGGGATCTGAAGTCTGTTTTACCTACCTTTCCTTTAGGGTTATCAACCGGGAGATAGGGGATGGAAAACTGGTACAGCAGTTGATGGTAAAAGAATGGCTTTTTGCTTCCTTAGTATTACAGCGCTCCCGGTTCTGTTATTCATATGTTAACCCTGAGAAACATTACACCGGTTTTTGGTTTATATTCCACATAAAAAGTGCTGTAAATCATACCTACAGCACTTTTTTATATGGGTTTGTATCGATGTTATTTCTTGTTTCTCAGGTCTGTAAATTCTGCTGCCCTGTCTTTTGATTTTTTCTTTAGCTTAAAAGCATCGAAAACTTCACCAGATGCCTTGTAGGCGGTATAAGTCAGCACATTATGGTCTACTGAGATAATCTGGAAAAGCTGCGTGTCTTCTGCAAAGATGTCCATCCATTTCGGGTTTACGTCCACTTTGTACATTTTCGGCCCCGCAACAGATACTACATACATTGGCCCACCTGCTTTGCCTGATATACCTGTTGGAAGATTTTGCCCCCGGCTATAAGTGTGGTCGTGGCCCTGCATCAGTAAGTCAACATGGTATTTGTCGAACAGCGGCTTAAAAATCTCCCTGAATTCTTTGTTATCTCTTCCTTTTGCCGTTGAATAGATCGGATGGTGATAGGTAACCATTGTCCATTCTTTGGGATTGCTCTTTAATACTTCTTCTAACCATTTAGCCTGTATTTTGAGCGAGCTGGAATCCAGTACGATCATCTGGGAATTGAGTGAGATAATACGGACATTCGAATAGTCGGTATAATAAACGGATTCTTTCAAGCCTTCAGGCCCATTTTGGGGTAAAGTATACTGCGCTGCCCAATGTGGATCAAGCGTAAGCGTTTTTTGCTCATCCCTAAAATATTCGTGGTTGCCCGATGAAGGGATACTTGGAATCATTCCATTGATGAAACCACCTCCGAAATGCCATTCCCCCCATTCGCTGTCGTTATTGGAACGGTTAATCAGATCACCGGCATGTACGATAAACCTTGCCTCTCCCTGGCTCGCAAAAGCTCGTCTGATTACCCTAGACCATTTGGACCGGATATCGTTCTGTGCATCGCCTAAGTAGATAAAAGAAAAAGCTTTGGTCTGTGCTGGTCCGGTTCTGAACTGAAACCATTCGCTCCAGTTTTTGCCATCGCCAACACGGTAGGTATAGATTTTATCGGGAAGGAGAGCGGTAAAAGTTACGCTATGGTAATTCGCCGTTTCATATTCCTTTCCTTTTAGCGATGAAGTAATAGCTTCATATGCTTTTGCCTCTGGCTTGTCGAGTTTGGGAGAGCTATCTTCGATCAATAGCTGAGCTATACTTTTTTTAATGGTACTGTCTGTACGCCAGCTTACCGATTGTGTTGTAGCAGGATCTGCAGACCAGTTGAGTATAATCCTATCAGGCATTGGTCCGGCCTTGAAATCCTGTGCTTTGCTGATCGTGGAAAATGAGCAGATTAATGTGAGGCTGTATAAAATTCCTTTTGTTATAAAACGCATAATAAATTAGTGAAAAGGTGTGTATTTGAAACCGATATTGGCCCAGGTTGAATAATATTTGTGGTCATTTGGACGCCCATCGCCATAATCCAGGATGATCTGCGCATTGTTTATATTGCTGATGCCCATAAAGATTGAAAAGCTTTTGCTTATTTTTTGTGATGCAGAAAAATCGAGCTGTGCCCTGCCTTTTTCCATCAGATCGTTTTCCTGTGTTTCGGCCAGTTCGCTGATAAAAGTGGCATAAAAATTCAATGATATCCGCCCGGAGAAACCATATTTTTCATAAGAAAGGGAAGCATTTCCCACCTTTGGCCGCATAGAAGGCAGCCGTACCGTTCTAACGCTGGTAATACCAGGTATTTTAAATTTTGATTGTATCTGCGTAAAGTTTCCGTATATACCAAATCCATTTAAAAAGCCGGGTAAAAAGGTAAGCTGCTGCTGCCAGGCTATTTCATAACCATATACGTGCGCATTTGCACCGTTTACGGTTTGGGTAACCTGATATTTGTCAAATTGACCGCCAGCTTGTGTATAGATGCTTTCATAAATATAATTATTGATGTTCTTGTAAAAAACGCCTCCTGAGATAAGCCCCAACGATTTAAGGTAGTGCTCGAAAAGAAAATCAACGTTGGTAGATGTTGCCTGATCAAGATCAGGGTTTCCGATTTTCATGCGTTTTCTGCGGGTTTCGATTTCTTGCCAAGGTACCAGGTCGTAGTAGCCAGGTCGCGATAGGGAACGCGTTACGGCGGCTCTGAAATTGGTCTGCTGATCTAATGCATATTTAAGGTTCAGGCTAGGGAAAAAACCTGAAAAATTTGATTTAACGGCGACTTTATTGGTGCTCACATAAGCTCCTTTGTCATTAAATGAAACGATATTACCGTTGTATTCAAATCCTGTACGTTCATATCTTAGGCCGGTAATAATGTCGAGTTTGTCCAATGTAAGCTTGCCCATTACATAGCCTGCACCAAGGGTTTCTTTTCCATTGTAGGAATCCGGATCGGTATTCTGGCGGATGTAGGTTTCATTGTCAACAAATAGCGCCCTGTTGTTCTGGTAATACTGTTCCATTAAATAACCATCTGAGATGGCTCCTGATAAGTTGTAATTGCCATCGAAATACTTTTCTCTTGAAAAATTTCCCAGGAAATTAGAAAGCGAAAGGGTGCCGGTCTTTAGGGTGTATTGGTAATAGCTCCGGGTATGGTCGTCTTCCTTGTATTTGTATCGGCCACCGAACTTCAGCACAAATTTATTTTTTTCACTCAGTTCGAATGTCCTTTGGATATTGAGTGAACCCTGACCATCTTTATCATGAGCGATCTGGTGGCGGTTGGTGTAATAATTGGTGGTATATTTCGAGGGGTCGTTTGGATCAACGCTACCAAAATCGAATTGGGGTGCCCTTGGGTTGGAAATATCCAGTCCGGCCGAAAGTCCGTTGTAGGAAAAATAACCGTCAAAGTAAAGTGGCTGATCATATAACCCACTCGAAAAGGTCAGGTCTGCATCTGCTTTCCAGTTGTTGAAATCTGTTTTGTAACCCAAAGAGAAACTCGTCAGGTTACGGTTGTAGTTTCTTGGTGTTCCGCTTGAGCCGATGCTTACATCCGTTACATGCGCTTGGTCTGTATAATCTCCTATGCTATAGCTTTTTGTACCCCTGGTCTGCAGCTCATAATATTTGTTGAACGATCCCCTTAGGTAAATCTGGCTTTTTTGGGTAGGGAAGTAGTCAATCTCAACCTGTAAGCCCAGGTTTTCTCTTCTGATATCAGTACCTTCCAGCTCTAGGTTGGATAACATGGTTTTCGCTACGCCGTTAATTTCGTAGGTGTCATAATCTTTCTGCACACGGTCCTCACCACGGAAGCTTTTACTATAATTGATGCCAAAAAGATAGGCCCATTTATCTGCCCTTTTCCCGAAGGTAACCGAACCATCAATGTTCTGTTTGTCCAAGAGGAAGTTATGACCAAAAGATCCCTTTAGGTTCAGCTGCTTTTCGCCTTTTTTAGGGGTTTTGGAGATGATATTGACCGAGCCTGAGGTTCCATCGGCGTCCATATCGGGCGTTAAGGTTTTGTTTACCTCTATAGCCTCGACTGTTGATGATAGGATGCCATTAAGGTCAACGTCTCTAGAGCTTGTGGAGGTAGACGGTAATCTGTTCCCATTCAGCGTTACCGACCCCATCGATTGATCGAGTCCCCTGATGATAATATTGCGCGGAAGGCCATAGCTGTAGTCCATAGCAATTCCCGGTACACGCTGCATGGCCTCACCTACGGTTGCATCAGGAAAACGTTCTATCTGTTCTTCAGACAATACGTATTTTATATTGTCTGCATTGCGCATATTGCTCAAGGCAACAGCTTCACCACGGCGGATACCACTGATGGTAATACCTTTCATGTCATTGCTCTCTGCAGAAAGAAACAGATCTATTTTTGATGTTTTTCCTTCTTCAACAGCAATGGTATAAGCCATTGCGCTATAACCAATATAGTTTACAGCTAAAGTAACCTCACCGGGCTTTATGTTATCTATAATAAAGTAGCCGTTCACATCTGTTATTACTTTCTGCCCCGAGCTTTTTAAGGTAACAGTGGCATAAGGCAACGTTTTTTTGTTTTCTTTATCCCGGACATAACCTACAATGGAGCCTGGTTTAACAATGGCTTTTTTCTGCATTTTGTGCTTTAGGATAACCGTCATGCCGTCTTCAACCATCATTAGGTTATAGTGTTCCAAAACAGGAAAAAGGATTGTCCGTGCGGTTTTTTCGCTCTGTTTTACCGAGATCTTCTCGCCACTAAGTTCATTGTTGGTATAAACAAAGCTTACTCCGGTTTTTTGTTCTATTTGTTTGAGTAGATCTGCAAAAGCGATGTTATTTGCGGCTAAGCTGATCTTTCTGTCCAGGCCCACCTGTCCGCTTACTGAGGCGGCCTGTATAAGTTGGAGGAAAAAAATAGATAGTATAACGTATATTAAGCTTGTTCGCATAATTAATTTCATAAGGCGGTCAGCCCCACTAAATTTTTTCATAAATTTGGGTGTGTTTAAATTTTCAGATTTATTCATTATTTTCTCAAAGTGCAGGTTAGTAGCCAGCGCGTATGAGCATAAGAGCCGTTTCCCTCGTCCGGAAGCGGTTTTTTTATTCCTTACATATTGTGCCTCCTTCTACATAAATAGTTCCATTGATCTGGTTTGATGTTATGTTCATAGCGGTATGCAGTGTCTTTAAAATCGTAGGTAGGGGTTTGTTCTCAAATCTGGCCGTTAGCTTACAGGAACCTTTAAAGAGGCGTTTGGTAGAGAATTTGACATTGAACCGCCTTGATAGTTCTTCAAATACTTCTTTAATTGGGCTTTGTTCGAAAACAATAAGTCCTTTTTGCCAGCCATTGATGTCGTTGATAGCTGTTTTTGATCTGGTAAATGCCTTATTGGTTTTGTGATAGATCAACCTGTCTGATGCCAATAGGAATATGGGATCGGGCGACCTTAGTGCATTTTTAGTATTCACACCTACTTTTCCCGAGCTGACAGCTATAGCAACATCCGACTCATTTGGATAGGCCCTTACATTAAAGCCTGTTCCATAAACGGTGGTTTTGATGCTATCGCTTTCTACAACGAAAGGGTGCCGTTTGTCATGCTTTACCTCAAAATAGGCCTCGCCAGAAAGTCTGACGTTCCGTAGGTGCTGGCTATTGAAATGATTCGGATAGGATAGCTTACTGCCTGCATTTAGCCAGACATTAGAGCCGTCCGGCAGATTGAGGGCAATAACCTTACCTGCATCTGCGGAGATTGTTTTCCAGGTAATCTGTTCCCGTGGATCAGCTTTGCTGAATGGAAGAAAGTTTAAGCCAATAATTACTATTGCCATAACCAGGCTTGCAGCGATCCCATAGGCCCATAATTTTTTGATTATTGTTTTGGGATTTTGTGTTGGTATGACAGGCGCTATCTGCTCGCGGAGCTGTTGCGGAACCGTTTGCGCAATTTCCGGTTCCAAATGCCCGCTTAATAACCATAATGCTTTTACCTCTTCGAATTTCTGTGCATTAGTTAGGTCTTCTGCCAGCCAGCTATCCAATGATTTTTTTGATTCTACCGTTTCATTGGCATTTAACCTCTTGACCATGTCTGCCCATATCTGATCTTCCATATCTGTTTGTCTTCATGGGTAAAGACAATAATCAGCAGCGAAATTACGGGCTCCATTTGTTAAACTTCAGTTAACTTTTCGTAAATTAAATGTTTACATTCGGTATGAATGTAGCTCATGCTTTTGGATAAATGGTCTTCTACGGTCCTGGTTGATATTTCAAGCAACTCTGCTATTTCCGCATAGCTGAAACCCTCTATCCGGTGCATCCTGAATACCAGTTGCCTTCTTGGTGGAAGGGTGGATATGACCTTTTGAAGGAAATCCAATTTGTGCGAAGATTCTTTATGATTTATAGACCATGAAGCCAGGTCCGATGCCTTGATGAGCTCTTCAGTTTCGATATAACTGACAGGAGTCCTTTTTTGAAGTGCCAGCTCATTCAGACAGGCATTTTTAACGGAGCGGAAAAGGTAACTTTTAATGTTGTTGATGCTACGTGGATTAGCCCAGATCTGAAGAAATAAATCGTTCACAATGCTCTGCGAGGAATTTTCATCCTGAAGATAATATATCGCATATCTGCACAATATTGTATTCCATCTTTTGTACAGTAATTCAAAGGCTGAAATACTAAGCATTGCCGGCAGGGCTTCCCCAGGATCTGTAGTGGAATTCAAAAGAAATTTTATTTGCAAAATTTGCAAAAATGTATTAACCGCACATTAATTGAATATTATGTTTAAAAACTCGCTGTCTAAACCGACTGGTATTCGATATATGCTTGCAGGGATTGAGAAATGATCAAAGCGTTTTTAATATAATTTAGGTACTCTCCGGGAGAGGCCCACAGACTAAAATCTCACACACCCTCATGTAGTTGGTTTTTTGCAGGAGCTTTCAGCCGCAATAGGAGGAATTTTAAGATTTCTTTTTGGTAGGCTTTTTCAGCTTTGATCTGGCAAGACGTTGTTCTAAAAGAAGAAGCCTGTTTTCCCACTTGAATAAAGTTTCGTTTTGATACAAGGCAAGGCCATTGGTATCAATAAGTCCAAGCGAGCTGGCCAGCTCACGGGTGAGATCTGCCTTTTCTTTATTCCGCTTTAACCAACCATGCTGATCGGACTTAATTCTCTTCCGATATGCAGTGATAGCCCTTTTTTATAATTTTGATTTCCTTGTTAGCTCCTTTATCTTTCGGTACAAAACCATCAGCCGATGCTGGGCATCTAAATGCAATGGCTCCGATTTTACCACATTTTCGTATAATTTGATTGCGTCAACATAATTTTTATCTCTTTCAAATGCAGCTGCAGCGTCATACTGAGCCCTAATATTAGTTGTTCTGCTTTTTCAACATAAAAGAAAATAATTAAGCAAGACATTTTAAATCAATAAACCACAAATGGTCAATCTGGTTTTAAAGGTTGCATCATTTCATAAGATAGACGGATAACTTACAAATTGCATGAAAGGCCGGTTTAATACTGCTTAAGGAAAAAAATGCTACTTCTATCTCATATTTTTATTTTCCTGCCACCTTAGGTACAGTTCCGGTAGGGATAGGTTTGCCGGGGTAGAAGTTTTTTTTACGATCAGATCAGGATAGGCAGCGATTATTTTTTCTGGCAGTTGATATGATCCAAAGACAACCAATCCAGGTCAATAGTGCCGTAGATATACCAAGCTCTGGATCAGCTAATGTAAAAGAAGAAAATATCGCAATAATAGAGATGGCAGTAGCTAAAATAAATGGTAATATCTTTTTCATAATAGGGGATATATTGTAATAATAAGTCAGTTGATCTTAGACAAAAATTAATCCAATGATGCCAGAAACATTAGTGGTGACACAATTATTTCTTTAAGCTGACACTTTGACTAAAAAAGTCAGTTTTATTTAGTTTTCAAGAATGATCTTGAGAGCAGGTATGGACTGTGCAATGGATTTATACTTTTATTTTAAGATTTGTATTCTGATTGTATATTTCACAATAGCGCCCCCTTCATTTCATCTTGATCTGGAGCTTATCTAATATAATGCAGCGCTAATTGTTCCATCCTTTTCAACAGCACACATTGAAACTGCACTATTTTGCTGCAGGGCTTTTTAACAATTTGTCAATTGATCCCGTTTCAGCAAATAAAAGAAAGCTGCTAAATGTTTTTGGCCTTTACCTCTTGCAGCACATTTTTGATTACGGTTTTGATCTTTGGAAGAAGACCGCTGTCGCTGCGTTTTTCTGAAAGTAGGGTGCTGATGAGACGAGTGATTTCCTGGATCGAAAATGGTTTTTCCAATATTGCATCGCAACCATAATCAGACAGTGAAAATAGTATTTTAGTATAGGCAGAAATAATGACGATTGGGATGTACTCAAAGCCATCGATAGCGCGGATGGCACTACAAAGCTCTCCTCCGTTCCATTCAGGCAGCATATAGTCCAAAATAATCAGATCCGGACGGTAATGCTCAATTTGTTTAACTGCTTTCTCCGGATCGTGGCAGCCCTGGCATTGATAACCGTACAACTTAAGCATTTCTTGCAGCGTTTCCAGTAACACCAGGTCATCCTCTACAATAAATATTTTTTTTGTTTCCATAGTATTCTCCTTGTTAACAATATATGTTTTTGAAAATCCTTCAATCATTGTATGGATATGTGCTGATACCCTCCAAAACGTTCGTCATTTTTTTGCCTATTGCAATGGCTTAATTTCCAGGTCGTCGAGTTGCGCGATCCGGAAAATTTCTTTCGAAATAATCGCTATGTTTTCCTTAAGTTGCTCCAGGTTGCAGGATATTGTTCCTAATGGTACCGGAAGACCAGCAATTTCCTGGATAAGTTCCATCTGGATCATACAGGCACCTAAAGATTCCTTTTTTCCTTTAAGCATGTTAAAGGTTTCAAGTGCAGCGTCCCGGTCTGTACCAAGCGTAAATTTTCCATAGGTAATTTTAGTGTCCTTTAAATGAAGCACCACTATTATTGCTAATGTAGATTCCATTCCGTTCAGGTTTTATTTCTATGATCAGTATACTTCTGGATTAAAAAAAATGCCGCTTGGTGCGGCATTTTCAAATTTATCAGCGAATCTCGATCTGTCTTGAAACTGCCTTTGCTTCCTCTTTTTTTGGAAGTGTGAGTTTAAGTACCCCGTCGATATAATTTGCCTGGATACGGTCCACATCGGCACTTTCAGGAAGTGTGAATGCCCTGGTGAAAGCCGAGTAGTTGAATTCACGTCTGTTGTAGGTTTTTTCCGATGTATTGTTTTCGCTGTACTGCCCGGTAGAAATAGTAAGCATATCACGCTCTACCGAAACTTTAAAATCTTCTTTTTTCAGGCCGGGAGCGGCAAGCTCAATATGATATTCTTCACCAGACTCTAAAATGTTTACAGCAGGAAGGCTGTTGATTCGGCGGTCTGAAAAGAATGTGTCGCCCAGTACGGATTCGAAAATGTCATTAAAGCCTGGCAATAATGTGCTGTTTTTCTTTTCTGGATTGAATTTAACCAATGTCATAGTGTGTTCTCCTTTTTAATGTTTAAAAAAAATTGGACTATTAATCAATTAATTTTCTCTAAAACCTTTTTAAACGGTTTTGAAACGTCAACTTCAAGTGATGTGCCAATGGTACTTTTAAGCATATTCAAATACTTTTTTAGAAACCTGGCTGAAAAATTTTCATAAATTCTGAACTTTTTTCAGCTTTGAACTGAAAAATTTTCAGTTCGCTGGTCTGAATGCTTATAAGTAGCTATTAATTTTATTTTCCTGAACTTTAGCGCAGCAACGATTAAACCTTTTCGATAATTTGATTGTTAATAAAGGAAAAATTTACGGAACAGACTATCAATATTTTGACATCGGTACGCTGCGGTTGAAGGTCTCGAAGATAATGATGTTCATCGGGGGCAGATCAATGTCATTAAGTTAAGGGATAAATCGCAAATGCGTGTCACCCTGAGCGTAGTCGAAGGGCATTTATTGGCGATTTTCAATCTTAGGAACTCTTCGGTTACGCGCTCCATAGGAGTCCTTTGGACAGACTGATAACCTCGGTGCTTAACTTAATGAAATTGGCCATATCGGTGGAGCGATAAAGAAGACGATGTATCTGGGGATCCGGCTGGAAACGCGGCTGGAAATCCAGAAGATTAAAAAGGCGTTTATTTGCCTTTTCGATCTCATTTTTCAAATGAAGATTTTCTGTTTGTTCATCAGTTATTTTGTGGGTTTATGTTTGAAGGATTTCAACCCCATATTGACTAGACACATTCCCGGAGGCTGATAATTTCCCGGGGTTTCGCTGATGGGTAAATACTGAAAACGTGAAATGAATGCACTTAAAGAACGATTGATATGCTAACAGTTTACCAGCTTCCTGGCCGTCCTTATCCGCTTGGATCTTCCTGGGATGGCAAAGGAACTAACTTTGCGCTTTTTGCTGCGCATGCACAAAAAGTAGAACTCTGCTTGTACGATGAACACGGTACAGAAGTTGGGCGGGTTGAGATTGCCGAACGTGATCACCATGTTTTTCACTGCTATATCCCCGATATTGGCCCAGGGCAGTTATATGGCTATCGGGTGCATGGCGCTTATGAACCCGTTAACGGCCATAGGTTTAACCCCAATAAATTACTGATTGATCCTTATGCAAAAGCAATATCTGGTGATGTGATATGGCATTCTGCAGTTTTTGGTTATGATCTGGAAGGAGAAAAAGACGATCTTAGTTTCTCGGAAACCGATAGCGCGGCCTACATGCCCAAGTCGGTAGTTGTTGATATGACCTATGATTGGGGTGATGATAAACCCTTGCAGATTCCCTATAACCAAAGTGTTATTTACGAACTTCATGTAAAGGGTTTTTCTAAGTTAAACCCTCTAATTCCCAAGTCTCAACGTGGTACTTATGCAGGGTTGGCACATCCGGCAAGCATCCAATACCTCAAATCGCTTGGCATTACTGCTGTTGAGCTGATGCCGGTACATCAATTTGTTTCAGACGGCCATCTTATTGAGCGGGGACTGAATAATTATTGGGGGTATAATACCATAGGTTTTTTCGCGCCCGAATCCAGGTATTCTTCTTCCGGTACCAGTGGAAATCAGGTCAGCGAGTTTAGGGATATGGTAAAAGCCCTGCATGCTGCCGGAATAGAGGTGATCTTAGATGTAGTTTACAATCATACCGCCGAGGGCAACGAAAAAGGCCCAACGCTCTCTTTTAAGGGGATAGATAATTTTACCTATTACAGGCTGGAAGAAAACAACAAACGATATTATACAGATTATACCGGAACGGGGAATACCTTAAACTCAAGGATGCCCACCGTACTCAGGTTTATCATGGATAGCCTGAGGTTTTGGATACAGGAAATGCATGTTGATGGATTTAGATTCGATCTGGCTTCAACTTTGGCAAGGGGGCTGCATGATGTTGACCGGTTGGGTGCATTTTTTGATATCATCCACCAGGATCCGATTATTTCTACGGTAAAGCTGATTGCTGAACCCTGGGATTTGGGAGAAGGCGGCTACCAGGTAGGCAAATTTCCTCCTGGCTGGGCAGAATGGAATGGCAAATACCGCGATCTGATGCGCCGTTTCTGGAAAGGCGACCGGGGAACACTCGGGCAGTTTGCAAAAAGGTTTTTAGGCAGCCCTGATATTTACATGCAGGATTATAGGAGGCCAACAGCGAGCGTCAATTTCATTACTGCACATGATGGGTTTACCCTTCAGGATCTGGTAAGCTATAATGAGCGGCATAATATGGCAAATGGTGATAATAATACCGATGGCGAGGCCGAGAACCATTCGTGGAACTGCGGTGTGGAAGGACAAACGGATGATAACAACATAAACGCGCTCCGTGCAAGGCAAAAACGTAATTTTTTGGCCACGCTGCTGCTTTCGCAAGGTATCCCGATGATCACCTCGGGAGATGAATTAGGAAAAACTCAAAAAGGTAACAACAATGCCTATTGCCAGGACAATGAAATTTCATGGATCGATTGGGAGAATAAAGATGAGGGGCTTTTAAAGTTCACCCAAAACCTGATTAAACTCCGCCTAAAACATCCAAGTCTGCGTAGAAAGGAATGGATAGTGGGCGATAGGATAGATTCAGACGGTCTTTTGGATATTGCCTGGTTTTCGCCGAGCGGTAAAATTATGGAAACAGCCGATTGGCAAGCGGATAGCTCTGGGAGTATCGGGATTTTTCTTCATGGGGAGGGGATACAAGGCAAAGCAGAAAATGGAGATGATATCCTTGATGTGCATTTTTTTCTCATCTTCAATGCCCATCATGAAGGTGTAGCCTTTAAGCTCCCTGAAGAGAAATATGCGCCAAAATGGTCTGTTGAGATTTCTACTGATGAAGGTATAAATCCGAAAGCGCAATTTGAGGCAGAAAGCAGTATTGAGGTGGGAGGAAGAACATTGATGGTACTTAGGGCAGGATAAGCTGCCTCAAGGTCATAAAAGGCCCTCGAGACCATTCTTAGTCGCCAAAAACTATTGCTAAATGCGGTGTTTTAAAAAGGGTATTTGTTGGCTTGTGAGGGTAATTTACCACAGATGGAAAAGGTGTGAATAAATAAAAAAGCCTTTCGTTTCTGAAAGGCTAAATTGATTAATCTAAATCGTCCCGTTGATTTAATTTAATGGCGTAAATTTAACTTGACGAGCGCCTGATCTAAAATGGTTTTATACTGGAAATGAGAAAGATAAATACCTGTTTTTTATCTGTTAGTTTGGTATTTTCACTCCAGTTCTATGATATTTGAGCTTAAGGTAACCGCACCAAGAAAGGATTTTTGGCGCATCACACCCTGGAATTGATATAGGCTTTAATTTTGGAAACTATGATGAACAGATAAAGGTTTAAACCTATGGCCGGGAATACGACTATTCGTCAAAAAACAAAAATAGGTTTGTTTTTTTTTGCTTTTCCGGTAGGCCAGGCCTTGTAACTATGTCATATTAAAAAAACTTTAAAGACGTGATGGTTGTTTTTGGATTATGAAAGACCTTGCTAAAAGATTTTTATCAAATCCGATATTATTGCCCAAAGATATCACACCCAGTAATAATTCCCTTCAGGTTATTTGCCTGTTAAATCCAGGCGTTTTCCGTTTTAAAGGAAAGACATGGCTATTGGTGAGGGTAGCAGAAAATAAGGCGCAGAAAGAGGGCTTTGTGTTTTTTCCCGTTATGAACGAACTGGGCAAGCTGGAAATTATCGAAGTTGCCATTAACGATCCTGATTTGATTTCTACAGATCCCAGGGTTATGAATTACCGGGGACTGGATTATCTTACCACTGTCTCCCATCTCAGATTGCTCAGTAGTGATGATGGTATCCATTTTTCAGAAAGCGACGGATTTCCCGGACTTTTTGGAATGGGTGAGCTGGAGCGTTTTGGGATAGAAGACTGCAGGGTTACTGAAATTGAAGGGGTGTATTATCTAACCTATACCGCTGTATCTGCTTCTGGCGTGGGAGTGGGGCTTCGCACCACCAGGGATTGGGAAAACTTTTCCCTGCCAACAATGATGCTGCCTCCACACAATAAGGACTGTGCACTGTTCGAGAGAAAAATTGACGGAAAATTTTTTGCCCTTCACCGTCCAAGTTCGAAAGAAATTGGAGGTAACTTTATCTGGCTATGCGATTCGGTTGATGCTAACCGGTGGGGAAACCATAAATGCATTATTAAGACCAGGGAAGGCATGTGGGACAGTGCCCGGGTAGGCGCCGGGGCTTCACCCATATGGACAGAAAAAGGATGGCTGGCGATCTATCACGGGGCAGATGAGGCCCACCGTTACTGCCTGGGTGCCTTTCTGCTCGATCACCAGAACCCTTCAATTGTTTTGGGAAGATCGATTGATCCGATTATGGTTCCAAGCGAGCCGTATGAGCTGAGCGGGTTTTTCGGAGAGGTAGTATTTACCAACGGACATGTAGTTGAAGGAGATAAGCTCACTATTTATTATGGAGCGGCAGACGAATTTGTCTGCGGCGCTGAATTTTCTATCGCAGAGATTTTGGCAGTAACCGTTTCAGTTCAATGATTGTTGGAACATAATTAATCTCCATCAACTTTACCATGCAGGCGTGTGCAGGATTTATCAAGGGGTCTTTAAAAATCGGCATATAATTTACAGCAAAATCTATAATGGTGTTAAGCCAGTTTATGCATACTGATTTACCCGGGCAACGAAATGGTCGATATTAAAGGGTTTTGCTATAAATTCTGCGCCACAGCCCGAACCCATAATTTCATTCTTGGTCGTGTTGGCAGACATCATGATGATATTAATGACTGAGGTTCGCTCATCCATGCGCAATTGCCTGCAGATATCGAGTCCGTTACCGTCGGGCAACATGATATCGAGTATCACTATATCAGGCAATCTCTTCAAGATCATCTGGTTGAACGCTGCAACGGTAGGGCAGCCATTTACTTCATAGCCTTCTTCGGACAGGATATAACTGACCACTTCACTGATATCCGCGTCGTCCTCCAGGACATAAACTAATTTTTTGCTCATTTGTGTTTGTCTTTGTTAGATTAGATGTTAATGTGTGTGTTGCATACAGGGACCGCAAATTTAAATGCAGCACCCTTACCGGGTTCGCTTTCCACCCATATCCGCCCTCCATGGCGTTCAATAATCTCCTTGGTAATGTAAAGACCCAACCCAAGTCCGGATATATTCCGGTCCTTTTCTCTTACCCTGTAAAACTGGCTGAATATATGGGCCTGTTCGGCGGCAGGAATCCCTGCGCCATAATCTATTACGGAAATAATTATTTCATGGTCGTGGTTTACAGCCGTTATATTAATATCCCTAGAGTGGGGCGCATACTTTACTGCATTGCCAATCAGGTTTGTGATTACCTGTTCCATCCGCATTTTATCTCCCTGTAATAAAAGGTCTCCCTGGCGGAAATAAATATAATTGTGTCCGGGAACGGTCTGCTCAAATGTTTCGCAGATATCACCAATCAGTGCACCAAGGTCCAACTGTTCAAAGTTAAACTGTAATTTGCCAGCCTGGACTTTAGAAATGTCAAACAGGTCGTTGATCAGGATATTGAGTTTGTCTACCTGCTTGATCGCCTTGTCTAAAAAAACTTTGTTCAGTCCGTCTGAAGCTGTTTTTTGAAGCACCTGAAGAAAGCCGCTCATAGAGGTAAGTGGTGTTTTGAGTTCGTGGGATGCCAAAGCTATAAATTCATCTTTTTTAAGACTAAGGGTTTTAACCTCTTCAAAAAGTTTAGAATTATCGAGTGCTATGGCTGCCTGAGAAGCAACCCCAACCACCAGGTCTTCATGATCCTGCAGAAATACGCCGGGTTCTGGATGACCAAAGAAAAGCCCGCCGATTACTGTTCCTGTTGAGGAAATAACTGGAACGGCCAGATAACTAACCACAGGCAGATGTCCATCGGGCATTCCAAAATGGGGAGCCATTTTGCCATAACGTGCATCTTCTCTGATGTTGTCTACACGCACTACCCCCTCACCGCTAAAGGTGGTGTGGAATACTGCTGTATTACGGGGCATTCCAAATTTTTCAAATGCCTCACGGGGAGCGCCCGAGAGTGTATAGAGCATGTAGGATTCACCCTCGGCATTGGTTTTATTGTAAAAGAAAGCGCCAAATGCTGCTCCGGTAAGTTCTGTTGTCGCATCAGTCACTTTCTGTAAAATAACATTAACATCCAGTTGTTCACTGATGCTCTTACCTATCGAATTCAGAATCATGAGCTTTTGTGAGTTGCTTTTTAAGGCGTTTTCTGCTTCTCTCTGGGCAGTGATATCCCTGGCTACTTTTGAAGCGCCAATGATTACCCCATCACTGTTCTTGATTGGGGAAACTGTTAAGGAAACCTGGATCTCCCTGTTTTCTTTGCTTATCCTGATGGTTTGAAAGTGATCTATTTTTACACCTCTTTTGATACTGCCTATGATGCGTTCTTCCTCGTCAAGACGGTCTGGCGGGATCAATAGAGAGATGTGGCGGCCAACGGCTTCGTTTTCGCTATAACCGAAAATATTTTCAGCCCCTTTATTCCAGGTAGTGATTATGCCGGCGAGCGTTTTACTTACTATGGCATCATCGGAACTCTCCACTATGGCAGCCAATGCGGCCTGCTTCTCATCGGCGAGTTTTTGGGCTGTAATGTTACGCGCAATCTTACTTACCCCAATGATGCGGCCCTTCTTGTTCCTTATGGGCGATACCGTGAGCGATATGGGTATTTCAGTCCCGTCTTTGGCCAAACGTACTGTCTTGTAATGTTCAATTCTTTGACCTGCCCTTACCTTATTGATAATGTAATCTTCTTCATGTATCCGGTTTTGCGGGATGAGGATGGTAATGTGCTTCCCGATTACCTCAGATGCAGCATAACCAAAAATTTCCTGCGCTCCCTTGTTCCAGCTGGTAATAAAACCATCCAGCGTTTTAGAAACAATTGCATCTTCGGATCCTTCAATAATGGCTGCCAGTGTAGCTTGCTGTTCTTCAGCGTTATGCTCACCTGAAATGTCACGGATCATTTGAGAAATGCCTATCAATTTTTGCTCCGCATCAGTAATCGGAGAGATGGTAATGGAAACATGCAGGTCTTTTCCGGTTACTGATCGGCGTACGGTACGGAAACCCTGAACCTTCGCACCGCTCCGCACAGTATCCACTAAATGCTCATACTCTTCAAAAACGGCTTTTTCCATTATTCCGGAAACTGTTTTTCCGATCTGCTCCCTGGTAAAACCAAACAGCCGCGCTGCCGCCGGGTTTATAGCTGTAATTTTAAAATCAATGTCATGGCAGATTACTGCGTCTTCCAAGCTTTCAAAAATCGACTTAAAGGTAAACAGTTGATTTAGGGAAGTTAAGTCCATACTGGGCGGCAATTATTTAATTAAGAAGGTACATTCACATTATACCCGATCTATGTCAACAACCCTGAGCGATAATAGTTTTAAGAATATAAAAATGCATCTCTTCATGGAATGTATATTTTAGCTTATTCGTTAAATCCATCGACTTTGAGCTGGTATTATGCAAAAATAAAAATTTCTTTAATTTGAACTAAATGTGATTTTTGAATAATTATAAGAGTCAGTATTAAAAATTGCCTTTGCCTTCAGGGGATAGTGTTCGTTTGTACATTGAGATTAGATTTTTTTAACCGTAGATTTTTAATATGGTTCTCTAAGCCATGGGCAATAAGTCCGCTAACATCGCATATTTGGAAAGGAAATTGCAACAAATTAAGAATGTCGCATGATCTGGTTATACAGGAGACATTATTCAGCACAATGTGTAAGTATTTCAAAAATGTAAACAAAAATAGTTGAAAAGTATATGAAAACTTTACTATTCCTGATAGCTGTGTCAAGGCGCTGATCTGTTTCTAACCCGGGAAGGCTTTAAACATAAAAGCCCCCACTAGATCGGATGAAAATCCAAGTTAGCCGTTCATGTAATAGTGTAATATCCAGTAGATCTGAAAAACAATAAATGCAGATACAGTAATTATTTGCACCCATTTATTGTCTGTTCTTGCCGCAACCAGACAGGCGGTAATATGGATGATTTCCCTGACGGGATATACCTTTAACATCTCCATGTGGTAACCTGGCCCTTTAAGATAAGTATCGAAAGCATCAAATAAAAATAGTATGGCCAGGATATAGAAAAACCATTTCTTCCGGGATAAGAAATAGGATCTGAAATCCTTATAATCTTTCATGTCCTCCGGAAAAAGCAAAGCGGCCAGGGTATAATAAGTGATTACATATATCACTAAAAAGAGGTAAATTAAAAAATCCCAATGTTTTATCTCAGTTAAATGAACTTCAAACCACCAGAAATATACCGTACTCAAAAACATATAAAAAGCCCACAGGAGGTGAACAGTGTATACTTTGAAGCGGTCAGGGTGCTCAATAATTTTCACTACGCCCTTCAGCGAGTGAGTTATACTCAACCCTAAGATAATGCCTAGAACAGTTTTGATGTGGGTAAAGGTTTCCATGGGGAAAGATTATGAGGTTTATACTTTACCAGAGGTAAGCGGTAAGGCCGATACCAAATATCAGGTTATCAAATTTAACTTTTTCTGATCCATAATCTTTAAAATCATAACTGCCATCTATATTGATCTGGTCTATAATATCAAGTTTAAAGTCGTTATCTGAATTAAAATAGTTAACATAGGCTTTAATGCCCACATTTCTTTTAATCTGCTTCTGGATTCCAGCACCGGCCGACCAGCTGAACGAACTTTCAGGTTTGTACCGGTAATAAGGCAATTCTTTTGATCCAAAAACCTCCTGAAAATCTTCCTTTAAATTCAGGATAATTTCTCCTTTGGCTCCAACAGCACTACCAGCACCAAATTTTCCTGTTACAAACCAGTTCCGGGCAAGTGGGATGCTAAAATAAGGTCCGGCATGGATGTAACGGATTCCCATAGGCTGGGTATAATGTCCATCGCTAACCGTAGGTATATCTACATCATTAAATTTTAGGTTATCATCGTTTATAGGAAAACTTGTAAATGCAAACTCTCCACCAATCCCGAAATTGCGGCTAAAAAACCACGCACCCTCTAAACCGAAGTTAAACCCTCCTCTGGCAAAAAGATCTTCAGATTTTGCTGTCAGGTCTTTACTGATGGCCCGGGCATAGCCTAATTTCAATTCCATAAAACTGGGTTTAAGATGTACAGGTACAGGATTGTTGGTTAATTTTATATGTTCTCCCTTATCTTTAAAAATCTTATCTGCCACAATATAACCAAGTTCGGTAGAAAGAATACCAATTCCTGCACCCGCAAGAACATCAGAAATCCAGTGACGGTTGTTCAGCTCTCTGCCCACGGCTGTTGCAGTAGCAGCAGTGTATGCACCTACACTATAGAGCGGGGAGCGGAATTGGCCATATTCTTTATGCAAAAATGTTGCGTTCATGAAAGAATTGGCCGTATGCCCTGAAGGATAGGAATTGTTTGAACTTCCATCTGGGCGTTCAACTTTTGCGGTGTATTTTACCGTATTTACAACAGAGGCCATAATCACTGCGGAAAAAGCATAGGAGACCAGGGCCCTTCCCATTTTATTTTTTCCCTTCACGCCGGCAGCATTTAATCCAAGTACCGCAACTACAGGGGCGTATTGTAAATAGTCGTCATAATGATATCGAAAAGTAGGTAGGTAGCGGTTACGGAAACTGCGTACATCTTTTCTTATTCCCCAGGTGGCCGCACTTCCTGCAAGCAAAAGCGCTGGTACTGCAGCAACCCTCGCTGGCTTAGAATTCCAAAAGTTATTTTTGATGATAACCGAGTCCAATACCTCGATCTTTTGTGCGTGTACGTTTTGGAAAATAAAAAGGATATTGAGGAACATAACCCAAAAAATAGTTCCCGCCTGTGTGAGGTGAAAGTTTCTTGATTGCATTTTAATTTATCTGATTATTAAAGATAAATTTTTTAATTATGCTTTTTGATTTTTAGTCAGTTTTTTTAATAGATCTCCGAGACGTTCAGTCAGTTCTAATCAGTTAAAGTTGGTTTTTCTTGCAGCCATTTCAAGCCTTCCTCTGCCTGTGTGAAAAATAGAATTTCAGAATGCTTTTCCTCATTTTCTACACTCTTCTGCGCCGATAGCTGGCTGAAAGCACTCTCAGACAATATCCAGGCGAAAAATTTTAAGCCTGCAAGTTCCATTAACGGCAACCAGATGTTGGCTGCCCAGTCAGATGCTTCAGACCACGTTCCAGGTACCAGGCGATTGTCATTGAACACCTTGCTCCGATGGTTTTCTTTTAAATATTCTATCATAAGGGAACCTCCGTGTTTTACGGTATTCATGTTCTGGTACCCTGTCCATACTACATACATAATATCGCTACCTACGGGACAGTTTATGCTTATATGTGTATCCCTGTAATAGCTTTTGGTGCGTATATCCGGATCTATAGAATCGCTGCTGATCAAAGGTAATTTGAAGGAAAACACAGCGCCATTGCCAAACGAACTTTCTATCCAGAAGCTTCCCCCATGACGTTTTATAATATCAGCGGAAATATAAAGGCCAAGACCAAGCCCATCAAAACGCGTGGAAGAATTGTCTGCCCTGTAGTAGCGTTCGAATAACTGCTTAAGGTGTTTAGACTTTATTCCGATGCCATAATCTTTAACTGATACGATGATGTTTTCATCGATTACCCGGGCACTGATTTCAACCGTTTTGGCATCAGGCGAATATTTCACCGCATTGGAGATAAAATTATGAACAACCTGCTCCAATCTGTACTGGTCGCCGGTAAAGCTAATATTGTTTTCGGCCTCTAATAATAACTGATGAGAGGGGTAGATTTGATGCATTTCGGTAACAACATCAGTAAGCATAGCTGAGAAATTAAACGTTTTTGAGTCAAAGATCATTTTTCCCGCATTGATCTTACTTACATCCAGCAGATCGGCAATCAGTTTTTCCAGGCGGCTGAGCTGCCCGGCTGACCGCTCCAGATAGGTTTTTATTTTTCCTTCCCCAACCATTCGCAAGAGCAGCTGGTGAAAACCCTTACTGGTAGTCAGTGGAGTTTTTAATTCGTGGCTTGCTATAGAGATAAATTCATCTTTTCTCGCTTCACTGGTTTTCTGTATTTGGATATTTGTATTGGTCCCCACCCAGATATCTGATTTACCTTCCTGCCTGACTAGTCTGGCGATTGCTAGATGCCAGTAATAATTACCATCAGAAAAAAGAAGACGGAACTCGGTTGTGTATTCGTTGCCGCTTTCAAGTGCTGCCTTCCATAAGTTGATGCTTGCTGCCAAATCATCTTTGTGTACAAAGGCAGTCCAACCATAAGCTAAAATCGTTTCTCTGGATCGACCAAAATCCCGGCAGACGGTATCATTTACATAATTGATTTCTCCAGAAGTGTCCGCTGTCCAGATCTGTTGTGGAATCGCATTGAGCAATAATGTTGATGAAGGTTGGTCCAGACTAGTATCTGAATCTTGGTTTTTTGTATTTGGGCTTTGGTTTGAGCCCTCTTGATTTGCATTGCTGTTTTGCGGATTCATGTTCAAATTGTAATGTTACCGTTTGCTGACGGATGATTATACCCCAATCCCGATATAATTTTTGTCTAAGGTACCAAAAACCAAACCAGCCAGGCAACAAAAAGTTTGCTCAGACTGTAATTATTGGGTGTTTGCCTGTTTAATGGATTAGTTTTAGCCAATTTACAACAAGTTGGTGTGCCAGATTTAGGCTTGGCGACTTACCTCGCGGTAAGTTTTTCTTGAGCAGCTTCGACTTAGCAATAAACATATTTCAGCAAAACTTTCTGACGAAGACAATTAAGACAGGGCGTGGCGCAGATATAAGACCATAGTTAACCCACAATAACATCTACAGTAGCTGTCTTTTCCTGGTTGTAAAAGAATTATTCCAGCTAGTTTACAATTGTTTTTAGGCCCTTTCATAGCGTACCAGATTTCAATGCAGATTTTGGTTGCAAAGGAGGGAAAATTGTAAAATTACCGGCAGGTTAAAAAAAATAAGCTTAATACACAGTGTTTGGCATATAAGTGCAATCGTTCTAGTGATCGATTGTGGAGAGATGGTGATACAGCATAAAATGGACAAATACAGAATGGGTTATACTCATTTCCGTAATGCTTAGAAAAAATAACCTGCAATTGCCCTTCTTTTTTGAAATTAAAGCAGCTGCAAAGCGGAGTGAAGATGATTATTTATAGCCGAAACCCTTTAAAGTTGGTGGTGCTGTGTCTAATTTAAAAATACTGCCAGAATAATCTTAAATTATCCTGGCAGTATGCTAGCCTGGTTAGCTTATTTGCAGCTTAATTGGCATCCCACCATAAGCGGTCGGTAATTTTTGCCTTTTGTTGTGGCTGTGGATTAGCGGTGATTTCTGAATTTGGATATAAGACTCTCCTTGGGATATCGGATAGGGCATTTTTAACTTTTGTTAGGGCCGGATAGCCGGTACGGCGCCAATCGGTAAAATTCTCTGGGTTGAGGAAATTTGATATGAACTTTTCTTCAATGATCAGACGTAGTGCATTTGAAGAATTTAAGGTACCCCTCGAAGAAAGATAGCTGTTAATATCGGAAGTAGCTACTCCTAGTTTTTCCATGTGCTGCTTGATGCCGTCCTGGTAAAATGGCTGAGCAGAGGATGCTCCCGAAATAATAAAAGTTGCTTCAGCCTTTAAAAATAGTGCTTCGGTATAATTTACCAGATAATTCTTTGCGCTGGCACCTGCATAAAAATCAGATGGGATGGAATACGATTCCAGACTTCCGATTTCATCGAGCCCTATCTGTCTTCCAGTATATAGCCCCGTCTGTACGGCTGGTTTAACCATCTTACTCAGCCTTGGATCATTTCTGGTAGTAAAGTTATCGACAAAAGTATTTGCCAGTACGAAGGTTGTACCCGGCAGAAAATTCTGTTGCCATGGATTTTCTGCTCCCGCTGCACCGCTAAAGGCGATCTTACAGTCATCACTGTTGTTTTGCATGCCGTTATTCAACGCAGTGAGTGCAAGCTGGGCCTGGGCAGCTGCTGTATTTCCAGGTGCCTTGGTCAGGTGCATGTAGTAGCGTGCCTTTAAGGTGTAAGCGAGTTTTTTCCATTTTGCCATATCACCCGAGTACATCAGATCGTCACTGCCAGGAGCTAAACCTGCATTGCGACCGATATCTGCAATCCCATCATCTAACAAACGCTGCAGCTGGGTATATATCTGTTGCTGGGTATCGTAAACAGGATTGGCTACATCAATTCCCTTGAAAGCCTGGCTGTAGGGGATATCTCCCCATGCATCGGTTGCGTAGCCCAAAGTATACGCAGTAAGTATTTTAGAAATCGCAGTATAATTAAAATTGCCGTTTGCAGTTGCTTTAACATTTAAGAGGTTTAGGTTGTTCAGTGTGCGCACGTATACGTTGCTCCAGTCACCGTCCATATCAATATTGTACATCTGATAAGTGCCAAAATTTGGTGCTACCTGGTTCAGTGCCATTACCTGTAGGTATTGTTGTAGCACTACACTTAAATTCCCATCACCGGATGCATTGATGTTCTGGGAAATCAGCATCTGTACTGGTGGCAGCATAAGCGATTCTTTAACATCTATCGGTCTGTTGGGGTCATAGTTAACATCTATGTATTTTTTGCACCCGGCAAAAGCCATCATAAATGCAAAACTTAAAATGAAATATATCTTTTTCATGTTGATTCTTTTTTATGTATTGGGCCTATAATGTTAATCTTAAACTGAAATCTACCGAGCGGGATGTTGGGGTTGAGAAAGAATAGATCCCCTGAGATCCGTTTGAAGAACCAAAAGAGCTTACTTCCGGATCGCCACCTGTAAAGTGTGGTGCATATATCCATAAATTTCTGCCCGTAACCTGTAAGCCAATAGTTTTGAAAGGCGTTTTTTGCAGCCATGTTGGGTTTAGGTTATAACCTATGCTAACATTTCTCAGTTTTACATAAGTACCATCCTGGATAACCGATTCCAGTACGCCATTGGCCCGCTGATAATAGGCCTGTCCTGAAACCGATACTGTATTTGGCAAACCTGTAGTCGCATTTACACCTTCAACAACACGTGGACCACGGTCTTCGGTAACTTTTGGTGTGCCATAGAAATAGCCGTAACCATCCACATTGTTCTGGATATCGCCTCCCTTTTTCATATCAAAAGAGAAACTCAAAGTAAACTGCTTATACTTGAAATTATTAACAATACCGCCCATCCAATCAGGGTTAATATCACCGATTATACCTTGTTCATCTGCAGCAAATGGCAACCCATCATTACCGATCAACAGTTTTCCCTCACTGTTTCTGGCGTAACGGGTACCAGCGATTACCCCATATGGCTGGTTTGGAAAAATAGTGGTAAATCCGTTGTTGAGGCGTTCCAGATTACCGCCTATCGAAAGGACCTTATTTCTGATCCTGCTGTAATTCAAGGTTAGATCCCAACTAAAATTCTCCGTTTTAATGGGTTTTGCATTTAAAAGCAGCTCGATACCCCTGTTGCGCATTACGGCTGTATTTACACTCGTATAGTTAAACCCCGTTGACGGTGCCAGTGCTACAGTGGGAATGATCCCGTTTTTTGTCTTTTTATCGAAATAGGTAACCTCCAGGCTTAAACGGTTTTTGAAGAAACCTGTTTCTAAACCGATCTCAAATTCGTTGATCCGCTCATTTTTTAAGTTCGGATTGCTTAGGGTTTGACTGATCAAAAAGCCCGACTGCCCTTGATAGGGAAAGGCAATGTTTCTTACCGTCTGTGATTCGTACGGCGTAAGCAGGTTATATGGCCCAATGCTGGCATTCCCTACTGTACTGTAGGATAATCTTAATTTCCCAAAGCTCATGATATCCGAAAGTTCTTTCGAAAAGAAATTGGAAAAGATAAAACTTGTAGCAGCAGAACCATAAGGATAAAAACTGTTGTTTTTGGCCAGTACAGAAGTACCGTCGTACCTCCCGGTAAGGGAGAGGATTAAGAACTTTTTATAATCGATATTCGACTGTAAATAGAACCCTATTTTTCTGGTCAGATAACTTGTTTCCTTAAAATTTATATTTGATGTAGATCCGATATTATCAAATCCCGGAACGGTTATACCCAGGCCGTTGGCATAGGCATTTTCGTAATAGGTTGATAATATGTTGTTGCCCAATAGCGCATCAAAGGTAAAATCCCCAAAACTTTTGTTGGCACCGATCATCAGGTCATTGTTATATTGTCTGAAATTGGTGTTGTTGTTTACGATCCGGCCATTAGGGTTCGAAACCGAGAGTAACGATTCATGATATTTGCCCTGTTCAACATAAACATCAGCTCCAAAACGTTCAGTAATGGTTAGCCAGCTCAATACTTTGTAATCTGCATTAAAAGTTGGTAAAAACCGGTTTACTACCGAGGTATTGCTGATGTTATCCAATACCCAATATGGGTTGTTCCTGGAAAAACGGAACAGCCTCTGCGTGCCGTCGGGGTTGAGGGAAGGCTGTAGATTATAAGAAACCGGAGCCGTAAAAATAGTCCATACAGGGCTTTCAAGGGAATATCCTTCAGGTAGCCTGTTGTTCTTGGTATTGGCATAGTTGAGTGAAAAAGTAATATTGAGGTCCTTTAAGATCTCGGTGCTGAATTTTCCAAAAACGGTATTCCGGTCAAAAGAAGTGCCAGGTACAGTGCCATCCTGCGCAAAATTGGTATAGGAGAGGAAATATGAGCTATATGCGCCACCACCATTTACGGCTACTGTGTTGGTATATGTTTTTCCGGTTTTAAAGAATAAATCAGACTGATCATATACCTGTGCCGGCTGTCCGTTTATTTTTAAGGTATCCATTCTTGCCCCCCAGGATGTACTTGTTTTTTGGTTCACACCATCAAAATATACACCATTAGATCCTAATGAATATTTATCCTGAATTTCGGGCAAAAGTGGTTTCTCCATAGAAAATGATGATGAAAAACTCAACGAAGGCTTTTTATTCAGGCTACCCGCTTTGGTTGTAATGATAATTACCCCTTTCGCACCATCAGATCCATATAGTGCGGTTGCAGCTCCTCCTTTGAGTACATTGATGCTTTCAATGATATTGGGATCCAGATCTGCAATCCTGTTGGTGCCCGGGCCAGAATTCAGGTTTCCGGTTTCATCGTTGTTTACTGGGATACCATCGATAACCATTAAGGCTTCATTGTTTCCGTAAAGGGAATTGGCTCCCCTGATCACAATCCTGGATGAACTGCCTGGAGTGCCCGAAGAACTTGTAATCTGAACACCCGAAACCTTACCGGCCAGGGCATTTACCAAATTAGGCTCTTTGGTCTGGGTCAATTGCTCACCTTTTACCTCTTGAGAACTATAGGTCAGGTTACGTTTTTCCCGCTTTACACCTAGTGCAGTCACTACAATTTCGTTTAGGCTCTGCTGGTCGTCCTTAAGTACAACCACAAGATTATTTTGCCCTTTATAAGCGAGCTCTATGGTCTGGAAACCGATGCCGCTAAATACAAGCACAGATGGGTTTGCGCCTTTAATAGAGAAATTCCCTTGCGAATCTGTAGACGCTCCGAGGGATGTACCCTTTATTTTTACGGAAATGCCGGGCAAAGCTGCCCCCGCTGCATCTGTAATTTTTCCGCTTATGGGCACCGTTTGCGCATGGATCTGCACAAAACAGAGCATGGCTATGGCTAGAAAAGCAATTTTGAGTTTGATCATGATTTTGTTTAGTTATTAGTCAGATCAAATTTAACTGTCTTTCAATGCATGTAGATCGATGATTTTATCATGTATTAACCATAAATTAACAGGAATGTTACATCTTGAGCAAGACAGTCGCTGTTTATTGATAAATAATCGGATCTGTTAGCGCTTTTTATACATAAAGGGAGATTGTATAAAGAGATTGGCTTCCATTGATTTATGGAAGCCATTCTTCACGTATTGGCGCCTATTTTAATGTAACATCCAGGTAAACAGAATGACGCCCGTATGTTTCGTAAAATGGTTTGAAAACCACATCATCAATGGAAAACTGTAAAGATTGTGGATCACCCTTGATTGATTTGCCAATATCTTTGGCATCAAAGGTTACTTTACGCCAATCTTTTCGGGCTTCAGGTTCCTGCGCTGCCAGCAATATTGGTCCGTAAAACAAACTGGCAATGTTCTGCTGATCCATAACCGGATCAAGGTGGAATTGGAATGGTATCTTTAAATCTACAATATCGCCATTTTTCCAGCTACGGCTTATCTTTAGGTAACTACCTGGCTCAGCATTAAACTTTTGTTCTTTCCCGTTGATCTTTACAAAGAATCCTTTGGTAGCCCAGCCCGGTACACGCACATGGAGATCAAATTTTCCGCTGCCTTTAATAGTCAAACGGGTATGGTCTTCCTTTGGAAAATTTGTTGATTGTTCTACCTTAATCTGGCGTTCTGTCCATGTTAGTGTTGAGGGAATGTACAGGTTCACATAAAGCGCCTGGTTATCTTTACTTTTAAAGTAGATTGAATTTTGTAGTTTGGTGCTGCTCTCTATTGCAGTGCCGTTACAGCAGGTAAAGCCCGTCATATCCGCATTGCCAAATTGTTTAACAGATCCTGGCCTGAGTGGTACATGATAGGTATTGGCAGGACTGTTCTCGGCAACAGATGCCAGGATATGATTGTACAGGCCACGCTCATAATAATCCATCAGCTCTGCCCGCTGATCGAAGAGAAACAGGTCTCCGGTCAGTTTTAGCATATTGTAGGTAGCGCAGGTTTCATTCTGCCCTCCCTCGGAGAAACCGTTTTCGTACAAGGTAGCTGGTTGGGCAATAAAACACTCCGCATTGGCAGGATTACGTGCACCTGCAACTCCTCCGATACTGTACATGTAATCGTCTACCATTTTGTGCCAGAAGTTATCTGCTATATTATAATATTCAGGTTTATTGGATACCCGGTACATTTCGATACTCCCTACAATTTGGGGTATGTGCTGATTGGCATGCAATCCACGAAAAATATCTACGTTTTTGGCCAGTCCATGCGAATGTGCTGTATCACCAAAGAAAACCTTTATATTATCAAACAATTGTGCTGTTTTGAGGTATTTCGGATCATTTGTAATCTTGTATAAGCGGGCCATTACATCATTCATGCCACCGTACTCGCCGGCTATGTAAGTATTCCACATTCTGATAAGCGTTTCCTGAGGCAGCTGGTTTAAGCGGGTATACACCCAGTCACTCATGTCGGTAGCTATTTTAAGTGATTTTTTATTACCACTTACCTCATATACGTCTATTAAGCCAGCCAAAATTTTATGCAAGGTATAATATGGCGCCCAAACCTGGTTCTTCTGTCCTCCGTACTTAGCTCCGTTTTCTAACATGATAAACTGATCAGGAGGGTAAGCGCTGATGAATCCTTTTCCCCAATTCCAATAATCGGTGCGGATGCCCGATGCACTAAGATCTGAATCATAATCTGATTTGCCCGGGCCATGCGGCACAGCGCTCGGATCGGATACAGCGGTAGCGCCTGAATTTTTAGGTTTCCCCGATAATTGTGATAGTTCATAGAGCGTATTAATCATATACTCCATTTTTTTTGAGAAATTGGCCTGAAGCACCTTGTCGTACCCGGTGCCGGCATAGGCTTGGGCAATTGCCGAAAGGTAGTGGCCTGTGGCATGCCCCCTTAATTTGGTGTCTTCACTGTCCCATACACCCAAAGGTTTTGCTCCTGCTGGTTGTTTCTGGCCAAAAGCCTGGCGGAACATGTAAAGGAAGGAGTTAGGGTCGGTTTTAGCTAATGTTTTGATAAATTTATCGCGGTTTTCGATAAATTTGGTTGTATGGCCATGAACGTCCGCTTGCAGAGAAACCTTATTTAAAGCAAACGACTCTAGCTTTAAGGCAGGTGTGGCTGATTTTTTAAGTGCTTTTACGGTTACAAATGCCTTAGGTTGAAAAGCCGTTCCTGCAACACGCCCTGTAATCGTATAACTTCCGGGTTTCAAAACCCCGCTATTATCAGTCGGAGAAGGCCACAGCACACGTACTTTCGGGCCTTTCATCTTATTTTGGTAGGTACCTGTTACATAACTGGGTAATCGTGGTAAACTTCCTACTTCTGTTTCCACCTGAATATCTGATACATGAGCTAAGTAAGTATTATAAAGCTGTGGTGTGCCTGAAGCAAACTTTGGAAGATCATCTTCACGCTTACCTACATTTACTGTGCTTTCCTGCGTACCCCTTTGTGCATTGCGGTAAATTCCGGCAATCTGCCCCGCACTTAAAGGAACCCGATAAATACGGAAATCATGAATCATGGCATTCAGATAGGGATCTCCCGGTACCAGCGATTTTCCGATATACAACAGGTTTTTTGCAACTGATTGCTGATCGAATACTGTTGCTAACTCCTGGGGGGTATTCTTAACTTCGGCTACAGGCTTGCTGTTCACATAGGTTACCATAGATTTTGATGGAATATCTACCACAATAGTAATATAGAACCATTTATTCAGTTCTAAAGCTGGCGAAACCGCTCCGTTTTTATTGTTTTCCTGTGCGGTAATCAATGTCTGGAAACCTTCCTGAGCATTTGTTCCAACTGGCGCCGCAAAAAAATGTTTGGTTCCGTCCTTCCCGAAATCAAAAAAACGCTGGCCGGGCTGCTTCGAACGGAGGTATATCCATCCTGATATGCTGAGCGATTCTATATCTGTTAGTGCCTCTCCTGGAATAGTAACAAACGAATTGTTATCGCCAGAGAGCGACAAAACCTTTCCAAATCGGCTGTCGTTAATAAATTTGATCCCGTCGCCCTGAAATTTTGCATGAAAATTATTGCGTGACCAGTCTTTGGCATCTCCATTAAAGATATAACGCGCACTCATTCCCGTTTCACCGATTCCGTCTAATATCTGGTCTCCATTTTGTGCATGGGCAGTGGTGATCCCCATAGCTAAAAGAGTAGGGAACAGGATGGTACGCAAGAATACTTTGTATATTTTCATGTTTAAATCATTTTATTAATAAGCCCTTTTTAGGTCTGTTTATATCAGGATATTTTATGCCCGGATCTTTCGCTAAGCGTAAATGAATTTAAAGAATATTGAATAAAAACAATCCTTAAAATTCATCGATAAAACTATGAAGAAGCCCTGTGTTTTTATGCTTCTTTTTTATCTGATAGCTACTAGATTTTAACAAGTACTAAGGCTCTGTTTACTTTTTAGTTTCCCAATCCGCACATCAAAAGCCCAGATTGAGGTGCTTGGTTAAAATACTAATGTTATGCATCAATATACAACGGAAATCTAGGTTACGCTTCGTTTATATTTACATCCTGATCCATCAAGTCTGGTTTTTATAGCCAGGATATCAACATTAATTATGAAAAACATTTATCTGAACCTCTTCATTCTTTTTCTCCTATGCTGCGTTTTCCAATCTGTAATGGCGCAATCCCTGCATTTAGCCAGGGGGCAGGGCAATCCTGTTATACCAGGTTATTTTGCAGATCCAACGGTGAAAAAATTTGGAGATACGTATTATATTTATGCAACAACCGATGGCAATGGGGGCGGATTTGGGCCATCACAGGTATGGACTTCAAAAGATTTTGTGAACTGGACCATGCAGGATATGAACTGGCCAACCACCCATCATTACTGGGCGCCGGATGCAACACAGGGCCCTGATGGAAAGTATTATCTATATTACTGCCAGCCCGTTGAAATATTCGGTGCGTCTTCTGCAACACCGGTTGGCCCGTGGACATCGCTTTTAGCACCCGGAAAACCAATAGTTTCAAATTTCATGGTACCCAAGGTGATTACACTTGATGGGCAGACTTTTAAAGATGACGACGGAAAGTATTATATGTATTGGGGTACCTGGGGCATTTATCCGGGCCATGGTTGCGGTGTTGGCTTACTGAATGCCGACATGAAATCGTTTTCAAAACTTGCTCAGATCCCGAATACCGATGCAAAAGACTTTTTCGAGGCTCCATTTGTATTTAAAAGAAAGGGTGTTTATTATCTTACCTATTCATCCGGATATTGCGAAGATGGAACCTACAGGGTACAATATGCGACAGCAAGCAATCCGATGGGGCCTTTTAAGTATGCCCAGGATAATCCGATCCTCGCCACAAATGGCGATGGAACGGTGCACGGGCCAGGGCATCAGTCTGTTCTGCAGCAGGGAGATGATTTCTACCTGGTTTATCACCGGCATAATAACCCACACAACGATGGTGGCTATCACAGGCAGGTAGCGGCAGATAAAATGATCTTCGATGAGAAAGGAAACATACTTAAGCTGGTACCTACACACTCCGGAATTGGCTATTTAGCAAAAAATGCAAATCCCCATCCCAATCTGGCGCTGGGCAAAGCCGCAGTGGCCTCTTCATCTTATGATCTGGATTTTAAACCAGAATTTGCACTCGATGATAATAACGGAACTTTATGGAAAGCCAAAAACAATATCGGTCCTTCGTGGCTCCAGGTAGATTTAGGCAGGGCTTATGATGTTAAAAGTGTGCACACTCAATTTGAATATGCTACCTGGTACTATCAATACAAAATCGAATATTCGCTCGATGGCAAAACATGGGGGCTGTACATTGATCGGAGTAAAAACACACAACATGGAAGTCCGATGATCGATTTCGGAAACGTTAAGGCCAGGTATCTGCGTACAACAATTTTACGGACAGAATATCCAGGCTTAAATAAGGCGATATGGAACATTAAAGTTTTCGACAATGCCGAATATAATCCGCTGATGAACACCAGTATCAAAAAGAGGGAATCTTTGCAACGTTTTGAGCCGAAGGGACTGTTGGTGGACCTGAACTTTGATAACCTTCGTATAGGATCAATAGCAGCCCATGTTCAAAATAATGGAAAATTAGCAGGTGTGTTTTCTGCTAACGGAATAAATAAGCCGGTTACTTCAATGATCGGTGGAAAGAAAGCTTTGGTTTTCTCTGGCACAGAGCGCCTATCATCATCCGTTCGTGCGCCTTCATCTATGCTGGGGAACAGCAGTTATAGCGTGAGTATGTGGGTGCTGAACCCAGAGATTGGTAAAGAAGAAACAATCGTTTCGTGGACAGGTAGGGGTGGTGTTAATTTAAGTAATGCTGCGGTTGGTTACGGGAATAGTAAAGGTGCAGGCGCTGCCACTCATTTGGGCTGGGCCGATTTAGGATACAGGAATTTACCGAAAGCAAATGAATGGCATATGATTACCATGGTTTTTGACGGAACAATGGAACGCATATATGTTGATGGGAAATTGGATAGGGCAGAAAGAAGGATGCTTTTCGTGAATAATCTTACCAGGTTTCTTGTTGGCGGAAATGATGATGGAACTTCAGGGTTTTCTGGTGCACTGGCCGCTTTGAAAATTTATGATGTTCCATTAACCGATACAGAGATTAACAAAGCTTATGCAAAAGGATTAGACAATAGTACAGCGGTATATGCAGATGCGAAAAATCTTGAATATGGGAATTTAGCAAACTGGGCCAACAATGGGGCCGCTTTGGGAGAGTTAACGTGCAAGGGAAATGTAGAAGTTGCCGATGTTAATGGAAAAATAGCTGCTGTATTGGCAAATGGTAGTAAAATCATCATGGGAGATAGCATTGCAAAAGAGGTCGATTTTTCAAAACCATTCAGTGCTGTTTTTTCGCTTTTGCCTGCTGTTGGTTCAAAAACAGATTTGTTTTTTGGTAAAGGAAATAAAGCGGTAAGGATAGTAGGTAATGGAAAATGGCAACAGTTAATCTGTTCTTTTGTTCAGGGCAAGTTCCAGGTATTTATCAATGGTAAACCGACCAGTCATACACTGGTCCGTAATAATCAGAGAGATCAGCGTATTTTGATTGAATCTTCTGGCGGAGGACCAGGTGCCACAACAGCAATATCATCAATTTCAATATACAGTTATGGCCTTGATCATAGTGGTTGCTTAAAAGAATTCAATTTTTGGCAACAAACCTTGGGCACAGGCAACTTAAAAGCGTCATTTACCTCAAAACCATCAGCAGTTACGCCAAATATGGTCTATATGGTTGCAGATAAACCCGAACTGCCGGGCAGTGATCTCGAATATCTTTTTAAAAATGATAAAGATAAAGGGGATTCAAAATGGTTAAGGTCATCAGATTATATAGATTTTTCGGTACTTCCACAAAGCAGTTATAGTTATACCGTAAAAATCAGGGATAATTTTGGAAATGTCACCCAAACATCTCTTCCCTTTGCTGTTAGAACAGATTCTTCACAATTCGTGATCAGAAAACAACATGGATCAGCCCTGTCGGTTCCGGCAGCAAATGATGGTTTAAAAGGAACTTCCTGGGATGGCTTATTGGGAAATGCAGATACCGTTACACAACAATCGGGTATCCTAAAGTTGGTTTCGCACAACACATTTTGGGATGGATCGGAAGCAACGGGGCCTTTTGCCTACAATAACGTGGAGGGTGATTTTATTGCCGAGGTAACGCTTTCGGATATGCTGGGGCTCAGGGAGAAGAAAGCTTATGGTGCAAATGAGGCAGGTATAATGGTTAAAGCTTCTACAAATGGAAGAATGCTTTTACAAAACGGCATTATGCCAGGCTGGGGCGTTGGAAATATTGTTACCAACCTTGGGAATGGTGGCAGAAGGCAAACGAACAATCTCTCGGGATGGGCTTTTTACAGGCATCTGCAGATACAGCGGGCAGGAAATACATTTTTTATGCGTGGTAGCAGTGATGGAAAGGCTTGGGTAGATCTTCCTGGCAGTCCGGTAAAAAGAGATGATTTGGGGAGTATTGGCTTACAGGTTGGTGTTTATCATGCTACCTATGGCGATGCTTCTGGTGATGCATCCTTTAGCGGTTTTAAGATTATCCAGAAGAAATAAGGGAACATCGAAACGTTGGTATAATGCTTTGCTATACCAACGTTAAACGCTTATTATTTTGATGATGCTTTTACATAAGGGATATTCTTGCCATAATAAGCGTCTGCCGGGATGTGATGGCCGGGATATACCTGTGCAAGAATATCGTATAAGGTAGGATCGTAAACTTTTAAATCATCGGGGCTTTGCACCCTGATATCCCCATCATAAAACCCATAGTTAGACCAGAACCACCATTGGCTTCCTTCCGCCCAGTATTCTTCAACCGTATTAATGGCGTACTGTCCTTTGTAAAGCCCTTTTTGTTTGGCCGCTTCATAAGCCGCCTGAATCTGCCCGTAAAGCGTAGGGTCGGCTACACCTAGGGCCGCCATTACATTGTGGCTCCATTCATGTACCAGGATATTTTCTCCGTAATACCTGGTTCCGGGATAGCCCAGGATATTTTCTTCTGCACAGGAGGTTTGTATACCACCCATTCCGCGCGCACGTTGGTTCCAGTAACCCTTATCGGTCATACTGGCAATTCCTCCGGGTTTGTTGTAATTTTCCCGCTCAGCAGGGGTTAGCCGTTTATCAGAAAGTGCAGGTTTTTTCCAGTTGCTGTATTCCGGAAGATCGGTCTGCATTTCAGACCAGGCCATGATGCTTAAACGTGCTTTCATACGGATCATTGCCATACGCACATCTGGTCGTTTCAGTAACATGTAATTGATCACGTCACGGCCAACCAATAGGGCAATATCGGTAACCTTTGCCGATGAAACAACAGGAATGCCAAAGGCGTCGGTATATTTTTGGTAGAACTTTGGATAATGAAGCGAATCGGGCGGACTGCTGATTGTAAGCTGCTCAAAGCTGGAGATTATTGCTTTCTCGATTGGCTTGTTCTGTGCCTTAATGTTGTTTCCGACTGCAAATATGGCAAGGCTTAAAGCTGCTTTAACAAGGTAATTATTTGGTTTTGACATTTGATTATATACAATGTTTCGGGTTTGGTGCACGTTATTTCTTTTGTGCCACAGCTTTAATTTCTGCCAGCGTGGTGCCTGTAAGCTTAATTTGATAAGGCCATTGTTCGTCGTTTTCATCTTTTCCATCGGTAATGTGTTCCCAGTGTGTAGTTGGTGCCCCACTTACCACAAGCCATAAATATTGTGTGTTTTTCGGTACGGTAAACGTGGCTGAGCCTTCGCTGTTATTGTAGATTTTTCCATAAACACGTTCTCCATTATATTTTACCGCAAGGAAACTGTACCGCCAACCGGCGTAAGCCAGGTTTACTTTTCTAAACCCATTTGCTCCTGCCAAACCTTTAAATTTTAGTTTGATTGCTGTTCCTTCTTGGGGTGTATTTAACCTTATGCCGTTATATCCGTAGTTTTGTGGACAGTTGCCCGGCAATATCCGGTACCAGGCATCTGGTAATGAATCTAAAACGGTTACATGTTGGTTAGCATAAGTTTTTGTGGCTTTTTTAGCCTGGTCTAAATCCCAGGTAATAAATTTAGCTGCAGCCTGATGCATTTCATCGTTAAACTTTTGCTGGCTGGTTCCCGTGATCCGTTTGTAGGCCATAACCGCATCTTCGCCTTTTAAAGCTTGTTGCCATAGCTTACCAATAAACTTAATTCCATGTTTGTTGGCCCAATACTCCAATACATATGGCGAGTGATATTGATTGGTTTCGTGTAGAAAGGCGTAATGCGTTTTTTTTAGGTAGGCCTCCAAATGATAATTTTCAAAAGTCATCCATTCCGGATAAACATGCCAGAGCATAAATTGGGAGGTCATTTCGAAAATAGACTGCCCACGGCTTCCGTTCGCTGCCGAAGTAAAAGCCCAGGCTCCATCGGCATTAACCAGGTATTGAAACGAGTGGCAAATTTCATGCGCCAATGCACCAAAAGGAGCTTTGCTGATGCGGGCCAGGGGAGTCCAGGCAATTCCTATTTTGTTTTCTTCGCCGCCACCAAATGCTGTGCCTTCCTTTCCCTTAAATACGAAAATCAAAAGTTTGTATTGGTCGGTTACAGAGTTCCCTTTATTTACAAAAGCCAGCGTATCCACATAAAAATTGTAAAACCGGTCACATTCTTTTAAAACCTGATCCATATCCAAACGGGCAGCAGGATCAGCATTTTTAGAGAGATCCGGCCCGAACTCTTTCGACCAGAAAATGGCGATGTTGTTTGATTCAACCATTCTTTTGTAGCTGAATTCGTGTTCATCATTGTTGAAATCATTTCCTTCAGGAACCATCCAGATTTTAGGTGGAAGATATCTTTTTTTGATGCCGAGCTTTGTACCCGATGAATTTAGACCCATTTCCTGGCTCCATAAACTGTTGCAGAAAGTTATACTGAAAAATAGCAATAAGAAGAATACTGGGCCCTGTTTTACGAAGGGAAATGATTTTTGTTTAGTTAACATTTCAGTTTCTGATAGGGTATAACGCATATTGAATAGGATATTGACGGTTTAAAAAAAGAAAAACCCAGAATCGTTTTGCCGATCTGGGTTTTATCTTTAACTAAGCTAACTAAGGTTTTTTAGTAATAGCAGGTATTTGGACGGTTACGGTGTAACTGCCTGCTGATAATGCTTTAAAACCAAAAAATACCGGATTTGCATTTCTGTTTTCTACCGTAAACCTTGCCGGGATCCGGTAATAATTTCCTGTTCCGTTATTTCCATCCTTAATAGGAAAACCGTTTGGCAGATCTATAAACTCCCATTCGAGTGCAGTTGTTGTTCTTACCACAGAGAAATATGGGTTCATTTGCGAAAAATTACCTCTATCTCCTCTGGTTACGATTTGTCCGGCAGAAGGATCAAAGGCAGTACCATTCTTATCTAGAAAGACAAATCTGATTTTATTGGGGCCTTTGCTGTCGTAGGTGATCGTTACCGGTAAAGGGGATTGAGCACTAAAACCCGTTTCAGTATCCGGATCGGAAGTTGTAAAGAAGGGGCCGGCATCAAGGCTATAATGTGCTTTAGGTAATAATTGTATCTTGCAGGCATTTAAGATATCGCGTGTACCTTTAATGTTCGTTACCTGAACATCAATAACATAATTTCCGGTAGCCACATTTGCTGTGGCTTGCGATAAGGATATTCTTCCGCCTATTTCACTAATTTCTAAGGGAAGGGCAGGTTTAAGTACAATTTTCTTGTTCACAAGCGCCACTGTCGAATCTGCACTGGTAATTTGGCCAAGAAACTGCTTGATGGTAAATTCTTTAAGCATATCTGGTGCTGGTTGTCCGGTATCCATATTTCTAACAGCGAGTAATTTTACTTTCACCGGGCCCGTGGTACCATCAAGTTCTATTGCTTTAGAGTTAACTACGTTTCCCTGGGTAGCAATAAGCGGATTTGGTGTATAGTACATGTAATCGCTGATAAAGCCTTTACTTACCTTTTTGCAACCCAATAAAATGCCCACTAAAGCAAAAACAGATAGTGATGAAATGATAAATATTTTTTTCATGATTGTTTCTGTTGCGATTCCTTAGAACCTGATGAATGTATGGGTATTACTTAAAACATGAAGCATTCCGCCTGACGAGGGTTCTATGCCTGTAGTTTGGCACTGTGCCTTTAAATCAATATTAGGATCATTAGGCTGGGCAGTGCTGTTTGGTGGGTCTAAACCTCCTCTAACCTTAATGTAGTAGAGGTAATAAATTGGGCTGGACGACCATGATTCGCCAGGTTTTGGCTGCAAGATTCTTTGAAATGCAGTTTGGGTACTGGCAGCATTGGCTACAAGGGTAGGTTGTAGCGGTGCGGTGGTAAGCTCTATGCGAGATTTAGATAAGTAAATGCGTAGTGAATCGGCTTTCAGATCATTATACATGTTGGTTAAGGTATAAGTATTATTCTCATTGATGCGTCTAACCGAATCTCTTTTAAGCCTGATGTAGTTATTGATCGAATAGTTGGTTGGTGCAAAGAAAGTTGCAGCACCATTTACTTCATCTTTCATGTTATAATGATCGATAACCATTATGAGCGTATCGAACAAATGATATTTGTGTTGCTTTAAATATTCATAAGTGGTTAAGGGGCTTTTTGCCTCACTTAAACCTCCATCTGTTAAATAACTACTCTTTTTGCAGCTTGTAAAATATGCCAGCCCCAGGCTGCATATCATAAAATACAACAGTTTCTTTTTCATGTTTTTATAACTTAGAGCTCCAGAAAGGAGTTTGAGTCAACTTTTTGTTAATGTTCATTAATGCAGGATCAAGCGGCCAGTAATATTTACCCGCATCAAAATCGGCTTTGGTCATTTTTTCCGCGCCGAATTTCATAACTCCTGTTTTTTTACCCAGCCTTACCAAATCGTAGAAGCGATGCCCTTCCAGGAAAAGCTCTCTTCCACGTTCGTCTATAATACCTTCAAATAAGTTGGCATCAGTTCCAACCCAGTCACCTAAACCAGCAATAGTGCGTACTTCATTAAGTACCGTGCGCGATTGATCGAACTGGCCTAAAGCCGCAAGTGCTTCTGCTTTCAGGAGTTTAATGTCGGCCAGCCTAAAAATGATGATGTTGTTATGGGCCACAGCAGTAATTACGTTTTGTCCGTTAATATAGGTGATGTTGGCATACTTAATACAGAGTGGGTCTGTAGAATTGGTTAGTGCAAAAGCAGTCTTAAATCGTTTATCATCAGCATTGCTATAAAGCGTATTCAGGGTATTAATATTGAGTGGAAAAATTGAATTATCTGTACGCGTTGTTAAGTAAGGGCTTTTAAGGGTGTAATTGGCAATTCCCCCGGCACTACCCTCATTTTCATCACTCTGTGCAATTTCAAAAATGCCTTCTGTAGATTTTCCTTTGTATATGCTGAGGTAATTATCCCTGTTTACATATTGATAAAAATTTTGGTCAATTATTTTATCGGTGGTGGCATTACAGTTCTGGTAATCGCCCTGCCAGGCATACAAATGAGCCAGAAGCGCATAAGCTGCTCCTTTATTGGCCCTTACGGCCCTGTTTCCGGCGTTGGAATAATCCCAGCTTAAAAGGTTGATTGCATTATTTAAATCGCTTAAGCATTGTGTTATCACATCAGCAGCCTTGCTACGCGGCAGGTCTACTGCCTCTGTTATTGCGCCTGTTTGGGTAATCAGTGGAATATCGCCCCAAATTCTGGTCATGTAGAAATAGTTAAACGCCCTTAAAAAGTAAGCTTCTCCCAGTAAATTATTTTTGGCATTTGGCGATGAGAATTTGTCATCGGCGATGGTGGGAATGAATTTAATGCAGCGGTTAGTCTGGTCTATGGCACTGTAAAAAGTATCATATCTTCTCATCTGCATCATCCTGTCCCAGGTTTCGGCCGATGCAACAGAAATTGCCCACTCCATTCGGGAAATATTGTCAAATCTGTAGGCGTTTGCTGATGCAAATTCATCTGTAGGTAAATCGCCATAAGCGTAGAAAGCTAATCCATCTGCTTTATTAAGCGTTTTCCTAACCAACGCGTAACCTGCTGCTACAGCTTTGTCAGCGTCATTTTCATTTTTCCAGAAAGTTAGGTCGGTAGATACGCTAATGGGTTTCTCATCTAAAAATTTTTTACATGAGCTTGCCATGCCCATCCCGATTACACAGCATATATATATAGTAAGTCTTTTCATTTTAGTAGGATTAAAAGGTTAAATCAATGCCGAAAGTGTATTTTTTAGGGATTGGATAGTCATTTCCTCCAGAGTATCCATCTGCACCTACAGCTTCCGGATCAGGTACGGTAGAGTTCGACCATACTTTAACGTTATCCATTACGCCATAGAACCGGATCAACCTCAGCCCAATTTTTTTGGTGAATTTTTCTGGTAAGGTGTAGCCCAATCTGATATTTTTGATACGCAAAAAGCTGGCATCTTCTATGTACATACTTTGACCAATGTGCCACTTATCTACGTTATTGGTTATCAATCCCGGGTACTTTGCAATATCACCTGGTTTAGACCAAAAATCAGCTACATTGAAATTTGAGGCAGGTCCGGAGCGTGGCCCCCACAAAAAATAAGGGTTATTTGTTCCGGCATCCTGAAGTTTATCTGAAAGATAGCCGTTACGAAGACTGCGGCCAGAAATAAAAGTAACCAAAACATCAAGCGATAATCCTTTGTAAGAGAAGGAGTTGTTCATACCTCCGGTAATGTCCGGATTCGGGTTTCCGTAAGAAATGTAGTCGTTATAGTCGATATTATAATCTCCATTCTGATCTACCCTTGCAGGATCACCGGCACTGAATTGGCTTCCGCCAAACTGGGTAATTCTTCTTCCGGTTTTCGGATCAACAGGAACGTCTGAGTCTCTGGAATAAATTCCATTCACTTCCCATACTTTATAGGTAAATAACGGGTCGCCAACGCTTAAGGTTTGTTGTAACCAAGGTGGCCCAAAAGTGAAATCTCTGCCGCCATTTGGAAGCTTGGTAATGTAGTTGTCGTTGTAGGCAATGTTAAAATTGGTTATCCATTGAAATTTTGAAGTCGGGGCAAAATTCCGTGTGGTTAAGGTAAATTCAATACCGGTATTGCGTAAATCAACATAGTTATTAGAGGTTAGCGAATAGCCGGTTGTTAATGGAACCGGAATATCGAATACTTTACTTTTGGAGTCGCGGATATAATAATCGGCTGTTAAGGTTATTCTGTCTTTTAAAAATCCTAAATCTACGCCGGCATTAAACTGAGGACTTCTTTCCCAGCTAATGGAAGTTGCCGATGCAGCACCATAATAATCTGGATACAACACCTGTGTTCCATTGTAAGTAGTTTGAGCGCCGCCCTGGCCATTTCCCAGCACAGAAGTTGGATAATTGGCATTGGCAATTAATGATTGATATTGTGCATAATAAGCACCAGGATCATTCCCTGTAATACCGTAACTGGCTCTTAACTTTAAATAGGAAACGATATTTTTTACCGGGCTGAAGAAATTTTCTTCAGATGCATTCCAGCCTGCAGAAACTGATGGGAAGGAACCCCAGCGGCTTTCTGCACTGTATCTTGATGATGCATCAGCACGGTATACTGCCTGAAGCAGGTATTTTCCTTTATAGTCATATACAAAACTTCCCATCCAGGATAAGCGCGAACGTTGCTGTATGGTGTTGCTGGCGAAAAGATTGGGACCAGAAGCAATGCCGGCAACTGTTTTAACGGCATCGGCATTGCCAATACTGCTGCTATAAGTATTATTGGCAATATTTTTTTCCATTCCCTGAAGTAAAATGACATTAAAGTTATGGCCACTTTTTAATGATTTGGCATAGTTCAGGGTGTTTTCGAGTTCCCAACGATTGGTTTGGTTAATCCAGCCATAGGCTTCATTTTGACCGCTTCCGCTTAATAAACTCGGTTTGAAATAGCTTCTGGTGTTATTGAAAATGTTGTATGAGATGGTGCTCTTAATATTTAAGCCCGGAATAATTGTGTATTGGGCCATGGTATTTCCGTTCAAACTGGTGGTTTTATCATCATCACGGAGTTCTTCATACCTGCCGGTATATAATTCCTCTTCAGCCGTTCCTATTTTCCAAAAAGAAGAAGGGAAGCCCCAGGTGGTAAAAGGGTATTTGTTTTGGTCGCCCTGGCCATGTTTAGCCTTGGTTAAGCCTACAAACAGGTTCGTTTGAACCAACAATTTACTCGTAGGCGATACCTGGAAAAATAAGCTTGGCGTTACACGGTTAATGTCATAACCTTTCATTACACCTTCTTCAAAATAGCGGTTGAAGGAAAATCTGTAAGAATATTTTTCGGTAGCACCTGCGATACTTGCATCAACATTGCTAATGTTACCTGTTTGAAGAAATAAACCCTGCCAATCGGTATTGTTGTTAAAAGCAGTATTTAAACTGTCGGTTAACATCATATTCAAATCCCTCAGGCTATTGTAAAGGCCATTGCCACCATAAAGTAGATCCATTTTTAACCTTCTCTCTGCCGTACCTGTTTGGATAGGTTTTAGTGCCGGTTTATTGGCAATACCGAAATAACTGGCTACTCTAATTTGAGGCGGTGCGCCTACCTGCGCACGCTTGGTTTTAACAATGATAACACCATTTGCGGCACGGGCACCATAAACCGCCGAAGCCGATGCATCTTTTAATACATCTACAGATTCAATATCATTTGGATTGATGGCTTGTAATGGACTGCTTCCGTAAGCAGAGCCGATGTCGTTTACATCATAAATTACGCCATCAATAACATATAATGGAGAGCTGCTCTGACCTAAGTTTACATTGCTCGCTCCACGAATGTTAACAATGTTATTTCCGCCAGGTTCACCAGAAGTACTCAGGATCGTTAAGCCTGCCACTCTACCTTGCAGCATGGCATCAAAAGTGGAGTAGGGCGTGTTTTCAAAATCTTTTCCTTTAACAGACGAGATCGCTCCGGCAGTGTTTTTTCTTTGAATGTTTTGATAACCTATGGCCACAACCTCGTCCAATGAGTTATCATCTTCAGCCAATTTAATATCAATACTTGTTTTTCCCGCTACAGAAACTTCTTTGGTTTTAAAGCCAACAATACTGATCGTTAAGCTTGTCGATCCTTCTTTTAAAGAGAGCGAAAAATTGCCCTTGTTATCTGTCGAAGTACCATTGGTAGTACCCTTTTGTTTAATAGATGCCCCGGGTATGGGCTCGTTTTTTCCATCAGTTACCGTACCGGTAATTTTGGTTTGTGCAAAGGTAAGAAAAGGCATCACCAGAAATATAAGGATGCCTAATAACTTACCCCACCTCAAAGTAAAGTTTAATTTCATTAGCTTATTGATTAGTTTATTAGTTTTTTGGTTGTCTTAAGCGTTGCTATAACGTTTATAAATTTACTATAGTAGGTGCTTGATTATAATGAGTATATTACCTGATTTAAATCGTTTTTTAACCTGTATGGCTAACTGATCTTAAGGTTAAAGCTTTAAGGGCCAAATGGCTTGGCTTATCTTTGGTCTTTTAGAAAACCTTTGTTGTTAATAAATGATTTTGAGGCTTCCATAAAAAAAACTCCCTATCTCAAATATTGAAATAGGGAGTTCTAATTTGGAACTTTTATTACAAGTTATTTTACTGCCCACTCGTGTACGCCAGTTGCATGCTCTGCAGGTAACTGAATTTCCATTCTTAGGGCAGTTGTGTTTACGGACTTAAATTTTACGGTATTAAATTTATCTTTACTAATCTCGTAAGGAGCGGTTGTTTCAACGGGCAGCCATTGCTCTCCTTTTTTATATAATAGTTTATAAGAAACCGGAATTCTGCAACCACCCCAAGGACTATCATCATACCAATAAACTTTAGATTCACTTACGGTTTGTTCAGACGCAAAATCGTATTGTATAAACTCATTGGTATTTTTGGCTGGCCACCAATGCAAATAAGGAAAGTTGGTGTCTTTAGAATCTGCTGGTTCGTACTGATCTTTTATAGCAGAAAACATTCTCTTGTTTTTAAGCGAAGCAGATACCTTACTCGTACTGGCAATGGTTGGAGCTGGTTTTGGTCTGGCGGCCGATTGTTCATAAGGGATCCAGACCGTCATTTCACTTGGCCCCCGGTTTGCCCAGGCGTAGTATGGGATGGCCTTAACATCCTGGGCGGTAACCAAAAGGCTATCACTGTTTATTTGCCGTTTTGTGCTTTGGCCCTTAATACTGATTACACCAACGCCATTAAGTAGGTTTTGCTCATAATGAGAAGAGGCAATGGCATTTTTATCAATCATAATATTCTGCACCAGGCTGTCTTTGTTGTCAGGCCCTTCAAGGCAGTAAACAACAGGTCCGCGTTCAAGTACAAAACGTGATGCATCATCTTTCAGATTTTTGTTAGCGATCACCTTGTCGGTTTCCATCGGTAGACTTAAGGAAATTTTATCGCCTTTTTTCCATTTTCTGGTTAAAACAGCGTAGCCTTTTTCGGTAGTAAACGAAGTGGCCACTCCATTGATCGAAATCGTTACCGGAGCTGTTTTTTTATCAAGGAACGAATAAAGATTTCCCGGCGATGCGTCCTGAGCTGCCCAACCTGGAATCCGGATCCTCAACGTAAAGTTCGCTGTTTTTTCCGGGTTGATGTTAATGCCTACATCTCCTTTCCAGGGATAGTCTGTAGTTTGTGTGATTTCTACATTTGTAGCAGTAAGGGCAATTTTACTTGTGTTGCCCATAAACAGGTTGATGTACAGGTCGTTTTTATCCTGGGCATATACATAACCGGGCAACGAAGGTAAAAAGCGGGCCATGTTACTGATGCAGCATGCACAACTGATCCATGCGCTGCGCTGATGTTGAAACATGGATGCCAGAGGGTTTGGATAAAAGAAACGGTCGCCACTTAACGAAACGCCTGATAATAAGCCATTATATAAAGTTCTTTCCAGTACATCAACATACTTTGAATCGCCATGCAGCAGGAACATTCTTTCATTCCAATAAACATTTCCAATGGCAGCACAGGTTTCTGCATAGGCAGACATATTTGGTAGTTGGTAAGCTTCACCAAAAGCCTCACCGGCACCTGTTGCACCTATGCCTCCTGTGATGTAGAGTTTTTTGTTTACCACATCCCCCCAAATGTCGTCGATGGCCGCAAGGTATTTCGTATCGCCGGTAAGTGCAGCAATATCTGCCATTCCAGTGTACATATAAGCTGCTCTCACGGCATGACCTACGGCATCGTGCTGATCGATAACTTTTTTATGGGCCTGATTGTATGCATCGCCCTTCGGTCCCCTTACATCCAGGAAAAACTTTGCGAGGTCGAGATATTTTTGGTTACCAGTAACCCGGTACATTTTGGATAGGCCAATCTCCACAATCTGGTGGCCAGGATATTCTTCTATTTTCCCCGGGCCAAAAGTTTTTACCAAAAGGTCTGCATTTTTGATCGCAATATTTAACAATGTTTTTTTTCCGGTAGCCTGGTAATGGGCCACTGCCGCTTCATAAAGATGGCCAGCATTGTAAAGTTCGTGGCTTAATATTTCTTCCTTCTCCCAGCGTTTAGCCCCGATCCATTCGTGCGGCTTTTTTGCATTTACCGTTCTGAAGGTAAATAAATAACCATCCGGTTCCTGTGCACCGCCAATTATCGTAATAAGCGTATCTATATAGGTTTCAAGTTTTGGATTTGCTTTATTCTGAATGGAATAAGATGCCCCTTCTATTGCTTTGTATACATCGGTATCATCAAACGGAAATTCGCTCATCTTATCCCCACTCAATTTTTTTCCTGCGCGTAGGAAATTGTCCATTCTTCCGTTTGCTTTACATTGGGCAATTACATAGGGAATAGTTACTGTTGCATTAATTTCCATTTTGGGCTGCCAAAAGTTATCGTGTACATGCACTTTTGTAAATGCCACAGGCTGAATTGGATAGTCTTTCTGTTGCGCAGATGTATGGAGTGACAATGAGATCAGTAAGGTGCAAAATATCAGTAGATGGTTTCTTTTGTTCTTCATGCCTATTTGCTTGTTTATTTAAGGGTTTGTGTTTATTTTGATAAAGCAGACTTTGCCAATAGTATATTCGCTGATGAATGCAGTTGTTCGGTTACATCTTATTTTGAACAATACGAAGCTAGCGCATTTCAGAATACAAGCATTAGTGTTTTTTTGCAGGTCGTAGTAACATTTTAACATAATGTGGATAAGCGAAAGGGTCTCCTTCTGCTTTAGCTTGTCATTAAAAACCGAAAAATGGCAACAAAAAGCAAAAATTGCAGCAAGGAAACCTTGGGGCCGATTAGTTGAAGATGTTCAAGAGGAAATTGTATGCAAAGTTAAGTCCGGTATGCTCACTAAGCGAGCCGCTGGCCGTAAATATGGTTTGCCGCTAAGCACTATAGGAAATTGGCAAGAGAATATCATTTAGCTACCATGATACATTCGAAGCTAGCTAATGTACTTTTAGCGAAATCCCCTTGCTTGGATGGGCAATACTTTAATTTTAAGTATGTTTTTGATTAAATTCCCAGAATATCTAACCCAATTCGCCTGCGCTGATATTAAATGTATTAAAATGAGTTTCAAAAACGCAATTTTAATCAGATTCATTCAAGCATTCTAATTCTTGAGATGGTTCTTTTATTTAACCTCGTTAAGGTTTCTGACAATTACTCCGGGCATCTTTTCGAAAATGTCCTGCATATATTTACGATGGTTTGCGCCGGCAATTACAACAACCCTATTAACCCCTTTCTTTTTTGAACGGTTCAGTACATTGTTGCACATACCCTCATTTCTCATCAGCCACCAATGTATCTTGGAAAGCATTTCTTCTTTAGGAAAGTTCTTCATATCATACAGCTCCGGCAGATAGAAATCCCCGGATGCGGAAATTGCAGACGCTTCAGCTGTATTCAGCCATTCGGTTACCCGGGTAGAAGATTTCTCGATTGTGTCATATTGCGCGAAACCTGTATTTATTTTAGCCAGTTTTTCTTTCAGCTCCCGCTGAAAGGTGGCGGAAGTATCCTTTCTGAATATATTGAATTTTTCATCGCTCGAAGACCAGGATGCATTCCAATTCAGATCATAGTCCTGGCAATCCATGGGCAGTAATTCCATGATGCCGATTTTTCGCATCATCGGGAATGCGATCAATGCGTATTCGGAGGTTTTCAATCTTCTCATGCTTCGCCCCGTGGTATCCAATTCCGGACTCAGCAATTGATTTACATAAGCTTGCAGTTTATTGTCCGGAGCTTGTTTAAGCCGGTCGAAAACCTGCCAATATTGATAGTGCCCATTGGAAACATCCTGGTTAAGGTAGTAAGCATGGGCCAGGTCTGTTTTTAACTTATAGTTTTCAGGGTCTTGTAGGCAGCGTTTTTTTAAACTGTCAATTTTTTTAGGTAGCTGATCTGTTGCGATCGCTCTGTTTTTTCTGAGCGTCTGTAATCTTTTCAGGTTGTCTTTCTTACACCAATAGTCCATAATATGCTGCTCATCTTCCTTACTAAGAAATTCCCCGAAAAATGCTGTGGGTTTAAATTGTTGAATTTTGCGATAAATGTCTGAAAAATCCTGCCTTTGGTAATTGCTGTAGTTATGAGAAACACCGATCAAAAGGATTTCCAGTTTTTGAGCAGATACCTTAAAAGAAACGATAATAAGTAAGATAAAAATGTATTTCATAGTTATAGTTTCGTGATGTGGTTAAAATTAGTATGTTTTACGCATTGATTTCCAATTGGAAAAATAATATTATAATTTGATTTATCAACATTGCACTGAAGATTGCCGTATCTAAAGGTTTTGGCCAGAATTAGTTAGCGAAAGATTTAATCCTGTTGAATTTTACCAACAATTAAATTTAAAAATGGAAAGAAGACAATATTCAAAATTTAAAGCGTAGAATGCGGTCAGAATTTAAACAGGATTTTCCCTAAACCTCAGGTATGACCTGTGAAAATATTTTGCCTGATTTTCAAGTGCTTAACCTGAAGCGCTTGACAATGTGCCTGATCTGGCTATTTTTGCTTTATGACTGTAACCGTACTGGCTATTTTAGAGACAGATTTTAAGCCCGAAAAAGCATTGGCCAAAGTAATGAATGACCGTTTGGTCCGGACTGCCAGGGAGTTGCAGGAAGTCCATTTCAGGCCGTTGTCTCACAGGGGATTTTCCGGTGATGACGTGGTAGTTTATATCAGTTATAACCCTAAATATAAAATCCGCTACCGTATCGTAAATGACGTGCCTGCGGATATAGAATATTTCGTGGCAGAATGCTGCGGCAAGCTGGGCTTTATCCTATGGAGAGCCAATGCGATAGGGGTAAGCAGTGACTTCGGGCATCTGGATTTCCAATAATTCTTTTTACTTTCTCCATGAAATTTTTAGTTTTAGGTCTGGAACACGGTTTCCTTAAATAAAATAAATTAATACGGGTTCCTCCGACTCTTAAACATGTGCTTTTTCGTAAAAATATTTCAAATATATTTGTGATATGTTCAATAGTGGCATCTTTTTGCCTATCATCATTATTTTAGGCATAGCCTACAGCATCCTGGCAAAAAAACTGACGGTTTTGGCCGCTTTTACGGGCGGCATACTGGCATGCCTTATTTTTAGTGCTGCAGGTTATTCGGGGCTAGCGATGATGACCATGTTTTTTATCCTCGGTTCTGCTGCCACCTCGGTGGGCCGGCACAAAAAGCAGGCTTTTGCCACCAGGGAGGAAGAAAAAAAAGGCCGTAATGCAATGCAGGTACTGGCCAATTCCGGGGCTGCAGCTATTGCAGGCATAGTGACCTTATTTTATCCCTGGCTGACTTATTTGATGCTTCCGGCAATGGCGGCAGCCTTTGCCTCGGCTACAGCTGATACCCTGTCTTCAGAGCTGGGGATGGTTTATGGAAGACGGTTTTTTAATGTTATTTCCTTTAAGCCCGACCACTGCGGAATGGACGGGGTGATCAGCCTGGAAGGAACGCTGATCGGTATTGCCGGTAGCTGTATTATTGCTGCCGTTTATGCGTTCGGATGGGGATGGAACATCAGCTTTTTCTTTATTGTTCTTGCAGGTACGCTGGGTAACCTTGCCGATTCCATACTTGGAGCTGTGCTGGAGCGGAAGGGGATGATCGGGAATGATGTCGTCAATTTTTTGAATACATTGACAGCAGCGATTGTAGTTGTGTTATTGGAGATTTTTCTTTAGGTCGGGATAAGCCTTTAGGAAGGATATCCTTTGGAATGACGCTCATGGCCGGGCACATGGATTTAGGGTGCTTAAAACCAAGTCGACATTAAGATTGTTTAATTTCAGATCATAATGGAGAGAAAAATAAGATGGGAAGGCTTGGAATACAAGTCGCTCGAAAATTGTACCTTAACGGAAACAGATAATGGTGTCGCAATCACATCGATTATTACAGGCCGGGTTAACAACCAGGCGATTAAAATCTCCTATGAAATTCTCACGGATACATTGTGGGCAACCTATTTCGTTGAAATAAATGTCATATCGGGCAGAAATGAAAAAACACTTCTTCTAGAGAAGAAAGGTGCTTATTGGCTGGTGAACAACACAATCGATCATCGATTTGATGGTTGTGTAGATATTGATATTTCATTAACACCTTTTACCAATACATTGCCAATAAGAAGGTTGGTTTTTAATGGGCAATTGAGCAATAGGATTGAGGTGATATACATAGATGTTATTGCTGACATGATAATACCCGTAAGGCAGTATTATACCAAAATATCAGATTCGGTATACCTGTACGAAAACGAAAAATCGACATTTAAGGCCGAGCTAAAAACCGATTCCTATGGATTGGTAATTGAATACCCGAAACTATTCCGAGAAAAATAGTACCCATCTATTTCTGGTCGTTTAGATTCATTTCGGGCGCTCCTTGATTTTAATGTCTTTAAGGATAATCAATGGTACCATAGGGGATTTGAGTGAAAATGGCCACTCGTTTTCTTATCAAACCGACGAACAACTAACCTTACTTTTATCCATTTCTTTGGCAACTCTAATGCGCAACTTACCCGCTAACAGATTAAAGATTACATTAGCAAAATCACCTACAAACGTAAGGTAAAAGAGGCGCATTAAAGCCTATAAAAAACCTGGCGGCGACCGTTTTTACGTGAAAGATTTACTCGCTGCCTACCTTTAGCGCCAGCAAAAGGGCCGTATTTAATTACCCCTGCTTTACCTGTTGTTTACCCTTTGTTGCTACCAAGTTAACCCCAAGTTAACCCCAGGGTTACCCCAGCTTTACCTTTTCTTTACCTAAAAGGTAAAGCCAGCGCCTGCTTTCGCAGAATGGCACCACCGCCGACGGTTATGCTGCCCTTAAGCAGGGCGCCAGCCAATGTAATTAAGTTAAGACTTTTTAACCACAGATGCGCACAGATAAACACAGATTTTTATATCTGTGTGCATCCTTTCTATCTGTGGTTAAATTATTTTTCGTGCCTAGTGGTTTAACTTAATGATATTGGGCCGCCACAAGCGCTCAGGCCCTTACAAAGCCGGCTCACAACTGTAATGGCCCATTTTAGCTCAATAACGGTGCTAATTAGCTCAATTTAGCTCATTTTAGCTCAAAATGACTTGCAAATGCTGCTAAGCCACTAGGTTTGGGCATGGATTTAAAATATACCGGTATAAACAGAAATCCTTTTTGAACAAACATTTTTTCAATAAAAACAAAATTATGGCAACATATTCAAAAAGCGCAAATGGAACATTCTCAGGCAAAGTAGGCAATATAGTCGGCAGCAACTGGTGTGGCATAGATTACCTAAAGAGCCTGCCCAAAAAGCGCGGTAAATTCATATCAGGGTTGGTATCTCTGATAAGTTGCAGGAACCTATTCTGTTAATATCAAAATCCAGATCTGCTGAGCGTGTATTCTGGATTAGTATTTTGAGCTTGATAAATTATAAATTAACCAATGCTTTCTTTCTTGATTTTACAAAACTCAATAAGTAAGCCAGTAACAGAAGTGGTACTGCCATCCAGATGATTTCGTGGACACCAAACTTTGCGATTACAATACCGCCTAAGAATGCGCCCAGTGAAATGCCGATATTATAACAAGATGTTAAAAGACTGTTTACAAATTCCAATGCATTATGGGGAACGGATTGGGTGGTTCGAATGTTGGGTACTAAAAATCCACCTGTGTGGATCATGCCCCAAAAGGAAACAATAATTACCATAGGGATAAAAATTGTTCCAAAATAATAAGCCAATATTTGAACAGCTATCAAAAGAATAAAAAAGAACCGGCTGGTTAATATTACATTTTTACCTAGTGCAATACCCATTAGCCAGTTACCAAGAATCCCCATTCCACCAAATAGGAGCAGCATAATGCTAATTTGAGCGCCGTTCATATTCGAAATATTTTCAAGGTACGCGGCAAGGTAGCTATAACTCGAGAACATGGCCGCAAGTGTAAGTATTGTGGAAACCAGGTTTAGCCAAAGCCTGGAATCATTTAAAACATGTAACTGGCTTTCAGCAGATTTTTCGCTGTTGCCCGGCATAGATGGCACAACAAATAGCAGGCCTAAAAATGCAATTAAACTGATAATACTGGTTAAGAAAAAAGATGCCTGCCAGTTATGAAAGTAATCAGCAGCATAGGTTGTTAAGGGCACACCCAAAACCGTAGCGATGCTAAGGCCAGTCATGACGACCGATACTGCTTTGGCCCCGCCTTGTTTGAACGCTACTGCCAGCGAAATATTCCAGAACAGCGGGTGGAAGAAGGCAGGCAAAATCCTTGCGATCATTAAAATGGTAAAGTTAGGGGAAAAAGCTGAAAGCAGGTTTGAGAGTATAAAAATACCTAAAACAAGGCATAATAAGAACTTGCGATTGATTTTAGAAGTTAGGGCGGTTATAAATGGAGATGATACGGCAACTGTTATAGCAAAGGCACTTAATAACCACCCTGCTGTATCCACAGAAACGCCAAACTCCCTGCTGATTGTTGGCAAGATGCCGATAACGCCAAATTCGGTAGTGATAATGCCAAAGGCACCTAATGCCAGTATATATATAGACCTATTCATATATTTAAATATTTCGATGTGTATTGGTAATTTGTTTCTAATTTCATGTGTAAGTGTCCTTAATCCTTTAACGAATTTAGGCAGGCGATGTACTCATTGAGCACTGTCTCGTTCAGCAGGTATTTGAAATTACGTCCTTCTTTTTGAGGAACTAACAGGTCTGCATCAACCAGTTGCTTTAAATGGTGGGATACGGAAGGTTGTGTCAGGTCTAAAAGATCATTTACTTCTGCACAATAGAGGCAATCTTTCTTTTTTTTAAATTCCTGTAAAATAGCTATCCTGTTGGTGTCACTTAGTGCCCGGGATATCTTTTCTATCTTTTTGTTATCCATTTTTCTTGCTTTGCTCCAAATTAATAAGGGGTAAAGCCCTGGCAAAGGTAAATTTTAATATTGATATATAGAAATGTATCTATGTTTATGAATTGTTTTATGATTAAGATATTTAGTCATCCGGGAGATTCCGGTAAGAAGTGGCAAAATCTACGTTCTGGTTTGCTTATATCCCTTTAGCAACATCGAAAAACACAAAAGACATTCAGTGTTAAAAAGACTGTCAGCCATATCACCGAAATAAATAATATAAATCCTATAGGAATACTAGATTATTATTTTTAGGTTTGCATCATTATATAATACTTATCCAGAAAGACTGAGGGAAGGGCCCTATGACGTCTGAGCAACCTATACACTTGTAAAAGGTGCTAATTCCTTTCTGCCCAAGGGTGGAGAAGATAAGTTGGTTATGCATCCGCATGCTAATTGATTTTGAGGCCGCTCAAAGTTTTTCTGGTAAAAGAACTCCTAAAAAAATCAGAAAATGAAGAAAACTTTTACACTTTTTACGGCTATTCAATTGCTCTGGCTTCCTTTATTGGCGCAGAATGGACCGAGTGGATTTAAAACCCAAAATATTCCGATACAGCATGATATTGAGCAGGAATTCGATGCTGGGCTTAATAAAGAAAATATAGGGGCTACCATAAAAGAACTTTCTGCTAACCCCCACCATTTGGGGGCTAAAGGCAGTAAAACAGTAGCAGAATCTGTACTGAAAAAATTTATAAGTTATGGCTGGGATGCAAAAATAGAGACTTATTATGTTTTATTTCCAACGCCTAAAACCCGTTCGGTCGAACTTTTAGGGAGCAACAGATATAGTGCCTCGCTTGAAGAAAAGGCTGTCAAGGAAGATTTAGCAACTGCACAGCAAGGACAATTGCCTCCTTACAATGCCTGGAGTGCCGATGGTGATGTTAGTGCAGGTCTTGTTTTTGTAAATTATGGTCTACCGGCTGATTATGAAAAGCTGGAGCGTTTAGGTATCAGCGTAAAAGGCAAGATTGTTATTGCAAAATATGGCAGATCGTGGCGGGGTATTAAACCTAAAATAGCCTACGAGCATGGTGCGGTAGGCTGTATCATTTATTCGGATCCAAAAGATGACGGCTTTGTAAAAGGAGATGTGTATCCGCAAGGCGCTTACAAACCAGAATTTGCTGTTCAACGGGGATCGGTAATGGATATGGTAATTTATCCCGGTGATCCATTAACGCCCGGAATCGGTTCTACCAAGAATGCAAAAAGGTTGGAGCGGGCAGATGCCAAAACGATTCTTAAAATTCCGGTTCAGCCCATCAGCTATCACGATGCCTTGCCATTGCTAGCCGCACTTAAAGGTGAGGTGGTACCTACCGATTGGAGCGGTGGCTTGCCCGTTACTTATCACATTGGCGATGGGAATACCGTGGTCCGTTTAAACCTGGCTTTTAACTGGGATATTGTGCCGGCATACAATGTTATAGCAAAACTTGAGGGAAGTAAATTTAAAAATCAGTGGATTATACGTGGTAATCACCACGATGCCTGGGTAAATGGTGCTGCAGATCCGATAAGTGGATTGGCCTCCCTTTTGGAAGAAGCAAAATCTATCGGAAAATTGGCAAAGGCAGGTATAAAACCTAAACGAACACTTGTTTATATTGCCTGGGATGGAGAAGAACAATCGCTTTTAGGTTCAACAGAATGGGTAGAAGACCATGCAGAAGAGTTAAACACTAAAGCGGTTGCCTATATCAATTCGGATGGCAATGGCCGTGGCTTTTTGGAAGCAGGCGGCTCACATGCTTTAGAAAATTTTGTTTCAGAAATTTCGAAAGAAGTAAAAGACCCTCAGGTTGGTTCTAATATTTTCGAGCGGTGGAAAGCCAATAAAGCCATTTCTACAGCCGCGCTTGCCGAACGTAAGAAAATACAAGATAGCCAAACACTCGATCTGGGGGCGCTCGGCACAGGATCAGATTATTCAGCGTTTTTGCAGCACCTCGGCATCCCTACTTTAAGCCTAGGTTTTGGCGGTGAGGATGAAGGAGGGGAGTACCATACCAATTTCGATACTTACGACAACTTTGTGAAGTTTAAAGATCCGGGTTTCGACTACGGATTGGCCTTATCCCAAACAGCTGGCCGGGCGGTATTACGTTTGGCCAATGCAGATGTACTTCCATTTAATTTTTCTAATCTTCAGGCTAAAATAGCGACTTATGTTACCGAAGTAAATGCTTTGGCAAAACAGCTTAGGGAAGGTGCTCAAAGCCAGAATAAGCTCATTTCAATTGGTGCTTATCAGCTGGCTAACGATCCTAAAGAAAACTTGAAAAATCCTCCTGTACAGGTTGAATTACCCGAGTTTGATTTTAAAGCACTGAACTTAGCAGTAGATGGTTTAAAAGCTGCTTCATCAAAACTTAATCAGACCGTAACTGCTGCACTCGCTTCGGATACTAAAACTGACCAACTGAATACCTTACTTTTTCAGGCTGAAAAACAATTGCTTATACAAGCAGGTTTACCTGGGCGGCCATGGTACAAACACAGCATTTATGCCCCTGGTCTGTACACCGGTTATGGTGTTAAAACCCTTCCTGGTGTGAGAGAAGCCATTGAACAATACCATGCAAAAGAAGTACAGGAACAAATTCTCGTGTTAACAACTTCAATCTTAAAACTCACTCAATTTCTCAACCAAACCAATCATCCTTAATTATAATCCCTAAACATGAAAATATTTTTTACCCATTTAATAGTCTGCTTTGTTTTGCTTAGCAGTTTGCAGGCTTTTGCTCAAAATACCATTCGCGGTAAGATTACCGACAGTAAAGATAAGCAGGCGCTTATAGGCGCCACCATAAAGTTAAAAGGCGCCAAAATCGGCACCAGTACCAATGGTAAAGGAGAATTTAATTTAAACTTATTTCAAAAAGCAGATAGTATAATCATCCATTTTCAGGGCTATTTAGAACAGGTTGTAGCCATCAATAACCGATCAGAAATTAATGTGGAATTGAAAGAAGATGTACATCTTTTAGCTGATGTGGTGGTTACAGGCGTTGCAGAAGGTACCAGTCGTAAAAAACTCACTTTTGCTTTAACAAAAGTGAATAACGATCAGATTAATACCGTTCCGGCAACAGATGCCTCTCAAACTTTAAGGGGAAAGGTTGCAGGGATCCAGATCAGCCAATCTTCTGGTAATTCGGGGGCAACAGTTTATCTGCGTGGCGCTAAATCGGTATCGGGCAATATTGCGCCGCTTTTGGTGGTGGATGGATTTGTAACTGCATTAAACCTGTCTGACTTAAATCCGCAAGATATAGAATCGATTGAAGTGGTTAAAGGCGCAGCGGCTTCGGCCCTTTATGGTACCAGGGGTGAAGGCGGAATTATCCAGGTGCTCACCAAAAAAGGAAAAGGTATCGGGAAGGTGAATATTATTGTCGATAATGAATTTGGCTTAAGCAACGTACAAAATACGCCGCCAACTTCCCAGTTTCATCATTTTAAGGTTAATTCCGATGGTTCATTCGTGCTTAACGGCAACGCCAGGACCATCGATGTACAAGCCAACGGTTATTCCCTTAACCTTCACCCATACCCAAATGTATACGATAATGTGGCTAACATGTTAAACAACAATCCATATTTTACAAACTTTGTTTCGGCATCAACTGCAGGCGATAAATATACTTTGTATGCATCTTTTCAAAATCAATATAAAGGCGGAGTTGCAGAACCTGTGGGTGCTGATAAAAGACAAACGGCCTTGTTTAATTTTGGTTATAAACCGGATAAAAACTTAGAGATTAACCTAAGCCTGCAATACTTTAACAACAAAACGCCTTCTTCTTCGATATCATCAAGTGGTAGCGGCTCCTTGTTATATGCTACTTCACTTTACGAACCTTTTATCAATCTTCAGGAACGCGATGCTTCAGGCAAATATGCCTTTAAACCTTATGGTTTTGATATACAGAACTTCAATGTAAACAATCCTTTTTATCAGCTGAGTTACCGTGAATATGAAAATAACAGCGATAATTTACTTGCTGGTATAAAAGTAAAATACCAGTTTACCGACAAGTTGAATGCGGAGGTATATACTTCTATACAGAACGAAAATTACAACGAAACGGATTACTACCCGATTGGCTTTCAGACGATCTCTGCCGACATTACCCGTAACAATGGTTATTATGGCGAACAGACATCAAAAACCACTTCCAAAAATGGCCAGGCCCAGCTAAACTATAACAATAAATTTAATGATTTCGACTTCGGCGCAACGTTAAAGGCCGTATACGAAGAGAACAGGATTACTTCATTATCTGGCTCTGGCTATAACCTGAGTGCACCTGTTAAAAGTTTAGCTGCGGCCTCAGCTGATAGCAGAAGTATTGGCTCTACCTGGGAACAAACAGTTAACTACGGCTATTTTTTAAACCTAAAAGCCGCTTGGAAAGAAAAGATTTTTGTTGATGTACTGGGCCGCCTGGATAACAGTTCGAGATTTGGTGCTGATGTTGGAACAGCGTTTTTTCCAAGGGTATCTACCGCATATCGGTTAACAGAAGATGTGAAGTTGGGTATCATTAACGAATTAAAATTGAGAGTAGCCTACGGTAAGGCCGGAAGTTTGCCTCCATTTGGTGCTAAGGATAGTCAGGTTTCCTTATCCAGTTCTGGCGGCGTAAGTTATAATCAACGTGAAAATACAGATCTGAAAAGAGCCATTACCTCCGAACTCGAATTTGGTATTGATGCGCAGTTGTTTAAACGTATTAATGTTCAGGCCAATTATGCGTTTTCGAAAAGTATAAACGATTTTATCCTGGTGCCAGCTTTTCCACCAACTACAGGTTCGGCAAGGATTTATGGGAATTTGGGTGCAGTAAAATCGAACTCGCTCGAGCTCGAAATTAACGGCAATGTGATTACCAAAAATGCCTTTACCTGGAATACCGGAATTACCTTTAGTAGAATTAGAAGTAAAATTACCTCCTTGGGTGATGTACCGGAGTTTACCGATGGCGATTTTAGAAAAGCACCTGGAGTAAGCCCTTTTGCCTTTTATGGTTATAGTGTGCTCACTGGTCTCGATCAATTGGAAACCAATGCACAGGGATTGGTTACCAATGCGGCAGGTGGAATTTACAAGCTGAGCGATTTTGCTGTTAACCAATTGGGTTTTGTGGTTCTGAAAAGCCAGCAAGGTACTGCAGCTGAAACACCATTGTTGTACCAAAATGCAGCTACTGGTAATTCGAAAATTATTGGAGATGCACAGCCCGATTTTATTGTCGGTTTTTCTAATACCTTCAATATTGGTCCTTTATCGCTATATGCGGTGTTGGATTGGAAAAAAGGTGGCCAGAAATATAATGAAACCCAGCAATATCTTACTTACCAATACCGTTCTCCGTTTTCTGATCAGGCGGCACAGGCAGGTTTGCCGCTCGCCTTTACTACAGCGGTTTTTAATGCCCAGCAAACCACCGATTACTGGTTGCAAAACAGCAGCTATGTGTCGCTAAGAGAAGTTTCGTTAAGCTACAAACTGCCGCTAAAAGCTATTGGGATAAACCGGGTATTAAGTAATGCAAGACTTGCATTAGTTGGCCGTAACCTATACACCTGGACATCTTTTACCGGGGTAACGCCAGAGGGCAATCAGGATTTTTACGATTACCCAACCTACCGCATTTACAGCGCAAAACTTACGCTAAACTTTTAACGAACAGAAAATGAAAAATATATTCTACATATCACTTATTGCCTTAAGCCTTAGCGCCTGCAAAAAAACAGATTTCGATAATCCAACAACACTGACCAATCAGGAAGCCATCGATCAGATTAAAGATCTCGGACTTAAGCTCACAACAAGTAGCGTTCAAACTGTTTTTAGCACTTCAACAAGTGCATCTGGCACGCATTTTAGTCTTTTGGCTGATCAGACTACCAATACCAACGGAAATTCTTCCTGGTGGGATTTTGCGAACGAACCGCGTCTGAGACTCAATAACAATACATCTTACCGTGGTGCAGTTACCTGGAATACTTTTTATAATAACTTTTATCAGGCCAATTTAGATGCCACGCTGGCATTGGATATTATTGAAAAGCAGGGTAAAAAGATTTACGATACACAGGGGGCAGATAGAACGCAGGATTGTCTTGTTGCAGCATATTATGCCAAAGGAGTAGCCCAAGGCTATCTCGGTGTTATTTTCGACCGTGGCATTATTGTGGATGATGTGAACTTGAGTACGAAAGATTTTCCGGATTCTTACAAGGCTTTAATTGCCAATGGAATTAAGCTGATTGATAAATCTATAACGCTGGCTGAAACGAATACACAGTTTAAATTCGACTTCCTCAGCGGAAAAACATTGAGTAAAGCCGACTTTATTAAACTGGCCAATTCGATGGCTGCAAGGATTTTATCTTCTGAAGCCCGTGATAAGACCGAAGCAGAAAAAATTGGCGATGCACAATGGAATAAAGTATTGACCTACGCCGAAAAAGGATTTACCACCGATTTTGTGATCACCACGGTAACAGGAGGCTATTACAATCAGTTATTGACCAATTTGTTACAGCGCAATTCAGATGGTTCTGGTTGGTTGCCACCAGATCTTAAAATTGCCTATTTGGCCGACAAAACGGGAAATACCCCTAAATTTTATCCTTTAACCGGAATATTGCCCAATATTAGCAGCAATGATAAACGTTTCGATAGTTATTTTGGATACACCACAAGTTTTGGAATATTTATCGAATCGCGTGGACGTGGGCTTTTTACCAATTGGTACCGAAAAAGATGGTATAATACAGCAAATACGCTAAACTCACCAGGTGCAGTTAATCCTTATTTCCTGGCTGAAGAGATCAGGTTATTAAAGGCTGAATCAAAATTTTGGCTGAAGGATTACGCTGGTGCAGCTGTAATATTAAATGATCCGGCCGCTGCAAGAAAAGCCATAGGAACGCTTCCCGATGTTGCAGCAACCCAGGCTGATTTGCGAAAACAATTGCATTATGAATATGCCATTGAAATAGATGGCGCTGGTGGTGCATTTTTGCCATTTACGTTTATGCGCAGGAACAATTTGCTCGTAGGCGGTACACCAACTGAATATCCTTTGCCTCAACTCCAGCTCGATCTGGTAAAACAACCCGTTTATACTTTTGGTGGCAACGCCTACTTCGGCGAAAAAGGAAAATATGGTGAAGTAGCCACCGCACTTGATGAAGGCTGGAAAGCCGCTGAAAAATAATTTAGACAACATTATAACTCTTTAAACTTATCATTATGAAAATGAAACTATTAACCTTAGCCGCAGTTTTGCTTACACTTAGTGGATTTGCACAACAGCCAAAATTCGAAAACCCAAATGCCGATAGCAGAGGCTATCTGGTAAAAGTAGGGGATAAAGCCCCCGATGATTTTGAACTTGTTCTCCATGACGGAAAGAAAACCACGTTAAAAGAATTGAAAGGAAAAATCGTCATCCTACAGTTCACCGCTGCATGGTGTAAGGTATGCAGAGAAGAAATGCCCTATTTAGAAAAGGATATCTGGCAGGCCTATAAAAATAAAGATGTGGTATTGATCGGTGTTGATCGGGATGAACCATTAGATGTGGTACAGAAATTTCACAAAGACATGAATATCACTTATCCATTGGCTTTAGACCCTGGTGCTAAAATTTTCCAGAAATTTGCCGATAAAAAAGCCGGTGTAACACGTAACGTAGTGATCGACAGGGATGGTTACATTAGGTTTTTGACCAGATTATACGATAAAGAAGAATTTAGTCTTCTGGTTAAAAACGTTAAAGAATTAACTGAGAGGACGAGTAAGTAAGAATTTTGCTCGTTTTGTGAGCGGCTGTTTCTCCAAAAAGAACACAGCCGCTTATCTTGTGATTTATGTAATTATGTAAAAATATATTAATGTAAAATAACGGAATCTTTCCTAACGAATTTAAGGTATCCTGTAGCAAAAATAGATTGGCAGTACCGCATTTAGGTCGATTTAGTTGACCGCCGGATCGATGAGCTCGGTTGTAATGGATAAAAATTTGAGCAGGTTTTTACGATCAAAAAGAAGGGTGATAAAACGGTTTCCTTTTTTGAACGTAAATCTCCGGCCTCCCGGAAACTGGCCGTCCTCACCAAGCTTTTCCTTCTTAATTTTGTATCTGCTGAATTTTATCGCACTTTGCTCGGGGGTTGTTCTGTTCATAACCAGATTAAAAGGCAGGCCTTCCACCTCAGTAAGATTTTCTTCTGGAATGATAAAAAACATTTCGTTAATGTTTTTATCTTCTCCAAGGCTGCAGTATAGTTCCAGCCCCGATTTTGTTGTCCAATTTGCATAGGGCTGCTCGTTGGCATCTTCAGAAAAAATAGTTTTTACTCCCAATGCTGCTGAAATCCTATCCGGTGTTTGAGGAAAGACAAACTCAGAATTTTTGTTTAGCAAATGCTTTAGACCGGCATTTTTCTGTGCAAAAGCGCATAGTGCCAGAAGTTGAAATAACAATGTTAATCTGAATGCGGTTGTTTTCATAGATATTATTGTTAACGGATTTGAATTGATAAAATCATATTTGTTTATGGGAAAAGGATGCTTATTAAATCAGGAAGTTCGGTAGGTCAAAGGTTCTATAACAAATGCTGCTGGTGTGCAGCTGTTATCAGTTCGGCAACATTTCTGGCTTCAAACTTCTGCATCAGGTTCCTTCGGTGTGTATCCACGGTAAGAGGGCTCACAAACAACTCCTGGGCAATAGCCTGGCTGGTTTTTCCCTCTGCCAGAAATGATAGGATCTGCTTTTCCCTTCTGGTAAGCTGTGCTATACCGCGTAGCTGGTTTTTTGTTGGCCGGCTGATAATTTCCATTACCTCTTTGCTGTAACAGATGTTTCCCTTTACGGCTTCGGCGATACACTGCCGGAGTTCATCAAGCGAACTGTTTTTAAGAAGGTAACCATTGGCACCGTTCTGGATGGTCTGCATGATAATGCTCCGTTCCGTATGATTACTAAGGATGAGTATGATGGTATCCGGGGATTCTTTTTTGATGAGCTGGCACAGATCCATACCACTGATGTCCGGCAGGGTGACATCCAGTAGAACAAGGTCAATAGGGTTTCCACCGAAATAGGAGAGAAGCTGTTCTCCGTTCGAAAAGCCGGCGATAATTTCCAGATTGTCCTCGTTCCTAAGCAGGGTCTTAAGCCCTTCAATTACGATGGGATGGTCATCAACAATGACCGTCAGCAGCTTATTCATCGATAGTAGTTTTAAGTTCTATGTCTATACTTGTTCCCTCGCCAGGAGAGGAGTGGATCTCAAATTTTCCCTGGAGAAATGCTATACGGTTGCGAAGGTTATCCAGTCCCATTCCTTTTTTATCTTCAAGTGATTCCAATTCAAAGCCTGTACCGTTATCTTCAAAGGTAATGAAAATGGTGTTTTCGTTCTGACTGCACTGTAAAATGAGGCTGTCGGCATGGGAATGCTTGACTGCATTTGATATCAGCTCCTGTACGATGCGGTAAATATTGAGCTGCACATTCATCGCAATGTTTTTTTGGATACCGAACATCTCTGAAGTAATCTGTAAGCCATCACGCATATAGAATTCGCACAGGTCTTTTAAAGCCACTTCAAGGCCAAATTTCAGTAAGGTGTCAGGCACCATATTGCGGGCAATGCGGCGCAGTTCAGTAACCGAAGTGTCCAACTGACCGATAATGCGGTGCAGGTCTTTATTTTCGGAAATGCCCGGCTGGGTATCTGTCCAGCCTGAAAGGCCAATCTTAACTCCTGAAAGCATACCGCCAAGGCCATCGTGAAGGTCCCTTGCAACCCGTTCCCTTTCGAGCTCTTCGCCTTCAAGCATAGCTCTGGTGATGCTAAGCTGCTGCTTCCTTTCCATCTCGTTCAGCTGCTGCCGGTAATTAATCTCCTGTTGCCGAGCAAGCTTCCTCCTGCCACGCGCGGTGAGAAGGACGAAAACAAGCAAAAGAAGAAGAACAAGACATCCCAGGCCCAGGATAAGCCTGTATAAACGGTCATTGCGGGCACTCAGCTGTGCCTGCCTGTTCTCAGATTGCAGCGCCTGTATTTTTTGCTCGTTTTTTGCGCTTCTGTACCTGGTCTCCAGTTCATTGATCTTTATCTTTGTCTGGTCATTGTTTATACTGTCATTGGTCTGCCGGTATTTGTTCAGCCAGTGGTATGCCTCTTTATAATCACTTAACTTTTCACTCATTTTCGCCAGTTCCAAATAAATCTCTGCCCTGTCATTAATTTTGGCGGTCAAAGTTCCTTCTTCAACAATATCCAGCAATATCTGTCGGGCTTTGGCATAGTTTTTCTGCTGCTGATAGATATCATATCTGCGGAAAAGAAGCTGTTGGTAAATCTGCTTCTGGTTATATCTTTTAGCCAGGGGCATACCCTTGTCAATACTGCTGAGTGCTTTATCGTAGGACGTTTTGGTAGCGTAGTAAAGGGCCTCGTTATAATAGTATAGCGGGTAATTGAGTGATGACGGGTATGGTTTCAGGAGCTTTTGTGCCTTTTCCAGAAGTACCCGGGCTTTGTCGGCTTTGTTGTCATAACAGTAGATGCTTACCCCTGTAAGATAGGAAAACAACAGATCAGTAGAACCAGGATCTTTGGTTTCCAGTAGGGCGATAGCTTTTTCATTATAGGAAGCCGCTTTTGAAAACTGGTAGTTGTTCATCAGGATAGTGGCCAGCTGGGTATAATAGTAAGCGATGCGTGCCGGATTGCCCGTTTTTTCTGCAATAGGAATAGCTTTTTCCAGGGTTATTTTCGTAATAAAACCGTAGCCCATTTTATCCACGTTCATCAGGGCATAATTATACCAGGCTGCAGCCCGCTTCGCGTAGGCCTTTTTGGTATTGAAGGGCGAAAGTGCTTCTTCAGCTTTTTTAAAAGCATCGGATGCCTTCGATTTGTTCCAGTTGAAATAATACTGCCCCTTATAGAAGAGCGCCAGCGCATTTAAATACCTGTCATTTTTTGCAGCAAGCGTTCCGGCTTCCAGGTAAGCTTTGCTCTTTAAGGTATCCTTGAATTTCCAATATTCTACCAATTGAAAATTGGTGTTGGCTCTTGAGCTGTCGGGGATTTTTTTCTGCAGTGTCTGGTGAAGGCTGTCGAGATAATGTTTTTCGTTTAGGGGTACCTGCTGTTGGGCGGCGCATTTGAGTGATACCAATAGCCCTATGAGGAATAAAAGAGATTTCGTCATTGTTAAATAGATATTTTTCGCCTACCGGCAGATCAGACAGACCTAACCGGAGCAATTCCACAGGTAAATATCCGACATATTTCCCAACCCATCATAATATCGTTCATCTGTTATGAAAAATACCTGAAAACCAGTAGAAAAAAATCGGTAAAAGTCGGTATTTCTTTTGGCAGATACATCCAATAGCTTTGCTACGATAATCAGCATCATATTTACGAAACATTATTCTTTAACCCATAAATCACTATCATGAAGCTAAAAAAATATGCCCTCGCATTTCTCTGTGCAGCATCGTCAACAGCTGTAGTTTCAGCACAGTACAAAGAACCGGAAAAAAAAGACAAGGTGGAGATCTTCCGTCCGGAAGTGGCATTCGACTCTCTGCAGGCAAAAAAAATGTTGGCAAAAGGAAGCGCCGTCATTAAAGGAGTAGCGTTTACCAAACAGAAACATCCTCTTGGATATACTGTTCCGCTTTCACCCCGTATCCTGGCCAATAATATGACCGTGATTCTTTTACCGGTAACACCATATTTTGAAGAATGGTACAGGCTAAGAAAAGACAAAGAAAATATCAGAAAGAGACGTTTTGTCTACCTTTCTGACAAGGCCTATCGATATAGGCTGGAAGCGATCACTAATAGCGATGGTGAGTTCACCTTTCCCGACATGCTACCTGGCAAGTATTTTCTGCAGGGGATGCTGGATTATACCCTTAGGGGCAAATACAATGCCTACACAGGTACCGGTTACAACGACTATGGTGGGCGGACCGATTATTATCAACAAAAAGAATATTCCAAAAATATCCAGGACCGGATCGAGACATTTGTGGAGGTAAAGGAGAACGGCGAGGTCGTTAAGGTCAAACTGCACTAATTTTACAAAAGCATCCTACATCATGATAACACATAGAAAAATTACTGGTGTACTGCTCATTCTGATGTTGCTTCCGGGAATTGAGATCCATGCCCAGCTCGGGGGCATACTTCAGAAAGCAAAAGAAAAAGCTACAACAGCGATTGAAAAAAAGATTGACAAAAATAGCGCATCGAAAGGAGCGGAAGCCGCAGGTAACTCAGGCAATAGCAGTATCTCAGTTGGTGATTCACTAATTTTCGCCGAAGATTTCTCAGCATTTCAAGCTGGTGCCACTGCAACAAGTTTCAAAACCAATGGGGTGGCTACGGTAACTACTGTTTCAGGTCAAAAAGGTAAGTGGATGGAGATAAAGGATAAGGCGATTTATAAATTTGCCCCCCAGCTCAGCTACCCTAAGCGCTTTACCGTGTCGTTTGATATCATTGCAAAAGCTGCCCAGATAAAGGACATTGCGCCGCTGTCGCTGGGTTTTGCAAGCGATAACAGTGCCCGTGAGTACTCAAGCAATATCGGGACTTATGTGCAATTGCACTATTTTGATACCAACCAGGTCAATATAGGCAGCAGTAAGCCGGAAAAATTTGTGAATGCAACCTTTGATCTTAAACCTTGGCTCAACCGCCCCCTGCATGTTGTCCTCTCGGTTGATGGAGAACGGATGGCTGTATACCTCAATCAGGTCAGGCTTGCAGATACGGTTTTGTTCATGCCTACAGCAGCAAAAAACTTTTATATAGCTGCCCCCTGGGAATATGCTAACGGTGCTGGGGTACTGGTCGGTAACTTCAAGGTTAGCGGATTTAGGAAATAGGCCTAAAGTGTATCTGTGGTCCAGCAATTCGTCAATCGAGTCGTCTTATTGACCGGAAGGGTATATCTGTGTAACCTTATATTACTTCCTTGCGTCTTAACAATAAATATTTATTATGCCAAAATTTAAATACCTCCTTATCCGGATGGCTTTTGCCTTTTTTATCATCTCTTCCACGCTTTCCTTACAGGCACAGCGCCTCGGAATGGGGATTGACAGTTTGATTGTAAGGGATTTCAAGGATCCAAACGGGCCTGGAGGTGTATTTATGGTTTCCAGAAAAGGAAAACCGGTCTATCAAAAAGCCATTGGTAAGGCGAACCTTGAACTGGGTGATAATCTTAGTCCTGAAAATGTCTTTCAGCTGGGATCGATGACCAAACAGTTTACAGCGGTAGCTGTTCTCATGTTGGAACAAGAAGGCAAACTTAAAGTGGAGGAGCCCATCCTAAAGTATGTCCCGGATTATCCCAATGGAGAGAAAATAACCATACACCATCTTTTAACGCACACTTCGGGAATAAAGGATTTTACGAAAATGAAAGCCTTATCCGATATTGCCCAAAAGGAAATGACGCCTAAAATGATGGTAGATTTTTTTAAAAACGAACCTGTCGATTTTGCTCCAGGAGAAAAGTTTGAATACAATAATTCAGGATATGTGCTTTTAGGTTACCTGATAGAAATTGTTTCAGGAGAGCGGTATGAAGATTTCATCAGAAAAAATATTTTTGACAGAGTGGGAATGAGCCGGTCATTGTTTGCGAGTGACAGGAAAGTCATCGATAAAAGGGCGTACGGGTATCACAAAAAAGAATCAGGATATGTCAACAAAACCATAATCAGTTTTAGTGTACCCTTTTCGTCGGGTTCATTAATGTCTACAACTGGTGATATGTTAAAATGGCAAAATGCACTGAACAGCAATCTTCTCCTCGATACAAAGGAAACGAATAAGGCATTTAGCAGATACAAACTAAACAACGGAGCGGAATATACTTATGGTTACGGCTGGCATATCCGCGATATAGACGGCACGCCAAACCGTGAACATGGTGGCAGCATCTTTGGATTTAAAACAATGGCTGTCTATATCCCCAGCGAAGACATATATGTAATAGGCTTGAGCAATTGCGACTGCAATTCCCCGACAAAATTAGTGGGAGATATTGCTGCATTTGTTTTAAAGGGGATTAAAGATAAATATTGGTAACCAGCAACCAAAGCAATGTAAGTTAGAACTAATTTTAATATAGCGATATGAATAAGTACATGCAACTACTTTTACTTTGCATTTTTACGGCAGCCTTCTCTGCAAACCTTTATGCACAAAGCAATGCTATGGCAACAGAAATTGACAGCCTGATTGGAAAAAAGATGTCTGAAAGCGGGATTGTTGGACTTGGTGCAGCCATTATTATCGATAAAAAAGTGGTGTGGAAAAAAGGGTACGGGTTTTCCGATAGACAGGCCGGTGCAGCTTTCACAACATCAACGCTGATGAACATCGCATCGGTCTCGAAAACAGTTACCGGTGCCTGTATCATGAAAGCAGTAGAGCAGGGGAAACTTTCCCTGGACGAGGATATTAACAACTATCTTCCATTCAAAATATACAATCCTTATTTTCCCGAAGAAAAAATAACCCTCCGAAATCTTTCTACCCATACTTCCGGGCTTACCGACAGGTATCCTTTTTATACCGATAGCCTTTATTTTAATGGCAAAGATTCGCCGCAGGCATTGGGCGATTTTTTACGGAACTATTTTGTTGCTGGCGGAATGTATTATTCTAAAGAAAACTTTCTTGATCATAAACCAGGAACATTCCGTGAATACTCCAATATTGGGGCCGGACTTGCGGGTTATATCATTGAACTAAGAACCGGTCTAAAATTGAATGAATACAGTAAGAAGTATCTGTTCGGTCCGTTGAAGATGGAAGATACCGGATGGTTTATGTCGGAAATAAATCTAAAAAAGCATACAAAGCTTTACGAGAAACAGGGTAATGAAGTCCGTGAGATCCCTTTGTATGGATGTACTACTTATCCCGACGGAGGTGTACGTACATCTGTCGATAATCTAAGCAATTTCTTTATCTGCCTGTTAAATGACGGGAAGTTTAAAAATAGGCAGGTGTTAGAAGCTAAAACCGTAAAGGAAATGCTTAGGTTCCAGTTTAATGATGCTAACAAACCTGAGAATGTCAAACCCCAATCACTGAATTCGGGTATATTCTGGGCGACTAAGATGGGCGGTACCCGGATTGGACACAATGGATCAGACCCTGGTGTAAGGGTTTTTATGCTTTCCGATCTAAATAAGGAAATTGCGGTTATTCTCTTTGTCAATACTTCGTTGAATGAAAAGGAAGAAGATAAATTCTTTGAAATCTACGAAGATCTTTACAAGTATGGCATTAAGCTTAGGAAATAAAATATATGAAATCTGTATGAATGATTATAACCGAAATTAGTATGCAATTGAGGTGAAAATAGTTGGATCTTATCTAGCACTAACGACTAGAATAACCTGCAGATCTGGTGCAATGATGCAACATTCTTCCTAAAAAGATGTCCTTTAATATATTGAAACATTATTTTACTTTTAATTTTGATGACTTTTTTAATTGGAATAGATATTAACAAATAAATTAAATGATGTATGAAAAGTATATTTTTAAGTGTTGTCTTTTCTTGTAGTTTGTTTGCCAGCCCGGATCGACCTGCTTCTTTCCTTGGAAAATGGCATAGTATTTCAAAGGTTTCAGCTATTGAAGAGGTTGTTTTCTATCCTGATAATATTGTCAGATTATCTGATGGCAGGTATGCTTTCCATCAGCGCTACTTTTTATCTCCAGATTCCAGCAAGCCTGAAGGGTCCTTTAAGGGAGTTTTTCAAGTGATAAATGTTGGTAAGCTGGTCAAAGAGAGTAAAGTAGATCTTAGGTTGTTGGAGAAAGATGTTATGGAGCTTAGTATAAATGAAAAGAAAATGATCCTCAAGAAGGATTAGCTCATCAAGTAGATTAAAGAAATTATCAATTGTCTCATATTTTAGGGCAATAAGAGCCATAAGTAACATTGCTTGTTTAATATTTTGATTTTTTACTACTAATCTTGTGTTGTAAGATCATTTCAGTAATAAATCTCAATAAGGGATCATTAAAATCATGAAGATCGACAAAGGAATATATGTGCTCAATGATGAAGAAGTAGAGGATGGATATGGTAAGTCATTAAAGTATCAAACAAATTATACACTGCATAAGGGTAAGATGCGCTAAATATTGTCAAGAGAGCTTCCAGTTGGGAATACCATAGCGGAAGGGATATTTACCTGGATCAATGGATCACAAAGTTCGGTGAGCAGGTTGATCCCGGAATTTTGAATAAATTATTTAAATCCTGTTTTTTCTGTTATCGTACCGTTTCTGGCCGACTATAATTGTTCTTCAACCAAAATGCTCATAGAGCTTAAACAATATGGAAGAGAACCCCAACCTTGCTTTTAACGCATAAACAGAGACCAATTGATTAACTTTGCTTAATGATAATCGTTAGAAGTTATGCGCAGTAAAACTTTTCCTGAAAATCTGAGTCAAAACAAAAGGCTTTCTATACGTATTGTTTCCCCGGAATTCGGCCATATATCGGTCGAGTCGGCAGCTCAATACGGCTCTACTCAACGGCTGCCTTATTATTTCTTTCTTTTTGTGCTGCATGGAAGCAGCCAGGAGGTTATCGACGGGGAAACCATCAAGATAGGCAAGCATGAGCTTTTCTTTGCAATGCCCTACCAGCTCCGACAATTGACTACAGCCGGCCATAGCGCTAACTACTATAAACTGGGGTTTGATGATGAGTGCCTTTCGCGATTGCCGAAAAAGTTTCCCTTTTTGCTCAACCCCCTGAACCAGCAAAAAATAAGCTTTCTGCCCGATGCGGCACATAGGCTCTGGAATAACTTCAAGATTTTAAATGAACTGCTGGGTACTGCCGATACTGATCCCGAACTGATCCTGGCTTATCTGAACAGCCTGCTTACAGAAATAAACGCCGCTTATTTTATATTGGATAAAAAGCACACAGCAGGGAGCCTCGATAAATTTTTAGGATTCAAGCTATTTGTAGAAGATAATTTTACTGATCAACCTGCCATAACAGAGATTGCAGAAAAACTGGCCTTAAGCACAGATTGTCTGTATCGGATCGTGAAGCAGCATTCAGGCGTTTCACCTAAAGAATATATCATAGAGCGTTTGATCGTCGAGGCAAGGCGTAGGATATATAATAACCAGCATACGTCGGTAAAGGAACTGGCATACGAGCTTGGCTTTAATGACCCGGGTTATTTTTCGCGTTTGTTTAAGAAAGTAACCGGCAAAACGATAGCCAGCTTTTACCAGGATTTGTCCTTGTAAAAGCGGTTTTTGTCCGAAGCCTACGATTATATTAGCCCCATCTTTGTCTAAAGTAAATAAATTATGGATAGACAATTTGATAAAATATTGGTAACCGGTGCAACCGGCTTAGTAGGTTCAAGGCTTTTGCCCCGCCTTGTTGAAGCAGGATTTGATTGTTTCGCACTGGTACGTAGCAAAGAAGTTGCGGCGGGAGTAACGGCTATAGATGGGGACTTATTTGATCCCGCAACGCTGGAAAAAGCGGTGAAAGATGCAAAGGCGATCATTCACCTGGCAGCCGTGTTCCGGTCACCGGATACGGACCTGATCTGGAAAAGTAACCTGGAGGGTACGTATAATCTCATTGATGCCGTAAAGCGCAATGCCCCGGATGCCCGTTTCATTTTTGCAAGCACCAGTCATGTTTATGGCGCGAGCAATCCACACCCCGGTCGGGAGGACGATACGCTTAACCCGCAGCATGCCTATCCGGCCAGTAAAGTTGCTGCGGAAAAGGAGTTGCGTGAAAGCGGATTGAACTGGTCTGTTTTACGCTTCCCATTTGTTTATGGGGATGGTGACGGCCACTTGGAAGAATTGCCCGGACATGTAGTTGCTGCTAAATTTCATCCGGCGATGCGGATGAGCACTATTCACCATCGCGATATATACAGGGCTATCTTAATGGCTTTGCAAGGGGGCATGGACGGCCGCGTGGTCAATATCGCAGATGAGGCGCCAACCACACTTTACGAATTACTTCAGCTTGTTGGCGAAACTATGACTTCATCCGCAGAGCCACTGATTAACCCCTGGTACCTTCATGCTGATGCCTCTCTGGCACGCAGTTTGGGCTTTCAGGCGTCGGTACGAACTGTCTATCAGGCGGTGCAGGAAAACCTGCTCTGATGACTTACTCGATTTGACCGGCCCTCCTCATTTTTTTACCAAATGGTAATTTATTGCTTTGCGCCATACACTATCTTTACATCATGGAAGCGATGATAAATCTTATCCTGCAATTTGGTGACCTGAACAAACAGCAGATCGAATTTTTGCTTAGCAAGGTTGAAATGCTGGAAATCAAAAAACACGGATACCTGTCGGAAGCCGGAAAGATCCCCCGTTATGTGGCCTTTGTGGTGGAAGGTGTGTTCCGCTTTTGTTATTACAACAACAAGAGTGAAGAAATCACCAACTATTTTGTGGACGAAGGCAATTTTGTAGTCGATAACGAAAAGTTCGAATCGCAGATCGCGGCCTCGGAATATGTACAGGCTGTTACCGACTGCAAGGTGCTTGTTTTTAGCAAAAAGAGTTGGGATGAGATATCCAATACCATTGTGGGATGGGAAATGATGAAGGCAAAGATGGTGAAAAAATGCCTTACGCTGGCCATGGAGCGGCGCAGTCCGTTGATATCAGAAGACGCCACCACGCGTTACCTGTCCTTTATTAAAGCTTTCCCCAACCTCATCAACCGCATCCCGCTTTCCCACGTGGCCTCCTATCTGGGCGTTACCCAGCAATCGTTAAGCCGTATACGCCGTAGTATCCATTAACGGCATTTTTTACCATTTGGTAAATGTTTTTGTGTTGCTGTTTTCAATATTTGCATAGTCATTAAATAATAATAAAGATGAGCAAAAAAATTGTACTGATCACCGGAACAAATAGTGGTTTTGGCTGGCTTACCGCCCACAGCGTAGCTGCTTTAGGATACAAGGTATACGCGACGATGCGCGACACCAACGGCCGTAATGCCGATAAAGCGGCTGCACTTGCGGCCGTAGAGAATGTAACCGTTTTAGATGTTACCTTAACTGACGACCAGAGCGTGAAGCAGGCCGTTGATACCATTTTGGCCAAAGAAGGGACTATTGATGTGTTGGTGAACAACGCCGGTTACAGCATGAGCGGTGTAGCCGAGAGTTTTACTACGGCCGATGTGCACACTACCTTTGATATCAATGTTTATGCCCCTTGGCGACTGATCAAACAGGTCCTGCCCGCCATGCGTAAGCAGGCCGACGGACTGATCGTTAACGTGACCAGCGGTTTTGGGCGCGTGTCGTTCCCGTTCGCTACCATGTATGCAGCCTCGAAATTTGCACTGGAGGGAATAAGTGAAGGCCTACATTATGAGGTCAAACGTTTAGGCATTGATGTGGCTATTGTGGAGCCGGGCGCTTTTCCTACCGAAATGCAGCAAAAGAACAACCCCGCATCTGACCAGGGTGTATTTGAGGGGTACGGCACTATTGCAGATATTCCTAATAAAATGGTAGCTGCACTGGGCGGAGAGATGCAAGCCAAGAACCCTAATCCGCAGGACGTTGCTGGCGCTATTGTAAAATTGATCGGCACCCCGAAAGGCACCCGGCCATTACGTACGGTCGTCGACCCCATAACGGGCCCGTACATTGAAGCCGCCAATCAGGCTGTAGCCGAACAGTTTGCGAAAGGATTGACGGCATTCGGGATGGGCGAGTTATTGTAAGTGGAATTGAATTAATAGGAACGGCAGTGGCGTAAAGCTACTGCCGTTTTCGTTTGTGGCTATTGCAATTGAAGTAAGCCAATTTAAGGTTTTTTTTTTAAAAAAAAGTTGGTGTTTAACGGTCTGTATGTCAATTTGTTGCGGTGGTATTCGGTACGTCATATTTTTTTTGCGTGACGCACCTCGCATATGCGTTATTTGGTCAAAAAAGCTATTAAACTTGTAATACTTTTAGTCGATCAGTATTTTGATACCAGTAGGGTGAATCTTATTCCCAATTTCTAAGGGGACAAAATTCCAATTAATGGCCTTTAACCCCTCAATTGGATAGGCAAATATTTTGCATGGGTTATCGCTTTCCACCTGTTTAATGGTATAGGAAAATTCTACTGATTGTAAACCTTTAGCCTCAATCTTATAGCGGTATTCGCCTGCCTTCTCATGGAACACCGCCAGTTCCAATATACCATTTAGTGGAGAGCCTGGTGTGTTTATGATCTTCCAGTTTGTCAGTGGTGTAGTTGAACCCGATAGCGTTAGCTTGAGGTCAGCCGCAGTAAGCCCCCCAGAAAGAATAAGATTATTGCCACTCGACTTATCAGCAAGGACGATACCCACTTTTGATGGCGGACTCTCGTTCATAATGCCGTTGCAGGGATCCTCTGGGTTTTTCCAAGGTTTTTTGCAGCTCATCGTCAAGGTGAAAATAATCAACAAAAAAGAGAAGAAATTTAGTGTTTTCATGGTAAGGTGTAAAATTATTTGGTCTCCCACTTAAACGCAAAGTCGGGCAAAAATGCTACATGATTTTTTTTCTCTATTGACGTCTTCTTATTATCTCTCCTCCATCCATGACAAAAAGGTAGATGCTTTCTCTTTATTGATCAGTAGTTTGGTGTTTCTATTGACCAGTTTTACAAACAATTTTCCCAAAATATAATGTTCAATTTCTTTGATGGCCTTGAAGTTTACAAATATTGGCGGTTGACCCTGAAGAACTGTTTGGGTGATACCAGTGCGGTAATCTGGTCCAGCGCCTGGCTGAGTGCAAATTCCTGTTTATCGAAGCACATAACGGTGGTCGTTTCATTTCAGATATAAAAGAAGGGTAATGTTTTCGGTAGGGACTGTAGTGTGTTTCTGGTTTTTTGAATAATCGGTAACGTTCAGGATATGGCCAAAATGGTTACCTTCTTCTGCGGTGATGCTGCCTCTTTTATTACCGGTGCGGAAATCGTAATGGACGGGGGGAGCTTAAAAGGCTAAAGATAAGGCGCTCATCTCTTTACTCATAAGCACGCACGCAATCAATGGATATGGAATACGTGGATGTGATCCAGCCGTTGTTTGCAGGAAAATGATATTTGCTTTGTTACCGTATAAATAACCGGAGCAGAAATTTATACGTGTTTTGATAATTCCGCAAACCAGCGTTTAAGCCGAACTGTTGAGGTAAACAAGTGATAGTTCTAACGGGGTGATGCCCTGTTGATTAACAAAATCCATATACTAATATTGAAGACCATGACCCAACACAGCAATGCGAAAAGTAAGGCGCCCCAAGGAAAGCCTTCCGGCAGCCAGCGCGGAGGCAACGGATTAAAAGACGTTGTCCATGATGATGATGTAACTTCCGAATTAGAAAATAAGTATTTGAATGATAACGGACAGCCTGATGAAAACGTGAACTTACGGCATGAAAACCGCAATACGGATAAGGGCAGAGAAGATCAGGGCAAAGACACAATCTCGATATGATAGATGAAAATGAAAAGCTGGAACAGGCAGGGCACAAGGTGACCGCTGGGGAAAACGATAGTCGGGCTCAGCAGCAAAGGCAATCAGAGCAGCCAAGGGGAATGGGTGGGACTGATCTGCGCGGGGAAGATTCTGCGGCCTCGTTGAACAACCAAGAAAGCGAGGCGTCATACACTCCAGCACATCAGGAGAAGAATGATAATGAGCCGGAGGCAAATGACATTAAAAAGAATCCTGATCCAGAGCCGGGTGTTCCTGATCAGGACTTCTAGTTAGAAGTGATTGCAATGGGGGCGGGTGTTAAGCGTGCGTATTTCCTGTTAAACAATTTAGAAGATGAAAAAAGAATTATTAATTTTTAGTATCTTAATGATGGTTCTTGGCGCCTGCAAAAAGGACAAGTCAGAGTCTCGCGGGCTGGAACTCGTTTTTTCTGATGACAAGTACCAACTGACCGGTGTCGCCAAGGAGCCCGCTGGCCGGTTGTGGGTAAATTATCCCAGGTGGTCCGATATATACCGATATGCGGTGGTTACCGCCGAAGGTACGATGGTGACGCCCTACCCAAATGAAGCGTTTAACAACTGGCAGCCCGGTCAGGATGGACAGAATAGGTGGGTTTGCGTGCAATCAGTCTATGTGGATAATAATAGTGGTCTTTGGGTACTGGATCCGGCAGCGCCGATGATGAAAACGGTCAAGGGCAACGGTGCGAAGCTGGTGAAGATGAACAAAACGACCAACCTGCCCGAACGCAGCTACTCATTTATGAATGTGGTTCCCGATACGGCCTATGTAAACGATGTGCGCGTTGACGTAAATAAAAATTATGCTTACCTCAGTGAATCTAAGGGTGGCGGTATCATTGTGGTGGATCTCGCCTCTGGCGAAATGCGCCGGGTACTAAGCACCCATTACTCTGTCAAGTCAGACCCCAATTTCAAGTTCATTATCGATGGCAGGGAATTGATGAGAGAGGGGAAGCCGGTAAAAATGAATTCCGACGGAATAGCCTTAACGCCGGACGGAAACTGGATTTATTATAAACCCTTAACCGACGACAAATTGTACCGCATCAGGACTGAATTTTTAAGGGACTTTGGTTTGAGCGAAACTGAACTGGCGGCGAAGGTTGAGGATTTGGGCCATTTCACTACAACAGACGGAATGATCTTTGATAGGTTGGGCAACTTGTATTTGGGTGATTTGCAAAACTACAGAATCGTTAAGATCAGTCCCGATCATAAGATGACTACGCTGATTAAAGATGACAGGCTCATCTGGCCGGATAGCTATAGCATTGCAGATGGGTATTTGTATATCAGTTGTTCACAGATTCATAAGCAGCCCGAGTATAACAACGGGATGAATAAACGCAGTTCTCCATACACGGTTTATAGGATGAAGCTGTAATTGTGATTGTCTGGTGGAACCTAAGTAAACAGAGATGATCTGGTTCCTTTTATTATACCTTATCAAAATGATTTCGTAAGGAACTTGGATCTAAGTTAACACTAAGTGGATACTGAGAATTTTTAATAAATATAACTAGACCATTGCGCAAGTGCTTCTACGATGGATAGTTCAAAAAGAAGTCGTAGTTGCTCCAAAATCAGAAAATAAAAAAGAGTATGGTAAAATCCGGGGCATTTAGCTTTGAATTGTCTTGCGATATGACCGGGATATCAATCCTTTGAAAAAATGAACAAGTTCATCAAACCTGTTATGAAAAAAAGAGCTTGATAGTTCTGGTGCTACTATTTTAAACGGCTTTGGCGCAAAATCAGTGCCATTTAATTGCCGCTAATGGTTGGTTTTGCAGCGCAAACGGACTTAATAATAGGATTTCATGATTAAGCACGATGGGCCTTTTATCAAAATCTCGTTTGCAGTCTTTGTCAACAATCCGGTCCTGGTATCACGCCGGAACACATTAATATTTCCAGAATATTCATTGGCAACCAACAGAAACTTTCCGGAGGGATCAATCACAAAATTCCTTGGATGATCCCCCGCCGTTGGTTGGTAGCCAACTGGTGTCAGCTTTCCAGATTTATCATTTACCCGGAATATCGCAATGTTATTTTCCTCACCTCTATTTGACGCATATAAAAACAGGCCGTCTGGGGAGAGATGGATATCTGCGCTGCTATAAAATTGATGCAATTTGCTGTGTAACCCGATTTCTTGAATCGAGTCCAGTCGCCCATTCTTTATTGAGTAAACCGTAACAGCACCTGAAAGTTCCGACAAACAATAAGCAAATTTTCCTCTTGGATGAAAGGTCATGTGTCGGGGACCACTTCCGGGAGCAGTTCGTGTAAATGACTCTTGGCTTAACGGCATCTTTTTCGACCCATCAAAATGGAAATCGCGAATCTTGTCGGCGCCTAAATCGGGCAGGTAAACCATTTGACCATTAGGAGAAAAGTTTACCGAATGAATATGCGCGGACTTTTGCTGTGGCTTTACGCTACTATCCTGAAATAGGAAGATTTGAGCCGGTTTGTCGATCTCACCGTTCCTTATAGGAAACGCAGCTGTTCCACCTCCGGTATAGCTGCCGCTAAGCAACCAGCGCTCTGTTTTATCGAGTGCTACATAGACTGGATTTGCAGCTCCTGTGGGTTGCTGGCTGATTGGTGTAAGCTGTCTGTCGAACTTGAAACTGCTGACGCTTCCCTTTTCTCCTGCCCTGGAATCTGTGCATGCATAAAGGTATTTTCCATCATTGGATAACGTTAGAAATGAGGGATTAAGTACACCGGAATAGTCGGTTATTTTCGACAGCTTACCAGTTGTGGTGTCAAAGCTGTAAACATAGATCCCTGGAAGTGTTTTGTCCAGATTATAGGATCCGATGAAAAGAATTGTTTGCTGTCCTTTCGAGACAAAGGCGCATAAAATAAGGCATAGAAATAGAAGATATTTACGCATGATCAAATAAACTGTCACCAAAATTACTATTCTTAAATGGATTCTAGCAGGGATCGTGTTTTTTAAGTAATTTGATAGGTGTTGATTTTCTGCCCACAAGATCCCTCAATCCTTTTTGTAATACCACCATTCACTAAAGCTTTATCATTCGTCGTAAGCATTGTATTCGGAGAGTCTTGGTCATGAGCTATAGGAGCACAACATCTGTATAGAAAGATGTAAAATACTTTCTATTTAGATTGACCTCTTATCGCCAGTATTTTAAGGTACTTATCGATCCTTCTTTTATTCTGCTGTTGTAATAGTGCGGGGTACAGATTCATCAGTATGTTCACGATCAGCATGACCAGGGCAAATAAATAGTAGCCTTGCCCGACTTTTACCAAAACAAAACCCATCACAAAAACAAATCCAATGAGGTGGCTAATTTCGGCAATTGTCATTTCATTGCGCAGGTCTGGCAATTCCGATGCCATTATCTTTTTTTTAAAGGACAGTTTGGGATTGAAATATTTAAACAGTGAATGAATAATGATCCATTTGAATGTTTCTATCCCGATATACCTGTTCAGGCTTTCATCAGTAATGAAGTTAAGCTTTGTGAGGTACTGTTTATATAATGGTGTCTTGATTAACCCTGCATTCACAACCATGCCAACTATCCATGATATAACAGAAATGGCAAAGCTAAAAGTGAGATATTTTATCATTGTTTTTTAACGTGGAGCGGAATTTTTAGAATATAAAAGTATTAGATTAATTGATATTTTAAGTTGCAAAAAAAAACTTTATAAAGGCGGTTCTCTTCCTCTGCTGAGCCTTCTAACGGACAGTTTGAGGGTTCATTCGTTCCTGGTTTGAATAATATTCAGATTTTGAACTGCGTCCTGGCATCTTAAAAGAAATGAAGTCTTTACTATTTCCACAGCTTCAGGAGAAAAAGAGTATAGCCGGTGGCTATAATTCCCCAGAATGTAAAATTTTCGAAATTGGTTTCCGGGAATTTTGAGGATTGAGAAATAAATGCTGCGGAAAATAGGATGAGCGTTATCCCAACACCAATCGTTAATATTTTTCTTTTGGAATTCGTATTTTTTACGGATGGAGTATAATTTTCTTCGGCTTCAGCCTCTTTTTTAACCTCGAAGCCGAGCTGTTCAGCTAAAACTTTTAAAGTATATAGCCTCGGCGTTACTGCACCCGATTCGATACGCTGGATAGACCTCAGGCTTACTTTTGCGCGTTCGGCAAGCTCTGATTGGGTATAACCCTTTGCGATTCTTTTGCTTTTGATTAAGCTTGCTGTCTTTTCTTTGTTTGCTGTCATGGACAATGCGTCATTCGTGCGCCATTTGCCAGTGGCGTACGATTATTACACGCTAAGATAATACATTTGGACCTTATCTGAATTTTATGATTGGTATTATTGTCCAATTGGTTATCTCTTATTTACTGTTAAAATATTTTGTAAAACAAGATATTGAAGCACTTGGTCTCAAACTGAATCAACACAGGATTATCCAGTTGTTTTTAGGGATTTTATGGCCACTTGCTTACTATTGCCTCCATGAGTTTTTACTGGGAACCATCGTTCATAACCCCTATAAAATAAATTCCAATTACACATTGGTGGAATTCATGAATTCCGTAGTCTACCTTCTTCGGACAGTAGGCTATGAGGAGCTTATGTTCCGCGGCGCCATTCTTTACATTCTTATTAGGAAAATTGGAACCCAAAAAGCGGTGGTGATTTCTGCCTTCGCATTTGGAATCTATCACTGGTTTGCCTGGCAGGTTTTCGGGAATCCTATACAGATGATTCTCGTTTTCTTTACGACTGCATCGGGTGGTTTCCTGTTCGCCATGGCCTACAATCGAACCCGTTCCATGTATCTTCAATGTGGCCTGCACTTCGGATGTGATCTTGCCACGATGGTAATCTATTCTAAAAACAAAACAATAGGACTGCAGTGGTTAGTTAAAAGCTTTGCCACTGATCCAGTCGTTCCTCCTGCGATTATTTCAGTACCCCTCTTAATCATTTACTTTATAGGATTTCAATTGCTAACCTACTGGATGCTCCGAAAAATTCCATCGATGGATAGAAAAAAATAGGTTGCCTTAGAGTGTCTTTTCTGTGGAAAAAATATTAACATACTCACCTGGCTACCTGTTTTACAGATGGTTTTTAGGTTTATCCCTGGGTACATATTCACGATATTTTACAGCCTGATAAACATTCTCAAGGTAAGCCAGCGAAAGTTCAGGTGAGATTGTCAGGTAATCGATCGCCCATTTGATAAAATCCTTGTTTTCATCAGTCAGGCCGTCGCTGTCCAGATGAGTTTTTTTATATCGGCATCAAGCTGATCGCTGCTAAAGGTCTGGCTGTTTGCCAGACCCTGAATGATCATTATAAAAAAATAAGGTGAGATATATTTTTTTCATTTTCACAAATCTACTTTTTTCTCCAGTAAATACGGGATGGATTCCCAAGCCCACTGCAAATATCGGAGTGGGGCTGCCGTAAGATGCAGAGATGTCCCTGGGGTATAGGTTTATGGATTTTATATGAGCGGAACTTCCCACTATCTTTCCATTCAACCAGTCGTTGTCTGCACATTGTTTTCCCGTGGCAAGATCAACACGTTTTTTTTCGATTGTAATCCTCATGTAGATAGAGCAGTTACCGTCGTGATCTGTTTTTCCTTTCTTTAGAAAGAAAAGTAAACTGAAATTTCTTTTCATAAAAGTAATCTTAAATGGTGAATAAAGTTAAGATTGCAATCAAAAAAAGTCAAGATGTTTGCTTGGTAAACTAGCTGTATAACAGTTAGTTATTGTCAAAAGCGGTGAGTCCGAAACTTTCGTAGTCTGACTCACCGCTTGACTCACCTCGCATATGCGTTTTTTGGTCAAAAAAGCCACTAAATGCCAAAAAACAAAACCCTGCAAATCGTTGATTTGCAGGGTTTTAGTGTTTTTTGGTGAGTTTTGTTACTGATTCCAGTGGAGCCGAAGGGAGTCGAACCCTTGTCCAGTTGTGAGATAAATTATACCTTCTACATGCTTATTTTTCAATTGATTTTCGGGAAATAAACGGGCTGAAAACCGACCTTATTTAAATCCTTAGATACTTTATCTCACTTTAAGTCGTATCTCCTTAAAGCCAGCTTTGTTGTTTCGATGCCCCAGATTCTAACCCAACAATGCAGCAGTTAGAGGGACAAAAGCTAGTTAGTTCTAAACTAAGCAGCTAAGGCGTAAGTATTTTCGCCAACTAAAATGTGAACGTTCACTTTAAGTGCTCTCCGTACAACGCACTGCATGCTAACATAACCTTCGCCACCCTGTCAAATCCAAGAACGGCCCCGGTTCAGTTTACAGTTTTAAGTAATCAATTTGTAAACCGGATACAAATATACAAATAAAATGCCAAATAATAGCTTTAAACTGTTATTTGGCATTTAAAACCGTGAACTGAAAAACTGTAAACTATACCGTTCTCCCCGGATATTGTTGCAATGCTACTTCCAAACAGTCCATAGCTGCGTTTAAATCATCAGTATTTAATACATATGCCATACGCACTTCGTTTTTACCAGAACCTGGGGTAGAGTAAAAGCCCGTTGCAGGTGCCATCATTACCGTTTGGTTATTATGGGTAAATTCCTCTAAAATCCACTGACAGAATTTATCAGCATCATCAATCGGGAATTTTGCTACCACATAAAATGCTCCGCCGGGATTAGGGCAGAAAACACCTTCTATATTATTTAACCGATTAACCAAAGTATCGCGGCGCAAAGTATATTCGGTATTTACTTTTTCGAAATAACTATCTGGTGTATCAACAGCTGCCGCTCCGGCAATCTGCTCTACCATGCCCGGGCTTAATCTTGCTTGCGCAAATTTTAATCCTGATGCAATAACTTCCTTATTTTTGGTGATTAAACAGCCTAAACGCGCACCACAAGCACTGTAACGTTTAGATACCGTATCCATAATGACTACATTTTCATCTAAACCAGCTAAATGCATTGGAGAAATAAATTCTCTTCCATCATAACAGAATTCGCGATAAGCTTCATCAGAGAATAAAAATAGATCGTATTTAACACAAAGTGTTTTTAACGCCTCTAATTCTGCCCTTGAATATAAATAACCAGTTGGGTTATTAGGGTTACAAATGATGATCGCCTTCGTTTTTTCTGTAATCAGTTTTTCGAATTCGGCAATCGGAGGCAAAGCAAAACCATTTTCGATGTAAGAAAGGATGGGTTTTACCACTACGTTGCTCATGCAGGCAAAGCCATTGTAATTGGCATAAAAAGGTTCTGGAATGATAATTTCATCGCCCTCGTTTACGCAGGTTTGCATGGCGATGGTAATGGCCTCAGAACCACCAACTGTTACCAATATATTTTCGGGTGTAATATTGTAACCCAGTTTATTGTAGTATTCGGTAAGTTTTAAGCGGTATGCAAGTGTACCTTCTGATGGAGTATAGGCCCAAACATTAAAATCAATGTTTTTGATGGCGTTTAACATTCCTTCAGGTGTTTCAATATCTGGTTGACCAATATTTAAATGGAAAACTTTTTTACCATCTTTTTTAGCTTGATCTGCAAATGGAGTTAACTTTCTGATTGGCGATGCAGGCATCTGCACACCTTTTTGTGAAATTTTTGGCATGGCACAAAAATAAAAAAGTCCCGATGAAAATCGGGACTTTTTAAATATTATCGTTTAAATAATTATTTCGAAGCTGCGGCAACCGTTTCACCTTTAATGTAAAGCACTTTAATTGGTGTTTTAGCATTTGAAGTAATGGTTACAGCTTTCGAGAAAGTAGATGGACCGGCAGCAGCGTTAAACGTTACCGAAATCACACCTGTTTCACCTTTTTTCAATGGCGTAGAAGTGTATTTAGGTACTGTACATCCACAACTTGCTTCAGCTTTGGTAATAATTAATGGTTGTTCGCCAACGTTGGTGTATTTGAAATCGTAAGTTACTGGTTTGTTTAAAACGATTTTACCGAAATCGTGCGTTTCAGCTTCAAATTTAAATTCAGCAGGTTTAGCCTGTGCATTTGCAGCAATACCAAAACCTAAAACAAAAGCGAATAATACTAAGATCTTTTTCATGTTATGTGGTTGTAATTTTATTTTTTAATTTCTAAAACAAATTTAATGTTTTCAATGTAAAACAAAAACTATTCCAAATATATTTTACAAATCAATATATAATTTTACCATGGAGGATAAAGGCAAACTTTTAATTTTGTATATATTTGCCGCAACCAATCTTTGATTACTATGCCGAATGAAAAATTGATGACCAACACTATTGATGCTTCCGAACTCAGTTTTAACGATTTTAAATCTATCGTTATAAATGATTATAAAATAGCCTTTGAAAGTAGGCAGGCCAGTGTTTTAGGCCGTAGAGAAGTATTAACAGGGAAGGCTAAATTTGGTATTTTTGGCGATGGAAAAGAAGTACC